>PVMK01132110.1_pt1 | contig 221838 bp, 221 predicted proteins | sample 1853481 | NCBI WGS metagenome assembly PVMK01 (sample SAMN08533507, study PRJNA380276) | Marine sediment metagenome, whole genome shotgun sequencing project.
TATCGACCGCGGACGGCGCCCGGGTCATGAGGCAGGTCGCCGAGGTCGTCTTGGGAAACGCAATCACGTCACGGATCGAGTCCCGCCCGGCCATCAACATCACCATGCGGTCGAGACCGAGCGCGATGCCGCCGTGGGGAGGTACACCGTAACGGAAGGCCTCGAGCAGGAATCCGAAACGGGCCTCCGCCTCTGCCTTGTTGATGCCGAGAGCCGCGAACATCTGCCGTTGGACCTTGGGGTCGTGAATCCTAATCGAGCCGCCGCCGAGCTCCACGCCGTCCATGATGCCGTCGTCGGCGCGCGAGCGCGCCGCGCCGGGGTCGTCCTCTAACAGTCCCGCGTCGTTTTCAGCCGGGGCGCTGAACGGGTGGTGCATCGCAAAGAAACGATCCTCGTCCTTATCCCACTCGAGGAGCGGAAAACCGGTAACCCAGAGAAAATCGTGACGCCCCTCCGGAATGAGATCGTGCTCGTTGGCGAGATGGACCCGCAGCGCACCAAGGGCGGCGAAGACGGTGCTTTCCGGACCACCCACCGCGAGCAGGAGATCTCCCTCCTCTGCGCCGACCACATTCAAAAACCGCAGCGCGCCGTCGTCACCGAGGGCCTTCTTCGCCGGCGACGCGACACCATCCGCGGTGCGCTTGAACCACAGCACACCGGCCGCGCCATACGGCTTCACGAACTCCGAGAGGGCGTCGAGCTGTTTTCGCGACAGGCTCGCGCCGCCCGGGAGCACCAGACCCTTCACACGGCCGTCGGCGGCCGCCGCCTCGAGCACCCTGAATCCACAGTTTTTGCACAGCGGACCGAGCTCCTTGAGCTCGAGGCCGAATCGAGTATCCGGGCGGTCCGATCCGAAACGTTCCATGGCCTCGTCATATGACAGGCGCGGAAACGTCGCCGGCGGTTCGATGCCGACGAGCGGAAAGATACGAGCGAAGAGGCCTTCCACCAACGTGTAGATGTCCTCCTCGGTCACGAACGAGGCCTCCACATCCACCTGTGTGAACTCGGGCTGGCGGTCGGCGCGGAGATCCTCATCCCGAAAACAGCGGGAAATCTGCATGTAGCGTCCGAGACCTGCAACCTGGAGGAGCTGCTTGAAGAGCTGGGGTGACTGCGGCAGGGCATAGAACGACGACTTGTGGATCCGCGAAGGCACCAGAAAGTCACGCGCACCCTCGGGTGTCGAGCGTGTGAGGATCGGGGTCTCCACCTCGACGAAGTCCATGTCGTCAAAGTAACGCCGGGTAGCGGCGACAACCTGGTGACGGAGGACAAGATTAGCGGTCATTTCTGGACGCCGCAGGTCGAGGTATCGATGAGTCAGCCGCAGCTCCTCCGACGCGTTGACCCGATCCTCGACGACGAACGGCGGGGTTTCAGCAGCCGTCAACACATCGAGCTCCTCGACCTTGACCTCGATCGCCCCGCTCGCCAGCTTGGGGTTGGCCTGTCCTTCGGCCCGCTCCCGAACCGTGCCGCATACCCGAATAACGTCCTCCGCTGAAAGCCTCTCGCCCCCGCTGACCATGGCCTCTTCAAAGACCAGCTGTAGCAGGCCGCTGCGGTCTCTGAGATCGACAAAAACGAGACCACCAAGATCCCGCCGCCGCCGCACCCAACCCACCACCTCCACCCGCTCCCCCACCGTTGCCAGGTCGAGTGAAGCGCACCACGGTCTATCCCACGCGCTCGTCGTCATGTTTCGCTCCGCCCTTTCTCGAGTCCGCGTCCGAGTTCGCGCCCGAGGAGAGATTCACTCATTGTTCTGCAAGAGCCCAACCACATACTCCGGCACCTCTGCGAGCTTCACCTTCTCCTGCTCGCCGCGATCGAGATCACGCACGATCGCGGCCCCCTCGGTGAGCTCGGTCTCGCCCACGATCACCGCCGCGCGGGCGCCGATCTTCCCCGCCCATTTGAGGCCCGCCTTGAGCGATCGGCCTGTGACCTCGGCCGGGGCCGAGATGCCGCGGTCGACGAGGCTTCGGGTGACGGCCAGGCCGGCAACAGCCGTATCGGCGCCGATCGGCAGCACCACCACAACCGGCCGCTCGAGCACCCGGCGGCGGAAGGACTCCGGCAGCACCTCCACCAATCGGTCCTCGCCTATCGCAAACCCGGTCGCCGCGACCTGTGAGCCACCGAGGTCAGATATCAGGCGGTCGTAGCGCCCGCCGCCACAGATCACCGTATCCTCGCCCAGCTGCGGCGACACGACCTCGAACACGGTCCGCAAATAGTAGTCGATGCCGCGCACCAGCCGCGGCGCTCGTCGGACCGGGATCTCGAGCAACGCGAGACCCGCCTCGACCGCATCCACGTGGGCGCGGGCCTCGTCGCTCACGACTTCGGCAACCGGCGTGGTGTCGGCCACCAACTCCCGGCAGCGCGCAACCTTGCAGTCGAGGATACGCAAGGGGTTGGCCTGCCAACGTCGCCTGCAGTCACCGCACAGCTCCTCATGATAGGGAGTGAGTTCAGCCTTGAGACAATCTATGAATCGGGGCCGATCCTCGGGGTCACCCAGGTTGTTGAGCACGATGATCAAATCGTCGAAACCAAGCTCCGAAAGGAATGTGTGGAGCACCACCAGCACCTCGACGTCGGAGGCCGCCGTCTTCGCCCCAAGGAGCTCGATGCCAATCTGGGAGAACTGGCGGTAGCGGCCGCGCTGCATCTTCTCGTACCGGAACATCGGGCCCAGATAACTGAGACGCACGGGCTGGGGTCGCTGCCCGAGGCCGTTTTCGATAAACGCCCGCGCCACGCCGGCGGTACCTTCTGGTCTGAGCGTGAGCGAGCGTCCCTTACGATCGGCAAAGGTGTACATTTCCTTGCTGACGATATCCGTGTCCTCACCGACCGAACGCACGAAGAGCTCGGTCGCCTCCAAAAGCGGCAGACGAATTTCGTCATAACCAAAGCCCGAGAACACGCGATGCGCCACCATCTCGACCTCGACCCAAAGACGTGAATCGGGCGGCAGAATGTCCCGCGTTCCCTTGACCTTTTGAATCATCGAATCCCTCTCCCCGTCCCGTTCGATCCGACGCTGAAGCGGGCGGAAAATGAAGCTACCACACGCCCTCTTGGAGCGGCAACAACCGACCCCTCCTCGCGACCCGCAAGCGCCCGGAAATCAGGGGCTTGTGGATCCACGGCGAAAATGGCCGATCGGCAACGGACTCAAAAACAACGACATCCAAGGAAGTAATTGAAACCAAATGACTTACAGTTTTCACCCCTCGAGAGCCCCGATGAGGCGAAGTGATTGTTTTTACATTGGCTTAACGAGTTTTCCGCAGGGTTTTCCACAGGGTTTTCCCCAGTTTTGTTGAAGCTCCACAGACTCCGCTTTTCTGAGCCCTTAGAGGTCCGGTATCGGGTCCCCCCAGGCGCCAGCGCCGGGCCGCAGGATCGCGGGAATTTCGCCCGTCAAATCGACCACGGTGCTCGGCTCCCCTCCCGGCGTCGGGCCGGCATCGAGTACCAGGTCGGGCACCCCGGTCAGCGAATCGATCGCCCCCTCCGCAGTCGAGCACGGCGGGTCACCGTGCCGGTTCGCCGAGGTCCCGGTGAGCGGACCCACCCGATAGAGCAGCGCCCGCAGTGGCGCGTGGGCGGGAATTCGGACCGCCAGCGTGCCTCCCAGGGCGGCGGCAAGGCCGGCGGTCGACGGCAGCACCACGGTCAGAGCCGACGGCCACAACCTTGACAGCTTGACTCGGAACCGGGCCGGCACGGTCACCAACGACTCCAGCTGCTGCCAATCCGCACACAGCACCGGCAGACCGAGGTCGGGCGGACGTTCCTTCATGGCGCAGATCCTCGCCACGCTATCGGCACACGCCGGATCGGCGCCGAGACCATAGAAACTCTCGGTGGGCAGCAGCAGGACGCCGTGATCAGCGACGACATCGGCGGCCACCAGGACCGCAGCGACAATCTCCTCTGGCTCGCCGAAGGGCAGGCGTCTCACGAGTCACCCATCAGCACGCGTGCGTGCTCGCGGGCCGACTCGGTGAGCTCGCCCCCGGCCAGCATCCGAGCTACCTCAGTCTCTCGTTCGTTTCCGAGGAGAGCTGCCACCCGGGTCGTCGCGCGACCGTTGTCGATGACCTTCTCGACCCGATAATGACCGCCGGCGAGGGCCGCAACCTGTGGCAGGTGGGTGACGACGAGGACCTGGTCGGCGGTCGCGAGATCTGCCAGGAGCTGGGCCAGCGCGGTCGCGGTGGCGCCGCCGAGACCCGAGTCCACCTCGTCGAAGAGAAGGGTCATCCCGCCCTCTGGTCGACGGCTGCGGAGCACGGTTCTGAGCGCCAAGTGGACCCGTGAGAGCTCACCACCCGATGCGATCCGCGCCATCGGACGCAGCTCCTCGCCCGGGTTTGCGGCAATGAGAAGCTCGCACTCCTCGACCCCGTCGGCGTCGAATGCCACCCCGCGGCCGCCCCGCTCGAGCGGGCTGTCGGCATCGGCGCGCACCTGCCAGACAAATTCGAGACGGGTGCCTCCCATGGCAAGTCGGGCCAGCACCTCCTCAACCGCAGCCACCAGCTCGGCAGCGGCCTTCCGCCGGAACCGGTCGAGCCCGGCGGCGCTCAGATCGTATGCGGCCAAGGCCTCCATCGCGGCGGACTCAGCCTCCTCGAGGCGTTCCTCCACCGACTCCAGCTCCTTGCGCTCGCGGACCAAACCCTCACGGTGGACCAGCACATCGTCGAGGGTCGATCCGTACTTGAGCATTAGTTGATCGAGGATGTGAAGCCGGGACTCAACCTCCTCGAGCTCGCTGGGATCTCCCCTCGATCCGTCGACCAGCCCCTGGACCTCGCGCACCACCTCCTCGACCTGGACCCTGGCCTCGGCCAGCCGCTCGGCACCGGCGTCAAGCACCAATCCGCAGTCGGCGATCTCCGAAAGCTCCCGCTCCGCCCTGGCGAGACCGTCCACCACCGCCGCCTCGCCGTCACTGAGACGATCGACCAATGACGTGGATAGCTCCGCAAGACGGGCCCCGTGTCGCAGGACGAGGCGGCGACGGCGAAGCTCATCCTCCTCACCCACGCCGGGTCCAACACTGCCGATTTCCTGCAGCTGAAAGGTGATCGCATCCAGCCGATCACGGCGTGAGGCCTGAGCCGCACGCAACCGTTCGAGCTCATCAGCCGCTTCTCGCCAGGCGGCAAATCGTGCCCGGGTGTCCTCGCAGAGAGTTTCCTGGCGACCGTACTCGTCGACCAGTCGCCGCTGCGTCCCGGTGTCAGCGAGACCATGCTGCTCGTGTTGACCGTGGATGGCCAGCAGATGCGGCGCCGCTCGCTGCAACGAACTCGCGGTCACCGACACGTCGTTGATCCAACATCGACTCCTCCCCGATGCCGTCACCTCGCGGCGCAGAACAACCACATCCCGTTCGCCTGCGCCCAACTCGTCGAGGAGATCCGCGAGAGCCGAGGTCGGCGCCAGGGTAAATACACCTTCGATTTGAAGACGTTTGTCTCCGGTGCGGACCATATCTGACTGGGCGCGCCGGCCGCCCAGGAGCTTGAGGGACTCGACCAGGAGGGACTTGCCGGCCCCGGTCTCCCCGGTGAGAGCGGAAAAGCCTGCGGCGAACCCGAGCTCGACGGTGTCGATGATTCCGAGACCACGAACAGAGAGTCGCTCGAGCATTGCCGGTCATCGTAGCCCGCATTTTTCACCACGTCGAGTACAATCACACCCACTGAAATATCTCCGGGAGGCAGCCGATGAGCCATACCCCCCTCGCCGTGGTGCGCAGCCAGGACACCATCGAAGCGATCACCGTCCCGCGATGCCGGGGCACCACAATGAAAGTACTGCTGGGACCCGAGAGCGGCGTCCCGAACTTCATCACTCGCCAGTTCAGTGTCGAGCCCGGAGGGCGAATCCCCTGCCACCGCCACGACAGCATCGAGCACGAGCAGGTCGTGTTCGAAGGTTCGATGGTCATCGGTCTCGACGGACGCGAGGTCGAGGTCGGGCCGGGGGACAGCGTCTTCATTCCTGCCGGGGTTGACCACTGGTACGAAAATCGTGGAGCGGACACGGTGCGGTTTGTGTGCGTGGTACCGCGCACAGATGATTACCAGACCGAGTGGCTCGAGGAAGCCGCCGAGTAGATTTCGGATTTCGGATTTCGGATTTGCCGTCAGTGAGCTATTGACGCGATCACAAACGGTGGTCCGCGGTTGACGAGGGACGGTGACCAGCACAGCGGCGCTGGATTTCGGAATGCGCGCGATTGACCTCATCCTCGAGATTTTCAAAGGCCCCGCGATTGTCCACTTCAACATCAGCAAGCTGCCGCTTCCGGTCGAGAGGAAGTTGTGCCGCGAGCAACCGTTGGGCTCGATCTCGCGGCACCCCGCGCGCCAGCGCTCGCTCGAACTGCTGTTCGGGTTCGCACCACACAACCACGAGCACGTCGTAGTCGCGATAGGATCCGGTCTCCACGAGGAGTGCAGCTTCGACCACGGCAATGGACTCGCTGCCTAAGGAACGCAGCCAAGCCGCCACCCGGCGCCGAACCATCGGATGGATGGTTGCCTCCAGCTGACACCGAGCCTCGGGATCATCCAAAACCCGCTCCGCCAGTGCCGGCCGATCAACGCCTCCTTCGGCGTCGAGCACCGTAGGTCCAAACGACTCCAATACGGCTTGCGCGCCTTCGTGCCCTGGCCGGTAAAGCTCGTGGACCGCCTCATCGGCATCGAAGACCGGTACCCCTCGAGCATCCAGCATCCGCGCCACGGTCGACTTGCCGGACGCCAGACCGCCGGTGAGGGCCACGGTGCAGGGCAGGGACCGGCCTTTCGTCATGGTGCTCCCACCCATACGGCGGACCCGGGGGCCGAACGAAAATCCGAAATCCGAAATCCGAAATCCGAAATCACTCGATCCCCCGTCGCAGCTTTGCCGCCTTCACCGTATTGGCCATCAGCATCGCGATCGTCAGCGGCCCGACGCCGCCAGGAACCGGCGTGATCCGACCGGCCTTCGGTGCCACTTTCGTGTAGTCCACATCGCCGGCGAGCACCGCCCCGCGCTTTTCAAAGGCCGCGAGTTTTTTCTGGTTCCCAGGGTACAGCCGCTCCACCGTCTCGAGGTCGGTCACCCTGTGCATGCCTACATCGACCACCACCGCACCATCGGCCACATGCTCCGGACCAATCAGCGAGCGCACACCTACCGCCGCGATCAGGATCTCGGCCTGCCCCGTGACTTCGGCGAGATGACGGGTCCGCGAGTGGCAGATGGTGACCGTCGCGTGCGCGTGCAGGAGGAGCATCGCCATCGGTTTGCCGACGATGTCGGATCGCCCAACAACCACCGCCCGCCGGCCTTCAATCTCGATCTCCTCGCGGCGCAACATCTCCATGATTCCGATAGGGGTGCACGGCGCCATCCGCGGGCGCCCCTGTTGGAGCAGGCCGACGTTCTCGGGATGGAATCCGTCCACGTCCCTGACCGGATCGATGCGTCCGAGAATCGCCGGAGCGTCAATGGTGTCCGGCAACGGCAGCTGGATGAGGATGCCGTCGACCTCGGAATCGGCGTTGAGGCGGTCGATCAGGATATCGAGCTCGGCCTGTGACGCGTCCTCCCGGAGATGGTGGGTCTCGGAGATCATTCCCAGCGTGGCAATGGTCTTCGCCTTCGAACCGACATAGATCATGGAGGCCGGATCCTCGCCCACCAGGACCGCGTCGAGGCGTGGGATCACGCCCCGCCGCGAGAGGATCGCCACCTCCGCCGCAACCTCGTCGCGAATCTCGGACGCGATTCGAGATCCCTCAAGCTTCTTGTCCAGGAATTCCATCCACACCTCCAACGCTACGGTCGAACGCCCTCATACAGAGTGACGACGCCTCCGGTCATGGTCCGAGCGCGCACGTGATCGAGACCAGTGGCGGTAAGGCTCCGACACATTTCGGCACCATCGGCGAATGTGCTCACGGACGCCGGAAGATAGGAGTAGGCTTCAGAATCACCGGACAACATCCGGCCGATTCGCGGCGGAACATTCCGCGCCCACCACCCAAGAATCGGTGCGAGCGGCCCGCGCGGGCGCGAAAACTCGAGCACCAGGAGGAGCCCTCCGGGACGAAGCGCCCGCGCCGATTCTGCAAGCCCGGCCCCAAGGTCGGAGAAGTTTCGGGCTCCGAATGCGACCATCACCACATCCGCCGACCCGTCCGGGAACGGCAGACACAGCGCATCTGCCGCACACAGCGGGATTCGGCGCCCACGGTCGACGATCTTCTTCTTCGCCCGGTCGAGCATCGGCAAGCAGAAATCGACTCCCACGACCAATCCATCCCCGATCGCAAGCGCCAGATCGCCGGTTCCAGTGCATACGTCGAGCACGAGGGCGGGCCGAGCCGCGGCAACCCGTCGCGCCACCGCCCGCCGCCAGCTGGCATCCCGACCAAGAGACAACACCCGGTTGAGAAGGTCGTAGCGGTGGGCGATGCGCCCGAACATCCCCTGGATCTCAGCGGATCGTTTGTTCAAGAGCTCCCGTCGCACGGCGCGAAGCGTAGCACGAAGCCGGATTTCGGATTTCGGATTTGACGTCCTACAACCTGATTCTCTGCCGGGAAGCCCCGGTCGGCGTGGCGCTGTTGCGGAGGGCCTCGTCGCGAGGGTCGCGAGGGCGTGTTCACCGGAGGTGCCTGGCATCCCGCCATGACGTTGTCCTCAAACCGCCGGTGGCAGCGGAGTGAGCTCAGGCCTCATCCGAAGGAGGAGGCCATGAGCCACGCGCTGGCGACGGTGCTTCACCGCGGCCGCAAGGCCGCGAGTAACGTCATGTCGGCGTGCCTGGCTACCTCTCGCGGCAGCGCCTTCCCGGAGCACAGGCGAGGAGGGGGGCACGGAAACGGAAACGGGCACGGAGACGGGTCTTCAGTCGCCGTGCAGAGCGTCGCGGAGGGCGAGGAAGGCTTTGCGGCGGTGGGAGATGAGGTTCTTCTCGTCTTCGGTCATCTCGCCGTAGGTTCGGCCGTCGCCGTCGTCCGGAATGAAGGCGCTATCCCAACCGAAACCGCTCTTCCCTCGGGGCTCTGCAGCGATCGTCCCATGAACGACTCCCTCACCGAAAATCTCGCCACTGCCGTCGGTGGCGCACACGAGACAGCGGGCGGTGGCCCGGGAATCGGCAAAGCAGTGGGCGATCCGGCAGATGCCGGCCGGGCCGACACTCGCCAACAACCACCGCACCAGGGGTCCCGGAAAACCTCCGAGCCCGTCGAGTTCGAGGCCGGTGTCCTCCACCAGAACCGGTCGCTGTAATCGCTGCCATGCTCTCGCCGCCTTGTCGCGTACAACCTCGACGAGATCGAGGGATTGGATCTCGGCCAGGTCGAGGGCACGGTGATCGAGCTTGCAACCGAGAACCGCCCCCGCCTCGCGGAGCTTGCCGAGGTTGGATGTCACGAAGACGAAATCGTCAAGAATCATCACTCGGTCGACCCCGAGCCCGAAAGCTCCTCCAGGGCAACCCTAAAGATGTTGATCTCACGACTCAGCCCCTTGAGCTGTACAGCGCCGAGGGGTTCTGTTGGGAAGAGCTCCGCCACCGCCGCCTGGGTGGTCTCGCCGAGGACGATCGAGCCCGGCTTGGCGACGTGCTCCTCAAGGCGAGCGGCCACGTTGACTGTGTTGCCGAGCACCGTGTAGTCGACGCGGCTCGCCGACCCGATGTCGCCGACAACCACCGGCCCCGAGTTGACCGCAACGCGAACCTCGATCCGATCAAGACCCTCGGCCTCGCGCTCACCGTTCCATTTTTCCAGCGCATGCATCAGATCGATGGCTGAGCGCACCGCGCGCTCAGCGTGGTCATCCTGCGGCAGGGGAGCGCCGAAGAACGCCATAACGGCGTCGCCGATGAACTTGTCGAGGGTGCCCCCATACTTGAAGATAATGTCTGCGGCGAGCGAAAAGAACTGGTTGAGGAAAGCAGCCACTTCCTCCGGCGGCAAGCTCTCGCATCGGGCGGTAAAGCCGACGATGTCGGCAAAGAGAATCGAGGTTTCACTCAAGGTGACTGAGGCGCGATCGGCGTCCGAGTCCGAAAGCACGGCCTCGATGACGGCCGGCGAGTGGTAGCGCTCGAGGCGGTCTCGCGCCATGCGTTCGCGGCGGATTCGTTCGTTGAGACGCGCCCGCTCGATGGCCACCGCAGCGTAATTGGAAAGCGCGGTCAGAAGATCGAGATCGGCGGCTGAAAATGAGCCCACATGGAGCGGCGAGTCAACATAAATCACACCGATCACCCGCTCGCGATGCCAGAGCGGCGCGCACATTGCCGAGCGAATCTGGTGGATGCGGACACTGCGGCCAGCCTCGAATCGCTGGTCGGACTGAGCATCGTGGGTGAGAATGGCGACCTGCTGCTTGGACACCATGTCGAGGATGGTCCGCGAGATGGGAACCTCCGTCGCGCTACCATTCTCTGTATCCCGCGCTCGATTCAACTCGAGCTGAGGGTTTCCATCGGCGTCGAAAAGAACGATGAACCCCCGATCCACGAGGAGTTGGTCGAAGACCAGATCCATCACTTTTTCGAGCACCGGCTCGAGTTCCTCGACTTGAATCAGGACCTTGGCCACCTGGGCGAGGATTTCAAAAACGCGCTCGCGGGGGCCGATCTCTTTGGAAATCTCCTGGGGCCGCCCTTCGAGACCATAGTCCTGATTGAACTCTGATAGCGGTCGCACATAAGTCGCCGATGACAACCCCGATGCCTCGGTGTCGGTGCTCTCTACCGTGAGTTCGAAGCTGCCTACGCCGAGGCGGTCGCCGGCACCGAAGCCGCCTGATTCCACGAATGACTCATTGACCCTGATCCCGTTGGTCGATCCGAGATCGACAATGCGAAAGGCCTTATCACCCTCCTCGACCCTGGCGTGGTGCCGGGAAACCGAGAAGTCCTGAAGGACTACGTCGTTATCACTCGACCGGCCAAGGGTCAGTCCATGTCGCACCGGAAACCGGTGAGTAACATCACCATCAACGAAGACCAGCTCCAGCATTTTCAATCATTGTACCGTCGCCGCGGATCCATCCACCATTACCCGGTTGCCGTTTCCGAACGGCCTGTGCGAGGATGGCCGTCATGGCGCATCGAATGAAGCTGGTGGTGGCCTACCTCGGCACGGATTTCCACGGCTTTCAGCGACAACAGGGCCAGCGCACCGTGCAGGGTGAGTTGGAACGGGCACTCGCCAAGCTGACCGGTGACCCGGCGATGACGGTGGTCGGCGCCGGGCGAACCGATGCCGGAGTCCACGCTGCTGCGCAGGTGGCACATGTGGATCTTGCGGCGGCAATCCCTCCCGAAGGCCTCGTCCGTGGTCTGAACTCAATCCTCGAACCCACGATACAGATTCGTTCTGCGCGGATAGTGGGCTCTCGTTTCCACGCCCGAAAGAACGCCCGCGGAAAGCTCTACACCTACCGCGCACGATGGGGTTCAGCGCCGCTGCCGTGGGTCGAACTCCGTTCGGCCCGGGTAAGAAAGGTCGAGGACTGCTTGCAGCTCGCCGCTGCCGCCCGGCTCCTGGTCGGAAAACACGATTGGGCCTCGTTCACCGTTCCTGACCCCGGAAGCGAATCCACCGTTCGAGACATTTTCCGAGTGCGAATGCAACGCCGCCGCGAGGGATTCGACCTGGAGTTTGTTGGCAACGGATTTCTTCGCTACCAGGTTCGCCGGATGGTCGGCGCCCTGCTCGAGATCGGCTGGAGTCGGCGAACGGTGGAAGGCTTCCGCGCCTTGATCGAACATCCCCAACCCGGCGCTCCGATTCAGACCGCCCCGGCTTCGGGTCTCACCCTCGAGCACGTCTACTACCGCCGCTCTCCGCTGTGGTAGACTTCGCAACCCAGGTGTTAAGGTGATGCAACCTCTTGATGAGATCGCCAAGCCCGGCACCCGCGAGCGCGAGATCGTAGAGCTCATCGACCCAGACCGGCTGCCGCGTCACATCGCCATTATCATGGACGGCAACGGGCGCTGGGCAACGGCTCGCAACCTCCCGCGTGTCGAGGGTCATCGTGCCGGTATACGATCGGTCCGCGAGACCGCTGAGACGGCTGCCCGCCTCGGTCTCGAGGTCATGACGTTGTACGCCTTCTCCACCGAAAACTGGAAACGGCCGAGGCATGAGGTGTCCACCCTCATGGCCTTGCTCAAGGAGTACATCAACCGCGAACTTGAGAATCTTCGTGCCAACAACCTCCGCTTCCGGCCCATCGGACGCATTGATCAACTCGAATCTTCGGTTCAACGAGAACTCCAGCGAGCCGTCGACGGCACGAAAGAGTGCACTGGCACCCTGATTCAGATCGCCCTCAATTACTCCGGACGGCAAGAACTAACCGACCTCGTACGTGACGCCGTTGCAGAGGCAGCGGCCGGAGATCTCGTTCCGAAGACGATTGACGAGGATTGGGTCTCCGACCATTTGGTCACCGGCGGGGAACCCGATCCCGATCTTCTTATCCGCACCTCCGGCGAGCAGCGAATCTCCAACTTCCTCCTTTGGCAGGTTGCCTATGCCGAGATCTACTTCTGTCCGGTTCTGTGGCCGGATTTCACCACCATCAACCTCCTGCAGGCTGTTCTCGAGTTTCAACGTCGGGATCGGCGGTTTGGTGGTCTCGCCCCGAGCGGCAGCGTTTTCACCCCAGCGGGCAAGACACGCGCCGAGTGACGGCGGAGCGGCGGCAAGAAATGCAAGCTAAGAGAGAATTGGTCGCACTGGCAGCGATCCCGATCCTGGCCGCCACCATCATCTGGGCGCCACCGTGGGCGTTCCTCGTGGTCCTCGGGGCAGCCGCAGTACTTGCTTGTAACGAGTTTCTGAACATGGCCCGGAGTGCCGGACTCGATGCCTCCCGTTGGCTGCCGCTGGTTCTGACGGGCGGGGTTTTGGCAACCTCCTGGGTTTGGGGCACAACTGGACTCGCAGTGTCGTCGATCGCCACGCTCCTTGCCCTGGCGGCGGCGCGCCTCGCACATCACGCCTCTCCTGTCGGAAGCCTCGGAGCGGTTGCCGCGGAAAGCTTTGCTGTGCTGTATCTCGGTGCCACCGCGGCCTGCCTGGGGTGGTTGCGCCTGTGGCCGGTCGAACCCCAGGGGATACGTCTGGTGGTCTTTTTCCTTGCCTGCATTTGGGTCGGTGACTCCGGTGCCTACTATGTAGGACGCACCTTCGGTCGCCACCCCATGTCACCGAGAATTAGTCCCAACAAGACGCTCGAGGGTCTCGCCGGCGGGGTCGTCACGACCTACGCGGCGGCGGCCCTGACGGCAAATATTCTCGACCTCGGCCTGGCCCCGATTCACATCGCAGGATTGGCAACGATCCTCGCCGTGGCGGCACCTCTGGGTGATTTGGTGGAGTCACAGTTCAAACGAGACAGCGGGGTCAAGGATTCTTCGGCGCTTCTACCCGGTCATGGTGGTCTCCTCGATCGCACCGACAGCCTCTTTTATTCGGCGCCGGTATTTCTCGGGTATCTGGCGGCCATTGGTTTGGTGTGATGCTGGCCCGCATATCGTACCCCTTCGCTACTGCGGCCCGCGATATGCGGGCTGGTTCGCGCACCTCAGATGAAATACGTCCTCACCGAAGTTGGTTCGGAGAATAGATGCTAACGCTAGCTGCCTTCATATTTGTCATCGGGGTGCTGATCACGATCCACGAGGCCGGCCATTTCGGGATGGCTCGCCTACTCGGAGCGCCGGTTGAAGTCTTCTCGGTCGGCTTCGGGAAACGCCTCTGGGGCTTCGAACGGGGCGGCACCGACTACCGGATATCACTCATCCCACTCGGCGGCTATGTGCGCATCCCCGGCCTCGGACCGGATGAATCGGACGTCATCGGTGACAGCCAGGTTTCGGCCGAGCTTCTTCCGCGTTGGAAACGGGCCCTCATATTGCTCGCGGGACCGGTGACCAACATCGTCGCTGCGGTGGGATTTGTGGCTCTCGCACTCATAATGGGCGTGGAGACCGCCGCCTATCTCGAGGAACCGCCCGTTGTGGGGTGGGTCGCACCGGGTTCGGCGGCGGAAACGGCCGGAATCCGCGTTGGCGATACGGTGCACGCGGTCGCTGGCAGATCGGTGGCAGCATGGCGGGAGCTCGAGATCGCACTTCTCACCGCCGGCAAGGGCCCGCTGACGCTGACGATCGACCGGAACGGCGTGACCAGCGAGATGCCCATCATCCTCGACCAGGACAGCGTCTACGGTTTCGGTGTGTCGGGCATTGAACCCCGCATCGAACCGGTGATTCAGCCGGTTCCCGGGGGGCCGGCCGAGGAGGCGGGCATCCAAGCGGGCGATCGCATCCTCAGTGTCAACGGCCGCCATGTCGAACAGTACCTCGACCTCCCACGCCTCATCGAACCGCTTCCGGAGACCGAGATCACCGTCGAGGTGCTGCGCGGAAGCGAGCGCCGGCTCTTCACTTTGGTTACCAGGAATGAGGGCGGGAAGGGGAAGGTTGGGGTCGGTCCGGTCATTCCAACGACGATGCAGAAGCTTTCTCCTTGGCCGGCCTTCCGCTCAGCTACGGTCGAGTGCCAGCGCATGACCCTCCAGACGTTTCGGGTGATCGGACGGTTGCTGACCGGCAAAACCTCGATCCGTCAGATGTCTGGGCCCGTGGGCATCGCCCAGATTTCTGGCGCCGCCGCACGCAGCGGAATCCAGACCCTGATCATGTTCATGGGTGTCATCTCGCTGCAGCTCGGGATATTCAACCTGCTGCCCATACCCATTCTCGACGGCGGGCACCTCACGATCCTCGCCTTCGAGTCCGTGATCCGGCGGGATCTCCCGCTCAAGGTCAAGGAGCGCATCCTCGAGGTCGGTTTTTACCTGCTGATTCTGCTGATGGTGATCGTGACCTTCAATGACATTGTGGTGCGCCTGCCCGACGGGGTGCGCCAGTTTTTCTCCCGCGGCTGATCGGGGGGACGTGCTAAGGTTTGCGCCGATGGCACACCGTCTGCTCGCAGCCTTCGTCTTTCTTGTCTGTGCCGGCATCGTATTCTGGTTCGCCCTGGTCCACACCGTCCACAGGGGAACCCTCGCGGTGCCCGACCTTGGCGAAGCGACTCTCGAGCAAGCGAATCGGCAGGTGCACGATCTCGGTTTAGAGCTGGAGGTGGAGGAACCTGGGCTGTTTTCAACCTCGGCAAAGCCGGGGACCATCGCCGCCCAGGAGCCGCCTCCAGGATTTCACGTGAAAGCTGGGTCTTCGGTGACGGTCCGCATCAGCCTCGGGGGAGAGACGGTAGCCGTCCCGGACGTCCGTGGAAGTTCCCTCAAGACGGCGCAACGGGAGGTCGAACAGGCAGGGCTGATCCCCGGATTGCGAGCTCGCGTCGAGGGACAGGGCGCCGCCGATCGGGTGATTGCCACCGGCCCACCGGTCGGCGAAAATGTCGCCCCGATGGTCGCGGTCGACCTTCTGGTCAACAACGCCCCCCATCGCCAACAGTGGGTGATGCCGTCTCTGGTCACACAGCCCCTGGCACAGGTCGAGCACTTCTGCAGGGTCAACCGCCTGCGCCTCGGCCGGGCGCGCGAGGTTGCATATCCCGGGATGCCGGCGGGCGTCGTTCTTCGCCAGTACCCTCCGGCGGGTTCGCCGGTCGCACCTTCGGAGATCATAACCGTATGGGTGAGCCGATGAAGGTTCGGCTGGCCCCGTCGTTGCTCTCGGCCGATTTCTCGCGCCTCGCCGACGAGGTGGCGGACGTGCAGTCGGCGGGGGCCGATCTGCTCCACCTCGACATCATGGATGGCCACTTCGTACCCAACCTCACCTTCGGCCCGCCCATAGTGAGGTCGCTCAGCCCCCACTGCAGCATTCCGCTGGACGCTCATCTGATGGTCACCGACCCGGATCTCTTCCTGGATGATCTCGCGGCGGCAAAGGTCGCTCGGATCGCGGTCCACATCGAAGCCTGCGATCACCTCCAGCGAACCCTCAGTCGAATCCGTGCTGCGGGCATCGAGGCCGGGATCTCCATCAATCCGGCCACCGCGCTGGGTCAGCTCGAGGACGCCTTGCCCTGGATTGATTTTGTTCTCGTCATGTCGGTCAATCCCGGTTTCGGCGGACAGGAATTTATCCCCGAAAGCCTCGGCAAGATCCGGCGATTAAGGCAGATGGCCGAAATGAGCGAGTTGGACATCGCGGTCGACGGCGGAGTTTGCGAGGAAAATGCGGCCGCGCTGGTCGCGGCCGGAGCCACGACCCTGATTGCCGGATCGGCGATCTTCGGCGCTGCCGACCGAGCACGCGCACTCGCAGATCTCCGCAACGCGGCTCACTCCGGGGTTGTCCAATGACCATTTCCCAACGATGTGGGTACCTTTTCGTCGCTGCCCTTGTTGTTCTTGCAGGCTGCTCGAGCGGCCTGAAAAAGCAGGACCAGATTCTGGATGAGCTGGCCAACCTCGACAAAGAGACCATCTTCGAACGGGCTGAGCAGCTCTACTCGGAGAAGGAATACCAAAAGGCACGTGACCTTTTCGCATTTGTCTATGACAGCTTCCCAAACGACCCTCTCGGTCACAAGGCTGCCCTGCGCGTTGCCGACACATACTCCGTCAAGAAGGATGTGACCAGTCTCACAGAAGCCCGGCTTCGTTACCGCGATTTCGCCAACCGTTACCCCAACGATCCGGATCGTGATTACGCCTTGCTCATGGTCGGTCACACCTATTCGGCCCGCAAGCTCCGGCCGGATCGTGATCTGAGTGATATTCAGCAGGCATTGGGGGCGTATCAACAGCTGGTCAACCTGTATCCGAACTCGCGACACATGCCCGAAGCAGACGGTAGGATGAACGATCTCAATGAGTTACTCGCTCGGCACGAGTGGCTTGTTGCACATTTTTATATGCGAAATAAACGATACCTGGGCGCCTTGTGGCGACTCGAAAATATTCGGGAAAATTATCCAAATTACTCTCAGATCGACACCATCAACGAAAAGATAACGGAGATGGAAACGGCGATTGAAGCGCGCGAGGCCTCCTGGAAAAAGCACCTCGAAGAATTGAAAAAAGCGTCCGAGGATTGACGGATGACCTGCCCATAGGTTAACCTCAGATAGTGGTTTATCTACTGGGGAGAGAGGTTATGAACGTCAAGATTCGGATCGCCATTCTCGCCATTTTCCTTCCCGTGATGGTTGCGGCGCAGTCGGTTGCACCGCCTCCGCAGCCGCTGCATTTGGTCGACAATCACTGGACACCCTACGACCCGCCGACGGACTTTCCGGAAGGAGCGATGGTCCACACCATCGTCAAAGGCGACACTTTGTGGGATTTGGCGGCCCACTATCTGGGCGATCCCTTCCTGTGGCCTCAAATCTGGGAACGCAACCCGTACATCCAGGATTCACACTGGATCTACCCCGGAGACCCCCTGGTGATCGATCTCGCGGTCCAGGAGGCGCCGGTAGCGGAGACCCCCGTGGTGGTGGACGAGACCGTGGTCTCCGAGTACGACGAGGGTTTCGGCGGGGTCGAGGGGGAGATGCCCCATCAGCTGGGCAGTTCGGCCGATGTCTATTGTTTCGCCAAGCTGGTGAACGACGAGAGCATCTTCAACTTCAAGATTGCTTCCGCAGAGCGGATCTTGACCCAGACCGAGTACAGCGAGGGTGACGTAGTGTACTTCGACGGCGGCGTTGCGCAGGGGGTACAGGCCGGTGACCGGTTCTCTATCCTCCACCGCTTGCGCAAGCTCAAGCATCCGATGTCGAGCTCCCACTTGGGCACCGTCTACCAGCAGGTCGGACAGCTCAAGGTGCTCTGCGCTCAGGAGAATACCTCGATTGCCGAGATCACCTTGGCCTGCGACCCGATCGTTATCGGCGACCTGCTCGAACCGTTCGCACCGATTCCGGTGCCTCTGGTCATCGACCCCGACCGCACCGATCGCTGCGACGTGCCAAACGGCAAGCCGCTCGGCTACATCACCTACAACCGGGACGACCAGATGGACATCGGCACCTACTGGATGGTCTTCATCGATCTCGGTTCGGCGGACGGCGTCTATCCCAGGGACTTTCACGACGGTATTCCGCCCCAACCCGGTCAAGGGCATGCCACGGTTGGTGGTGGGCGAGCTCGGCGTGCTCACCGTCGACGAGCATTACTCCACCGCGCTGGTAACCTACGCTTGGCAGGCTCTCGAGGTGGGGGTATCGGGTCGAGATCAAGTAGCGCGGAAGCATATCGATTGATGCTCCAGGCCCCCGTTCCAGCGGGGGTCTTTTCTTGAGTGATACTCTCTCCCCATGCTCCCCGACTGGGTATTCGACGCAGATGATCACTACTTCATGACCGAGGCCCTGGCCCAGGCCGAGGCCGCCATGAGTCGCGGTGAGGTCCCGGTCGGCGCGGTTGTGGTCCGAGGCAATGAGATCATCGCCCGCGCGGGCAATCGGAGGACGGAAACGGCGGACCCATCGGCGCATGCGGAGATTCTTGCTCTTCGTGGCGCCGGCCGTGAAGTCGGGGACTGGCGCCTCGAGGAGTGCACCTTGTATGTGACCTTGGAGCCGTGTCCGATGTGTGCCGCCGCCTGCCGTCAGGCGCGACTCGAGCTCTTGGTGTGGGGGGCGGACGACCCGCAGGCAGGCGCCTGCGGCTCCGTCCTCGATCTCGCCGCCGATCCCCGTCTCGGACCACCATTGGCCCACCGCGGCGGTCTCGAGGCCGACCGGAGCAAAGAACTCCTCAGACGTTTCTTTGCCAAACAACGGCAATCATCGTAGAATACGACGCCCGATTGAGGAGAGGTGCCGGAGTGGTCGATCGGGGCGGTCTCGAAAACCGCTGACCTTTCACGAGGTCCAAGGGTTCGAATCCCTTCCTCTCCGCCATGTTCTTTGAAAATCGTTGATGAATTGGAGAGGTGTCCGAGAGGCCGAAGGAGCACGCTTGGAAAGCGTGTGTGGGGGCAACTCCACCGCGGGTTCGAATCCCGCCCTCTCCGCCATTGCGGTGACCGAGCCCGGCGTGGAGCTCGGGCCCTGTGCATCGTCGTCCTTCGAATCGTGTCAGGCCCGGAAGGGAGCAGCACTAAGGAGGAACACGACGAGTGCCGCAGGTTGCCTGGGCTCCATGGCGGGCTCGTAATAAATTCACCGGCGGATTCCGCGAGGCGCGGACTCCGCCGGTGAATTTATCTAGAGAGCAGGTCGAGAATCGCGTTCGCCGCAACATCAGCGCCGTTCACACTATTGGGGTGGCGCCGAGGTGCATCGAGAAGCGGTTCTATTTGAGGAAGCCAGTCGCCGCTTCGAAAGGCCGCTTCGTCGATCTCCATGGCATTCATGTGCTGTTTGACGAAGCTTGCGAGGACCGGAGACTCCGGGAATTTGGGTCGCGCTACGTAGGCGAAGGCCGAGCCTGCGTGGAATGCCTCGGCGACCGTGCTGTAGCCGAGCTTGCCGACCACAACATCGGATGCCGCCACCAAATCCGGATGGTAGAAACCGCCGTGGAATGGCAAAACGAGCAACCGACCCCGGCGTCGCGCTGTTCGCCCGCCTCCGGGTACCACGATCCAGGTCCGGTCCTGACTTCCGAGCTCGTCCAGTCGACCATAATTCCACCCCGCGCCACCCATGCTCAGAAGAACCATCGAATCGGCTGCCGGCACCCCCAACCGACTGCGAATCTCTCCTCGGGGGGTGCGGGATCTCCTCGCAATGGGCGGCACGGTGATTCCGTCGACCACTAGATTACACACCGGTGTGGCCTGGATCCGGAGGTCGGCCCCGCCGAATGCCGCTGCCATATCCCGACCATGGTGGCCCAGGCTCGGCGGGGCATCGGGGTAGTTGGCGTAGATCCAATCCCACGTGAAGTTCTCGACCAGCACCGAAGACAGACCTATGCGGGCCGAAACCTCGAGCCCGAGCGGCGAGATATCGGAGACCACAACCGAGCAACCGAGCCGGGACAATCGCTCGCAGAGAGCGTCGATCACCCCAGGATCATGGAATGGGGCGTCGTCAAGACGTTTGACCGTCGCCTGGAGGTCCTCGATCAACGCAGAATTCTGCACCAGGCCGACGTCACTCGCGAGGCGGTGGTATGTGAAGCATCGGGGTAGGGACTCGGAAAAAAACCACCGAGGCACCTCAGTGAAGAGATCAAAATGCGGCGCCGGGCTCCGGCGCAGAAGCCCTTCCATCACTGCACAGCTGCGTGCGGCATGGCCGAAGCCGTGCGGGGAGATGAAGTAGGCTACACGTCCCATTCCTCGCCACCATACTACGCCGCAGGAGAGCTGTTTTTGCCACCCTCCACCACCGTTGAGATAAGACCGGGTCCGACGGCGCGCGTGGTACGATGCCGTTCGTGAAACGAATCGTCACCCTTGTCGTGGCGGTGTCGCTCGCAGCAACGGGCGCCACCGCCCAGAGTGCTTCGAGCAGGGCTTGGCAGCAGCGGCTGGAGGTCGAAATCCCGCTCCCGATACCGATGGTCGAACTGGAGTCCATCAACCCGTTCACCACCAAGGTAGATGTGCCGCCGGTCGTGCTCGGATCGACGGCGCCGCGCAAGGTCGATGTAAGCGGAATCGCATCGGTCGCCGCATTTGTTGATGCCAAGGGCGAGTGCTTGGGAGCCGTCCCCTTGGAGCTACCAATGCCCGGCCTCACATCTTCCTTGGTTGAGGAGCTCACCGGCAGTCGCTTCGACCCCGCCACCGCCGGAAACGTCCCTCAATCCTCGTGGGTCGTATTGGAAATCGTCATGGAGGGCAAGGTCAAGGAGGCGGCGGTGGTGGATCAGGTCCTGGAGATGCCAGACCCTGAATTTCCTCCAGTTCCGAGCAGGCCCATCGCGATGAGACCACCCGGCAACCTGAGCAACCTCAAGGCCACTCCCCACGACCAGCTCACCAATCTTGCTTCGCCGCGTCGCATTCGGGTCCGCGCACCTGGCCGCGACGACGAGATCCACTTGCGGGCGCTGGTCCACGTCACCGAGGAAGGACGTTGCGATCGGTACGTGCCGCTTGATCTTTTTGACGGCCTCAACCCATGGGTGTCGGCGTTCCTCGCCACCTGGAGGGTGCAGCCGGCAACCGTCGACGGCGTCGCGAAGGCTACCTGGTTAGTCTACTCGGCACGGGTGCAAATAGAGCTTTCCAGGCTCGACTCGACCAATATCCGGGTCGTCAGAGACCGCGAGTACTCCCCGGTTCAGTAGCGCTATCCAAACCCAGATCACCAGGCATCAATCAGTCGAAATGTGCGTATCAACGAGTCAAGGGTGAAGGGTTAAGAGAAAAGATCTCACCTCTTCATCTCCGCCCTTAACTCTTAACCCTTAACTCTTTACTCCGTTCGTGACCAGGCACCGGCGAGACCTCAGCCCTTGCGTCGGATGATCTTCCGCCGGTTTCCTTGACGTACGGTTACCCGTTCGGAGTCGAGCCACTCGAGTGCCGGGATTCCGAGTTTGCGGGTGAGGCCGAATCTCTCCTTGAAGTCGCCGACCCCAAAGTCATCGACCTCCCAGTCGTAAACCCGCTGCGCCATTTCGTCGAGTACGGTGCGGTGAATCAGGTACTTTCCTTCGAGCCGGACGAGCCGGCGGCGCTGTAAGAGATACCGACAGATGCTCTCGATGGCCGCGGGTTTCGCTTGTAGCCGCCGAGCAGCGTCCGCGGGTGATGAAGCGTCGAATCCATCCTTCTGGTACAGGGCCTCGACCCTCCGGGTCAGCTCCTTCCCGGCCTTCGTCATGTGGTCGTCGGACCCCGGCGGTACGACCCGGCCCTCGGTCAGTTCGAGAACCCCGCAGCCACGGAGCTCCTCGAGGTAGACATCAGCAAGCGCCAGTGCCGACCGTGGCAGCAACTTCCCGGCAAAATCTCGGGCCGGGATCCCCGCTGACACCTCCTCGCCAGCAAACCGCCGCTGCAATTCTCCGGCTGCATGCCGCGCCAGCCCGTCGAGGACGCACGAGGCCACGAAGCTCGGGGGGCGGGTCGCTAGAGCCTTGACAGTTCCGTCCTCGAGAAGGCGACCGATGGGCGCTTCCACCGTACCGTCGAAGACGCCCAATCGTCCTGAGATCGTTGGAAGAGACAGTCCGGCAAGCCCCTCGCGTTCAATCCAGCTCGCCAGCAGCTTCGGCCAGTCGCTACGTCGGACATCCGGAAGCCGGTCGAGCTCCGCACTGTCACGTCGACGCCAACGCCGTAATCGGGCGTCGAGCACCTTGCCGCCGGCGAATGTGTTGACCGGAGATGGCCGCCGCAGCACAAGGCGATCGCCTGGGAACAGGAGCATCGGTTCACGGAGGGAGATCTGAGCGACGGCGCGCGAGCCGGGACTCAACGGCCGGACGGCGAGGCGGTCGATGCGGGCCGAGACCCGCGCCGCCAACGCGTGGACCTCGACCTCATCTCCCTCATCCAGCGGACCCGGAGCGGACGCGAGGAGTTCGAGATGAACCGTTACCAGCCGAGTGGGACTCCACGGGCCCGGAGTGAGCACCTGATCTCCGCGAGAGAGCGCCTCGCGCGCCAACCCCACCAGGTTGATCGCCACACGCTCTCCGGCCTCTACCCTTTGTCGCTCGGCGCCGTGCACGTGCAGGCGGCGCACCCGCGCACCGGCACCGTGGGGGTAGATCGTAACCTCCGAGCCAACCTCAAGTACTCCCCATTGGGAGGTCCCGGTGATGACGGTGCCTGCGCCGGTCAGGCTGAACACACGATCAACCGGCTCCCGGAACGGGCGCCCCTCGATCTGGCGCGGGCCCACCGTCTGGGCCTGCGCCAACAGCGCGTTCCGTAGTTCGGCTATTCCCGTTCCCACCTTCACCGACACCGGCACCACCGGCACCTCGGAAAAAGTGGTCGGTGCGAGAAAATCACGAACCTCTTCGGCGACGAGTTCGGCAAGCTCGTCATCGACAAGATCAACCTTGGTCAGTGCGACCGCGCCCCCGGGCACCCCCATCAACCGAATCACTTCGAGATGCTCGCGGGTTTGCGGCATGACGCCCTCATCGGCGGCGACTACGAGGAGGGCGAGATCGATGCCCGACGCACCGGCAATCATCGTGTGAACCAGTCGCTCATGCCCCGGCACGTCAACAAAGTGCAGTTGCAGATCGTCAGCCGTTAGCTGGGCGAAGCCGAGATCGATGGTGATTCCGCGTTCGCGCTCCTCGGGCAGGCGATCGCAGTCGGTACCCGTGAGAGCCTTGATCAGACTCGTTTTCCCGTGATCGATGTGACCCGCAGTACCCCAAACAACATGCCGCATTGGGTCATCGTACACGGTCCGGGGCACTTCTTCGGTCTCCAACGCTCGACCTCAAGGGAGGATGGATTTGGTCGGGACCCACGGAATGGTTAAGCTCTTCCAATGACCTCAGCCGACAGATGCGTGTCCCGTCCCCGATTCCGCGCCCGGGATCCGGTACCAGGAATCGATCCGCCGATCTCTCGAGGAACCTCCGGATGAGCAACGCAGGCTTTGAGACGGAGATCAAGATCCCGGCGGTGGATCTCGATGCGGTTCGGGAGGCCCTGGCTCGGGAGCACGCAACAGCCGTGCACCCCCGAGTCCGGGAGATCAATCTGCTGCTGGACACCGACGATGGACGTTTGCAGGATGCCGGGACCGTCCTCCGGCTTCGGCGCTACGGCCGTCGCCATATCCTGACCTTCAAAGGACCCGCCGTCTATTACGGCCCGGTCAAGGAACGACCCGAGAACGAGGTCGAAATCGAGGACGTGGAGAAGATGCTGGAAATACTCGATCAGCTCGGTCTGCAGGTTGTCGCACGCTACGAGAAGGACCGTGAAATGTGGGCGGTCGACGAGGTTTCGGTGGTCCTCGATCACACCCCCATGGGTGACTTCGTCGAGGTCGAGGGCCCGCGGGAGCGGCTGCAGGCCGTAGCTCGATCTTTGGGGCTCGACCCGTCAACCGCCGTAAGGGGCTCGTACCTCAGCTTGTGGCGCGAGCACCGGTCGCGCCGTCAGGAAATGAACCTCCCGGCCGACATGGTGTTCCCGACATGATCCGGCGGCAGGTTAAGATCGCGATGGTTCTTGCCGCCGGCCGTGGTGAAAGGATGCAGCCCCTATCCTCGGTTGTCCCCAAGCCCGCTCTGGCTTTGCCGGATGGGCCGGTGATCGCATCGTCCATGCGTCTCGCCGCGCACGCCGGGGTGGATCGCATCGTTGTCAACACCTGGCACCTTGCCGAAAAAATGGCCGAGGTGGTGGCCGAGGTCGCCATCAACGACATCGAGATCGTGCTTTCTCCCGAATCCGAGTTGATGGGAACCGCCGGCGGTCTTGCGCTGGCTCGCGAGCGAGGCTTGCTTGGACAGGACGGCCCGGTGCTCGTTCTGAACGGGGACAGCGTCGTTAGTCTCCATCTCGACACTCTGGTCGAACGTCATCTCGATGCGGAAGATTCGGTGACTCTCGCCCTCCTCCCTCACCTCGACCCGGGTCGATGGTCGCGGGTCGTCCTCGACGACGGCGGCCGGGTCGCAGGCATTCACGCTCCCGGCCGTCCCGACACCTCGGAGGCTCCTTTTCTTTATCCGGGCGTGATGGCTGTTTCCAGGGCAACCCTCGAGAGCCTACCCACGGCGCCCGGAGACATTCCAGAAATTCTCTGGAAACCGGCGCGGAAGACACACCGGCTCGGCGGGGTTGTGGTCGCGGGTCATTGGCGAGAGGTGGGAACGCCCCAGGACTACTTCACCGTAATGGAGTTGCGGCTTGCGGGAACCACCGTTGTTCACCCCACCGCATCCATCGCCTCCTCTACGTCATTGGTCGCAAGTTTCGTGGGCCGCGACGTCACCATCGAGGGTGGCGCCGAAATCGATGCGTCGATTCTCGCCGAGGGCGCGACGGTACGGAGGGGAGCGCGGGTCGAACACTCCGTGCTCATGGGCGAAATCGAGGTCGGACCCGACGAAACCGTCATCGATGAGGTGCGGGCGAAGCCTCTGGCCAACAACAGCTAGCCTGGATCGATTTCGAATTTCGAATTTCGAATTTCGAATTTGCCGACCCCCGGCTTGCATCCTTCGCCGGGAACCCATAGTCGGCGTGGCGCTGTTGCGGAGGGCCTCGTCGCGAGGGCCGCGAGACGTCGTGTCCGAAGGAATTAGGAATGCCGCCCGGCGCTCTCCCTGCACGGGGAACCCGTCTGTACTCGCCACCCAACGCGCTTCCAGCACCGTCGACGAATCACAATCAGCCTCGAATGCCATTTTCCACTCCTACCCCTCGGAAAGTCGCGGCGGGCCCGGCCCGACGTGGCTTTCCGAGGGCGGGTGGGTGGCGGGTGGGGGCGGGAAAAAGGAGCTCGAAGGCGTCCCCCCCGCTCGAACGTAGCCCGCCGGCGCGCCGCAGGCGCGTGAGGGCGCTCACCGGCGGGACCGAGGAACGCTCGCGTTCCGAGGGCACGACGGTGAGCGACCGTGGCCGCTGTCGAAGACCGCGGCGGCGGGCGGGCAGGGAGACGGGCACAGACGTGGATCAGAGCCCGGAATTGCGCCACTCCGGCCAACCGGAGCGCCACACCCTCGAGATCACCCGACCGGTGCCGCCATAGATCCGCAGCACCCGCATCCTCGCACGGTGGTCGGTGAAGTAGATCGAGGCCGGCGTCGCCGTCCCCCGCGGGGTGAACGTGATGATGTCGCCGCGCCCCGCTCGAACCGGATCGTCGAGATTGCCTCGGAGCCGGCCACGACCCGAAGGATCGGGCACGAACTCGCCTTTGAGGATTCCGAGCCCTGCCTCTCCCGCTTCAAAAAGGACGACCTCCGAAATGACGGGATCGATGAGACGATCAATATCTGCCCTCCGAATGCCATCACCATCACCGTCCTGGACGATGAAACAGCGCCAGGTGCCGTCGTCTCGGCGCTCGAAGACGACGGCGGTCGCCTGGGCATTCAGCACCGCCACCGCCCGACATCGAAAGAGAAGCCCCTTTAACCGACGCGACGCTCCACCGACAGCCGCCGCCCGACGGGCCTCTCCGAGCCCGGGCAAAGCCGTCGCCACAATGATGGTGAGAATCACCAGCATCGCCAATACCTCGACAAAGGAAAGGCCACGCTCGGCGTTGTTGGATAACCTGCGATCAGACATGAAGACCTCCTTGGCCCGGTCGTCTCACCGGGTGTCCTGGATGGGAACGGGCAAAAAACGCGGCCCCGAAGGGCCGCATCCCGTCCACGCTGTAGTTGGGGTCTCCCGAGACGATCGATTCACCGTGAACGACCCCTCGGGTGACCGTTGGTCATCAATCGGCAGCCTTCGAACTGCCGTTGCTCGAACGGGGCAACCGGACCTTTTCAGCCAAAGTGGTCGCCCCGCTGGTGACGATGTATGGCTCGAGCTTTTCGAGCGAAGTTTCACCAATCCCCTTGACGGCCACGATCTCGTCGACGGTCCGGAAGGGCCCGTTGGCCTCGCGGAAATCGATGATGCGGCCGGCGAGGGCCGGACCGACTCGCGGAAGCATTTGCAGTTGTTCCGCGCTCGCGGTGTTGACGTTTACGACACCCGCTGGCTGGGCAGCCTCGACCGATCCGGCGATCGTGAGGGCGGCGGCAGCCACCAGGATGAATGAAAGGACCGTCCGTGCGTTCATTTGTGTCTCCTTTTCGTTGGAAGTTGGTAATCGATCACTCCAGGCCGACTCAGCTGCCATCCATGGGTGCCTCCTTTCGCACGGCGCCGGAGATTGCACCCTCCGTGCCAATTACAAGTGATCTTCGTAACTTCTTTTTTTTCATTAGATAGATGCCGAACTACCGGATGATGGAGGGCTGACAGTTCGACAATATTTTTTGTCACCTTCGCCGAGAACCGCCTGCCGTCGGTATGTAAAGAAATGTTGTCAGTGACCGGCTGCTATACTCCCCAAATGGAGTGCACCTCAAACCCCAACCCCACAAGCGGTCGTTTCGTCCGGAGCAACTGGCGTGTCGGGTGATCTGGCTCTCCTGGTTTCCGGTGGATCGGGGATGGCGCTCGCCGCGCGTTTCGCTCAGGCAGCGTTGGAAGGCGGACAGGTCGACGCCCTGCATCTCGTGGTCACGGGGCCCGCGACCAAGGTCCTCGCCCACGAGCTGGGACCGGAATGGGCGAGCGCTCGTGGTCTTCGGGACAATCTACTGCTGAGAGACGGTCTTCGCGAACGGATCCGGCCGTACCAGGACTCGGAACTGACCGCAGCCATCGCATCGGGTTCCCATCTGCTTCGTGGTGTCGTCGTGCTGCCCTGCTCGGCAGGCACGGCGGGGGCCTTGGCGAACGGCATCTCGCGTGGGCTCGCGCAACGGGTGGCGGATGTGGCTCTCAAACAGCGGTGGCCTTTGCTCCTCGGCATCCGTGAGACCCCCATGTCGCTGATCCTCCTCGAGAACCTCCTCAAGCTTTCCCGTGCGGGCGCCCACATAGTGCCGCCGTTGCCGGCCTTTTATCTCAAGCCCGACGAAACCACCGCGCAGGAGGTCTACATCGACCACTACTGCATGCGCCTTTTGGACCTCCTCAAGCTGCCTTCCGACGACCGCGAATTGCGATGGCAGGATTGACCGGCGCCGCATCCCGGGTCATAACGGACTTCCGCGAGACAGGGGAGATGATCGCGTTCAAGCACACGATCTTTGCACTCCCGTTCGCGGTAATCGCTCTCATCACCGCGGCGGCGCCTGGCTGGCCGTCGGTTCGCACTTGGCTGTGGGTCGGCGTGGCCATGGTGTCGGCACGAACCGCGGCGATGGCCTTCAACCGATTGGCGGACCAACGGATCGACGCCGGCAACCCGCGTACCGCAGGCCGCGCCCTGCCAGAGGGGCGTCTCAGCCCGCAATTCGTGTGGCTGGTGACCGCCGTGTCCGCTGCATTTTTCATCGGCGCAGCCGCCAGACTGGACCCGCTCTGCCTAGTTCTGGCGCCGCCGGCGCTCGCCGTCCTCCTCGGCTACTCCTTCGCCAAACGATTCACGTCGGCTTCACACCTGTGGCTCGGTGCGGCTCTCGGAATAGCCCCGATCGGAGCATGGATCGCGGTGACGGGCCGAGTGGGAACGCCGGCGGTGATCTTGGCGATTGCGGTGTGCCTTTGGGTGGCCGGATTCGATGTGATTTACTCGCTCCAGGACGAGCGCTTCGATCGCGCTCACGCCCTCTACTCTCTGCCCGCAAGGCTTGGAGGTCACCGCGCACTGATGGTCGCGCGCGTGTTTCACATCGTCGCTTTCATCGGTTTTCTGCTCTTCGCCGTAGCCGCAGGCGGCGGTCCGATCCGGTACGCGGCAGTGATCGGGGCCGGCGCCATCCTCGCCTGGCAGCATCGGCTGGTCGGGGCCGATGATCTCGAGGCGGTGGACACCGCCTTCTTCACCGCCAACGGTATCTTGGCAACCTGCATGTGCGTTCTGTTCATCGTCGCCCGGCTCGCCGGTGCCTAACCAGCTCCCCGCCTTTCCAACTCGCACGAAAGAGCCAGGAGCGGGCTTGCCGGCATCTCGGCGGCGCCCTGCTAAGATCGCTCAAGCTTGATGACTGGACGCAAGATTCCGTTCCGACACATCGCTGTCGAGGGCCCGATTGGGGTCGGAAAGACTTCCCTCGTTCAGCTGCTGGCGGACCGGTTCGAGGGCGTCATGGTCCTTGAGGACATCACCAACCCCTTCCTGCCGTCGTTCTACGAGGGACGTGCCGGCGCTGCCTTCCAGGTCCAAATCTACTTTTTGCTATCCCGCTTCCAACAGCAGCGCGAGATCGCACAGATGAACCTCTTCCAGCGGCTCGTGCTGGCGGACTACAGCTTCCCCAAGGACCGGATCTTCGCCTATCTCAACCTCGACGACACCGACCTCCGGGTCTATGAGAAGCTCTACCCGGTGCTCGAACAGGAGGTCCCGAAGCCCGACCTCGTGATCTACATGCAAGCCTCGGTGCCGGTGCTCGTCGAGCGCATCAAGCGCCGTGCCCGTGACTTTGAACGGACGATCGAATCGGAGTATCTCGAACGACTCAGTGAGGCCTACTCCTACTACTTCTTCCACTACCGCGAGACGCCGTTGCTGGTTGTCAACACCGACGAGATCGATTTCGTCAACAACCAATCGGATCTGGACGCCTTCGTCGAGCAGATCATGCGTAGCCGCCGTGGCACCCAGGTCTACGTGCCGGTGGGTTCGCAACGCAGTTAAGGGTAAAGAGTTAAGAGTAAAGGGTTAAGGTCATTCAGAGCATCTCCACCTCACTCTTAACCCCCCTTAACCCTAAACTCTCGACCTGTTCTCCCAAGGGGGTATCTCGTTGGTGTTATGCGCGCTGCTATAGTCGCGGCCGGAGGAAGACTGATGCTCGCCCGCGACTTGTTTCGAAGCCAACCCGACCGCATTCGCGAGATGCTCGCCCACCGTCGTACAGCCGCGCCACTCGACCGCTTGATCGAGGTCGATGTGACGTGGCGTCAGCTGCTGGTGGAGGTCGAGGAGCTCAAGGCCCGCCGCAACGCGGGCTCGAAGGAGATCGGCGGCCTCTACCGCAACGGATTTGGCGACGAGGCGGAGGCGAAGAAGGCCGACATGGCCACTCTCGGCGAGGAGATCAAGGGGCTCGAAGGCCAGGCGAAGGAACTCGAGATGGAGCTTGGAGACCTCGAGTTGACGATCCCCAACCTCTTCGACGACAGCGTTCCCATTGGCGCAGACGAGGAGGCCAACAGGGTCGAGCGCACCTGGGGTTTGCCGCCGACCTTCGATTTCGAGCCTAGAGCCCACTGGGACCTCGGGCCCGAGCTTGGAATCGTCGATTTCGAACGCGCGGCCAAGGTGGCCTCGAGCCGCTTCGCGGTTCTCAAGGGGGTCGGCGCGGCGCTCGAACGCGCATTGATTTCGTTCATGCTCGACCTCCACACCACAGAGCACGGTTACACCGAGGTAATCCCACCGTATCTTGTCAACTCGGCGTCTCTCAACGGCACGGGGCAGCTCCCGAAGTTTGCCGACGATCTTTTCCACATTGAGGACTTCGACCTCTATCTCATCCCGACCGCCGAGGTCCCCGTGACCAACCTCCACCGCGACGAGACCCTCCCGGAGGAGGAGCTGCCTCTCCGCTATTGCGCCTCCACACCGTGCTTTCGCTCCGAGGCCGGCTCGTACGGCAAGGACGTGCGGGGGCTCATACGGCTGCACCAGTTCCACAAGGTCGAGCTCGTGCAGTTCGCCCACCCGGAGCATTCGTGGGAGCGTCTCGAGGAGCTGACCGGTCACGCCGAGACCGTGCTCAAGGCCCTCGGTCTTCACTACCGAGTGGTGAGTCTGGCGAGCGGCGATCTCGGGTTCTCGGCCGCAAAGACCTACGACCTCGAGGTCTGGCTACCGGCCCTCGAGTGCTACCGAGAGATCTCGTCGTGTACCAATTTCACCGACTTTCAGGCCCGTCGCGCCCGTCTCCGCTATCGCCCGGCCTCTGGCGGCAAAGCTCGTCTCCTCCACACCCTCAACGGCTCGGGACTCGCCGTGGGCCGCACGATGGTCGCCCTGCTAGAGAACTACCAGCAGGCCGACGGCTCGGTGGTCGTGCCTGAGGTCCTTCGACCCTACCTCAACGGCCTCGAGCTCATCGAACCAGCTCGATAAAGAGTTTTGAGTGTTGAGTTATGAGTTTTGAGTTACGACCCACCCGCCCGAAGAACCCATGGGTGGATGGACGCGAACTCAAAACTCAAAACTAAGAACTCAAAACTATTCCGCTGGTGGGAGTTCGAGCTGGTCGGCAATCGTCGCCATCGCGTCACGGACGAAGGCGATATGCTCGTCGAGGTCGACGCCGAGCTCCTCGACACCGTGGCGCACGTCGTCGCGGTTGACCCCACGCGCGAAGGCCTTGTCCTTGAGCTTCTTCTTGACCGACTTGACCTTAACCTCAGCGATAGCCTTGTCCGGGCGAACCAGGGCGCAGGCGGTGAGAAAACCCGTCAGCTCGTCGACTGCGAACAGGGTCTTCCGCACCACGGTGTCTCGCGGGACGCCCATGTAGTCGGCGTGCGAAGCGATGGTCTGGATCCAATCCTCAGGCCATCCGTGGTCACGGAGAATCCCCGTCCCGACGTGCAGGTGGGTCTCCTCGGTGGGGTTCTGCTGGTAGTCGAAGTCATGTATCAGCCCGATGGCTCCCCAGGCCTCTTCATCTTCTCCATAATGCCGAGCATAGGCGCGCATGGCGGCCTCGACGCCGAGGGCGTGCTTGATCAGGCTGGGGTTGTCGGTGAACTCGGTGAGCAGCTCCCACACATCGTCACGGGTCGGTGTTTCGCTCATGGTTCCTCCAAGCGGGAAGTATAGCCCGCACATACGCATCCGAGTTCGAGTCCGTTTTCGACTCGAGACACAATCTCACACAATAAACCCATTGCAACAGAAATTCAAATCAAATCACAGTATTTCCCTTGACTTTTCATAGAAATGACCACAATATCTGCCGAACGACATGTCAGGAGGCTTCAAGGTGCCCACATCAGCCGCCGCGATACTCGCCCGGACGAAAGAGAAGAACGTCCATTTCCTGCGTCTCCAATTCACCGACATCGACGGCATCATCAAGAACGTCGAGATCCCCGAAAGCCAGTTCGAAAAGGCCCTCGACGGCCAGATCATGTTTGACGGCTCCTCGATCGAGGGATTCACCCGCATCGAAGAATCGGACATGCTCCTGGTGCCGGATTTCGAGACCTTCCAGGTCTTTCCGTGGGAGAGCGGCCAGGGCAAGGTCGGGCGCCTGATCTGCGACATCGCCAACCCCGACGGCAGCCCCTTCGCCGGCTGTCCCCGCGGCGCGCTCAAACGGGTGGTGGCGAAGGCGGAGTCCATGGGCTACAAGCTGATGGCCGGGCCCGAGGCGGAGTTCTTCCTCTTCCACCGCGACTCGAATGGTGTGGCGATCCCCGCCACCCACGACACGGGGGGTTACTTCGACCTCAGCCCGCGCGATCTCGGCGAGGAGGCGCGACGCGACATCACGCTCGTGCTGGAGGCGATGGGGCTCGAGGTCGAGGCCGCCCACCATGAGGTCGCCCCCGGGCAGCACGAAATTGACTTCAAGTACGGCGAGGCCGTTACCACCGCCGACGCCGTTGTCACCTTTCGCTTCGTGGTCAAGAAGGTGGCGTTGATGCACGGTCTCCACGCGACCTTCATGCCCAAGCCGCTGGCCGGAGTCAACGGCTCCGGCATGCACGTCCACCAATCGCTCTTCACCACAGACGGCGCCAATGCCTTCTTTGATTCCGAAGGGCTGTGGGAGATGTCTGATGTCGCGCGCTCCTACATCGGCGGTCTGCTCGACCACGCACGCGCATTCGTCGCCCTGACAAATCCGCTGGTCAACTCCTACAAGCGGCTGGTGCCGGGCTACGAGGCGCCGGTCAATGTCGCGTGGTCGGAGAAGAACCGGTCGCCGATGATCCGGGTTCCCGCTCGGCGCGGCGCCGGCACCCGTTGCGAGGTGAGGATTCCCGACCCATCGTGCAATCCATATCTCGCGTTTGCCGCCATGCTCGCCTCGGGTCTCGACGGCATTGAGCGCAAGCTCGATTGCGGCGAGCCGGTCAACCGCAACATCTTCGAAATGAGCAAGCGCGAGAAGAAGCGCCTCAAGATCGTCCAACTTCCGGCCAGCCTCGATGAGGCGCTCGACTTCCTGGAAAAGGACAAGATGCTCCGCGAGGCCCTCGGCGACCACATATTTGACCACTTCATCTTCAACAAGCGCACCGAGTGGTCCGACTACATCAAGGAGATCCACAACTGGGAGCTCGAGCGCTACCTCGACAGATATTGATTCTAGTTTTCTGTATGCTCCGGTGGAAGCTACGGAGATGCGTAGATAGATCCACGCAAATGGGATGTACGACACACAACGTTACAGAAGAGTAACATTCTCCGGCCGGGGTCGATCTCGCGATACGATCCCAATCAGCGACCGAATCCGCTATGAATCAAACAGTTGCGCCGACTTCGGTCGATCCGCGCCGTGGCACACATATTGCTCCATTTCTCGCGGGCCCCTGTGCCGTGGATGATGTCTCCTTCTGCGAAGGTTCGCCATCCTCCGACACGAGGCAAGATTGTATAAATTTATTGAATCCGGCGCCCCGGTGGCAAAATGGCTTCGCGTCCGCAACGCGGGGCGGGTTTCGACCACCGAAGGACTCATGCCGGAGCGGATCTCGAACATACGGGTTGCAGTCTGCGCGTACACTGGTTCAACCACCGGTCTTCCACTGGTGAGCTAGGAACGGGGGTACGAGATTCATGCCCATTATCACGATATCTCGGGGGTCTTGCAGCGGCGGCGCGCGGTTGGCCGAGGAGCTTCACGAACGACTCGGGTGGAAGGTCCTCAGTCAGGAAGATGTGTCGTCGTCGGCCGCCAAGGCCTACCGGATGACCGAGCAGGAGCTTTTCCGCGGGTTGTACCTGCCGGCCAACTTTTACGAACGCTTCACCCACCGCAAGACCCGCTATCTCCTCGCCACCCAGGCGACGGTCACCGAGCTTCTGGCCGACGGCAACGGCATCTATCACGGGCTCGCGGGTCAATTCCTTTTCGCCGATCTGTGCAACGCTTTCAAGGTGCGGATCGTCGCCCCGATGGACTATCGGATCGAGACCGCGATGCAACGATTCGGATTGAAGAGGGACGAGGCCAGACGGCATATCAGCGACGCCGACGAATACCGTGCGAGATGGGGTCGGCAGATCTTCCACGCCGACATCACCGACGCCGATCTCTATGACCTGGTAATCAACCTCGAACACGTGAGCCTCGACAGGGCCGCGACGATGATCGCCGAGATCATTGAGGGTGACGACTATCAGCCCACACCACAATGTGTCCAGGAGTACATGGACTTCGCTCTCGAAAGGCGGATCAAGGCAGAGCTCTTTTTCAACTCACCTTACACTCCGGACATCACCCACGTCGAGGTCCGTAACTCGGAGGTCTTCCTCACAGGCAATAAAGCCTTCGTGGCGGTCGAGAAAGGTCTGATTGAGTTCGTCGGCAAGATCCGAGGGGTCGAAAAGATTACGACGGATCACGGCACGGTCGGGGCGATCGACATCCGGCTCGACCCCGACTTCGCTCTGTCGTCGCGGGACACCACGGCTCGCGACGTGATGCTGCCGCCGGAGAGGTACCCGCACTGCCGATTGAGCTGCACGATCCGGGAAGCTATCGTGGCCCTCAGCGCATCGGCCGTCAAGCTCCAGGACGGCTACATCATGCTGCCGCGCTATGTGCTGGTTCTGGATGACGGCGACCGTCTCGTCGGTGTCGTCAGCCGGCGCGAGCTCCTCAAGGGGCTGATCCCTCATCTTCAGGACGATCGCGAGACCGAGGCTCACATCAAAGAGCTGATCCCCTTCGCCGGCAGCATGCCGTCAGAGCTCAGGATCCGCTGGACCTCGTTGTTCTCACGCGCGGCGCTCGAGGCGTCGATGACGCCGATCCAATCAGTCATGGTGCCGATCAAGGGCACCGTCCAGGTCGACGACTCGCTATCGACGGTCATCTCGACGATGCTCTATCACGGGGTCGACCTGGTGGCGGTCCTCGACGGCGAGAAGGTGGCGGGGGTGGTTCTGATGACCAATATCTTCGACATCGTTGCGCAGTTCATCATGGAGTACGGACAGCCCATCGGTTCCGACAGTGGTATGGACGACGATGATGGTTGAGACCGCACCAGCCGGCGATGATTCGAAACCCCGCCGCCGGTGGACGATCCGTTTTCGGAGAAAACCCGAAAAGCCCATTGACTGGAAACGGCTCTTCTTCCTTCTTTTAGGAATTTCGCTGTTCCTCGCCGTCTACTTGTCGCCGCCGTGGCCCGCTGCAATCGATCCCATGGGGGACACGTTCGAGCTCAGCCACCAGGGCAAGGCGGCGCTCGGGCTGTTTCTCTTGGCCGCGGTGTGGTGGGTCTTCGAGGTCATTCCAATCGGCGTCACCAGCATCACAATCGCCGTCGTCCAGGTGCTGTTCCTGATCCGTCCCGACATCATGCTGGTTGGCGGCCACGCTCCGATCGGCGGCCCGGAGTTGGCCTTCAAGGAGTTCATGCACCCGTCGGTCTGGTTCATTTTCGGATCGATCGTCATCGGCATGGTCTTTACAAAGACCGGGCTGACCAAGCGGCTGGCCTACAAAATGCTCGTGCTGGTCGGCGAGAGAACGAGCATGATCTACCTCGGCTGCTTCGTCATGACCGCCACCCTGACCCTCGTCATGGCCCACACCGCGGTCGCGGCAACGGTCTTTCCACTGCTGGTCGCCATCTATCGGCTCTACGACGAGGGCGACGAGCCGACCAATTTCGGCAAAGGGCTCTTCATGGGCATGGCCTACGTCGCCGGCGCCGGCAGCATCATCACCCTGCTCGGCGCCGCCCGCGGCGCGGTCGCGCTCGGCTTTTACAAGGAGATCACCGGCCAGGACATCACCTTCTTCGGTCTCACGTGGTTTATGTTTCCCGTCGGCTGGACGATGGTCTTTGTGCTGTGGGCGTTCTTCATGGTCTACTACAAACCCGAGCGTGCATTCATCCCCGGCCTTCGCGAACGTGCCCGAGATCTCTACAAAGGCCTGGGGCCGATCAGCGCCAAGGAGATCCAGGCCGCGTTGATCGTCGTGGGAGCGGTTTCGATCATGAGCTTGCGGTCATTCATACCGGCGCTTGCGAACGTCGACAAGAGCGGGGTGATCCTGACGGCGACGGTGCTCTTCTTCGTCCTCAAGATCCTCGAGGTGGGTGACCTGGAGAACGTGCCGTGGAACATCATCCTGCTCTTCGGGGGCGCCATGAGCTTGGGCTACCTCCTGGTGCTGACCGGCGCCGCCGACTGGCTCGCCATCAACACCGTGTCGATGCTCAAGACGGCGCCCGCAACAGTCTTCATCCTCGGAATGGCGTTCTTCGTGATGATCATGACCAATCTAATCATGAATGTCGCCGCGATAGCCATCTGCCTGCCAGTCGCCCTCAAGGTCGCACCCTATTTGGGGGTCGCCGGGGAGGTGATCCTGTTCAGCGCGCTGGTGGTGGCCGGCATGCCGTTCCTTCTCCTGGTGGGAGCGGCGCCCAACGCCATCGCCTACGAGAGCCGGCAATTCACCTCGGGCGAGTTCTTCAAAGCCGGCATCCCCGCCAGCCTGTTGCTGATGGCGGTGGTTGCCATCTTCGTGATCTTCATCTGGCCGCTGATGGGAATGGAGGTGATTGTCCCCATACCCTGAGCTGGAAAAAGCCGACGTAAAGCCAATTTGACCGGGAGGTGCAGGTTGCCGACCTCGAAACTGATTTCCGGGTATCAACGATTCAGGGAGAAGTTCGCCTCCGACCACGAGGTATTTGAAAAGCTCGCCGAAGAGGGCCAGAATCCTAAGGTCCTTTGGATCGGGTGCTCGGACTCGAGGGTGGTCCCCGAGTTGATCACCGGCGCCGATCCCGGCGAGCTCTTCGACGTGCGCAACATCGCCAACGTGGTCCCTCCGGCCGCCTCCGCCGCCTGCGCGACGGGCGCGGCCATCGAGTACGCCGTGCTTCATCTCCAGGTGAGCCACATCGTGGTCTGCGGCCACACCGACTGCGGCGGCATCAAGGCCCTCGAGGCACCGCCGGAACCGGACCACCAGCCGCACATTACCTCCTGGCTCGAATTCGCCCGGCCGGCCCGCGACCGGGTGCTCACCGCCGGTGTTCCCGAAGCCGACCGCTACCTCGAGACGATCAAGACCAACGTGCTGATGCAGTGCGAGAACCTGCGATCCTACCCGTGCGTCGCCGAGCGAGAGCGGTCGGGTGGGCTCTCGATCCATCCGTGGTTATACGACCTGCGCACCGGCAGGATTCTGGCGTTCGACAAAGACGCCACGCAGTGGAATGCGGTGGCCGAGCAGCAGTCATGATCCTAATCCACACTTCCCACCGTGACCCGCTGTACGCCGGCTGCGCTACCCTGGTCGATACCTTTCGACGTGTAGAGGAGAAGAGATGACACCGGCGAAGGGCGCAGATCAGGAGACCGCACCCCGTTTCAGCGTTCGACTGGCGGTGGTGGTACTGGCGCTCATCATCATCGCACCGCTGGCCATCTCGGGGGCAGTCAATCTTCACCAGTTCCGAAAAGCCTATCGGAGCAAGGTCGCGAACGAGCTCTCGGTCATGATCGAGCGCCACAGCCTGACCGTCGACTCCTTTATCGACGATCGGCTCTCAGACGTCCGCGTCATCGCACGCGAACATCCCATCGAACGGTTGCGTCAGCCCGCTTTCCTTCGCCTCGTTCTCAACATCATGCGTGAGGAGTACCACGGCGCGTTTGTCGACCTCGGCCTGGTGAGCTCGGACGGCATTCAGGTGGCCTACGCAGGACCGTTCAATCTGCACATGGCCGACTACTCTGCCGCCCCCTTGGTTCCACGAAGCCATGGCCAGCGAAAACTTTTGTCAGCGATGTATTTGCCGGTTTGCGCGGTTCGCCCCACTTCATCGTTGCCACCCAGCGGAAGGTCGGCGACGAGATTTTCGTGGTCAAGGCAACCATCGACTTCGAGGCCTTCAACGCCCTGGTCGAGAATCTGCGCATCGGCAGCACCGGCTTCGCCTTCATCTTCAACAGGGACGGCGATTTCCAAACCAGCCCGCGCTTCGAGGTGGCGCTCAACCGGTCGCCGTACGTGGACCTCCTGGAAGGCCGGATCCGAACGGATCGGATCATCGTACTCGAGGGCGAGGATGTCTTCCGGCAACGGTCAATCTTCGCCATCGCACCGCTCAAACAGGGCCAGTGGTTCCTGTGTTATCAACAAGAGACTTCGGACGCCTTCGCCGAGCTTCGACGCGTCCAGGAGTTTGCGGTCGTCGTATTGATCATTGTCTCGCTCGCCGCGGTGTTCATGGGCTATGTGATATCGCGCAACCTCGCCCAACGACTTGCAAAAGCCCACCACGACCGAAATGTGATGGCTCACCAGGTCATCGAGACCGGGCGACTCGCTTCGATCGGCGAGCTTGCCGCCGGCATCGCTCACGAGATCAACAACCCGGTGGCCATCATGGTGCAGGAGGCGGGCTGGATCGACGACCTGCTCGGTGAGGGCGAGCCATGCTCCCCCGAGAACCTCGAGGAGATCGGGCGCGCGGTCAGCCAAATCCGCACACAGGGCGACCGTTGCAAGGAAATCACGTACAAGCTGCTGAGCTTTGCGCGTAAGACCGATCCGACGGTCCGTGAGGTCAACCTCAACGAGGTCGTCGACGAGGTAATCGGGTTGACCAGCCAAAAAACCCGGTACGCCAACGTTCTCATCGAGACCGAGCTCAGCCCGGATCTGCCGACCATCCAAGCCTCCGCTTCTGAGCTCCAACAGGTCCTCCTCAACCTGGTCAACAACGCCATCGACGCCATCGAATCCTCGGGAGGCGTCGTTACCGTAGCCACCCGACCCGCCGGGGGACGAGGTCGTTCTCGAGGTGCGCGATACGGGGAAGGGCATCCCAGAAGCCAATTTGGCCCGGATCTTCGATCCCTTCTTCACCACCAAACCGGTCGGTCACGGCACTGGCCTCGGTCTCTCCATCTGTTTCGGAATCGTCGAGAAAATGGGCGGGAGGATCACGGTGGAGAGCGAAATCGAAAAGGGCAGCACATTCACCGTGTTCCTGCCCCGGGAGGCTCCCGCGGGAGTGGAAATCGCTGAATCCGACCTCGAGGAGGAGAGATCATGATCCAAGCATCAGTGTTGCTCGTCGACGACGAGGTCCCATTCGTGGAGACGCTCGCCAAACGCCTCGCCAAGAGGGACGTTCGTGTGGACGCCGCCTACAGCGGCCAGGAGGCCCTGGAGAAGCTCGCCGCCAGTGGGCCGACGAAAACCGACGTGGTCATTCTCGACGTCAAAATGCCGGAAATGGACGGCCTCGAAACACTCGCGCGGATCAAGGAGGAGCACCCTCTCATCGAGGTCATCATGCTCACCGGCCACGCCACCGTGGAATCGGCGATCGAAGGCATGAAGCGAGGCGCCTACGACTACCTCATGAAGCCATGTGAGCTCGATCTGTTGATGGAGAAGCTCAGCGCGGCAACCGACAAGAAACGCGAGCACGAGGAAAAGATCCTGGAGGCTCGTGCGAACCTCATCTCACTCAGAAGAGGGGATTGAGAGAGACGTCATGGCGGAGCACCCGGAAGCGATCAGGTTGCTGCTGGTGGACGACGAGGTTGGGTATCTCGAGGTGCTGTCCAAACGACTCACTCGGCGCGGCTTCAAGGTAACGACCGCCTCGAGCGGCGCGGAGGCGATCCGCGCTTTACGCGCCTGGGATTTCGACGTCGCGGTCGTGGATCTGAAGATGGAAGACATGGACGGCATCGAGGTGCTCAAGGTGCTCAAGAAGATGGTCCCCGCCCTGCACGTGATCATCCTCACCGGTCATGGCTCGGAACGGGCCGCACGGGAAGGGATCTCCCAGGGCGCTTTTGACTATCTGATCAAGCCGATCGGCCTCGACCCGCTGATCGCGAGGATCCATGCTGCAATGAGCTTGAAGACTTCCTGAGAAAAAGAGGAGGACCTACCGGTGACACATGTTTCGCTGAGCCTGTATTTAGTGCCACACCATGTTCTCATTGAGGAAGGAGAGATATCGTGAGCTTTTTCAAGGCCTGGGGAGAGTTCATGATGATTGCGACGCGCGCCCACGCCCAGTGGGAGCTGGAGACCTCGAACAGGATCGTCAACGACCCCAAAAGACTGTTGGTCCTGGTCCTGCTCGTGGTCCCGATCTTCGTCTTCGGACCCGTGGTGGCGGCTCAGATGATGGATCAGGCCGCTGCTGCAGGCGATGTGCTGCCCGACATCCTTGGCGGCAAAAAGGCCTACAGCCCCGCCTTCTACTCGACCGGGATCTTCGTCGCCTCGATCCTCATCGGGCTCTGTGCCGGCCTCATCACCGGCTGCATCGGCGCCGGCGGCGGCTTCATCATTGCGCCCGCCCTGATGTCGGCCGGTATCAAGGGCATCCTCGCCGTCGGCACGGACCTTTTCCATATCTTCGCCAAGGCCATCATGGGCAGCGTGATCCACCGCAAGCTAGGCAACGTCTCGATGCCTCTCGCCTTCACCTTCCTCATCGGAGCCATCGGTGGCGCCACTCTGGGCGGGGTCATCAATCGGGTTCTCTACGAGATCAACCCGGTGCTGTCGGACGCCTTCATCACCACGATCTACTCCCTGATGCTCGGCAGTCTCGGCGCCTACGCCATGGCCGACTACCTCAGAGCTCGCAAGAAACCCGATGCCGGGGGCGATGCCCACGGCGGCCGCTCCGAAGGTGCAGATCTCGGGAACTTGCCCCGAAAGCTGCAGAGTTTCAACCTACCGCCAATGATCACCTTCGATGAGAACCTGGTCCCCGGCGGCCGCCGCATCTCGGCGTGGTTCCTGATCGCGAGTGGCTTCCTGGTCGGCTTCGCGGCAGCCATCATGGGCGTCGGCGGCGGCTTCCTGACCTTCCCGATCTTCGTCTACACCCTTGGGGTATCGTCCATGACCACGGTCGGCACCGACATCTTCCAGATCGTCTTCACCGCCGGCTACGCCGCCATCAGCCAGTACGCGATCTACGGCTTCATCTTCTACACCCTGGCGATGGGCATGCTCATCGGATCCCTCTTCGGCGTCCAGATCGGCGCCATGGTGACCAAGGTGGTCGAGGGCACCACCATCCGCGGCTTCTACGCCATGGCTGTGCTCGGCGGCTTCGTCAACCGGATCTTCGCCCTCCCCGGAAAGCTCAGCGACCTCGAGGTGATCTCGCTGTCGCCGATTACGGTTCAGATCCTCGACGGCATCGGCATCTGGGCGTTCTTCCTCATCATCGGCGGCTTCGCGATATGGGTGTTCTACACGTTCTTCACCAACCTCGGCCGGCTGCGCGGGGTGGAGGTGTCGTCATGAGCGAAATCAAGAAGAAGGAGCTCGGTATCGGGGTCTTCCTCCTGGTGACCTTCGCGGTCATCATGGTGATGATCTTCATGCCGATCGTGGACGGCGGCAACGCCCTCAACTACCTGGACAACCTCTACAACTCGATCTCCAAGGGCTCGGCATATTACATCCCGAAGGTCGAGCACCTGGTCGAGGAGCACGGCAGCGAGGTCGTCACCCTCAACCTCAAGCTCGACGACTCTCGCGCCGCGCAGGCCTCCGAACCGCTCTTCGTGCGGGCCGGTGCCACGACGGCAGTTGAGGACGCCACGTTGATGGTCAACGGTGACATCGAAACCATCTTCGGGATCTGCCTCGAGGACGCCGAGTCGGCCTACAACAACCGGGGCGAGGACCTCGTGGCCCGCTATGGCACGGATGCGCGGACCACGCTCTACAACTGGTGGCAGGCCCTCGGAGCCATGGAGAAGGACCTCAACCGGCAAAAGCTCTTCGCCGCCGCAAAGCTCACCCACGCGGTTCAGGCAAAGACGGTTGAGTGCGCCTACAACTACTACGGCATCGAAGCCCAGGCGATCAAGGACCGCTGGGGCACGGTGCTGTTCTCACTCGTCTTCTACGTGCTCTACACCATCTGGTACGGCTACGGGATCATGTTCGTATTCGAAGGGCTCGGATTCGAGCTGGCGGCGCACTGAGGGCGGGTTTCCCGCCGGCCCGGTGTACCCTTGATGGCGAAGATGCCCGCGACGAGGCACCATGCCGGCGGGTCAAGGAGGAGTTGACGATGGCCACTTCGGTACTCCTGGTTGATGATGAGGAGGGTTTTGTAGAAACCCTGGCGAAAAGGCTGGCGCTCCGTCGATTCGATGTCTTCACCGCTACCACTGCCGATCAAGCGTTCACAACCCTCGATGAGACACCCATCGACGTCGTTGTGCTCGATGTCCGAATGCCCGACATGGACGGCATCGCTGCCACCAAGGCGATCAACAACGCTCACCCGCTGGTCGAGGTCATCCTGCTCACCGGCCACGCCAGCATCGAGGCGTCGCTCGAGGGGATGGAGATGGGCGCCTTCGACTACCTCCTCAAGCCCGTGAACATCGACGAGCTGGTCTACAAGATCGAGGACGCGCACCGTAAGAAAGAGCTCCAGGAGGAGAAGATCCGTCGCTTGGCCGAGAAGACCGACGATGCAGGCGGCGAGGAGTGACCCACCGAGACAGGTACTCATGAACATGCGCGGACGCGAGTGGTTTCGACGCCTCATCGAACGCGTGCGGGGCGCCCCCGCGGCGCCGCAGGACGCCGAGGCTGCGCACAGCCTCTTCCAGACCCGCTACCACGCGCTGCGGTTGTTGCTCGCCGCCAATACCAAGGCCCTCGAGCTGATGGCAACGATGGAGGGCGCCGCGAACGGCGCCGACCTCTACGGCATGGCGTTCGTTCGCTCCCACTGCACGGCGCTCGGAGTCTCGGTCTTTCAGATGGTGCGGCATCTGGACACCCTCGCGCCGGAGAAGTATGCACAGCTCTTTGGCCGTTTGCACGACATCCAGCAGCAGATTGACGAGGTGCTGGCCTCCGATCGACAGCCGAGCCAGGCGCCGCTGGTTGTGCCCCTCGACGAGGTCGATTGCCAATCGGTCGATTTCGTCGGCGCCAAGATGGCTAACCTCGGTGAGGTCGCCACCGTGGTCGGGATGGCGGTGCCGGACGGTTTCGTCATCTCGTCGAGTGCCTTCGAGCTGCTCATCGCCGACAACGAACTCCAGACCGAAATTGACCGCGTGATGCTGGCGCAGAAACCCGAGCGCTTCGACGAGCTCTTTGCCCTCAGCTCGCGTCTCCAGCAGCTGATCATGTCGGCCGAGATTCCCCAGGAGTTGGCGGCCGCCATCGACGCCGCCTGCGTTCATCTCGTCGAGTCTACCGGCGCCTCCACCTTGGCCCTGCGCTCGAGCGCCCTCGGTGAGGATTCGGTCGGGGCCTCGTTCGCCGGCCAGTACCAGTCACTGCTCAACGTCCGCCCCGAGCACCTCCTCGAGAGCTACCTCGAGGTGGTGGCCAGCAAGTACACGCCGCAGGCGATGGTTTACCGGTATCGGCGCGGTCTGCGCGACGACGACGTGGCGATGAGCGTTGGTTGTTTGCAGATGGTCAACGCCCGCTCCGGCGGCGTTGCCTACACCGGCAACCCCGGTGACCACAGCGACCGCGACGTCTATGTCAGCTCCGCTTGGGGGCTGCGAAAGGCGATCGTTGACGGTCGTTTCGCCAGCGATCTGTTAGTGGTCGCGCGGGAGGCGCCGCGACGGGTCATCGACCGCACGGTGGGCACGAAAATCACCCAGTTCATGATTGATCCCGTCGAGGGCGTGCAACGCGGCGAGGTGCCGATCGAGAACCGAGAAGAGCCGTCGCTGAGTGACGACGAAGTTCTCCAGATCGCCGATCACGCCCTTCGCCTGGAGGAGCATTTCGGGACGCCGGTCGATGTCGAGTGGGCGATCACCGCCGACCGGAGAGGTAGTTATCCTCCAGTGCCGGCCGTTGCTTCAATCTGTCTCTTCCGATCCCCGTTCCGCGCCCGCCGACGCCCCTGAGGCGCTGGTCAGAGGCGGCGTCACAGCCAGCCCGGGAACGGGCGCCGGACCCGTCCACTGGGTGCGCCAGGACAGCCAGGCCCTGAGCTGCCCCGAAGGGGCGGTGCTCGCCCTGGAGCAGCCGCTGCCGCGGTGGGCGGCGTGCTCGGTCGCGCCGCCGCTGTCGTTGCCGAGGAGGGCGGAGTTGCCGGTCACCTCGCCACAGTCTCGCGCGAGCTCGGCGTCCCGGCTCTTCTCGGTGTGGGGTTGCTCGCTGCCCTCGAGGAAGGCGCCGAGGTCACGGTCGATGCCGGTGGAAGGGCAGTCTACCCCGGGCCGCATCGAGTCCCTCCTCGCCGATTCGATTGAACCGCGGCGACCGATGGACGACTCCCCCGTGCAACCAGGCGCTGCGAGGAGTCCTCCAGCACATCGCGCCGCTAAACCTCATCGATCCCGACAGCATCGACTTCAGACCCGCCAACTGCCGGACCCTGCACGACATCACGCGCTTCTGCCACGAGCAGGCGGTGCGAGAAGTCTTTCGCGTTCGGCACCGACAATCCGTTCCCGGAGTACGCCAGCAAACAGCTCTACCACAACGTGCCGATGCAGTGGTGGGTGCTCGATCTCGAGGACGGATTCAAAGAGCCGGTGACGGGTCGCTACGTCCACCTCGAAGAGATCGCGTGCGGTCCCATGCTGGCGTTGTGGGACGGGATGGTGGCGGTGCCGTGGGACGGACCGCCGGCGGTCAGCGGCCGCGGCTTTGCCTCGATCCTCTTTCAGGCCACCACCAACCCGGCTCTCGCGAGCCCCTTCAAGAAGCCCTACGGCGACCGCAACTACTTCATTATTTCCAAGTACTTCGTGAACCTGCAGTCGCGTTTCGGCTTTCACTTTACCAACGTGGAGGCCCTCGCCGGACCGCGTTCCGAGGAGAATTACCTGAGCTTCTCCTTCAAAGGCGGGCGCGGCCGATCTCGAGCGACGGGCGGCGCGTGCCCGTTTTATCGGCGACCTACTGGCCGATCTGAGCTTTGATGTCGCGGTCACGGAGGATGTGGTCACCGCCCGCCGCACTGGCCTTGACGCCGCCGACATCGAGCAGGGTCTGCGGGTGGTCGGCTACCTCCTCATGCACACCCGCCAGCTCGACATGATCATGAATCAGCCGGCCGCGGTGGAGCACTACCGATTGAAGATGCGGGCTGATATCGAGGGCCTCTAGCCCATTCTCGTCCAGAAACGGCGCTTTTTGGCAATTTCGTCGTCAGACTGCGGATTCCCTTGTGCGGCGTACTCGGGTACAAGCCGCGGAAATCCTTGTCTTCCTAGAACTTGCACAAAAATCGCTCGTTTCTGCATCGCGAACTGCGCTGTTCCCACCAGAGTTTCTGGATGGGAGCTAGCCCGCATTTCTCACCTGGTTTCATGGCGAGGCCTTGCCAACTCCGAGGCCCGGACCGATATTAACTATGGGAATGTGAAATTATTCACGAGGCGGAGCGACCCAATGCAGACTCTCCGAATGAACTCCAATCTCCTGCCGGAGCTTCTCGAGGCGCTCAAAGGGTGGGGGAGAGTCTGGGCGCCGGTGGAGCGGGCCCCCGGCGTCTTCTCGCTCGAGGTGATCGATGACGACGTCACACGGGCCCGCCCGGAGGCGCTGCGCACGATCGTGCCCTTCAAGAAGCTGCTGTTGAAGCCTCGGTTCACCATGCTCTCGGGGCGAACGGGAGAGGCGTCCACCGATCCGTTCGACAATGACGCCGGCGCCCAGGTGCTCTTCGGCGTCCACGCCTGTGATGTCCACGCCTTGAAGATCCTCGACCTTCTCTACCTCACGGACTACGCCGATCCCTACTACCAACGCAACCGCGAACAGCTTGTGGTCATCGGCTACGGTTGCTGGCCCGACGAGCACTGCTTCTGCGAGTCGATGGATACCTCTTCCGTCGACGATGGGTTCGATCTCTTCCTCACCCCGCTGGAGGATCGTTTTCTGGTGGCGGTGGGGACATCGGTGGGGGACGACATCGTGCGTGCCAACCCCCACCTCTTCGAGGCGGCAACCCGGCAGGATACCCGCGACTATCTGCGCCGCCTGCGCGAGCGCGAGGAGGCCTTTTCTCTCGAGATCGACGTCACCGACCTACCCTATGTCTTGGAGCTAAAGAAGGACGACCCGGTGTGGGACGAGCTGGGCAAGAAGTGCCTGTGCTGCGGTTCGTGCTCGATGGTGTGTCCGACCTGTTCCTGCTTCAACGTCATGGACGAAGCAGGGACCCGGCGGCGAATCCTCACGGGTCAGGATCTGGGATGCTTGCCTATACCGCGATTACGCGGTGGTCGCGGGCGGTCACAACTTCCGCGCCGACCGTGCCGACCGCGTTCGCCAACGCTACTACCACAAGCAGGAAGCCTTCGTGCGCGAGTTCGGGATGCCGTCCTGTGTCGGCTGCGGACGATGTATCGAAAACTGCCCCACCGGGATCAACGTGGTCGAGGTCTTCCAGTACGTGCGAGGTGACGCATGAGTACCGGCCTCCAACTCCCCCCGATCCTCCCTGTTCGCAGTGCGCCGCGCGAGCTCACGACCGGCGCTAACCCCTATCAGCCGGCGCCGGTGCGGGTGATGCGCCTTGAGGATTTGGCGCCGGACGTACGGCTCTTCGACCTCCGTTTCTCCGATGCCGGGTTGGCCGCGCGATTCACCTGGAGGCCTGGGCAGTTCGTGGAGCTGTCGGTGCTCGGGGTCGGCGAGGGGCCCTTTTCATTGCCTTCCTCTCCCACCCGTCCCCGGGGTTCTCCAGCTCGGGATCCGGCGCGCGGGCACCCTCACGAACTACCTCTTCGACCATATTCGCGAGGGGGACGAACTCGGCATCCGCGGACCGCTCGGGAACGGGTTTCCGGTAGAGCGCTTCAGAAACAACGATGTGCTCATGATCGCCGGTGGGCTGGGAATGGTGCCGCTGCGCGGCCTCCTGCACTATTTGATGGGATCTTCGCTCGACTTTCGGCCGGATCGTTTTGCTCTACGGCAGCCGCTCACCCGAGCAGGTGCTCTTCCGCGACGAGCTGGAGTCCCTCGCACGCCGAGGCGACGCCGAGATCATGCTCTCGGTCGATTCGACCGGTGGCCGCCCGTGGAACGGATATGAAGGCGTGGTCACCGAGCTTCTCGACGAGGTGGAGCTCGAGGTCGATCGCACCTTTGCCGTCGCCTGTGGTCCGCCGGTGTTTTATAAGTTCGTGCTTGAAAAGCTGGTGGACGCGGGCTTCGGCAAGAACCGTATTTTTCTCAGCCTCGAGCGCCGCATGGAGTGCGGCGTCGGCAAGTGCGGGCACTGTGCGGTGGGCTACACCTTCACCTGTCTGCATGGGCCGGTCTTCTCGTTCTGGGACGCCATCAATCTCCCCGAGCTGATCTACACGTGAAGGAAGAGGGAATGGCCGGCATACACAGACCCAAGGTCGGGATCTTCGGGCTCACCGGTTGCGCCGGCGACCAGCTGCAGATCCTCAACTGCGAGGACGAGCTGCTGTGGCTCGCGGAGGCGGTGGAGATCGTGGACTGGGTGATGGTGAAGTCGGACAACGACTCGAACTGCCGCCTCGATATCGCTTTCGTGGAGGGGGTGGTGGCCACCGAGCGCGACCTCGAGACCCTGAAGACGATCCGCGCGCGCTCCGCCTTTCTCGTCGCGATCGGCACCTGCGCGGTGTGGGGCGGGCTGCCCGCCATGCGCAACGATATTTCGCGGGAGGTTCTCGAACGCGAGGTCTGCGCCGCCGACCTCGAAGACCTGGAAACCATCGAGGCGCGGCCCGCGACAGATTTCGTCCCCTTCGAACTTCGGCTTCCCGGCTGCCCGATCGAGCGCCACGAGTTTCTGCAGACCGTGCGCTCGTTGCTCGCCGGTACCGTCCCCGAGCTGCCGGTGGCGCCGGTGTGCTGGGAGTGCAAGACCCGCGAGAACCTGTGCCGGGTGATCTATGACCACGAGGTGTGCTGCGGCGCCATGACCCGTGGCGGATGCGGCGCCCGCTGTCCGTCGCACGGCGTCGCCTGCTCGGGATGCCGCGGACCGGTGGAAGAGCCGAACTACGATGCCAACATCACGATGTTAGCCGACCGCGGGATCTCCTGGAAAGAGATTTCGGCGCGCATGCGGTCATTTTCGGCGCCGGTGTGGATGACGCTCGGTCTCGAGCGCGAGGTGGATCATGAGTAGTTCACGGACGATCACGATCAAACACCTGGGGCGGGTGGAGGGCCATGGCGGGATCTTCGTCAAGGTGATCGGCGACACCGTCCGCGAGGTCAACATGGACATCCACGAGGGCAGCCGGTACTACGAGGCGCTGCTCGTCGGCAAGCACTTTTTGGAGGTGCAGGGCATCATCACGCGGGTGTGCGCCATCTGTTCGGCCAACCATACGGTGGCGACCCTCACCGCGCTCGAGAAGGCGCTGGGCATCTCCGAGACCAAGCGAGTGCACAAGCTGCGTGGCCTGCTCCTGCTCGGCGCGGCGATCGAGTCACACGCCCTGCACGTATTCGCGCTGGCCCTGCCCGACTACCTCGGTTTCGACTCGGTGATGGCCATGGCTGCCGACTACCCCGACGAGGTGACATTCGCGCTGCGGCTGAAACAGCTCGGCAACCGCGTCCAGGAGTTGGTCGGAGGGCGTCCGGTGCACCCGATCAACACCCTGGTGGGCGGCTTCGGGAAGCTGCCCAGCCACCGCGCCCTCGAGGCACTGCGCGCCGAGCTTGCGGAGGCCCTCGATCCGTTGATGCGCTTCGTTGATCTGGCGGCGGGGATCGTGGTTCCGTGCTGGGCCGCGCAGCCTACCGTTTATATGGCGCTGCGCCCGATTACCGAGGGCTACCGCTTCCGAGGCGAATCGATCTGCACCTCTCGCGGCGAGGAGTTTCCCGCCGAGGCGTACCGCGATGTGGTGCGCGAGTTCTCGGTAGAGCACTCCCACGCCAAGCACGCGGCTCTCGTGTCCGGTGACACATACATGGTCGGCGCTCTGGCGCGGCTCAAGCTGTGGGGTGAGCGGCTCGAGGGGCGAGCCCTCGAGGCCTTCGAGCGCCTCTTCCCCGAAGGCGTGGTGGATAACATCCTGCTCAACAACTGGGCGCAGCTGGTGGAGATCGTCCTCGGTCTCGAGCGCGGGGTAGAGCTTTGCGACGAGCTTCTGGCGATGCCGGAGACCCAACACGAGATGGCGGAGTACGAGGTCAGGGCCGGGCGCGGCGTGGGTGCTGTAGAGGCTCCCCGCGGCACTCTCTTCCACGAGTACGAGCTCGACGGCGAGGGTCTGGTTGTTTCAGCCAACGTGATCACTCCGACGGCCCAGAATCTCGCAAACACCGAGCGCGATCTCCGCCGTGCGGCGGAGAACCTGCTCGCCGACGAACCACAGCGGGACGATGCCGGACTTCAACTGGGCCTCGAGATGGTAGCCCGTGCGTACGACCCGTGTATCTCGTGCTCGGTCCATGTCGTTCGGGAAGATTCATGACTCCCACTCTGGTGGTCGGCTTCGGCAACCCCTTGATGGGCGATGATGGTGTCGGCGCCGCGGTGGTCGCTGAGTTCGAGCAGATCGGAGCGCCGCCCGGTCTGAGGCTTTCGACTCTGGCTGATGTCCTCCACCTGTCGTCGGTCTGGCGGGGTGAGGCGCGGGTGTGGATGGTTGACGCGGTCCTCTGCGGCGCCGCGCCGGGCGCTGTTCATCGGCGTGGACACGAAGAGGTGTTGGGGAATCCCCAGCGCCACGCAACCGTGCATCACCTGAGCTTGGCTGAAGGTCTGCGCTGGATCGTACATAGCTGCCCCGCGATGGCCGGCGTTCGCTTCCGCCTGTGGGGTGTGGAGCCCGATAGCGTCGAGCCCGTGGAAGCTCTGAGCCCGGTGGTCGCTCGAGCCGCCGGAACTGTAGCCCGAGAAATCGCCGACGCAGCAATAGTCGCACAACGTTGAGGAGCGACATCGCAGTTGATGGCGCTGCGCCCCTCATCCTCGGACAGGCTCCTAGCCCGATATACTCCTTCCCAGCAATGAGGAATGAGTCGATTTCCAACCGTGCCCTCGCCGAGGCATTGTTCACGCTTTCCGACGCCGAACCGCCCGGCGACCGGCGTCTGGCGCTTCTGCGTGCCGGCTACGCCGCGTTTGACAGCCCGGACGAAGTGCGTCAGGAATTGCTGCAGGACTCGCCGCGCTGGCTCCGACCGCTGATTACTCAGCTCGTGACCTGCCGGGGCGAAGACGCCCTGCATGCGGCGGTACAGCGTCTTCAAGGAGGCGAGAACTCTCGTCGCCGACCCGCCCGCCGTGGTTATCTCAGTCGCACAGAGATGAACGAAACACTTCGTTCCGGCCCTGAGGATATCCACCCACAGCGGATGCGCGGCGCCTTTCATTGGCACACCCTGGATTCCGACGGCAAGGCGACCCTCGAGGCCATGGCCCGCGCATGCGGCCGGCGCGGTTACGCCTGGTCGATGGTCACCGACCACTCACGCGGGCTCGAGGTCGCCTCCGGTCTCGACCTCGAGGGCGTTCGTTTGCAACAGGGGCGGGTTGCGCGATGGAACCGCCAGCATGGAGAGGACCACCATGTGTTCCAGGGTCTCGAGGTCGAAATCCTGTCGGATGGCACCCTCGATGTGCCAAAGGGAGAACGCCTCGAGGTGAAATGCGTGGTGGCCGCGGTTCACAGCCAATTCGACCCCGACCGCGATCAGACCGAGCGCCTCGTCCGCGCGGTCCATACTCCGGGTGTGCATGTTCTGGCCCACCCGCACGGCCGCCACTTCCACCATCGCCCAGGGCTCAGGGCGCGTTGGGAGAATGTCTTCTCCGCATGTGCCGACGTAGGCGTAGCGGTCGAGATCAACGGCTTTCCGCGTCGCCAGGACCTCAATCCCGATCTCGCCAGACTCGCCGTTGATCAGGGGTGCGAAATTATCCTCGCCTCTGACGCTCACGCCGTGCCCCACCTTGAGTTCGACGCCTACGCCTCGGCCATCGCCATGCGCGCCGAAGTCCCGCGAGAGCGGATCCTCAATGTGAAGCACGCTGACGAGTTCGAGGCGTGGCTCGGGGACAGGTGAATCTAGACAGGCGGGATGCCGGTCAACCGGAGTTAATCACCGCCTCAACGTCACACAGGGTGGTCTCCTCGAGCCGCGTGCGGAGCATGGTGTTGGCCTCGACGACGATTTTGCCGAGAATGCAGTCGTCCCCCTCACAGATGGAGGAACTGAGGAGACACTGACTGGGCTCGAATCGCCCTTCGATGGCCTCGAAGACCTCGAGGAGAGTCACCGATTCCGGGGGCCGGGTGAGTATGAAGCCCCCACGGGGACCGCGGACCGAGCGCACCAGCTCGACCTTGGCCAGCCGTTGGAGCACCTTGGAGAGGTGCGCCTCCGAGATCTCGAACCGGGTCGCGATCTCGCGCGAGGTGATCGGTCCATCCTGCCGATTGGCGAGATATCCAAGAGCGTGCATGGCCAGCGAGGCGGCTTCAGAGATCTTGAGTGCACACGGCATTGTCGCTCCCTAGACTGCCGAATATTGTCTGATTTCGGGGCCGGACTGTAACGTCCTTGACCGCGGTCAAGGATGTCTTGACCCTATTCAGGCTATTCAGTATTGTAATACCGCAATTCGGGTATTGATACCGAGAGGCTGACGGAGCAACAGGAGAGCATGACTGGAAGATGGTCGCCGACGGAAAGAACCCCACGTGGTGAACGATTCGGCCTCTAGCCCGCGTTTTCCGGCACGTTTTAACGAGCTGCCGTGGTACCGGTCGAACGTGCCGTGCATGGAGGCCTGCCCCGTGCACACGGACTCCGGACGCTATGTTCAGCTGATCGCCGAAGGGCGCTTCGCTGAGGCTTTTCTGGTCGCCCGGTCGCCCAACTCGCTGGCCTCGGTCTGCGGCCGGGTGTGTGCCGCTCCCTGCGAGGACGCCTGCCGGCGCGGTTGGATCGACGAGCCGGTGACCATCCGTCCCTTGAAGCGCTTTGTCACCGAGCGCTACGGCGCCGAATCCGCGCAGCCGGACTTCTTTCGAGTCCTGACCGTTGCGCCGGAGGACGCGACCGAAGCGCGTAGAGATCGACCCCGGTTGCCGCCGATCTGTGGCACATGGAACAGCTGTGTCAGGAAACCCGTCAGGGAAGCGGTGGCGGCGGGAAGAAGGTCGCCGTCGTCGGCAGCGGACCGGCCGGCCTCGGCTGCGCTCAGGATCTGCGCCTGATGGGCTATGAGGTGACGATCTTCGAGGCCCTCCCCGACAGTGGCGGCATGCTCCGCTACGGCATCCCCGACTACCGTCTGCCGCGGGCGGTCATCGATCGCGAGGTGGGAGCGATCGAAGGCCTCGGCGCGGTGCTCGAAACCGACCATCCGATCACCGCTGAATTCGGGCTCTCCCAGCTCAAGGACGAGGGCTTCGAGGCCGTGTTCCTGTCGGTGGGCGCGATGCGGGGCCGTGATCTCAATATCGAGGGGGCGGACAAGGACGGAGTCATCAAGGCGGTCGATTATCTGCTCAACCTCAACCGCGGCTATCGGGTCGATTTGGGAAAGAGCGTTGTGGTCATCGGCGGCGGCTCGGTGGCCCTCGACGCTGCGCGGACCGCCGTGCGCGAGTTCTACCAGCCGATGGAAGAGATCGAGATGACCGCCGAGGCGGTCGTCGGCCAACCGGCCATGGACGCCGCCCGTGGAGCGTTGCGGGGAGGCGCCAGCGAGGTGCACGTTATTTCCCTCGAGTCCCTCGACGAGCTCCCCGCGGCGCAGACCGTACAGGGCAGGGACGCGCTCCACGAGGCCGTCGAGGAGGGTATCCAGCTCCACCCGGGGTGGGGCCCTCAGGTGATCCGCGGGGGCAAGCAAGTCGAAGCGGTGGACTTCGTCGGAGTGCACCGCGTCTTCGACGATGACGGCCGTTTCAACCCCGAGTACGACCCCGATCGCAAGCTGACCCTCGAGGTCGACTCGGTGATCCTCGCCATCGGCCAGCAGCCCGACTTCAGCTTTTTGAGTCAGGAAGACGGGATTGAGCTGACCCCGGCCGGCACCATCCGCATCGACCCCAAGACCCTGGCAACGACCGCTGCGGGCGTCTTCGCCGGCGGCGACGCCGCGTTTGGTCCGCGCATCGCGATCGAGGCGGTGGCCAATGGCAAGCTCGCGGCACGCTCGATCCACGACTACCTCTCCGGCGGGCGGGCCGTCATCCGGATGGAGGTCGAGATTCGCAAGATCCCAGCGGACGAGTACTCGATGCCGGCCGGTTACGAGAAACTGGCGCGGCGTGGGAGCGCCGACCCTGCCGATTGATCGCCGCACCGGAATCACCGAGGTCGAGGAGGTCATGACCGAGGAACAGGCCCGCGCCCAGGCCGAGCGTTGCCTCGCCTGCCACATCGACACGATCTACGATCCCTTGAAGTGCGTCCTGTGCAACCGCTGTGCCGACGTCTGTCCGGAGAAGTGCCTCACGTTTGTCCCGCTCGAGCTGGTGGACATGCCTCCCGAACAACTCGAAACCGCCCTCGACAGCTACGGCCACGATCGCGATCAACCCCTCACCGTCCTCCTCAAGGACGACACCCTGTGCATCCGTTGTGGGCTCTGCGCCCTGCGCTGCCCGACGGACGCGATGACCATGGAACGCTTCAACTTTATCGAGTCGGCGGAGTAGCCCAGTGGCAACAACACACGAACACGTCCCAATCAAAGCGGCACCTTCAGCCGAGGCTCCCTCGCGTCGCAGCTTCCTGGCCCGGCTGGCCGGCATTCTGGCAGCTACCGGTGCAGCCCTCGCAGCCTGGCCGATGTTCAGATCGTTGGTGCCGAACGTTCTCTACGAACCCCCGAAGAGATTTCGGATCGGTTTACCGGACAACTACCAGGAGGGGCGCTACCTTCCTCGAAGAGCACCGGCTCTTCCTCTTCCGGTAGGGCGCCAGCTTTCACGCGATCTCCGGCATCTGCACCCACCTCGGTTGCACGGTCAAGTTCGCACCCTTCAGCTCACCACGGGAGGAGACCGTCCGCGGCTACACCTTCCGTGCGCTGGGGAGAGTTCCACTGCCCATGCCACGGCTCGAAGTTCCGCGGCGAGGGCACCAACTTCGCAGGGTCCCGCTCCAAGACCGCTCACGAGCTACCTGCTCGAGCTGTCGCCGGAGACGGGAGAGCTGGTCGTCGATGTCGCCGCCGAGGTCCCCCGTGAATTCAGACTGGTGGTCTAGATGAGCCTCTTTTCTATCCCCGACGTGTGGCAGCGGCTGACCTGGCCGTGGGACCCGAAGTCCAACCGCGAGGCCGGTAGCGGCATCGTTGCCAACTTCCTCCTCCACTGGTTCCCCAACCGGGTGTCGCTGCGCAGCCTGGCGTTTTCGTACTCGCTCTACCTCGGTACGATCACCTTCGTCGTCTTCCTCATCCTCGTGGTGACCGGCGTGGTCCTGATGTTCCTCTACGTGCCATCGATCGAACGTGCCTACTGGTCGATCAAGGACATCGACGCCGTCGTCAGCTTCGGCTGGCTCCTGAGACGGCTCCATCGGGTGAGTGCGCACGCGATGGTGGCGCTGGTCTTCCTCCACATGTTTCGGGTCTTCCTCACCGGCTCGTACAAGGCCGGCGAGAGATCCGGTCGGCGCGACCCTTCAACTGGGTCCTCGGCGTCAGCTTGTTGGTGCTCACCCTGCTCTTGAGCTTCACCGGCTACCTCCTGCCCTGGGACCAGCTCGCGTACTGGGCGATCACGGTGGGAACCAACATCGCCGCCAGCGTGCCGGCGGTGGGCGAGACCATCCGCCAGTTCCTCCTCGGCGGCACCGTCATCGGCCAGCCGACCCTGATCCGCTTCTACGTCCTCCACTGCGCCTTGCTGCCGCTGGTTCTCTTCGCGGTCGCGATTTGGCACATGTGGCGGATCCGCAAGGACGGCGGTCTCGCGATTGTCGAGCAGGATCGCAAGGACGCTCTCGAACGGGGCCCCGAACCACCAAGGAAATCGAAGACCTACAGCGTCCTCGGCATCGCCAGCGGGACCACCGTTCAGGTCCACGACCCGACCACGTTGAACGAGGACAACTCGCGGCCTTCGAGCCCGTTTCTCACCGTCCGCATCCTCATCGCAGTGCTCCTCACGGTGGCGATCTGTACCGGTCTGTCGCTCCTATTCCAGGCCCCCCTCGAGGCGGCCGCCAACCCCGACGTCACCCCCAACCCGGCCAAGGCGCCCTGGTACTTCCTCGGGCTGCAGGAGATGGTCGGCTACTCCGCTCTCATGGGCGGGGTCATCATCCCGACCATTGTCATCTTCGGCCTCATGCTGATCCCCTTCCTCGACCGCGAGCAGCGGGGCATCGGCTTCTGGTTCACCGACGGGCCCGGCCGACGCTGGGGCATCGTCGGCTTTGTCTACGGTTTTGCCATGACCTCGCTGAGCGTCGCCCTCGCGGTGCTCTTCCCGATGAGGGGCGTGTTCCCGGGGATCGAGAGCCAGCTCTTCTTCGACTTCGTCAACCCCGCGACCCTCTTGCTGCTGCTCTTCGCAGCTTTGTACTTCGCGGTACAGAAAATGACGTCCTCGACCCGCTATGCGGCGATCGCCACCTTCTGTGCATTCATCGTCGCGTTTGTCCTCCTGACCTACGTCGGAACCGCCCTGCGTGGGCCCGAACTGGCAGTTCTACTGGCCGTGGCAAGCGTGGCCCGGTCATCCGATCATCTTGTGAGGGTGGGTAGCAGCCAATGATCAAGAAAATCTCTCACCGCGAACTCCTCCTCCTGCTCATCGCTGCAGCGCTCATGGTGGCGGTGGGAGTGGCAGCTATAGTCCACGACACAGTTCCGGAGTGGAAGTACTACCAAAGCGAATTCCGGGAGATCGTGGCCGAGCGCTTTGGCGACGTCGACCCCGCGACCCTGCCGTCCGGCATCCAACAGATCTGGGTCGAGAAGCTCGACCGGGTCGACCGCTGCACCACGTGTCACCTCGGCATCGCCTGGCGCGGGCTCGAGGAGGTGGAGCAGCCGTGGACGACCCATCCCATGCCCGAGATCTTCGGCGACCACCCGATGGAGGAGTTCGGTTGCACGGTGTGTCACGGCGGACAGGGATTCGCGCTCGCCGAGTACGACGCCCACGGCTTTGTCGAGCACTGGGAAGAACCGCTGCTCAGTGATATCGCCGCCTCCGAGTACGACCCCAGAAACCCGCCGCCGCTGCATGAGATCCAGTGCAACTTCTGCCACCGGTACGAGCGCTTCACCGAAGGCATGCCCTACATCAACCGTGCCAAGGAGTTCGTGCGCGTCAAGGGCTGCAAGATCTGCCATCGGATCAACGGCGAGGGCGGCAAGCTCGGGCCAGACCTGACCCACGTGGGTGATCGGCATGCCGAGAGCTTTGATTTTTCGAACCTGGTGTCCGATCAGATGACGGTCTTCAACTGGCACATCAAGCATTTCGGGTCACCGACGACGATCGTGCCGGGGTCGATCATGCCGGAGATGAACTTCTCCTCGACCGATTCGCAGGCTCTGGCGATGCTGGTGATGAGCTGGCGCGACGACGAGGACCTGCCTCTCGCCTTCTTCCCAGGAATCGAGCTCAAGGACGAGATGACCGCCGAGGAGATCGAGAGGGATCGCCGGATGCGCGAAGGCGACGGCGCGTTCTTCGTCGAGCACAGCTGTTTCGTCTGTCACAGCATCAAGGCCTATGACATCAAATCACCGACCGACAAGGGCCCCGATCTGTCGCTTGCGCCGGATGATGTCCGGGCGCGTTTCAACAAGACTGTCGAGGAGTTCCTGTTTGATCCCACCGGAACCATGAAGATCGTTTTGGAGAGCCAGATCGTCCTCACCGACGACGAGAAGTGGCAGGCTGTCGAAAAGATCATGAAGGCTTACGACATCGTCAAGAACCGAGCCGCGGAGGCCGAGGCCACTGCGGCGGATGGGTCATAAACTCGAAAGAAAGAGGAGGAAGCAAATGAAGAATCGAAACATCCTTCGAGCAATGCTTGCGCTGCTCGTCATCGGGCTTTTCGTGGGGCTCGCGGCGTGCGGCAAGAAACCACCCCAGCGCCGAGGCGCACGCGCCGGTGCGGGGGGAACTTCGGACCTGGCCAGCGCCGCTCTCGCCACCTACGTGGCGCCCGGCGACCTCGACGAGTACTATTTGTTTTACTCGGGCGGGCACGGCGGACAGATCTTCGTCGCCGGCATCCCGTCGATGCGCCACATTGCGACCATCCCCGTCTTCTCGCCCTATCCAGGCACCGGCTACGGTTTCGACGACGAGACCAGGGAGATGCTCGGCGAGTACACGTGGGGTGACTCCCATCACCCAGGCCTCTCCGAGACCAACGGCGAGTACGACGGGCGCTGGCTGTTCATCAACGACAACGCCAACGGCCGCATGGCGCGGATTGACCTCAGGGACTTCAAGACCAAGCAGATCCTGAAAATCCCCAACATCTCCGCCAACCACGGCAGCTCGTTCATCACCCCGAACTCCGAGTACGCCACCATGGCGACGCGCATGTCGATCCCGATCCCTGAGGGAAAGTATGCAGACGTCACCGACTATGCCACCAAGTACAAGGGGGTCGTGGCGGGTATACGGATCGACCCCGAGAGCGGCCACCTCTCGCTCGCCTGGGAGATCGTCGTGCCGCCGTTCAACTACGACCTCGGTGACGCCGGCAAGGGCCCTTCCGAGGGCTTCATGTTCTGGACCTGCTACAACTCCGAGCGCGAGTTCATCGAGGGCGGCAAGCTCGAGGTGACGGCGTCACAGAAGGACAAGGACTTCATCTTGATGATCGACTACCGCGAGGCCGAGAAGGCGATGGCGGCCGGAAACTTCTCGAAAATCGGCGGCGCGCCGGTGATCGACCCGGCAGATGCGCCCGGCATCGCGTACTTCATTCCCCTCGCCAAGTCCCCACACGGGGTCGACGTCGCCCCGAGCGGACGTTGGATCATCGGCTCGGGCAAGCTGTCGCCGACCACCACCGTGTTTGACATCGAGAAGATCAAGACCGCCATCGCCGCCAAGGACTTCGAGGAGACCATCGACGGCATCCCGGTGCTGACCTACAGCTCAGTGCGCGAGGCCGAGATCCCGGTTGGGCTCGGACCCCTCCACACCCAATTCGACGGCAAGGGCTACGCCTACACCTCGCTCTTCATCGAGAGCGCCGTCGCGAAGTGGAAGCTGCCACCCTATGACGAGGGCGCCGACATGAGCCAGTACGTGGTCAGCAAGATCCCGGTGGCCTACAACATCGGCCATCTGGTCACGGCCGAGGGCGACTCCATGTCTCCCGACGGCAACTACTTGGTCGCGCTCAACAAGCTCTCCAAGGGCCGCCACCTGTCGGTCGGCCCCTCGATCCCGGAGTCGGCACAGCTGATCGACATCAGCGGCGACAAGATGAAGCTGCTGTACGACGCCTTCACCGAGCCCGAGCCCCACTACGCCCTTATCATCAAGGCCGACAAGCTGGATCCGATCGAGGTCTACAAAAAGGACGACCCAACCTGGCCGAAACACCCCGAAGCAATCTGGAGCGTCGAAGAGGCGAGGATCGAACGCCGAGGCAAGACCGTCGAGGTATGGATGATGGCGGTGCGATCCTTCTTCGCTCCCGATGTGATCCGAGTGAACCGTGGAGACAAGGTCATCGTCCACCTGACCAACATCGAACAGACCCGCGACGAGCTCCACGGCTTCGCCATCACCAGCTACGACATCAACATTGTGGTCGATCCCGGCGAGACCAAGACGGTGACCTTCATCGCCGACAAGGCCGGCGTCTGGCCTTTCTACTGCACCAACTTCTGTAGCGCACTGCACCAGGAGATGCAGGGCTACCTGCTCGTGAAGTAGAGATTACATGACCACCGCCGGCCCCCGGCAGGGGGCAGGCGGTGAACGGAATCGAGGCTCTCATGTCGGGTTTCTTTGAACGGTTGACGGCCTCGCTCGACCGACCCGTGGTCGGAAAGAGCCGGTTGCTGGTCTTCTTGGCCGCGCTGGCGCTCGTGCCGACCTTCTTCGTACCGCTGTGGCACATGACCTTTGTCGCCCAGCAATATCCAGAAGGCCTCAATCTCTATGTCTATTCTCACAACCTGGTGGGTGGCGACGACGGCAACGACCTCACCGAGATCAATATCCTCAACCACTACATCGGGATGGCGGAGCTCGAGCCGGCGGACTTCAACGAGCTCAAGTGGATTCCACTGGTGATCGGTCTGATCGGCGTCCTCACCCTCAGGGTCGCAGCGATCGGAACCTTGCGCTCGCTGGTGGATGTGATCGTGGTATCCCTCTACTTCGGCGGGTTCTCGATGTGGAGCTTCTGGTACAAGCTCCACTACTACGGGTCCAACCTCGACCCCAAGGCCTCGGTTCACGTGGTGCCATTCATGCCGCCAATGTTCGGCTACAAGCTCGTCGGCCAATTCGACGTCTGGTCCTACCCTGCGTTGGGGGCCTATCTCTTCGGAGTCTTCGGCCTCCTGCTGGTGGCGGCCTTCTGGCTGTCGTGGCGAAATCCGGGTCTCGAGTCGACCCTTTCCAACTCATGACGGAGGAGTACGATGAAAAAGATCGCAATGTTCATCCTGGTTCCCGCCCTCTTGATCGGCTGCGGCGGAAGTTCAGACGAAACTGTTTACGAGGTCGAGGAATCGACGGCCGAGGCGGTGCTGCTCGAGGTCGAGGCGCCGCCGGCACTCGAGGTTCCCGAACGCCTTGAGGTAGCGTCCGACGACAATTGGGCCGCCAGGGTCCACAACAAGAACATCGAGGTTCTCGAGATCATCAACATCATCAACCCGATCGCCGCCTACATCACCGTAGGCTTCGACCAGTACGGGGACAGCTTCAGCCCGACCCTTCAGGAGGAGTGGGAGGACACCCAGGCCCAGCTCGGCCAGGCGATGACCCTCTACGACTCGTGCAAGGAGCGCATGGCAGCGGGGGAGAATGACGAGGCGCTCTTCCTCGATCTCGAGGAGGTGTGGCAGCTGCTGGTCAAGACGGGTGTCGCCGGAGTGCGCACCAAGAGCATGATCGACAGCGAGCTGGGACGACTCAAGGGCTAGCTCGCACACACCCGTCGCGACAACTTGATTTTCGGCGGGGGGCCTCCAGGAACGGTGGGGTTCCGATGTGTGTTATATCTGACGCTCTTGCCGACAGGGAGAGGTGCGAGTGGTGAAACCCATTTTCTGGTTGATGGCCGTTATGTCGTCGGTGACGGTCACTGCGGCGGTCCACGAGATCCCGGCCGGGGGATCGATCACCGCCGCTCTTGGAAAGGCCGAGCCCGGCGACACCATTCGTCTCGCCGGCGGAACGTATCACGAGAACATCGTCGTCGACGTTCCGGTGACATTGACCAGCGACAGCGGCGCCACCATCCGCGGCGGGTACGAGGGCAACGTGGTCCACATCACCGCACCGGGGACGGTGATCGAGGGGCTGCACATCGCCGAGGCCAGCCCGCGTCTCACCAAGGACATGTCGTGCATTCTCATCGAGGCCGACGACGTCACGATCCGTGGTTGCACCCTCACCGAGTCACTTCACGGGATCTACGTCAAGGGCGGAAACCGGGTCCATATCCTCGGCAACACCATCGAGGGCCGATTGGATCTCATCGAGGCCGACCGCGGCAACGGGATCCACCTCTGGAACTCGTCTGGAAACCACATCATTGAAAACGAGATCTTCAACGTCAGGGATGGCATTTATTTCTCATTCGCCAATTCGACGACCATCGAGCGCAACCACATCCATCACGTGCGCTACGGGCTCCACTACATGTACTCGAACGACAACTCTTTCTATGACAATCTCTTCGAGAACAACGTCGCCGGGGCCGCACTGATGTACTCCGAAGACATCGTGTTTACCCGCAACACCTTTGCCCGTTGCCGGGGCTTCCGTGCCTACGGCATCCTCCTGCAGTCGATGAGCCGGGTCACCGCACGAGCAAACTTGATCGTCGACAACAGCCGCGGGATCTTCATGAACAACGCCGACTCATGTGTCATCGAGTCCAACGATGTCGTCAACAACGATCTGGCGATCCAGCTCAACGGCGGCTGCGACGGGAACCTCTTCGTGCGCAACAACTTCATCAATAACTTGAGCGACCTGCTCCTCGACGTTTCGGATCTCGAGACCCGGTGGGCGGATGTCAACGGGGGCAATTACTGGAGTTCCCACCGTGGTTACGACCTGGATGGCAACGGCGCGGGTGATCTCCCGTTCCCTATCCAAAACGTGTTCCAGATCCTCGAAACAAACGTCCCTGAGGTCCGTTTCTATCTACTGAGTCCGGCCGCGGAGGTCCTCAAGGCAGCGGAGCGAGCGCTGCCGATTCTTCGCCTTGGAGATGCCGAGGACCCACTTCCGTCGATGTTCCCGATCAACAACCGGGAGGTCTCATGGGAGGAATCCGCCGCCCCCTCCGGAAGCGGAAGTGCGGTGTGGGCCATGATCTTCCTGGTGGGAACCGCCATCCCTGTGGCAGGTCTGTGGCGCTTCGGTCAGCCGAGGCGACGCGCTTCGCGACGAGATGCTGGATGCATCGGATGAGCTCAGCGAACGAACCCATTGTGCGGTTCGAGGCCTTCTCCAAGAGCTTCGGCTCTCTGGAGGCGGTCAAACCGCTCGATCTAGAGATTGCGAAATCTGAGTCCTTCGCTTTTCTGGGGCCAAACGGCGGTGGCAAGACAACCGTCCTTCGCGCTCTCGTCGGTCTGCATTCTCCAACCTCCGGCAGGGTCCTTGTTCATGGATTAGATGTTGCCAAGGAGCCCGACAGAGTACGCAATTTGCTTGCCTACGTTCCGCAGCGGGTCAACATGCCCGATGTTCTCACCGCTCGCGAGGTCCTCGTTCTCTTCGCCGGTCTGAGAGAGGTACCGGAAGAGCGGGTTGACGAGGTCCTGGATCTCCTCGCCCTTTCCGACGACGCCGATCGACGGGTCGGCGAGTACTCCGGCGGCATGCTGCAACGGCTCGGGCTTGCCGCAGCCCTCCTCGAGGAGGTCCCTCTCCTGGTACTGGACGAGCCGACCCTCAACCTCGACCCACAGGGAATCGAAAGTCTTCACCGGGCGCTGGCCGGTCTCAAGGAACGCGGTACCGCAATCATCTTTTCCTCGCACAGCATTCACTCCGCGGTCCGGCTGGCCGACCGGATCGGTGTTCTGGTCGATGGCGAATTGGTGACTCTCGAGCCCGTCGCGGCATTCCAGGCCGAGGTCACCCGGCAAACCACGGTGCGGGTGGTCCTCGATCGCATTGACGACGCGATCGTCCAGGCGGCGAAAGAGGCAGGCGCCGAGGTTCGTGAGTGCAACACAACCCACGTCTCCTTCCGGGCGCTGCCCGAGAAACGACTGGACGTCATTCGAGCGATTGAAAACGCCGGTGGAACCATCGAGGAGTTCCACACCGAGGCGCCGGGGTGGGAGTCGTTGGTCCACAACCACTTCAACGGCGGGGGAGATACGCCATGAAGGATCGTGAGATGTTTCGGTTGGCCGCGATCGGGGTGTTCTGCGTGCTCCTCGCCGGATGCGGCGGAGAACCCACACCTGAAATCATGGCCGGCGTCGACGGCTGTGCGAGCTGCGGCATGGTGATCGATCGCGTCAACGAGGCCGCCGGCTGGATCGCTGGAGGGGATTTCGTGCCCTTCTGCTCCCCCGGTTGTCTCCTGGCCGAGCACGATGCTCTTCGGAAATCGGGTCAGGAGCCGGCCGAGGCAGTTTTTTTTGCCGACTACCGTGACGGGACGTTTTCACCGGCGGTCGAGACCGCTTTCCTCCTCACCGACCACGTACCGACAGTCATGAACGCCCGTGTCATCTGCTTCAACTCGGTGGTGGCGGCCGGCAACATGCGGCAGCACGACGACGAGATCGTCACCGACTGGACCGGCTATCGAGTATTCCGAGGGGAGCCCGATACCGTGATCGAGACGGTCTTCGGTCCCGGCGGCATGGATCCCGAGGTGGTCATGGCGAACAAGGGGGACATCGTGCTCTGGCGTGCCCGGAGCGAGGGACTCGAGGAGGACGTCACCTGGGCCATCAAGGGCTACCCGGAGGTCGAACCGGCCATCGTTGCCGCGACCGGTGCTGAGATCGAGCTTCGGTTCATGGCGACCCGGCCGGGTGCCGGTTTCCCTATTGAAAACGTCTCAGACGGCGAGCCCCTCGGCATGATCAAGGTGAGCGGCGCTCACACCGCAGACGAGGCGGCGCAGTGAGCTCAGCCGTCTTCGAGTTGGCGCGGCAGGAGTTTGCCCTCCACCGCCGCAACCGTTGGGTCGTTTCCTTTGCGGTCCTTTTTACGACCCTCAGTCTGGCGATCGCGTACTTTGGGATGATCACCTCCGGATACACCGGCTTCCAGGATTTCGTGCGAACCTCCGCCAGCCTGATCAACCTCGGCGGCTTTCTACTCCCGCTCTTTGCCCTCCTGCTCGGCGTCTTCAGCTTTCTGACCCACCGGGAGTATCTGGAAATCCTGGCCACCCAACCGGTGTCGAGGCGCGAGATCCTCCTCGGCAAATACCTCGGCCTCTTGATCTCGGTGCTGGCCGCAGCGGCCCTCGGCTTCGGACTGCCCGGGGCCATCATCTCCGCCTCCATCGGATTCGAGGGCGCCGGGACCTACCTCCTGGTGGTTCTCTTCTCCTGCCTGCTGGCAGCTGTCTTTACCGGGCTGTCGGTGCTCATCGCGCTCCTGACCGGCCGGCGGCCGGTGGCCCTCGGCATCGCCATCGCGGTGTGGATCTTCTTCGAGCTCGTCTACGGTCTGCTGATGTTGGCGACCACCCTCTACCTGCCACCAAACGTGGCCAAAAACGTGCTCCTCGTCGGCCTCGGCGGCAACCCCGTGGACGTCGTGCGGGTGCTCTGCCTCCTGCAGGTCGGCGGTCCACCGCTCTTCGGCCCGGCCGGCGCAACCCTCATCAAGCTCACCGGCTCGGCAACCATGGCGACCGCCATCGGCCTTGCAGTCCTCGCCGCCTGGATTGTGGTCCCGCTCGTTATCGCCGTGTGGGTGTTCAAGCGGCAGGACCTGTAGGCGGAAATTAAGAGTTAAGAGGTGAGAGTTTTGAGGCGCCACCCGCCCACCCCCGTTTCAGTTCTCAATTCTCAATTCCTCCCTACCCACCTCCAAATTAAAGCCTCCTCTCGGAGCCCCCAGTCGGCGCGTAGAACCTCGTCGCGAGGGCGCGTTCACCGGAGGTGCCTGGCATCCCGACATGATGTTGTCCTCAAACCGCCGGCGGCAGCGGAGTGAACTCAGGCCTCATCCGAAGGAGGAGGCCATGAGCCACGCGCTGGCGACGGTGCTTCACCGCGGCCGCAAGGCCGCGAGTAACATCATGTCGGCGTGCCTGGCATCCTCTCGCGGCAGCACCTCCCCGGAGCACAAGCACGGAAGCGCGCACTGAAACGGGCAGAGCCGCGGGCGAAGACCGCGGGCGGCGGGCGGGCACGGACACCGGTTAGGCTTCAGTACAGCGGGAACTTTGAGGTCAAGGCGTGGACCTCGGCTTTGACGGCCTCCATCTCGGCGGTGAACGCTGCCATCTTGGCCTCGTCCTCCTTGTCCTCGTCGGCCCTGAGCACGCGGTCGATGAGCTCGGCGATCTTTTCCATCTCGGCGGGTCCCATGCCGCGAGTGGTCACCGCAGGCGTGCCGATGCGGAGACCCGAGGCGATGTAGGGCTTGCGGGTATCGAACGGCACGGTGTTCTTGTTGAGCGTGATGTCGGCGAGCCCGAGCCAACGTTCGGCCTTCTTGCCGGAGATGAAGTCGGCGCCGAGATCGACCAGGAAGAGGTGGTTGTCGGTGCCGCCGGATACGATCCGCCAGCCCCGCTCCTTGACCGCTTTGCAGAGCACGGCGGAGTTTTCGACCACCCGTTTTTGATAGTCATTCCACCCAGGTTGCATGGCCTCGGCAAAGGCCACCGCCTTGGCCGCGATGACGTGCATCAGAGGTCCGCCCTGGACACCCGGGAAGACCGCCTTGTCGATCGCCTCGGCCCAATCGGCGCCACACAGAATGATGCCGCCGCGCGGCCCGCGCAGAGTCTTGTGGGTTGTCGAGGTGACGAAGTGGCAGTGGGGCACCGGCGACGGATGGAGTCCGGCAACCACGAGGCCGGCGATGTGGGCGATGTCGGCCATGATCAGCGCGTCGGCCTCGTCGGCGATGGCGCGCAAACGCTCGAAGTCGATCGTCCGCGGATATGCCGAAGCCCCGCAGACGATGAGCTTGGGGCGGTGCTCCAGCGCAAGCTCGCGCAGACGCTCGTAGTCGATGGTCTCGGTCTCCTTGTCGACCCCATACGCGAAGACCTCGAACTCCTTACCCGAGTAGTTGAGGGGGTGGCCGTGGGTGAGATGGCCGCCGTGGGTGAGGTCCATGCCGAGCATGGTGTCGCCGGGCTGCATCACCGCCAGGTAGACGCCCATATTGGCCTGAGCGCCCGAGTGGGGCTGGACGTTGGCGTGCTCGGCGCCGAAGAGCTCCTTGACCCGCTCGCGCGCCAGCTCCTCGGCCACGTCGACGTACTGGCAACCGCCGTAGTAGCGGCGGCCGGGGTAACCCTCGGCGTACTTGTTGGTCATCACCGAGCCCATAGCCGCCATCACTGCCGGTGAGACGAAGTTCTCCGAAGCGATCAGCTCGAGGCCCTCGTTCTGACGACGCCGCTCGTTCTCGAGCGCCTCCGCCACCTCGGGGTCGGCCGCTTCAACCAGCTGGTTGTGGACCGCAAAAAACTGCTCCATGAGACTGTCGGTCATTTATCCTCCCGCTCGATTTCGATGAGATCCACCCTGCGCTGATGGCGGCCGCCCTCGAATGGGGTCTCGAGGAAAATCCGTACCATCTGCTCGGCAACTCCCGGCCCAGTGGACCGCGCGCCGATGCACAGCACGTTGGCGTCATTGTGGCGACGCGCCATTTCGGCGGTGAAGGCATCGTGGCATAAGGCCGCACGGACTCCCGGATGACGGTTGGCCGTCATGCTCATTCCGATGCCGGTGCCGCAGATCAAGATTCCCGCCTGTGCCTCACCCGCAACCACCTCCGTCGCCACCTTGTGGCCGAAGTCGGGGTAGTCAACCGATTTTGAATCCATCGGCCCGAGATCGTAAACCTCGCGTCCCTCACCCCGAACGACCTCGAGAACTCGCGCCTTGAGGTCGATCCCTGCGTGGTCGGAAGCGATGACAATCACTGCGATCCTCCTCAATACAACCTGGTTATATGTCCTGATCCGGAGACGGCAGCTGTAGGGCGCGGTACTCCTCGAGGGCGAAACGATCGCTCATCCCCGCGAGGTGGTCCACAATCAACCGCGCGAACCCGGGACAGGCATGGTACTCGTCGGAGACCGTTGCCGCAACACGGTTCAAAGGGAGATCGCGGAGGTAGGGCAGATCGAGCTCCTCGTTCGCGCGCAGCAGGAGGTAGTCCGGGAGAACCGCCGGATCCGAGTAGAAGGCGCGAAAGAGGGCGGTCATCACCCGCCGCGCCCTCCAGTCCTGACGGCTGACCGGGGCCTGGTTGATGATCCTGGCGTAAATGAAGGTCTTGAGCTCGTTGAAGAGGCCCTCGACCTCGGACGAGAACCACAATGTGGTCTGCGAGACCTCGCGCGCCCGGGTAACGAACTCATCATGGTCCGATACGTCGTTCCGTGTGCAGAAACGCTCTATCCGATCCGCTGAGGCGGTGACGACATCTAACACGAAGAGCCCGATGACTCCGCGGATGAGGGTGTTCTGCCTGATCCACGGGCGCTCATCGCCATAGGCGGGGCCGACCTCGTCGATCACCCGCCGAGCGATCGACAGCTCTTCCACCTCCGCCAGACTCACCAAGTGGGCACGCAGACCGTCTTCGAGGTCGTGGGTCTGCTGCGCGATCTCGTCTGCCACCGCCACAGCCTGTCCTTCGAGATGACAGGGTTGGTCGAGGTACAGACCGTCGCGGTCAGGCAACGGGAATGGGTAGTCCATCTTCCATGAGGTGTGCTTGAGGATCGCTTCCCGAACCTGGTCTGTGAGATTGATGCCCGGGTCAGCATAGCGACGTTCAAAAAGATCGACGACCCTCAACGACTGGTAGTTGTGTTTGAACCTGCCAACCTCGGCGACGACCGGCGGCGGCAGCTCAACCTCGCTGTTTTCACCTCGGAGGATCCCGTCCAACACCGTTTCCCCGGTGTGGCCAAAGGCGGTGTGACCGAGATCGTGACCCAGCGCCGCGGCCTCCGCGAGATCCTCGTTGAGACCGAGGGCCCGGGCGATGGTCCGTGCCAACTGGCTGACCTCGAGGGTATGGGTAAGCCGGGTGCGAGGGTGGTCACCGACGTGGGGTACGAAGACCTGGGTCTTGTGTTTTAACCTGCGGAAGGCGCGGGAATGAAGGATGCGGTCGCGGTCGCGCTGGAAGGCGAGGCGAAGGTCGCCGGGACGCCCGGCCTCTCGCCGTCGCCGTTTAGCCTCGGTCGAGCGGATTGCCACCGGCGCAAGGTGGCGCGCCTCCTTCTCCTCGAGAGATTCGCGCGTGTTCCGGAAAAATATACTCATCACATTTCATCCTCATCGGCCAACAGCTGACCAACCAGACGGATGCTGCCGGCGGCCAAAACCGGATCGCCCAATTGCTCCAGGCATCCCAGCGGTGTTTCGGCAATCCTCGCTCCTGGAAAGGCGGCGAGCAGGCGGTCGACAGGCATCGCCCGTTCATCGGCCAACGGACAGATTGCAACCTCGGCTACGCACGGTCTCAGCACTGCCGCCATCTCGTCGAGAGGTTTGTCATCGAGGCACGAGAAAATCAGGTTGTACTTGCAGTCGAGGCCACCAAGGTATTGGGTCAGGGCACGCGCCGCCTCGAGGTTGTGGGCGCAGTCCACGAGCACCTCGCGACCCGCCACCCTGTGCGAGCTGAGGCGACCCGGCCAGCGCAGATTTCCAAGCCCATCCTGCACGCGTTCCGGATCGAGCTCCGACAACCAACCCTCGGCGACCGCCAGCCGGGCGAGCGCCAGCGCGAGCTGGAGATTGTCGCGTTGGAATCTCCCGGGCAAGGGCATCTCCCCGATCATCTCTATGCCATCCCACCGCAGCTTCACTCGGCCGCCGGGGCGGTTGACACAATCGATGAGCGAATCGGCCGACACCGCATTGGGCGCACCGAGATCGGCAAGGAGATCACGGTCCACCCCCCGGCCGACAACCGCGCGTTCGGCCGCGGCAAGCGCCCGACCTTTGTCGCGGGCGATATCGCCGCGGTCGTCACCCAGCCAACGACGGTGGTCGCTTCCGATATTCGTGAGACCGGCGATGGCGCTGCCGGCAAGGCGGGTTGCATCCCAGGAGCCGCCCATTCCCGCCTCGAGCACGGCCACCTCTATTCCCGCATCGGAGAAGACCTCGAACGCGGCCGCCGTCAGCGTCTCGAAGTAGGTGAGATCGGTATAGCTGTCAAACAGTGCCAGCCGTCGGCCAAGCTCGGTCTCGCTCACCAGCCTGCCGCCCAGTCGCACGCGCTCCTCAACCCGAATCAGGTGGGGCGAGGTGTAGAGGCCCGTGGCTACACCGTGCGCGCGGAGCACCGTCTCGAGCATGGCTGCAGTCGATCCCTTGCCGTTGGTGCCGACAACGAGAATCGAGCGAAAGCTCTTGTGAGGATCTCCTCGCTCCGCCAGTGCTCTCCTCAGACCGTCCAAATCGGGTCTGATCCGACCTGTCTGCCGGCGGTTGAGGATCAGCGCAGGAGCGACAGACATCTGGCAAGGGTGGTCTTGAGCTCGGGCCGTGGAACCACCATGTCCAGCATCCCGTGCTCGAGCAGGAACTCGGATCTCTGGAAGCCCTCCGGCAAGGTCTGGCGAATCGTCTGCTCGATCACTCGTGGGCCCGCGAAACCTATGAGAGCGCCGGGTTCGGCGATGTTGAGATCACCGAGCATGGCGTAGCTTGCTGTCACGCCTCCGGTTGTCGGGTCGGTGAGCACCGAAATGAAGGGCAGGGCCTTGGCACGCATCCGGGCGAGACCCGTCGAGACCTTGGCAAGCTGCATCAGCGACAGAATGCCCTCCTGCATACGGGCGCCACCGGAGCACGAGACGATGACCAACGGCAATCGGCGGTCGAGACATCGATCAATTGATCGCGCCAGCTTTTCACCTACTGCCGAGCCCATGGAGCCGCCCATGAAACCAAACTCCATGGCCGCCACCAGGGTCGGGATCTTGCAAATCTCGCCCTGGCCCACCACCACAGCGTCCGAGCCGTTGAACTTTTTGTTGTACACCTTGAGCCGCTCTGTATAGGGCTTGGAATCAACGAATCCCAACGCGTCGGAGGAACGGATCTTGCCGAAAAACTTCTTGTAGCGGCCGTTGTCGAAGAGCATCTTCAGACGAAGATCGGCTGAGATCCTGAAGTGATGGTCGCAGCGAGGGCAGACGTGTGAGTTGCCCGTCACCTCGCGGTGATAGAGGATCTCCCGACAGCCGGGGCATTTGATCCACAGGCCCTGCGATCCGGTCGTGTCCTTGGCCATCTACTGCTCCGTCTCTGCCGGGCCCTACCGTCGTCCGCGCTCAGGCGTCATCACTCTCCAGGTCGTTGGGAATCCCCAGACGTTGGCACGCGGCATCGTACATCTGCCGGGCCGCTTTCTGCGCGTTCTGGAGCTCCGCGATCTTCTCCTTGACCTTGCCGAGTTCGACTTGAATCAGACCTTCGAGGTCCTGGATCTCCGCCTTGGTCTGCTGAAGGGCCTCCTCGTAAAACTTTTTCTGGGATTCCGTAAGATCAGGCATGCTCTTCCCCCTCTACCGCAGTTCGAACGGCACTCGAATTTTTATCCACATTCGTACCCTAACCATATTCTTGGTCGCAGGTTTGTAGCGCCACTTGTTGATGGCTTCTTCGGTGGCCTTCTCGAAGCCGACATTCCCGCCCTCGACTTTGGTGATTCGAATCTCCTCGACCACACCGTCCACACCAATCAGTACTTCAGCTTCCACCAGTCCGGTAGTGCGCATTTTCTCTGCCACTGGCGGGTACTTGGGCTGTTCCTTGTAAATCACCACCGGTGGAATGACTCCCTGACCCGCGACTACGATGTCACCCTCCCGCACCGATGGCGTCGGCGTCGGCGGGATCGGTGTCGCGGTCGGTGGGATCGGCGTCGCGGTCGGTGGCATCGGCGTCGGAGTGTCGGTCGGCTCCGGCGTCGCGGTGTCGGTCGGGGTCGCCGGCGGCGGGATCGGGGTTGGGGTCGGGAACTCCTCCTCCAGACGCTGCCGCAGCTCTTCCTCCTGCTTCGTGATCTCGGCAGCCGCCACCTCTCGAGCCTGCTCGATCAACTCCTCCTCGGAGAGTAGACCCTCGATTGGTTCCGGCGTCGGGGTCGCCAAGGGGACGACTGCAATTCTGCTCGGAGTTGGCGGCGCTTCGGGGCCCTTGCCACCAAAGATCAGCCAACCACCGACCACCACCGCAATCAGAGTCAGCAGACCGAGTAGCATCCACAGGCGCTTGTTCCCCCCACCTGTTGCGGCGTCCGCCCAACCCGTGCCGCTATCCTCGATATCGAGGGTGGCGACCGCCGTATCCTGTTCGGGTTTGGAGCGCAGGGAGCGTTCGAGTTCATCATCGGCGGAGAGCAACCCGCTTCCTCCATCTTCCATGGGTGATGGCGAGACCGGGGTTTCGGGCGGAGGAGGGGATGGCGGTTCCTGCGGCGGCGAAACAGCCGCGGAATCCGCGGGTGTGGCGATGGGCGCCACCACTCTCCCGCCGTCGTCGTCGATTTGTGCCAAAAACCCGGCGATCGATTCCCGGTCCGGCGACCACCCGTGTTGCCGCAATACACCTTCGAGGTCCCGCTGGAAGTCCTGCGCCGACTGATATCGCTCCTCTCGGTCGGCATTCAGGGCAAGGAATACGATGCGGTCAATTTCAGCATCAACTTCGGTATTCTTCACTGACGGAGCGGGAATGATTGGGTCCCGGACCTGTTCGAGAACCGACAGCTCGGAGTCGCCGGCGAAGACCTTCTCCGAGGTCAGCATCTCGTGCAGCACCAGCCCCAGCGAGAAAATATCGGACCGGAAATCGATGTCCTTTCCCCATGCCTGTTCGGGCGACATGTACTGCAGTTTGCCTTTGAGCGCTCCGGAGCGGGTCTGCGAGGCCTTGGATGCTGCTTTGGCGATACCGAAATCGCAGAGTTTGACGTCGCCTTCGAACGAAATGAGGACATTTTGCGGCGACACGTCTCGGTGGACCAGGCCCAGGTCGCGATTCTCGAAGTCGCGCTTTTTGTGGGCGTAGTCGAGTGCTGAGGCGAGCAGGGTCGTGATGTAGACTGCGAGACTGATCGGCATGATCACATTGCGGTCACTGCATTCGCTCAAGATCGATCGAAGGTCGCGGCCCTCGATGAACTCCATCGCGATGTAGTGGGAGCGATCGACCTTGCCGAGGTCGAAGATCTGGATAATGTTGTTGTGGCTGAGCTGCGCCGCAAGCTTCGCCTCGTCAATGAACATTCGGACGAATTCATCGCTGTTCGTCAAGCTGGAGATAATCCGCTTGATGGCAACCGTCTTTTGGAAACCCTCCATGCCCATCATCCGCGCTTTGTACACATCGGCCATCCCACCGGTTGCGATGTGCTCCTCGATCATGTACTGACCGAACGTGTCTCCCGTGGAGGGCTCCGGGGTCTCGGATTCCGGCGCCGGATCGTGGGATGGGGGCTCACGATCCGGTGGGGGGGGGGCTGGGGCGGGTTCCTCGGGTGCGAATATCACCTCTACGGGAGGAGGCACCTCGGTCTGAGGTGGGCTCTCGACGGGAGAGGAAGATACCGAGGCCGTGGGTTCCGCCGGCCGAGCGGGCGGGGTCGATTTGGCGGGCAGCGTAACATCGAGACCAGACAGGGTTTCCTCGAGCAGCTTGTCTACGTCGGTCTCTGTCCCGCTCACCTTGTGCACCACAGGTTGGCGTTTACCGCGTTCAAGAATGTCGGCCAATGCTGCATCCACCGGGGAGGGGTCGGGGATCGGCACCGGTGCCGGCACATCGGCCGGCTTTTCCACAGGCTGCTGTTCGCCGCCCTCAATATCCGACAGAATGTCGCCAAAGAGATCATCGGATGTGACGGCGGCCTCGCCACCATCGAGGCCCGCACTGCGGCGCAATGTCTCGAGCATCTCCTGTGGAATCGCCTGGGTCGCTGCCGGGTCCGGGGCGGCGAGAATCAGCTCTTCCACCCGTTCTCGCAGAGCGTCCGCACCGAATGGCCGTTCGAGAATGTCCTGCGCTCCGTAACGGACCGCGTCCTCCTTCGAATTGTCCCCGCGATAACCGGACATCAGGATCAGGAACGGGGTTATCCGAAGTCCGGCACGCGCCCGAAGCTGGGTGATGGCGTCTTCGATCTTGAGATTCGGCAGCACCGAAGTGATGATGACGAGGGTCGGTTCGAATTTGGCGCATCGGTTGACGGCCTCGTCAATGTCGCGGGCAATTTCTATTCGAAGGTCAGACTCGGCCAAGGCCGTGCGCATGTGCTCAACGTAACGCGGCTCGTACTCGACAACTAGAATATTCGCGTTCATTGACCCGCCCTCAGTAGCTCCAACAGTCCACAATCCCAATCTTTATTATGTGCGACGGGCTTTCAAAGTCAACCGGTCGCACCGGCTCTTCGCGGTGGACGCTATAATGCCGACACCCCCGGCCTTCGGCCAAAGACGATGGCAGGGAGACGAGCACGAAGGAGCGCTCGAACACGAGGAGGTGCCATGTCGGGCCACAGCAAGTGGAGCACCATCAAACACAAAAAGGGGAGAGCCGACGCCAAGCGCGGCAAGCTCTTCACCAAGGTCATCCGCGAGATCACAGTCGCCGCGCGGGAAAGTGGTGGTGACCCGGACAGCAACCCACGGCTGCGATCCGCGATCGGCGCGGCGAAAGCCGCCAATATGCCGGCGGACAACATCAAGCGGGCCATCCAGCGCGGCACCGGTGAGCTGCCCGGTGTGAACTATGAGGAGGTCAGCTTCGAGGGCTACGGTCCGGGCGGGGTGGCGGTGATGTTAGAGCTCCTCACCGATAACCGGAATCGAACAACGCCCGAAATCCGTCATCTCTTCTCAAAAAACGGCGGCAATCTCGGAGAGAACGGCTGTGTGTCGTGGCTTTTCACCCGAAAAGGTCTGGTCCTTGTCCCGCGCTCCCCGGAGACGAATGATGACGAAGTGATGGAGTTAATTCTCGAGGCGGGCGCCGAGGATTTCGACGTCGACGACGAAGACTATTACCGCGTGTTCACATCCCCCGACGAGCTGCACGTGGTCAAGGAGCGGCTCGAGACCGCCGGGCTCGAAATCGAGGCCGCGCAAATGGAGATGGAACCCTCCAGCACCACCCGGCTCGAGGGCAAGGCCGCACAGCAGATGATCCACCTCATGGAGGCCTTCGAAGATCACGATGACGTTCAGAACGTGTGGGCCAACTTCGACATCGATGACGAACTATTAGCGGCGGAATAGGATGAGTTGCCGTGTCCTCGGAATCGATCCCGGATCGCGGGCCACCGGCTGGGCGTTGGTGATCGCAGAGGGCAACAGGTATCACATCGAGTCGGCAGGGGTCGTTCGTCCCGCTGGTTCCAACCGACCGCAGCGTCTCGGCGACCTTCAGCGCCGCTTGGAGTCCATCGTCAAAGACCTCGCCCCCGATTGTGCGGCGGTGGAATCGTCCTTCTCCGGCATCAACCCGAAGTCCGGGCTCGCCCTGGCCGAGAGCAGGGGGGTGATCCTCGCGGTGCTCGGATGCGATGATCTCCCCGTCAGCTCGTACAGCCCGGCACAGGTCAAATCCGCCATCGTCGGTCATGGACGAGCAGAGAAACGACAAATCAAATACATGGTGGTTCGGCTCCTGAATCTTGACGACTCACCGCAAGCAGACACAGCCGACGCGATGGCTGTAGCCCTCACCCATATCCACCTCGGAGCATGGAAAAACCCTCGTTGACGGCCCATGGGACCCGTGCTACGATGCCCTGCCTTCGTTTCCGAATGAGGAACGAAATCGTATCGAGCCGGTGGGTTCGGGAATTCTCCGGTCAACGGTTCGACGTAGAATGAAACCCGGATGAGCGTGGAACTCATCCCCGCCTGTGGACTCTAACAAAGAGGAGGCATAGCCGTGACTGGACAGGTAGCAGAGTATTTTCGCCAGGGTGGAATTTTCATGTGGCCACTTCTCTTCTTCTCGGTGCTCGCTGCGACCGTGGCTATCGAGCGCTTCATCGTCTTTTCGAAGGCCAAAATCAACGTCAACGAGTTCTTGACCAAGATCCGCAAGGCATTGCTGGTCAATCGGAACGTCAAAGAGGCGATCAAGGTCTGCGAACAGAACAAGAGCCCCGTCGCCTCGGTGATGAAGGCCGGCCTGCTCCGTTATGGCCAACCCCGAGACGAGATAGAAAAGACCATCGAGAATGCAGCGCTCTATGAGCTTGACAGGTTGGAGAAGCGCCTCGGCGTTCTCGGCACGACAGCCAACGTGGCGCCCATGCTCGGCTTCCTGGGCACCGTGGCGGGCATGATCAAGTCCTTCGCGACTCTCGCCGAGCAAGGCCTCACCAACCCCGCAGCAGTGGCGGTCGGTATCTCCGAGGCGTTGATCACAACCGCAACCGGTCTCATCATCGCGATCCCGGCGCAGCTGATCTACAACTGGTACACCACCAAGATCACCCGCTTCGTGCGCGATATCGAAACGGCCTCCAACATGCTGGTCGAGACCTTCATCGAGATGGACAGCGAGCGTTACAGTCAAGGGGGCGGGGGCCAGGCCTAGAAGGGAGTCCGCAGATGGCACTCATCCGCGGTAGGGAGAAAAAAGCGGCAGCACAGATCTTCACAGCCTCGATGGCGGACATCGTGTTCCTGCTGTTGGTCTTCTTCATCCTCACCTACAAGGTCGAGGTCGACCGCACGAAAATGGATCTGCCGGACACGTGGGTCCGAATCAAAGTTCCCGAAAAGGCAGCAGTGATTTCGATCTCACCTCCAGACGACCGAGCCGGTCCGCCGTTGACAATTCGCGTGTCCACCGGTAAGGAGATGTCGTTGCCGGTCAGCACTGATGAGGAGATCGTCACCTTTGCCTCAACCGAGGTGGCCCGGGACCCCAATAAGGAGTTCATCGTCAAGGCCGATGAAGCGGTTCCTTATGAGAGGATCGACGCAGTGCTCGACGCCCTCAAGCAGTCGAAGGCCAAGTACATATTCCTCCTGTCCGATCAGCAGACCGTGAACGAGTAGGCGGGGGCGACTATGAATATCAAGAAAAAAGAGGTCGCGTCCGAGATCTTCACCGGATCGATGGCCGACATCTCCTTCCTGTTGATCATCTACTTCATGATCACGTCGGCATTCTCTGCAGACCGCGGCATGGACTTCGCCCTCCCCGAGGACACGGACACGCCCGAGATCAAACAGGAAGACTCAATCGACGTGCACGTGCTGCGCGGCGGCGCGATCGAGGTCGACGCCAAGGCCATTCCTCTCGAAGGTTTGCTCCCTTACACCCTCGAAAAGCTCAAGCAAAACCCGGAAAAACCTGTGATTCTACGCACCGATCCCGACGCCACGTACGGTGACATGATTCGTGTCTTCGATCGGCTGCGTCAGGCCAGTTCCGAGTGGACAGACGTGGACGGCCGACCGTTGTACACAGACGTCCATGGGAATCCGTTGGTAGAGATCAAGACGATTTCAATCCCAACACAACGTGAGATCGAGAATCTCTGGTCGATGCTCGGTATTCAGTGAAAGGGGAAGGTATGAGCGATTCTCCGAAATCCCCACCCAAGAAACCGGACGCGAATCAGAACGAGAAGCTGCCGCTGACCACGGCCGAGATTCTGGCCGCTGAAGAGGGCCAGGACCGCAAGATCACGCGATGGGCGATCGGAATCGCCCTGATCCTGCACATCATCATCTTTGCCGTCCACTGGCCGACGTTCGCCGGCGGCCTTTCCGACGCCAAGGAGAGGAAAAGCAAGATCTACGTCGTCAAACAGGTCAAGTTCAAGCAGCCTCCGAGACGCGAGATGCAACAGATTACGAAACCAAAGACGCAAAAGGTCCCGATCCCGGATCCTTCGCCGGACGAACCCGAGCCGATCAGGGATCAAGAGCCCGACGAGGACGTCGATTTCGTGCCCGATGAGAACCTGGTTCTCGGGGTTCCCGATGCGCCGCCCCCGCCCGAGCCTGAGGGGCCCGTTCGTTTCGTGGTCGGCGGCAATATCACCGAGCCACGGAAGCTCAGCGGACCCAACCCGCAATATCCTGAGGCCGCGCGTCGCGCCCGAATTCAGGGGGTCGTGGTTCTCGAGTGCACGATCGGCAAAGACGGACGCGTACAAAGGGTCAAGATCCTGCGCGGGCTTCCCCTCGGCCTGACCGAGAGTGCCGAAGATGCCGTGCGAAAGTGGAAGTTCGAGGCCTCGACTCTCAACGGAAAACCCGTCGAGGTTCTCTACATTCTCACGGTGCGGTTCAACCTGCAGTAGATACTCCACCATGTCCCTGCAAGGATCTTTGAGTGAACTGCCTCTGCCTGACGTCATCCAACTGGTGAGCGTCTCCGGCAAAACGGGTGCGTTCGAGATCCGGGGAGAGTTTGAGGCGGGCAGGATTTTCCTTCGTGACGGGCAGATCGTCGATGCCATGGTCGGTCGTCTCCGTGGGGACAGCGCGGTCTATGAAATGGCCATCTGGTCGCAGGGATCCTTCGTTTTCAGGCCCGACGAAGAGACCGAACAGGTCACCATCCATATTTCCAACGCAAACCTCATGATGGAAGCGGCGCGAAGGCTCGACGAATGGCGCGTGCTGTCGCGGAAGATACCGTCCCTCGATCTGGTGCCATACTTCACTACCCGCGATCAAGGTGGGGACCAGGTTACCCTGAGCCCGCAGGAGTGGATTCTCGTCACCCGGATCGATGGTGAGCACTCCATCGAGGAGATCTCCAACCAGCTCAAATGGGCGCCATTTGACGTCTCCAAGTTGCTCTTTGGGATGGTCACCACCGGTTTGGTGGCGCTCGGCAATTCCGCTGAGTCAGTGGAAGCGGGTCAACGATGGCAGGCGGGGCCAAACCCCGTCACGCTGCTCGGTCTGGCCGAGAAGATTCGAGGCGTAGCGCTCGATGTCGCCGGAACGGGCGGTGAACGCACCATCGAGAAGCAGTACAATGCGGCGCGCACCCTGATCGAACGAGGAGAGGGATTCAACGCGTTGCGCGAGATGGTGGAGCAGCACACGAAGGCCATTTCGCTGATCAAAGGCGCCGATACCGCGGCGATGTTCGATGAGCAGGTCCGTCCCTTGCTCGGTGAGACGCAACAAACCTGAGAGTGATCTTGTTAAGATAACTGGAGGCAAAGAAAATGAAATCGAGGGTCATGCGAACGACGATCGCGGTTGCAGCAGTCCTTGTGTTGCTGGCGGCGGCGGCGCCAGCACACGCCGAGTGGAACAAGGGCCTCGAGGCCTACAAGAAAAAGGACTGGGCAACAGCAGTCAAGGAGTTCGAGGAGGTCACCAAAACCAACCCGGACTATGCGGGCGCCTACTACATGCTGGGCGTGTCGCAGCGCGCCCTCGGCCAGGTGAGCCCGGCCATCGCCAGCCTCCGCAAGGCTGTAGAGCTCGACGGCAGCCAGGCCTCGTACAAGATCGCCCTCGGCCAAGCTCTGTTGCAGGCGGACCGATACCAGGACGCGTATGAGGTGCTCAAACCACTGAACATCAGCTCGTTGGATACCTCACACCGCTCGAGCTACGCGCTGCTCTTCGCCCAGGCCGCGACCAAGACAAACCGCACCGGGGAGGCCATCAGCGTGCTGACCACCCAGGCCAGGGCCGATGCCAGGAACGCGCGCCTCCAGCAGGCCCTGGGCTCGGCTTACAGCGCCGCCGGCGATGAACCAAAGGCCTTCGAGGCGTTCAAAACGGCGTTTGAGCTCAATCCCAAGGATGCCGCCAGTGGGCGAAACGCCGTTCGTGCCGGAATCTCGGTCGCGCGGCGCTCGAGCTCGGCACAACAGAAGTCCCGCTATTACAGCCAAGCGGCACAGGTGGCCGAGAGCCTGGCGACAAGCTCGCCAATCTTCGACCACCAATTGCTCGCCGGTGAGGCGTGGCTCGGTGCCAAGGAGTACTCCAGGGCTTTGGGATGGTTCGACAAGGCGCGGGCAAAACAGTCGAACAACTCCCTCGTCTATTTCTACTCCGCCCAGTGCAAGACATCGCTCAACCAGCTCAACCCGGCCATCACCGACCTCCAGCAAGCGCTCAAGATCGGTGCGTCGGGCAAACTCCGATCCCAGGTGTACAACCAGGGCGGCTATATCTACGACAAGAAAAAGGACTACAGCAACGCGATCAGGTGGTACCAGGAAGCGGGTAACCAGAAGATGGTGGCCCAGATGCGGGACAAGCAGGGGAAGCAGGCCCAGAACGTCAAGGCGCGCGAGGAGTGTGCCGCGTTCAAAAGGAAAATCGACGCCCTCCAGCTTCAGGCTCAGGAGCTCGAGAAGCTTGGCGACATGGATAATGCCAAGCTGCTCAAAGAGCAGCTCCCGAGCCTCGAGAGGCAGTATGTCGAGACCTGCGGCTGATCGGTTGTCGTTTCTACACTCAAACACGCGGCCTTCGGGCCGCGTTTTTTTGGGTTAGCCTTCGAGCTCGTCGGTTGCGTGTCGGGCAAGAGTGAGCACAGCTGCGACAACGGGCAGTACAAGACCGGCGGCCGCCTGCACCACGAGAACTATCGGCGGTACGGCGATGGGGGAGAGGCCGAGATCCGAGGTCAGCCGGGATAACCCAGAGGTTGCCGCCATGGAGCCGACGATGGAGAGCACCGCGGCCACCGCGCCCGGAATGGCGACCGCAACCAGAAACGGCCCGCGGATCGTGCGCTCAGTGGCGCCGACGAGACGCATAATAGTGATTTCGTCGGCGTGGCGGAAGAGTTCGAGGTGAACCCAAACCGCAGCCAGGAGCACGGCGCCCGCCAGGAGAATCGCGCTTAAGACCCCCATGGCCCATGCGAGATGACGAGAAACCCTGCCGAGAGACTGCTGAATCGAGGAACGCGGACCCACGGCGAGCACCTCAGGCCGATCCTCGAGGATCTCCACGGATTCAGGGACAGCGGTCACAATCTCGATCAGCGGCGGCAGGGAGGCGTCGCCACTGGCCACCAACTCGTCGAGATAGGGAAACCAACGACCAAGCCGGTTCACGAGATCCTCGTTGGACACCTCTGAGATTGACCACTCAGGATGTGCTGCTGTCTCGTCCGCGATCCACTCCCGTCGTTGCCGGTCGTCAAGACGCGGATGGAGGAGAACCGCCACCGTGCTCGACTGGCCGGAAAGTCCGACCATCGGGCCCAACCAATGGCGGAGGGTCAAACCCATGCCGGCAAGCGAAATGGGTACCGCAAGCGCAAGCGCAAGCACCAGGCTCACGGCGCCGCGCTGGCGCAGCAGGAGCCAACCTTCGGCAACTGCGTGCCGTATCATGGAGGCCACATTCCGTCATAGTGAACCTGCCCCTGATGGAGGACCAGAGTGCGGGCCGGAATCGATTCGAGAATCGCGTGATCGTGGGTGGCGACCACAACCGTCGCACCCTGGTAATTGATGTCACAGAGAAGGCTGAGAAGCTCGGACGCGAGATCAGCATCCAGATTGCCGGTCGGTTCGTCGGCCAAGATCAGTCGCGGTTGGTAGGCCAAGGCACGGGCTATGGCTACCCGTTGCTGCTCGCCACCAGAGAGGGTATCCGGCAGGGCGGACTGCCGATGTTGCAGTCCGAGACGCTTGAGTACCTGGAGCGCGCGTCGTTGGGCCTCGCGCGGTGCGACGCCGTGGATGCGCAACACAAAGGTGATGTTCTCCAAAACGGATTTCCGCTTGAGGAGCTTGAAATCCTGGAAAATTACACCGATTTTCCTTCGCAGCAGGGGCAAACGGGCTCGTGACAGCTCGTCCACCCGCCGGCCAGCGACCCAGACCTCGCCGTTGGTCGGGCGTTCGGCGGCGTAGAGCAACCGCAGGAGGGTGGTCTTCCCAGCTCCTGACGGGCCGGTGAGAAAAACAAACTCCCCGGCATCCACCTGCAGGTCCAAATCGCGGAGGATCTTACGCCGCTCGTACTCCTTGGAAACACCACGGAGGCGAATCACGGACCACCGACGCGGACTGGTGCCACAGTCTGTCGCGCGATTGTGTGACCTTTCAAAACACCCCCAGGGATCAAATTGTATCATTGGGAGCCGCGCTGTCCCCGTACGGAGTTTCCGAATGGGAACGGGCTAGGAGACTTGGAATGAGCAAACGACTCGAGCAGCGGTGGCGGGAGGTCGAGATCGTAGATGACCGCACTCTCGCCGCCGCCGAAAACGACGTGCGAATGTTATTCGGTATTGGACCGCCGTTCCCCGTAGAACCCCCAGAAAACCGAATGAAACGGATCCTCGCCTCACTCGAACCCGAACTCTCCGCTATCCGATGGGGTGAGCAGATCCACGGTCGGCTGGTCGCGTCGATCGCCTGCGAACCCGACTGTCACTTGGAGCAGGCTGTCTGCGTCGGCCGCTGCGACGCCTTGATCACTGCCGAAGTTGGGGTCGGGTTGGCGGTATGGACCGCAGATTGCGTTCCTCTCCTGATGGCCGGGGGTGGGGTGGTGGCCGCGGCTCACTCCGGTTGGCGGGGCGTTGTTGAAGACGTCGCGGGAGCGACCGTGCACCGGTTCGAGATCGAGTATGGCGTTTCGCCGGACCGGATTCAGGCCACCCTTGGGCCGGCAATCTCAGGGCCGCGGTATCCGGTTGGAGATGAGGTCATCCACGCGTTGAAGACCCTCGGAGTCGACGAAGCCGCGTGGAGAAAAGGAAAGCACATCGATCTCAGGGGCTTTTTGCGTTCTCGCCTCGAGGGGCTCGGTCTTCGTCCTCCCGCCATCTCCGAAATTGACCTGTGCACCGCGGCGTCACCGGATTTTGCTTCGTACCGCCGTGACGGCAAGTCGGCCGGCCGGCAGTTCTCCCTGATCTACCGCTCCGGCAAGCGCTAACGCCCCCGTAGCTGACCGCAGGCCGCCGCCACATCCGCTCCTCGAGACCAGCGAACGGTCGCGGTGAGACCGGCGTCTCGAAGCCGCGATGCGAAACGGTCCACGACCTCGCTCTCCGGCCGCCGGAGGTCGGGGAAGCACTCCGGATCTTCATTGAGGGGAATGACGTTGATCTTGGCAGGAATACCGCTGACCAGGCGGGCAACGGCCTCGGCATCAAGCTCGTTGTCGTTGAAACCCCGAATCAACACATATTCGAAGGTTATGCGGCGACCGCGTTCGAGAGGAAAGGCGCGGAGCGCCACGAAAAGATCGTGTAAGGGGTATCGCGCCGCGATCGGCATGATCCTCTCGCGACGCTTCTGATCAGGAGCGTTGAGCGAGACCGCCAGCTTGGGTCTCCGCGGCAGCGCGGCAAGCCACCGGATGCCGGGGAGAATCCCCGCTGTTGAAATCGTGATGCGCTTCAGACTCAATTTTTCCGAGAGAACGTCGAGCGCACCACCGAGGTTTTTTGTGTTCAGAAGCGGTTCACCCATTCCCATGAAAACCACATTCACCCGCTCCACCGTGTCCTCGAGGTCGCGCAACATGACCCGGTATTGGCCGACGATCTCATCGGGGCGGAGGTTCCGCCCGGCGCCCACTACGCCAGTCACGCAGAACGTGCAACCTACGGCACAACCACCCTGAGATGACAGACACAGGGTAGCCTTTCGCCCATCGCGCATGGTGACACTTTCCACCGTCACACCATCCTCAAGGCGCACGAGGTATTTTCTGGAACCGTCCAAGCTATCGATCACCTCGACAACCTGTGGCTCGGTGAGGGTAAAGCGCTTGGCCAGTCGTTCGCGGAGGGACGCGGGCAGATTGGTCATTTCGCTGAAGGTGGCGGCGTTCCGCTCGAGGATCCAGCTTGCTATCTGAGAACCTCGGAAGTTACGGTCCACGTGTGGCGTGAGAAGACGTGATATTTCTGCAGATGTCTTGCCGACGAGATTCATGACGAAATCAGATAGCGGATTCGCTGTCGCGTTCTGTCCGCGGGCGCGGAAGCGCGTTGCTCGGTGAGCGATGGCGACCGGCCGAAATACCCAATGACGAGAGGAATCGCGCATCGGCGACGTCCAACCGATACTCGGGGACGGCTGGATCCGCGATGTCGACATGCATCCTGAGGGTGCCACTGTCAACCTCCACCGAACCACTTTCACCACAGGCCATGGAGGTTTCGAGGAGCATCACAGCGCGCCAGCCTTCGCCATGCAGTTCGTCGAGGCAGGCGCGCACCTCTTCTGATCGCACCACCGAACCGTGCACCGCTTTACCCAGTCGTCTGAGCAGCTGTTGCAGCCTTTGGGTTCGCGACTCTTCCATCATCCTCCGCCTTCACAACCGCCGGTACGAGCCGGCTCTTCCTATCCTACCTCATTGCTCGACGTCGCTGCGTTTGCTAGCTTCTACTGGTGATCTTGGACCGCACGCTCCCAAAACCGTGGATCCGTGAGGAGAAATTACCAGGCGATGCCTCGGCCAGAAGCTACAGCCGACTCCTGGACGCCACCAACCGAACCGCGATCCTGGTCCGCTATCCGGCCGCTGATCGACCCCGCCTGGCACGCGATCTCGAGGTCCACTCATGGTGCGCCATACGGGGACTTCGGATCCCCGGGCTCGTCGATCACGATCTCGAGGGCGGGTGGGCGATTCTCGAAGATCTCGGTGAGAATGACGCCGACCGGACGCTGGCCGCCACACCTGCAGGAGACAGGGTGGAAATGGCCCTGCGGGCCGTCGAACCGCTGGTAGTGCTGGCGAGAGCGAAAACGACCGATCTTCCCGGGTGGAACGCCCCGCTCGACGCAGCGCGCCTGCGTTGGGAACTGGCCGGCTTCGAGCTCTGGTACCTGCGGTACCGGCGAGGCTTTGCGCCATCACCAGACATCGGAGGTTGGTTGGACGAGATTGCGGCCACGGTCGATTCCCATCCGAAACGGGTTTGCCATCGCGATTATCACCTCAACAACCTGTTCTTCCTCGATACGGGCGAGGTTGGGGTCATCGACTTCCAGGACATGCTGGTCGGCCCCGACACCTATGACGCGGTGTCGCTCATGTGCGAGCGCGGCATGCCGGACATGACCGGTCCGTCGGATCGGGTGCAGATCATGGAGGCCTGGGCCGACGCCACCTCAACTCGACCCGGCTGGCGGGAGCGCTGGCGTCTGGTGCGGATTCAGCGCGGGCTCAAGGTCCTCGGCACGTTTTCGCGCTTCTCTGCTTCGGGGGTTTCGACCTACGATCACTGGATGAAAAGTCTCGCCCACGCCATCGCGCCCGAGCTCGGGTCGACCGGAGCGCCTTCGATGCTGGTGGACCTTCTGCTAGACTGAACATCCGGTGAGAAGATTGGGCTAGGAGGTTAGAATGTTCGGAAGTCTCGGCCTTCCCGAGTTGTTGATTTTGCTCGCGATAGTGGTCCTCATCTTTGGTGTTAACAAACTCCCGCGTCTCGGCAAGGGACTTGGTGAGGGCATCCGAAACTTCAAGGACTCGCTGCGCTCAGATTCGAAGACGGAGGGCAACGACACCGCCGAGGAGTCGCCCCGGGAAAATTCTGACTCATAAATAATGCAGGCTGACTCGCACGCCTTCCTGCTATCCTTGAGGGCATGGTCGAGGACGACGCGGCAACATCACAGCGGATACGTTGCGTCAGCAGCGCCAAGCTGGCACATTTCCTCAAGCGCGAGCCGCGCCTGGCCTCCGTCACCGATCTCGATTTGAATCGAATATTCCGCGAGCTCCTCAAACGGGCCAATGATTTCCTTCCGTCGGATGCAGGCACGATCTACCTGGATGACCCGTTGGAAAAAACGGAAGATGCCAACAGAAGATCGCTCGTGGTCATCGCCAGCTTCGGCCCCAAGGGTAAGGATCTGGTCGAAGAGCGATTTGACACTCACAAGGGGATCATCGGCGAGGTGTACCGAACGGGCCTTCCATACTCGTGCTCCGAACCGCTCGCAGACCCCATATTCCGAAGCGGGCCGGGGCTCCGGATCGGTTTTTCCATCGAGTCCGTGGTGTGTGCGCCGCTCGAGGTCGAGGGCCGCACGATCGGCGTCATCGAGCTCCTCAACCACAGCGGGGGGCAAGGGTACTCGGATGCTGATCTCGCACTTCTCGGCATATTCGCACGCACCATCTCGCTTTCGATCGTCAACGCCATCGAAGCCCAGCGCTCGAAGGAGATCGCCAAACGGGATGAACTCACCGAGCTCTATAACGATCGCTATCTCCACAGCCGTCTCATGCAAATCATCGATCGGGCAATTTCCGAGAGCACCGAGTGCGGCATCATCTTCCTCGATCTCGACCATTTCAAAGACGTCAATGACACTCACGGGCACCTGATCGGCAGCCGTTTGCTTCGTGAGGTCGGGGCGACCCTTCGGCAGATCGTCCCCGGCAACGGGCTCGCAGCTCGTTATGGCGGTGACGAGTTTGTCATCGCCCTTCCCGGGGCCGGCAGGCAGGAGTGCTTCTGGGTCGCTGAAACGATCCGGCAGAACATTGCGGAGACCGCGTTCGTCGTCACGCCCGACCCCGAGAACCCTGATGCCGGTCCGGCTCTCCGCATAGAAGGGGTGGTGACCTGCTCAATCGGAATCGCAACCCTCCAGTCAGATGTTCTCCCAGAACTCACCGTCGGCGGGGATGCCGTTACCGCGAAAGACGAGATTCTTCGCATGGCTGACACGTGCATGTATGCGGCCAAGGAGCTCGGCCGCAATCGTACGGTTCCATACTGGGATCTCGGCCGGCAGCTCGCCACAGGGATCGAGTAATCCGATAAGGGATGCCGCAAAACACGGCACCTCTCCGGTCGTCCGAGCTGAGTCAGGGGGGCCGGGAAGAACTTCCGCGGCGATAGGGTTCTTACAAGCGACCGTGTCGGAGAGATTCAGTGCAGCCATCGCATCGAGTCAGGGCCATAGAGAACGCTCTCGTCCACGGGCTGGAGGCAGTCCATGTCGAGGTCGTGGACAACAGCGCCGGCCACGCCAATCACCTCGGCGCCAAGGACGGCGGCGGACATTTCGCGGTCGTTGTGGTGTCCAAGGCGTTCCGGGATCTGTCGAGGATTGCCGCCCAGAAACTGGTCTACGAGACGCTGGCCGAGCTGATGACCGAAGACATCCACGCCTTGTCCATGCGTACGTTCACCCCGGAGCAGTGGACAGCAGGTCCCCTCCCTTGAGGGCGGTCTGAGTCACTACTGCGTCGGCCGATTCGCGACAATCCCAGCGGATACTTGCGCTTCGCCGCCCTCGCCACGAAACCCAGTAAGAAAAGCGGGCTAGCGTGATGGGAAGAAAATCGGGCTACCCCACCAACTCGGCAACCCGGCCGTTTCGTGCCCGCGCGTACTCCGCTACCTCGGCGACGGCCTCGATCGCCCTTTCGACATCCTCATCGGTGGTGAAAACCCCGGGCGAAAAGCGAATGGTCCCGTGATCCTCGAAGGTGCCGATACCTTCGTGAACCTGTGGCGCGCAGTGCAGACCGGTGCGGGTGATCACGTCATGCTCGACATCGAGGAAGGTCCCGGCCTGGTCCGCCGGTAGGCCGTCGAAGTTGAAGACGAAAACGGGCAGATGGTCCCGCTCCATGTCGGCACAGTAAAGCCGAACCCCCTCGATGGCGGCGAGGCCCTCGCGAAGCCGTCTCGCATGCCTCATCTCATGCTCAAAGATCGCATCAACACCACCGCGCTCGGCGATCCACCGCTGCGCAGCGAGCAGACCGGAGACGCCCATGATGTTGACCGTTCCAAATTCCATGCGCCACGGGAATTCCTTCGGCTGGCTCTTGAGCGCGCTCATGACCCCGGTTCCCCCGGCCCGGCAAGGCGTGATATCGACGTGCTCGCAGATGTACATGCCGCCGGTCCCGGACGGGCCGAAGAGCGATTTGTGACCGGTGAAGCACACCACGTCTATCATCATCTCGCCTACGTCAATGGGAACGAGCCCTGCGGTCTGGGCGGCATCGATGGCAAAGGTCACGCCGTGAGCGCGACAGATACGGCCGATCTCGGCAACCGGCTGAATGGTCCCGATGACGTTCGAGCCGTGGTTGACAACCACCAGTTTGGTATTCGGCCGGATCCGCCTTTCGATCTCTCCGGGATCCACGTAACCGCGAGCATCAAAGGGCAGGAATTCGACCTCGACGCCGTTCTCGGCTTGCCGGTACATCGGCCGCAGAACCGAGTTGTGCTCGAGACAGGTGGTGATTGCATGGTCGCCCGGTTTCAATACGCTTGAAATCAGTAGGTTCAGCGCATCCGTCACGTTATAGGAAAAGACCAACCGGTTGCGGTCGGTACCGCCGAAGAAGTCGGTCAGCGCCTGCCTCGCTTCGGCAAGGGTCTCCTCCGCCTCGAGCGCGAGGTCGAACCCTGTGCGCCCGGGGTTGACGCCACGCGTGGCGTAGAAGTCGCACATGAACTGGATCACCTCCGGGGGTTTTGGGAAGGTGGTGGCGGCGTTGTCGAGATACACGAAATCGGACATATTTCACCTCAAAGGGAGTTCAATTCGATCGTCGATCAGGGCCCGTAAAATACGATCGCGGGACGACTGGATCTGGTTTCGCACGCAGCCAACGACATCATCCGGGTCGCGACGGCGCAGCAACTCCACCAGCTGTTCGTGCTCCGACCGCATCTCGGATGCAAAGTCACCAAGGTCGAGACCGAGGAAGAAGAAACGCTGCATGCCGCCGAGAAGATCGCGGAGTATCGCCACGAGACGGTCGTTGCGCGAGAGCTCGGCCAGCCGGATGTGAAACTCGAGGTTGCGATCGAGGAAATCGGCGTACGACTCCCAATCATGGTATGTGTACTCGGTGGCCGCGATCTCTTCGAGTCGGCTCAGATCGTCCGTGGTCGCGCGCGCCGCTGCCATTTCGAGCGCATAGGTTTCCAGCAGCAGCCGCAGGTCGAAGCAATCGCCGATCTCATTGAGCGAGATCTGGTTGACGAAGTACCCTTTGAAAGGCTCGTTGGTCAGGAGGCCGTCTTGCTGCAGGCGTCCACACGCCTCTCGAACCGGCACTCGGCTCGAGCCGTAAAGGCCCGCCAGCTCCTGCTCGGTCAGCGACGCCCCGGGACGGTGACGCAAGGTGATGATGTCGCGCTTCAGAGCGTGGTATACGTCCTCAGCAACAGTTCGTCGCTGAACCCCTGTGATCGTTGCATCCTCTACCATCGACAGTAATTGTATACAAATTGTATACAAAAATCAACTCTCGTTCAGATGGCGACGTGTGGACCCGGTCGCTGGGGTCTGAACCAGGATCCGTCGGCTCTGCCGATGCGATTCCCGGACCAACTGAGAATCTGTTACCGTATCTCTTGACACAACGTCGCATCGACGCTATCTTAGTTTGCAACAATGATAATGAGACTGGATTAACACTATGAGCAGTAAACTTGCACAACGGGCACAGAAACTCTTCATCCAATACCTGAGGGAGAACAACCTCAAGGTGACCCAGGAACGGTTGGCGCTCCTGGATGAGATCTTTACGACCGATGAGCATCTCGACGCCGACGATCTGCTGGCGCGGATGAAGAGCAAGCAGCGAAAGGTGTCGCGGGCCACCGTCTACCGCACTCTCGACCTGCTCGTCCAATGCGGTCTGGTTCGTAAGAGCCGTCTCGGACGTGAGCATTATTTTTATGAAAAGATGGAGCCGGGCGGCGGCCACCACCACATGGTCTGCACCGCCACCGGCAAAATCATCGAGTTTTGGGATGCCGATCTCGACGAGCGGCTGCGCCGTCTGTGCCAGGAGCACAAGTTTCGTCCGACCTTTATCTCGATCCAGATCCAGGGGCTCAGCGAGGAGGGCCAGAAGGTCGAGCAGGACACGTCGTTCTTCTGATCATCCACCCACAAACGACCACACGCCCCGCCGGAAACAGCGGGGCGTTTTTTGGTGGATGCAGGGTCCTCACTCCTTCGTGAAGCTCAGCCTCGCGAAGCGGCGCTTGCCGACCTGGACCAGCATTGGTTCGGTCCCGCTTGTGGCCACATCGGCCTTGACGTCACGGACGCCTACGCCGTCGATCCTGACGCCACCCTGTTGGATGAGCCGCCGGGCATCGGAGTTCGACGTCGCCAGACCGCCCTCGACCAGCACTTTGGACAGCAGCATTCTGCCACCGGAGGCGGCTACGGCGATGTCGGGAATCTCCTGCGGAAGCTGTCCGGACGAGAACACCCGCTCGAACTCCCGCCGGGCAACCTCAGCATCCTCGGCGGAGTGGAACTCGGTGACGATCGCGGCCGCTAGCTCCTTCTTGGCCTCCATCGGGTGCTTGGCGCCGGCCTTCACGCGCTTGCGCTCGGCCTCGATCTCGTCGGCGCCGCGATCGGTGAGCAGTAGCCAGTACTTCCACATGAGGTCGTCCGAAATCGACATGAGCTTGCCGAACATCTCGGATGGCTCATCCTCCACAGCGATATAGTTTCCGAGCGACTTCGACATCTTCTCGACACCGTCGAGCCCCTCGAGCAATGGCAGAGTCATCACGACCTGAGGCTCCATACCGTGCTCACGCATGAGATGGCGCCCGAAGAGGAGATTGAAGAGCTGGTCGGTTCCACCGAGCTCCACATCGACCTCCAGAACGACCGAGTCGTACGCCTGAGCTAGCGGGTAGAGGAACTCGTGCAGGGCGATTGGCTGTCTGGCCTCGTACCGAGTGCGGAAGTCATCCCGTTCCAGCATCTGAGCCACTGTGACCTTAGCCGCCAGACGGATCCAATCCGCAGAGCTGAGTTCTCCCAGCCACCGCGAGTTGAAATCGATGACCGTGTCCTCGGGATCGAGCAGCTTGAATATCTGGCGGCGGTAGGTTTCGGCGTTGGCCGAGATTTGCTCCGGTGTGAGCTGCGGCCGAGTGCTCTTCTTGCCGGTTGGATCACCTATCATGCCGGTAAAATCACCAATCAGAAACACAACCCGGTGGCCGAGTTGCTGAAAGTGGCGCATCTTGCGGATCACCACGGTGTGGCCGAGATGAAGGTCCGGCGCCGATGGATCAAAGCCCACCTTGACCACGAGCGGTTTGCCGGTAGACCGCGACCGACGCAGCTTTTCGGCAAGCTGTTCCGCTGGGACCACATCGACGCAACCCTTGGTCAGGTATTCGAGCTGATCATCGATCGAGTGCGGCAACTCATCCACCTCCGTTCATACAGCTTAGTCTTGATCGAGCTCGACGATCGGCATCGTTCCGGCGCCGGTGTTGTGCAGGCTCTTCCAATCGGCGAAGCCGGCCAGGGTCGAGTTCACGGTCTCGACCGACACCGCCACGATCGACATTTCCAGGTCGGATGCCGGACGCCATTGCACGCCGCCGGTTGCAACCGCCGCGCAACGACGTGCACGGCCCGTCGCTCCACTCCATGCAGCAGCACTGTGGGCAGCAACGTCGCGACGAACTCCAGCAAGTTCCTGTTCGACAACCGGCGCGGTCAGCGCCGGCCAACCCTGCACCACTTGTGTCTCCAACTCGTGAAGCGGTGATCGTGCCGACGCCACCAGAAGTACGACACGGTGGCCGGGGATGAACGGCTGCAAGATATCGATCGATGCCTCGAAGATCTCTGTCGCTCTCCTGTTGAGAATCTCCGCCACTACCAGGGCGACAATTTCGTCACCAGTGATGCCTAGCTCCAGATTAATCACCAGCGCCGATTCTCCACCGGCCGCCGCCTCGCGGGTCCTCGGCACCGGATCAACCGACCCGACGATCGCAACCAGTTGCGGCAGATCCTCCGACGCCCAGAACTTGTGCAGCGCTTCGGTTGCAGCCTCACCATCCTCCGCGACCATGCCGAGTGCGAGGTTTCCGGGTCGCAGCAGGCTCGCCGGCGACAGTTGCGTCCCTTCTGCGACCCCAAGGAATCCAGCCATCAGTCGCAACGCCCTGCGTCGCGCGCTGCCGCCCTCCGCCATCACCGGCTGTCGATCATCGGCCACCCGCCCGAGGGCTGCCTGCAGCACCTCTCCCAGCTGTGCGAAATCACCGGGAGGCAGCGCCAACTCGAGTTGGGGAGGATTCTCGTCCACCCAGATCCAGCCGGGCCGATGTTCATCCTCCCGAAGTTCCCGCGCCAGTCGGGAGAGAACCGTCGCCGCTAGCCCATAGTCGAGATCCGGGACGACGACAGGCCGCATGCAGAGCGTCGCTAGCGAGGCCCCAGTCCGCTCGAGAACGGCTGCCGTCAGACCGCTTTCAAGATGCATGATCTGCGGAGGTTCAGCAAAACGGGGCCGGTAGGTTCTGGGTGGAAGCACGATCACGATGTTGCCGGGATGCCGGGGGAGCCACTGTTGCGCCGCGGCCCGAACCGATTCGAGGGTCACTCCCTCGACTGCAAACAAGAACTCGCGCACCGCATCGGCGCCACCTTTGAGCCACAGCTCCAAGAGGAGTCGGCCCGCATCCGGATGGCGCTCGAGAAGAGCGCGCCGTTGCACCAACAGCCGCCGGGTAGCGATGTCGACCCGCTCGGGGCGTAGACCCGGCGCCTCCGCGATACGGGCCAACCCCAGCCGCAACCGACTCAGAGCGATGTCCGCCATCTCGGAATCGGTGCGCGCCTCCAGTAATCCTATATCATCATCGGTCCTGCTGCGAACACCCTTGAGCTCCTCACCCAGGAGCTCCGGCAGAAGACTCCAGAGGACCTCTACCGTGCTTCGAGAAGGATCCGCAGGAGGCGGTAGGTTCACCTCGAGACGAATCTCGGCGTCGCTTCCAGGTCGGCCAAGACGGCGTTCAAAGCGCCCCTCCACCTCGTTCTTGGGCACTAAAATCGGACGTGGTGCAGGAGACCGGTTCGCGAGCACCCGATTCAGCACGCCTCGAATGTCGGGAACCGGGGCGCCACCCACGACGATCAAGACCGACGGTGCGGCATCCTCCGCCTCTCCGGTGAGTGCCGCTTCGAGGTCGGCAATCAGGGTCAGATCACCGCTGGTGACTACCCGGGATGAAACGTCCTCGTCGCCCATGGCTGGCCACACAACCGTCGTGACATCGGCCAGTGGCTCGGCAATCACCAGAAGCTCACTCCCATTGCCGAGGCGCTCTGAATACAGCGCCTGCGCAGCCAGCGGACGGACGACGCTCGTGGCCACCATCAGGAGGCAGAGAAAACACTGTAGACAAGCGCCTTGTACCTTCATAGCGGGCGTCATGGTAGCATGCCTGCCGATGCAGACCGAACCGAAAATCAACGCACCGTCGGTTGTCGCCATCTCCTGGACCGCAGCGATCGCGGCCTTTCCATTGGCCCTGGTCCTTGCAGTTCTCGGCCAGGGTTTGGGGGCGATGGTTGGTGGGTGCCAGTGGATCGGTGCCAGCCTCCCGCTCGATCGCCAGGTATGGGCGCTGGTCAACCAACCGGTTCTCAACTTCGCCTCGCTGCCCACCGCCGGGGGATATTGGCTGGGCTCGCTGATGGTGCCCTTGATTGTCGCCGCCCTAGTCATTCCCTTGTTTCTTCGGTCGAACTCGTTGATCGTCGAGGTCTCCGTGATTCAGCTGGCGTGGGGCGCGGCCGTGGTCGCGGTGGCATGGCTACCCCTGCTCGACCAGGGCGACGGGCACCTCGCGCGCTGGCTCGACCTTCACGACCTTCCGCCGACGCTGTTGTGGCTGGCGCCGGTACTAGCGGCAGGGGCCGGGCTCCTCCCCACCCTCCGACTCCTCGAGCTGGCTCGAAGGCGACAAAAGGACACCGGCCGCGCCTTTCGGGTCATTCTGGTTGGATTTCACCTCGTTGTGCCGGCTGTGGTGTGGGTGGGGTTGGGATCATTGGTTCGGTCCTCGGTGCCGCTCGAAGCCACCCTCGCGATCGCCGCACCCGTATGTGCGGCCATTGTCTTGGCGTGGCTGCGCTACCCCGCACCGTACGTGCGCCCGCTCGAGAGACCGACGGTTTCAGGTGTTGTTGCCCTCGTGATCTGTGCAGCCGTGGCGATTATTCTCGTGTGGATCACCGGGCGCCCTCTGCCCGGTGACGCATCTGCAGGTGTTCTTTGGGGCCAACCTCAGGCGTACAACAACATCCGGGGGTGGATCGATCCGTTTCCGATCTTGAGATAGAAACCGACGAAATGCTTGCGGTCCAAGCAACGTTATACTGTTGCGCGCCATGGCGTAGGGGCATCGCCCTGACGAAGCAAACACCAGCCAAAAGGAGTGACGATCATGAATTCAAAGGTCGAACGGGCGCTGAACGAGCAGATCCACGCCGAGTTCTTTTCTTTCTATCTCTACCTGTCGGTAGCGGCGTACTTCACATCACACCATCTCGACGGTTTTTCCCACTGGATGCGAATCCAGGCTCAAGAGGAGTCCGGGCACGCGATGAAACTCTTCGACTACCTCATCGAGCGCGGAGGTACGGTGCAGCTGATGGCGCTCGACGAACCGCAGAGAACGTGGGACTCTCCGTCGGCGGCGATCGAGGCGGTCCTCAAACACGAGCAGTTCATCAGCCAGCGGATCAACGACATCGTCGATCTGGCCAACGGGGAGAATGATCACGCGACGACGGTCATGATGCACTGGTACGTGAACGAACAGGTTGAGGAAGAGGCGACAGCGGACACCCTTTTCCATCAGGTCAAGATGGTGGAGGAAAGCCCCCACGGCCTGCTAATGATCGACCGGGAGCTCGCCGGCCGGCCGGCCGCGGCGGACGCAAGCGCGGGAGCTTGACTCGGGCTTGCCCGAGTCAAGCTGGGTATTAGGTATTAGCTGTTAGGTATTAGCTCGTCGCAGCTTCCTACCGGTCCTCTACCCAGGGTTCCAGGATGGATGCCTCGGTGCATCCTGCTTGCCCGACATCCAGATAAGCGACAAGTTGTGGCTGCGATGGTCCGAGCTAATACCTAATACCTAACAGCTAACGCCTTCGACCGCGTGCTCGACCATGGCCCGTGCGACGTCGATACCGGTGGCTTCCTCGAGGCGCAGGAACCCCGGAGTCGGGTTGACCTCAAGAACGATCGGCCCGGATGCGCCCATCAGGAGATCCACACCGCATTGGCCGAGGCCGAGGGCTTCGGCAGCGGCCACCGCGAGGTCAGCCTCTTTGGATTGCGGATTGTAGGCCTGAGCCGATCCTCCACGCGATGCATTTGATCGCCAGTCTCCGTCCGCGGCGTTGAGACGCGCCGCTGCCACCACCTTCTTTCCCACCACCAGCAGGCGATGACTGGTCTCTCCACCCGGCACATAGCGCTGCACCACGATCTCATCTCCCAACCTCCACAACGAGTCGAGCACTGCTTCGAGGTGGTCACGAGTTGTGCAGTGGATGACCCCCACGCCCATCCGCGAGCGTCGTTGTTTGACGACAACCGGCAAACCAAGGTGTTTGACCGCGGCCTTCGACAATGCCTCGGGGTCCGCCCCGGCGATCGTCGCCGGAATCGGCAGCCCGGCAGCACCGAGACACCGTGCGGTAGCCCAGTGGTCGCGCCCAATACGGATTGCGACGGGGGGGTTGGGAGTTACCGCCCCCCGATCAACCATAGCCTCGAGAATCGCCAACAAACTCTCGGGACGCCAGTTGCCGATTCGCGCCAGAACAACCTGCGGCGGCGGCTCGAGCGCGCCGTCGCCTACCGGACTCAGACGGCCCTTTTCCAAGAGGGCGGAAAGGGTGGTGCCATCGACCACTGAAACGTCCACGCCCACCTTGGACGCGGCCTGCGACAAACGGAGATTAGTGCGCAGCCCGGGGCGGGCGGAAAGTACAAGGAGCCGCATTGAGACATGGTACCTCGGTATACTGGGGTGTGATCCAGGGAACTCTCGATCGTCTCCACTTCGGGGATCTTCTCCAGTGGCTTCAGATGGGCGAGGTCAGCGGTCGGTTGACGCTCAGGGACGCCCGTGGCGAACGTCGCCTGGATTTCAATAATGGGCGGGTCTGCTACGCCTCCTCCACCGTACCGGAAGAGCGCCTGGCCACCTGGCTCGCGACGCGGAGCCTTGTCCCTATCGACAAGCTCCGCAGGATCCTCGCAGCATCAATGCTCCGGCGCACATTCTTCACCGACCTGCTGATCGCCGAAGGGGGTGTGAGGAAAGAAGGCCTCCGGGCGAGCCTCACCGAACTTGCCGAAACCATCACTGGCCGCATCCTCATCTCCCACCAGATGGAGTTCATATTCGAACCCGATCACCCGGTGCTCGACATCCTCGGTCTCAGCCTTGACGTCGAGCCCAGCCACCTGTTGTTGGAAGCCGCCCGCCGCTCCGACGAGGACGAGGGCACCGACGACGATGAGGGTTCCTACGATTTGGCGCTCTCCGGAGAAGCTTTCGAGAGTCTGTTCTGGAAATTGACCCGCGACGGGATCACCGGAGATGACCCTGTTGACGGTGAACGGATGAGCGAGCTGCACGACTTGGTCCGGGACATCGTCAACACCTTGTCACAATGGCTGGCTGCGAGTCCAGGTTTGGTCCCGTCGCCGTCCGGCCAGATCGAAGATTTGGCCGCAAGCGTTCTCGGTGGAAAAGCCGTCTGCCTCTTTGGCCTTCCTCATGCCGCGTGGAATCAGATGGTCCTCGCCTGTACTCTTCACAACCGCAATCACCGAGGACCTTTGACCCTCGGCGCGCTCGAGAAGATCGCCGAGACGCTCGATCTGTGGGAGGAGTTGACGAGCAGTGAGTACCTCCGCAGACCGGATGCCGGACGGCTGGACGATTTCATCGGCCGGGGGGTCGCCACATGGTCGCGAGCAGCTGCCGCGGCCGCTCCGCATCTGGGAGTCGATCCAGAGACCGCGACGCTGGCGGCTCACCTCACCGCGGTTCCTACGGACCTGGTCCTGTGGGTGGTGACGACCCTGCCGGTTCCGCATGACGGTCTGAGAAAAATGCTGATGGTGGAGCTCTCACGTCGGGTCGGATCGCGCCTGGCTCATCTGGCCGATTTCCCAAGCGTCTTCCGGGAGGTCTTGGATCCGCGAAAACCCACGTCGCTCGGCGCATGTCTCCACCTCGGACGCGAATGTCTCCCGTCCGCTTCAACCTGGCCTGTAACGATCCCCGACGACGGCGAATGCATGCTCGAGATCGCCTCGGCATCGGCCCTCGCCCTGGCTGCCGACGCTGCCCGCGAGGTTGCTGAAGAGGCGGAAATCGAGATCGTCGCCGCAGGCTAGCCCGCTCTTCTCGCCGGGTGTCGTAGCGAGGGTGGCGAAGCGCAAGTATCCGCTGGGTTTGTCGCGAATCGGGCGACGCAGTCGTAGTAGCGCTACGTCGAGGAGCACGATTTGAGACAAGCACGGCGGGACGCCGCGATTCGCTGCCCGCAGTAGATACCCGGTGAGAAGTGCGGGCTTGATTAATCTTCCGTCTGCGGGATCGCCATGACGATCTCGGTGCCGTCGGTTGGGTTGCTGGTGATCGTGATCGACCCCCCATGGTTCTCCATCACCCTTTTGGCGATCGCGAGACCGAGGCCGATACCGTGACGTTTGCCCGCCTCCGAGTCGTCACCCTGATAGAAAGGCTCACAAACTCGAGGAAGATCTCGGTCGGAGATTCCAGTGCCGGTGTCGGCCACACGAAAATGCAGCCACGGTTCCTCACCGCGCACAACACGACGTACCTCGAGTTTGACATCTCCTCCAGGACGGTTGAACTCGATTCCGTTCTTGATCACTGCACGCAGGGCCGCTTCGGAGCTGTCCGGCTCACAGCAGATCGACTTGAGCCCACTGGGGATGAGGACGTGCACCTTGACCTGCCGTTCTTTAGCGAGATCCCTTAGGGGCGCGATAGCCTTGCGGAAGAGATCCTGAGCGGGCACTTGACTCCGCTTCAGGTTGCGGGCGCCAGTGCTGAGAACCGAAGCCTGGAATATGCTCTGAATGATCTCGAGGAGCTTTTCCGCTTCATCATGAATAACGGTCACTAAACGCTCGGTCTTGTTGCCTCGCACGTCCCTGTCCCTTTGAAGGATCTTCGCCGCTGTGGACAGGGATGTGACCGGTGTGCGGAGATCCAATGAGAGGCGGTTGATGAGTTCGTTCTTGACCCCATCGAGGGCTTCGAGTTCGCGGTAGGCGTTGTCGAGAAGGGAATTCTTTTCCGCCAGATCTGTGGTCAGGCAGCGTGACTCGGCGAGGGTTCTGCGCAGCTCAGCGGTACGCTCCTCGACCTGTGCCTCGAGACCCTTGCTGAATTCCTGCATCTGTTTCCAAGCAATGGCGTTGGCATAGCCCATGGCCGCAGTGGAAGCAAGCACCGTCGCAAGCTGCAAATCATCTTCGTCGAGGATGGCGCGCTCGTTGTCGCCGTATGCGGTGAGCAAACCGACGACCTTGTCCTGAGTCACCAGGGGAATCGCTGCTGCCGAGGCGAATCCCGATTTTTCCACCACCGACAACAACAGGCTCTCCTCGTCGTTTTCAATCCCGGGAGCCACGAGCTTCGGTTTCTTTGCATCCAAGAGCCTGGCGATGGTGGCGGCTCTCGTTTCGTCGGCCGAGCTCAGGAGGGGGTCTTTCGTGAATCCGTGGACCACCGCCTCGCGCAACAATCCCGAGCCGGGGACAATCAATACCGATGCCCCTTGCAACTGGAGCAAACGGATAGCATTCGTGATGAGGAGGCGCAGGACCTTTGCAGGATCGCGCTCGTTGCTCACCGCCACCCCGAAGTCCGAGATGTTGCCCATCACCCGCACCTTGCGCTGGAGCTGACGGCTGAGATTGTCGAGGCGGATATTGAGGTCGGTCATCGCGACATTGACCCGAACGGCTTCAGCGACCAGCATCTCCTCGCTCAGGACCTCTCTCGGGTCGACACCCTGCGCGGGTGACATAACCTCGACATCGTCCGCGGGCGGCGGCTCGGCCCCCTGCTTCATGAATGGCTGGATCGCGGTACGCATCTGCTGTTGGAGGCGCTCGACAGCCCGAGGGTTGGAACCCACTCCGAGCTTGTCGGCCACCGCCGCCAACGACCGCTCCGTAATCGCGGCGAAGGCGTCAAACACTCCGTCACCGGTGATCGCAACCGTCGCAAAGGCGGGACGTTGCTCGTTGTTGAGGGCGGCGTCCATTGCCTCCACCGTCTGGATGTCTTCGAGATCCCTCTTGTTGTACTGCAGGACGATCGGTATGGTCTGCCGGTCGAGGCCGTTGGCAGCCATGTTCTGCCAGAGGTTTTCGAGCGACTCGAGGTTCGCATCTTGCTGATGCAGTTGCGAGTCGGCCACAAATACTACGCCGTCCGCGCCAGCCAAGACCGTTCGCCGGGTGGCATCGTATTGCACCTGCCCGGGAACGGTGTACAGCTGTAGGGTGAGTCGAAAGCCGCGAATTCTTCCCAGATTCAACGACAAGAGATCAAAAAACAGGGTTCGGTCCGAGGCCGTATTCAGGGAGTACAGCTTGGTGCGTCGCTCTGGATCGGTGGTACGGTGAATATGCTGGAGGCAGGTGGTCTTTCCTCCGACCGCGGGTCCGTAGTAGACGACCTTGATCTTTATCTGGCGGTATTGGTTGTCGAACTGAACCATGGACCTCCCGGGGCCCGCCTCAGCGGTCGCACGACCAATGCCACAGACCCTGAATATCCATTATGAATCTAACCGGCCCGTAGATCCAGCGGAGAGCCCGCCTATCTTACCGGTTCTCGTAGCGAGGGCGGCGAAGCGCAAGTATCCGTTGGGATTGTCCTCTGGAGGTTACGTCTGGAGGTTATACTGGGCGTCAGGGGGATAGATTCTGAGAATCTCCGGAGTTTTTTTCATCGGCATTCTAATAGCGGTCGCGTTCTACCTCTATCTCGGCGCCCGCGATGCGACCTCCAGTTTCGACGCCGTCACCACGGTCGCCTCGACCCTGCGCGAGAGTGACGTTGATGCGAGTACCCTCAATCGTCGGATGGCGGGTGAGATCATTTCCGCCATGGAGGTTCTCCAGGCCGAACCGGAGACGATCTCCGATCACCTCGCCGAGCTCAAGGTTTTTGCTGCGACTGCAGCGTCATGGGCGGAGGCGGCTGCCACGCCGAGCGCCGAACTCCACGTCGCGGTGGCCATCCGTCGCGCCGTCGGCGAGCTCCGCGGATATGCGCTCGGGCCGTCGGATGTTCGCCTCATGAGAACTCGCCGATTGCTCGCAGCGGCGCGATCAACTCTCGACAGTCTTGGTGGCAACGGCGTCTCGGGGGAGGGACCGGGGCTCGCTGTTGACGCGGTGCGGGATCGGATCGATAATCTCCAACAATCCCATCAGGAGCGCATCCAAGAGGTCAACGAGGAGCTCAGGAACTAACCCGGTCTTCTCACCGAGTGTCTACTGCGGGCGGCGAATGGCAGCCATCTGTCGTGCTTTTCGCAAATCGTGCTCCTCGACGTAGTGCGACTACGACTGCGTCGCCCTATTCGCGAAAAATCCAACATCTGACTACCCTTCGCCGCCCTCGCTACGAAACCCGGTGAGAAGACCGGGCTAACCCTGGCCAGTCCTGAGATCCTCCACGAGCGCAGGTGCGATGTTGGTGGCCCGAACAGCCCCTGCACCCAGTCGCTGCAGATCTCTGGCCACCACCGCCAGCCACCGTTGAACCGCAGGTGTTCTTTCGACCTCCGCCAGCCGCCACAGACGCACAGAAGTGTCACCGTGGCTCAGGGAAACGAGGGCAACCGGATGAAGGGGTCGAGAGTGCTCGACGACGACACCTTCGATGAGTATCGCCCTGCCGTCAGCCCGCCGCCAGAGGTCCGCCGTTTTGAGCACCGCCGCACCCCATTTCACGGCGTCTTTCGACATGTGTTCGAGAACGAGATCGAAATCCACCTCATCTCGAAGCACGAGGTGCGGCATTAGTCGGCCACTCCCACCGCACCAACAAAGGAGAATACAACTCGCCGCTGCCGAGGTTGCAGATCGCATTCCACGACAACGATCTGCTGCCAGGTACCAAGGACGCACTGCCCCGCAGCCACCGGCACCGTCAAAGACGGACCCAACAGCGCCGCTCTCAGGTGGGAAAACCCATTGCCGTCCCCCCACCGTAGATCGTGGTGATAGGAACGGTCGGATGGGGCGATGCTCTCCAGCGCCTCGCCCAAATCCCGAACCGCGCCGGACTCGAACTCTATGGTCGTGACAGCGGCCGTTGATCCGGGCACGAAGATCGTCATTTGACCCTCGGCAGCCGCAATCGAACGCAGCCATGAAATCACTTGCTCGGTGAGGTCGTAAACGTGTCCGTGCCCGTCGCTCGCGAGCTCGATATCATGATGCACCACCAGCATGACAGCAGTATAGCTCGCATCAGATCCCAGCCTTCACTCGGGTACAGGGTTCAGGGTACAAGCCCTGCGCCCTGTGCCCTGTGCCCTGTGCCCTGTGCCCCTGCCTCTGCCTCTGCCTCTGCCTCTGCCTCTGCTACCATACCCGCCGTGCATATGGAGGGCATGTTGACCGCCGCTGCCGAAGCGTTGTTTCCGGGTCTCTGTCCACACTGTGAGCAACCGCTGCCGGGAGGAAACCGGGGTCTGTGCGGCGCGTGTTGGGCATCATTGGTGCCTCGCGTGGGGGGTGCCTGTCCTCGATGCGGAGTTCCCACAGATGATCCTACCGAGGTGTGTTTGGACTGTCTTCGGTCGGCCCCGCCGCAACGGTCGACGATCGTGTGGGGTGAATACGACGGCGTGCTCAGGACCGCGGTTCTTTCCCTAAAGCACCATCGGCGCGATGATTTCGCCCAACCGCTGGGTTTCCGCATGGCGGCGGCGGTCGCGCCGGCGAGTTGGGAACCATCGATCGACGCCGTTTGCAGCGTTCCGTCCCATCCCTTCCGGCGTTTTCGCCGCCCCTGGGCGGCGGCGGACCTGTTGGCTCGGTCGGTGGGTCGCCGTCTTGACAAACCGATGGTGAAGTTGCTGCGACGTCACGGACTTCACCGACAGGCAGGCCATTCCCGCGCCCGCCGCCTCGAGCTTCCACGTCGGTGCTTTTCCGCTTCTCCCCGTGCACGCGGCCTCACGATCCTCCTAATAGACGATGTCACCACCACCGGTTCGACCATCAGACGGGCCAGCGAGGCGCTCGTATGTGTCGGCGCTGAGGCCGTATACTGCGCCGTTCTCGCACACGCCCCCGATTCGAGGAGATTCTCATGAGCTTGTTCAACGTCCTCGTCAAATATGGAATGCCGTGGGTTCCAAAGCCAATCGTCAGCCACGTCGCGAGCCGTTACGTGGCCGGTGAGAGCATCGACGATGCCGTCCACACCCTTCGCGAGATGAACGTGGAGGGCGCGATGGGCACGGTCGACGTCCTCGGCGAGGAGGTCCAAGAGCGGTCCAAGACCGCGAAGGCGGTGTCCCAATATCTGGATCTTCTCGACCGTATCGAGGCTGAGGAACTGGACGCCAACATTTCGATCAAACCGACAATGCTCGGGCTCAAGATCGACGAGGATCTGTGCGCCGACAACGTGACGGTTATCGTGAATCGCGCCGCCGAGCTCGGCAGTTTCGTCCGCATTGATATGGAGGATCACACCTGTACCGACGCCACATTGCGTCTGTATCGGCGGATCCATGATGCCCACCCGATCGCAGTGGGGGTCGTGCTGCAGTCATATCTCCACCGCACCACGGCCGATGTCACCGACCTCCTTCCCCTGAGTCCGAACATCAGGATATGCAAGGGGATCTATCGCGAACCCCGGGCCATCGCGTGGGAGGATTTCGAGACCATCCGTGCGAACTTCATATACAACATGGAGAAGCTCCTCTCTGCAGGCGCGTATGTCGGAATCGCGACCCATGATCCAAACCTGGTGTGGGCCGGCATGGCCGCGGTCGACCGATTAAAACTCGATCGTGATCGTTATGAGTTCCAGATGTTGCTCGGGGTCGATCCGGAGCTCCGCAGCATCATTCTCTCAGCCGGGCACCGGCTTCGAGTGTACGTGCCGTACGGGCGCGACTGGTACCCGTACTCCATGCGCCGGTTGCGTGAAAACCCGACGATCGCCCACCACGTGGTGCGTGCGATGCTGACCCGCTAGCCCGCACTTTTCACCGGGTTTCGTAGCGAGGGTGGCGAAGCGCAAGTATCCGCTGGGTTTGTTGTGAATTGGGCGACGCAGTCGTAGTTGCGCTACGTCGAGGAGCACGATTTACGACAAGCACGGCGGGACGCCGCGATTCGCCGCCTGCAGTAGACACCCGGTGTGAAGTACGGACTAGGTAGGATCCTGTGACGGTCGGCATTTCTCAGCTGATTGCTGGTCGCTGACAGCCTGAGGATTCCCGTCGACGTGCATTGAGACCAGTCGAGAAAGAGAGTATGCTGCAGTTGCGCGTCCCTACGCGATGGAGGCGAAAGATGCGTTTATTCGAAAGAAAACACGTGGTGTTCGCCATTTCCATGCTGGCCGTTGCCGCTCTGGCTCACGCGGGCGTCCAGGCACGGGTCCAGGGAAAGGTCACCGACAACAAGGGCAACCCCATTCCAGATGCGGTGATCACCATTCTGGGCAACCCGGCGCACGAGGTGATGGATTTCGAGAAGATCGTCAAGATAAACAAAAAGGGGGAATTCAACGCCCTCATCCTCGATGCGACCCGATACTATCTCTTCCGCATCGAAGCCCCGGGCTATCAGCCCCAGGAGAGGCCGTTCAAGGTCGGTGCGGGTTCCACGGACAATGAATTCGACTTCCAGCTCATGAGCATCGCCGAGGCTACGGCCGCGAGCGAGATCGAGCTCCGCGAGCAACCCGGCTACAAAGAGTTCGAAGAGGCCAAAATTCTCTTTGCCGACGGAGATGCCGAGGGAGCGCGAGCCAAATTCGAAGAGGCGGTTGCGGCCAAGCCCGACCTATTACCGGCACTCGCAGGTCTTGCCGAACTCAACTATGACGCGGGAGACATGGAAGGGGCTCTGGCGGCAGCGCGCAGGTGTCTTGATCTGGACGACGAGTCCGTTCATTGCCTGGCCATCGCCGCTAACGCCAGTCAGGAGCTTGGCAACCAGGAAGCGCACGCAACCTATATGGCCCAGTATAAAGAACTCAACCCAGAGGATCCTACCATCCTGTTCAATCAGGCGGCCGTCCTCCTCAACAAGATGGACGATGGTGGAGCCCGCCCCATCCTCGAGAGATGTCTGGCCGTGGATCCGAACTTTCCCCAGTGCAACTTCGAGTACGCGATGCTGCTCCTTCGCTCGGGTGATATGGAGGGGGCCAAGACCCATCTCGAAAAATACCTCGAGGTCGCTCCGGATGGACCCGATGCCTCGACCGCTCACGAAACCATCAAGTACCTGTGACGGACGTGTCCGCAAACCGGACCCGCTCCAGCCCACATTTCTCACCGGGTTTCGTGGCGAGGGCGGCGAGGTGCCGCGACCAGCGGGGTTTTTGACCAAGAGGTCCGGCCGGGGCCCCCGGTGCCGTCCGCCGATGGGGCTCACGAGCCGAGGTCAAGGCGCGAGGAGGACGTCGATGCCCGAGCATCGTCGACGACGAGCAACAAAGAGATCGGCCGCGACCCCCATCGGCCCGAAGGGTTGCGGCGCCATGGCCCCGTCTTCGTCGTTGCCGCTCCTCGGAGATGGAGGACATCGCCGTCGTCGCGGCGCCTGGAATCCGGGGCCATGGCGCTCGCAACGGACGACGCTGAGGGCTCCGGCCAGACCTCGCAGGGCGTGGAGTCGTACTTACAGTACGTCGAGCACCCCGAGGCGAGAAAACACCGTTGGGTGCGGTGCATCTGCGGCCGTAGCTGGAAGCTGGTGAGAAATGCAGGCTAAAGTGGATACCCTTTGTATCGGCGTAGGCGGCGGAACAGGCTCAGGCAAGACGACGGTGGCGAATGAGATCGTCCGCAGGGTCGGACGCGAGCGAATTGTTACGGTCAACCAGGATCGGTACTACCACGACCTCGCCCATCTCGACGAGTCGCAACTCCTCCAACACAACTTCGACCATCCGAACGCCATCGAAGAATCACTCCTGGTCGAGACACTCAAACTGCTCAAAGCCGGCATGCCTTCGGAGCTCCCGATCTATGATTTCTCGAGCCACATTCGAACCGCGCAAACTGAGCGGGTCGAGGCCAAACCAGTCATCCTGCTCGAAGGTATTTTGATCCTCGCCATTCCGAATGTGCGAGAACTCCTCGATATCAAGATTTTCGTCGACACCGACGCTGACCTCCGCTTCATTCGTCGCCTGAGCCGGGATATCGCAGAACGCGGCCGCTCGGTGGAGAACGTCGTGGAGCAATATCAGGCCACCGTACGGCCAATGCACCTCGAGTTTGTGGAGCCGTCGAAGCGCTGGGCCGATATCATCATCCCCGAGGGCGGATTCAATACCGTCGCCCTCGATCTGGTGATCAGCCGGATCGTGCAGATGCTTCAAGCCGTGAGCTGAAGAAGATTCAACGTGCCGGTTGGACTCAGCGTGAGGCCGACGGACGGCGGCGACGGCGGGCGCGCAACTCCTCTTCCTTGAATATGAACTTGATGGAGTGCTTGAAGAGCAGGAGATTGGGCGCATCGACCCGGTTGAGCTTGAGGCAGTTCTTGTCGTACCACTCGATCCAACCCTTGAGCTCAGTACCGTCGGTGAGGACCACCACCATCGCGGTGCGGTTCTGCATTTGTTTGAGGTAATAAAAGCTCTCGGCATTTGTCTGCTCGGCGGGCACCTGCTTGCGACGACCCGTGGATCGTGTTGGGAATTTCTCCATCATCTCGTTCATCGACGGCCGGATCAGCTTTCGATCGGACATGATGCTCTCCTCACGCCCCATGCTGTGCGGCGAAGGGATTCCCGAAGCATGAAGTCTGCAGGTTCTGGGATTAATTTAGCAGATCTCGGCTGGCGTGTCTCCCCGGGCCAGCCCGCCTATCTCACCGGATTTCGTAACGAGGGCGGCGAGGTGCCACGCCCAGTGGAGTTTTCGACCCCGAGGCAAGAAAACACCGCTGGGTGTGGTGCATCGCCGGCTGTAGTCGGAAGCCGGTGAGATATACGGGCTAGCGCCGGCCGCGCGGTTGCTCGGGGTACTGCTCGACCTCGTGCGAAAGACAACACATCAGGCGACCGCAAAGCCCGGAAATTTTGGTCGGATTGAGGCTCAGGTTCTGACGTTTGGCCATCCGCACGGTCACCGAGTGGAATCGGTCCATGAAGGTCGTGCAACACAGACACCGTCCGCACGGGCCGAGGCCGCCGCACATCCGGGCGCCGTCGCGCACACCCAGGGACCGCATCTCGATCCGCCGCCGGTAGCGTTTCCCGAGATCCCGCTGCAACGGCCGGTAGTCAACCCTCTTCTCGGCTGAGAAGTAGATAACCGCCTTGCGGCCGGAGAGAGGCAAACGCACCTTGAACGGGTGGAGATCGAGAGCAAGCTCACGAGTCCGCCGCCGGAGATACTTTTCAATCTCGCGCTCGAGATGGCCGGTGTCCTCATGCCTTTTTTCGTCCGTAGGCGTCGCCCGCCTGACGATCCGCGCCGATGTTCTCCGTGGTTTCTTGAACGACGGCGGCGCAAAGATCGTTACCCTGCCGAGAAACTTCCCGTCCGGGGTTTCGACGACGATCGCTTCGCCGTGGCCTAACTCGAGCTTTCCGGCCCGGCAGGGCATCGGCGGAAGATCGGGATCCACCAATACCGGCACCCAGTCTTCGATTCTGGGCGGTACCGTGCATTGAACCAGCGCAGTTGTCACCGGGCATCCTCTTCACTGAGCGCGGCCGAGACCTGGTGGTCGCCGGCACGGACCTTCTCTTCGCCCTCGCGGCGCAAGGCCTCGAGGGACTCTCGGACCTCGGGCCTATCGCCAGCTACGATCTGGGCCGCAAAAACCGCAGCGTTGCTCGCTCCTGCCGATCCCACGGCAAAGGTCGCCACCGGGATCCCGGCCGGCATCTGGACCGTTGACAATAGTGCGTCGACTCCGTCAAGCACGCCTCCGGGCAACGGCACTCCAAGCACCGGCCGCGTGGTCTGGGCCGCCACCACGCCGGCAAGGTGGGCGGCCATGCCCGCGGCACAGATGAATACTCTGCACCCTGCAGCCTCGGCGGATTGCACGAGCGTAGTCGTCCGCGCCGGGGTTCGGTGGGCGGAAGACACGTGCACATTGAATGTGATCCCGAGCTTCCGTAGGATTTCGACCATTCCCTGGAGATGCTTCCAGTCACTGGCCGAGCCCATCAGTATCACAACCTCAGGATCAGCCATCCGTTGTTCCGAGTTTTTCGAGGGTGTCGCGGCCGATATCTGATCGGCACCACATACCGTCAAAATGGATCTTCCCCACGCCTTGGTAGGCCGTATTGAGAGCCTCGTCCAACGTCGCTCCGCGACCGCAGACCGATAGTACCCGCCCCCCGGAGGTCACCAGACGTCCGTCGACGAGACGGGTTCCGCCGTGATAGACGGTCACGCCCGCAAGCGCCATCGCGTCGTCGGTCCCCGTGATCTCGTCTCCCTTGCGGGGGATTCCTGGGTAGTTTTCCGCGGCCAACACGATACAGGCGACCGCCTCCTTCCGCCATTTCATGTTCTGGACCTCGAGCACGCCCGCGGCGGCGTCGCGGGCAATGGCCGCGAAGTTGTCGTCCAGACGCAGGAAGATCGCCTGTGTTTCAGGGTCTCCGAAGCGGCAGTTGAACTCCAGGACCTTTGGTCCGTCAGTGGTCATCATCAGACCTGCGTACAGCACACCTCGGAACTCTCGTCCCTCCTCGGCCATACCAGCGATCGTCGGCAGCACCACGGTGTCTAGGATGATGCGGCTGGTTCCGGGGGGGATCACTAGCGCAGGCGAGTGGGCCCCCATTCCGCCGGTGTTGGGGCCCGAGTTGCCCTCCCCGGCCCGCTTGTAGTCGTGGGAGGTGGCGATCGGCACCACCCTGGTGCCGTCGCTGATGACCATGTACGAAACCTCATCACCCTCGAGGTACTCCTCCACCAGAACCCGGTCCGCGGCGTCGCCGAACCGCCGCTGATCATAGAATGCGTCGAGAGCCTGTTCGAGGTCGTCCTCAGTGCGGATGATGAGCACGCCCTTGCCGGCCGCGAGCCCGTCCGCCTTGAGGACAACCGGTAAGCCGAGCCCGCGCGCTGCAGCCACTGCCTCGTCCCGTGATCGGACAATCTCGGCCCTGGCGGTCGGGATGTCGTGCCGCCGGCAGAACTCTTTGGCGAAAACCTTGCTCGCCTCGAGTTCGGCAGCGGCGCGATGGGGCCCGAAGAGGCGCAGTCCGCGGCGTTCAAACTCATCTCCAATCCCAATCGCCAGGGGGAGCTCCGGGCCAACGATGGTGAGGTCGATGCGAAGATCCGCCGCAGCTTCGGCAACCGAGGGAAGGTCGTCTGCGGCCACCGGAAGGAGGTCGGCAGCTTGGGCGATCCCCGGGTTTCCCGGAGCGGCGAAGACCTCACTCACCCCTCGGGACCGGCGCAACGCGTGGACCAGGGCGTGCTCACGAGCGCCGGAACCGAGAACGAAGACCCGCATCAACTATCCCTTCGCCTGCAGAAGACTCAGCAGGCTCGTATTCACGATGTCTCCGACCGAGCCACCTCGGCTGAGATCGTTCGCCGGCCTGGCAAGCCCCTGCATGAGCGGACCGAGCGCACGCGCACCACCGAGCCGTTCGACGGCCTTGTAGGTGATGTTGCCCGAGTTGAGGTCGGGGAAAACGAAAACATTCGCTCGTCCCGCGACTGCCGAGCCGGGCGCCTTACTTTCACCGATCTCCGGCACCAGGGCGGCATCCAACTGCAGCTCCCCGTCGAAGACAAAGCCGGGGTTTCGAGCTTCGAGCTCGGAGCAGGCGGCTCGGACCTTCTCAACCAGAGGATGATCGGCAGATCCACCGGTGGAAAATGAGAGCAGCGCCACCCGCGGCTCGCCACCCACGATAGAGGCGAAGGTGGCCGCCGCCGAGATTGCGACTTCCGCCAGCTGCTCGGGGCTAGGGTCGGGAAGAACCGCGCAATCAGAAAAAACCATCACCCCGTCATCGCCCCATCGGGAGTCGGGATGCACCATGACAAACGCTGACGAGATCGTCCGCAGTCCCTCTCCCGGACCAATGCAGTGCAGAGCGGCGCGTACGGTGTCGGCCGTCGTCCTCACGGCGCCTCCGATCGATGCATCGGCAGCGCCGGTCGCAACCAGCAGGGAGGCAAAGTAGAGCGGGTCTTCGACCGCTGCGAACGCTTCTTCCTCGGTTAACCCCTTGTGGGAGCGACGGTTATGCAGGAATGTGGCGAGGTCCGCGCGGCGCGGATCGGTCGCCGGATCAACAACCTCGACCCCGCGATTCTCGAGCTCGGTATGGGCGCGGCTCCGGGCCTCGCCAGAGCAGAGCAATATTACATCGTACGCCGGGTTGCCGGAAAGCTCACCGGCAGCATCGATGACTCGCGGATCATGACCCTCGGCGAGCACGACCTGACCGCCAACGGCGGCTGCACGAGCCCCCAACCGTTCGAGAAAATCCAACCCTCTTCCTCCGCGAAACATTGTACCGCAGCAACAGCGGCCGCCTCCCGGGAAGAGAGGCGGCATCTCTCACGTTGTTCACAGCAGCAAAATCAAAGGACGGTTTGTCATGCGTATTGCGTCCGACATCACGCGTCTCATGGGAGACACCCCACTCGTCCGACTCGGCCGCATGGCTGAGGATCTGCCGGGACAGGTGGTGGCCAAGCTCGAGTTCTTCAACCCCGCCCATTCGGTCAAGGATCGCATCGGAGTCGCCATGGTGGAAGCTCTCGAATCCGAAGGGAAGCTCGAGTCTGGAGTTTCCACGATCATCGAGGCGACCTCCGGCAACACCGGCATCGCCCTTGCCATGGTGGCGGCCGCCCGCGGGTACCGTTGCGTTCTCACCATGCCGGATTCGATGTCGACCGAACGACGGGATGTTCTGAAATTGCTGGGAGCGGAGACCGTTCTGACCCCGGCCGCGGACGGCATGAGGGGTGCCGCCGCCCGGGCCGAAGAGCTGGTCGCGGAGATACCCAACGCCGTAATGCCGCTCCAGTTTTCCAACCCGGCAAATCCCCGGGTTCACGCTACGACCACCGCCCTCGAGCTGTGGCGGGACACCGATGGGCTCATGGATGTGTTTGTCGCCGGGGTCGGAACCGGGGGCACCATCACCGGCGTCGGGCAGGTGTGGCGTGAGCGGCGGCCGGGAATCCGCATCGTCGCAGTGGAACCGGAGGACTCACCGATTCTCTCTGGAGGCGAGCCGGGATCCCACAAGATCCAGGGCATCGGTGCCGGTTTTGTTCCCGACAATCTCGATGTCGCGCTGATCGATGAGGTCGTTAAGATCAGCAACCAAGAGACATTTGACACGGCCCGCCGCTTGGCTCGGGAGGAGGGGATCCTCGCAGGCATCTCGACCGGGGCCGCGGCGGCCGCCGCGCTGAAGATCGCATCCCGCGAAGAAATGGCGGACAAGCTGATCGTCTTCATCGCCCCATCGACTGCGGAGCGATACATCTCGACGGATCTTTTTGCGGATTTGTGAGGACGTTTATAACGTTGAAAGGTCGAACGTTCAACGTTGTGGTAGGCGTACCCACAGCGACTGCGGGTCGATACCGACTTCAACAGGTAGAATCCCAACCACATCACCGTCCACCTGGTACGGCACTTTCGCGTCGGTGACAGCTGGTTCGATGCGGACACGATCGACCACCTCCCGCGTCACGTCGTGCCGACGAACGTGTCGGCCGCGCGGAATACCGAAAAGAAAGGATGCCGCTACGAGCCGTCCGCTGCTCTGTTGTGCGACCACCTCGAGATCACCCCGAAACGGATCGGCACCGGGCGTCGCACAATAGCGCCCGCCGTAACATCGGGCCTTCCCGACAATCACCCAGCCCGCGTCGATGGTCCCCTCGCCAATCGTGACCCGCATCCGCGGCAGCGGGCTGCTGGACATGGCCTCGACAACGGCCTGGAGGGCGACGCCGATCCTGCCGCCGATGCGCTTGAAGGAGGGCCGCAGCCGCTCGAGAACGTGCGAGTCTGGCCCGGCCGAAAGCATGAGCAGGACCACATCGCCGCGATCGCTACGCCCCACCCGCATCGCTCGGTCCTCGCCTTCGAGAAGGGCGGTAACGGCGATTGAGGCCGGTCTTGGGATTCCAAGCTCGTAGGCCAGAACCGAGGATGTCCCGCCGGGAAGGGCCCCCATCGCAGTCGCTGTTCCGAGAAGTCCTCGCGCCACCTCGTTGTACGTACCGTCACCTCCGAATGCGAGGACCAGGGGCCGGTCCTCCGCCGCCGCGCGGGCGGCAAGCTCGACGGCACGACCGGGACCGTCGGTCCGCCACCATTCGATCTCATGGCCGCAGGACGCCGCCGCTTCTTCGACCGTCCGCCGCAGGCGCAGAAGACGCCCCCCGCCGGCGGTGGGGTTGAGGATGACCGGGATGCCGCTCACTCGCGCTCCCGCTCCTCGAAGAGCCCCCCTTCGGTCTTGTGGGGCGTGAGGCCGAGATGACGGTACGCACCGGCAGTCACCGCTCGGCCGCGGGGAGTCCGCTGCAGCAATCCGATCTGCAACAGGTAGGGTTCGTGGATGTCCTCGAGGGTGCCACGATCCTCTCCGATTGACGCAGCGATGGCCTTCAGACCGACCGGTCCGCCACCGTAGATGTCGATGATGGTGGTCAGAAGCTGCCGATCGAGGTGGTCAAGCCCGAAGGCATCCACCTCCATTTGTTCGAGACCCCATCTCGTCGCCTCGAGGGTCACCTCCGCTGACCCCAGATGGTGGGCAAAATCCCGAACCCTCCGCAAAAGTCGGTTGGAAATCCGCGGGGTCCCGCGGGAGCGTCTTGAAATCTCCTCCGCCGCGTCGGGCACAATATCGATGTCGAGGATTCCTGCCGAACGAGCCACAATCACGGCGAGATCATCGGCCGGATAGAACTCCAGACGGTGGACAATTCCGAAACGGTCCCGCAAGGGGGCCGTCAGCAAACCTGTGCGGGTGGTCGCGCCGACCAGGGTGAATCGAGGAAGAGTCAGCCGCACGCTGCGTGCGGCCGGGCCCTGACCGATCACCAGGTCGAGCTCGAAATCCTCCATTGCCGGGTACAGGATCTCCTCCACCGCCGGAGGAAGACGGTGGATCTCGTCGATGAAGAGCACGTCCCCGGCCTGCAGATTCGTGAGCATGGCGGCCAAGTCACCGGCGCGCTCCAGTACCGGTCCCGAGGTAAAATGAATTTGGGCTTCCATCTCGGTCGCGACGATGTGCGCGAGTGTTGTCTTACCGAGGCCTGGGGCGCCAAAGAAAAGCGCGTGGTCGAGCGCCTCGCCACGATCGCGCGCAGCGCGGATGAAGACCCCGAGATTGGTCTTGAGCCGCTCCTGGCCGACGAACTCAGTGAGTCGCCGTGGTCTGAGGGTCTCCTCATAAGGACGCTCTTCGGGCGCGAGTTCGGTGGTCAGAACTTCATCCGTCACGGTTTGACTCTACCAGGGTACAGGGCACAAGGCACAGGGTTCAGGTGGTCCCTGCACCCTGCACCCTGTACCCTTTACCGGGTCAGCTTCTGCAGGGCCAAACGCAGCAGATCACCCAGATCGCCATCTCCGGCCTCGGGCCACACTGCATCAACCGTCCGTTGCGCATCACGCTGCGAGTAGCCGAGGTTGGCCAGCGCCGATACCACATCGCCGCGAAGATCACCGCGACCCGCAGAGGTGACGGCCATCTTGTCCTTGAGCTCGAGGAGGATCCGTTCAGCGGTCTTGCGGCCGACGCCGGGACTTCGCTGCAGGCGGGCCAGATCCCCCGCCTGGACGGTTTCCGCTAGCTCGTTTGCGGTCAAAGCCGAAAGCACTGCCAGGGCGATGCGAGGGCCGACCCCCGCGACACCGATCAGTTTCAGAAACGCTTCGAGCTCTAAACGATCCGGAAATCCGAAGAGAACGATCGCGTCGTCACGGACCTGAGTATGGATCCACAGAGTCGCGCTCTCACGGTTGGCCAGCTCCTGAAACGCCCGGAGTGTGGTCGAGACCAAGTAGCCGACGCCACCGACGTCAATCAGGACCGTGCCCGGGTCCACCCGGTGAAGCCGGCCCTCGAGCCGTCCGATCATGAGTTGGTGGGCGCGAAACGTCGGAGGAGCTCGCTGTCGATGGTGACCACGGTGTCGCGTCGCCGTTCGTTGATGATCGAGCGCATGAGTTGGCCTGCCCGATCCGCCGTCAGACGTGCACGGATGTCATCGAGCAAATCATCGAGCTCGACAGGATCAACCAGATCGAGCTTCTGCACCCTTACCACCACGATCCCTCGACCTCCGGCATTGATCGGATCGAGAACTTTGCCTTCCCCGGCCGAAAAGACCTCGCGGTCGAGGGCCGGAATAACTCCCAGGGTTCCTACCAGCGCTCCGCGACGATGATCACGTGCCTCAGTGACGGTGGATCCGATCTCCGCGGCAAGGACCGCTCCGTCCTCGCCCAGGCGCCAACGTTCGGCGAGCTGCCTCCCCTCCTCGATGGTCAATTCCAACGCACGCTCTCGGCGCAAGGTCTGCTCCACCTCGGTACGGACATCATCAAATGGAGGAATCCCTTGGGGCCGGATCTCCTCGAGCTGCCACACGATCCAACCGCGGGGGGCCGCGACCGGTCCATGGATGTCTCCGATGGCCGCGGCAAAGGCGTTGCCGGCCAACTCGGCGCCCTCGGAGGCGCCGGGAATGGTCGCCCCGGCTTTAAAGGGGAGGCTCTGGTTGAGGGCCACGGCCTCATCCTCATCGGCGATTGCCTGCCACTGAGTCTGGGTCTCGGGTCGCTCGGTCTCCAGCCGTCTCGCAAGAGCAGCTGCCCGGGCTTCGGCCTCGGCCACCGCACGGCCCTCGACAACCCTGGAGCGAACCTGTTCCTCGACCTCCTCAAAGGGCTGCTGGTGCTCCGGACGAACGGCTTCGACACGAATGATGTGGTAGCCGAATTGGCTCTTGACGGGACCGACGATCTCGCCCGGCTTGGCCGAGAAGACCGCATCCTCGAACTCCTTGACCATGCGGCCGCGACCGAACCACCCGAGATCACCTCCCTTATCCTTGGATCCCGGATCCTCCGAGTGAATTGCGGCGAGCTCTGAAAAGTCAGCGCCCTGCCTGGCGATAGCCGCAACTCCGTTTGCTCGGACTTCGGCCTCGGCTCTTTCGTTTTCCGTTGCGTCGGGAGCAACCCGAATCAGGATATGACGGGCATTCGCCTGCTCACCTTGAAGAAACTCGTCCCTGTGATCCTCGTAGTAGGTGGTTAACTCCTTCTCATCAACCGCAAGGAGGCGACGGAGCTTGGCAGTCTCCACCACCATATAGCGGATAACGCGCTGTTCGTCTCGGTGGTATTCCTCAGACGTGCTTTCGAAGGCGTCCCGCGCATCCTCCTCGGAGATCAGGACGTCGGCGAGATGGGGTTCATACCGCAGCTGGATGACGTCGAAATCGGAGACCTCTCGCTGGCGGCGGTACTCGTCCTCCGCCTCCGTATCGCTGATCCAGACACCCCGCTCGGCCAAGGCGTTGAGCTTGCCGATAAGCAAATCCTCGGTGAGACGTTTTTCGAACTCCTCCGGGGCCATTCGGAAGTATGCTCGGATGATCCTCTTATACGTGTCGGCGCCGACAAACTCACCATCCTCCCGTCGAAAGGATGGGTTTTCGAGAATAGCATCCTGCAACTCCGCACGCGTAACCGTGATCCCAGCGTCATGAGCTTCGAAGATCTGAAGCTCTCGGTCGATGAAATAGCTCGCGGTTTGTCCGGCAAGATCCACCTGGGACCGAAGCTCACTCCAGCGGTCCCCGTAGATCTCGGAAAACCGCTGGTCGAGACGCCTCATTTCGTTGAGAAACTCGGTTTCGGAGATAGCGCGATCTCCTACACGAACCGCTGCGCCGCCGCCGCCGCCGGATCCGCCGGTACGGCCTGCGCCCCAGTCAACGAACACCAGCAGCACGAATACTGCCACCACGCCCCAGAGAATGAACTTGAGGTGACGCAGGTTGTCTCGCAGCCACTTGAGAGCCATCGGAAATCCTCCACCAGTCCCCGGAATCGGGACAGGGAAGTGTAGCGGAGTGCAACGGCCGGCGCAAGGCGCCGATACGGACCGACAAGCTCATGAGACCCGGAGAGTGCTGGATGGTGGTGAATTGCAGCCGCGAATCCTTTTCGTCGTGCAATGAGATGTTCACGACGCATTTCGAAGGATTGAAACCGATCGTTGAGCGGCCGGATTATGAGCCCCGAGACGTACGCTTGCCGCTTGAATTGGCGCATGTTACGGTGTTTAATTGGGAGGTAAGGCAAAGGTGGCACGGGGCTTGGAACTCGACTGGGTTGTGATTCGTGTGCAACCGATCAGAAAAGTGTTGATTGTGGCCGTCGTCGGACTGGTTGCAGCGACTCTGGTCTTTTTTGCCTACAAGAGCCTCAACCTTTCTCCGGAGGCACGGGCGCGGCGTGCCGTCGATCGTGCAACCACCGCTCAGGGTCATGCGGAAACTCAGCCTCTCCCGCCACGATGGCGGGGTGAGTTGAAGGGGGCCAGTGACCAACTCAACACGGCTCGCGCCGAGTACGCAGAGCAGAATTGGAAAGATGCCGAGTCGATGGCAGACAGCGCCCGCAGGCGTTTCGAGGCGTTGGCGGGAGCCGGAGATCAGGAGCTGGTCGGCGTCGGCCAGTTTTTCAGTCTCGAGGGTCGGGTCGAGCTGCAACGGGCCGGCCAGACGGAGTGGGAGAATGCACATCAGCAGCTCCCGGTCTTCAACGGCGATTTCGTTCGCACCGGCCGGGACGGCAACGCAGAGATTCTCTTCGCCGATGGCAGCCTCTACCGCATCTCACCGAACTCGCTGCTCGAGATTCACCACCAGGTCTCGCAGGAAGGTTCGGGCACCGTCAAGATGGTCGTCGGGCGAATCAATGTGTACACCTCGGGAACGTCATCAACGGTGACCACAAACGCCGTGGAGACCGAAATCAAGCGGGACAGCAGAGTGGCCGTGGATGTGGCGGCTGACAACAAGGAAACGACCGTCTCGGCCTTCCAAGGCTCGGCGCGGGTCCGCAACTCGCGCGGCGATGAGGTGGTAATCAACGAACGCGAGGCGATCGCAGCTTCAGCCAACGGCTCGATTTCCGAAAAGCGGAAGATACCGGATCCCCCGTTCCCCGTGGAGCCCCAGAACAACGCCGGCTTTGACGTCGGCCAAAAGAGGGTCATTGAGCTCGTCTGGCGGGGTCGGCCCGTCGGCGGTGTTGTTCATCTCCAGGTCAGCCGCTCCAAGATCTTCGACGACACGCAACTCGATGTCGATGCCAAGCGCCTGGCCCGAGACAGGGCACGCCTGCGACTGGTAGCGCCTGGAACCTATTTTTGGAGGGTGGCCGCCCTTGCCGACAGCATGACGCCGTCCGAGTGGAGCGCCGTGCGACGCTTCCGGGTCTTCTCCTCCTCGGCCGATCCTTTGCTGACCGACACGACCCCGCCCAAACTGGTGGTCTATCCCCCACAACAACTCGGTCACATGTTCATTTTCGAGGGAGCCACCGAGCCGAGCGCCACCCTCACCATCAACGGTGAAAAGGTTGAGCTCGATGCCGATGGGCAATTCCGCAAGACCGTGGAGATATTCAAAGAGGGTTGGAACGACATCGTCATCGTAGCTGTGGATCCCTCCGGCAACCCTTCGGAACGTCGGGAACGTGTGTTCGTGGAGGTTTATTGATGCACCTGTCCAGCCTGCTCGGGCTGTTTTCCTCCGATCTTGCGATCGATCTCGGCACCGCCAATACCCTGGTCTACGTGCGGGGTCGCGGCATTGCGGTGGTCGAACCCTCGATCGTCGCGGTCAACACCATCACCAATCGTGTCGAGGCGGTGGGCGCCAAGGCGAAAGAAATGCTCGGAAAAACCCCGAGCAATATTCAGGCTATTCGACCGATGAAGGACGGCGTGATCGCGGATTTCGAGGTCACTGAGAAGATGCTCGAGCATTTCATCAGAAAGGCGCATGGCCGTTCGTTTCTGGTCCGTCCACGGATTATCATCTCCGTGCCGTCGGAGATCACACAGGTAGAAAAGCGGGCGGTGAAAGATACCGCGCTGAAGGCCGGCGCCAGCGAGGTCTACCTCATCGAGCAAGCGACCGCGGCGGCGATCGGCGCCGGACTGCCGATCACCGAACCGTCCGGAAACATGATTGTCGACATAGGCGGCGGCACAACGGACGTCGCGGTGATATCGCTTGCCGGGGTGGTCTATTCGCGATCGGTTCGGGTCGCCGGAAACGAAATGGATGAGGCGATCATTCACTATATAAAGAAGAAGTACAATCTCCTCCTCGGCGAACGCACCGCCGAAAACATCAAGATCGAAATTGGATCCGCCTACCCACTCGACGAACCACTGAACATGGAGGTCAAGGGCCGTGACCTGGTGGAGGGCGTGCCGAAAAACCTGAACATCACCGATGAAGAAATTCGCGAGGCGTTGACGGAGATCATCTCGACCATCGTCGACACAGTGAGAAACGCCCTCGAACAGACTCCGCCTGAGCTCTCGGCAGATATCATCGATAAGGGCATCATTCTCGCCGGCGGCGGTTCTCTTCTCAAGAACCTCGACAAACGGCTGCGCGAGGAGACCGGGCTCCCGGTAGCACATTGCGAGGAACCCGGATCAGCGGTGGTGCGCGGCACCGGAATGATGTTGACCAACATGGATCTTCTGCGAAAAATTGCCATCGCTTGAGTGGCATATTCGCCGGGTTTCGCGACCACTGGCCACCGAGTTATGATGGCGTGATGACCTTTCTAGCCCGCACTCCTCACCACATCGCGCATCAAGTTGGTGAGGGGTGCGGATTCACGCGCCCGTCTTACGAAGAAACACTCCCGGGGTAAGGGCGTGGCGGTAATGCGGGCTTCGTTCTTTCGTACCGCCCTCCTGTGGGGCCTCCTCGAGATCCTCGCAGCCTGGCAGGTGCGTTCTCCGGACGGCCCGATCCTCTTTACCTGGTTGCGAGCCGTCATCCATCCCGTCGTTGCGACCGCAGATTGGGTTGGGGACCTGGCCGTGGATTTGGGCCTCGGCATTCACGATTTGCAGCGGGTGATCACCGACAATCGACGTCTCCGGTTGGAGCTGGAGGAAATTCGCGCCCGCGAGCTTCTTCTCGAGGAGGACCTGCAGGCCCTGCGTGAAGCCAGCCGTTTGGCTGGGCCCGTCTCCGAGTTCGAGGCCGGGGCACAGGTGGCCCGCTGCACGTTCCGAGACCTTGGTGCCGGCACCATGGAGGTTCGGACCGCAAACAAGGTCATGATCCCTCGCGACGCGCCGGTGGTGACCTCGGGCGGATTGGTTGGGCGAGTGGTGCGATCGGAGGGACGCCGTCATTGGCTCCAAATACTCACCCATGTCGCGGCGGCAGCGGCCGTCCGAACGACCGATGGAAGCCTCAACGGGCTTGCCCTGGGAAGGGGAACCGCCACCCTGGCCGTAGCCTATGTGCCACGACAGGGGCACCTCGAGCGCGGGATGGTACTCGTTACGAGCGGTGGCGACGGTATCTTCCCCCCCGGTATTCCAGCGGTCCAAGTGGTCGGCGTGCGCGAAACCGAAGATCCGTTCCTCGAGGTAAGCGCTGTTCCAACCGTGAATCTGCACACGGTCCGCGTGGTCCTCATTCTCCCGGATTGGTCGGCCGGTAGCGGCGGTGAAGGACGATGAAATATTTCGGCCTCGCCCTGCTGGCGATCTTTGTCCAGCGACTGTTTGGTATGCCGGGCCTCCCGCCATGGTTGGCGGAGATTCTGCTTCCGATGGCGTTGATCGTGGCTGTGTCGCTGAAGGGTCGTGAGCGGCACTGGCCGTACGAGGCGCTGCTCCTGGGTCTCGGTTGGGATGCGGTGCTGGAACCCGTGGTGGGGCCGGGGGGCATCGCCTGGAGCGCTGCGGCCTTGTGTCTCTTGGCTGTCGCCCGGTTGGTGGCTGACCGGTCGCCGAAATCCTGGGCGGGATTCGGTGCGATCGGTGCCGTCGTCGTCCTCGTCGTGCAGCGCCTGGCCATGCTTCCCTTGGGTCTTGGAATCTCGTGGAACCTGCCCTCGATGATTCGTACTGTCCTGTTCACAGCCCTGTGGTGTGGTGCCGTCGGAACCGTCTCCTCTTTTGATCTCCCGAAACACTGGCGCGCCTATCGTGTCCGAAAGCTCCGGTGACCACGATGGAGCTTCGCGAAGACCTGAGGCCGTTTCGCCGTCGCACCGTAGCGCTCTTCATCTCGGTGTTTGTAGCCCTCGGACTTCTCCATTTACGCCTTGCCGACCTCCAGGTAGTCGACGGTGTCGAATGGAGGAATCTAGCCAAGAACAACCGCCTGCGGCGGCTGCCGCTGCCCGGTCCTCGCGGTTGGATCTATGACCGCCGCGGTCAGGTGCTGGCGGAGAACATCCCGACCTGGGAGGTGCTCCTATTTCCGAACGAAGCTGACGAGATCGGGGAAACCGGAGTCTTCCTTGCGCAAATCGGTGTCAGTGATATCAGCACATTTCATCAACGTCTGGCCGAGCGCCGCATCGGCCGCATGGCACCTTTGGTGGTCGGTGAAAACCTGAGTTGGGACCAGGTTGCGGCGGTGCGCTCTCACCAAAGCGACTACCCCGAGTTGGCAGTGGTAAGCCGTTTTCGCCGGCATTACCCCTACGGCGAGCTGACGGCGCACGTGGTGGGTCATCTCCGTCCGGTCTCGAAATCTGAGGTTGACGCCGATCCGCACCTCGAGGTGGATGCCATGATCGGTGCGACCGGAATCGAAGCGGCGGAGAATGCTTTCATCGCCGGCAGGTCCGGCGAGCGGTGGGTCATGGTGTCGGCGGTCGGACGGCAACTCGGCGTGGTCAGCGAATCCGAGCCGACACCTGGTCACGATCTCGGGTTGACGCTCGACATCGAACTCCAACGTGTAGCGGCTGAAGCCTTCGGGGATCGGGCTGGCGCGGTGGTTGCACTCGATCCACGAAGCGGGGCTGTGCGCGTGCTCCATTCGGCGCCGAGCTTTCATCCCGGGGTTTTTGGCGGCAGACTCAGTCGCTCCGACTGGAAGGTCCTGCAGGAGAATCCTGTTCATCCGCTGCAAAACCGCTGTCTGCAGGGCATGTATCCCCCCGGCTCCACGATCAAGCCGTTTTTTGCCTTGGCGGGCCTCGAGGAGGGGCTGATCGATCCCGGAGAGACCGTTTTTTGCAACGGTTCGGTGGTGTTGTACAGACACCGCTTCCGCTGTTGGCGACAGGGCGGCCACGGATTCGTCAACCTCGAGCGGGCCCTCACAGAGTCCTGCGATGTCTATTTCTATCTTCTCGGGCAACGTCTCGGTATCGAGGGAATGGCGTTGTGGATGCGTCGATTCGGGTTCGGAGAGCGCACTGGCCTCGATCCCGCGTTCGAGGCCAAGGGGCTGATCGGCACACCGGAGTGGAGCCGGCAGGTGCGGGGAACACCGTGGTATCCCGGAGAGGCGGTGTCCGTGTCCATCGGCCAGGGACCCGTGTTGACAACAGTTGTTCAGTTGGCGCGCGCCTACGCCATGCTGGCGAACGGAGGACGGCCGGTGAGACCATACCTCGTCTCACCTCCGCGCGCGCCGCGCCCCGAACCAATCGTCGATCCCGAGCACCTCGCTCTTGTAGACGCCGCTCTCGTGGGTGTGGTTCATGGGCCCCGCGGTACGGCCCGTAGAATGAGCGCGATTCCGATGGCGGGAAAAACCGGCACCGCCCAGGTTGTACGGCTCCAGGAAGGGGTTGATTCCAAAGACCTGGCCCCGCAACTGCGCCATCACGCCTGGTTCGCGGCCTGGGCGCCGCTCGATCGGCCCGAGTTGGTGGTGGCTGTCATCGTCGAGCACGGCGGCGACGGCGGGTCCACCGCGGGTCCGATTGCCGGCAAGGTCGTCGAGGCATTCCTCCGCCAGCGCCCACAACCCGGCGTCGAAGCCTCGCCGCCACCATCGAGTCAACCCGCATCCGACGCGTCGGGATAGAATCGGCTATGGAGCATCGCGTCGATCCCTGGTTGATACTGGCCGTCATCGGCATCATGGGAGCTTCGTTGACGACCCTTCACACGGTTTCGCGCGTGATCGGAACCAATCTGCTCCTGCGCCAGCTGGTGTGGGGGATGGTCGGCCTCGTCACGCTGTGGTTGCTGTCGCGAGTGAGACTCGACGTTTTCGAACGCCTGGCGCCACTCCTGTACGGGGTCGGTCTGATTGCACTGGCCGCGGTGCTGGTCTTCGGTGTCGCTCGCGGCGGCAATAGAGCGTGGATTGCCATCGGTCCCCTGACCATCCAGCCGAGCGAGTTCGTACGCCTTGCCGTAATTCTGATGGTCGCCGCCTGGCTGGCCGACCGGCGGGGAGACCGTCTGAAGACAGGGGACGTGGTCGTTGCGGTGCTCCTTGTCGGTATTCCGGTCGGCCTTATCATCCTCGAGCCGGATCTCGGCGTGGCCCTCACCTACCTCCCCATTCTCGGTGGGGCGCTGTGGCTCGGCGGTCTTCCCCGCACGGCGTGGATCATTCTCATAGTGCTTGCCCTAATCAGTTCGAGCGCCGCGTGGCGGTATGTGCTCAAGCCCTATCAGAAAGACCGCGTTTTGACTCTTCTTCAACCGGAACGAGACCCCTTCGGGGCCGGTTACCAGGTTCGGCAGTCAAAGATCGCAGTCGGATCTGGCGGAATCAGCGGACAAGGCCTCGGTCGCGGCAGCCAGTCGCAGCTTCGTTTCCTGCCCGCGCAGCACACCGATTTCGCTTTTGCGGTGTGGGCTGAGGCCACCGGGTTCGTCGGCACCACGATCCTGCTTCTGGCATACGCCCTTCTTTTCACCCGTATCGCAAAGGTCGCCCTCACAACGGACAGCCGTCACGGCCTGATCCTCGCGGCGCTGGTTGGTGCCTGGCTCGTCTTCCAGGTCGTCGTCAGTCTCGGCATGGTCCTGGGGTGGTTGCCGACCACCGGCGTCACCCTGCCACTATTTTCGTACGGTGGCTCGTCGCTGATATCCACCTGTGCCGCTCTTGGCATCGTCCAATCGGTGTGGCGTTTCCGTCTTGTGAATCAATGATGAGCACCCATCTCTTTCTTTCCGTCAATCCCTTCGAAACGCGGGTAGCCGTGCTGGAGAACTCGCGTCTTGTCTCGTATCGGGCGGAGCGTCATCGCGCCTCGTCGGTCGTGGGCAATGTATTCAAGGGACGGGTGAACCGGGTCTTGCCAGGCATGCAAGCCGCATTCGTCGATATCGGGCTGCCCCGCAATGCGTTCCTCTACGTCCGGGAGGCGGGCGGAATCCTCGATGATTTCACAGATATATTTCTCCCCGAGGACGACGAGGCCCAGCAGCCCGATCCGATGAACTCAGACATCTCCGATCTTCTCCAGGAGGGGCAGGAGATTCTGGTTCAAGTCGTAAAGGACCCTATTGGCACCAAGGGTGCACGTTTGACGACTCATGTCAGTCTCCCCGGTCGGTTCCTCGTCTACCTCCCGAACGTGGGCCAAGTTGGCGTTTCACGTCGGATCAACGACCCTGATGAGCGCACCCGCCTCACGGGCATCGTCGAGACCTTTGACGCGCCGGGCGGCTGGATCGTGCGAACCGCCGGCGAAAACCAGGGCGCCGCCGAGCTCCAGCCCGACCGTGACTACCTCTGCCTGCTGTGGGAGCGAGTGCAGAGATGTGCCGATCAGGCTCGGGCTCCGAGTCTGGTTCATCGGGAGCTGAGCCCAGTTCTGCGTGCCGTGCGAGACGTGTTCACTCACGCTATTTCGGAGGTCTGGATCGATGATGAAGAGAGCTTCCAGGAAGTTTTAGACTTTCTCGAGCAGTCTGACCCGAGCCTCGTGTCGAGGGTGAAGCTCTTCCGCCAGACCACAGATCTCATGAGCTCATTCGGGGTCGACCGTGAGTTGGAAAAGGTCCTGCGCCCAAAGGTGTGGCTCAAATCCGGCGGCTACCTGATCATCAACCAGACCGAGGCCCTGGTGACAATCGATGTCAACACCGGCAAGTTTGTCGGCTCGCAGTCGCTCGAGGAGACGGTATTCGAGGTCAACCTTGAGGCGACAATGGAGATCGCCCATCAGCTGAGGTTGCGCGATCTCGGGGGGATCATCGTCATCGACTTCATCGACATGGAGGATCCCGATCACCGGCGGGTCATCTACGACACCCTCACGACAGAGCTTGCCACGGACCCCGCACGCACCCAGATCCTACCCATGAGCGACATCGGTCTGGTCCAGTTGACCCGCAAGAGGACCCGACCCAGTCTCGAGCGCACCCTGAGCCGAGAGTGCCCCTACTGCCACGGCTCGGGGCGGATCAAGGCGTTGACTACGGTATGTCTCGAGCTCAGACGAGAGCTCCTCGCTGTGGCCGCCAATGAGGCGGACCAGCAAGTCTCCCTCACCGTCCACCCGGCGGTTTCGCACTATCTGCAAGGGCCGTTTCGCGAGCTGATGAGAGAGCTCGAGGAGAATCACGGTCTACACATCATCCTCAGCGAGAACCCGCTCTTCCACGAGGAGCAGTTCGAGATCTCGGAGTAATTCGCGAAGCGAATCAACCCGCACCCCTGACCGGGTTTCGTTGCGAGGTTGGCGAGGTGCCGTTCCCTGTGGGGTTTTCGATCCAGAGGCCCGGCTGGAGCCCCCAGTGCCGTCCGCCGGTGGGGCTCGCGAGTCGAGATCAAGGCGCGAGGAGGAGTCGATGCCCGAGCATCGTCGACGACGAGCAACGAAGAGATCGGCCGCGACCCCCATCGGCCCGAAGGGTTGCGGCGGCATGGCCCCGTCTTCGTCGTTGACACTCCTCGGCGATGGAGAAACATCGCCGTCGTCGCGGCGCCTAGAAGACGGGGCCATGGCGCTCGCAACGGACGGCCCTGGGGGCTCCGGCCGGGCCTCGCGGGGCGCGGAGTCGTACTTGACAGTACGTCGAGCACCCCGACGTGAGAAAACACTGCTGGGTGCGGTGCATCGCCGGCCGTAGTAGACATCCGGTCAGGGGTGTGGGTTCACAGTGGCTCGTAAAGCGTCCGCCGCTGTCTCGGCTTGTACCCGGTCTCACGAATCACCCGTTCCATTTCACCTTGGCTCATCCGGTACTGGACACCGGCGGCCGCGACCACGTTCTCCTCGAGCATGATCGAACCGAGGTCGTCGGCACCGAAGAATAGAGAAACTTGCCCCATCTTGGGCCCTTGGGTGACCCACGACCCCTGAACGTGGTCGAAATTGTCCAGCGCGAGCCGTGAGATGGCGAGGGTGCGCAGATAGTCGAAGCCCCCGGAAGGTTCGATCTCTCCCTCGAGGTCGGTGTTCTCCTCCTGAAAGGTCCACGGGATGAACGCGGTGAAGCCCCCGGTGACGTCCTGCAGGGAGCGCACCGCAAGCAAATGTGCCACGCGGGCAGCCGTCGGCTCACCGACGCCGAACATCATGGTCGCGGTGGTCCTCAGCCCAAGATCGTGGGCCTCGCGGTGGACCCTCAGCCACTGTCCGGTCGAGGCCTTGGTCCGCGACCAGATCCGGCGGCGGGTCTCGTCCTCGAGGATTTCGGCGCCGCCCCCCGGTATCGAATCGAGACCGGCCGCAATCAGACGCTCGATGATCTCGCGAACGTCCATTTTTTCGAGCTTGGCCAGGTACCAGATTTCGGGGACCGAAAAGGCGTGGAGGTGAATCAGCGGGAAGGTCGTCTTGAGCTGGTCGAGCAGCGATTCGTAGAAATCGATGTGAAGCTCGGGGTGGACACCGCCCTGCAGGAGGATGCCTGTTCCACCCGCGGCCACTGTCTCCGCGACCTTGGCCATAATTTCGTCAAAGGGGAGAACGTAGGCGTCGTCGTCCTTGAGGGTTCGATAGAAGGCACAGAAGCGGCATCGGTAGACACAGATGTTGGTGTAGTTGATGTTGCGATCGATGATATAGGTGACGATCTCACCGGGGTTCTTCCGCTGTCGTACGACGTCCGCCGCCTGACCAAGCTCGAGCAGCCCACCGCGGTCGAAAAGGACCTGGATCTCCGAGCTTCCGAGACGTTGCCCTTCCGCAGCCTTGTCGAGGATGGTTTCAATCGGTACTGGCATCACACTTTGTAACAACTCTGCTCGTGCCGGCGTTCCCGTTTCCGTCTCTGTCTCCGTCTCCGAACATACACCGGCATATTCCAGATACGGGCACGGGCACGGAGACGGGCACGGGATGAGCTACCCCTGGGACATGGCTTCCAGGAACTCCTTGTTGTCCTCGTTTTTTGACAGGCGCTCGAGCAGCAACTCCATCGCTTCGACCGAAGACAGCGAAGACAGCACCTTGCGCAGGACCCAGATGCGGCGCAGCTCCCATTCGTCGATCAACAACTCCTCCTTGCGAGTCCCCGACTTGTGGATGTCGATGGAGGGGAAGACCCGCCGCTCGACGAGCTTGCGATCGAGATGGACCTCCATATTGCCGGTGCCCTTGAACTCTTCGAAGATGACATCGTCCATCCGTGAGCCGGTGTCGACAAGGGCGGTGCCGACGATGGTCAGGCTGCCGCCCTCCTCGATGTTGCGCGCGGCGCCGAAGAAACGCTTGGGTTTCTGGAGAGCGTTGGAGTCGACACCGCCGGACAGCACCTTGCCCGACGGCGGCACCACCGTGTTATAGGCTCGGGCCAAACGGGTGATGGAGTCGAGCAGGATGACCACGTCCTTCTTGTGTTCAACAAGCCTTTTGGCCTTTTCGATCACCATCTCCGCGACCTGGACGTGGCGGGTTGCTGGTTCGTCGAAGGTCGAGGAAATGACCTCGCCCTTCACCGAACGCTCCATGTCCGTAACCTCCTCGGGCCGCTCGTCGATGAGGAGGACGATCAGTACCACTTCGGGGTCGTTGGTGGTGATCGAGTTGGCGATCGCCTGCAGCATCATGGTCTTTCCGGTGCGAGGAGGCGCCACCAGCAGCCCGCGCTGCCCCTTGCCCAGAGGGGGTCACGAGATCCATCACCCGCGCGGTCATGTTGTCGGCCACCTCGAGCCGTAACCACTCGTCGGGATAGAGCGGTGTGAGGTTATCGAAAGAGATCTTCTCCATCGAAATTTCCGGTGGCTCGAAGTTGATCGCTTCGACCTTGATCAGGGCGAAGTAGCGTTCCCCCTCCTTTGGAGGACGGATCTGGCCTGAAATGGTGTCGCCGGTGTGGAGATTGAAGCGGCGGATCTGTGACGGCGAGACATAGATATCGTCCGGTCCCGGAAGGTAGTTGTACTCCGGTGCGCGTAGGAATCCGAACCCCTCCGGCAAAACCTCGAGCACCCCTTCACCGAAGATGAGCCCTTCAGCCTCGGTCTGTTGTTGGAGGATGCTGAAAATGAGGTCTTGACGGCGCATGCCGGCGGGGCTCTCCACCCCCAGGCCCTTGGCTGCAGCGCTCAGCTGGTTGATGCTCATCTCCTTGAGCTGGTTGAGGTCGAGGCGTCCTTCCGGAACCTGGTTCTCCGACTGCTCGCTCTTCTCGATTTCTTCATCGAGGTCGAGTGGAATCACCACCGCTTCGTCCTTTTCGATCTTTTTCTTCTTGTTAGGCATCTTGATCTCTCCGTTGCTGTTCTCTCCAGCGACTCACCATGTCATCGATATTCTTGAGCAGTTCGCGCCGCCCCTCACCGGTGCGGACACTCACCGCCATCGGCGGAATGTGCAGCCCGAGCTCGCGCTGCACACCGTGTTGCATTTGCGCCCGCTTTCCGCGACCGACCTTGTCGGCCTTGGTCAACACCACCAAACGCTCCAGACCCGTGGTCAGTAGCAGATCCTGCAGATCCCTGTCGCGTGCCGTCAACCCATGGCGGATGTCCACCAGCGACACCACCCCGGCGAGACGGCTCTCCGAAGCAAGATACTGACCAAGCTCCCGCCCCCACTCTTCGCGCAACTGCCGGCCGACCTTCGCATAGCCGTAGCCAGGCAGATCGACAAGGTAGAACGAACGGTTGATAAGAAAAAAATTCAGGGTTCGTGTCTTGCCCGGCGCCTTCGCGACCCGTGCCATCGATCGCCGGAAGAGCCAGTTGAGAAGACTCGACTTCCCGACGTTCGATCGCCCTGCCACTGCGACCTGGGGAAACCACTCCCCCGGCCGATCCGTGAGCCGGAGAGCCGAACCACGAAAACTGACTTCTTCGATTTCCAATCAATGTCTCAATGAGCCAACGGCGGCGATTCGACTCGCTCCGTCCGGTCGCCGGCCACGGTGGCCACCTCCGCGTCAACATCTTGAACCAGCGTGAGGGAGAGGACCTCTTCCATATTCTTGACAAAGTGGAAAGTCATCTCTTCACGTACGTCTTCGAGGATGTCCTCGAGGTCTTTCTCGTTCTCCTCCGGCATCACGATCTCGCGGATCCCCGCGCGATAGGCGGCGAGTACCTTCTCCTTGACCCCACCCACCGGCAGCACGTGGCCACGCAGAGTGATCTCTCCTGTCATTGCCACATCAACGCGAACCGGGGTCTTGGTGAAGGCCGAGACCAGGGTCGCGGCTAGTGTGATCCCGGCCGACGGGCCATCCTTGGGTATTGCGCCCTCTGGAACGTGGACGTGGACGTCGGTCTTTTCGAAGACCTCGGTGTCGATGCCGAGGACCTCCGCCCGCGAGCGAACATAGGTCAGGGCGGCGCGCGCCGACTCCTGCATCACGTCACCGAGCTGACCGGTGAGGGTGACCTGCCCTTTGCCGCGCATCAGCGTCGCTTCAGTCACCAGCAGCTCACCGCCGACCTGGGTCCAGGCGAGGCCCGAGGCTGCGCCGACCTCGGGCTCCTGCTCCCGCCGCTGGGCGCGATAGCGTGGCTTGCCGAGGAGCTCGCCGATAGTTTCGGGAGAGACTTGGATCGTCGAACCCTTGGCGATCTTCTCCCGGAGCACGCGTCGGGCCAGCTTGCGGTACACGGAGGCGATCTCGCGCTCGAGATTTCGGACCCCTGCTTCGCGGGTGTAGCGTTCGATCAAAAGCAACAGAGTCTCGCTATCGAAACCCACATCGAACTTCTTCATCCCGTGCTTTTCGAGCTGCCGCGGCACGAGAAACTGGCGCGCGATTTCCATCTTCTCCTGGTGGGTGTAGCCGGAGAGTTGGATTACCTCCATTCGGTCGAGCAAGGCCGGTGGGATCGAGTGGGTGACATTTGCGGTGCAGATAAAAAAGACCTTCGACAGGTCGTACTCAACATCCAGGTAGTGGTCGTGGAAGGTGTGGTTCTGCTCGGGATCGAGGACCTCGAGGAGGGCGCCGGCAGGATCGCCACGGAAATCCGCCGCCATCTTGTCGACCTCGTCGAGCAGCAGGACTGGGTTAACGGTCTGACCCTTGCGCATCATCTGGATAATTTGGCCTGGAAAGGCGCCGATGTAAGTTCGGCGGTGGCCGCGAACCTCGGCCTCGTCGCGCACGCCTCCGAGCGAGAGGCGAACGAAATTGCGCCCCGTCGCGCGCGCGATGGACCGGGCCAACGAAGTTTTGCCGGTGCCCGGTGGTCCGACAAAGCACAATATCGTGCCGGAGGTCTTCCGCACCAGCTGCCGAACCGCTAGAAACTCCAGAATCCGGTCCTTGATCTTCTCTAGACCATAGTGGTCCTCGTGGAGTACCTTCTCCGCCCGCTCGATGTTGCGAATCTCGCGCGAGGCCTTCTTCCAGGGCACCGCCAACAGCCAGTCGACGTAGTTACGGGAGACCCCCGCCTCGGCCGAAACCGGCGGCATCCCCTCGAGGCGCCGGAGCTCGATCTCCGCCTTCTCCTTCGCCTCGGCGCTCATACCGGACTCTTCGATTTGCTTCTTGAGCTCCTCGAGCTCCTCGGTATTGTCGGTGCGGCCAAGCTCCTCGTTGATGGCCTTGATCTTCTCCGACAGGTAGTACTCCCGCTGTGCCTTCTCCATCTGTTTCTTGACCCGTGAGGAGATGCGGCGATCGATGTTGAGCTTCTCGATCTCCATCTCGATAAGATCGTGCAGGCGTTGCAGACGGTCGACCGGGTCGAGGATTTCGAGCAGGCTCTGTTTCTCGGACGTCGGTTGGGAGAGGTGGGCCGCGAGGATGTCGGCAAACTGATCGGGATCTTCGGTCTGCAGCGAGGCCAGGACCCCCTCGGCGGAGAGGTGGTGGGAGAGCTTGGCATACTCCTTGAACAACTCCACGAGCTGCGTCATGTGCCCGGCGACGGCATCATCCTCGGGCACCTGCACTTTCACCATCTCCACTCGCGCCGTGAGACAGCCGTCCTCGTCCTCAATTTCGAGTAATCGGGCCCGACTCAGACCTTCCACCATAACCTTGATGTTGCCCGAGGCAAGCTGGAGGTGCTGCACGACCCGAGCGACGACGCCCAGTGTGTGAATGTCTTCCTCACCGGGATCATCGATCTTGGGATCTTTCTGGGTGGCCAAGAAGATCTGCTTGTCGGCACGGTCGAGGGCACGCTCCAGGGCCACTACCGATGGTCGGCGACCGACCACGAATGGCGCCATCATGTGGGGATAGACCACCATGTCCCGTAGGGGAACGGCAGGAAGCAGCAGGGTTGAGGGTTTTGAAGTCATGATGAAGCTCTTTGTCGATGAGGAGTTTCAGCCCGGGGCCGGAGTGATCTCCCGGCCTGCAACTATTCTAGCCTAAGATGGGAGGACCCGCAGGAGAACAACGCTGCGATCGGCCGAGTGTCCATCCATTGGTCCGGTTTGCCGGCGTTCATCGCTGATCGTGGGTCGATTTCAACTGACCTTCCGGACGACGGGCAGCGCCGGTACCCGACCTTGGACCACCTCTTCCGAAATGACCAGTTCCTTGAGTTCGGGAAGGGATGGTATCTGATACATGATTTCGAGCATCAACTCCTCGAGAATGATCCGCAGCCCACGCGCGCCAACCTTGCGGGTGATGGCCTCCACGGCCACCGCGTCCAGGGCGTCCGGTGTGAATGTCAGATCCACCCCCTCGAACGAGAGAATGGTCTGGTACTGGCGAACCAGACAGTTACGCGGCTCGGTGAGAATTCGCACCAAGGCGTCATGATCGAGTTCGTGGAGGTTGCCCACAACCGGGATTCGGCCAACGAACTCCGGGATCATGCCGTATTTGATGAGGTCTTCGGGGTGGACTTGGGCCAGAAGCTCGGTCGAGCCGGGCTCGTTGCCCCCGAGATCGACGTCAAAGCCCATCCGTCTCTGATTGAGCCGATCAGCGATCAGCTCGTCGAGGCCGACGAACGCACCACCGCAGATGAAGAGGATATTTGTGGTGTCGATCTGCAGGAACTCCTGATGGGGATGCTTGCGCCCCCCCTGGGGCGGCACATTGGCGACCGTCCCCTCGAGGATTTTCAGCAGCGCCTGTTGGACCCCCTCCCCCGAAACATCGCGGGTTATCGAGGGGTTTTCGGCCTTGCGGGCCACCTTGTCGATCTCGTCGACATAAACAATGCCGCGCTCCGCTGTCTCACGATCACCTCCGGCCGCCTGATACAAGCGTAGCAGGATGTTCTCGACATCCTCTCCGACGTAACCGGCTTCGGTGAGGGTGGTCGCGTCAACGATTGTGAACGGAACCTGGAGTTGACGGGCGAGAGTCTGCGCGAGGAGCGTCTTGCCGGTTCCGGTGGGCCCGATGAGAAGAATATTTGATTTCGCCAGCTCGACGTCGTTCCGATTGCGGTCTGCCTGGTACTCGATGCGGCGGTAATGGTTGTAAACCGCCACCGACAGCTTTTTCTTGGCCGCCTCCTGGTCGATCACGTACTCGTCGAGGTGGCTCTTGATTTCGTGTGGTTTGGGCAGGATCTGCTCGCGCGCCTTGGCCTCATGAACACGGTCCTCAGCGATGATATCGAGGCAGACCTCGACGCACTCGTTGCAGATGTACACCGTCGGTCCGGCAATCAGCTTGCGCACCTCGTGTTGGCTCTTGCCACAGAAGCTGCAGCGCAGCATGTCACCATCACGCTGGGACATTCAGACCCTCCTCGGACCATTGTATAACAATTGCCCTCTCCTGACCGGCCAAACGAGCCTACTCCCTGGAAACAATGATCTTGTCAATGAGGCCATAGTCGAGGGCGGCCCCGGCCTCCAGAATGAAATCGCGCTCGGTATCATCGTTGATCTTGTCGATATCCTGCCCGGTGTGAACGGCCAGGATCTCGTTGAGGCGCTTGCGCAGCTGCATGATGTCCTTGGCGTGGATGTCGATGTCTGTGGCCTGCCCCTGGAGACCGGCCATCAGCGGTTGATGCATGAGCACCCTGCTGTGCGGGAGAGAGAAACGCTTGCCCTTGGCACCTCCGGCAAGCAGAACCGCTCCCATCGACGCTGCCTGCCCGAGGGCGATGGTCGACACATCAGGTTTGACGTACTGCATGGTGTCGTAGATTGCGAGTCCGGCGGTGATCGATCCGCCAGGGGTGTTGATGTAGAGGTAAATGTCCTTCTCCGGCTTTTCGGCCTCCAGGTAGAGCATTTGCGCGATCACCAGAGACGCTGCCTGGTCGTCGATGGAGGACCCCAGGAAGATCACATTGTCCTTAAGCAACCGCGAGTAGATGTCGTACGCGCGTTCTCCTCGGCTGGTCTGTTCGACAACCATTGGGACCAACATCATTTCACCTCCCCGCCGGCGCGGCGGATCATCTCGTCCACGGTAGCAGCGATCCGGGCCCCGTGACGCACCCGTTCCAATTTTTTCTCCGCCGCGAGATTCGCCTTGTGCTCTGCCGGGGGAAGACCCAAACGGGTCGCCTCTGACGCAACGTAGGCGTCGACGTCTGCTTCTGGAACTGCCACCTCCCACGCCTCGGCCAGTTGCTCGAGGACCAACGTGTCGAGAACCTCTTGGCGGGCTGCTGGGTCGGCCTTGGCTGCGAGCTCCTGCCAGTCGATCTTTTCAGGGTCGACCTCAACGCCCTGCATCGCCATGGTGTAGGCATAGCGGTCGAGCTGCTCGCGCAATGTTGACTGGACTAGAGAGGAAGGGAGCTCGCCGTGGTCGATGGTTTCCTCGAGATGGTCGAGGATGAAACGGCGCCACTTGGTGCGCTGATCGCCTCGTTTCTGCTGCCCGAGCACATCCGCGATTCTTCCCCGCAGCTCTTCGAGGTCCTCGAGGCCGATGGTGGTGGCGAGATCGTCGTCAATCTCCGGCAGCTGCTTACGTTTCAATGACTTGAGCTTGATGGTGTAAGTGACCGTCTTGCCGGCCTTGTCCGTATCGTCGAGATCATCCGGAAGGATCTTGGTGGCGGTACACTCGTCGCCAACCTTTGCGCCCTGCAGGGCCTCGTTGATTTCGGGCGGGACCGAGTCTGAGCCAATGATGATACGTGCATCCTCCTCCGCGAAGGGCTCCTCATCGCTGCCCTCCAAAACGCCCCGGAGATCGACCTCGACCATCAGCCCATCAACGGCTTCCTCGTCGTCAGCGGGCTCCCAGACGGCCTGCTCCTCGGCCACCTTGGCGAGCTCGCCCGCGATCTCGGCCTCCGCAACCTCGAGCAAGACCTCGGGCAGCGACAACTGCCCGAGCTCGGGCAGCTCGTACTGCGGCCGAACCTCGAGCTCGGCCGTAAGGTTGAACGCACCGTCAGCGGTGAAATCGAGGGTATGGATATGGGGGTTGGTAAGAGGCTCGATATCCTCCTCGCCGTTGAAAACTTCGTGCCATAAGAGGCCGGTGAGATGCTCCTTGAGCTCATCATGAATTTCGTCAGCGTACCGGGCCCTCACCGCCGCGGCCGGTGCCTTGCCGGGACGAAACCCAGGCACGTTCGCCTTGCCACGGATGTTTCGGATGATGCCGTCGCGTTCGCGGCCGACCGTATCGGCGTCGAGGTTGGCGGAAATTTCGACTGTGTGATTTGCTCGTCGCGTGAGTGTGTAAGGCATGAAGCTCCGTCACTTGTGGGTTGGTGCGAAAGGGGGGACTCGAACCCCCACGGGGGGACCCCCACGAGAACCTAAATCTCGCGCGTCTACCGGTTCCGCCACTTTCGCAGTAGGTACGCTGGTGAGCCGTGGAGGAATCGAACCTCCAACCTAGTGATTAAGAGTCACTTGCTCTGCCAATTGAGCTAACGGCCCACAACCACAGGTCACTATACGGAAAAATGACCCGAGGGGCAACCCCCGCGTTGGGCGTGGGGCATGGGGCGTGGGGCTTGTGCCGATGTCCTCAAGCCTCAAGCCTCACGCCCCATGCCTTGGATGGGTGGGTGGAAAATCCGAAATCCGAAATCTTACTTATGCACCAGGTGCTTCATCTCGGACCGGCCGAGGTCGGACTCGGCTGTGATCACGATTGCCGATGTACCCCCGGAGTACGACGGCATCTTGGCCTCTGCCGAAAAGTTGCCCTCGTCGTCGGTCTTGCCTTCTGCCAGCGCCAACCGCCGCGGTTCGGCAGTGGACTTGAAGAGTACCGAGACCGCCACTCCGGCCTGTGGTTGATGGGCAAGTGAATCCACGGCCGTCACGCTGATCTCGGTCTCGGCGCCATAGATGAAATCGTGGTCGATTACTGCACGGAGAATGAGATGAACCTGCCCCCTCTGCGACTCGAGATAATCGAGAATCACCTGGTCGAGAGATGGCTCCTCTTTGGCGCCCGGGCGCTCCTCGGCGCTGTGGGTGATCGTGGTGTCATCCTCGTCCGGTGCTTCGTCATTGGTGCCGGTGAGTCGTCCAAGACCTCCCGATTCGACGGCATCGACAATCGCACGGTGCTGCCTTTCCATGAGCGAGGCCACGGCCTCCTTGTCAACATCCTGCTCGACCAAATCGTGATAGGGAGTCCGGCGGGAATAGAGAATTTCTCCGCTCGTGTAGACCAGGGATTCCACCAGCGGATTCGCACGCCCTTTGTCCTCGGTCTGGACGTGATAGGTGGTGCCGGAATGTCGAATGTCGGTGTTATACCCAGTGAGTACCACGGTGGGACGATCTCCTCCAAATAAAAGGCTAGCGTGGAGGACCTCCGCGGTCAATCCGTGCGCATTACAATTAGATGATGGCTCCTCTCGCAATCCTCTTCGTGTGCATCGGAAATAGCTGCCGATCACCCATGGCCGAGGCTATTGCTCGCGGCCTTGGAGGGCGTCGGGTCGAGGCGCGATCTGCGGGCCTCGCGCCGGCGGGTTTTGTCGCCGGCGGTTCCTTGGCCGCGCTGGATGTGCTTGGGTACTCGGGTGATGGCCTGTGGTCGAAAGGCCTTGACGACGTGTCCCTCCAAGATCTCGATGTCGTGGTCTCCCTCCTCGGGAATGAGGCTCTCAACCTCATGCCGCGCGGGGCGGGAGCTAGGTGTGAGGCATGGCCGATCTTCGATCCCTTCGGAGAGGGCGAAGAGGTCTACCTCGAGGTGGCCAGTGGGCTCGAGGTCAGGATCCGTAACCTTCTCAGCGAAGAGCTGGACCGGGAACTTTTTCTTTCGTGACGGCTCTCATTGGCTGATGCGGCGTGTGGCACACTGTGTCGGTGGATTTCGACCAAGTGTACGAGCAGTTCAAGCTTCCGGTGTGGCGGCTGGCTCGGCGGCTCACGTGTAGTGACGAGGAAGCACTCGACACGACACAGGAGATTTTTCTTCGGGTCTGGCGCGGGCTCCCCGGGTTCCGCGGTGAGGCCAAAATCAGCACGTGGGTGTTTCAGATTGCCTGGAATCATCTCCGGGCGCACAGGAGGCGAATGGGCAGAAACCTGCAGTTCATCAGCGAGGGTACGGGCGGTGATCGCGAGCTCGCGATGATCGCTCGAGATCCGCAAGCGGACCCGGAGCGCAGGGCGACTTCGGTCGAGTTGCTTGATCGGGTCGAGGACGCCCTCGGCGAGCTTCCCGAACATTACCGCGTGGTGGTGTGGCTTCGCGACGGCGAAGAGTTGAGCTATCGGGAAATTGCCGACGCCCTCGATCTACCGATTGGTACTGTGAGGTCTCGCCTCGCCCGAGCTCGAGACGCCTTACGCCGGATTGTGGAGATCTGATGGGGGACGCAAGAGTCGAACGCCTCAGCCGGTTTATCGACGGGGACCTCGATCCGGCTGAGGAGCGGGATCTCAGGGCCCGCCTGGAATCAGAGCCGGCTCTCGCCGCTGAGTTGGCCTCGCTCATCGCGGTTCGGCGATCGCTGGCCGCTCTCGCCACCAGGGAGCGGGCGCCGGTAGAGCTCGACTCACTGGTGGAACCCCTGCTTCGAGGACGGCCGGAGCCGATCGCTATACGTCCCTGGGCCCGTTGGCTGGCCACCGCGGCTATCGTCGTCATTGGTCTGACCGTAATTTATGAAGTCAATTTTGGTCATCGGGTTCCCAACCTTGAAGACAAGCTCGCCCGCCGGAGCTCCCAACCAGTACCCGAGCCGACGGAGCGGTTTGCGCTCGCCCCGTTCCCGACGAGTTCCATGCCGCCCGAAAAGCAACTGATCGGGGTCGGCGAGCGGCTGCTGGCAAGCCCGATACCAGCCGTCGAGCCCGGCCCTCCACCGGCCCTGGGGGTCCTCGGTCCGCTCGAGGAGGGTGCCGGCGACGAGCTCCCACCTCCGCGCGATAATGATGTCGGGAGCAAGAGCAGACACGAGGGGGAGGTTGATGGAGTGTCGGCTGCTTGGGCCGATGAACCGAGGGCTCGAGCCGCCCCACCTGCCCCGCCGCCACCATCCAAGGCAGACGATATGGAAGGGCGCACGAAAACCGAGGACGTTTCGAGCCGGGGTGCCGCAAGTTCCGGAATCCGGTTGTGGCGAGACCAGACGACGACTGGCAGGGGCCAGCTCTTCATCTTTGTCGAAGGCAAAACCGCTTGGCGGGACTTCGAGACAACGGCATTCTGCTCGCCGGGTCGCTATGCCGTTCGGGTCAAGGTCAGCGGAGATGTGGTCATCGAGGTCTGGCCGGTCGGTGGCGCAACTACGGACAAGACCTCTCACCGACTTTGCGCGGGGCAGCTAATCGTCGGCCTCACGATCTCCGGGGTGCCGACCGGTGAGTACGCGGCCGAAGTCGTGGTCGAGCCCCGCGGCAAGAGAGAATAACCAGCCCTGTCTTCTCACCGGGTTTCGTGGTGAGGGCGGCTCAGAAGCTCCCAAGTGCTTCGCGTTCGTCGTCGAAGACGTCGAACACTGTGATTAACTGCGTGACCTGCAAAATATCTGTGATCTTCGGTGACAGGTGCATCAGCTTGAGCTGCCCTCCGCGCTTGGTGACGGTGGTGTAACAGGCTACCATCTCACCGATCCCCGAAGAGTCGATTGCAGGGACGCCACCCAGGTCGAGGATGACGTTGTTTTTGCCCTCCTCGAGGGCTTGGTCGATCAGCTCACGGATCTTTACATCGCCGGCGCCAATGGTGATTTTCCCGCTGAGTTCGATGACACGAGTGTCACCAACGTCTCGGATACTGCTCTTCATGCTTCACTCCTTTGCCGAAGACCAGCCATGGGGTCGAGGCACGGCTCGCCTCATGACTGGTCGCTGTCAGTTTGGTCGAGATCGCGAACCATCACAACAGCCGTTCCACCGGTGGGTGTCGGACCGAACTCGACACGATTCATGAACTGTCGCATGTAGAAGATACCCCGTCCGCTCGGTCGCAGCAAATTCTCCGGGGCGGTCGGATCGGGAATGTCAGCCGGTTCAAATCCCTCACCCTCATCTTCCACGCGGATGGTCACCGTCGAGTTCTCAATCGTGAGAAACACCCGAACATCCTGGTTGGGGTCCTGTCCGTTGCCGTGGCGTACCGCGTTTGCCAGCGCTTCGCGTAGCGCGGAGACCAGCCAGTACTCTTCATCGCCATTGCAACCCGCGCGCCGACACAGATCGAGAAGTGTGCGCTCGGCAATCTCGATGTTTTCGAAGCGACTTGCCATCACGAGCTCGGCCGTCAGCTTGTTGTTGGTGACCATCCCCGTCAGTCGTCGCTCGCGAGATTGGCTGCTTCGACCCCATCAGGTTCGGGTTCAACCATCTGCAGGACCCACTGGTGGAAGTTGGTTTCGGCAGCTGTCACCGGTATCGCGAGAATTTCAGGCAGCTCGTAGGAGTGGTATTCCCGGATCGCCGAAGAGACCTGCTCGAAGAGCTTCTCGGGTGTCTTGATCAGGAGCAGATATTCGGTGTCCTCACACACCTTTCCCTTCCACCGATAGATGGAACGGAGACAGGGGACAATATTGATGCACGTGGCGAGGCGGCGGGTGATGAGCTCCTCGGAGATCTCCACGGCCTGCTGCTCAGTCCCTACGGACGTCATTACGACGGAGATCTTTTCGAGATCGGTCATGGCCGAAAGCTAACCGAGATCGGCACATGAGTCAAGCGGTGGACGCTCCGCGAGAAACGTGGGTCAGTAACGCCGAAGCAATCCGACGACCACGCCCTGCACCTGGACATCATCAGCCGGCGCGATCATTGTCGGCATTGACGGGTTGGCAGGTTGGAGGCGAATGGTCGTTTCGCTCTCCCGGTAGATTCGCTTGAGGGTCACCTCGTCGGCGACCAACGCCACCACCATCTCCCCGTCGGCCGCTTTTTGAGCTCGTTGCACGACCACCAAATCGCCATCGTGGATCCCATCTCCTATCATCGAGTCCCCACGCACGCGAAGAACGTAGTGTTCCCCGCTGCGGAGGAAATCGGCTGGCACGAAGACGCGCTCATCGTCGGGTATGGACTCGATGGGTGAGCCGGCTGCGACAACTCCGAACAAGGGCAAATCGGACGCCTGTGACTGGGAGGATCTGGACCGTGGCAGAACCAGGCCCCGCTTCTGATGTTTCTGCCGTTCAAGATAACCCTTACGTTCAAGATGGGCCACGTGTTTCTGCGCACTGGCGGTGCTTCGGAAGCCAAAGGCGTTCGCGATTTCCTGCAGGGTCGGGGCCACGCCGTCATCCATGATTCGTTGTTCGACGAATCGCAAGACGTCACGTTGTCGCTCGGTGAGATAGGTCATCCGATCGCCTCCCACCTCGACCATAGGTGATAATAAGGCGTAAGTCAACGCAATTCGGGACCGGCAGCGTGCCGCCGGTCCCGAATTGCAAATGGTCGGGGCGAGTGGACTTGAACCACCGGCCTCACGGTCCCGAACCGTGCGCTCTACCAGACTGAGCTACGCCCCGAGGAGAAGGAATTCTAACGGATGCGGCGCGTATTGGCAATAATTTCCCGTTCGTCGTCAGGACTTCATTGACCGTTTGATACCGACGTACAGGCGATAGCTCACAATCCATCCGGGTCCCCATTTGACACACGAGCCATTGCCTGGTTAGGGTTCGCTGCGAAGCTAGTGGAAGGGGAACATGATGGCGAAAGAGCGCGCACAGTGGACCGGCCGCCTCGGATTCGTTCTGGCAGCAGCCGGGAGCGCCATCGGTCTCGGAAATCTCTGGAAGTTTCCTTATATCACCTACGAGAACAACGGCGGCGCGTTCGTGCTCGTTTATCTCGCCGCCATCGCGTTGGTTGGTGTACCCATCATGGTGGCGGAGATCGTGCTCGGTCGACGAAGTCAGAAGAACGCCGTCGGCGCATTTCGTGTCCTCGGGCTGGGCAAACCGGGCGGCCGGCTGTGGACGGGGGTCGGTTTTCTCGGCGTCATGACGGGTTTTGTCATCCTCTCGTACTACAGCGTCATTGCCGGATGGACCATCCGCTACATCCTCATGGCAGTATCGGGCGAGTTGGGCAGTCTCGCGCATCACCCCGCAGATCTGCAAGCGTTCTTCGGCGAGTTTCTCAGCAATCCATACCAGCAGATCCTGTTTCACTCTCTTTTCATGGGGGCGACAATTGGGATCGTCTACTTCGGCGTTGGGAGGGGCATCGAGCGGGCTGCCAAGCTCCTCATGCCGGTACTGCTGTCGATTCTCGTCATGCTCGTGATCTACTCGTTCTGGACACCCGGGTTCGGGGAGGCAATGCGCTTCCTCTTCCGTCCGAACTTCAGCGAGTTGTCCGCAAGCGGGGTGCTCGAGGCCCTCGGCCACAGCTTCTTTACCCTCAGCCTGGGTATGGGGGCCATGCTCACCTACGGCAGCTATATGCGAAAGCGCGACTCCATTCCGCGCGCGGCCCTGACGATCTGCGCACTCGATACCATCATCGCCATTTCAGCGTGCATCATCATGTTCTCGATAATCTTCAGCTTCGACTTCGAGGTCACGAAGAGCTCGACCATTCTGTTCACAACCCTTCCGGTCGTGTTCTTCCAACTGCCCGGAGGGGCTTTCGTGAGTGCGCTCTTCTATGTGCTGGTGGCATTTGCCGCATTGACAAGCACCATCAGCTTGCTCGAGGTGGTTTCCAGCTACGCCATTGACGAGCTCGGATGGCGGCGGCGGCGCGCCACGCTGACGATGGGTGCGGCGATTCTCGCCTTCGGCACGCTCAGCGCCGTCAGCATGGGGGGGCAACGCCGCGCTATCGAATATCAACCTCATTGGACGACCATCAACAGCGGGCGTCTTCGGCACCCTCGACTATCTCGCCAGCAACTGGTTCCTGCCGGTCGGCGGCCTCCTCATCGCGCTCTTCACCGGCTGGATTCTCAGCCGTGACGAGACCAGGGAGGAGCTTGAGGAGGGCAACGGTCCACTGGGATGGAAATTTTCTCTGTGGCGGTTTCTCATCAGAGTCGCTGCACCGGCCGCTGTCGGTGCGATTATCGTCAGCGTGATCCTCGGTGCCGAGTATCAGTAGACACCCGGAGAGATATGCGGGTTAGGCGCCGCTTTCGGCAGCTGCGTTGATCCGCGCTTCGGCAAGACGTACGCGACCGTCGATCTCGTCGAATTCCTCAGCGGACACGGCTTTGAGTGCCTCCTGCGCCTCAGCCAGGGTCGTACGCGCATCCTCTACGTCGATCTCGTCGACAGTCTCCGCGATGGTCGCGAGCACCGTCACCGCATCGGGCTGGACCTCGGCAAAACCACCCTGAATCACCAATCGGCCACGCTCGGAATCCTCGGTCCACTTCAGCTCGCCGGTCCCGAGAGAGGTCAGGAGCGGGGTGTGGCCCGGCAGGATGCCGAGCTCGCCGAGTGCGCCCGGGATCCGGACTTCGTCGGCACGTACGTCGAGGACACGGCGCGACGGTGTGACCACCTCGAGGCGCAAGGTCTCGGTCATCTCAGCCCTCGGCCTTCATCTTCTCGGCCTTCTCCACCACCTCCTCAATTCCCCCTACGTAGAGGAAGGCCTGCTCTGGCAGGTGATCGAACTCACCTGCGTTCAGGGCCTTGAAGCCGGCCACGGTGTCCTCGACCTTGACGTACCGTCCCTTCATGCCGGTGAACTGCTCGGCCACGTGGAAGGGCTGGGACAGAAAACGCTGGATTTTGCGCGCACGGGATACGGTGAGCTTGTCCTCTTCGGAGAGTTCGTCGATGCCGAGGATCGCGATGATGTCCTGGAGATCCTTGTAGCGCTGAAGGATGCGCTGGACCTCACGGGCCACCATGTAGTGCTCGTCGCCAACGATGCCGGGGTCGAGGATGCGCGAGGTCGAGGCGAGCGGGTCCACGGCAGGATAGATACCAAGCTCGGAGATCTGCCGCGAGAGCACGCTGGTGGCGTCGAGGTGGGCGAAGGCCGCCGCCGGCGCCGGGTCAGAGAGATCGTCGGCGGGCACATAAATGGCCTGCACCGAGGTTATCGAGCCCTTCTTGGTCGATGTAATGCGCTCCTGGAGCTCACCCATCTCGGTGGCGAGGTTGGGTTGGTAGCCGACCGCGGAGGGCATGCGGCCGAGCAGTGCCGAGACCTCGGAACCGGCCTGGGTGAAGCGGAAGATGTTGTCGATGAACAGCAGCACGTCCTGGCCCTCGGAGTCGCGGAAGTGCTCGGCCACCGTGAGGCCCGTCAGACCGACACGGAGACGCGCTCCGGGAGGCTCGGTCATCTGGCCGTAGATCAGCGCCGCCTTGGAGTTCTCCCAGCTATCCGGGTCGATGACCCCGGCCTCGGTCATCTCGAGCCACAGGTCGTTGCCCTCACGGGTGCGTTCGCCAACCCCCGCAAAGACCGAGAAGCCGCCATGCTGGAGCGCGACGTTATTGATTAACTCCATGATGATCACGGTCTTGCCGACGCCCGCGCCTCCGAAGAGGCCGGTCTTGCCGCCCTTGGTGTAGGGTTCGAGAAGATCCACCACCTTGATGCCGGTCTCGAACATCTCGGTCTCGGTGGACTGCTCCGACAATGGCGGGGCTTCTCGATGGATCGGCAGCCGCAGGTCGGTTTTGACCGGACCTTTGCCATCCACGGGATCCCCAAGGACGCCGAGCACGCGACCCAGGGTCTCGCGACCCACCGGTACCGAAATGGGCTCTCCGAGATCGGTGGCCTTCATACCGCGAACCATGCCGTCGGTGGGTTCCATGGCGATGCACCGCACCCTGTTTTCACCCAGATGCAGGGCCACCTCGACGGTGACATCAATGGCCATCTGCCCCGCGTCGCCATCGTCGGCGATATGCACCGCATTGAGGATCGCTGGCAGGTGCCCGTCCGGAAACTCTATATCCACCACCGGGCCGATGATCTGGACCACGCGTCCGCTGACTTGCTGACTCATCTTTCCTCGACTCCCTATCCCTCGAGCGCCTTCGCGCCGGAGACGATCTCGATCAGTTCCTTGGTGATGGCCGCCTGACGGGTGCGGTTGTAGAGCAGCGTCAGGGCGTCGATCATGTCACCCGCGTTCCGGGTGGCCGAATCCATGGATGTCATCCGTGCCGCCTGCTCCGCCGCCGCTGAGTCATACAGCGCGCGCTGCACCTGCGTCTCCACGTGCCGCGGCAGGAGCTCGGCAAGGAGGGTCCTCGCATCGGGCTCGTAGAGGTAGTCGACCCGAGGCCCGGAGTCATCTACCTCCACCACCGGGGGTTCGATCGGCAGCAGGCGCTCAACGACGAGATCCTGGCGAATCATGTTGACAAAGCTCGAGTAGGCCAACCACACCGAGTCCACCGCCCCGCTGGTGAAGGCCTCGATGAATTGACGACCGAGGCGGGGCCCGTCATCGGCGGAGACCGCGGACATGGTCTCGCGCTCGTCGAGCACCAGGTTCCAGGGTCGCGAACGGTAGTAGTCGGATGCCTTGCGGCCTACCACCGCTAATTCCGGCTCCGGCCACCTTCCGGAACGGAGATCCTTTTCGATCCGACGCAGGAGGCTGGAATTGAAGGAGCCGCACAGGCCCTTGTCGGACGAGATCACAACCACCCACGTTTTCTCGCCCTCATGCTGTTCGAGGAGTGGGTGGCTGAACTCGGTGCGCGCGGCGACGTTGGCGAGCACGCGTGACAGGGTGTCGGCCCACGGCCTCGCGTGGGTGATCGCCTCCTGTGCGCGCCGCAGCTTCGCCGCCGCCACCATCTTCATGGCCTTGGTGATCTGCTGCGTCCCCTTGACGGAGCGGATCCGCCTCAGGAGGTCCCTCGTATCAGCCAAGGGCGGCCTCCGGGATTCTCCTTGAGAAATACATCCACCGCCGCGGTGATCAGCTTCGACAGCTCCTCCTCTGTCTGTTCGTCGAGGACGCCCCGTGCTGAGAATGCGTTCCAATGTGTCCGCTCCGTTGTCCCGGACATAACGGTAGAGGTTGGGTTCGAAGGCTCCAATTGCCGAAACCTTGAGGCGAGCGAGGAAGCCCTTGGTGCCGGCGAAAATTGAGACGATCTGGAGCTCCACCGGGACCGGCGCATACTGGCCCTGCTTGAGGATCTCCATCAATCGCTCCCCACGCGCGAGTTGGTTCTGGGTGGCCTTGTCGAGGTCGGAGCCAAACTGGGCAAAGGCTGCGAGCTCGCGGTATTGGGCAAGGTCGAGGCGCAGGGACCCGGCGATCGATTTCATGGCCTTGATCTGTGCGTTACCGCCGACGCGGCTGACCGACAGGCCGACGTTCACCGCCGGCCGCTGACCGGCGAAAAAGAGGTCCGATTCCAGGTAGATCTGACCGTCGGTGATCGAGATGACGTTTGTCGGAATGTAGGCGGAGACGTCGCCCATCTGGGTCTCGATCACCGGCAGCGCGGTCAGGCTGCCACCGCCCTCTTCGTCGTTGAGCTTGGCGGCGCGCTCGAGGAGCCGGGAGTGGAGATAGAAAACATCGCCTGGGTAGGCTTCGCGGCCGGGGGGCCGGCGCAGCAGGAGCGAGATCTCACGGTAGGCCTGCGCGTGCTTGGTGAGGTCATCGTAGAAGCACACTGCGTGGCCCTTGTTGAACATGAAGTATTCACCCAGCGACGCGCCCGCGTACGGGGCCAGATACTGCAGCGGCGCCGGTTCGGATGCGGTCGCCGAGACGACGATGGTGTGTTCCATGGCGCCGTGCTTGTCGAGCGTCGCGATCACCTGCGCCACCGTCGAGGCCTTCTGACCTATGGCGACGTAGATACAGATGTTGCCGGTGCCCTTTTGGTTGATGATCGCGTCGAGGATCACCGCGGTCTTGCCGGTCTGGCGATCACCGATGATGAGCTCGCGCTGGCCGCGGCCGATCGGGATCATCGAGTCGATGGCCTTGATCCCGGTCTGCATCGGCTCCTTTACCGGCTGGCGGGCAACCACGCCGGGGGCGATGCGCTCGAGCGGGTAACGCTCCGCCGCTTCAACCGGGCCCTTGCCGTCGAGCGGCCGCCCGAGGGGGTCGACCACCCGGCCCACCATGGCGGGACCGACCGGAATGTCCAGGATGCGCTTGGTGCGCTTGACCTCGTCACCCTCCTCGACAAGGTGGACCTCTCCCATGAGCACGCAACCCACGTTGTCGTCCTCGAGGTTGAGGGCAAGGCCGAACACATCGTGCGGCAGCTCGAGGAGCTCTCCGGCCATGACGCCGTCGAGGCCGTAGATGTGTGCAATGCCGTCACCTACGGAGATCACGGTCCCGACCTCGGACATGTCGATGGTGGTCTCGTAACCTTCGATCTGGCGGCGGATGATGTCCGCGATCTCGGCGGCTTTGATCTGCATGTATTACCCCTGTTCGACCTTGATCTCTTGGCTCAAGCGATCCAACTCTCCTGCCAGCGAGCCGTCGAAGACTCGCGATCCCACCTGTAATCGAAACCCCCCGAGGAGCTCCGGTCGGGCCTGGAAATCCGCGACCACCGTGGCCCCCTCCACCGCCGACACAACATCGACCAGCCGACGACGTTCGGACTCATCAAGCGGGACCACGGTCTCTACCCGTGCACGGATGCGACCGAGCGACCGGTCTACGAGCTTCCGGTAGGTTTCGGCAATGTCAGCGATATGCTGCATGCGGTAGTGGTGTTGCACGACGTGCAGGAACCGCCGCACCGGTTCTTCGATCTCGAGAGCGTCGAGGACCGAGTCGAGGATTGCGGTCTTGGCGTCGACGGGGATCGTCGGCGTGACCAGAACCCGTTCGAACTCCGGCACCGCAGCGAAGGCGGCGGCCACCCGATCGAGTTCGTCCGCCACGACCTCTTTCCGCTCTGGAGCCTGGTCCTCCACAACCGCCAACAAGGCCTTTGCGTACGGTATGGCGCGGAAGCGGCTCATCTTCACTCCTTGCCTTCGAGACCCTGCATTGCGGCCAGGCTGCGCTCGAAGACTCGCCGGCGATCATCATCGGTCATCTCGCGCTCCAGCAGCTCTCGGGCCATCTGGGCGGTGAGGTCGGCGGTGTCTTGAGCCAGGCGCACACGGGTCTCCGCCTCGCGGCGGGAGATCTCGTCATTGACCCGCTGTAGGAATCTCTCCTCGTCCCCCTTTGTCTGTTCGGCGATCTCCGCCACCTCCGCTGCGGCGTCTACCACGGCGCGGTCCTTAAGCTGCGTGACCTCCTCCTCGACCTCCGACAGACGCCGTGAAACCTCGGCGTGGAGGCTGTCGGCCTCCTCGAGTTGTCGGCGGGCGTTGGCGAGATCCTCGGCGATTCCCACCCGGCGGGTATCGAGGAACGCCGCCATCGGACGGCCCACATACCGGCCGAGGAGATAGACGAAGAGCGTGAGATTTACCGATAGCCAGATGTAGTCGGGGATTCCTATGTGCGTAACGCCCTTGTCAACCACAATGGCAAAGATGAGGGCACAGACGAAGAACAGGATCCAACCGACTACTGGCCTCATGAAGCCAGCTCCCGACCCAGGAGGCGCCCGGCGAGCAAACGAGCGAGCTCCTCCGCGCGGCGCCGGAGCTCGGCGCGGGCCGTTTCGGCCTCGCGCTCGAAACCGTCCAGCGCCCCGACCAGATGCTCATCCGCCCGTGCACGGGCCTCGGCAAGCGCCTTTTGGCGCTCGTCCATGGCCTTTTGGCGTGCCTCCGCTCGGATCCCGCCAGCCTCCTTGGCCGCCCCTCTCATCTCGTCCTCGACCCGTGCGACAGCCACGAGATGCTCTTCATTCTTGGCCGCCCATTCCTGCTGGGCGTCGTCGAGGCGCCGTTGGCGCTCACCGGCAACCGCACCGACCGGACGGATCAAAAACCGTTGAACGAGCCACAGCGTCACCCAGAAGCACACCATCACAAAGAGCAACGACAGATTTGGTGGGGTCATCGGCCGCTCCCGGCTCGATCAGCTCCCGCGATCATCACGGGGCGGCTCAAGCTAACAAATCCCCCGGGTGGGGTCAAGATGGCGTGCCTGCCTTTATTGTGTTTTTTTTCACAGTTTTCGCCTCCATGCTCACCGAGCCCTCGAGGAAGGCGCCGTCCTCCATTACCAGGGCCGGAGTCTGGATGTCCGCCCAGACCTTGGCGGAGGCATGGAGCATCACCTGTTCCGAGGCACAAATGGTTCCCCGGACTTCACCGCCGATAACACAGCGGGCAACCTCGACCTCGCCCTCTACCGTGCCGCCTTCACCAACCACCAACTCGGCTTTCGAGCGCACCGTTCCCTCGATGCGCCCATCGACACGGAAATAGGTCTCGAACTCCAGCTCCCCGCGAATCGTACATCCCGAATCGACAAATCCATTGAGGGACTCTCCACCTCGAGCCATCACTCACCCCCCATCAAGAGATCGAAGACACGCACCATCTCTTCCTGGTTCGAACACGTTATGACAATGCGGCCGCCCCGCCGGCGGGCCTGGATCTCGACTGGAGCACCCAGACGCAGGGCCAGCTTTCCCTCGGCCGCCGAGAGATTGGGGTCTTTAACGGAACGGGCCCGGGCCTTCCGTGTTGGACCCGTCCTGTCACGCGCCGCAGCGGCTGCGCGTTCGAGATCGCGGACGCTGAGGCCCGTAGCGGCCGCACGCCGAGCCCACTCGCATCGTAGGCCGTCGCCGTCAAACGCCAGCAGGGTTCGCCCGTGACTGGCCGACAGATCGCCTTGCTCCACCAGCTCTTGAACCTCGGTCGGAAGCTTGAGGAGGCGCAGCGAATTGGCGACGGTGCTACGGTCCATGGCGACGCGCTCCGCAATCTCGGTCTGTGAGAGACCGAGACTTGTTCGCAGGTGATCAAAGGCGCGCGCCTCTTCCAATGGCGTCAGGTCTCGCCGTTGGAGGTTCTCCACCAGCGCCACCTCGAGCTGCTCGCTGTCTGTGAGACGTTCGCGGATGATCGCCGGTATGGTTGCCAGTCCCGCCATCCTTGCCGCCCGCCATCGTCGCTCACCGACGATCAGAAGGTAACGATCCGGCCCATCCTCGCTGACGAGCAGTGGTTGGAGCACGCCGTGGCGCCGAATCGACTCCGACAGCTCCTCGAGGGACTGCTCATCAAAACGGTGCCGTGGTTGGTGGGGGTTCGGGTGGAGCCGCTCGACCGGAATCTCGGCAAACCCGGCACGTGCGCGGGGCGTTTCGGGTATGAGCGCCTTGAGGCCGCGACCGAGTGCCTGTTTTGCGGTCATGCTTTCCCCATCCGTTCGAGATACTCCCTGCCGAGCTGCAAATACGCCTGCGAGCCGCGGCTTCTGAGATCATAAGCGTGAATTGGGCGGCCGAACGAAGGCGCCTCCGCCAATCGTACATTGCGCGGTACAAGCGTCTCGAAGACCAGGTCGCCGAAAACGCCCCGCACCTCTTCGGCGACCTGTTGCGCGAGGTTGGTCCGCTCATCGTACATCGTGAGCAGTATGCCGTCGATGGTGAGCCCGGGGTTGAGATAGCGACGCACCTCATCCACCGTGGCCATCAGCATGGACACCCCCTCCATTGCGAAGTACTCACATTGGATCGGCACCAGAAGACCATCCGCTGCCGTAAGCGCGTTGAGCGTCAACAGCCCGAGGGAGGGGGGGCAGTCGATGAGAGCAAACTCGTACGGTTCCAGGCCGTCTTCGGCCAGGGCGTCCCGGAGTCGAAACTCCCTCCCCACCATCCCTACCAACTCGACCTCGGCACCGGCGAGATCCGGGGTTGCCGGCACAATGGCAAGGTGGGGAAACTCGGTGGGTCGCACGGCAGCCCCGATCGTCGCGCCGCCGATTACGACATCGTACGACGTTGCCCCGCCGCTGCCGTCACACCCCAGACCTGAGCTGCAGTTCGACTGTGGGTCGAGATCGAGAAGAAGTGTTCGACGCTCATAGGCGGCCAAGGTGGCGCCGAGGCTGATGGCAGTTGTGGTCTTGCCCACACCACCCTTCTGGTTGGCGACCGCAACCACGCGGGTGGTCATTCAGCGCCACCCGTGGTGGCGCGTTTGAATACTGCAGGCGCAGGTGCGCACACAGCTCGGAACACCGGCGCGGGTGATGGGTTTCACGTGAAACATGGTTGCAGCCGTACGAGCCGGCCGCGATCCAGGCCGGGTAGTGCGGAGCTTAGCACACGCCAATCGGTCACTTCTCGAAGCCCATCCTCGGCCTTCTGGGTAGTCCACAGAAAAACCGTCCCGTTCGCGGCCAGCCGTGACCGTGCCCAACCAAGAATTTCCGGTTGATTGCCGACTGCTCGTACGGTAACGGCGTCCCACGGGCGGCCGTTTTCCAAGTCGTGGTAGCGCGCGCGTTCCGCCCTCGCATCCAGATCGAGCTCTCGAATCACCAGTTTGAGAAACGTCCATTTCTTCTCTCGCGGCTCCAGGAGCACCCCGGAGAATCCAGGGCACGCCGCCAACAGCGGTACCCCTGGGAGCCCGGCGCCGCTGCCGACATCGATCAGGCGCCCGTGGCTACCCAAGAGGGGAGCTGCCGCCAACGAGTCCAAAAGATGCCTGGTGACCAGCTCTTCCCGCCCCGAATAACGCACAAGGTTGTGGCACCGAGACCACTTCTCGAGGAGTTCGGCATAGCGCACCAGGCGGTCGAGCGTCTCTCCCCCGCTGTGGGGCGAGAGGAGATCGCGGAAGCTCTTCCGGCCGCTCACTTTGCGTTCCGGCGTCGGGACACACACCCGGCCAGGACAGCCAGTGCCGCCGGAGTGATTCCGGGGAGTCGCTCCGCGTCAGCGAGCGTTCTCGGGCGATCGCGGGCGATCGCTTCCGCCGCCTCTCGCGTCAGACCGGACACGCCGGCAGGGTCGAGGTCTGCCGGAATTGGAATATGGCGCAGGCGGCGGAGGCGCTCGCGCTCACGCTCGTGGCGAGCAAGATAGCCGTCGTACCGAAGGTGACCGACGACGATCCGCCAGTCCTCGTCGCTTAAATGTTGCAGCATGGGCAGCGCTGTCGCCACCCGCTGTAGGTCAACATCGTGGCGGCGAAGAACCCGCGCCCATGTGGTAGGTCTTGAAAACTCGATCCCCGCCGTCTCCCGCACCAGGCGGCGGGTCGCGGCGTCAGGGTTCAGGCGGGACGCCGTCAACTCGGCGCCTGTTCGGCGGCGGCGGCGCCAGCGCTCACGTTCCACGTGAAACGCCGCTTCCCGCACCAGCCCCAATCGCCGACCTTCAGGCATCAGGCGCTCTCGGGCCGAATCAACCCCGAGGATCAGGCGGTGTTCGGCCCTTGATGTGAACATTCGGTAGGGCTCGCGGTGCTCACGTCCGCACACGTCGTCAACCAACACCCCCAAATAGGCTTCCTCCCGATTCGGGATGTACTCCCCTCTTCCGCGCAGTCTGTGGACGGCGTTGATTCCCGCGAGAAGACCCAACGCCGCCGCCTCTTCATAACCTGATGTCCCAAGGAGCTGACCGGCAAAATACAGCCCCTGTACCTCCCTGCTCTGGAGGTCCAGCCCGATCTGGCGCGGCGCCACCACGTCGTACTCGACAGCGTATCCGTACTGAAGAAATACCGCGCGTTCGAGGCCCCGGACGCTGCGCACGACCCGTTCCTGGACATCTCGGGGCAAGCTGGTAGAGAGGCCGTTGACGTAGATACGTTCGCTCTCGACTCCCTCCGGTTCGAGAAAAATAGTGTGCCGGTCGTGGTGCGGAAACCTCACCACCTTGTCCTCGATTGAAGGACAGTACCGAGGACCGACGCCATCAATGCCACCAGAGAAAAGTGGCGACCGGTCGAGGTTTTCGGCAATGATCTCCTGCACCACGGGCGGGGTGCGCGTCACCCAACACGAGCACTGGTTCCGAACTGATCGTGTCCGCCAGGAAAATGCCCGCGGTTCCGGGTCGCCCTCCTGCACCTCGAGGCGCGACAGGTCGAGGCTCGAACGCGCGAGTCGCGGCGGGGTTCCGGTCTTGAAACGGCGGAGCTCGAAACCAAGAGTGTCCAGCGACGCGCCGAGCTTCGTGCTCGGCCGCTCACCGAGGCGGCCGCCCGGCCGGCAATCGTCTCCGGTATGCAGCAATCCACCGAGGAAGGTGCCAGTGGTGAGAATAACCACCCTCGCGTCGATGATTTCACCTCCGCCCATTTCGACGCCGCACACCCGGTCGCCATCGACTCGCAGGCCTGCAACCTCTCCTTCGATCAGGGTCACGCCCGGAAGTCGTTCGATCACCCGCCGCAGGAGAAGTGCATAGGCTTCCTTGTCGCACTGCGCTCGCGGGCCCCACACCGCCGGCCCACGCGACTGGTTAAGCGTTCTGAACTGAATGCCCGTGCGGTCGGCCGCCCAACCCTGGAGCCCGCCGAGGGCGTCGATCTCGGCCACCAGGTGCCCCTTGCCGATGCCTCCAATGGCCGGGTTGCACGGCATCTGACCGACGGTGTGTCGGTGGAGGGTCACGAGGACGACCGATGCTCCCATTCGGGCCGCTGCCGCTGCCGCCTCGCACCCCGCGTGACCGCCACCCACCACGACCAGATCGGTTCTCACTGTCTCTCCTACTTCCCGATGCAGAATCCGCTGTAAATCGCGTCCAGGACGTCTTCCGATCCGATCTCCCCAATCAGCTCCTCAACCGCCCGCACTGCCCACCTCACCCGCTCTGCCGCGAGCTCCGGACAACCCGGATCGCAGCCTTCAAGCTCCTCGGCGGCCGATAGCAACGCCTTGCGGTGGCGGGCGGCGATCGCCACCGCGCCGCCGAGGTCCGGAATCTCGCCCTCGACCATGGCCATCAACCGGGAGCGTAGTTCGTCCAGACCCTCTCCGCTGTGACACGATACCCGCAGCCACCCGTCGTCGCCTCCGTTGTCTCCACCGAGGTCAGCCTTCGATCGAATACGAATCACCGGCGCCCCAGCGGACGGTGGGGACGGCGGCTCTCCCCCATCCCGCGCCCACAACTGGATCACGACATCGGCGGCGGCAGCAGCCCTCAACGCCCTCCGGTGTCCCTCGGCCTCCACCTCATCGCCCCGCTCCCGTAAGCCTGCCGTGTCTTGAATGACCGTCCGCACGCCCGCAAGGTCCAGTTCAGCCTCGATCACGTCCCGGGTTGTTCCGGGATGAGGCGACACAATCGCCCTCTCGCTTCCACACAGGCTATTGAACAGCGTCGACTTGCCGGCGTTTGCCGGCCCCAGAATCACCACGCGGGCGCCATCTCGAATGCGCTCGCCGGCCCGTGCCGTTGCCAGCAATCCCTCCACACGGTGACGGCTCAAATCGAGGTGGTCTTTGATCTCGGCCGCGGCCACCGCGACCCCCTGCGCTTCATAATCCAAGGAAGCCTCGATCGACGCCAGGAGGTCTATCAAGGACCCACGCATCTCGGCAACTGCCGCAGACAACGAGCCTGAGAGCTGCAGTTGTGCATTCCGAAGTTGCCAGGCCGTGTCTGCCTCGATGAGATCTCGGACCGCCTCGGCCTGGATGAGGTCGAGCTTGCCGTTGGCCACCGCCCGGCGGGTGAACTCCCCCGGTTCGGCACGGCGCGCACCCGCGATCACGAATGCTTCGATGACCTCTTCGATCAGGTAGGAAGACCCATGGACGATGATCTCGAGCATATCCTCACCGGTGTAGGAACGCGGCGAGGGATAGGGAATTACGATTGCGCGCTCTAAGACCTCACGCTCCGCGTTTCGGAGAGCGATGAGCGTAGCCCGCCAGCCGTCTTTGAAATATACCCCCGGACACACCCGGCGGCTCAGAGCCGCCACGTTCGGGCCACTGACCCGAATTACCGCCAACGCCCCACGCCCACGGGGCGTGGCACACGCGACGATGGTTTCAGCGCCGCCGGCAAGGACGGATGACAATCCTCTTGAGGAAACCTTCGCCATCAGACTCAGTCTCCACCCCGGGGTCATCAGCCAAGGCAAGGTGGATTTCGCGTCGCGCAGCCGGCGTCAACGGCCCGAGTATTACCGGCGCTCCCCGCCGTATGGCTTCGTCGGCCGCATTCTCGGCTCGCTCCTGCAGCTCTTGCGCGCGCCTCTCCTTGAACCCGTCGCTGTCCAGATGAATGGGGGTGTGGTCGGAGAGCCGGCGGTTCAGTACTCTGTTGCACAGGTACTGCAGCGCGTCGAGGCCCTTGCCTCCAGAGGCCGTGAAATACCTCAGATCTTGGCCCTCAAGCTCACCCTCAAGTGCCTCTTCTGTCACTAATAGGTGCGCGGTGATATCGAGCGCCCCGGCCCGAAAAGTCTCTGAAAGAAAGAGGCCCAGCACGGCGACCGGATCCACCTCGGCTTCTACGACAATCTTCTCGGCGCCCTCCTCGATCACGTTGTAGTGGAGCTCCTCGAGGCGAGCGTTGAGGCCGGAGCTCGCAGCTCTCAAGGCGTCGTCGAGAGTGGTGCCGTGAAAGCTCTTGCTCCTGGTCATTTTTTCTTGTCCTTTCCTCGTTTGCCGCCGCCTCGTTTGCGCTCGCCGATCAGATGAAGGGTGATCTCTTGCTGGATGATAGTGATGATGTTATTAGCTAGCCAGTACAAGACCAGGCCCGATGGGAATTGGAGGAACATGATGCCGAAAACCAGCGGCATCATCCTCATCAACCGCTGTTGCTGCGGGTCACCCGCTTGTGGAGCGAGCCGCTGCTGCAACCACATTGTCGCCGTCATCAAGATCGGCGTGACGTAGTACGGGTCCTTGGCAGAAAGATCGGTAATCCACAAAATGAAGGGCGCATGGCGGAGCTCGATCGCCTTTAAAAACAACTGGTACAAGGCAAACAGTAAGGGCATCTGAACCAGCAGCGGCAAACAACCCGCCATTGGGTTGACCCCCTCCTCCTTATAAAGCGCCATCATCTCCTGGTTCATTTTGGCGCGCGCCTGCGGATCGCTTTTCTTCTTCTTGTACTTGCCTTGGATCTCCTTGACTCTCGGCTGCACCTTTTGCATTTTGCGCATTGACACGGTCGATGTGTGCATAAGCGGGAAGAGCACGATTCGAATGCCGAACGTCAGGAGGATGATCGCAACGCCGTAGTTTCCAACATGGCCGTAAATCCACCGCAGCGCCTTGAGAAAAAACACCGCTATTGGTGTCAGAAACCACCCGAAAGTGAGGGTTTTCTCTACTCCCTGGTTGATCGACTGCAGTAGGTCGTACTCCTTTGGCACGCCCAGCAACTGCCCGCGCAGCTCGTCACCTGCGGGTTTGACCATTATCCGAAGCACGCGCATCACCTCATCGTCGGCAATGCCATACTCGAAGGGCTCGATGATGACCTCCGAGATCTCACTCTGAGGACGCAATATGTCGAGAAAATACGCGTCTTCAAATCCTGCGTAGGCGACCTGCTGCGGTGTTAAAACCCTCAACTCTTCGACCTTGCGGCGCTTGTATCGCGTCAACTCGCCATCAGCCAGCATGATCCCTTCGCCCCAAAGCGCGAGACGACTGTTGCGCTCACTCTCACCGAGGTCCCTCATGCCCGTGCCAAGGCTCATCGGTGCTCCGACCATGTTCCCGGCGGTCTCGATTTCCACGTCGAGTCCGTAGCCTGGCCCGGAAAGCGAGATCCGCTTGGTAACTGCGTTGCCTCGACCATCCGACCAGCGAAAGACCACGCCGTCACCTGTCTCTTCCGCCACATACAGCGCCTCGTCTTTACCATCGGCTGTGATCAGCTGCAGCGGCAGCGTTGCTTCCGGCAAGGGCACGGTCTGAACCAGATCCAGCGGTTGGCCGTCATCAGCGTCATATCCGCGGAGACGGTACGAGGACACCGCGGCGCCACGATTTGTGAGCACCACGGCGATCTGCTCATTGTCGAGCCTGATCTCCTGCTCGGCAGTCGAAACGATCATCTCATCGATCGGCGGTGCCAACCCCGTCTCGTCGGTGGCTGTGGACGACGCCTCGTCACCGACCACCGTGTCGGCAGGCTCTACGGCCGGTACGGCCTCTGCTGGAACGACGTCCGGCGCGATCGGTGGCGGCCGTTCCGGTGGCGGGAAAATCACCGACCACGCAAGCAGGATCGCCGCTGACAGGACAAATGCTAGGAGTAGTCGTTTCTCCATAAAACCCGCTGATCCTTGCTCTTCACACTCTCGGCGCCGGCGCCCCGCCGCGGTGATGGCCGATAGTCAGCAGGCGTCCTCGGTGTAGGCAGTTGATGAAATCCTCTTCAAGCTCCATCCACGGCGCTGTCGCGCTGCTGCGCCGGGCGTTTGCGACGATGTCGTACGCGCGACCCGCTCCGTCACGCAGGTGGAGCCGGTAAAGCTCCCGCAGCCGTCTTTTCGCGCGGGTGCGCACCACTGCTCCCCCTACTCGCCTAGACGCAGTGATCCCGAATCGTCCCCCTGGCTCCCTGGACTGCAGGATAAATAGCACCACGTGCTTGCCGGTGACCCGAACGCCGTGTTTGTACACCTTTTGGTAGTCGGCCCTTCGTTTGATTCGAGCCGAAGCCGGGAAGTCCAGGCGCCGTTCAGACGGCAATCCGCTTGCGACCTTTGCGTCGGCGCGCCTGAAGGACCTTACGACCATTTTTGGTGCGCATACGGATCCGAAAACCGTGGGTCTTCCTGCGCTTTCGGTTGTTGGGCTGAAAAGTTCTTTTCATGATCGTCTCGCTTCCCCAAGTATCGGGCGCGCTACGATATCGTAGGTTGAGATGGGTGTCAAGAACAAACGCCTTGGCCCGTACTATGTTAGCTTACTACGATGGACCATTGGGACCACCTGCAGCCCCACCTTCGGCAGATGTTGGGTGATGATGAATACGGTACTTGGATCGCACCGCTGGCAGTCCTCGAAAACTCGGATGGCGTCCTTACCCTGACCACAAATAACCTGATCGTCCGCGATTGGGTTCGCGACCATCTCCTGCGTGACATCGAAACCGTCGCGCGGAGTCATTTTGGCTCGGCTTTCAGGGTTATGATCACTCCACAGGAGGGGTCGGATGCCCCCGCCGTCAGCAAACAACCCTCCTCCGTGGGCAGCATCGCAACGCATCCGTTCAATCCTAGCTTCACCTTTGAGCGGTTTGTTGTTGGCTCTTCAAACCAGTTTGCCGCCGCGGCGGCCGAGGCTGTCGCTGATCGACCCGGAAAGGCGTACAACCCCCTTTATCTCTACGGCGGGTCGGGTCTCGGCAAAACCCACCTTCTCCACGCCATCGCCAACCGCCTCAAAGAAAGCGCTCTTCGAGTGGTTTACATGACGACCGAGCAGTTCGTCAACGAATTGATTAACTGCATCAGGCGCAAACAAATGGATGCTTTTCGTCAAACCTTTCGCGGTGTAGATCTTCTGCTCCTCGACGACATCCAGTTCATCGCCGGCAAGGAACGAACCCAGGAGGAGTTCTTTCACACGTTCAACACGCTCCAGTCAACCGGGCGCCAGGTCGTCTTTACCTCTGACGCACGACCGGCCGACATCCCCGGGCTCGAGGAGCGATTGAGATCGCGGTTTCTCCAGGGCTTGATCGCCGACATTCAGCCCCCCGATCTCGAAACCCGGTGCGCCATTCTTCGTGAAAAGGCTCGAGCTATCGGGCGAGAACTTCCTGAAGACGTCGTCTTGTTCATCTCACGCAAGGTACAGAACAATGTTCGCGAACTCGAGGGTTGTCTGAACCGAACCATCGCTTATGCCCAACTCAAAAACTCCAGGCTCACCGTCGACGTCGTTCGTATGGCGCTGTTTGAGCTCCTTCCCGATGAACGGCCAACTACCTCGGCCGACATCATCCGCTTTGTCGCTCAACACTATGGAATCCGAGTTGCCGACCTCAAGGGTCGGTCCAACCGACGATCCATCGCACTGCCTCGACAGGTCGCCATGTTTCTCATTCGCGAGATTCTCGAACTCAGCTTTCCCGAAATAGGGAAGGTTTTTTCGAAGCACCATTCCACGGTTATGTATGCGGTTGACAACGTCCAGAAAATGCGCCAGTCAAATCCCGATTTCGATGCCACCTTGACCTCGTTTCACGAACATTTCGGATGACCGTAGCCATCGTTAGGCTGCGGATCAGTTGTGATGATGTTGTGGGATTATGTGGAAAAGCTGATTTATCCACAGTCTCCCACAACCAAAATCTCTTTTTATCCACAATTCGCGGGTGGAGATAGGTAGTTTATATTTTTATATTTACAGTCGTTATCCACAGATCCCACCGCCTCGACGACGATGACGATTCATGTTATATTTCCGCATGAATAGCTCATCGTCGTAGAGAGAGAGGGCGGTTGATGGAACTCAAACTGCAGCGTAACCTGGTTCTTAAAGAACTTTCAATCCTCCAGGGCGTCGTAGAACACCGGACTACCATACCGATTCTTTCGAGCATCCTCGCCGAAGCTGAGGAGAGTCGCCTGCGTTTGGTGGCTACAGATCTCGATATGACGATCGTTACCGCTTGTCCGGCGGTTGTGCATGGCGGTGGACGCGCAACGCTCGAGAGCAAGGTTTTTCTAAATCTCGTTCGCAGCTTGCCGGAAGAGGAGTTCACCTTACGCCAGGATGAAGACGCGGTGGAGATCACCTGCGGGCGATTTCAATCACGGATGGCGGTTTCGGATCCGTCCGAGTACCCGACGGTACCCGAAGTGCCAAAGGCCGGAGAATACGCGTTGCCGCTTGACCTGTTTCAGTTGATGCTGGATCGCGTGGCCTTTGCGATCACGAAGGACGACCCGAAATTTCAGCTGAACGGTGCCCTGGTCAAGCTGATTCCTGGTGAGATCGAGATAGCAGCAACCGATGGACACCGGCTGGCGATGGTTCGTGCGAAGGCCCCCTCCGGGGAGCCGCCGTTCGAGCAACAGCTCTTTCCGAGGAAGTTGTTGGCGGAATTTGCGCGTTTTGGTGATGACCAGGTAACCATTGCGGCGAGCGACAATCATCTCGGCTTTCTCATGGGTGAACGGACGCTGGTATCGCGGATCGTAGAGCTGCGGTTTCCTCAGTACGAACGGGTCATCGTGCGCGATAATCCCAGCCGCGCCAGGGTTGATCGCAAAGAGCTATTGGCCTCTTTGCGGAGAGTTAGCCTCATGGCTCATGAGAAGGCCCGAGGCGTGCGCTTTCAATTCAATACCGATGGAGAGTTGACATTGGTTTCGATTGGCTACGACCGCGGGAGTGCGGAAGAAACGCTGAACGTGAACTATCAGGGCGAGAGCCTCGAAATAGCTCTGAATGCGGCATATTTAATTGATGTTTTGCAGGTGTTGGAGTGCGACATGGTCGAGCTCCAGCTCCGGGACAGCAATACGCAGTGTGTCGTGGTACCGGTCGATGATGATTCGCGACTCGAGGAGTATATCTACGTACTGATGCCAATGCGCCTGTGACGGTGACGACCGCGAAAAAGGACGCAATACGGAAGACGCTGAAGGTAAGAGTCTCAGATGGTGTCCCCGCAAACAAACAACTTTCTCATAAACCAACATCGGCGGGCACGAAATGGAGTTAACTGATTTCACCGCCAGCGGCTTCCGTAATCTCCATATTGACAATCTGAAATTTTCATCGGGCTCAAATGTCATTCTAGGATTGAACGGGGTTGGAAAGACCAACCTCTTGGAAGCTGTTGCCGTCCTCGGAAATCTCAGATCATTTCGTTCCTCCTCCCTTCATCGGGCCGTACTTCATGGGACAGCCGCGTTTCGGCTTGAAGGCACCGTCAAGAGCAGAGAGGGACCCCACCAGCTCGAGCAGATTGTCGAGGTTGGCCCGCCTATCAGAAGAACGCTTCGGGTCGACGGATCAGATGTGTCCGTCGGGCAGTATCTGCAGTTTTTTCCAGTTGTCGCTATCACGGGTGCCGATCACGAACTTGTCGGGGGCGGCCCGGAATCTCGTCGAGCCCTGCTTGACCGGTTCGTTTTTCTCGTCCATCCGCCACACCTGGAAGAGTTACGATCCTATCGGCGGGCCGTCCGACAACGAAACGCGGCGCTAACGGTGGGGGCGGGTGATGCCGAACTCGAGGCCTGGGAAAAACCGCTCGCCCAAGCGGCGGGGCGGCTTGTTGCCGCACGAACACAGGGCGCGGAGATGCTGGCCGACTATTTCACCGAAATCTATGAAAAGCTACGAGGAGAGGACTTTCCGACCATTGAGCCGACCTATCGAACGGAGCCGTGGCTGGAAACAAGCGAAGGCCCCAAAAAAGTGGAAGATCTCTATCAACAACGTTATAATGAGACGCGGGCGCGGGATCGTCTGGCTGGCTTTACCGGAGACGGTCCCCACCGGCATGATTTGAGCTTGCGGGCTGCCGGTCGAAGCATCCGATACGCGGTGAGTTCGGGGCAGGCCAAGGTGGTAGCGGCGGCGCTCAGGTTGGCCACGCTCGCCCACGTTGAAAAGGAGCGACACGAGTACTTTCCCGTAATCGTAGACGATGTGGACGCCGAGTTAGACGGTACAGCCCTAACCCGTCTCGTCGAGCATCTCGGAAACGAACGCCAAATTTTTCTCTCAAGCACGAACGATGAGATCGCGCCGCTTTTCGGCCCCCGAGTTCTTCGGATGTGGCTCGATAAGGGAGCCATCGTATGCCAGGAGGCAAAAGCCCATGACTGATCAGTACACCGCCGAAAACATCAAGGTCCTCAAGGGACAGGAGGCGGTGCGAAAACGCCCGGGGATGTACATTGGGGATGTCGATGACATCTCGGGTCTTCACCACATGGTCTGGGAGGTGGTCGACAACTCCATCGACGAGGCGCAAGCCGGTCATTGTTCCCATATTTCCGTTGTCATCCACGCCGACCAGACGGTCACCGTGACTGATGATGGACGCGGCATCCCCGTTGACACCCATCAAGCAACCGGGAAATCAGCAGCCGAGGTCATCATGACCGAACTCCACGCCGGTGGAAAATTTGACAGCGACTCGTACAAGGTGTCCGGAGGCCTTCACGGGGTGGGTGTCAGCGTGGTCAATTTCCTGGCCGAGTGGTTGCGGGTCGAAATCCACCGCGATGGGAAGGTGTGGGAGCAGATGTTTTATCGTGGGGTGCCCAAGGAACCCCTCAAGACCATAGGAACCACCCGCCGAACCGGCACCATCGTCAACTTCAAGCCGGATGCCGAGGTCTTTTCCGTCCTCGAGTTTCACCCCGACCTTCTGGTTCGCCACCTCCGGGAACTCGCCTTTATGAACTCCGGCACCGAAATCAAGTTCCTGGACGAGGGTAGCGACCGCGAAGAAATATTCTTGTTCGAAGGGGGCCTGGAAGAGTTTGCAAGATATCTCAACCGGTCTAAGTCCAACCTTCACGACGACCCGATTTATCTCGTTGACAAGAACCAGGAGGGTGAGGAGGTCGAGGTCGCTCTCCAGTGGCACGACGGATACAATGAAAACGTCCTCGCCTTTACCAACACGGTCTTCAATCGTGACGGCGGCGCTCACCTTTCGGGCTTTCGGGCGGCGCTCACGCGAACCATCAACATCTATGCCCAGTCCCAGAACCTCCTCAAGGGGCTCAAGGAAAACTTTTCCGGTGAGGACGTTCGTGAGGGTTTGACGGCGATCATCTCGGTTCGCATTCAGGAGCCGCGGTTTTCCTCTCAGACCAAGGACAAGCTCGTGTCGTCGGATGTCAAGGGATGGGTGGAGTCGACCATCAACGAGCGCCTTGCCACCTACTTCGAAGAACATCCGGCTGTCGCCAAGAGCATCGTTTCAAAATGTCACGACGCGGCGGCTGGCGAGAGAGGCGGCCCGCAAGGCCCGCGAGCTCACCCGGCGCAAGAGCGCGCTGGAAACCTCTGCCCTACCCGGCAAGCTCGCCGACTGCTCCGAGCGCGACCCGGAGCTTTCCGAGCTCTTCATCGTAGAGGGTGATTCGGCCGGCGGCTCGGCAAAACAGGGTCGGGACAGGCTCTTTCAAGCCATTTTGCCGCTCCGTGGGAAGATCCTCAACGTCGAAAAGGCGCGATTCGACCGGATGCTCTCGTCGGAGGAAATCCGGGCGCTCATCCTGTGTCTCGGCACCGGCATCGGCAAGGAGGAGTTCGACCCACTCAAGGTGCGGTACCACAAAATCATCATCATGACCGATGCGGACGTCGATGGTTCTCACATTCGCACCCTGCTGCTGACCTTCTTCTATCGACAGATGCGGGAGCTCGTCGAGCGCGGACATCTTTTCATCGCCCAGCCGCCGCTTTACAAGGTGAGCCGCAAGAAGAAGGAGGTCTACCTTCGCGATGATGGAGACCTGGCCCGGTTCCTTCTCGATCGGGTAGAGGACGAGTTCACGCTCGTGGTCGGAACGACGGGTCAGGAGCTGGCCGGGCGCGAGCTCCGCCGCGCCATCCTTGCTGCCCAGGAGTGGAGCGAGAGCCTCGGCCGTCTCGAGCGCCGCGGCTGGCCCCAGGATCTCGTCCTTGCCGCCCTCGATACGGAAGCAAAGTGGGACCAGAAAACCACCAGCACCGAGTTCGCCGATGCTCTCGCGACCGAGCTTCGCGAGCTCGGGTACGAGGATGTCCGTGTGGAGCTCGACGAGGAGCACGGGGTGCCCGAGGTCATTTGCCGGGTCGGGATCAACGGCCGTGGCCAAGAGGTTCGCCTTGGCGAGCTTCTCGGGTCGAGCGGACTTTTTCGTCGCGCGCGCAGTCAGATGGCGCAGGTGGCGGCGCTTAGAGTCGGACCGTTCCACCTCGATCGCAACGGCGAACGGGAAACCCTCGCCAGCCTGTCGGATCTGGTGGGTCGTGTCTATGAGGTCGCCAAGAAAGGATTCAACATCCAACGCTACAAAGGCCTCGGAGAGATGAACCCGAAGCAGCTGTGGGAGACGACCATGGATCCAGAAGCGCGGCGGCTCCTCCAGGTAACCATCGAGGACGGGGCGCAGGCCGACGAGCTGTTCACGATCCTGATGGGTGACGCGGTCGAACCGCGCCGAAACTTCATCGAGACCAATGCACTCGAAGCCCGCAACCTGGATATTTAGATGAGCGAACCTCTGACACCCCCCCGCGCGGATCGAGTGGCCGTGACCATCGAGGAAGAGCTCAAAAACTCATACCTCGACTACGCCATGTCGGTGATCATCGGCCGCGCTCTGCCCGATGTCCGCGACGGTCTCAAACCGGTTCACCGTCGCATTCTCTTCGGAATGTGGGAGAGCGGCACCACCGCGTCGCGCGGCTACAAGAAGTCAGCTCGAATCGTCGGTGATGTGATGGGTAAGTACCACCCCCACGGAGACCAGGCGATTTACGATACCGCCGTCCGCATGGCCCAGGATTTCTCCATGCGGCACCCCCTAATTGACGGTCAGGGGAATTTCGGATCGGTCGACGGCGACTCACCTGCGGCCATGCGGTACACAGAGGTGCGATTGACGCGTCTCTCCGACGACATGCTCGGCGACGACATCGACAAGGAAACGGTTGACTGGGTTCCCAACTACGATGGTTCCCTCAGCGAACCCACGGTGCTGCCGGCACGATTCCCGAATCTCCTGGTCAACGGGTCCTCCGGCATCGCGGTCGGGATGGCGACCAACATTCCACCCCACAATCTCGGCGAGATAATTGACAGCTGCATCGCTCTGTTATCGGACCTCGAGCTCTCGATCGAAGACCTGATGGACTTCGTGCCGGGTCCGGATTTTCCGACCGCTGGTTTCATCCTCGGGCGCAAGGGCATTCACGACGCCTACACCACCGGACGCGGGATTGTCCGCATGCAGGCGCGGACCAGAATCAGGGAGGCCGAGAAAGGACGCCGAGCGGCGATCATCATCAGCGAGCTCCCGTATCAGGTCAACAAGGCACGTCTGGTGGAGCAGATCGCGACCCTGGTCCAGAACAAGCGGCTCGAGGGTATCGCGGATCTGCGGGACGAATCCGATCGCGACGGTATCCGGGTGGTCATCGAGCTCAAGCGCGACGCGGTTCCCGAAATTGTTCAGAACAATCTGTTCCAGCTCACCCAAATGCGCACCACCTTCGGGATCATTCTCCTCGGTGTGATCAACAACCAACCAAAGGTCTTCAACCTCAAGGAGCTCCTCCAGCACTTCCTCGACCATCGTCGCGAGGTGATCCTGAGGCGCACGACCTACGATCTCAATCGCGCCAGGGAGCGCGCTCATATTCTTGAGGGCCTCGTAATCGCTCTCGATAATCTGGACGCCGTCATCAAGCTGATTCGCGCCGCGCCCGATCCGCAGGGCGCCCGTGATGGGCTGATGAGCGGGTTCGGACTCTCGCAGCCGCAGGCTCAGGCCATCTTGGACATGCGTCTCCAGCGCCTGACTGGTCTCGAGCGCGACAGGATCGTCGAGGAGTACCAGGAAATCAAGCAACTCATTGCCCATCTGGAAAAGGTCCTCGATTCTGAGGAGATGGTGACCGAGATCATTGTCGAGGAGCTCGCCGAGGTGAAGAAAAAGTTTGGGAACCAGCGCCGCACGGAGCTGATCTCCGACCCGAGCGAGATTTCGATCGAGGACCTCATCGCGGAGGAGGAAATGGTCGTTACCGTTTCACGCGGCGGGTATGTCAAACGATCTCCATCCTCCATCTATCGTGCCCAGCACCGCGGCGGCCGCGGCCGCCGCGGCATGGCAACCAAGAACGAGGATGAGGTGTGGCAGCTCTTCGTGGCTTCCACCCACGCCACCATGCTCTTCTTCACCTCGACCGGGCGGGTCTTCGCGCGCAAGGTCCACGAGCTCCCGGATGTCGGCCCTTCAGCTCTCGGCCGGGCGCTGGTCAATCTCCTCCGGCTGGCGCCGGACGAGCACGTGCGAGCCCTGCTCGCGGTGCGTGACTTTACCGAGCACGAGAACGCCCACCTGTTTTTCGCCACCCGCCTCGGAAGGGTCAAACGAACCCCGCTCGTGGAGTATGCCAACATCCGCGTCAATGGCCTCAAAGCCGTCGTGATCAACGACGGAGACGCCCTCCTTTCGGTGCGCCTCACTCACGGTGACAGCCACATTTTCATGGGGACCAACCGTGGGATGAGTATTCGGTTCTCCGAAACCGACGCACGGCCCATGGGCCGTGTAACCGCGGGCGTACGCGGGATCAACCTTCGCAAAGGCGACTTCGTGGAAGAGGTCGCGATCTTCGATCCAACCGAAGAGATGGACATCCTCGTGGTCACCGATCTCGGATACGGCAAACGAACGCCGATCAGCGAGTTCCGCGTGCAGCGTCGTGGCGGCTACGGAATCAAGCTCATCCAATTGACCGAGAAGAACGGTGTGGTGGCCGCGATTCGCCACGTGGAGGAGGACGACGAGATCCTCGTTGTCACCGAAGGCGGGATGTTGATTCGGATGAACGCGGCCGAAATCCGGCGAATCGGTCGCGCCACCCAGGGGGTCCGGATCATCCGCCTCAAAGAGGGCGATCGCGTGGTTTCGGTAGCTCGCGCCGAAGCGTCGGAGGACGAGGACATCGATCTCACCGACGAAGAAGGTGCGGAACCGACAGCCGACCCGGGCGGAGAAGACGCCTGATTCACCGTTGAGAGGGGCGGAGCGCAACCATGGGCGAGCTCGGCGACGCGACCCCCCGTTCGATCCCGGCGGTGGTGATCATCCATCAGGAAGGCGTGATCGGACTCATCGCCTTGATCGGTCTCTCGCTCCGGAGCGATGGGGTGCTCGCCGGTCTCGCACCGCCCGCGTCGCTCGTCACTGCGGTGGCCGGAGGCGTCGCGGTCGGAGTCGGAAGCTTTGCCGTATTGTGGGTTCTGAGAGGTCAGCGTGCGGCAGCCGACCTCGAGAGCTGGCAGCGGCACATGGTCCAGGGGTGGAGTATCACCGACGCAGTGGCTGTTGCGCTCTTCTCGGGTCTTGCAGAGGAGGCCCTCGTTCGCGCGCTGCTGCAGCCACTCCTCGGCCTCTGGCCCGCCGCGCTGTTGTTCGCTGCCCTCCATTTCATTCCGGACCGGCGGCTGTGGTTTTGGCCGATTCTCGCGCTCGTGCTCGGTTTGGCGATTGGGTGGGTCTTCGAGCTTGGGGGATATCCGGCCGCAGCAGCGGCGCATATCACCGTCAACGCCCTGTCCCTTCTGCGCCTTCGCACGTCGGCGACTGGTTCATAATCCGCATATCTCACCAGCTTGTGTGTACAATGAGCCGAAGCCGAGGGAGGAAACAGATGGACCTTTTGGATTCCCAGTTCCGCGTCAAGGTCGGACTGGCAGAGATGCTCAAGGGTGGCGTGATTATGGATGTCACGAACGCCGATCAGGCCAAGATTGCCGAAGACGCCGGATCGGCGGCCGTGATGGCTCTCGAACGAGTGCCAGCCGACATTAGGGTCCAAGGCGGGGTCGCCCGAATGTCGGCGATCGAAATGATCCAGGAGATCCAGGAGACCGTATCAATCCCGGTGATGGCAAAGGTTCGCATCGGCCACATTGCCGAGGCCCGGATTCTCCAGGCGCTCGAGGTCGACTTCATCGACGAAAGCGAGGTTCTCACCCCGGCCGACGAGGAAAACCACATTTTCAAGCAGCCGTTCACGGTTCCCTTCGTATGCGGCTGTCGCAACCTCGGTGAGGCTCTGCGTCGAATCGGTGAGGGCGCGGCTTTGATCCGAACCAAAGGGGAGGCCGGCTCGGGCGACATCGTCGAAGGGGTGCGTCATCTACGCGCCGTCCAACGCGGCATCCGGACGTTGACAGTTCTCGAGGATGACGAACTGATGACCGAGGCCAAGGAACTCCAGGCCCCATTCGAACTTGTCCGCTGGGTGGCCGAAAACGGGCGGCTACCGGTGCCGAACTTTGCGGCCGGCGGGATAGCGACCCCGGCCGACGCTGCCTTGTGCATGATGCTCGGAGCGGAGTCGGTTTTTGTCGGGTCAGGGATTTTCAAATCCGACGATCCGGAAAAACGCGGCCGAGCGATTGTCCAGGCGGTGACGCACTGGCAGGATCCGGCTCAGCTTGTCGAGGTGTCGCGAGGTCTGGGCGAGGCAATGTCCGGCATCGATTCGGGCAAACTTTCACCGGAGGAGATGCTCTCGCGTCGAGGGTGGTGAGCTTGTGACCGAGTACGGTGTTCTTGCACTCCAGGGCGACTGGGCGGCTCATGGCACGATCCTCCGCAAGTTGGGCGCTCACACCTGCCCTGTGCGGACCGCCGCCGAACTCGATCGCGTAGATGCCCTGGTGATCCCGGGTGGTGAGTCGTCGGCAATGTTGCGGCTGATGGAGCCGGAAAATCTCTCTCGCCGAATCCGGGATCGAATTGTGGCAGGAATGGCAGTCCTCGCAACATGCGCCGGCGTGATTCTGCTTGCGGAGAACATCCAGCCACCTCAGCAGGGCCTTGCCGTACTGGATGTCGATGTAGTTCGAAACGCCTATGGGCGACAACTGCACTCGACGGTTGCTGAAATCGTGCTCACCAAAGAGCTGGGCAAGCCGCTGAGCATGGAGGGCGTATTCATTCGCGCACCTCGAATCGTTCGCGTGAGCCCCAGCGTTATCGTGCTTGGCCGATGGCGCGATGATCCGGTTCTGATCCGTCAGGGCCAAATTCTGGGAGCGACGTTTCATCCAGAGCTGTCCACGGATCGCCGGATCCACGAAATGTTCATGAAGACAGGGGAGGCTGGACATGGATGATGTGCTTCTGCAACACGAAGAAGATCGTGGCATCCACCATCTCATCATGGACCACGGCCCCAACGCCCTCGACCGGTCGTTGATGGAAGCCCTCCACACCGCGCTTCAGAGTCTCGTGGTTGAGGGCGCTCCGGCGGTCGTTCTCGCCTCGGCTCATCCGACCCTCTTCTGCCCGGGTTGGGACCTCAAGGTTCTCTCGGATGCCGGGCGTGAGGAGCTGAGCGAGTTTCTTGACACCTTCAACGCCCTGATTCTCGAGCTCTTCTCCTATCCTGGACCAACGGCCGCGGCGATCGGTGGCCACTCGGTAGCGGCGGGATGTTTGCTGGCCCTTGCCTGCGATCTGCGGGTGATGGCGGTAGGACAGTCGCGACAAGGGCTCTCCGAGCTCAACCTCGGCGTGCCGGTGCCTGGCGGTTGCCTGCGTATGCTTCGCGCCAGACTCAGCTCTCCGGCCCTCGACGAATTGGTTTTTCGGGGTGAAGGGTGCACTGCGGAGCGTGCTCGGGAGCTCGGCATTGTCCACCGCACAGCCGGCGCCGATGAAACGCTCGCGGTGACTGACCTTGAGATCTCCAAGCTCGCCAGCCGACCCCGCCGCGCGTTCGTAGAGTGCAAAAAGATGCTCCTCGGCGATGTCTGGGAGGACATGCGGGCGACACGGCCCGAGGAGGCGGCGGCGTTCCTCGATTGCTGGTACGAGAAAGAGACCAGGAATCGCATCGCCGGCGTGGCCAGCAGCCTCCGCAATTGATCAGAACCGATAGCAGCGGTCCTGCTCCAATTCCTCGACATGATGAGGGAGGTCGGTAGCCGCCAGCTCCGCGCGAAGGGCCTCCACATACGGCGGCTTGAAATGGTAGAGATACACAGGCACCTCACGCCGGAGCTTTGACAGCTCGGTAGCGAGGGTTTGCGGGGTCATGTGGAGGCTCACGTCTGCCACGTCTTGCATATGGTTGGGAAATGAGACCTCGGTGATGACCGCGACGAGGTCCTCGGTCTCGTTTGCAATATCCCAAATCCGTTCGGTGGGTCCGGTGTCGGAGGTGAAGAGGATGCTCGAGGACCCCTGACGAAGGAGCAGGCCTGTTGTAGGCACGATGTGATTGACCTCGATCGCCACCACCTCCAGCTCTCCGGAGGGTAGAGGAGAGATAGTGAAAGGACATTCGATCTCGATTTCCTCGAACCGAACGGACGGGTAGAGATGGTTCGGAATGCGAGTGAAGTCCGGCCAGGTGTCGTTGTTGAAGAGATGTCGCCGAACGCCGGCGAGAACTCTCTTCGTGCAGAAGATCGAAACCGGTTCGTCACTCGAGCCGAAGGAATTTTCAACCAGAAAAGGGAGGCTGTTGGTGTGATCCATGTGAGTGTGTGTGATCAACACGTGGCGAACACGGCGCTGCTCGTCGATTGTCAGCGCCCTGGTAATGGCGCCCGCATCCACCGCGACGCACCCGTCGATCAGGAACGACGTCATCCTGCATTCGGGGCTGTCGCCCCCGAAACTGCCGAGAACCCGAAAATCCATCGAACGAGTATACCCGTACCAATCCTGTTCAGAGGGACGGGTTAAAACGCCTCGATTCGAGACACCCGATCGGATAAGCGGGTTAACATGCGTGCGATGCAACACGTGGAAGAGCACCTCTTTCGTCTCGGCATGCTGTTGGCTGGCGGTGGTACGCGGATCCGACGGCAGGTAGCGGCGGTACCCGCCGGTGACGACATTGGGACCGTGCTTGCCGAGAGACAAACGCCGCGCGCGCTTCTCACTACTGCCCGCGAATTGGCCGGGGCCGAGGCCGCAACGGTATTGGACCGGACGGCTCGCGCTGGGTGGAGGTGGCTGGTCCCCTCCGACGAAGAGTTTCCCTCTTTGCTGGGTACAATCACCGATCCACCCCTGGGGCTCTTCGTGCGCGGACGCATAACCTCGGCGAAGACCGTTACGATTGTGGGCTCTCGAAAGGCGACGCCATATGGCCGTCAGGTTGCGCGTCTTCTCGGAGAAGAGCTGGCCGGAGCGGGGGTGATCGTGATCTCCGGAATGGCGCGAGGGATCGACGAGTCGGCACACCGAGGGGCCATCGCGCGGGGTGGTGCGAGCTGGGCGGTTTGGGGCACCGGACCCGATCGCATCTACCCTCCAGAACACCGAGAACTTGCCGAAGAGTTGGCCGCGGATGGGGCCCTGCTCACCGAGTATCCTCCTGGAACGCCGCCGCGCCGCCACCACTTTCCGGAACGAAATCGCATCCTGGCCGGTCTGGCGATGGCGGTGGTTGTCGTCGAGGCTGCCGCGCGCTCGGGTGCGTTGGTGACGGCGCGCCTGGCGGTCGAAGAGGGTCGCGAGGTGTTGGCGGTTCCCGGCAACATCTTTTCGGAGTTTTCGGTGGGACCGAACACCCTGATTCGGGTGGGAGCACGGCCCCTCCTCACGCCGCGGGATCTCTTCGAGGCCATCGATGTGATGCCTGAGTCCGACCAGCAGCCCCCGCCGGACGAAGGTCTCTTGCGATATATCGCTGCAGGTGAGTCGCTGACCGCCGACGAGATTGCGGCCCGCGCACAGGTTGATGTCGCGGCCGCGGCCGGCGACCTCATTGCGCTTGAACTGGAGGGAAGTTTGCGGCGAGAACCCGACGGCCGTTACGCCCGGGTGCGCGGCACCCCGACTGATGACTAGCCCGTATATCTCACCGGGTTTCGTAGCGAGGGCGGCGAAGCGCTATTATCGGCTAGGTTTGTCGCGGATCGCGCGATGCAGTCGTATATGCGGGTGAGGTGCGAGCGGAGTGATGCGAGATAGAGGAATACTCGTGGTTGGCGGCGGGCTCGCGGGTAGCGAGGCGGCGTGGCAGCTTGCAGAGTCCGGGCTCGATGTTTTGCTCACGGAAATGCGCCCCCGTTGTTCAACACCGGTCCATCGCACCGGCCTGCTTTCAGAGCTCGTATGCTCCAACTCGCTACGCGGCGACGCTCCGACCAATGCGGTGGGAGTTCTCAAGGCCGAAATGGAGGCACTTGGATCGCTGGTCATCAAGACAGCACGGCGCGCACGGGTGCCTGCCGGCGGCGCGCTGGCGGTCGATCGTGAGGTCTTTGCCGAGGGAATCACCACGGCAATCAGTGGCCACCCACGAATAACGGTCCAGCGCCAGGAAGTTGAAGAGCTCCCGGATGGCCCGGCCATTTTAGCGACAGGCCCACTGACATCTCCAGCCCTCCACCGGGCCCTCGACGACTGTCTCGGAGAAAAGGCGCTTTCCTTCTTTGACGCAGTCGCTCCGATTGTGGCGGCGGATTCGCTCGATATGCAGCGCCTTTTCCGTGCTTCTCGGTATTCAAAAGGAGACGGCGCCGACTACCTCAACGCCGCGCTCGACCGCAACGCGTATGAGTCCTTCGTGGATGCTTTGCTGAGAGCCGAACGGGTCCCGTTCAAGGAGTTCGAGAGCGCCGACATCGCTTATTTCGAAGGTTGTCTCCCGATCGAAGTGATGGCCGAACGTGGTCGCGAAACGCTTCGCTACGGACCGATGAAGCCGGTCGGATTAACTGATCCGATTTCCGGACGGCGGCCATGGGCCGTTGTCCAGCTGCGCCAAGACGATCTCGCCGCCGAGCACTGGAATCTAGTCGGTTTTCAAACCAAGCTGACCCACGGTGAACAGAAGAAAATTTTTCGATCTCTTCCCGGTCTCGCGGAGGCGCGGTTCGTGAGGCTCGGGATGATACACCGCAACACCTTCATTAACGCACCGCTCCACCTCGATGACACCCTCCGCCTGCGGCTCCGACCGGATCTCCGGCTCGCCGGTCAGATAACCGGAGTCGAGGGCTATGTGGAATCGGCGGCGACCGGCTTGATAGCGGCCCGCTGTTTGGCCGCCGAGGAGGTCGGTGGCGTGGCGTTTCCCCCGCCGCCCGAAACTGCGCTCGGAGGGTTGGTCCGCCATCTGACCTCCAGCAGCCCGGACTCCTTTCAGCCGTCAAACATCACATGGGGCCTGATGATGCGGCTGCCAGTGACGGCAGGTATCCGGGGGCGTCGTGGACGGCGCCAGCGCCACGCCGAATTGGCGGTTGATCTAGCACAGAGGTGGGGAGAAGCCCTCCCCGGTCACTGGGTGTGACACAGATCACCCCAATCAAGAGAACCTTTCGCCCGGAAAAACCGTCTTATCTCACGAGAAGAGGATTGATACTCATGGTCCCTCGCATCATCGGCGGCGTGCGGCCGCACCCGGCGGGCAGTTTGGAATGTAATCGTCAGCCCGCTACGCGTGCGACTGTGGTCATCGCAGACTCGGGCGCCATGGTCGAGCTCTTGGTCTTCCCGTCAGAAGAGCCGGTCGATTGTGGTACCCGCTTTCACTATCGAGGGATCGTCTGGGAGATCACTGGAAAGCGGGACAGCGGCATCCTCGTTGCCGAACCCAGCCGGCACTAGCCGGCATCTTCACAGATGCCGGTTCCCTCAATCCGGCTTACCCCGCGGGTGGCTGCGGCGGTGGACCTCCATTAAATGAGCGAGGTCAACCTTTGTGTAGATCTGGGTCGTGGCCAGCGAGCTGTGGCCGAGAAGCTCCTGGATCACACGCAAATCCATACCGGCCTCGAGAAGATGGGTCGCGAACGCGTGACGCAAAGCGTGCGGATGGAGATGGTTGAGATCAGCAGTGCAGCGCACTCTTTCATCGATGATTCGTCTGATCGACCGATCACTGAGCCGGCCACCGCGCTGATTGACGAAGAGCGGATTATCCTCGGCAGCGACTTCCCGACGCCATTGTTCCCGTACCGGAAGGTACGCAGCGATGGCTGACGCTGCTGGTCGACCGAACAGCACCAGGCGCTCCTTGCGCCCCTTGCCGCGTACCCGTGCCAGGCGCCGGTCGAGATCGAGATCATCGAGGTCGAGAGCGACCAACTCCCCAACCCGCAGCCCTGCAGCGTAGAGCAGTTCCACGGCTGCACGGTCGCGGCGACCCGCCGCCGTTTCGGGAAAACCCTCCAACAGCTCTTCGATGGCGTAGCGATCGGCGACCTCAGGAGCGCGCTGAACTCCGTGGGGATGCGGCACGGCCTCCGCGGGGCTCGCCACAAGCGTATTCTCGGCGACGAGGAAACGAAAGTAGGTGCGAATCGAGGCAAGGGCTCGAGCGATCGAGCTCGGTGCGAGATGTTTGGAGTGGAGGTGGGCGAGATAGGCACGAACCGCAACCGGGCTCAGATCTTGCGGCATGCTGAGGTCGAGCTCGGAACCGGTGAAGTCTATGAAATTGCGGATCTCCCGGCGATAGGCGCGAAGGGTAGCAGGAGATAAGTTTCGTTCCCACTCAAGGTGTTCGAGAAAACCATCGAGTAGCCAGCTTGGGGACCTTGACAGGGCCGTCGCGTCGCTCATTCGGGATCCTTCGGCGATTGCGGCAGCGAGCCAGTGGATCGCCACCACCATAACCGCAGAAGGTCGCGCAGCATCTGAGCCGAGTGGCGAACGGCGAGAACCCGCGATGCCTCGATGTGTCGCCATCGAACGCCGACCTCGTGGACAGTGTATCCCCACGAACGAGCAATGACGAGCAGCTCGACATCGAACGCGAAACCGTCGAGATGCTGGACGGCTGCCAGATCGCGAGCGAGGTTGCCTGGAAAGAGCTTGAAACCGCACTGGGTGTCGTGGATATTGCACAGTCCAAGCGTGCGCACGATGAGGTTGAAGGTTCGTCCCATGAAGTCCCGATGGCGGGGCTGACGAACTTCGACGAGGCGTCGTTGAACGGCCCTCGATCCGATCGCCACGCCACCGTCCTCCGCAGCACGTGCCAGTGACGAAAGCTCCTCGACAGGAGTCGAGAGATCGGCGTCGGTGAGCAGGACCCATTCCCCCACCGAGAGCCCAAAGCCCGTGCGTACGGCGGCACCCTTGCCGAGGTTCTTTCGATGATTTGCAATGCGCAAATCGATCTCGTTCGGTAGCTTTGCCGCCCGCACAGCCTCAGCGGTTCCATCCCTCGAGCCGTCATCGACGACGATGATCTCGGCCGGAAGCCAGTTAGGGTTGTCGGAAAGGAAAGAACTAATGCGATCTAGTGACGGCGGAAGACGACCTGACTCGTCGAGTGCGGGGATCACCACGCTCAGGCGAATCTGCATGATTCACCGGCCTCCCGCCGCCCCCGGCAGCAAGACTGGACGAGCCATCTCAACCTGAGTCGTCGGCGACCAGGTCGGACGCTGCTGCAGCACCGAGGATCGATCTCTGGCATCCGAGGAGACCGGGCAGGCCGAGAGTCGCGACACCGGCGAGGGCCGCGACCAACACCAACGGCACTCTTCCCGGGAGAACCGGTGTTGCGAAGTTCACGCCAGCGAGCAACATTCCCGGTGTTCCCTGGCGCACGACGACCAGCACCGAAGCGGCAAAGGCCCACCACACTAACGCCAGAGCGGCGGCCCAGGCAAATGCGGGCAGAGTTGGGCGTTCTCCAAGGATCAGAATCGCGATGAGGGCGCCGGTGCAGACCGCCAACATACCCACGAGATCGGCCCACGCAGTCGCCATGAGGGTGATCAGGGGCGGTCCGGGACCCACCTCCTCCGATTCCTGCCGTGGATCGGGTCCGGGTTGCACGTTTCCTGGACGTTCGTTGAGAGTGTCCCAGTTGGTGAGGATGTCGTTGCGATCAGTCATCGACCGGCCAGGCTTCCGACGAAAATCTTGAGCTGCATGTCCACAGGGCGCCCCTTGTAGGTGTCGATAAATCGCAGGATCCGCTGCACCTCCTGGTCGTCCGGTTGGCGGACCGCGAGATCGGTGAGATATCCCTCGGCTCCCGAAAGATTAAAGGCGCGGAGCTCAGCCATGGAGGCGTTGAACAGTTCGCGATCGTAAAACGCCATCACCTCTTGATCGTCGGGTCGGACATCTAAGAGGTCTTTGGCGATGCTAAGAGCGGCACGTCGATCGCCTGCCTCAAGCGCACCATGGAGATTGGCTGCCTCGGGTTCGGCCTCAAGGATCTCGAGACGAAGTTCTTCCAATCCGGGATCGTTCGGATGAGCCTTGAGCGCTGCCATCAGGTTTTCGAATGCCGCCATCCAGCGGCCTTCCGTGAAGAGTTCCCTGGAGATAGAGAGACCTTCTGGGACCCGGGTTGGCAATGGGGTGGCGACGGCCGCGCGGTACTTTTCCAGGCGACGGTCGATCCTGGCCTGGAAGTCATCGTTGGCGGAGTTCTGCTCGAGATGGAGGATGGCCTCCTCCACCTGGTTCTGGTTGTACATCGCTTCGGCGTCGGCGAGAACTTTTTGGACGACCTTGATGCGCCCCTCTCCGATGTCCTTGGGGACGAAAACGCCTCCGAGCCATAGAGCGGCGGCGACAATCAACAACCCGACAACGCATATCGCGGCCCACCGCTGCCAGGGGAAGCGCCATTTCGGTTTCTTCGGAATGGGGCCCTCACCCTCGAGAGGTTCTTTCGTCTTGCCGGCCGCTACCCCGAAATCTGCGATCGTGGCGAACTCGTCCGAGAAGAGATCATCTTCGAGCTCGGGCATTCCCGGCTCGGTAACAGCCTCGGCGTCGGGACGAACGCCTCGATCAATTGTTTCTCTGAGCCTGGTGGCGTCAACGTGGTTGGGGTAAAGGGCGAGGACGCGATCGACGAAGTTGCGTGCGAGATCGAGATCCCCGCTGTCATGGCTCGCTTCAGCATCTGTGAGCATGGGCTCGATGCGCCGTTCGAGATCTTCCTTAGCGTGGCGAATGTGCTCGATGCGGTCCTTGGTTTCCTCGTGATTTGGATCGATGAAAAAGATCCGCGACCATGCGTCGATCGCGGCGGCATAATCATCGGCGGCAGCAGCTGCCCCCCCCGTGGTGAGGAGATCTCGTATGACGGCAGGGGGGTCGTCGGGGTCGACCTCGCCCGGACCCTCGTCGCCGTTTAGAGCTTCCGAAGCGGCATCGAAAAGATCAGCGGCGTCATTTGCCGCGTCTTCATAGTACGGTTCTTCCGAAATCGGCGGCGGTTCGTCCCCGGAAAGGTCTAGGGCCGCGGGTTCCTCCGATGTGATGCCTGGCTCTGGATGGTTCGTGAGCGGGTCATTCCGCACTTCAGCCGGCGCCTCGTGGTCGGGCGCCATGGTGAAGAGCTCCGCGTCGTCGGTCGTGGCAGCGAAGTCCGGCACACCCTCGTCCGCCGCAGCGAACGAGACCTCTTCTCCAGCCACCGTTTCGGGAACGATCTCGGTCTGCGACGCTGACATATCGCTGCTTTTCTCGATCTCGGCGATGGTGGATGCAATATCGCGGTGGTGTGGGTCGAGGGCCTGCGCCATCATGACGAAGTTCGCCGCTTCTTGGGAATCGCCAAGGGCGAGGGCTTCGCGGGCCTGGGCTAGGAACTGACCCACCTGAGACTCGCCCTTGGTAGCCGCATCGATTTGACCGAGGAGGTTCCGCGCCTCCTCATGGCCAGGAAGATCGAGGAGCACCTGCTCCACTTTGGACCGCGCGCCCTCGAAATCGCGGTTGTTGAAATCCTCCACCGCTTCCACCAACAGGTTGTTGATCGTCTCGGTGGTGGGGGCCTGGAGTTGTGAAACGATCTCGTTGAGATTGATTTCGCCGGCGCCCGATGAGAGCTGCTGGTGCAGGTTGATCGCCGGTGCGTAGGCGGGGTCGAGTCTGAGGACGAATTCGAGGCCGATGAGAGCTTCCTCCCGGTTGCCCTGTTGGAGTTTGCCCACCACCTGTTTGAAGGCGGTCATCACACGGTCCTTGGCCTGTTGGGAGAGATCAGTGTTGCCGGGATATGCCATGATATCGATGTTATCACGGGGTCGTCTCGGCCCTGATGACGTTCCCTAACCCGCTTATCTCACCACCTCGCCACGCGACGTATGAGAGGTACGGATCAACCTGCCGACAGCGCCCCTTTGAGGACGATCCGAACCCGGGTTCCACCGGAACTGAGACTCTTGAGCTCGAGCACACCGCCATGGTCAGTGACGATTCGGTGGACAAGCGCAAGCCCCATGCCGGATCCCCGCCCCTTGGTCGAGAAGAACGGTTCCACAAGGGTTTCGGTGTCCTCGATCGGTAGACCGACGCCGGTGTCCTCGACCTCAATGACCACATCTTCAGCCTCGACTCGTGCGGTGATCACGATCGTCCCGTCGCCTGGGGTGGCCGAGACGGCGTTATCGAGAAGGTTGACCAGGACTTGGCGTAGGAGCACCGGGTCAACCAGGGCCGTGATCTCCTCTGCCGGAAGCTCCACTCGCACCTCGAGGCCATCGCGGACACCGCCGTACAGGGAGCACACCTCACGCAGCACCTGCCCAATGGCGGCCGGTCGGGGATCGATGGCGGGCATTCGGGCGTATTCCTGAAACGCATCCACCAACTCTTTGAGACCGGTGACCTGACCGATGATCGCTTCACAGCCGGAGGTCACGATATCCCGCATGCCCTGGTCGAGAGAGTCAGCCCTCCTCTGAATGCGCTCGGCGGCGAGTTGGATGGGGGTGAGCGGGTTCTTGATCTCGTGCGCGATGCGCTGAGCGACCTCACTCCACGCCGCCTGCCGTTGGGCCTGCATCAACTGGGTGAGATCATCCATCGCCACCACCCGACCGCCGCCGGGGAGGGGTCGCGAGGTGATATCGACGTGAATGACCTCGCCATCGGTTTCGATGTCGAGCTCGTACCTCGCATCGGCGGGCTGCCCGGGCAACAGCCGGGCTCGAAGATCCTCGAGGCCGGAGCGATCCAGGTCGTCGAGAGGGAGCCATTCCTGTGCCCACTGCGGTTGGCCGAGCATCTTTGCCGCGGCCGGATTGGGCCGAAACATGGTGCTCTCTCCGTTGAGCGAGAGTACGCCGGTGGGAACAGTGGCGAGAAGAGTTGCAAGCTCCTGATTGGAGGCCAGGATCTTCCCCTCGGTGGCACGGACCCGGCGAACCATCGCATTGAAGGAATCGACCAGTACTGCCATCTCATCGGACGCGGGAACGTCCACCTCCTCGAGGGCATCGCCCTCAGCCACACGCCGGGTGGCGCCGGCCACGGCCAGCAACGGCTCGGTGAAGCGCCGCGACAGGTATAGCCCAATCCAGACCGTGGCAAAGAGAAGAAGGAGGGTAATGGCCAGAAACACGAGGATGGTGGTGGCCGTGATCGTTCCCTGGTTCCTCTTCAATTCCTGAAACGAGGCGTCAGCCGCAATGGCGTTCTCCAGGTGGAAGAGGAGCTCGCGAGGCAACATATTCCCGACGACCACTCGGCCTTCGTTTCTGATCGGGCTCCAGGCACGGATGAGGAGGCCTCCTCGCCAACGTTCCGACCGCACGTCAGACGGCCGGAGCTCGTCCCACCGCAGCGGAGGCAACGAAGCCGGAATTCGACGAGGGTCTGCCACAGCCTCTTCGAGATCGTTGCCCTCATACAGCGCGACCATATCGACCCCGAGGAGATGCTGGAGTCGGACGAGGTCCAGCCGGCCGCCGTTGCTTTCGAGCTCCTCCGCCGCGACGACGGCCTGGCGTTGAAGGCGATCCTCCACCAACTCCCGAACCTGTACTGTGACCTGGGCACCGCCGCGAAGAATCGTTTCCACCGGTGCGGAGAACCATCGATCGATAGAGCCCTGGAGTAAATTGGTGGCGATGAGGAAAATGAGAATCACCGGCACAAACGTCAGACCGACATATGTGAGTACCAACTTTGTGCGAAAGCGACTCCCAAGAACACCTGTCCGGCGCTCGACGGCCAGCCGGACCAGATTTCGGACGAGAATGAAACTAAGGACGAGGATGAGGGAGATGTCGAGGTACCACAGAACGAACAGGAGAACCCGGTTGGTGAGTTCTTCGGGTGATGATTCCTTGGCGCGTTGGAGGAGGTAAAAGGCGCCAGCCGAAAGCGCCATCAGAACAACAAAAACCGAGACCAGGAACCGATTTTCTCTGTGGTATCGGCCCCAGGCCTCACTCAACCGGCTCACCGGGTGACATCCCAACCGCCGTGGAAGGCTGAGCTCATGTGTCGTCCGGCGACGCCTCGAGACGCACCTCGATCCAACCCGTACCCTCGGTCGAAGGGAAGATCAGCCAAGCTGTACCGCTCGAAAAAACCGCGCGTGCGCGGACCCGCAGAAACGCGCCCCGCCGCCCATGCGGCAACGGTATCTCCACCGCAGGTGGTGCTGCGAGCCAACGACGGGCGGCTTCGGCTGTGTCCACCTCTCGGCTGATCGTAGTCGTTCCATTGACGATCACCTGGCATCGGAAGCGTCCCGTCACGGCGTCGAAGGTCACACTCGCCTTGGCGACCCCTTTCCAGAGCTTGCGGTCGGGGAACAAACGGCGCCGCGCATACACGCGAAGCGTGTAGTCGATTTCGGTGGCGAGTCCCGATTCGAGGGAACTCTCCACCGACGGGGGCAACTCTCCGGCGAGTTTGAATTGGACAACCAGGGCCTCAGCACCCCGGTCCACCTCGAGGGAGAGTGGTTGGCCGGCGAGGGCCATTATCAGCAGAAGCGTACACGTGATCCCCGACATGCTGCGGCAATTCTACCGCGGATTCGCCGGAGCAGCCGGCTGATATTCCCGGCCGTATTTCGTGACACGAGTCGCGAATGGTAAAGTGTGGCGATTCGAGCGGAACGGAGGGATCGCCATGAGCGCAACCATTCCCGGGTGGTCCCCGGAGATCGAGCGCGGATTCAAGGAAATTCTCTTTCGGTTCCTGGAGGAGATCCAGTGCACCAGGGCCGCGTTGTACTTGTACGGTCCCGAGGATCTTTTCCTGCTCGCAACCCAATACGGTTTCGGTCGCCGCGATGTCCTCGCGATCGAACACGGTTTGAACGACGCCATGGTGAAAAGGGTGCGCGAGCTCAACGGTGTTCCAGCAGCCTTCAACCGAAAGGACAACCTCGGCTCGCTGACCGAGTACCTCAAGAGTGCCGGCAACGCCAAGTTGCTCCTGGTGCCACTGATCGCCGGCGACGAGCTCATCGGTTTCATCGACGCCCGCGACAAGGGAAGAAAACGGACGTTCGAACGGACAGACGTGAACCATGCGAAGAAGATTGCTGCCGCCATGGTCGAGTATGCCAAACGTAGCGGTTTTCTTGGTCCTGTCGACGAGATCGACCTCCCGGAACAGCCACACCAACATCAGCCACAGGCCGTAGCGAAGCCACCGCAAGGATTGGCGAGAGCACCGATGCTCGACGAGACGGGTCTTGAAACGGTCCACAGCGCCGCCCTTGATTGTGTCCTCGAGCAGTACGTCACCGCAGTGGCGATCACCCTTGTTACCCCGGATGGGGCTGCGACCCTGATCAACGTTCGCGAGGGTGGGGCGGAGGTTGATTGCGAGGCGTTGTTCCGCCATCAGGCGTCTGCGATGGCGGAGGCCGGTATCCTTGCGCCCGACCAGGGGTCCTGGCGGTCGGAAATCCGCCGAATACCGACAGCGGCCGTTACCGCACCTTCGCCGATTGTCGCCTCAGCGGTTCTCCTCAACGACCCCGATGCCGGCTGCCTCTCAGCCTCGGTGATCTCTGGCGCCGGCGCGACTGGCGCCCGGACCACCCTGGCACGCCTACGGGCCCGCACCGAGGATGCGCACACGAGTTCACTTCTCCGCTTCTCCCGTCGCAATCTTGCTCGTCGTCTGCTACAACCCGGGAAACGCACATATCCCGATCTCGTGGCCCATTCCGAGGCCGTGTCCCGGCTCGCGTTCGCGATGGCCCGGCAGCTCGGTCTCTCTCCGGAGCGCGCCGAGGAGGCCGTGCTTGCCGGAATTCTCCACGATGTAGGGATGCGCGAGCTCGACTATGAACGGCTGTATGGCAGCAGCTCGCCGTCAGCAGACGACCGCCTCCGATACCAGAAACACCCGGAGATCGGTGCACGGATTCTCGTCGGAACAGGTCTTGACGAGGTTGCCGCAGCAGTCCGCCATCATCACGAGCGTTGGGATGGAACGGGCTACCCCGACCGACTGGCGCAAGAGGAAATCCCGTTTCTTGCACGATTGGTGCATGCGGCTGAGGTCTTCGACGTCCTCACGGTACCCGGTCGTTATCGGCCGACCGTCAGCCCGGAGCGCGCCATGGAGATCATCGACCGCGGCAAGGGGCACCAGTTCGATCCGGAAATGGTGGGGGTCCTCACCAGGGTGGTGCAATGACCGAGGGACGCAAGATACTCGCAAAGAATCGCAAAGCCCGCCACACCTACCACCTCCTCGATCGGGAAACAGCGGGTATCGAGCTCCTCGGCACCGAGGTCAAGGCTATTCGGGCCGGGAAAATCAATATCAAAGAAGGTTATGTCGCATTCGCGGGTGGCGAAGCGTTTCTCGTCGGGTGTCACATCGGCGCCTATGACAGTGCCGGTTACGCAGGTCACGATCCACTCCGCCGCCGCCGCCTGCTCCTCCATAAGCGCGAGATTGAACGCTGGGCGAGCAAGGTCAAGGAGAAAGGCCTCACTGTCGTTCCGCTGACGGTTTTCATCGATGGCAACTGGATCAAGGTAGAGATCGCCCTCGTCCGCGGGAAGCAGCTACACGACAAGCGCGAGACCCTGCGCCGTCGTACCCTCGATCGCGAGGCCGAGCAGGCGGTCAAGGAACGAAGCAACGGTTGACATTGGCATAATCGCGGCGTAAATTCACGGTTTCGAGGGATTCGAGGCGCCCAGACTCCCCTTTTTGCGGGAATAGCGCCTGCCGGTGCGGGTTTTTCAGTTCGGGCATGGAGACACAGACTGATGCAAGACGAGATCCTCATTCGCGGTGCACGCGAGCACAACCTGGCCAACATCGATGTCGCGATTCCACGCAACCGGATGGTCGTAATCACGGGGGTTTCCGGCTCGGGAAAGTCGTCTTTGGCCTTCGACACGCTCTTTGCCGAAGGTCAGCGACGCTATGTGGAATCACTGTCGGCCTATGCTCGTCAGTTCCTCGATCAGATGGAAAAACCGGACGTCGACACGATCGAGGGGCTTTCTCCCGCCATTTCCATCGAGCAGAAGACTACCTCGCGCAACCCCCGATCGACCGTCGGCACGGTGACGGAAATCCACGACTACCTCCGTCTGCTGTGGGCGTCCATCGGCACGCCGGAATGCCCGGACTGTGAGATCCCGATTCAGCCGCAAAGTGTGGAACAGATGGTCGACCGTATCCTCGATCTGCCGGACGGGACGAGGTTCATGCTCCTCGCACCGGTTGTCGAGGGACGCAAGGGGGAGCACCGAAAAATCTTTGCGCAGATGGTGCGCGAGGGCTTCGTCAGGGCTCGTGTGGATGGTGAAATCGTCGAGGCTGCCGACCCTCCGGAGCTCGCAGCGAAGCGCAAACATACCGTCGAGGTGGTCGTAGATCGCCTGTCGGTTCGGAAGGGTGTGGCCGCCCGTCTTGCCGATTCCATCGAAACTTCCCTCCGGGTCGGCGGAGATTTGACCTTAGCGGCGGTTGAGAATGGCGAGGAGATCGTTCTCTCGGCGCGGCACGCCTGTCCTCGGTGCGGATTTTCGCTGACGGAGGTATCTCCGCGCCTGTTTTCGTTCAATTCGCCGCAGGGCGCCTGTCCCACGTGCTCCGGTCTCGGGTTTCTGCGCGAGGTCGATGCCGAGAAGCTGGTGATCGACCCCGAGCGGACGCTTGCCGGCGGCTGTCTGGCGATGGTCGGAAAGGCTCGCAGCTCGTGGTTCCGGCACCAGGTCGAGCAGCTTTCGGTCGCCCTCGGGTTCAATCTTGAAACCCCATGGCGGCAGCTCCCGGAAGAAATCCGGCGTGTCCTCATGTACGGCACAGAGGGTGAGCACGAGTTCGTATGGGAAGGGCGAAAGGGGGCCTACCGCTATCGGGACCGCTTCGAGGGGGCGGTGCCGCGCCTCGAGCGCCGGTACGCCGAGACCGCCTCGGAGGACGTACGGCGCGAGCTTGAACGGTACATGTCCTTCGCCCCATGCGGCGACTGTCACGGGGCGCGTCTTTGCCGGGAAGCGTTGGCGGTGAGAATCGGGGGCCGAAACCTGGTCGATGTCTCGGCTCTGCCGGTCGATCGCGCCCTGGAGTGGTTCTCCTCTCTCGAGCTTAACACTCGCGACGCCGAGATTGCCGACAAGATCCTGCGCGAGGTGAGAGATCGTCTCGGATTCCTGGTTTCCGTCGGGCTCGACTACCTGTCCCTCGATCGGATGGCCGGGACTCTGTCCGGCGGAGAGAGCCAGCGAATTCGGCTCGCAACCCAGGTCGGTTCAAAGCTGATGGGCGTGCTTTACGTTCTTGACGAGCCGTCGATCGGCCTCCACCAACGGGACAACCGGCGGCTCTTGGACACGCTCAAGGGGATGCGCGACCTGGGCAACACCGTCGTTGTGGTGGAACACGACGAGGAAACGATTCGCGAGGCGGACTGGGTTGTCGATCTCGGTCCAGGCGCCGGGCGCAATGGTGGGAGGGTGGTGGCGAGCGGACCGCCGGAGTCTCTGAGCGACATCGAGGACTCCCTCACCGGCGCCTATCTGTCGGGCAGGCGATCCATCCCGGTGCCGGTTGAAAGGTCAATGGGCAACGGGGGTCGAATCGTGTTGCGGGGTGCGGCCGAGCACAACCTCAAGAAAATAGACGTCGAGCTGCCTTTGGGTCGGCTGATTTGCATCACCGGAGTGTCTGGCTCTGGAAAGAGCACCCTGATCAACGACATCCTCTTCAAGGCCGTGGCCCGCCAACTCTACGGTACGCTTGCGAGACCGGGGCGGCACGATTCCGTGGAGGGCGCGGAGCTCCTCGACAAGGTGATCGCCATCGATCAGTCACCCATCGGGCGAACCCCGCGCTCCAACCCGGCCACCTACACCAAGGTCTTTGACCCCATCCGCTCGCTCTTTGCCGCCACCACCGACGCCCGCGCCCGCGGCTACAAGCCGGGCCGCTTCTCCTTCAATGTCCGTGGAGGCCGCTGCGAAGCTTGTCAGGGCGCGGGCAGGTTACGGATCGAGATGCACTTTCTGCCCGACGTCTTCGTCACGTGCGATCAGTGCGGCGGGAAACGCTATAACCGCGAAACCCTCGAGGTCCACTTCAAAGGCCTCAATATCGCCGAGGTCCTCGACCTCACGGTCAACCAGGCGCGCGAGATCTTCGCCTCGGTGCCCAAGATCGTGCGCGTTCTCGACACCCTCGTTTCGGTCGGTCTCGGTTACCTCCATCTCGGGCAGCCGGCGACCACGTTGTCGGGCGGCGAGGCGCAACGGATCAAGCTCTCACGCGAGCTCGCCAAGCGGGCCACCGGCAGGACCCTCTACCTGCTGGACGAGCCGACCACCGGGCTGCATTTCCACGACGTCCGCAAGCTCCTCGGAGTACTCCACGCGCTGGTTGATCGCGGCAACACCGTGATTGTGATCGAACACAATCTCGACGTCATCAAGACCGCCGACTGGATCATTGACCTCGGACCCGAAGGCGGCGACGGTGGGGGTGAGGTGGTGGTCGCCGGAACCCCCGACGACGTTGCGCGCTGCAAGGCCTCCTACACCGGTCAGTTCCTGAAGAAGCTGCTGTAGCGGGGAATCCGGACCTCCGGCCGCGTTTCCCTCCCTCGCTCCAGTCGGAGAAACGCACCCAGAGGTCCAAACTCGTCGCGATCGCGAAACCTGCGCTGCGCTCCGGTTTCGCGGGGCCTCGTTCAGTCCTACAGCATCCGGGGTCGGCGTGGCGGCTGCGCCGCCCCATGGCGCTGTCGGTCCGGGCCTCTGCTACGGCTCGCGATACGCCGCAATCTGGCGGTCGCAAGCGACCGCCATCTCACGACGTCTCGCGGCCCTCGCGACGAGGCCCTGCGCGACAGCGCCACGCCGACAAAGGCTTCCCGGCGGAGGATTCAAGCCGGGGGACGTCAAATCCGAAATCCGAAATCTCTTCGGGCTACGCCAATATCGAGTAACCCCCATCGACGATGAGCGTCTGGCCGTGGATCATGGACGCGTACCGCGTGCACAGAAAGATGACTACGTTGGCCACGTCTTGGGGATGTACCAGGCGACCGGCCGGAGTGCGCTCGCGGGCGCTTTCAAGGAGTTCCTCACGGTTTGGAAAGTGAAGCAGGGCGTCGGTGTCGACGGTGCCCGGCCGAGACTGCGTTGATGCGCAATCCCTCGGGGGCGAATTCCGCTGCCAGGTGCCGCACCATCGACTCCAGAGCGGCTTTTGAGGCGCCGACCGCGGTGTAGTTGGGAATCGCCCGTAGCGCACCGAGTGAGGAGACCGCAACCAGGGATTTTTCGCTCGCCGAGTCCATCTTCAAGAACTGCTGGGTGATCGGCAGCAGGGCAGCGGCGTTGATGTGCATGGACCAGTCGAAATGGTGCAGGGTCAGCTCGCGCGCCGGCCGCAACACGCCGGAGGCGGCGTTCGACACGACGACATCCAGACCACCCCAGGAATCGCTGATCAGCGAAAAAAGGCGTTCCACATGGTCGGGTTTGGCGACGTTTCCCTTGAGTACCAGCGCGCGGACGCCTCGCTCCTCGATTTCGTGGGCGGTTTCCTCCGCGCGGGTGCGGTTGCGGAGATAATTGATGGCGACATCGACCTTGAAGTCGGCCAACGAGAGCGCGATAGCGCGTCCGATGCCGCGGGATGAGCCGGTCACCAGCGCGCGTTTGCCTCGCAGTTTGAGATCCATTTGCACCTCCTGAATCACAAGCTACCCCGGGGTTGCCCGGAAAACAAGCGTAGATGTTGAGTTTTCTAGCGATTTGGCCTTGACAGCGTGGTACCGCAGCCCCACACTGTGAATACGAAAAAAAATAGGAGGTTCCCATGAACAAGACCGAAATGGCGATGAAGCTTGCGAAGAAGGTTGGCCTCAGTCAGGGAAAGGCTGCGGAGATCATCGATGCGATGTTTTCGGCCCACCCGCGGACAGGCCTTATCGCGACGGCGCTCGACGCCGGTGAGAAGGTGACGATTCCCGGATTCGGCACCTTTGCCACCAAGCAGCGTGGTGCGCGTACGGGCCGCAACCCGGCGACCGGTGCGACAATTCACATTCCGGCGAAGAAGTATGTTCACTTCAAGCCGGGCAAAACTCTTCGCGAACGCGTCGAGCTTTAGAGGCTGCTACGGCGCGCACCGGCCGAGGGCCGGTGTGAGTTGGTGACAAGTTCGCCTCGGGTGAACCATAGATGATGAGGCCGGGCTTGCCCGGCCTCATTCTTTAACGCACGACGAATCGGTACGCCTTGGTCACCGTGGTGTGCGCCTTGACCGGCACGCCGTTCTTGGTTCCCGGCTTGAATCGGTACTGCATCACTGCGTCTTCGACCGCCTGGGTGATGCCGAACCCCTCGTCATCGGCGCGCAGAACCATGACATCCTCGACCAGCCCGTCGGTGCCCACCGTCGCCTGGACGATCACAATCCCCTGGCGTCTCGAGAAGCGGGCCGCGCGCGGCCACGCCACGTCCTGCTCCTTAATCACCACCGGCAACGAGTCGAGCTCCGAAAGATCCACCACACCGTTTTCTTCAACGGGCACCGCTGGTTTGGAAGCTGTGCTCGGTGCCGACGTCAGTGCTGAGGGGGACTCGGCCACCTGAGGGGCCGTTGTTGGAATGGCCGCTGCCGCCCGCCGCAATTCCTCCTCGACCACAGCTGTTGCAGTCTGGCGGGCGGCCGCCTGGCGGCGCGCCTCCTCGGCTGCACGCTGCCGTTCCGCCTCCCTTATCCGTTGCGCTTCTTCCTCGGCCGCGATCTGTTGCTGGAGCTCCTCCCGGCGGCTCTGATCGTCATTCGTCAACTGACCCTGTTCAGCCCGACGCTCACTCGCCTGCAGCTTCTTCTGGAGGTCTTCGATCGTGGTCTGCCGATCGAGCAGCTCTCTGCGAATTTCCTCCTCCTTTTCGGCCATCATCTCGGCCACCAGGCCCTGCGCGAGCTCGCGCATCTTCTCCTCCTGGGCCTGCCGCTGAGCGGCGATCTCGGCCGCGGGTCGGGGTCGGTGGGAGAGGTTGGGTTTCCGGCCCGCGAGTCACCATGAAGATGGTGACCGCGGCAGCTGCGAGAACCGCGGCAGCCGCACCGAAACCGATCCACAGACCTCTGCGGTTCCCACCCTGGGGACCGGCGTCAGCCTTGGCCGCGATCAGGGGTTCCAGGGTCGGCTCGACGACCGGCGCCAGATAGGGCGTCACGTCGACTGCGGTCTCCGCGGCGCGATCCTCCTCCTCGGCTTCGATTTCTGAACGGAAGAGCCGGTCCATATACAGTGCGAGGTTGAAGGTCGTGGGGCTGTAGGCGCCACCGTAGAGGAGACGAGCGAGCTCCTTCTTGAAGTCGGGGACGGAGCTGAAACGTTCCCCGGGAAGATGGGCGAGAGCGCGGAGGAGTAGGGCCTTGATATCCCCGGGCAACGGCACGTCCTCGTAGGTGAGACGAGCGCCGGTGATGGCTTCCGGCCGCTTTTCGGGATGAGCCGGCAATGCGGATCCGCAGAGCAGATGGAAGAGAATCGCTCCGAGGGAGTAGACATCTCCGTGACGGCTCGCCATCCGCGTGAGCAGGACCTCGGGTGCGAGATAGGGATGAACGATTTGTGTCGAGCTGTCGTCATCGATCAACGTCAGCAGTTGGTCGCCGAATCCGAATCCGGACACGACGCCCTCTCCGTCATTTGTGACGAAAATGAGCCCGGGGTGAAGAAAACCGTGCACCACTCGACCGCCATCGACTTCCACCGTGAGGGCGCTGGAGAGGGCGAGCGCGATCTTCTCGACGATCAAGAGCGCATTGTCCACTGGAACCGGAAACTGCTCGTCCGCGACCCGTTGGAAGACCGCGCTCAGGGGCTGTGAGGAAACGTACTCGCATGCCATTGCGGGAGTGCCGTCATCGACGACGCAGTCGACCCCGGCGGCCACGTTGGCGGACTGCAGAACGGACGCGATGCTCCTTGCCCGGTCGAATGCCGCGATCACATCAGCGGCCGGCACCTGGTTTCGGTCGAAGACTCGCAGCCAAACAGAGCGCTTGACCCCTCCAGCATCAAACTCGCCAGCGCGATAAAGATGGCCGAGAGGATCGTCAAGAACCTCTTTGAACTGAAGATAGGATGCAAAAACCTTGAAGGCTCTGGCCATGGGTTTCCTCCAACGCGAACCTAGCCCGCTCTTCTCACCGGGTTCCTACTGCGGTTTGCGAGGTACCACACCCGGCGGTGTCTTCTCGTCTCCGGGTGCCTCGACGTACTGTTGAGTATATGCCTTGCCCCGTAAAGCCCGGAGGGATTCTAGGTTGAAAACCCCACCGGGCTCTGCACCTCGTCGCCCTCGGGAAAAACCGGTGAGATATTCAGGCTGGTACCACGCTGCGCGGGCGGTCAACGACGAGCGCTGCGCCACCGTGCCACCGCCCGATTGTGCTCGCTGAGGGTGCGTGAAAAGTCATGGCCGCCGCCGGGTTTGGCGACGAAGTAGAGGTACGGTGTAGATTCGGGATGCAGCGCCGCAGTCAGCGCAGCACGGCCGGGTGAGTTGATCGGTCCGGGAGGGAGCCCCGGGTTGCGATAGGTGTTGTACGGGTCGTCAACCTCCCAGTGAATGCGGTAGAGCCGCCCCGACCACTCCTTGCGGCGCTTGAGCGCGTAGACCACCGTCGGATCACACTGCAGGAGCATGCCACGACGCAACCTGTTGAGGTAGACGCCGGCAATCAGCGCCCGCTCTGAATCGACCGAGGTTTCCGCCTCGACCAGTGAGGCGAGAGTGACGGTTTCCAATGACGAACCCCAGGGCTCGACGTCGTCGAGCCGTTCCTCCGACCACACCTCGACGAAACGTTCGACCAGGTGCCGGGCGGCGCTCGAGGCAGGCGTGCCGACCGCAAAAATGTAGGTGTCTGGGAAGAGAAAGCCTTCGAGCGACGGCGCCTCGGGTGCAATGGCGGCGATCCAGTCCACACGACCGATTAGAGAACCCCACTCGCCGGCGGATCCGACACCGAGGTCGACGAACTGAGCACCGATGGATGTGGCATCGCTCCCTTCCACGATCGTTACGCCAAACATCTCGACTCGACCGTCGAGAACGGTTTCCAGGACCTCCGCCGGGCACATCCCGGGGTCGAAGACATATCTTCCGTAGTGAAGTCCTCGCCCTCGCGCCCATGCGCGGAGATACAGTCTTGACGCCAGGGTCGACGGCGCCAGACCCTCGCGCTCAAGAAGTCCGAGGATCTGGCGGGCGGATGAACCCTTGGCGATCTCGATCTCCACCTTGGCTGATGACTGCCAACCCCAGAGGGTGTTGTAAAACCAGATTGCCCCGGCGGTGCCTGACACCAGAAAGAAGAGGAGCGGGACAACGAGGAAGCGACTTCTCATGAGAAGGTCATATCCTCGGGCTGGTGGGCCGCGCGTGGGTGGCGAGGTACTCCTCGAGTAGAACCTGCGCCGCAAGGTCGTCGACCCAACCACGCCGGGGTCGTCCGGCCGCACGTGCCCGCCGGCGGGCTTCATCGGTCGACAGGAACTCGCTCTGAAGCACAACCTCAACACCCAGGGTGCGAAGATGCTCGGCGAGCAGGCGGCTCCGCCGGGCCGCCGGGCCGGCAGAACCATCGGCAAGCGTGGGGAGTCCGACAACGACGCACCCTGCCGCGAGGCGTCGGGCGGCCTCCGCGATCAGTTGCGCTGCCGCTGCCGCACCGTCATAGGCGACGACCTCGAGCGGCGTTACGACCCCCGTACCGTCGTCACCGACCGCCAGGCCGATGCGACGTCCGCCCGGATCAACCCCAAGGTATCGCATAAGCCCCATTGTACGCCGGGCCGAGCGAGGGGCCGGGGAGCGCGAGAGCATGGGAAGAGGTGTGAGGGGACGACCGGCTACAATATGCGAGGAGCTGGACGCAGGAGGTCCATGAATCACTACGCCAATGCGATCCTGACCACCGTGCGGCAGATGCTGCTGTTCGGGCTGGTTCTCATGTTGGTGGTTGGCGCCGCGATCGCAGCCGACGACGAGCGCGTCGTGCTCAAAGCGGAGATCCAAAATGCCACCGCCGACATTTGGCACGGTGAAGGCAACGTCCATATTCTCTACCAGGACATCGAGATTCATTGTGACGAAGTGGATTATGACCATTCGTCCGGTGACCTGGTCGCCCGCGGAAACGTGATCGTGGATCGCGGTCCGAGCCGGTTCACCGCCGAGGAGGCGCGGTTCAACCTCGAGACCAAGACCGGTATCTTCATCAACGCCACGGCCTTTATCGATCCCATGTATACCTTCACCGGTCGTGAGATCGAAAAGCTCGACGAAACCCACTACCGGGTCGATCACGCCACCTTCACAACCTGCTCCACCGACGGCCGTCCTCCCTGGAGCTTCCACGTGCGATCGGCGATGGTGGAAGAGGAGGGGTTAGGCAAGTTCAAGGGCACGGCCATGAGGGTGAAGGGCGTTCCCGTCTTCTATCTGCCGTACATGGTGTGGCCGATGAAGAAGGAGCGATCGGCGGGTCTGCTCATGCCCCGGCTGGGCTACTCGAATCGCCGTGGGTTCAACATCGGGCTTCCCGTCTTCATACCCATCGGGAGGAGCTACGACACGACGGTCTTCGCCGACTACTACGCCAAGGGCTTCCTCGGTCTCGGCAGTAACTGGCGATGGGCGCCGGTGGCTCGCGCCCGCGGCGAGATCAATCTGTATGGCATCAGGGATCAGGAGAACGACGAGTACCAGTGGAAGATCTTCGGCCACCACGTGGATGAGGACTTCCTCGGCTTCAAGCTCCTGGCCCAGGTGGAGAGCATGTCGGACATCGACTTCTGGCAGGACTTCGACCGCAGCTTCGCCGCCAACACCCGTCGCGATCTCTACTCCTTCGTCTATCTCACGCGTTCTTTCGGACCCTATGCGCTGAACCTGCGCGCGGACAACCGCCAGACCTTTCTCACCACCGAAGATGTGGTCCTTAGCCAACTCCCGGAGATCGAGGTGCGCTCGGGCTCGACCGCGATTCTGCATTCGCCCGTGTATCTCAACCTGATCGGGTCATTGAACTACCTGTCCGCGGATCGTGGCGGCGATCTCAAGGGTACCTACGGTCGCGCCGATCTCTTTCCCCAGTTTTCCTACACCCTGCCCGGCCCGCCGTGGCTTTCGATCACACCGCGCGTCGGCGGGCGCTTCACGTACTACACCTCCCAGTACGGAGTCGATGAGGAGACCAATCGGCCGACGAGCTTTATCGACGAGCCCTTGAGTCGAATCTATGCGACCGGTGCGGTGGACATCGTCGGGCCCTCCCTGTCGCGGGTTTTCGAGGGCGGGCTGGGAAAATACGAAAAAATCAAGCACCTGATCGAGCCGCGAATCGAGTACCGCTATCTGACCACGACCACTGATGTCAGCCGAATTCCGATCTTCGACGAGGTTGACTCCACCCCCAAGGACGCGAGCGTCGTCCAATTTGTGCTCGCGAACCGCTTCCTCGGTCGTGACCGAGAGGGGGTCGGTACCCGGGAGCTCGGCTCGCTCGAGTTCATCCAGGCGTACTCCTTCGACGAACCTCTCAATCTCGGTGACGGGATCCGTACCAGCCAGCTCGGACCGGCGAGCGTCGCCCTGCGGTTGACACCATCGGTGGGCACCGGGTTCGACGCCCGGCTTTCGTACGACCTCCTGTTCAAGAATCTCCGTTCGACATCGCTCGCGGCATCGGTCCAACGGCCCATCGGCATGCTCAATCTCACCTGGTATGAGAGCTTCAATCCCCGCACCGGGGACCGTTTCTCGTCGCAGATCAGGAGCATGATCGGCTTCCGCAAGGCCGGGTTTCCGCTCGATGTCACGGTCCAAATCGCCTACGATCTCGTCAGAGTCCAGCTCGGCGACCAGCGCTATGGAATCAACTACAAGGGAAGCTGCTGGAACATCTCCGCCCAATATCGCGACACCAAGATCGGGGCCTTCCCAACTCGCGAGTTCCTGATCGTGATCGGTCTCAAGGGAGTCGGCAATCTGCCCGAGATCAAGGGAAGCCTCGGCGGGTATTAGCCCTCGTAACGAAAGACGGTCAGATACGCGCCGGGCACTTTGCTGGTTCTTGCCATGGTTTTTTCTATATCAATTCCAGCTGCCATCGTCCGACGATGGCAGCTGGAATTGATGGCGGAGGGAGTGGGATTCGAACCCACGGAGGCGTGAACCTCACCGGTTTTCAAGACCGGCGCCTTCGACCACTCGGCCATCCCTCCGGGAGGGGTAACTTTACAGCCTCAAGCCCTCCACGTACAATACCCCATCTCGACTGCGGAGAGGTGCTGGCGCGGCTGCTCAGGACTGCCTGCTAAGCAGTTGTCTGGGGTGACCTGGACCGCGGGTTCGAATCCCGCCCTCTCCGCCAGTGAAAAACCACCGCCGCCGCAACCGGCGGCTTTTTTTGGAGATCATTGATGGCGGACCCTGTGAGGACCCGAATCGCGCCGAGCCCCACCGGCGACCCGCATGTGGGTACGGCATACGTCGCGCTCTTCAATTACGCTTTCGCCCGTCAACAGAAGGGTAGCTTCATCCTCCGCATCGAGGACACGGACCGCCAGCGCAGCACGATCGAGAGCGAGGCCATGATTCTCGATGCTCTATCGTGGCTCGGGCTCGAGTGGGACGAGGGGACCGGATGTGGGCGGGCCGTGCGGCCCCTACCGCCAGAGCGAGCGTACGGAGATTTACCGCGAGCATGTCGAGCGGCTGGTTAACGCCGGGGCCGCCTACCCGTGCTTCTGCACCCGGGAGCGCCTCGATGCTCTGCGTGCCGAGCAAAAAGCCGCCAAGCAGCAGCTCGGCTACGATCGCCACTGCCGCGCCCTCGAGCGCGAGGAGCCAGCCGCAGGGTGGACGCCGGAGAGCCCCACGTTATCCGCCTGGCGATGCCGACCTCCGGTGAAACAGTGGCCAACGACCTACTGCGCGGCGAGATCTCGATCGCCAACGCCCAGGTCGACGACCAGGTGCTCCTCAAGTCCGACGGCAACCCGACCTACCACCTCGCCAATGTTGTCGATGATCACCTGATGGGCATCACGCACGTCATCCGGGCCGAGGAGTGGATCTCCTCCTTGCCCAAGCACATCCGGCTCTATGAAGCATTCGGGTGGGCGCCGCCGGTCTTCTGCCACCTGCCGCTTCTGCGCAACGCCGACCGCTCGAAGATTTCGAAGCGTAAGAACCCGGTCAGCCTCGACCACTACCGGCAGGCAGGAATTCTCCCCGAGGCGCTCCTCAACTATCTCGCGCTCATGGGTTGGACAATGCCTGATGAGCGCGATCAGTTCACCCTCCCGGAGTTCGTCGCCGACTTTCGCCTCGAGGACATCAGCCTGGGCGGGCCGGTCTTCGATCTCGAGAAGCTCAAGTGGCTCAACGGCAAGTACATTCGAGATCTTTCGGTCGACGGGTTCCTCGGGCGGTTGCGTGGGGGAGTGCTGTCGGAGGACTACCTGCTTCGGATTCTGCCCCTGGTCCAGGAGCGCGTCGAGACCCTCGCCGACTTCGTGCCTTACGCCGAGTTCTTCTTTGTCGGTGACGTCGAGTACGATCCCACCGCACTTCCGAAGATGGTTGCGAAGGACCACACCGCGCCGCAGACCGCCAAGGCCTTCCGCCTGCTCCTCGAGAATCACCTCGATCAGATTCTCGAGTGGGATGCAGAGAACATCGAAGAGGCCTTGCGTGGGTTCTGTGAGGAGAACGACTGGTCCCCCAAGGAGCTTTTCATGCCGGTGCGGGTGGCCCTCACCGGGCGCACCGCCACGCCGCCGCTATTCGAAACCATGGAGGTTCTCGGCAAGGCGCGCTGCCGATGGCGGTTGCGGCGGGCAGTCGAGACGCTTCGTGGGATGAAAGCATGACGGGCAACGGCGATACGGATAACGAGCGGCTGGACTTCATCCGCGAGATCGTCCGCTCCGACCTCGCGAGCGGCAGGCATACTGCTATCTTTACCAGATTTCCTCCCGAGCCCAACGGCTACCTCCATATCGGCCACGCCAAGTCGATCTGCCTCAATTTCGGAATTGCCGACGAGTTCGGCGGTCGTTGTCACCTGCGCTTCGACGACACCAATCCGATCAAGGAGGAGGTGGAGTACATCCGCTCGATCGAGGAGGACGTGCGCTGGCTGGGATTCGACTGGGGCGACAATCTTTTTCACGCCTCGGACTACTTCGAGCAGCTCTACGAGTGGGCGGAGCATCTCGTCAAGGCCGGCAACGCCTACGTGGATGATCTCAGCGCCGAGGAGATTCGCGCCCATCGCGGAACCCTGACCGAGCCCGGCACGGAGAGCCCGTACCGGAATCGCGGCACCGACGAAAATCTCGAGCTTTTCCGGGGGATGCGCAACGGCGATTATCCCGATGGCGCCCGGGTGTTGCGGGCCAAGATCGACATGGCGGCCGGCAACATCAATCTGCGGGATCCGGTGCTGTATCGGATTCTCCACGCGGACCACCCGCGGACCGGGGACTTGTGGTGCATCTACCCGACATATGATTTCGCGCACGGTCAGTCGGATGCCGTCGAGCACATCACCCACAGCCTGTGCACCCTCGAGTTCGAGGCTCATCGGCCGCTCTATGAGTGGCTCGTGGAGCATCTGCCGGTGCCGTCGAAGCCACGCCAGATCGAGTTCGCTCGCTTCAATCTCAGCTACACGGTGCTTTCCAAAAGGCGGCTCCTGAAGCTTGTCGAGGGCGGCCACGTCAACGGTTGGGACGATCCCAGGATGCCGACCCTCTCTGGCTTGCGGCGGCGAGGTTACCCACCTGCTGCTATCCGCGACTGCACCGAGCGCTCCGGCGTCGCCAAGCGCGACAGCATTGTCGATTTGGCGTTCCTTGAACACTGCGTCCGCTCAGAGCTCAATCGGACCGCCGAGCGTCGGATGGGCGTGCTGAGGCCGCTGAAGGTGGTGATCGAAAACTTCCCGGAGGATCGGGTCGAGGAGCTCGAGGCCGTCAACAACCCCGAGGACGCCGGCGCCGGAACCCGCCGGGTGCCCTTCTCGCGCGAGCTCTTCATCGAATCAGACGATTTCATGGAGGACCCGCCGAAGAAGTTCTTCCGTCTCGCGCCGGGACGTGAGGTGCGATTGCGCTACGCCTACTTCATCACCTGCCGTGAGGTCATAAAGAATGCGGATGGCGAGGTCGTTGAGCTGCACTGCACCTACGATCCGGAAACCCGCGGCGGTGACGCCCCCGATGGGCGCAAAGTCAAGGCGACCCTGCATTGGGTCTCTGCGCCGCACGCCGTGAACGCCGAGGTGCGGCTCTTTGACACGCTCTTCTCCAGCCCTGATCCCGGCGCCAGCGCCGACTTTCTGGATGACCTCAACCCCGATTCGCTCGAAGTGATCAACGACGCCAGGCTCGAGCCCAGCCTTGCCGGCCTCGAGCCCGGTGAACGGGTACAGCTCGAACGCCTCGGCTACTTCTGCGCCGATCCCGACACGACCCGGGAACGTCCGGTCTTCAACCGAACCGTCACCCTCCGAGACACCTGGGCCAAAGTAAAAGCGCGAGGCTGACCGGCCGCCGGGAGGATGCCAGGTAGCACACTTGGGCCCGGGCGTTCTGTGGAGCGTCGCCCGCGTCAGCTATCTTCAGATATTCAACTTCATCTCACGCCCAAGTGTGTACCAGGCACGCTCCCGGCTGCGCGCTTCCTGGCTCTGCCCAGCGTGCCTTCCCTCAGACCATTTTTTTGGGCCGGGGGAGGAACCCCTGGCCCAAAAAAATGGTGCCGAAGGCCGGACTCGAACCGGCATGGATCGCTCCACACGGCCCTCAACCGTGCGCGTCTACCAATTCCGCCACTTCGGCTTGTTTTTTGATGATCAGCGTCGGCTAACCATCTCCTTTGTTTTCCTCAGCGGTCTTCTCCTCTTTGATCTCTTCCTCGATGGCGGTTTCGTCCGCGACCTCCTCGGCCAGAGCCGGCTGGATGACCGTCATGTCGTCCCCCGCGTCCTCCTCGGCGATGGCCCGTTCGAGCGCATTCTCCTTCGGCTGCGAGGCCTCCGCCGGAGCGGCGGGCGCCACGTCTTCCATGACCGATTTTCCCTGCTTGCCCGACAGGATGGTCAGGGTCAGGCACAGGAGCACGAAGAGGATGAACGCTCCCGTGGTCATGCGGTGCATGATGTTGGTGCCGCCACGGGGCCCGAACGAGGTCTGGCTGCCGCCGCCACCAAAAGCCCCGGCGAGATCGGCCCCCTTGCCCTGCTGCAGGAGCACGACCATCACCAGGAAAAGGCACACCAGAACGTACAGAATTACCAGAAGAACAGTCACGATTTCTCTCCGTCGGCGCAGTCCGCCGCAGCGCGGATGATAGCGGAAAATGATTGTACGTCAAGGCTTGCGCCGCCGATGAGGCCGCCATCGACGTCTGCCAACCGTAACAGCTCATGGGCGTTGGCCGGTTTGAGGCTGCCACCGTACAGGATTCGCAAGCTCTCGGCGGCATCACCCCCGAAGAGCTTGGCAAGGCGCAATCGGACGAACGCGTGGGCCTCCTGGGCCAGCGTGGGCGTTGCCGTACGGCCGGTGCCGATCGCCCACACCGGCTCGTAGGCGAGCACGAGGTGGCTGGGATCGAGCACGCCGAGATCGGCTGTCTGGCGCTCGAGGATTGCAAAGGTGTCGCCACCGTCCCGCTCATCGAGCGTCTCGCCGATGCAGTAGATGACCTCGAGGCCGGCCTCCTGGGCGGCACGGGCGCGGGCCAGGGCCGACTCGTCCGTCTCGCCGAAAAGGGTTCGCCGCTCAGAGTGGCCGACGATCACCGAGCGGACGCTGATCTCGGTCAACATCTGAGCCGCCACCTCGGCGGTAAAGGCGCCCGACGACTCCCAGTGAACGTTCTGCGCGCCGAGGCCGATCTCAGAACCGGTCAGGATCATCGCTGCGGTCGGCAATGCCACGAATGTCGGACAGCAGACGACGTCGACGCTGGGCGGAAGATCCTCTGCGAGAAGGTCTTCGAGAAAGGCACCGGTTTCCGCCACGGTCTTGTGCATCTTCCAGTTGCCGGCGATCAGGGGTCTTCGCATGATCTCACTCCTCCAAAGCCACGATGGCGGGCAGAGCCTCGCCGGTGATGAACTCGAGCGATGCGCCACCACCCGTAGAGACGTGGTCGATGTCGTCGATCACGCCCGCGCGACGGATCGCCATCACCGACTCGCCGCCGCCGACCACCGTAAAGGCCTGACTCGCGGCCAACGCCTCGGCCACAGCCAGAGTACCGCCGGCGAAGTCGGGAACCTCGAAGACACCCATCGGCCCGTTCCAGAAAACGGTCCGCGCGGCGGCCAGCACCTCCGCGTATCGAGTGCGGGCCCGCGGTCCGATATCGACAACCATGAGATCGGCGGGGATGCTCTCCGCCGGAACGACCTTGACGACCTGCGGGTTGTCGATCGCGTCAGCGACCACGACATCCGGCGGCAGCTCGATGTCGATGCTGCGTTCAGCGGCGAGCTCGAGGACCTCCCGCGCCGTTGCCAGCATCTCCTCCTCGACCAACGACCGACCCACCTCGAGTCCCTTGGCGAGGAAGAAGGTGTTCGCCATGCCACCACCGATGAGGAGGCTTGCGACACGCCCGAGGAGGGCCTTGAGCGGCGCCGTCTTGGTCGACACCTTGGCACCGCCGACGACCGCCACAAAGGGCTGCTCCGGCTCGTCGACGACCCTCCCCAGCGCTTCCACCTCGAGCTCCATGAGAAAGCCGGCGGCCTTGCGATGGTGCCGGTACAGCCTCGGAACCGCCACCACCGAAGCGTGGGCCCGGTGGGCGGTGCCGAAGGCGTCGTTGACATAGTGGCTGTAGGGCGCCGCCAGCGCGGCGGCGAAATCAGGATCGTCCGCCTTTTCGCCAGGGTGGAAGCGGAGGTTCTCGAGCAGGAGCAGCGAGCCCGGCTTGGCCCCGGCGGCTGCTGAATCCAAACAATCGGGAACAAAGGTAACGGTTCGTCCGAGAGCTTGTTCGAGCACTGCGGCCACCGGAGCAAGGGTGTACGCCGGATCGGGGACGCCCTTGGCCTTGCCGAGGTGGGAGCATGCGGCCACCATCTCTACCCGCTCGAGCAGCCAGCGCAGGGTCGGCAGGGCGGCGACAATGCGGGTGTCGTCCATCACCCTACCGTCAGCCACCGGCACGTTGAGATCGAGGCGGGACAGAACCCGCGCACCGTCTAGATTCTCGAGATCACCGAGGGTCGGCAGGGTCACGCGTTCTCCCGGCCCACCATGTACTCGAGAAGGTCGACGCAGCGCAGTGCGTAGGCGTTTTCGTTGTCGTACCAGCCCACGACCCGGAAGAAGTCCGGAGCGATCTGCGAGATCAGCGGCAGATCCACCACCGTCGAGTGGGTCTCGCCGATGATGTCGGTGGAAACCAGAGCCTCGTCGGCGGCTCGCAGGATACCCTTGAGTGACCCGTTGGCGGCGTCTACAAATGCATTCTGCAGCTCGTCGACCGAGGATTCACGCGCGGTGACGAAGGTCAGATCACAGACGGAACCGTCGGCGACCGGTACCCGCATCGCGGCGCCGTGTAGCTTCCCGGAGAGGACGGGATAGACGAGCCCGATCGCTTTTGCGGCGCCGGTCGAGCTGGGAATGATGTTGATCGCGGCGGCGCGTGCGCGCCGCATATCCTTGGGGTGCTGTGTGTCGAGGAGACTCTGGTCGAGGGTGTAGGCATGGGTGGTGGTGAGCCAGCCGTGCTTGATACCTACCGCCTCATTGAGGACCTTCGCCATCGGCGCCAGGCAGTTGGTGGTGCACGATGCGTTCGAGATCACGAAGTGTTTTTCGGGATCATAAAGGTCGTTGTTGACCCCCATCACGAAGGTCTCGTCCACATCCTGCCCGGGGGCCGTGATGACCACCCTCTTGGCCCCGGCGGTGAGGTGCGCGCCGGCCTTTTCGCGGCTCCGGAATAGACCGGTGGCCTCGAAGACATAGTCGACGCCGAGCTCGGACCACGGCAGCGCGGCGGGGTCGCGTTCGGCAAGCACCTGCATGCGGTCGCCGTCGATGATCAGGTCCGAGCCGTCAACCTCCACCGTGCCGTGATATGAACCGTGCACCGAGTCGTGGGCGAAGAGATAGCCGAGCATGTCGGGTGAGGTGAGGTCGTTCACCGCGACCAGGTCGAAGCCATCACGCGCTCTGAGATGGCGGGCTACCAATCGGCCGATGCGTCCGAAACCATTGATTGCGATTTTGATGCTCATGGGTGTCCTCCACATCAGGTCCGAGCCGTCAACCTCCACCGTGCCGTGATATGAACCGTGCACCGAGTCGTGGGCGAAGAGATAGCCGAGCATGTCGGGTGAGGTGAGGTCGTTCACCGCGACCAGGTCGAAGCCATCACGCGCTCTGAGATGGCGGGCTACCAATCGGCCGATGCGTCCGAAACCATTGATTGCGATTTTGATGCTCATGGGTGTCCTCCACATGTCCAGAATGGCCCGGCAGTATACCACCAAAGATGAGCGATTCTCACCGGCGATCTGCACCAAGCTCTTGCGCTCTGGCCGCTAGCGAAAATGCTCCACATACCAGCGGGTATGGGTCGGCTTTTCGCGAACGGCAGAGCATCAAGAGCTTGGCACATCTCATCCGGCAGAATCGCTCATCTTCGGTGGCAGATGAGACGGGCTTGCACCTCAATATCGCCTGTGGTATTTTCCCCTTCCGCGTGGCCCGTTCGTCTAGGGGTCTAGGACGCCGGCCTCTCACGCCGGTAACACGGGTTCGAATCCCGTACGGGCTACCACGCATCTCTTCGGTCAACCATCGGTGCGGAATTCGCCACTGCGCCGTCCGTTCCCGTTTCTCCGCAGCCCAGTTTCAGGTAGAATGGGCGCACAGAACGCAATGACCTATGGCAGACTGTGTGTGAGGAAGGGAGATCACATCATGGAAAACACCCCTCAGGGTCCGAATGACAACGCCCCACCGCCGCCGGCCCCGCCACCCGCCGAACCGCCGCCACCACAAGAAACACCACCAACGGAGATCGTCTCCGATAACCGCAGCATCATGATCGTGCTCTCGTACCTCGGCTTGCTGGCTCTGATCCCGCTGCTCGTCGACAAGGACGACAAAGAGGTTCAGTGGCACGCCAAACACGGCCTCGTGCTGGCCGTGGTCGAAGTGGCGGTGATGATCGGTCTGATGGTGATCGGCGGTGTTCTCGGCGCCATCAGCGGCGGTCTGGGCTGCATCTTCGGGCTGCTGTGGCCGGTCTTCATGTTGGTGATACTGGTCGGCCACATACTCTGTATCGTCAAGGGACTCAACGGCCAGCGCTTTCTCATCCCAGGTATCAGCGAGTACACCGATCGGTTCTGAGTTGAGGTCACCGGCGGCTGAAAAATAAAAGGGCCGCCCTTCGGGGCGACCCTTTTTGCTCATGTGTCGGTTTGCGCTCAGTTGCTCTTGCCGCCCTCGAACAACTCGGTCGGGAAGGTGCCGTTGCAGCCGATGTCGACGCCCGTGAAGTCGGCGCCTACGGCGTCGATGGTGCCGGAGAAGCCGGTATTGTCGTCGATCGAGAACACCACCGTCCAGGTCATGTCGCCGCCGTCCGGATAGGTGTCGGTGAACTCTACGCCAGATTCGAAGTCTTCGACGGGGGTCGGGCTCAGACCGACGCCCCAGAGGAAGATCAGGGTGCATTCGGAGACGCCGCCGCCGTCCACCTTGTCGAAGTTGATGTAGGTGCCGTTGATGGCCTCGACAATGTCGTCGTCAATCACCAGATTGCCACCGGAGGCAAAGGCGAGACTGTCATAGATGGCGAACTGGTAGGTGCCGTCGGCCGAGCCCGCGCCGGCGCCGAAGGCGGATTCGAGGGTGGTGGGATCCGTGCTGTTCTCGTCGGTCTTTGAACCGAGGAGCACTGCCGAGCCGGCGGAAACCCGCGCCAGCACGGTGCCGTTTTCAAATGTACTGACATCCCAGAGATCGGTTCGGAACGACAGCCACGGCTCATAGGCTTCCAGGGTGATCCTCGCGGTGTCGAGGACATCCCCATCGGGATCGAGGAGGTCGAGGTCCATGGTGACGCCATTGGCGCCGGCAAGGGCGAAGATGTTTGTATAGAAGGAGCTGGTTGAGGCGAGGCCCATAACGGTCGTGGACTCTCCCGCCCCCGTTGCGGCTGATGCCGGGATCGCCTCGAAGCCCGAGCCGAAGGTGCCGCCGACCGGGTCGTTGAAGCCCGAAAAAACCAGGAGGTTGGCGGTGACTTCGCCTCCCGTTGCGGTAATGCGGAAAGCGCCGGCGGCATTGTTCATTCCGAAGTTATTAAGAAGGACATCGTCCAGGATGAGCGTTTCATCCGGACCAATGCTGAAGGTGCGCGATACAGGGTTCGGGTTGGCCTGATCTCGTTCCAGCCAGAGAACATCCACCGACACCGTGGTCGTGCCGGCGTTGTTGATCAAGAGATCCGAATGCCATCTATTTGTTCGCGCCGCTCCCGCGATCAGGAGATCGTCGCCGGGTGCGATAGCAAAAACTGCAGAAGTGGCGAGCACCAGGGTGACGAAGACGAGGGCAACATTCCGAGTAAACATGACAGACCTCCTTAGGTTCTCTCAACGAGAGCAAACCGCACGGTACCATACTAGATTCCCCGCACGACGGGCAGACACGACTATGCCGGGCCCTCTCCCGTTGTTACGCGGTTGAACGGATTTGGTTGACGGCGTGACGTGGACAGCGGGCGGTTTTGTGTTCCGGCGCACATTTTCAACGTGCACGGACGTGGGCATGATCCGCGGACCAGCCCATGAGGTGCCGTCGGCAAGAGGGTGGGTGGCAAATTCGAAATTCGAAATCCGAAATCCGAGCTAACATACCCCGATGACCTATCAAGTGCTCGCTCGCACGTGGCGGCCGCAGCGTTTTGACGACCTGCTCGGCCAGGAGGCGGTGGTGCAGACGCTCACCAACGCCCTTCGGGCCGGCACTTTCGGCCACGCCTATCTGTTCTCCGGTTTGCGCGGCGTCGGCAAGACCACCGCCGCGCGGCTGCTCGCCAAGGCCGTCAACTGTTCGGAGGGACCTACCGCCGAGCCCTGCGGTGAGTGTGCCTCGTGCCGAGAGATCACGGACGGCTCGAGCCTCGACGTGATCGAGATGGATGCGGCCACTCACACAGGCGTCGACGATGTTCGTGAGCTCCAGGAGCTGCTTCGCTACCACCCGACCAGGGACCGGTTCAGAGTCATCATTGTGGACGAGGTCCACATGCTCTCGAAATCGGCCTTCAACGCGCTCCTCAAGACCATCGAGGAACCTCCCCCATACATCCTCTGGATCTTCGCCACCACCGACCGCCTCAAGGTTCCGGCTACAATCCTTTCGCGTTGCCAACAGCTCGAGTTTCGGCCTGTAGGTACGGAGCTGATCCGTGGTCGACTGTCCGAGATCGCGGCCGCCGAGGGCTTCACGCTCGCGCCGTCGGCTGCAGCCGCAATTGCCGGTGCGGCGGAGGGCAGCGTCCGTGACGCGCTGTCTCTGCTTGATCAGCTGCGGGCCTTCGCCGCGGACGATATCGACGATCAGGCGATTGCAGCGGTGCTGGGTGTGCCCCCGATGGAAGCGACGGCAGGGCTCGTGGACGCCCTCGCTTCGGGGCGCATTGCTGAGGGCTTGTCGATGTTGCGCAATCAGCTTGTCGGAGGCCAGGACGCCTCGGTGCTGTATCGAGAAATCGGGCGCGTGCTTCGCACCACCCTATACCTCGCGGTCGACCCCAACCTTGAATCCTCGCTGGCGGACTCCCACCGCACTGTCCTGCAACCGATTGCCGATGCCCACGGCGCCGATCCCCTGAGCCGCATGCTCGGAGTGTGGCTCGAACAGGAACGTCTCCTCCGCGAAGCCGGGAACCGCGAGCTGGCGCTCGAGGTGGCGTCGTTGCGGCTCGCTCGATGGCCGATGGTGCGCACCCTCGAGGGTTGGCTTGGAGGATCAGGAGATCTCGCGCCGACGCCGGGCGCTGCATCGGGTTCAGCAGAGATGCCGCCAACTGCGGGTGGCGGCCCCCCCGGGACTGGACCAGGCTCGGCGCAGGGTGGTGGCGGTCCTGCAAGGGCGACGCGGTCATCCGAACGCGACCTCGTCGGTGCGGCCGAGAATGCCGTTGACGATATGGCTGCCGAGGCGGCCGCCACAGACATCAAGGGCGCGTCCCAGGAAGAGGAGGTTCGCTCGGATCCGGGGGTGGCCCTGGCTACCCGGGTACTGGGGGGAGATGTGGTGGCGGTGCGTCCGGACGGCGGCGACTGATGGAATTACGGCCGCCTACCGTACGCAGCTTGTTACAACATCTCGAGCGCCTCCCCGGGGTCGGTCCGAGGACTGCGCAGCGTCTGGCGGAGCATCTTCTGACAATCGACCCGAACGAGCTCGATTCCTTTGCCTCAATCCTCGCCGGATTGCGCGAGGCGGTGGGTTTGTGCTCCAAATGTTGTCTTCTCACCGAAACCGACCCGTGCGCGGTCTGCGGGGACCCGGGCCGCGACCGCGGGACGATCCTGGTCGTGGAGGAACCAACAACGGCGTGGGCTGTAGAAGCGACCGGCGAGTATCGCGGCCTCTACCACGCCCTGCTCGGGCACCTTTCGCCCCTTCATGGGGTGGGACCGGACGACCTGACCATCGCCCGCCTCGAGGAACGTTGCCGGGAGGGCGGTGTGACGGAGGTGATTCTCGCCACCGATCCCACGGTCGAGGGCGAGACCACGGCGCTTTTCATCGCCCGCCGTCTGCAGCCGCTCGGGGTTGGAGTCAGCCGTCCGGCGTCCGGGATTCCGGTAGGCGGGGAGGTGGCCGCGGTCGATCGGGTGACGCTCACCAAGGCGCTCCAGCTCCGGCGCAAGATCTGACAACAAAGACAGTTTTCGGCTGACACGGGGGATATTATCCGGTTGGCGCGATTGGCCTCGAGGAGGCGGATGTGCTATAAATTGAGACTGTTGGGGAGTGTGAGGCGTTGAATAACACCTTGGTCATGTACGAAGAGGAGTTCGTGGTCATCAAGCAACTCCTCAACACCTTGCGGATGGACGCAAGCGCCAAGATTGTGTTCCTGGTCGATAAGAACGGCCAACAAATCGCGGACGCCGGCGAGGTCGATCTCATCGACACCACCTCTCTCGCCTCACTCACCGCCGGCAACGTGGCCGCAACAGATGGTCTTGCCAAACTCATCGGCGAAAAGGAATTTTCGATCCTCTTCCATGAGGGGCGCAAGGACAACATCCACATCTCAATTGTGGGCCAACGGCTGATCCTGGTGGTAATCTTTGATGAACGTTCGTCGTTGGGCCTCGTGCGGCTGCGGGTCCGCAAGGCCTCGGTCGACCTTGAGAGGGTGCTCAACGAGATGGAGAATAAGGCAGCTGACATCAGCGCTGTGGAGACCATTTCGCCGTTCGCAGAAATCACCGATGATGACATCGACGCATTGTTTTCCGAATGAGCTTCATCAATTACGCCGCCCGCGAGATTAACGTCAAGATCGTCTTTTACGGGCCTGGTCTGTGCGGAAAGACGACGAATCTCCAGTACATCTTCGAGAAGTCGGCACCGCAGCAGAAGGGCAAGCTGATCTCGCTTGCGACGGAGACCGACCGCACGCTGTTCTTCGACTTCCTGCCACTCGACCTTGGCGCCGTGCGCGGTTTCAAGACCCGGTTCCACCTCTACACCGTGCCCGGACAGGTCTTTTATGACGCGAGCCGGAAGCTCATCTTGAAGGGGGTCGACGGTGTCGTCTTCGTGGCCGACTCGCAGGAGGCGCGAATGGACGCCAACGAAGAGTCCCTGAGCAACCTCGAAGACAACCTCATGGAGAACGGTTTTGACCTCAAGAGCATCCCCTACGTGCTCCAGTTCAACAAGCGCGACCTGCCGAGCGCGGTCCTGGTGGACGACATGTACCGCCTCATCAATTTCAAGGGCGAGCCCACCTTCGAGGCCGTCGCCACCAAGGGCATTGGGGTGTTCGAGACGTTGAAGGCGGTCGCCAAGCAGGTTCTTTACGAGCTACGCAGCCGTTAGCAATTAGCTATTAGGTATTAGCTCATCGCACGGGCGGGCAATCGGCCCGCACCCCCAAGAATCACCCGAGCTATTTTCCCCAAGGTCCCGCCCGTGCAATATCTCCCTGAGTCGCAAGGGGCCGTGAGCTGGCATGAGACGTGGAGTGCAGGCGAACGGCGGATCGTTTACGATGACGGCCGGGAGGCACAGTGACTCAGATTTTTGACGATGTCGATCAGCTTGCCGTCACCACGATCCGTACCTTGTCGATCGATGCCATAGAGCGCGCGAACTCGGGGCACCCCGGCGCCCCGATGGGTTTGGCTCCGGTGGCATACCTGCTGTTTACAAGGTTCCTCAAGCACGACCCTTCCGATCCCGGGTGGTCGGACCGTGATCGCTTCGTTCTTTCCTGCGGCCATGCGTCAATGCTCCTGTACAGCACCCTTTTTCTCACCGGTTACGATCTGCCGCTCGAAGAGCTCGAAAACTTCCGGCAGTGGGGATCGAAGACCCCCGGACACCCGGAGGTCGGACTGGTCCCGGGTGTGGAGATGACCACCGGACCGCTCGGCCAGGGGGTTGCCACCTCGGTCGGGATGGCGGTGGCCGAAGCCCACCTGGCGGCGAAGTTCAACCGCCCCGGCTACCGCGTCGTCGATCACCGCACCTGGGTTCTGTGCTCGGACGGCGACCTCATGGAAGGCGTGAGTTCCGAGGCGGCCTCCCTTGCGGGGCACCTGCAGCTTGGCCGTTTGGTGTGGATTTGGGATGACAACCGCATCACGATTGAAGGAGGAACCGACCTTTCGTTTTCAGAAAACGTCCCGGCGCGTTTTGAGGCCTACGGCTGGCGGGTGCTTGAGGTGGAGGACGGCAACGATCTTGACGCTCTTTCCGCGGCGCTCGAGACAGCGACGGAGGACGATGGGCGGCCGACCCTGGTCCGGGTTCGCACCCACATTGCCTGGGGCGCCCCCACCAAGCAGGACAGCGCCTCGGCCCACGGCGCCCCCCTCGGCGCCGACGAGGTTCGCGCGACAAAGCGGGCGTACGGTTGGCCGGAGGATGAGGCATTCCTGATGCCGCCCGAGGCCCTGGCCCGCTGCCGGGAAGCGGTAGCTCGCGGCGCCGACGCCCAAAGTGCCTGGCAGGCGTCGTTCGATACCTGGGCCGATAATCACCCCGATCTCGCGCGCGATTGGCGGCGGCGCCTCGACCGCAAGCTCCCCGACGGATGGACCGACGCCCTACCGGTCTTTGACGCCGACGGCCCCAAGATCGCGACTCGTGCCGCCTCGGGAAAGGTGTTGGGCGCCTTGGCTGCGGTGCTTGACGAGCTGGTCGGTGGATCGGCGGACCTCGCGCCGTCGAACAAGTCACTGATCGACGGCGGCGGAGATCTGCTGGCGGCCACTCCCGGCAATAGAAATCTCCACTTCGGTATCCGCGAGCACGCGATGGGGGCCGTCCTCAATGGACTCTCACTACACGGCGGAATCCGACCCTATGGAGCGACCTTTCTGGTCTTTTCCGACTACATGCGGCCGGCCATTCGCCTTGCGGCGTTGATGGAGCAGCCGGTGATCTACGTCTTCACCCACGCGTCGACCTGGGTGGGAGAGGACGGCCCGACCCATCAGCCGGTGGAACACATCCTGGCCCTGCGGACGATCCCGGGTCTGGTGGTGATGCGGCCGGCCGATGCCAATGAGACCGCCGCAGCCTGGCGGGTCGCCGTCGAACGCAGCACGGGTCCCACAGCCCTCCTTCTCAGCCGACAGGGGCTGCCGGTGCTCGAGGAGGCGCGCGAGCTCGGAGCGGATGGCGTTGCCCGGGGGGCCTACAGCCTCTTCGACGACCAGGGCGGGACGCCGCAGATCGTGATTGTCGCCACCGGCGGTGAGGTGTCGCTGGCAATCGATGCGCGTGCCGAGCTGTCGGGGCGGGGAATCAGAGCGCAAGTGGTATCGATGCCGTCGTGGGAACTCTTTCGTGAGCAGTCGGCGGACTATCGTCTGTCGGTGCTGCCCGAAGGACCTCCACGCCTCGCGATCGAGGCGGGTGTGACCCTGGGATGGGGAGAGATCGTGGGCGACGACGGGGTGGTCATCGGCATCGACCGGTTCGGGGCCTCGGCCCCGGGGGCCGAGGTCGCCGAGCGCCTCGGGCTCACCGTCGAGGTGGTGGTGGCGAAGGCGGTGGAAATTGTGGAGGCCAATTGACAGTGCCTGTCCTATTGAAGGTACATTTCTCGGGCGCGGACTCGGGATGGGAGGCCATATGAACCCGTTGCAGCGATTGTGGGAGGATCACGGGCAAGCGGTATGGTTCGACTTTATCGAGCGCGATCTGCTCATGGGTGGGGGTCTCGCACGGCTGGTAGCGGACGACGGAATCCGTGGCGTGACCTCGAACCCGTCCATCTTCCAGAAGGCCATCGAGGGCGGCGGCGCTTACGGCGTCGCAGTTGCCGAACTGCTCGAGAACGACCCCGCCATGACCACGGTGGACCTCTATGAGGCTCTGGCGATCGAGGACATTCGCGGAGCTGCCGACATCCTGCGGACGGTTTTCGAGGCCAGCGGTGGCGACGATGGGTACGTCAGTCTCGAGGTTTCTCCCCATCTCGCTCGTGACACGGAGGGCACCCTCGCGGAGGCCGAACGGTTGTGGCGAATTGTTGATCGGCCCAATCTGATGATCAAGGTGCCGGCCACATCGGAGGGATTCCCCGCCATCGAGCGGTTGATTGCGGAAGGTATCAACGTCAACGCCACCCTGATGTTTTCGCTCGATCACTACGAGGCGGTCGCCGGAGCGTATCTGCGCGGTCTCGAGGCGTGCGCCGAACCAGCGCGCGTTGCCTCTGTCGCGTCGTTCTTCGTCAGCAGGGTCGACACCAAGGTCGACGCGGCGCTCGATTCCATCGGAACGCCGGAGGCTCTCGCTCTCCGCGGAAAGGCTGCTGTGGCCAACGCCAAGCTTGCCTACCGCCGCTTCGGGGAGCTCTTCGGCCCGTATGAGTTTGCGGCGCACGCCGAGCGGGGGGCGCGGGTGCAGCGACCCCTGTGGGCGTCGACCAGCACCAAGAATCCTGACTATCGGGATGTCATCTATGTCGAGGAGCTGATCGGCGCCGACACCGTCAACACCCTGCCGGCCGCCACCCTCGAGGCGTTCCGCGACCACGGCCGGCTGCGCGCCGGCTTGCGCGAGGACCTGGCCGCGGCCGAGCAGGTTTTTGCGGGCCTCGCTGACCTCGGTGTAGACTTCGACGCGGTTACCGAAGAGCTGCAGGTGGAGGGGGTCGCAGCCTTTGCCACCTCTTTCGATAAGCTCCTCGCAGCCCTCGACGCGGCACGGGATTAATCTGCGAACGCGATCGGAGGTTTGAGATGTGTGGCATCATCGGTTATGTGGGCGCGGACGAGGTGGTGCCGGTACTGCTCGACGGCCTGCGTCGCCTCGAGTACCGCGGTTACGACTCCGCCGGCATGGCAGTGATGGGCGCCGACAAGATCGGAATCCTGCGCGCCGCCGGTAAGCTCAAGAACCTCGAGCAGAAGGCGTATCACGAGCCCCTCCACGGGACAGCCGGCGTTGGTCACACGCGGTGGGCGACGCACGGTGCTCCCACCGAGGCCAACGCCCACCCTCAGACCGACGGCGAAGGGCTTGTGGCGGTGGTCCACAATGGCATCGTCGAGAACTACACCAGTTTGCGGAAGGAGCTCCAGGAGGCGGGCGTCGATCTCCAGTCGGACACCGATACCGAACTCATCGCACAACTCCTGGGTCGCGAGAAGGGCACCCTGACGGACCGGGTCCTCGCGATTCTGCCGCGGCTGGAGGGCCAGTACGCCGTGGTCGCGGTGCACCGGACGGAGCCTGATGTGGTGGTCGCCTTCCGCGACGGTCCGCCGCTGGTGGTCGGCTTCGGCGAGGGCGAGAACCTGGTCGCCTCAGACGTATCACCGCGTTGCTCCACCGCACGCGACGGGTGGTCTTTTTGGAGAACGGAGACGTGGCCGAGGTGCGCGCGGACGGCGTGCGGATCCTCGACGCTTCAGGCTCGGAGGTCGAACGGCCGGTGGAGACCCTCGACTGGGACGCCGCGCGGGTCGAGAAGGGCGGCTACCGCCACTTCATGCTCAAGGAGATCTTCGAGCAGCCGGACGCGATCCGCAACACGGTCCTCGCCTACCTCGACGCCGAGCGCGCGGCGTCAACCTCGATGGTCTCGGTTTCAGCGCCGAAGAACTGAGCGGGCTCCGCCGCGTCCACCTCGTGGCCTGCGGCACCTCATGGCACGCGTGCCTGGTCGGGAAGTTCGTAATCGAGGAGCTGACCGGGCTGCCGACCGAGGTCGACTACGCCTCGGAATACCGGTACCGCCGACCCCTGATCGGTGGGGATGTGCTCGTCGTCGGCGTCACCCAGTCAGGTGAGACTGCCGACACTCTGGCGGCCATGGAGATGGCGCGCGAGGGCGGCGCCCTGCTGGCCACAGTGTGCAATAGCCGCGGCTCGTCGTCATGGCGCCTCGCCACTTCCCGCATGCTCACCCAGGCCGGGCCGGAGATCGGGGTCGCCTCGACCAAGGCTTTTACCACCCAGCTCGTGGCACTGGTGCTGATGGCGCTGGCGCTGCGCTCCGTCCGCGGCTTGGCCGACGCCACTGACGTCGAGCTCGTTGCGGAGCTCCAGCGCCTACCGCTGGCGGTGGAGCGGGCGCTGGCTATCGATCCCGAGCTCTATCGTGAGAGCACCGAGATGCTCGCCGACGCCACCGACTCCCTCTACCTGGGGCGCGGCATCCTCTACCCGATTGCCCTCGAGGGGGCCCTCAAGCTCAAGGAGATTTCCTATCTCCACGCGGAGGGCTACCCGGCCGGCGAGATGAAGCACGGCCCCATCGCCCTTCTTCAGGAGGGCTTCCCGGTTGTGGCGGTGGCGCCGGAAGGTGCGACCAGGGAGAAGCTCATCGGCAATCTGATGGAGGTGCGCGCGCGCGGCGCCGCGGTGCTTGCGGTCTCCGATGGGGATGCCGGTGGCCTCGACCACGTGGCCGATCTGGTGCTGCCGGTGCCGCGTGTCCACCCACTGCTGCAGCCGGTTGTGGCGGTGGTGCCGCTGCAGTTGTTGGCCTACCACGTGGCGGTGGAGCTCGGCAACGATGTCGACCAGCCAAGGAATCTCGCCAAGAGCGTCACCGTCGAATAGATTTCGAATTTCGAATTTTCGCTTCGCTTGCCATTTGGCGGACTTATAGATGAGCGGGCAGTGGATGGCGGCTCGAAAGCTCCAGGCAGAAGGCAGAGTGAGGTCTCCGGCTTGGTTTCTGCTTGTCCAGCGAATCGTGATCGGCGGGATGGCTGGAAATTCGAAAATCGAAATCGACAGGTTGTGTCTCCGCGGCGGCGCTGGTAGGTTCTTCCTCTCCCGGAGGTGTCCGTTCCTTGAGCTCCCTTCTTGATGACCTCAACCCGCCGCAGCGTGAGGCCGTGACCCACGGCGAGGGCCCCCTGCTGGTGCTTGCCGGCGCCGGCTCGGGGAAGACCCGCGTCCTCTCCTACCGCATCGCCCACCTGTTGGCCGTAGGTGCGGCCGAGCCTTCCGGAATCACCGCGGTGACCTTCACCAACAAGGCGGCGCGGGAGATGCGCGAGCGGGTCGAGAACCTCCTCGGTCGGCCGCTCGGTGGCGGCTTTGTCGGCACATTCCACCGCTGGGCGCTCGACATCCTACGCCGGTACCCGGCTGCCGCAGGGCTGCCGCCGTACTTCGGAATCGCCGACACCGACGACCAGCGGGCGCTGGCAACCCGCGCGCTCAAGGATCTCGGCCTCGATCCACGGGAGCTGCCGGCGCGAGCGGTGCTGTCACGGATCTCCGGTTTGGTCAATCGCGGTACCGGGCTCGAGGCCTTTGTCCAGGGCGCAGCCGGATCATCAGACGAGACCCTGGCCCGTGTTTGGGAGCGCTACGCCAAGCTCAAGCGGGCGGCCAGGGTGGTCGACTTCGATGACATGCTGGTGTGCGGGCTCGAGGCTCTGCGCAACGACGCGAAGATCCGGCGGACGGTCGCGCGGCGGGCCCACTTCCTTCTGGTCGACGAGTTTCAGGACACCAACTCCCTGCAGATGGACCTCATGACGATCGTACTCGATGGCGTGGGAAACCTCACCGCGGTCGGCGACGAGGACCAATCGATCTATCGCTGGCGGGGGGCCGAGCTCGACAACATCCTCCGCTTCGAAAACTTCTTTCCCGGTGCTCGGGTAGTGGCTCTGGAGGAGAACTACCGCTCGACCGCACCCATCCTGGCGGTCGCAGCGGGCCTCATTGCGGCTAATGCCGGTCGTCGCGGAAAGCGCCTCTTCACCAGCCGTGAGGGCGGCGAGCCGGTCCGATTGTGCGTTTCGGAGGACGAGCGCGGTGAGGCGCGCTGGGTCGTGGACCAGATGGAGGAACTGGCCGGCAGCCACCCTCTGCACGAGATGGCGGTGCTGATGCGCACCAATGCTCAGACGCGGCCATTCGAGGAGGAGCTCACTCGCCGCCGTGTTCCCTATCGGGTCGTTGGCGGTTTGCGGTTTTGGCAGCGTGCCGAGATCAAGGATGCCCTGGCTTATCTCCGACTCATCGTGCGGCCCGGCGACCTGCTGTCGTTCGAGCGCGTGGTCAACACCCCGACCCGCGGTATCGGCGCGGCCACCATGGACGTGCTCCGGCGGTCGGCGGAGGACCTCGAGATCGATCTTCCGGATGCGGCGCGGCGGTTGCCCGAGGGCCTCAGCCCACGCGCCCGGCTCTCCCTGGAGCGGTTCTTCGGTCTCCTCGACGAAGCCGAAGAACGGCGAGACGAGCTTGCACCCGCTGACCTCGTGGGCTGGCTGCTCGAGGCGTCGGGTCTTTTCGCCATGTACGAGGGCGACGCCGAAGATCGGGTCGCACGGCGGGAGAACCTGGGACAGCTGGCCGCGGCGGTGGCCGAGGCTGCTGATCGCGGCCAGGACCTCGACGAGTTTCTCGATGCGGTGGCGCTGCTGGAAGATAACAACGACCAAGGAACCCCCAAGGGCGTGGCGCTAATGACCCTGCACTCGGCCAAAGGGCTCGAGTTCGACGTCGTCTTCCTCGCCGGGCTGGAGGATGGGCTCCTGCCGCACGCCAGCTCGCGTGACGAACCCGAGGAACTTGAAGAGGAACGGCGTCTCGCCTACGTCGGCATGACCCGCGCCCGGCGTTGGCTGGCCCTCACCGGGGCTAGGAACCGCTTTCTCTTCGGGCAACGGCAGCCGACCCGCATCTCGCGCTTCGTCGATGAGCTGCCGCCAAATGCGGTGGATAATGTATCGACGCCGGCGCCGACCTGGTCGTCCTCCCCAGGGGCGCGGCCGGAGCAAGGGGCCAGAACCGGCGCGGTACGGCGTCCGGCTGGTGGAGCCGGCGCCGCGCCTCGTGGCCGCGGGTCAGAGATTCCGGCCGCGGTGACCGACGGTACCGGTGAGGCCTGGCGCCCGGGTGATCGCGTCCACCACCGCCGGTTCGGAACCGGGGTCGTGCTGGCCTGCCAGGGTCGCGGCGCGCAACTCAAGCTAGTTGTCTACTTCGATCGAGCCGGGCGAAAAACCCTCGTGCCCACGATCGCGAAGCTCGAAAAGGTCTGAAACGTTCAAACGTTTAACGTTTAAACGTTATAACGTTAGAATGCCTGCTTGACCGGGCGTTCAGTACCCCGATCGGAATCGGAGGTTGTGATGAAGAATAAGTGGCACCACACGACGGTTCTGGCTGTCCGCAAGGACGGCATCGTGGCGATCGGTTCGGACGGTCAGGTGACCTTGGGAACAACTGTTGTCAAGCATGGCGCGACCAAGGTGCGGCGCCTCGCCGACGGCAAGGTGCTGGCCGGGTTTGCGGGCTCGGTGGCGGATGCTCTGGCGCTGTTTACTCGCTTCGAGGCCAAGCTCGAGGAGTATGGTCACAATCTCGAACGAGCAGCGGTCGAGCTCGCCCGCGATTGGCGGACGGACAAGGCGCTGCGTCACCTCGAAGCGCTCCTCATCACCGCCGACCACAGAACGACGCTGCTGGTTTCCGGGACCGGCGAAGTGCTTTCGCCGGATGATGACGTCGTGGCCGTGGGCTCGGGAGGAAGCCACGCGTTGGCCGCGGCGCGTGCGCTGCTCAAGCACACCGAGCTCGGCGCCGCGGAGGTCGTCAATGAGGGGCTCGTGATCGCCGCCGGTATCGACATCTACACCAACGATCACATCACCATCGAGGAGCTTGAAACGTGATACTTGAGAAACTGACCCCCAAGGAGACGGTGGTCGAGCTCGATCGCTTCATCGTCGGTCAGGACGCGGCCAAACGCGCGGTGGCCGTTGCTCTGCGCAACCGCTGGCGCCGCCAGCAGCTCAGTCCCGAGCTGCGCGAGGAGGTGGTACCAAAGAACATCATCATGATCGGACCAACTGGGGTCGGCAAGACCGAAATCGCGCGCCGCTTGGCACGGTTCACCGGCTCGCCGTTTCTCAAGGTCGAGGCATCCAAGTTCACCGAGGTCGGCTATGTCGGGTCGTGATGTCGAGTCGATCATTCGCGATCTGCTCGACGCGGGGATCCAGCTGGTCCGTGCCGAACGGGTGGCCGAGGTTGCGGTTCGCGCCGAACGGGCGGCCGAGGACCGCCTGCTCGACCTCCTCGTCGTGAGCTCGAGCTCGGTTGCCGACACCGCTCTGGAGGAGCGCCGCCGGGCTCTGAAGCGCCCGCTGCGCGACGGAATGCTGGAGGAGAACGAGATCGAGCTCGAGGTCGCTGAGGACCGGACGCCAACCGTCGAGATGTTCACCCCGCAGGGGATGGAATCGATGGGCATCAACCTCAAGGACATGTTCGGCGGCCTCATGGGCCGCAAGGCCAGGAAACGTATGACGGTCGCCGAGGCACGCCGAGTTCTGCTTTCGGAGGAGGAGGAGAAGCTCATCGACCGCGCGCAGGTCGAGGGCGAGGCGATCAACAGGGTTGAGGAGTCGGGGATCGTGTTCCTCGACGAGATCGACAAGATCTGCTCGCGCGAGGACGCGGGCGGACGCGGTCCGGACATTTCGCGGGAGGGGGTGCAGAGAGATCTCCTGCCCATCGTCGAGGGGACCCACGTCAACACCCGCTACGGCGTAGTACGCACCGACCACGTCCTGTTCATCGCCGCCGGCGCGTTCCACGTCTCGCGACCGGCTGATCTCATCCCGGAGATGCAGGGGCGGTTCCCAATCAGGGTCGAGTTGCAATCGCTCGGCGCCGAGGAGTTCGAGCGAATCCTCACGGAGCCCGAGAACTCGCTCATCCGTCAGTACACCGAGCTTCTGGCGACCGAGAACCTCGAGCTGCGTTTTAGCGACGAGGCGGTGAAGATGATCGCGTCGATGGCGGCTGAGATCAACGAGGCCGCGGAGAACATCGGCGCTCGGCGCCTGCACACGGTCCTCGAACGTCTCCTCGAGGAGCTCAGCTTCTCAGCCCCCGACCGAGCCGGCGAGGTGGTCGAAGTGACCGCGGAAATGGTGCAGGAGCGCCTCGGTGACCTGATCGGCGATCGCGACTTGGCGCGCTATATTCTTTGAGTTAGGAATTAGGAATTAGGAATGCCGAACATTGGGTCACCCACACCAAGACAAGCACTTGGCGCAGCAGACGGATGGGAACTCAAAACTAAAAACTCAAAACTGATAACTCTTACCCCCATCACATTGGCCTTGGTGATCGTCCTGTCCGGTTGCGGGAAGGAGGGCCCGCCGCTTCCGCCCGAAATTCGGGTCGCAGAGCGGACAACCGATCTGACCGCCTTTCAAGAGGGCGATGACGCAGTTCTTCGGTGGAGCTATCCCTCGCTAACCACCGACGGCAGTGGGCTGACTGATGTCGAAGGGATCCAGGTTTGGCGGGCCACGCTGCCGGAGGGCCAGGAGCCGCCACCGCCGATTTCGGCCCAGGATCGCCAACTGCGCCGCCAGCTTCTCGAGGGCGAGGGGGAAGTGATCAAGGAGCTCGGGCCCGAAGAGCTCGCGGCAATCACCCACGGTGCGGACCTGGTCTTTCGCGACGATCTTACACGGTGGCGAGAGTCGGCGGGGGCGGAAATGGGGTCGCCCATTCTCTGGTACGGCGTTCGCACTGTGTGCTGTCGGAAGCGAGAATCAGTGCTCTCCAACGTCGTGCGGCTGGAACCCCAGACGGCGCCACCGCCCCCCGACGATTTGCAACTCGGGGCCGGGGCGGATGGAATCGACGTACGGTGGCGGCAGACCGACGATCTCGTGACGTTGGTCGAACGATCCGCCGACGGTGCCACCTGGACTGCGGTCACCGAGGAGGCGGTCACGGGCGGCGAGTGGCGCGACTCGAAGGCTGCCCAGGGCCGGAGTTGGAGTTACCGGCTACGATCGGTGCGAATGCTCGGGGGTGGCGAAGAGGTGGTTGGTGAGCCGTCCCCACCGGCGCGCGTCGACCATCCCGACACCTATCCGCCACCTTCCCCTCAGGGCGTTGTCTGTCTGCCCGAGGGACCAAGGGTTCGGGTGCGCTGGCAGGCGGTGGCGGGTGACGTGACTTATCGCATCTCACGACAAAAAGAGCGTGCAAAGGCCAGAGTTCTTGCCGATGAACTGCAGGTGGTCGAATTGACCGATCCATCACCGCCCCTCGGGGCGCTGAGGTACACGGTGGTGGCGGTGGACAGTGCCGGTAATGAGAGTGTGGAGGCCGACTGCACGGTGGTGATGGGCGCCGAGCCGTGAGGCCCCGTCTTTTCAAAGTCGAGGGCGCCGGCAACGACTTCCTGCTTGGGATCGGTGAGTGGGCCGACCGGCTTGCGCATGATCCGGAGCTCGTTCGCCGCCTTTGCAATCGTCGTCTAGGTGTCGGCGCCGACGGCGCCATGGCCCTGACCGCCGAGGGTGCGGATCAGGTCGGACTGACCCACAGGAATGCCGACGGCGGCGAGACCCTGTTCTGCGGAAATGCTACCCGCTGCGCGGCCCGCGCCGCGGTCGAGGTGCTCGGGTGCGAAAAGCGGTTGGTGGTCGAGACCGCGTGGAAACCGATCCCCGCCCAGGTTGACGGGTCGGAGGTGAGGATCGAGATCCCAGCCCTGAGCGAGGCCCCCCGGCGTCCGGCGATTACCGCGCCCGACTCGTTGACGGACCTCCAGCTCGTGGAGGTCGGAGTGCCGCACCTGGTGGTTTCGGCCGCCGACATTAGGGGACTCGACCTTCCGGTTGTCGGGCCACCGCTACGGAGCCATGAGGCGCTGGGTCCGGACGGCGCCAACGTCAACTTCTACGAAATAGACCCTGACGGCGTCGTCCGCTTGCGGACCTGGGAGCGCGGGGTCGAGGGCGAGACCTTGAGCTGCGGCTCGGGGATGGTGGCGGTGGCACTGGTGGTGATGGCGGCGGGAGATCTGCGATGCCTCGAGCTGGCTCCGGCGTCCGGCGACCGGCTCACCGTCGAGGCCCTTGGCCAGCCGCCGAGGTGCCCGATCCGCCTCACAGGCCCAGCGCGCTTTATCGCCGAGATCGAGCCGTCAGAGGACTTCCTCAGCACCCTCTGACACGTCTCCGTTTCCGTGCCCGCCCGCCGTCCGCGGGCTTTCGCCCGCGGCCACGGTCGCTCACCGTCGTGCCCTCGGAACGCGAGCGTTCCCCGGTCCCGGCGGTGGGCGCCCTCGCGCGCCTGCGGCGCGCCGGTGGGCTACATTCGGGCACAGGGACGCCGTCGACCTCCATTTTTCCCGCCCCCACCCCCCGCCCACCGCCCTCGGAAAGCCGCGTCGGGCCGGGCCTGCCGCGCCTTTCCGAGAGGAGGGAGTGAAAGATGGCGTTCGAGGCTGATTGGGGGGCGTCGACGGTGCTGGAAGCCCTCCGCGGGACGAGCACGGTCTGGTCCCCAACGATAAGGCCCTCCGCGACAGCGCCACGCCGACTGTGGGCTTCCGGTGAAGGATGCAGGTTGGGGGCGGCAAATCCGAAATCCGAAATCCGAAATCCGAAATTCTGCGGGGTGGGAACGTTCAAACGTTCAACGTCCTCGAGCCGTCAGGCGAGCATCCGCCACGCGATGGCGAGGACGGCGGCGGCGAAGTAGCCGGCGGCGAGGTCATCGGCGACGATGCCGATTCCACCTGGCAATCGTTCAAAGGTGCGGATTGGCCACGGTTTGAGGATGTCGAAAAACCGGAAGAGGAGAAAACCCGCTAGTGCAAAGATCGCCAGGTGGATGGGGCTCTGGAGAGGCACGAATGGCAGCGCCACGAGGTAGGTCAGCCATTGCCCGGCGATTTCGTCGACCACGATGGGTCTGGGATCCGAATCGTCCCTTCGCAGCGCCTCGACCTCCGACGCCCACGTTCCGACCGCGGCCGCCACAAACAAACCGATTGCGGTGATCACGATGCGCATCGTGTTGTCGGGGATGGCTGTACAGGCTCCCCACCAAAGTAGATATGCGGGCAGTGAACCGACGGTGGTTCCCGGCGCCGGGATGCGATCCCCGAGTCCCCCGATTGTGGCAATGGCGCGAGCGAGTCGAGCGTTGTTGGTCATCCCTCTCCTCCACGAGTCAGGACCGTGATCAATTTGTTGTGGAACCCCCCAAAATTGCCCGAGGAACAGCCTACCACGACGTCTCCTCCAGCAATGACCTTGGCGAGAATCTCGACCGGATCCTCATCATCGGCCGGCATCACCGGCAACACACCATGCTTGATCAACCGCTTGGCGAGAACCGTGCGATCGAGAAGCTCGCTCTTGTCGAGGCGATCACGATGGTACGGCACCGCCACCATCACGACGTCAGCACCGGCCAGCGCTTTCAGGTAGGCGTCCTCGAACGATCGTCGAGCGGCGGTGAGCGACCGTGGCTCGAAGGCAATGACCAGCCGGCGATTCGGCCAGCGCTGACGCGCAGCGGCAACCGTCGCCTCGATGGCCGTCGGGTGATGGGCGAAGTCGTCCACCACCGTGACCCCCGAGGCCTCGCCGACCACTTCCATCCGACGGACCACTCCCGGGAAGCCCGCCAGTGCCTCTGACGCAGTTGCCGGCGGCACGCCGGTGGTGATCGCAGCGGCCGCGGCCATCGCGGCGTTTTGAAGGTTGTGAAGGCCGGGGTGGTTCAGCTTGAGTCTAAGCCGCTCCCCCCGCCACTCGATTTCCGCCGTGCTGCCATCCGGCCCACCAGTCCAGGCCGTCATGCGGAGGTCGCAGTCGGCATCCGGACCGACCTTGACCAGAGGCGCGGTGGCGTCGCGGCACCCGGCGAGAGCGCCCTCGCTCCACGCGTTGACGATCACCGCTCCGTCGCGGGGAACCTGGGCCGAACCGGCGCGAAAGGCGGTCAGGACGGCGTCGAGATTCGGGTACAGATCCGCATGATCGTACTCGACCGGCCCGACGAGAAAAAGGTGTGGCCGGTAATGGAGGAACTTCGGTCCGCGGTCGAAGAATGCGGTGTTGTACTCGTCGCCCTCGATGACCAGGTGAGGTCCGTTGCCGAGGCTGAATCCCCGCCGGTTCCATTGCGGCATGCCGCCGATCAGGTACGAAGGCTGCAGCCCCGCCTGCTCGAGAATCCAGGACAGCATGGCAGCGGTTGTTGTCTTGCCGTGTGTGCCTGCCACTACCAGGCTCTGCGGGCCGCGAGCCAGCACATAGTGGCCGACGGCCTCCGCCTGGGAAAGATGGGGAAGGTGGCGATCGAGGACGGCGGCCACCTCCGGGTTGTGCCGAGGCACCGCGTTGCCAATGATGACCCGATCGAGGTCGGGGGGAATGAGCGCGGGGTCGAAGCCGAGGCGTGCAGGGATGCCGAGCTCGGTGAGCAGGGTGCTCATCGGCGGATAGAGCTGCGAGTCCACCCCCTCGACCCGATGCCCCGCTTCATGGAGGAAACCAGCCAGCGGTGCCGTCGCCGTACCCCCAATGGGAAGGAAATAGAGGAATTCGCGCGAGCCGCCGTATAAGTTCTGCAAAAATGCGCCCCCCTGGGTTGCAGGTCGCCAGACCCGCTCGTAATATTGTCCCTGTTTGTGGAAAAGATGACAAGGAGGACTGCAGATGACCAAATACCGATTCGTACTTCTGACCGTGGCAGCGCTGGTCGTGTTGGCCGCGGCTGCCGGAGCGGTTGCGGACGCGGCCGACGGCCCCAAGCTGGTGGTTCCGGAGAAGATCAAGGACATGGGCGTAGTGGCCCAGGGAGAGGTACTCGAGGTCGAATTCGCGCTCATTAACGAGGGCGATGAAACCCTCGAGATCAAGGCTGTCCGGCCGACCTGCGGCTGCACAGTTGCCGATTTCGATCGCGAGATTGCGCCCGGCAAGACCGGCTACGTCAAGGCCAAGCTCGAAACCCGAGATTTTTCGGGACCGATCTCCAAGTCGATTCTGATCATGACCAACGACCCTCAGGACCCAACCATGACCGTGGTCATCAAAACTGAGGTCCACCCATATGTGGAGGTGCTGCCGCGCCCCCTGGTTCGTTTCAACGCCGTCCTCCACGAGCCCATGAATCAGAAGGTCACCGTGGTTGCCGGAAGCGAGGACAAGGACTTCAAGGTCATAGGCGTCAAGAGCAGTGTGCCGTTTCTGGTTGCCAGCGTGCGTCCGCTGCCGTCGGACGCTCTGATCGCAGGCAAATCGCCGCAGCAGTACGAGGTCTCGCTATCGATGACGGACGACGCGCCGGTGGGTCCGGTCAACGCCGTGCTCGAGATCGAGACCAATCATCCCAAGGCCAAAACGGTGCCGATCAAGGTTTTGGAGTGGTGCGTGCTCTTCTGCACGTGACGCCTTCCCAGATCCAGTTTGGGTCGGTATCGGCAAAGACGCAGCCGGGCCGCAATCTCATCGTGGTTAACAACCGCACCGGCAGGGTACCGGTGAAGGTGACCGGGGCCACAGTCAACGATGCCGCCTTTACTGCTGAGGTAATGACCATCGAAGAGGGAAGGCGGTACCAGATAACTGTAACCGTCAAATCCGACGCCAGCCCGGGCCCGCGGGATGCGACGCTCACTTTGAAGACCACCGACGTCGATTTCCCGAAGATCGAAGTCCCGGTGCGGGCAACGATTAGTTAAGAGTAAAGGGTTAAGAGTAAAGGGTCAGGACACCGAGCAAGAGGGACGTTGTGGTGAACCGCAACGTCCCTCCAGTAGTCTCGAAAAACAGTGACCCGTCTTAACTCTTAACCCCTTAACCCTTAACTTGCCGCCAGCAACCTCGAACGCCGAACACGCGATAATAATGGAATAGGCAACATGCTTCGCACTCTAGGCATTGAAACCTCCTGTGATGAGAGCGCGGTGGCGGTTCTCGACTGCGATGGCGCGGTGGAGGTGAATCTGCTGTCCAGCCAGATCACCACCCACGCTCCTTATGGGGGAGTTGTTCCGGAGCTTGCCTCGCGGGAGCACCTGAAGGCCCTGCCATATCTGGTGGAGCATGCACTTGAAGATGCGCTCGATCCGATCGAGATGGTCGCTGTCACCGCCGGCCCCGGACTTGTTGGAGCGCTACTCGTGGGGGTTCGGTTCGCGGCGGCGTTTGCCTGGGGAAGGCGCATCCCGCTGGTGGCGGTGGATCATCTCGAGGGACATCTCGTATCACCCCTGCTCGATCTCGACGGTCGGCCGGCACGACGCGAACCCGAGCCAATGCTGGCGCTGGTTGCCTCGGGCGGACATTCGAGCTGGTACGCGATCGAAGGCGGGAGGCGGCAACGCCTCGGACGTACCCGTGACGATGCGGCGGGGGAATGCTTCGACAAGGTGGCGCAGGTCCTCGGCCTGGGGTACCCGGGCGGGCCGGCGATCGACGAGTTGGCCCGGCGCGGTGATCCGGAGGCGGTGCCGTTGCCGAGGCCTCGGCTCAAAAATGCACCGTTGGACTTCTCGTTCTCGGGCTTGAAGTCGGCGGCTGTCCGGTGGATCCACGAGCGCGACTTAGGAGGTAGGGCTTCCAACGGCATGCGCCGGGAAGTGTTCGATTTTGCGGCTTCCTTCGAGGCGGCCGTCGTAGAACAACTGCTGAGGCCGTTGGAAGAGTTGACCATGCGCCACCATCCGCGGGCGGTTGCAGCCTCCGGGGGGGTGGCGGCAAACACCTTGCTGCGTGATCGTCTGACCGATTGGGGTGCCCGACACGGGGTCGAGATTTTATTGCCGGTGCGCGCGCTGACCACCGATAACGGCGTCATGATCGCCCATGCCGGGCAGCTTGCCCACCGGTCGGGACGGGTGGACGATCCTCGCCGGCTCGATGCTCGGGCGCGTGAGGTATGGCAGCCTCCAGGGATGCGCAAGCAGGTAGAACCACTCATCTTAGGCTAAGATCTCAAGAGGTTGCGGGTTAGGGAGGATAAATGAAGAAATCCGTCGCACGCGAGTACTACGAGGCCATATTGGTGGCGTTCATCCTCGCTCTCTTCGTACGCACTTTCGTGTTCGAGAACTTCAAGATCCCGTCCGGTTCGATGGAAGAGAATCTCCTGATCGGCGATCACCTGGTGGTCAACAAGTTCATCTTCGCGGGAAATACCGGCAGCATTTTCCATAACCTCTTTCCCTATCGCGGGCCGCAGCGGGGCGATGTAGTGGTTTTCAAGTTTCCCGAGGATACCCGCCGAGATTTTATCAAGCGATGCGTTGCCGTGGCTGGCGACACCGTCGAGCTGCGGAGAAAACAGCTTTACATCAACGGCGAGCTGCAGATCGAGCCGATGGTGGTCCACAAGGATCCGAGGGTCTATGACGACACGCCGGCGGTGCCGATCTCGTCCCGCACGCGGGATAACTTCGGGCCGTTTACGGTGCCGCCGGGAACGATCTTTTGCCTCGGCGACAACCGCGACAACTCGCTTGATTCGCGCTTCTGGGGGCCGGTTCCCTTGAGCTTCGTCAAGGGGCGCGCAGTACTCATCTACTGGTCGGACGAGGCCGGCCGGGATGACTGGCAATGGCAAGGACTGGGCCATCGATTGAAGCAGCTCGCGGGAGTCTTTTTCAACTTCTTCACCAAGACCCGCTGGGAACGCGAGTTTCGGCTCATCCGTTGAAAGATGGTAGGATTTTGGAAACGGGAGGCTGATTCATGAAGAGCTGGCGTTCTCAGCGCGGTGATGTGCCCGTCGGATGTCTGGTGGGCGGGGCGGTTTTGCTCGTTGTGGTCTTGGTGGCGATCAAGGTCGCGCCGGTGATCGTCAACGTGGGCGAGCTCGACAACGCGATCTCGGTGCTCGCCGACCGCGCCAACCGGCGCGAGTACAACGACAAGCGAATTCTCTCCGAGATTCTCAAGAAAGCGGAATCGCTCGACTTGCCCGTGACCAAGAAGAAGGTGAAGATCAAGAGGACCTCGAACCGGATCAAGATCACAGTCATCTACGACATCCCGCTCGAGTTTCCCGGCTATACGTTCATGTGGCACAAGAAGCATTTCCAGGACCGTCCGTTGTTCTACAACTGATTACCAGCAGCCGCTCGGTGCGCCCCGGCCATCTCCTCGAGGATCTTCTGGGCGGCCTCGGCCGGGCTGTTCGCTCGGGTGACCGGCCTTCCCACCACCAGGATGTCCGCGCCGGCGTTGATGGCCTCAGCGGGGGTGAGGACCCGGCGCTGGTCGTCGATCGCGCTCGCGTCCGGGCGAATGCCGGGCGTCACGATCAGGAAACCCGCCCCGCACTCATCGCGCAGCATCGACGCCTCATGGGCGGATGCCACGACCCCGTCGAGAGCGCATTCCCTGGTGAGTCGCGCCCACCTGGCGACCAGATCATCGGGCGGTCTCTCGATACCAAGCTCGTCGAGGTCGGCCCGGTCGAGACTCGTGAGAACGGTGACGGCGATCACCTTTGGCGGCTTGCCCCGGGATCCCTCGTTTGCGCCCTCGACGGCCGCCGTGAGCATGCCGCGCCCACCGGCCGCATGCACGGTGAGCATGTCCGCGCCGCAGGCGGCGCAGTTGGCGGCCGCCCGCCGTACGGTGGCTGGAATGTCGTGCAGCTTGAGGTCCAGAAACACACGCGGTCCCAGGGCCGCGACCTCGCTCACCAACCGCGGTCCGTGGGCAAGAAAGGCCTCGAGACCGATCTTGAGCCAGCCCACATGTTCAGACAGGCTGCGGGCAGTCGTGAGGATCCAAGAACGGTCGCTGCCATCGAGCGCGATGCACAGAGAATCGCTGTTGGAGATAGGCGGACTGGTCATGAAGTTCCCCTCTGCCGAGTGTACGGCATCCGGCCGCGGTACCATCAACTGTGATGGAACGGCGGTTGTTGGTTGATGCTCTTGGCGCCGGGGCTGCGACCGGCCTCGTTGCCGAGGCTCTCGTGCTGCGGATGAACCCGGAGGTCGTTCAGACGGTGCGCGGAGTCCTCGTCGGTATGCCCCTGTGGGCGTCGTGGGGAATGCTCTTAGCCGGTGTGCCGCTGCTGATCGGGCTCGTGGTCCTCGAACGGCTGCGACCGCGCTCGGATCGGTGGGCGGCGCCTGAGCTCTTCGCACTGGTCTTCGCCGTGGCTGCAATTCTCAGTATGGTCAACGCCAAGCTCCACACCAGGCTCCTGGAGCGAACCGCACATCGAATCCTTCTCCAGGATGCTGTGGCGTGGTCCGTCGCCGTCCTCCTCGCGCTTATCGGTGGCGCCGTCGTGCGCCGTCTGGGTGGCGGACGCTGGGCGAGGATCGTTTTCTCGGTGGTGATGCTCATCCTCCCGATGACGCGGATGACCTGGGCGCCGACACCTCTCGGGCAGTACCTCGAGGTCGCGGCTCGGCCGCTGGGCAAACCTGCGCGACCTTTATTGGTCATCGGTGTCGAAGGATTGGACGCCAAAGTGCTGCACGCAGATACGACAAGTTCCAGGTATCGCACCTTTGCGCAGCTCAGAGAGGAGGGTGCGAGAGCCACCCTTGTGCCCCATCGGCCGTACCTGCGATGGGCGCTGTGGACATCGGCCGCAACCGGAACCTATCCCGGTCGGCATGGTGTCAAGGGGCACCGGGCGTGGGACCTGCCGATGGTGTTCCCGGAGACTCTACGTCTGCTTCCGTGGACTCCTGAAGGGTCGAGGATGATCCTGCCGTGGGGGCTCGCCGAGCAGACGCCGCCCCCCCCGACCACGGTTGCTCCTCTGTGGGCGCGGCTCCACGCCTCTGACGTCACCACTTCGGTCTTCGGCTGGCCCGGGTCCTGGGGCGAAGATCCGGCGCTGGTTCCGGCGACAGAACTCGAGGCGGGCGCCGTGCTCGAGGCGTCCATGGGTGCTTCGCTTGAAGCAGCGCTCAAAGAGTTCCCCGAGCGCCGATCTGAAATCTGGGCGGCCGTCGTGCGCGACCAGTCACGGGTGGATGCGGCGCGCGCGGCTCTGGTGGCCGGCACGGGCGATGTTTGGATCCACCTCGAAACCCTGGCGTTGGCCCGTAGGTTTCACGAACCGCTGCGCCTCCGTCACACACGCGAGCGGCGCTTTCTCGAGCTCGTCATGGAGCTTGTTGATGACCAGCTCGGAACACTCCTGGGGGCGACCGATCGCGCCACACTGGTTGCTGTCGTGTCCCCGTACGGGCTCGCTCCTCCGGGCCCCTTCGAACGGATCAAGCGGTTGTTCGGGGGCGGTGAGGACTGGCACACATCGGCCGAGTCGTGCCCGAACGGGCTCTTTATCCTCCTCGGAGAGGGTGTCGGGCCCGGGCGCCGGGTCGCCGAGGCCCACATTCCCGACGTCGCACCGACCCTGTGCTATCTCCTCGCCCTCCCGGTGGCGCAGTACATGGAAGGGAGCGTGTTGGTGGATGCCGTGGAACCGGCCTTTCTTGCCGAGCACCCACTCCGGGTCGTCGATTGATCGTTGAAACGTTAGAACGTTTAACGTTAAACGTTTTAACGATTGTTGATGTAGGCTTGGCGTGATGAAGCTGTCTGTGGTGATTCCAGTTTTCAACGAGGAGGCGACGCTGGCGGAGCTTCTCTGCAAGGTTTCCGCGGCGCCGCTGCCGGAACCTATCGACGAGCTCGAGATGGTCGTGACAGATGACTGTTCCTCGGACGGCACGTGGGCGGAGATCGAGAAATGGCAGCCGCCCGACCGAGAGGACGGCCGTCCGCTCGAGGTGTCCCGCCATCGGCATCCAGAGAATCGCGGCAAGGGCGCCGCGCTAAGAACCGGATTCGGTTTTGCCTCGGGCGACGTGATCCTGATCCAGGACGCGGATTTGGAATACGATCCGGTTGACTACCCGGTGCTTCTGCAGCCAATCCTCGACTCCAGGGCCGATGTCGTTTTTGGGTCGCGCTTTCTCGGTGGGCCTCACAGGGTGCTGTTCTTCTGGCACTATCTCGGCAACAACTTCCTTACGTTGTTTTCAAACGTTTGTTCGGACCTCAACCTGACGGACATGGAGACCTGCTACAAGGTGTTCACGCGCGAAGTGCTCGAACGGATCACGCTGGTCTCCGACCGCTTCGGCTTCGAGCCCGAATTCACGGCCAAGGTTGCCCGTCTCGGAGCGCGGATCTATGAGGTGCCGATCTCCTACCACGGCCGAACCTACGCCGAGGGCAAGAAGATCGGCTGGAAGGACGGGGTGTCGGCGATCTGGTCGATCCTGCGTTTCAATCTTTGGTCGCGACGCTGAAAGCGTCGCTCCCTCAAATTCTCTGCCCTGCGCTCTTTCGTTTTTTCGGACTCTTGGCTATTGTGTGCGATGTTCGATGTGTTCAACATCGGTAAGCGCAGGGCAGAGAATTTGAAACGTGGGAGGATGAGGAATGGCAACGCGATCCGTTGTGGTGATGCCGGGAGACGGTATTGGACAGGTAGTGCTGCCGGAGGCGGTGCGGGTGCTCGAGGCGGCGGGATACTCAGCCGAGTGGATCGAGGCCGGGATCGGCTGGGAGTACTGGGTGGAGCAG
>PVMK01189332.1_pt2 | contig 216927 bp, 190 predicted proteins | sample 1853481 | NCBI WGS metagenome assembly PVMK01 (sample SAMN08533507, study PRJNA380276) | Marine sediment metagenome, whole genome shotgun sequencing project.
CTGTTCCTTCGAACACCTCGGCCGCCATCGCCACGCTTTCAGAAAGGGTCGGGTGGGGGTGGATCGTTAAACCGATATCCCCGGCTTCGGCTTCCATTTCAATGGCCAGGGCGCATTCAGCAATCAGGTCCCCCGCATTGGGGCCGGTGATTCCAGCTCCGATGATACGGTTGGTCGATTTATCGAATAACAGCTTGGTGAACCCCTCGGTCCGGTCGATTCCAATCGCCCGCCCGCTCGCAGCCAGCGGGAACTTGCCCAAACCATACTCCAGTCCTTTTTCCCGGGCTTCAGCCTCGGTAATACCCACCCACGCGATCTCCGGATCGGTGTAGGCGACCGAGGGTATCACCCGCGCATCAAAAGCACTCTTCTCACCGGCACAAACTTCGGCCGCGACTTTGCCTTCATGGGTTGCCTTGTGCGCCAGCATGGGCTGTCCGACCACATCGCCGATCGCAAAAATGTTGGCTACATTGGTCCGCATCTGTTTATCCACCGGAATATAGCCCCGGCTGGTTACCTCGACGCCAGCTGATTTGGCACTGATTTTCCCGCCGTTGGGCGTTCTTCCAACCGCAACGAGCACCCGGTCATACTTGTCCTTGCCGCTGTGCTTACCTTCAAAATGAGCAACCAGGCCATCATCAGCCACATCAACCTGGGTGACCCGGGTTTCGAGATGGATTGCCTCGTACTGCTTCCTGATTCGCCGTTCCAGCGGTTTGACCAAATCCGGGTCGGTGCCAGGCATCAGGCCAGGGGTCAACTCAACTACCGTGACTTTGCTGCCCAGCGCCTGGTAAACACAAGCCATTTCCAGGCCAATGATGCCGCCGCCGATGACCAGCAGACGATGCGGAATTTCTTCCAGTTCCAGGGCGCCGGTCGAGTCCCATCAGCCTGGGATCGCCCCACGGCATGCTGCCCCAGTTCAAGGGACTGCGAACCTACAGCGATGATTGCGTTTTTAAAGGTCAGCTGCTGTTGGCCGTGGTCTGATTCAATGACAATTTCGTGGGGCCCGGCAAAGCAGCCGGAGCCCTGCAAGACTTCCACTTTACGTTGCTTGGCCATGCTCGCGAGGCCGCTGCTTAGCTTGTCGACAACCTTGTCCTTGAAGTTACGCAGCTTGTCGATGTCGATGGAAGGATCGCCGAAACTGACACCGTGTTGTTCCATCAAGGACACTTCTTCAATCACGTTGGCGGTGTGCAGAAGCGCTTTGGACGGGATGCAACCGACGTTCAGGCAAACACCACCCAGGGCGGGGTAACGCTCGACCAGCGCAACACGCTGACCCAGATCCGCCGCGCGGAAAGCCGCCGTATAACCCCCCGGGCCTGCGCCAAGCACCAGCAGGTCGTAATCGAAATCACTCATTTCCAAATTCCCATCAGTTCGTATGGCCTGTGCTTTCAAGCACCAGGCGGTTGCCTTCCTGGCGCAAGTTGAAGTATTGCAGAAAGCTCATACCCAGCAACGCCTGCTTGCCAAGGCCGGGAGTAATTGTAGCCCGGACATTTTTCAACGCAAGCGAACCCAGGCTGACCCGGTCCAGTCGTGTTCTCCAGGCTACAGCTGGCCCTGCAGCCGTCATTACGACAAATTGCGGGCCGAACTCCAGCCCCATCTGCCGGGCTGTTTTCTCCGAAATGGCCACGTCGGTCGCGCCGGTATCCACCAGGAACTCCACGGCGTGACCATTTATTTCACCCTCAGCAAGGAAATGCCCGGTCTGGTCACGCTGCAATGTGACCATGGCGCGTCCGTTCTCATCGTAGCTTGCGATGATGCCACCGCCACGCTGGGTCAGAACGTGGTAAAAAGCGGTCAGCCCAATCATCAACCCGATTACGGCGAGCCAGGCGAGACTTCGACCGGCGCCTGGATGCGAGTGATTTGCAGAATCCCTGTTTGCCACGCCCTGAATACCGTTACAAAATCCCGTGCCCTAGAGCGTCAGACGCCTTAAATCTTCCAGCCGACTGGCCAGGAAGCGGGTAAAACGCGCGGCAGCCGCACCATCAACGACCCGGTGGTCGTAAGACAGGGACAGAGGTAACATCAGGCGGGGTTTGAATTCGTGCCCATCCCAAACCGGAAGCATGCGCGAACGCGAAACCCCGAGAATCGCCACCTCCGGCGCGTTGATGATAGGCGTAAACCCGGTTCCCCCAATCCCGCCAAGGCTGGAAATGGAAATACACCCCCCCTGGATATCCCTGGGTTGCAGTTTTTTCTCCCGGGCCTTGCCACTGATTTCAGCCAGCTCGGCGCCGAGTTCCATAATTCCTTTTTTTTCGCATTCCCTGATCACCGGGACGACCAGTCCGTCGGGGGTATCAACTGCGATTCCAATGTTAAAATAATTCTTCAAAATCAGCGTTTCACCGTCGCTGTCCAGTGAAGCATTGAAAGTCGGGAATTTTTTCAGCGCCGCCACCACCGCCTTGATCAGGAATACCAACGGTGTCAATTTGAACCCCTGGGCGACCGCCTCCTCTGCGTTAGCAACCCTGAAGGCTTCCATCTCGGTGACATCCGCCTCGTCGTGCTGGGTGACGTGCGGGATGCCAACCCAGTTCCGGTGCAGGTGGCCCGCAGAAATTTTCTGGATTCGCGAGAGCGACGTTTTCTCTATTTCGCCATACCTGCTGAAATCAAACTCGGGCAGTGCCGGAAAATCCAAATTTAGCCCGCCGATTGACCCGGCTCCGGCAGAGCCGCTCATGACAGATTTCACGAATGCCGAAACGTCTTCCCGAGTGATGCGCCCCTTGGCGCCGCTGCCAGCGACGCGCAGGAGATCTACCCCAAGCTCCCGTGCGAATCTCCTGATGACCGGACTGGCATAAGGCAGTTTCCGGGAATCTCCGGCCGCTGTAGCAACCGCTGGCTCGGCCGATGGCCGGCTCTTTTCGCGCCTAGCCTGCTCAGCAGGTTCCTCGGTGGTCTGTTCTACTTCTGTTTTCGCCTCTACCCCGGTCTCGGGCGCTGGCGGTTCCGGCTCAGCAGGCGCAGCTTGCACACTATCGGAAGCCCCGGCAGTTTCTTCTCCTGCGGAAACCTCGAGAATGGCAACCACGTCACCTTCAGAAACTGCATCGTCCAGCTTGAGTTTCATTTCCTTGATCACGCCGGCCGCGGGCGAGGGTATCTCCATCGTCGCCTTGTCGCTTTCCAGGGTGACAAGTCCGTCCTCGGCTTCTACCTGGTCGCCTGCTGCAACCAGGACTTCAATCACCGGGATACCGCTGAAATCTCCGATATCGGGAACTTTAATTTCAACTACAGCCGTCATGCCAACACCGGGTTCACCTTGTCCGGATCAATTCCAAGACTGTTCCTTGCAGCCAGTAGTTCGCTCATGCTGATCAACTCCCGGCGATACAATGCGTACAAAGCAGCGTACGCGATATTGTATCTATCCACTTCAAAGAAACTCCGCAATCGCTCGCGGGTGTCAGAACGGCCATAGCCGTCAGTCCCCAGCACGATGTAGTCTTCTTCCAGCAGGAAGCCACGAATTTGATCAGCGAATGCGCGTACATAGTCAGATGCGGCAATCACCGGACCTGCCCGGTCGTGCAAGCAAGCGGTGACCCAGGGAATTCGGGGCTCCTTTTCCGGGTTGAGGCGATTCCAGCGGGCACAATCCACTCCATCACGGCGCAATTCGGTGAAGCTGGTCGCGCTCCAGATATCAGCAACCACACCGAAATCCTGCTCCAGGATATTGGCCGCAGCAATGGCTTCGCGCAAGATGGCACCCGAGCCGAGTAACTGGACCTTTTTGGGTCCGTCCGGGCCTTCCCGCAACAGATACATGCCACTTCGAATGCCTTCTTCGGATCCTTCCGGCATGTCCGGATGGGTGTAGTTTTCATTTTCGACGGTGATGTAGTAGTAAACATCTTCACCTTCCTGGAACATGCGGCGCATGCCATCCTGCAGAATAACTGCCAATTCGAAGGAAAAAGTCGGATCGTAAGATACGCAGTTCGGCACCATCCCGGACATCATGTGACTGTTGCCATCTTCATGCTGCAAGCCCTCGCCGTTCAGAGTCGTACGGCCGGCAGTTCCTCCGATCAGGAATCCCCGCGCTCTCATGTCCCCGGCTGCCCATGCCAGGTCACCCACGCGCTGGAAACCAAACATCGAATAAAAAATATAGAATGGAATCATCGCCACGCCGGAAGCTGAATAACTGGTGGCCGCGGCAATCCAGGAAGACATTGCTCCCGCCTCGGTGATTCCTTCCTGCAGAATCTGACCCTTTTGATCCTCCTTATAGAACATCAACTGGTCGGAATCGACCGGTGTATACAGCTGCCCCACCGAAGAGTAAATACCGAGTTGGCGGAACATGCCCTCCATCCCAAAGGTGCGCGCTTCATCTGCCACGATAGGAACGATGCGATCGGCGATGCTCTTGTCCCGAAGCATGACGGTAAGAGCTCTTACAAAGGCCATCGTGGTGCTGATTTCACGCTCACCTGAAGACTTCAATAACGATTCAAACAATTCCAGCCCCGGAGCCTCGATGAGGTCATCCTGGTGCCGCCGTTGCGGTATGAATCCGCCGAGCTCCTTGCGGCGCTCCAGCAGGTATTGAACTTCCTCGCTATCCTCACCGGGGTGGTAATACGGCAGGTTTTCGAGATCCTCATCCGAAATCGGCACACCGAAGCGATCTCGGAACTGGCGAATGGAGTCGAGATCCATTTTCTTTTGCTGGTGGGTGATGTTTTGCGCTTCACCGGCTCCCCCCATGCCATAGCCTTTTACCGTTTTGGCCAGAATAACCGTTGGTTGAGCCGGAGATGCAATCGCCGAACTGTACGCGGCGAAAATCTTGTGGGGATCGTGCCCCCCCCGATTCAACCTCCAGATGTCGTGGTCGGTCATGGTTGCTACCATTTCACGCAGTTCCGGGTACTTGCCGAAGAAATGCTCCCGTGTGTAAGCACCGCCTTTGGCCTTGTAGTTCTGGTACTCGCCGTCAACGGCCTCTTCCATCCGTTTGCGCAGCAGTCCGTCTTTGTCCTTGGCAAAAAGCTTGTCCCAATAAGACCCCCAGATCACTTTGATCACTCTCCAACCGGCACCGCGAAATACGCCTTCCAGCTCCTGGATGATTTTGCCATTGCCCCGCACGGGGCCATCAAGGCGTTGAAGGTTGCAATTGACGACAAAGATCAGGTTATCCAGTTTCTCGCGGCCAGCGAGTGAAATTGCACCCAGTGATTCCGGCTCATCGCTCTCTCCGTCCCCCATGAAACACCAGACTTTTCGATCAGACGTATCGGCAATGCCCCGGTCGTGCAGGTACTTGAGGAAACGCGCCTGATATATGGCCATGATCGGGCCAAGGCCCATGGATACGGTGGGTAACTGCCAATAATCCGGCATCAGCCATGGGTGAGGGTAGGAACTCAGGCCCTGGCCATCGGACTCCTGCCTGAACCGGTCCAGTTGTTCCTCCGACACCCGGCCCTCAAGGAAAGAGCGGGCGTACACTCCGGGTGATGAATGTCCCTGGATGTATACCAGGTCGCCACCACCCGGATGCTCTGGCCCTCTGAAGAAGTGGTTAAAACCAACATCATACAAACTCGCCGCAGAGGCAAAACTTGCAATATGTCCGCCGAGTTCTCCACCCCGCTTGCTGGCCCGAAGAACCATGGCCATGGCGTTCCAGCGGATGATTGAGCGGATCCGGTACTCCAGTTCCGTTTTACCTGGATGACGCGCGCCCAGTTGCGCCGGAATGGTGTTGATGTAAGCAGTCGTAGCCTTGTAAGGGAGGTAACCACCGGATCGGCGGGTGTAATCAACCAGTTTTTCGATCAGGTAGTGCGCTCTTTCTGGCCCTTCACGCGCCAGCACTGCTTGCAGTGACTCCAGCCATTCCTCGGTCTCCTGTTGGTCCGGATCGATTTTCGGATTGTCTGCATTCTGGTTCATTTGGTATCCTCAGATCCCGTATTGCGAACGGCATTCGGCATCCAACTTAATGAATCGCAAGGTATTGGTCCCTCCGGATTTACACATTTGATCACCCATCGTAATAATGATGCGGTCATCCGCGGAGACGGCCCCGTGTTCCAGGAGTGTGCGCAACGCTTCGGCGACCACCTCGTCAGCATCATCACTGGCAGACTCCTGCTTGACCGGAAACACATCACGGAACATGGACATCCGTCTGCGGCTGGACTTATTCGTGGAAAAAGCGTAAATCGGGACCGATGACTGGACCCGGGACAGCCATTGTGCCGTCGATCCGGATTCTGTCAGCGCCACAATGGCCTGGACCGAAACATTAGTCGCCATGAACATGGCCGCCAGTGCAATGGCCTGGTCAAGTCTTTCGAACCTTACGTTCAAATGTGTGATGTCACCTTCTGCTTCGAAATGCCTCTCAGCGCCGAGACAGATCCGGTTCATTGCCTCAATGACTTTGACCGGATGTTTCCCCACGGCTGTTTCGGCAGACAACATGACCGCGTCTGTACCATCAAGTACTGCGTTTGCAACGTCAAGCACCTCTGCCCTGGTGGGTATGGGATTTTCAACCATTGACTGCATCATCTGTGTGGCGGTGGCGACAATCCGGTTATGTCTCATCGCTGTGCGGATGATCTTTTTCTGCAAACCGGGTAACTCTTCGTCGCCAATTTCCACGCCGAGATCACCACGCGCCACCATTACCACATCCGCGGCATCACATATCTCTGACAGGTTTTCTATGGCTTCCATGCGCTCGATTTTGGCGACCAGGGACGCCTCGCTACCGGCTTTGCGCAGTAGATCCCTGGCCTGATTGATTTCATCGGCACAACTGACGAACGACACTGCAACGTAGTCAGCGCCGACCTTCGCCGCCAGTTCGATGCACGGCAAATCGTGCTCAGCCAAACCTGAAATGGACAAGCCGCCGCCCTGCATATTCAGACCCTTGCGATCTTTCAGAGTGCCACCGTTCTCAACCAGGCAATGTATCTGTCCCCCATTCACTGACTGGACCTGCATTGAAATCAGGCCATCATCGAGCAGCAGCAAGTCTCCCGGACTTACGTCTCTTGCCAATCCTTTGTAACTTACTCCAACGCGCCGCCGGTCACCCAGTGAAAAGGGGTCATCTGCGTCCAGCGTAAAGTGATCTCCACTGGCCAGTTCAACCGCCCCGTTCTCGAACAGTTCAACTCGAATTTTTGGACCCGGCAAGTCAAACAGCAGGGCAACCTGCCACCTCAATTTGTGTGCCGCCGCGCGGACCATCCTTGCCCTCTCTTCGTGATCGGCAACATCACCATGTGACATGTTCACGCGAAAAACATCGACACCCGCTCTGATCAAGCCCTCCAGAACGATTGGGTCGTCGGTTCCCGGGCCAAGCGTAGCAATGATCTTTGTCCGGCGCCGGTGGCTGGCGGATTTCTTCATATCGGGGTTCATTGCGGCGATTATAAAGGCAATTGATTAAAGACTTGCTATCAATTTCGACTGAGAGGCCGAAAATGCCGGGAACAAATCCATCCTGAATCGATGGCAAAGAGAGGCCGCGGACAGAGTTTATCTGTCCGGCTGGTTGCTCTTACTGGCCGGCCTTGTAAGGGTATTGGTCGAAGACCACGTTAACCGCGGTGAAAATTGCGTCGCGGAGTTGTTGCGCCACCTTGTCGGTCGCATCGACCACCGCAACGCCCTGCCAACTGACACGGTCCCTTTGGTTGTCAACCAGGTCAATGAAGACCGACGCCTCGGTTGTTTTTGTTGCCCGCGAACTCACGCCGACACCCACACCCAGGGCCGAACCGTATTGAGCGCCCCCAGGCCGGCCATAATATGCGCCGCTCATATAAGGTGAGGTGTAGGTTCTCATGCTGACCTTGTCGTCAGTGCGTAGCGTGACGTTGATCGTCAGGTCCGGATTGTCTGCCTTGCGGTACCCGCGCGCACTCATCTCGCGGGTAATCGCTTCACGGAAAAGCTCACCGAAAATGGGTGAGTTATAGCCGCCTTCGATACCCATCGGATCGAAGAAATTCCAGCTGCGATATTGGCTGAAATCAGCAGAAGGATCTTCGTCACTGCGAACGGTCAGCCCGGTGGAACAGGCGCTGCTCAGCAAAGCGAGAAGCAACACAAAAAGAGCCGCTGGCGTCTTCAGGTGCCTGCACCACCCCCGGTCAAATTGTTTCATACCGATTATCCGGAAGCTGAGGTTGCAGCAACCGGAAACTGGGAAAGAATTTTTTCAACGGTATGATTGACCGTCTCGCGCAGTTGCGCTTGCATCTTGTCGGTTACAGTAAAGGTAGCGACACCCTGCCAGACCATTTTGTGCTCCGCTGCATCCACCATGTCGATATAGACTTTAGCCTCGGTATACTGGTGTACTGTGGTTCGTGTCGCCCCGCCGCCGTAGCCCCAGGGGCTGCCGTAACCATACGCGCCGTAACCACGCCCGTAATAGCCGCCATACAGGTAGGGATCCTGGTAGGTATTCACCCTGACTTTGTCCTCCGCTCCGATGGAGACGTTTATCTGGAGTTGCGGTGTTTCGGACTGGGATAATCCACGCGCATTCATTTGCGAGCTGATGGCGGCACGAAAGTGCTGGCCCAACAGGTTGGAATACCCGTCTCCTTCGATACCCATCTGGCTGAAAAAGTCATACGATTTGTACTGGCTCATATTGACGCCGGGATCCGTGTCGGTACGGACCTGGACGCTTGGTGAACAGGCAGTCAGAAGTGTTGCCATGACGGTAACCGTGAAGATGGTTCGAATTATTGGCCGCTTCAAAATGAATTTCATGGAACACTCCGGAAAAAGACAGACGGATATCCTACCAGCCGTTGCAACGGCGGTCATCTATTTGCAATGCACAGGTATGAGCCTGAAGACCGGCGCAAGGAGATGCCTCAGTTACTTCCTGCAGCCTCCAGCGCGGCAACGGCGGGTAAAGTCTTGCCTTCTACAAACTCCAGGAACGCACCGCCGCCGGTGGAGATGTAACTGATCCCGTCGGTAATTCCAAACTGGTCGATGGCCGCCAGCGTATCGCCGCCACCGGCAATGCTGTAGGCCGATGATCGCTCAATGGCCTCCGCCAGCGCACGGGTGCCGGCGGCAAAATTCCGGAACTCGAACACGCCAACCGGCCCGTTCCAGATGATAGTACCTGCACCGGCAATGATCTCTGAATACTCGATTGCGGTGAGCGGGCCGATATCCAGGATCATTTCATCCTCAGCCACCTCATCAACGTTGCGCACCAGCGGTTTCGCATCGGCTGAAAACGCTTTGGCAACCACCACGTCTTTCGGCACCGGAATGGATCCGCCGCGTGCGTGAGCCTTCTGAATCAGGATCTGTGCCTGGTGAATCAAGCCAGGCTCATATAAAGATTTACCCACACCATGGCCCGTAGCCGCGATGAAGGTATTGGCAATACCACCACCGACAATCAACTCGTCTACCTGGTCGAGAAGGGCATCAAGTACAGTCAACTTGCTTGATACTTTCGAACCACCCACGATGGCCAACAAGGGCCGGACCGGGTCCTGCAGGCCTTGTGCCAACGCCTCAAGTTCACGGGCAAGTAACGGCCCGGCACAGGCCACCTTTGCATACCGGGTGACACCTTCAGTTGATGCCTGTGCTCGATGCGACGCGCCAAACGCGTCCATCACGAATACATCGCACAGCCCGGCCATTGAACGAGCCAGCGTTTCGTCGTTATTCTTCTCACCGCTGTTGAAGCGCACATTTTCGCAGAGCACAACTTCACCGGGTTCAACATCTACGCCGCCAAGCCAGTCACGCTGTAGCCGGACTTCCATTCCCAACAGCTCACCAAGGCGAGCCGCCACAGGCTGCAAGGAAAATTGCGGATCAGGCACGCCTTCAACCGGCCGCCCCAGGTGCGACAGAATGATCACCGCGGCGCCTTGTTCGAGCGCCGTGCGAAGGGTCGGCAGAGCGGCCCTTATCCGGGCATCCGAAGTGATCCTGCCAGCGCTGACAGGGACGTTGAAGTCTTCCCGGATCAGGACCCGTTTAGCGGCCAAATCCAGGTTTTCCATACGAAGATAACTCATGGTTCCTCATGCATTTACCAATGCGATCGTGGTGTCCAGCATGCGGTTGCTGAATCCCCACTCGTTGTCGTACCAGCTAAGCACTTTAACCAGATTTCCTTCCATGACCCTGGTCAGACCCGCGTCGAAAATTGACGAATTCGGATTGTGATTGAAGTCGATGGAAACCAGCGGCAGTTCATTGTAGGCAAGCACACCTGCCAATGGGCCTTCAGAGGCTGCCTTCATCAGGCCATTGATTTCTTCTACGCTGGTCGCACGGCCGGCCTGGAACACGAGATCAACAACAGATACGTTGATCGTCGGAACGCGCATGGAAAAGCCGTCCAGTTTGCCATTGAGCTCGGGCAAAACAAGACCGACTGCGGCTGCAGCGCCCGTCTTGGTCGGAATTTGACTCATTGTCGCAGAGCGCGCGCGCCGGAGGTCAGAGTGAAATACATCGGTCAATACCTGGTCATTTGTGTAGGCATGTATCGTCGTCATCAGCCCACTTTCGATTCCAACGCCCTCATGCAGTACTTTGGCAAGTGGCGCCAGGCAGTTGGTGGTGCACGAGGCGTTTGATATGACCTGGTCGGTCGCTTTGAGCGTGTCGTCATTTACACCGTAGACAATGGTGTTGTCTACATTCTGCCCCGGAGCTGAAATGATAACTTTATTAGCGCCGGCAGCAATGTGTGCGCCGGCCGTTTCCTTGCTTCGGAAAAGCCCCGTGCACTCGTAAACGACATCAACTCCCAATTCAGCCCACGGCAGTTTTGATGGGTCGCGTTCCGCAAATACTTTGACCCGGTCACCATTGACGATCAAATCACCGTCGTCAACGATAACTTCGTGGGCGAAAGTGCCATGCGCGGTGTCGTATTTGGTCAGGTGTGCGTTGGTATTGGCATCACCCAGGTCGTTAATCGCAACGATGTCGATCTTCCCATTCCAGCCGTATTCGTGAACAGCGCGCATGATGTTACGGCCGATCCGCCCATATCCATTGATTGCAACCTTGATAGCCATGTAAATATTTACTCCTTGAGCATTGGTTAATTTATTCGCTTGCCGTCAGAGATTCCCGAACGGCCTGGCTAACGTTTTCCACCGTCAGTCCGTAATGTTTGAACAGTTCTTCGCCCGGTGCCGATGCCCCGAACCGGTCCACTCCCAGTATGCGACCTTTATCTCCTGCGAAAGAAGCCCAGCCGGTGGTCACACCCGCTTCCACTACAACCCGGGCCATCACATTCACGGGTAAAACCGACTCGCGGTATCCCTTATCCTGCTGCAGGAAAATCCCGGGGTTTGGCATGGATACCACTCTCACGTTAATGCCCCTGGATGACAGGTCATTTGCGGCCGCCACTGCCAGCCCAACTTCGGAACCGGTGGCGATGATCAAAGCATCGGGATTGCCTTGTGCCTCAAGCAGTACATAGCCACCACGCGCCACGTTTTCAAGTTGCGCTTTCGTTCGAGGCTGATGAGGCAAACCCTGCCGGGTAAATATCAGTGCCGACGGCCCATCCAGGTTTTCAAGCGCGCATTTCCAGGCAACCGCAGATTCAACGCTATCGCAGGGCCGCCAGACCTGGAGATTTGGGATCAGGCGCAGGCTGGCGACGTGTTCAACCGGTTGGTGCGTGGGCCCGTCCTCACCCAGCCCTATGGAATCATGCGTATACACGTGAATGTTCCTCACAGGGAGCAAAGCGGACATCCGCACGGCGTTTCTGGCGTAATCAGAAAATACCAGGAAGGTCGCGCTGTAAGGTATGAATCCACCGTGTAGGGCGAGGCCGTTGCAGATGGCTGTCATGCCAAATTCACGGACACCGAAATAGATGTAATTTCCATTCTCCGTGTTGTCATTTACATCTACGCTGCCCGACCAGATCGTATTATTTGAGCCAGCCAGGTCTGCAGAACCGCCAATCAGGTCCGGTAACAGCGGGCCAAAGGCGTTCAGAGCGATCTGAGAAGATTTCCGAGTAGCGACATCGCCACCCGCAGCCTGCAAACCGGCGATGATTTTCTCTGCGTATTCGCTCCAGTTTTCGGGTAGCTTTCCTGCAAGCCTCCGTTCAAACTCTTCAGCGAAGCCTGCAAAATCCTCTCGGAAAGCTTCAAATTGATCACGCCAGGCGGCTTCGGCCGCTATCCCCGCCCCTTGTGCATTCCAGGCGTCTGCAATTTCCGTCGGAATTTCAAATGGCGGGTAGTCCCAGCCCAGGTTATTACGAGTCGCTGCAATTTCCTCAACACCCAATGGCGCACCGTGAGCCGCCTCCGTTCCCTGCTTGTTCGGAGAACCAAAGCCAATCACGGTTCGCGTGCAAATCAAGGTAGGACGTGCGGTTTCGGCTCGTGCGGTATCAATAGCCTGCTGGATCTCAACCGGGTCATGGCCATCCACCGCGCGAATGACCTGCCATCCGTATGCTTCAAAACGAGCGGGGGTGTCGTCCGTAAACCACCCTTCTACCGGACCGTCTATCGAGATACCGTTGTCGTCCCAAAAGGCAATGAGCTTGCCCAACCCCATGCGCCCCGCCAGGGAGCAGGCTTCGTGCGACACACCTTCCATCAGGCAACCATCTCCAAGAAAGACCCAGGTATGATGATCCACGATCTCGTGACCGCCGCGGTTGAAGCGGTTGGCCAGAACCTTTTCAGCGAGCGCCATGCCCACCGCATTGGCAACTCCCTGTCCCAGCGGGCCGGTCGTAGTCTCAACGCCCGGCGCTTCACCGTATTCGGGATGACCCGGAGTTTTTGAATGCAGCTGCCGGAAATTGCGCAGTTCCGACACGGGCAGATCATAGCCACTAAGGTGCAGCAAGGAATACAGCAACATTGAACCGTGTCCATTGGAAATGACAAAACGGTCGCGGTCGGCCCAATCGGGGTTGGCCGGGTTGTGCTTGAGGTTGTCCCGCCACAAGACTTCGGCAATATCAGCCATACCCATAGGCATACCGGGGTGGCCTGAATTGGCCTGCTGGACTGCGTCCATGGAAAGTGCACGTATCGCATTTGCGAGCTGTATTCGAGAAGGCATAAGGAATTTCCGTATCAGTATCTGGTGCCAGGATGGCCTTAACCAGGAGGTGTTTCACAGAGAACAGATCAACTAATAAATTAAGTCCATAGTGTGCTGGAGGGGCAAGCGCCAGCGAATAATCAACCCGGGGTATTCCGGGTTGATTTGACGGGGGTCAGCCACGCATGGCCGCCTTTCCAAATTTCTTGAGTTTTCCGGCTTTGTATTCTACCCAGTATTCGTCCAACTCTTTCTTCACCACCGGCAACAGGAAATATATCCCGAGCACGTTGGGAAAAGCCATCGCGAAAATCATCGCGTCGGAAAAATCGATGACTGATCCAAGCTGCATGGATGAACCCACAATGATGAAAAACAGAAACAGCAGTTTGTAAACGACATCAGTCATCAGTGACTCCCCAAACAGGTAAGTCCAGGCTTTGAGGCCGTAATAAGACCAGGAAATCATCGTTGAAAACGCAAACAGGATTACTGCGACGGTAAGCACCCACGGGAACCATGGAATGGCTGATTCAAAGGCCGCTGATGTCAGGGCGACACCCTGGCTGGGATCGATTGACGGATTCCAGCTGCCGGTGATGATGATGACCAGCGCGGTGATGGTGCAGACCACAACGGTGTCAATAAAGGGCTCATAAAGGGCCACAAATCCCTCGGTGACGGGCCGGCTGGTTCTCACCGCAGAATGCGCTATGGCCGCAGATCCAATTCCAGCTTCGTTGGAAAAAGCAGCGCGCTTGAACCCCTGGAACAAAACGCCAACCACGCCTCCGGCAACGCCCTGGGCACTGAATGCACCGGAAATGATTGCCTCAAATGCAGCCGGCACTTCAGATATGTTGATGCCGACGATAACCAGGCCGGCAGAGACATAAATTACAGCCATCAACGGCACGATTTTTGAAGTCACACGGGCGATTCCCTGGATGCCGCCTATGACCACCAGGCCAACCAGGGCTGCGACAACGACACCGAACAGCCAGCCTTTGTCAGCCAGCCAGCTGGCCTCGCCACCCGTCACTGACACCAGTTGCATGAAACTCTGATTCGCCTGAAACATGTTGCCACCCCCGAATGACCCGCCGACACAGAAGACGGCGAACAGGACAGCGAGAACCTTGCCCAGTGATTTCAGTTTGTCGCTACGCTCGGCGAGACCCTTTGACAGGTAGTACATCGGACCACCTGAAACAGTTCCGTCAGTGTATTCATTCCTGTATTTCACTCCGAGCGTACATTCGACGAATTTTGAGGACATCCCCAGCACCCCGGCCAGGATCATCCAGAATGTCGCACCCGGCCCGCCCAGTGAAACCGCCACGGCTACACCCGCAATATTACCGAGTCCGACCGTGCCGGAAAGTGCCGTAGCCAGCGCCTGGAAATGGGTTACCTCACCCACAGCAAGCGGATCACTGTAATCACCGCGAACCAACTCAAAACCATGCTTGAACGCCCGAAAATTGATGAAGCGGAAATAGAACGTAAACAAAACTGCGGCAAAAATAAGCCAAATCAGCACGAAAGGTATTTGTACGCCGGCCAGCGGAAATGAAGAAAAAATGATAGCGGACACCGTGTCAGCGAAAGGTTTGACCGCATCGTTGATGCGGGCGTCGATTCCATCGTTTGCCAGGGCCGGCAAGGACGTCATCAACACGATCATTCCAAGGGCCAATTTATGCCCTGTTATTTTTTTTAGCACTTGATTCTCCAGGTCGTATATAGCTCAGGGAACAACTGTCACAGGAAATTTTGATACCTGGACCAATGTATTTGCAACGCTGCCGAATAACTGAGTCTTGATGCGCGATGAGCCGGTTTTGCCGATGATAATATTCGTCACTCCAAACTCCTCTCCAATGGCGCTCAGGGTTTCAGCAGGATGACCGTGTCGGATCACGCCGCTTGCATCAATGCCCCTCTCCCTGAGTTCGCTGACCAGGGGATCTATGATTTCTTTGTGTGCGCGATCGAGTTCAACTTCACGGCGTTTGTGGCGCTCTTCATTTTCCTGCGGCGTATTAAATGAGAACGGTGACCAATCAATCACGTGAGCCACGATCAGTTGCGCCTCTGAGGCTTGCGTCCAACTGGCTGCATATTCCAGTGCACGTTCGCAGCATTCACTGCAATCGACTCCCACCAGCAATACTCTGCTCATCTATCTCATACCTCGTTATTTAAGGGCGCCAATATTAACCCATCACACCGGGTTGTCACGCCATTTTATTGAACATCCGATCGAAGCGACCTGGTGCTCAGGACCCCGACCTGTCGCGGCAACCTGCCGCATGGCAAGGAAAAGGTCTCGCTTCACCTCACCGCTATCCGTTTTGCGTCCGCTCTCATCAAGACGGCCACGGTACTGCAGTTCCAGCATGGCGTTATATCCAAAAAAGTCAGGCGTGCACACCGCGCCATACGCCTGCGCAACCTGTTGAGTGGGGTCAACCAGGTACGGGAAGGGATAGGCAATCTCAGCGGCCACCCGCCGCATGTTCTCGAAAGAGTCTTCAGGATAGTCCGTGGGGTCATTGGACATGATCGCTGCGGCGTTGACACCAAGTTCCTTCAATTCCCCTGTATCCCGCACCAGTTTCTCATTGATAGCCTTTACATACGGACAATGGTTACAAATGAACATGATCAGCAAACCATTTGGGCCCGCACAATCCCGAAGTGTCCAGACCCTGCCGTCAGTTCCTGAGAGCGAAAAATCCGGTGCGGGTGCTCCGAAATCGCAAACAGGCGTTTGAGTGCTTACCATTTTTTAGGTGATCCTGATCAAAAACCGCAGTATATCAGCCTGCGAGCGCAATATTACCTGCGCAAAATTATGAAAATTTGCTATGATTAGATTAAACTTTTTATGAATTCGGTTTTCCAAGCATATGTTAGCCATTCACCGGGACATAGGAATAGTTTGTATTTTCTTACCTTAATGAACGTCGGCAGCGACAATAATGCTTTCAAAGCGGGGGTCCTTATCCCTTGCCTGATGCTGTGCATGGCGTCCACAGCCATACAGGCTGAAAATACAAATATCAAGTTGTCTGTGTTGGACAATGAAACACTTGGTTTGATGTCCGATGTCAACAATGCCGGACCGGCTGTTTCTACGCCTTTCCCGGTCGTGATTGACAACGATGCCGGTTTTCACTTCGATCTCGGTGGAAGCGATACCCGGAAATTACAACTACGCCTCAATCAACCCCTGATTATAAGTACCGGTTCAAAATCACGCGTCCTGGACAGTGGCGGAAACCAGCTTGGTCTGGATGCAACGCTTGATGTGCCCGTAACCCGTAGCTTCAACTTGTCCGCCGGCATCGACAAACAGGTAGGGACAGCGCGTTTTCAATCCCTGGGCAGCATCCAGTGCATGAATGGCACTTTGCGCGCCGATTCCTATACCGCGTCTGGATGCCGTTTCGTTGACCAACCTCTGGCATCCAGCGAGCAACAGCGCTTTAGCCTCGGCGGAAAAATGAAGTTCGCAAACGCGACCGCATCGTTTAACTGGTTCACGCAGGACTCGGAGATCAATCAATCCAGCGTCAGCCACTTGAGCGGATTGGGCGGCCAGGCAGTTATGGGTAACAGCCTGTTGTCACCTACGATGGGCAACCCGCTTTTGTCCCACAACAGTAACGACCCGTTGCAGTACCTCAACAGCGAAGCGAGTGGTGTGAACCTGAATTTCAAAGTAGGTATTTCAACTGACACCAGCGGTGACATCCGCCTGGGCCTGGCATTCACCCGCGTACTGGATGCCGGTTACCAGGGTATATATTCCAACAGTAGTGACGCACTTTCCTGGACCCTGGCGGAGCCATTCAACTCAGCAAGAATGAACCTCGAGTGGAGCCGCGGATCATTCAGCAGCGGTATCCAGGGGTTCTACCGAGAATCTGTTGACTTCCTGAACCGCAACAGCGTCGACAGCCTGACAACCTTTGACGTACATTTCACCTGGCGCACACCCTGGAAAGCAAACCTCAGTGTCGGTGCGACCAACATGTTAAACGCCGGAGCGGACAATGCGGGTAAAACGGAAAGCCAGGCCGTAGATCCTTTTGAGTCCATTTACGGCCGCATTCCATACGTCAGGTACAAGCAGGATCTCTGATCTTTTAACCCGGCCATTTCCCCTTTTATCGTGGTAGACTTGCGCGGTTTCGCGCTTGAAGGTTAATAAATGAACAAGATATTGATTGCCCTGTTGTCCCTGTTCACTTCTTTTTCAGTACTGGCTGCCGAAGGATTTTCGTCTTTTGAAGAACAGATGACGGGTAAGGAATTTTCTGCCGCAGGCCTGAAGAAACTTTCAAAGCAGGAATTGGATGTATTGAACGACTGGATTCGCAGACATTCACTCGCAACCCTCGACACCCCGAAATCAGGTTTGGTAACCAGCTATTCCAAAAATGATCAGCACGACTTGAAATCTGAAGATGAAGATGAAGGCAAGGAGAAAAAGAAAGAACGCACCACGATCACCAGCACGCTCGTCGGAAAATTCGGAGGCTGGGACGGTCAAACTGTTTTCAAACTTGAGAATGGCATGATTTGGGCGCAGGCAGATAAAGACAAATTTTACACCAAGGACGTCGAGAACCCGGTCGTGATCATTGAGCCCGGCATGTTCCGAAGCTGGCGTTTACGGGTTGAAGGCTTCGACGAAGACTGCAAAGTCAAACGCATTCAGTAGGATTCCGGAACACTGCCTTATAGATTTCGCCGTAATTCGCTGCTCATGTTCCTTTTTGCACGCATGGATTTTTGAATCTGGCGACTTCGAAATAAAAAGCCGCGAACGACCAGGTATGCGAGCGCCGATATTCCCATAAGGATGAACGCTCCTGCTGATGGAGCCTCACTGAAGCCTCGTGAATCCAGCCAGTACCAACAGAATCCAGCGACAAATACCGTAATTACTGCGTAGCTGGTCATGTTCAGGTGGTAAATCTGGTCGCGCAATTTCCGGGCGCGAAACACCTCGAAATCAGCCTCGGTTACTTCTCCAAGCTGGAACCCGCAAGAAGCGCAAATCACCGCCCGGCTGGAAATCCTGGTACCGCATTCAGGGCATGCTATTACCGCCATTTTATTCTCCGAAAAACTTCAGTTCCGCACACAAGCCACCTGTTTTACGGTTACTGAAGTGGATTGACCAACCGTAGAGCTCACACAGGCGCTTGACAATCGCAAGACCCAGGCCTGCGCCTTTACCAGTGATGTTCTGCCCACGATAATGGCGGACAAACACGCGCTCCAGGTCCTCCTCGGGAATCCCAGGGCCGGTATCCTCCACCTTCACGCTGCCACTACCAATTGTAATCACTACCTCACCCTCCAGGGTATATCGCATGGCGTTGCCGATCAGGTTACCCACCGTTACAGCCACAACGGATTCGGGCGCAATCACGCTCACCCTGTCTTCGTCTTCCACGCGTAACACCAGGTGCTTGTTGCCAACCAGAGGTTCATAAAGGTGCACTACTTCGTTCACGATCCTGCCGACATTGTGTGCCGTACTGTCCTTGTTTATACCCTGCTCCGCGCGAACCAGGTGCAACAGGGCTGTTGTGATATCTACCGATTGCCTGGCCGCGCGAGCGATCCGGAGCAAGCGCGTACGCACCTTGGATTCAAGATCAGGTTGCGCCAGCAAAAGTTCGGTGGCGCCGGTAATTACCGTTAGCGGGGAACGCAATTCGTGGCTGACGTCCGCGTTGAAATGCCGGTCGCGCTCTACCAGGTGATGCAGGCGGTCAGCATAGCTGTCCAGTGCGGCAGCCAACTGCCCCACCTCGTCATCGGCAAAATGTTCTGACAGTCTTTCCGGCTTATTCTCCTCACTCAGGGTATCCAGGCGGGCAGCGAGGTCGCTCACTGGCTTCATGACACGGCGCGAGGCCCAGGTCCCCAGCATGAATGAAAGAATGGAAAACACCAGGACCACGCCGACAAGTGCGTAAATCAATTGCTTCTTGATTCGCTGGTTGTCACTGACGTCGTAGATCAGGAAAGCCCACAGGTCTTCTTCTTTTCTTATAGCCGCCTTGAAAACACCGTCTGAAATTTTTACGTCATGCACACCTGACGGCAGATCACGAACCTCTGCGCTCACCGTCCGGTTAGGGTCACCCGGACGGGTTATGTAGCCCTGAATTCTCGTGTAAAAAGGTTCGACAACGGAAGAGTCAAGACGCAACTGACCGACGTAGTCGTCCAGTTCCTGCGCCAGCGTCGCACCAATCAGTTGGTCTTCAAGATAATTCTGTAGAGCCAGGACGCTGATCGCAAAAGAAGCGCTCAGCAGCGTACCCAGCAGCAAAAATGAAAGAACAATTCGGCTGCGAAGCCTACGACGATATTGCATCCGGCTCCACCAGGCGATAACCGATTCCGTGACGTGTTTGAATCATGTTACTACCGAATGGCTTGTCGATGGCGCTGCGTAAGGAGTGGATGTGAACCCTGAGGCTGTCGCTGTCCGGCATCTCCTCACCCCAGACTTCCATTTCGAGCTCTGCCCGCGAAACGACGTTTGGCGATGACTCCATCAGGCAATGCAAGAGCTTAAGACCGATAGGATTCAGATAGATATCTTCGTCAGCACGACAAACGTTGAGCGTATCCAGGTTGTATTTGAGATCGCCGACTTTCAGCTCTCTGCTGTTGCGGCGGCGCCCGCGCCCGGCCAGTACCTTGAGACGAGCTTCTACTTCCTGTAACTCGAATGGTTTGACCAGGTAATCGTCCGCACCGGTTTCGAATCCAGCCAGTTTGTCTTCCAGCCGGTCTCGGGCTGTCAGCATCAGCACCGGGGTATCCTTACCTGCTTCAGAACGAAGTTTACGACAAACATCCAGCCCATCCATGCCTGGCAGCGCCAGGTCCAGGACGATGGAATCAAACTCGTTGACTATCGCCAGGTGCAGACCTGTGATCCCATCACCGGCGAAATCTACCGTATGGCCGTGATCCTCCAGGTAGTCTCCAAGATTGGCTGCTATGTCCGGATTGTCTTCAATAATGAGTACACGCATTGCTTAAAAATCATCTCCTAAAATTTCGACCCCCGCCAGCCCTTTGGCCAGTGTTTCAGCGTCACCACCCTCATCAAGTTTGATCATTAACCTGACTTCGTTTGATGAATCCGCGTGGCGTAATGCGTCATCGTAGGAAATTTTACCTTCTTTGTACATATTGAACATGCACTGATCGAACGTAATCATGCCATGATGGCCGGAATCTCTCATGACGAGTTTCAACTCGTCAACTTCACCTTTGCGAATCAGGTCCTTAATTAACGGTGTTGCCAGCAACACTTCAAACGCCGCCCACCGGCGCGAACCGTCCACGGACGGGATGAGCTGTTGGGCAATTGTGGATTTGAGGTTGAACGAGAGATCCAACAGAATCTGCTCCCGCTGCTCTTCGGGAAAGAAATGAAGGATGCGGTCCATGGCCTGGTTTGCGTTATTGGCATGTAACGTCGCCAGCACCAGGTGGCCGGTCTCTGAAAACGTTATCGCATGCTCCATCGTTTCGCGCGTGCGAATTTCACCGATCAGGATGACATCCGGCGCCTGCCTGAGCGTATTTTGTAAGGCAATCTCAAAAGACTCGGTATCGATTCCGACCTCGCGCTGCGTGAGAAGGCTCTTGCCGTGCTGATGCACGTACTCAATCGGGTCTTCGATGGTTATGATATGACCGGTCATCCGCTGATTACGGTAGCCCACCATGGCTGCCATGGAGGTTGATTTACCGGTTCCCGTTGCACCCACAAACAAAACGATTCCGCGTTTCTCCAGTGCCAACTCGGACATCGCATCCGGACAACCCAGTTCCTCGAAATTGGGAATGCGGGTTTCGATACGGCGACAGACCATGCCGGTCATCCCCTGTTGCACAAAAGCGCTGACCCTGTACCTCACTTCCGGTCCCAGTGAATAGGCAAACTGAAGTTCCTGCGTGTTACGGAACTCTTCCTTTTGCCGCTCGCGCATCAAGCTGAGAACTATCTCCCGGCACTTTTCAGGCTTGAGTAAATCCGTCGAAATGGGTTTGATTTTGCCATGGACCTTGATGCAAGGAGGTGCGTCAACGGTCACAAACAAGTCGGACCCGACTTCGTCGTGTAGTTGTTTCAACCAGTTGTCAATGACTTTCATCTTCCTGCCTCCTGGCAAGTGTAAACCAGCCCTAGGTGAACATCTTCTTGTCCACAGCCCGCCTGGCCGCTTCGAGTCGGTTTACAATGCCGCGTGTGACCAGTTCATCCATCGCCTGGTCCAGCGTTTGCATCCCAACATTCTGGCCGGTCTGAATGGCAGAGTACATCTGGGCAACTTTATCTTCCCTGATCAGGTTGCGAATGGCAGGCGTGGCCACCATGATTTCCCAAGCGGCCACACGGCCGCCACCGATCCGCTTCAAAAGAGCCTGGGTAATCACGGCCCGCAGGGACTCCGACAACATGGAGCGCACCATGGATTTTTCACCCGCCGGAAACACGTCGATGATACGGTCAATGGTCTTGGGGGCTGAACTGGTATGCAGAGTGGAGAAAACAAGGTGCCCGGTCTCAGATGCTGTCAGAGCGAGCCGGATCGTTTCGATATCACGCATTTCACCAACGAGGATTATATCCGGATCCTCACGCAGGGCCGCACGCAAAGCCTGGTTGAAGCCGTGTGTATCGCGATGAATTTCACGCTGATTGATAACGCATTTCTTGCTTTGGTGCACGAACTCGATCGGGTCTTCGATCGTGAGAACGTGACCCTCAACGTTATTATTCAAGTGATCGATCATGGCAGCGAGCGTGGTCGATTTACCGGAACCCGTCGGGCCGGTCATCAGGATCAGGCCTCGCGGTGCATCGATAATGTCCCTGAATATGGGTGGTGCGCCAATATCCTCGAGCGTCCACACGGAGTCCGGAATGGTCCTGAATGCACCGCCGACCCCGCGATCATGATGAAAGCAGTTTACCCGGAATCGGGCCAGTCCCTGTACAGCATACGAGTAGTCGACCTCAAGGTTTGCCTCAAAATCACGGCGATGCTTATCACTCATAGTGCTGTAGACCAGTTCCTGGAGTTGGGCCGTGTCCAGTGCGGGTAGCGTCAGTCGCCGGATATCGCCATCCACCCGAATCATGGGTGGCAACCCGGATGACAGATGCAGATCTGAGGCGTTATTCTTTACCGCGAAAGCAAGCAATTCAGCAATATCCATATTCCCTCCTTGAAACTACCTGGTCGCGTTACAATGCACCTACTTTATCATCAGGATGCATGTTTCCATTCCATGTCTCATACGCGCCAGATACAACCATAAATCAAGCCCACTCTTCCTGCAAGATGAATAACTTAAAAGAAAATCTTAATAATGTTCGTGCGCGTGTTGCTTCGGCTTGCACAAAAGCCGGTCGAGACCCGGCTGATATTGCTATTCTGGCGGTCAGCAAGAAACATCAGGCAGACCGTATTGCTGCCCTTTACCGGCTGGGCCAGTCGTCTTTTGGGGAAAACTACGTGCAGGAAGCGCTCGCAAAGATTGAGCGCGTAACACACACAGATATTGAATGGCACTTCATTGGCCCACTCCAATCCAATAAGACCCGGGAGGTGGCCCAGCATTTTCAGTGGGTTCAGAGCGTCGACCGGATCAAGATACTACGACGGCTCTCAAGTCAGCGCCCTGCATCCCATCCTGATCTCAATATCTGTATCCAGGTGAACATCGACCGGGAGCCACAAAAAGCAGGAGTCACGCCCGAATCGGTGGAGGAAATCGTCCATGCTGCCCTGGCTTTGCCCGGGCTGCGCCTGCGCGGCCTGATGACTATTCCGCAAGCCGGCTCGGCTCTCCACGACCCTTCAAAAAGCTACCAGCGTATGAAAGCCCTGTTTCACAGGCTCATCAAAGACGGTGTGGAATTGGATACTTTATCCATGGGGATGTCGGGTGACCTGGAAGCAGCCATAATGAACGGGAGTACCATGGTCAGGATAGGCACGGACCTGTTGGGACCAAGACCGGACAGCAGCACTATTGAACCTTGAAGAGGAATCCGAATCAGATGTTGATCACCTTTATTGGCGGCGGGAACATGGCCACTGCCCTGATCAGCGGGCTAGTGAATCCGCCCAGGGCACACCTGGATATCCGGGTCTGTGATCCCGACAGCCAAGCAAGAAAACACCTTGAAAGCACTTTTGGCGTGCCAACGTATACGGACATCAACGCAGCCGCTGAGGGCGCCAATGTGATCGTCCTGGCCGTTAAGCCGCAAGTAATGCCTATGGTTCTCGCGAGCCTCAAGGGGCAGGTCCAGCCGGACCAGCTCATATTGTCGATCGCGGCCGGAATTACGATATCCGACATCAGCGAAGAACTGGGAGAAGGCCCTGCTGTAATCCGTTCCATGCCCAATACACCGGCACTGATCGGTCATGGAATCACCGGAGTTGTTGCAGGCCATCTGTGCAAAGGCCAGCAGCGGGGACAGGCTGAAGAAATCCTCTCTGCCGCCGGCGAAGTCGTGTGGCTGGATGATGAGTCATTAATGGATGCAGTTACTGCAATTTCAGGCACCGGACCGGCCTATTTCTTTCTCCTTACCGAAGCGCTGGCTGCGGCTGCCAGGGAACTCGGCTTGCCCGCAGATACAGCCGATCGTCTCGCCTCGATTACCTGCTTCGGAGCCGGCGCCATGGTGGCAAGCAGTCCCGGGGAAGCTGCAGAACTTCGTCGCCGGGTGACTTCACCAGGCGGTACGACGCAAGCTGCCATGGTTGTGTTGGAGGGTGGCAGTTTCCGGGAGCTGGTTTTCCGGGCAACACAAGCTGCAAGGGACCGCAGCCGCGAGTTGGCTCTTAAATGAACACGTATAAGGAGCCTCTGACGTGAACGGTAGTGGTACAAACGCGTTTTCCTATCTGGTCGGCACACTGCTCGACTTGTACATCACGGCGGTATTGCTCCGCCTGATATTGCAGTGGGTACGCGCCGACTTCTACAACCCCGTGTGCCAGTTCCTGGTAAAAGTTACCAACCCGGTAATCGTACCTCTGCGACGCGTGATACCGTCTATCAGGAGTCTGGATACGGCATCCGTGCTGCTGATACTGGCTTTGGAATTTTTCAGTGTATGGATCGCCAGCCGAATAAGCTCTTCACCACTGAATATTGAACAAATTGTGGTGTTCAGCCTGATGAAGCTGGCCGCAACGCTGCTAATGACTTACTTTTTCCTGATCATTGCATCGGTCATTCTCAGTTGGGTAGGAGCTCGAATGCGGCATCCTGTAGTTCCGTTGGTCTACCAAATGACCGAACCTGTGCTTCTGCCTTTCAGGAAAGTCATCCCATCCATTGCCGGAATTGACTTGTCACCATTATTCGCACTGATCGTGATACGCTTTTTGCTCCTTCTGATAGGATGGTGAAGCGGTTTCCCTTGGCAACAGGACTCAACCCCATGAAACAATTAATAATCACACTGCTATTGCTTGGGAGCCTTTCTTTCTCAATGAGCAGTACAGCACAACAATCCCAGGATTTCGGGGAATACGTCGTTCATTACAACGTTCTCAACACCAATCTTATTCCTCCGCAGGTGGCTCAGGGCTACGGTATCCACCGGTCTTCCAGCCGGGCTCTGATCAACGTGGCTGTGCTAAAAAAAGTCATGGACACACCCGGCACACCGGTTGACGCACGGGTAACTGCAACCGGCACAAACCTGACCGGGCAAAGACGAGACATCGAGATTCGTAAAATCGAAGATCCGGAAGGCGCGATTTACTATATCGGCGAATTCCCCGTACATAACCTGGAGACCTACAGGTTCAATATTCAGGTAGCGATTGAGGGGGAGGAAGATCCGTTGGTGGTGAAGTTCAAGCAACAGTTTTTTACCGAGTGAAGCGAATTGTTGCGCGTTCGCACATCTGTGGAAATTTCGAGGTTGAAGATCAGGGATTCAGTCTCTGTTTAGACCACTTGCCGCCCTCTTGAGAATACAAAAAACGGTCGTGAAGCCGAAATTCCCGCTGTGTCCAGAATTCGACGGTCTCCGGGCTGAGCACAAAACCGGTCCAACACGATGGGCGCGGGACTTCAACCCCTTCGTACTGGCTTTCCAGTTCCCTGACACGCTGTAACAGGGTTTCACGGCTGTCCAAAATCTCGGATTGGCGAGAAGCCCGTGCGCCGATCTGGCTTCCCCGATCCCTGGTCGAAAAATAAGCGTCCGCCGCTGCATCGCTGACCTGGCTGACCCGGCCCACCAACTGTACCTGGCAACCGCTCGCTTTCCATAAAAAAGTCGCAGCAGCGCGTGAGCAGACAGCCAGTTGCTGCCCTTTAATGCTATTCGTGTTGGTGAAGAAGACAAACCCGTTTTCATCGAGTGCTTTTAACAGCACCGTTCGGGAAGTGACATATCCGTGGCCGTCACTGGTGGCCAGGACCATTGCCGTAGGCTCTGGCTCGCCGGATACCCTGGCCTTCTTGAACGCCTTGTTGAATTCACCAATGATTTCCCCGGAAAGAGCCATCGGAATTATTCCAGGGCAGCTTCAGCTATTTCATTCCTGCGCGCTTTGGCCTGCGGCAACGTCCGCAGCCACACCAGCCAGACAACCAGGGCGTCCATGATAATCAACGCCTGCCACAGGTAAAGGTGAAACCACTCGAATGCCACCTGGTTCCATTGGCCCAGGTAAAACAGGCTCACAATGCGAACCAGGTTCAACAACTGGATCGCAATAAAGCCGATAACAAAACCGACAAGTTTGTGTTTGACCGGCGCCGGGAACGAGAAAATAGCTGCAAAAAGAATGATCACGGCTTCAACACCATTACAACCGCGCTCGATACGGACACCAAATCCTGTCGTTTTGTCGCGTATAACATTCGAAATGGCCATGACATTGTCGTCAAACATCTGGATAATCCAAACGCTGATGTCAGCAATGATAGATGTGAACGGCAGGATGACGTACTTTTCCGCCGGTTGTAGAATCTCCAAAGTGAATAATCCAACCAGCAAAACTGTGAATAAAATGAAAAATCGGATCATAGAAAATTGCCATAGAGCCTGTTCGGAATGCGGGCAATGTTACCCAATGTCGTGTCCGGTTGCACGCCGCCGGGTATGCGATGGATAAGCCCTTTACCAATGTTTACCTAATTGGCCCCATGGGCTCGGGTAAAACTACAATCGGGCGGCGCCTGGCGAAGATGCTGAGGCTGGAGTTTCTGGACAACGATCACGAACTGGAAGAACAGACTGGCGCCAGCGTCAACCTGATCTTCGACCTGGAAGGTGAAAAAGGGTTCCGTAAGAGAGAATCTGCGATGTTAAAAAAACTCACCAACAGGAAAAACGTTCTCATTGCCACGGGCGGCGGTAGCATTTTGAATCAGGAAAATCGTGATTTGCTCAGCGCGACGGGGCTCGTGGTCTATCTGCGGACTTCAGTGAAACAGCAAATCCGGCGTTTGAGTCGCGATAGAACCCGCCCCCTGTTGCAATCCGGCGACCGTGAGGAGAGACTGGCACGCCTGGCGCAAGAAAGAAATCCTTTGTATGAGGAATTGGCGGACGTGGTGTTTCCTTCACAAGACCGCGGCCTGGAAGCAGCCGCCAAGGCTTTGCATCAGGCCATACTGTCTCACCAGGAGAAACGGGGCTGCTCAATTAGCGCCGAATTCAATAAAACAGAGCCATGAGTATGAACACGATCAATGTCGAACTGGCGGCCAACTCATACCCCGTTTACCTGGGACACGGGTTACTTGCCGACCACTCACTTTGGAACAGGCACCTTGGATCGGGCAAAACCCTGGTCGTCAGCAATGACGTAGTCGCGCCTTTGTATCTGGATGCGCTGAAGTCCGCTTTGCGCAGCCGCGATCACGACGTTCATATCATCCCCGATGGGGAACCGTTTAAAACCACGGAAACCTGGTATGCCATTATCGACAAGCTCGTAGCCATGCAGGCACGCCGGGATGCGAACCTTATCGCGCTGGGTGGTGGCGTGGTCGGGGATATCACCGGATTCGCAGCCGCATGTTACATGAGGGGGATTCGTTTCCTGCAAGCGCCTACATCATTGCTCGCCCAGGTGGACGCTTCGGTAGGTGGAAAAACCGGTGTGAATCACAGTAAGGGCAAGAACCTGGTTGGGGCTTTCCACCAACCTGCCGCTGTCATAATCGATTCAGACACCCTTACAACTCTCGCAGACAAAGAGTTCAGCGCCGGTCTTGCCGAAGTCGTAAAATACGGTGCGATTCACGATCCACAGTTCTTTGCCTGGCTGGAAGAACATGCCGGAGAAATCAATGACCGGGATTCTGAGGCTCTCGACTACCTGATTCATCGATCCGTGTTGAACAAAGCCGAAATTGTCGCTGAAGATGAAAAAGAGGCTGGAATACGCGCCCTGCTTAATTTTGGGCACAGTTTCGGACACGCACTTGAAGCTGAAACCAGGTACTCGGAATTTCTTCATGGCGAGGCCGTCTCGATAGGGATGGTGACGGCCACAAGGTTGAGTGAATCAAGAGGTCTGTGCGATCCCGGCACCACTGAACGGGTATCGGCCCTGCTTTCGTGTTTTGGCCTTCCACTCAAGATTCCGGCACGAATTTCGATCGACGGCTTGTACGAAGCCCTGAAACTCGACAAAAAAGCCATCGCCACTGGACTGAGGTTGATACTCTTGAACGCCATCGGACAGGCAGTGGTAGACAGCGGCAGCAGTCAAAGCGAAATCATTGCAGCGATGGAGCAAAGCCAGGATCGTAACCGGACCAGCATCAAGGAGTAGTTCAGGATGGAACTGAAGAACGATCTGATTTTGCGGGCGCTCCTGCGGCAACCGGTTGACCGGACACCCGTCTGGATCATGCGCCAGGCGGGCCGATATTTACCCGAATATCTGAAAACACGGTCACAAGCCGGCAGCTTCATGAACCTGTGCCAGACGCCGGAACTGGCGTGTGAGGTCACCTTACAGCCTTTGCGTCGCTTCAAACTCGATGCGGCCATCATATTTTCCGATATCCTGACAATCCCTGATGTTATGGGCCTGAATCTCTACTTCGTAGCCGGGGAAGGCCCGAAATTCGAGCACCCGATCCAGTCGGCCGCCGACATCAGGAATCTACCCAGCCCCGATGTCAATGAATCGCTTGCCTATGTGATGGATGCAATATCACTGACCCGGCGAGAACTGGATGGGAAAGTTCCCCTGATCGGTTTCAGCGGCAGCCCCTGGACTCTGGCGACTTACATGATCGAAGGTGGTTCCAGCAAGACGTTCAGCAAAACGAAAAAACTGATATATCAGGAGCCGAAAGTGGCTCACCAATTGCTCGAAAAGCTGGCCGGCACCGTGACAGACTACCTCAACGCGCAAATTGAAAACGGTGCCCAGGCGATTCAGATATTCGATACCTGGGGCGGCGCACTTTCTGAGCCCGCCTACAAGGAATTTTCACTGCGTTACATGGAACAAATCGTCTCCGGGCTAAAAAGGGAAAGTGAAGGCAGACGCGTGCCGGTCATCCTGTTCAGTAAAGGGTGCAGCACTCAACTGGAAGCGTTGGCAGATACGGGTTGCGATGCGCTGGGCGTTGACTGGACCATCTCACTCAATGAGGCTCGCAGCCGTGTCGGAGACCGGGTTGCGTTGCAGGGCAACATGGATCCTTCAATATTGCTGGCGAGCCGGAAGGTGATCCGCCAGGAAGTGACCGAAACATTGAACAGCTTCGGTCGGGGTAACGGCCATGTCTTCAACCTGGGACACGGCATCACTCCGGATGTGGACCCTGAGCACCTGTCAGCGTTGATTAGCGCTGTTCAGGAGCTGAGCCCGGGATTCCATTCCTGATCGCCAGGCTGCGCCATTGAAGAGCCATTTCAAGCAACAGCAATCCCAGGCTGGATTCCAGTACCGGGGCGGCAAGAATCCTGGAACCTAGTGCCAACCCGGGACGCGATTGCGGGGTGAGTAACAGGCCGGGGAGAGGGTTTTCTTTCATTCCGGCTGCGTCACTGATCAAAAGAACAATGCCATGGCCTGAGGTGTGCGCAGTAGCGGGTTCGTGATTACTGCAGCTTACCCCCAGCCGGGTCAGGAAGTTCATTACGCTGCGTCGAAGCGGTTCCCCCAGTTTCAGCTGACACCGAACCTGCGCCAGTAATGAGCTGTTCAAAACAGGTGAATAAGTCTCGTTGAAAATCAAAGCCTCCGGCAAGGCTACGGTAAAACGGGCGCCACCACTTTTCGGGCTGGAGCAGGAAATTTTTCCGTTCATAGCCAGGACAATATTTCGGCAAATAAACAAGCCCAGGCCACGATCTCCAGACTGGTCACCCGTGGAGGGACAACTTCGTTGATAGGCGTCGAATATCCACTTTCCGGCAGCTGTTCCGAGTCCCGGCCCGGTATCGCTAATCCTGAGTTCCAGCATTTCACTTGCCGTCCCGGAACCATGTGCAGCAGCTACTTCGATGACGATTTTCCCTGCGCTGGTAAATTTGATGGCATTTCCAACCAGGTTGTCCAGCAATTGCCTGACCAGGCAGGAGTCGCAAAACCAGTGCTTTGGTAAATCCGGATCAAGCACCAGCAGCAATTGGTTATTTCTCGAGCTCGCCGCCGGTGTGTGGCTGATGACCACCTGCTCAAGCAATTCGACACCGTCAGTACGGTTGTATCGCGGCACAATGCTCAAGCCGGATTCACTCTCGAAAAAGCGCACGGTCTGGATCAGTGACTGCATCTGTCTGCTGGAGTGTTCGATCGCTTTTAGCCACCTGGATTGTTCCGCGTTCAAGCCGGAATCACCGAGCAACTCCGCCATGCCAAGAAGGCCGTTCAGTACATTGCCCAGTTCGTGGCCAAGCAGGGCCACGTTGTGATCAACAGGAAAACCGAAATCAGGAATGTCGTCCTTGTGCCCCTTCATGTGAACCCCCTTTACACCACGTTACGTACCCCCGGAAAGAGGAACGAGGGGCGCGCGGTGCCCGTGAATACCAATTTACATCGACAGGGACATCCTGACAATAGCTGCCGCGAACGTCCGGACTTGATATTCTCCTTCCATGCCCGTAAAACTGCTTATCTCCATCGCTATCGTGATCATCGCCTTTCTGGTGCTTTTTTTGGTGCTTATTGCATCGGAAACAGCATTAACGGTTTGGCATTATTTGAAAGAAGCGCCAATGTGGGTGCAAGTGGGATACGCCGTAATTCTCGCCGGATTGCCACTCTTGACGCTGGTGCTGTTCTGGAATTGGTTCCGGCCTGCAAAAAAGCAAAAGTCAGTCGGGAAACGGGACTTGAGCACCGAATCCTTGCAGGACGAACTGCTGGAATCCGCCCGGCAGGGGATCGACGTGTCCGCAGCACTTGACGAAATCAGGGAGCAGCGGCGGCGCCATGGAACGGGCGAAATATTTATCGCCGTCTACGGAGAAGTGAGCAGCGGCAAGAGCAGCCTGGTAAAAGCACTGTTGCCGGATGCAGATGTGGATACGGATCCCAGGGCCGGCACAACCACTGCAATCCGGCACTATTCGTGGCAGGCGGCATCGGGTGATCGCGTGGTCATCACCGACCTACCCGGCTTCAATCTGGATGACGAAACTGAAGCGCTGGAGGAAACCCGCCGGGCCCACCTGGTGATTTTTCTTTGTGATGGTGATCTAACCAGCAGCCAGGTCAAACAACTTCAATTCCTGGTTGGCCTGGACAAGCCCGTCATTCTCGCACTGAACAAATCAGACCGTTACTCGGAAGATGAACTAGGCACCCTGGTCGATGAGATCAGGCAGAAGACAGGGCAGGGCAGAGCCGATGTTGTGGCCATCACCACCGGCGGCAAGGAAAATGTTATCCGCATGCTGGGTGAAGATATTGAGCAGCGCAGTTGCCGTGATCGCCGGCCGGAGATTGCCCAATTGCGCCAAGCCGTGCAACGCCACCTGGACCAGGACCGGGTACTGATGGAATCACTGCGTGAGACCGCTGTGCTAACGCTGGCCAGTGAAAAACTGGATTCGGCGCGCGACCGCCACCGGGCACGAAAAGCCGATGAACTGGTTACCAAGTACTCCAGACGTGCCGTCTTCGGTGCCTTGGCTGCGGTGGCACCGGGCTCCGACCTGATAATCCAGGGCATACTGGCGACACGCCTGGTCAAGGAATTGTCGAACCTGTATGAGATCCCTGTTAAAGAAATTGAAATTGAGTCTTTCCTGAAACTGGCCGGTGGCAAAGTGAAGAACATGACCGCACTGACTCTCGCCATTGCGGGCAATGCCTTCAAGGCGTTTCCAGGTATCGGGACGATATCGGGGGGCGTGATACATGCGGTTGCCTATGGCATGATCTTTGACAGTCTGGGCAAAGCAGTAGCCGAAACCCTGGCCAGCCGCGGAGAACTGCGGCCTTATCCCGCAGCGGAAGCATTTGAGGACCTCTTGCATGACCATCTGGAATCAGGTGCAGTCCATTTTGCGAAATTGGCTGTCTCCCGGAAAGATCGGGATCGAAGTAAATCCTGAAAAGCATCTGCTGGAAGCCAATCGCAATATCAGGGAACTGATCGAGGACACCAGCATTCCCTCTTCGGTACGCGCGGAACTGTCTACAGAGTTTGAGGAAATTGGGTCGATTTCCAGCAAACTTCGCAACGGCGAAATCCATATTGCGGCATTCGGTAGAGTGGGTGTAGGAAAATCGTCGCTGCTCAACGCCCTGCTGCAACGCAGGGCATTCAGCACAAGCCCGCTGCACGGTGAAACCAGGCGGGAAGACCGCATGGAATGGCAATCACTCCGGGACGGTCATGTTGTGCTCATCGATACGCCGGGGATAGACGAGCTGGATGGCGCAGAACGTGAAGCATTGGCGCGTAGAATCAGCAACCGGGTTGACGTCACACTGATGGTCTGCGAAGGCGACCTTACGGATTCGGAATTCCAGTCGTTAGAACAACTTTGCTCGGCACAACGGACCGTATTGCTGGTCATGAATAAATCGGATCGTTTCACCAAACCGGAACTCGAATTGCTGATGGAGCGGCTTAAGCTACGCTGCCACGGGCTGCTGGCCCCGGAATACATCATCTCCGCCAGCGCCGACCCCCGGGCCGAAACTGTCATACGCGTAGACGAATCCGGCAGGGAGCACGAAACGAGCCGTGATTTACCAGCCGACATAACGCAGTTGAAAGACCACCTCTGGTCCCTGCTTGAAAGGGAGGGCCAGACACTGGCAGCATTAAACGCAGTCATCTTCGCAAGCGAGCTTGACGAGAAGGTAGCCACCCGCATTGTTACGGCACGCAGGTCCGTTGCCGAGAAAATCATTCGTAATTATTGCGTGGGAAAAGGGTTATTGGTGGCTCTCAATCCGGTGCCAATCACTGACCTGTTGGCCGCTGCCGGTAGTGATGTTGCCATGGTCATTCACCTGGGCGAAGTATATGGGTTCAAGCTGTCACGAAGAGAGGCATCCAAACTGCTTCTCACGATATCTGCGCAACTCGTGGCGTTGATGGGTGCCTATTGGGGCATGAACCTGATTTCCAGCGCGCTGAAGACGGCCAGCGCAGGGCTTTCAACTGTATTGACAGCAACCGCCCAGGGCGCCCTGGCCTGGTATGCCACATATCTCACCGGCAAAATGGCTCAAACCTGGTTTTCAAAAGGAAAATCCTGGGGAAATGCCGGCCCGCGCAATACAGCCCGTTCCATCCTGGCTTCGCTGGACAGGGACTCCATTCTCAGGACAGCACGGGACGACCTGCAGATCCGGTTAAAGGGACGATGATGATGGAGCCGAAGGCGGGAGCAGGGAAGCGAGACTCCTTTATTTTGTGCGAATCGAGATATCGCCGCTGAACGTCTCAAGCCGGATCTGGGCACCGTTGTCACCTTCCCGATGCTGTAGCATCTCGCCCGGGCCTCTGGACACCCTGGCGGAACTCCCGAATTCCGAGTGGATACTTCCACTGTAGCTCTGGGCAGTGAATTCGGCCTGTTGAGACTTGGGTAGCCGCAGCTTCACATCACCACTCATGGAGTCGCAGCTCAGTCGACCACTTTCTCCCAGAGAAAGTGCGAGAGTCATTTCGCCGGACACCGATTCGAAGCGACCGCGTGTCAGTTCACCGGCCTCCAGGGTAACATCGCCCGAAACCGTACTGACGCTGACTTCACCGGATACTCCGACGAGTGTAATTTCTCCGCTGACTGTCTCTGTTGAAGAGCGCGCGACTGAACCCTCGAATTCGACATCGCCGCTGACGGAGTGCAATTCCAATCGTTGTGGCCTTGCATCAACCTCCAGGTCCCCGCTGACTGTATTCAAAAGGACACTCTCACCCCTGTTTCCAGTGACGGAGATATCAGCACTGACGCTATCAGCCTCAATACTTGCCGCTTCGGGAATTCGCAGGTACAGGTCGGTGCTATCGATATGGCGTGCGCCTTTGCGGTTGTGCACCCTGACTTGAACACCGTTTGAAGACGCCGTGATTTCCACCTCATCGACGTCATTACCGGCCTCTCCCCGGATCTGTACTTCTGACCGATCCCAGGTAGCAAACTCGATAGTGCCTGCAAGGTTTTCAACCTGGACCAGCCCATCTGCCGGCATTTCCAGTGTTTGATCAATGTCCTCGCCGCTGAATCCCACAACAGGGGCCATCATGGCGAAGATGCCGGAAATCGCAGCAATCAGCGCCTTCCTATGGATGTTAATGAGGGTTTTCATATGGTCATTCTCCGATTATTTCGATCTAACGTGATGAGCTGTTTCAGAAAGCCGAGCTGGCGTGCGCGCAATTCGAGCATCCTTTCGTTTAAAAACAGGTTTTCGGGATTTTCTTCCAGGGCGGCGACCAGGGCTGTCTCGGTCACCCGAAGGTCGGCCCAGCCCATCTCGATTTTTTCAACAGTTTGAGGCGCCAGGCTGTCGCGTGAATCGCCAACATTGATAAACTCCCTGAAGGCCGCCAGGTATTCTGCATCAATAGCATCCAGCAAGCCGGGGGCTGCGACTGTTGTAGCCGGCAAATCATGGTCTGTGGCTGCAACCTGGTCCCGTGAGGGAAGCCTGTCCGGGGAAGATGGGCCAGTATCCCAAATGGGTTTCAAAAGCAGACCTGCTGCGATTACAAGCACTACCGATGCCGCTGCAGCCCTGAACATCCAGTCGCGTGCCGAGTAGATGGAACCCGCTGCAGGGCCGGAACGCTCCATCCTCGCCGAAATCTCCGGCCAGGGGTCACGATCCGGACGCCTCTCACGCGGCAGTTCCGCCAGGCGATTGAGCAATTCCTTTTCATTCATAACAGGGCCTGCTAACACTTGCCATAAGATTCATTTTTCCAATTCCTTTCGAACCAGTTTCCGGGCCCGATGCAGTTGGGCTTTTGAAGATCCTACTGCCATACCCGTAATATTGGCGATCTCTGCGTGGCTATAGCCTTCTATATCAAACAGGATCAGCACGCTGCGCGCTCGTTCCGGCAAGCGGGCAATGGCCTGTTCAAGATCCATTCGCTGTCCTGCGTAAACGTCCTGTTCACCAACCGCCTTACGCTCCGCCATTACATCCAGTTCAGTTTCGCGGCCCAGGCGACGCATCCGTGACCGCCGGTCACTCAGGGCTACATTCGCCGATAAGCGATGCATCCAGGTTCCAAACCGGCTGTCGCCCCTGAACGTATCCAGCTTTTGCCAGGCCCGGACAAACGCTTCCTGCAATAAGTCTTCGGCCAGGGCCGGATCGCCTCCGCACAAACGCCAGATCAAACCAAATATTCGGTTCCGGTGCCGCCGGTACAGTTTTTCGAAGGCAGCACGATCACCTTCCCTGGCGAGTTCCACCAGCCCGGCATCGTCATCGTGATGTGCGGTCTTCGCTTCCCACGATGCCACTAAGCGATCCTCCTATGAAAATTAGATACTGATGACAAGCAAAAGGTTTAAATTCGGCGTTGAGTTGGTATTGTAAGGGGAGTATTGGACTCCGCACAAAGGTTTGAGCAGTACTTCTTTCGGCTTTGCCGAAAACCGCCCTGCTCAAACCTTTGTGCTATTACTGTTTGCGATTTTACACCGTGTTTAGTGCTTTCGTTACACGGGTTAGTTCGGCTTTTAGGGTGGCTGGCGTTCTTTCTCCGTAGGAATCGAGGTACTTGCCGATCTCCGAGATCTCGGCTTGCCAGGCTGCAGCATCTACTTCCAGCAATGCTTCCATGGTCGCCGTCGGCACATCGATACCTTCAAGATTCAGATCTCCGGGTAACGGTAATCTGCCGATAGGGGTTTGCAGACAACCAACCTTGCCGTCACAACGCTTGATGATCCAGTCGAGCACACGCAAGTTTTCGCCGAATCCCGGCCACATGAATTTACCATCCGCGTCCTTGCGGAACCAGTTGACGTGGAAAATCTTTGGCAAATTATCGGAAGCATCGGAGAAACTCAGCCAATGAGCCCAGTAATCTGCAAAGTTGTAGCCACAAAATGGTTTCATTGCCATCGGGTCGCGGCGAACCACACCCACCGCATCGCTATTGGCTGCGGTGGTCTCTGATGCCATTGACGCTCCCATCAGGACCCCGTGGTTCCAGCAATCACTTTCCATTACCAGTGGAACAAGTCGTTCACGGCGGCCACCAAATACGACTGCAGAAATGGGTACACCTGCCGGTGCTTCTGCCTTGTCAGAATAAGATGGGCACTGCGACATATGCACAGTGAAACGGGAATTAGGGTGTGCCGCCGGGCCATTTGCCGGGTCGAATGGATTGCCCTTCCAGTCCGTCATCGGCACCCGGTCATCAAGACCTTCCCACCAGGGCTGGTTGTCTTGTGTCACAGCAACATTAGTGAAGATCGCATCATGATCCAGCATTGCGAGTGCGCTCGGGTTCGTATCCTCGGCGGTGCCGGGAGCCACGCCAAAAAATCCGGATTCGGGATTAATTGCCCACAGGCGGCCATCGTCAGCAATTCGCATCCAGCAGATGTCGTCGCCAATCGTCCAGACCTTCCAGCCCTTGTATGTCTGCGGAGGAATCAACATTGCCAGATTGGTTTTTCCACAAGCTGAGGGGAACGCGGCAGCAACATAGTGTGTCTCTCCGGCAGGGCTCTCCAGCCCGAGAATCAGCATATGCTCGGCCAACCAGCCTTCCGTCCGGGCCTGGTAACTGGCAATACGCAGGGCGTGACATTTCTTACCCAGCAGGGCGTTACCACCATAGCCTGAGCCGTAGCTCTGGATTTCAAGGTCTTCGGGAAAATGCATGATGAACCGCCGATCAGGGTCCAGTTCTCCGATGGAGTGCAGGCCCTTGATAAAAGATCCATCGCGCTCAATCCGGCGCAGCGCCGGGGTACCCATCCGGGTCATCAGTTTCATATTGCAGACAACGTAGGTGCTGTCGGTAATTTCTACCCCACAACGTGACAGGGGTGAATCAATCGGACCCATGCAATAGGGGATTACATACAAAGTTCTGCCCTTCATGCAGCCCTCAAACAGCCCGCGCATCTTGATACGGGCATCATCCGGGGCCATCCAGTTATTGTTCTGACCGGAATCTTCTCTTTCGGAGGTGCAGATAAAAGTGAGGTGTTCCACGCGCGCCACGTCAGTGGGATCGGAACGATGTAACCAGCAGTTGGGGTGGGTATCAGGATTGAGTCGGGAGAAACCACCCTCCGATTCCAGTTTTTCAGCCATGGCGTCGAATTCTTCATCCGAACCGTTACACCAGTAAATTTCATCTGCTTGAGTCAGCTCGGCGACTTCATCTATCCAGATTTTTAGCGCATGGTTGGTGGTCACATCCGTATCCTCATAAAAGTTGACGCCAGTACCCGCTGGAGTGTGTCGAGAAAAGATAAAGTTTCTGCTTTTTCAATGCAATGAGCCAAATCTTAAAAAGACATCATGCCAAATTAACCTTTCAGGATGGTATCAGCGTGGCAATCACATGTTCAATATAGGCTTCAAATTCTTCACTGCTCAGGCTTGGAGTCTGGTGCTGTTTCTGTAACTGCAGAAATCCAAGGTATACAGAATACGTGAGTCGAGCCTGGTTTCGCGCGACAACGACATCCATTCCCAATTCTTCAAAAGCACCCGACAGGTGTTTCATGCGCCGTTCTGCAACACGTTCAAGCACCGGTTCGACCTGCGGATGTCCTGCAGCGGCACATAACTCACTATAAACTTCATGAGTCAGCTTTTCTTTCCCGATGCGGCGGAAGAAAGACACCAGGCGGTCACGCGGCTGATCGATTTCACCCAGGGCACTGTTGAGATTTCGGCTGTCATGCTCCTCCCACCGATTCAGAGCCTGTTCGAGCAAAGCTTCCCGGCTGGAAAAGTGCCAATAGAAACTACCCTTGGTGATACCCATACGGCGCGCAAGCGGTTCAACTGCCAGGGCCTGAACTCCCTGCTCAGCGATTAACTCCAAGGCCCCTCGTTCCCAATCTTCCGCGGAGAGGTTGACTCTTTCGTTTTTTTTCAACAGTTTCATTCCGCCTTTGAATTTCCATCGTGAATGTTGGCCAAGTGTAACTTGTTTTAGCCGATAATAAGGAGTCTCGCTTCCCTGCTCCCGCCTACGGCGAAAGGCGGCTGCGCTCGACTGCATAAAATGGGCGCTCGGTACCTCTGGTGCCGCTCGCTTCGCTCGACTTACCCAACCGGTACCAGGCCAGGAACAGTCGAATGGCGGCTTGCTCGCAGAGCAAGAAGCCTTGAGACAGTGACGGCAGGCCGTGGGTCGCCTTCGGCTCCTACGCATGTGTTGACATGCATCTTCATGTTTACCATACTCCAGCGTATGGAAAGTTTTGGAGAACAGTCATGACCTGGTTATTGCTTCTGACTCTTTTGATTATTTCGCTTGCCTGCTCTTTTTATGGCACGAGTCTGCTGATCTGGACCGCAGCTATGACCGCAGGAATCGTTATCCTGGCCGCGACCGGGTTCGTGCCCTTACTCAGCCTGGCCGTGATCGCCGTAGTCTTTGCCGTGATTGCCATTCCCGTTAACGTCACGCTCTGGCGCCAGCTATTGATTAGCGCGCCATTCCTCAAACAATTCCGGCGCATGCTTCCTGACATTTCCGAAACAGAGCAGGTTGCGCTGGATGCCGGGACCGTCGGCTGGGAAGGCGAACTGTTCGCTGGCAAACCGAATTGGAAATTATTAAAAAAACAGCCTTACCTGGCATTGACGGTTGAGGAGCAAGCGTTCATCGATGGACCTGTCGAGGAACTGTGCCACATGCTCAACTCCTGGGAAATAACCCACAACGACGCCGACCTGAATCCTGAAACCTGGGAGTTTTTGAAGCAAAACCGCTTTTTGGGAATGATCATTCCAAAGGAGTATGGTGGCCTCGGTTTCTCCGCCATGGCTCATCGCGCCGTTCTGCAGAAAATTACTTCCGTTTGTTCCGTGGCTAGCTCGACAGTGGCCGTACCCAATTCACTGGGCCCCGGTGAACTCCTTTTGCATTACGGCACCGAGGAACAGAAAAATTACTTCCTGCCCCGCCTGGCCCGCGGCGAAGATATTCCCTGCTTTGGGCTGACCGGACCAACCGCAGGTTCCGATGCGACCTCAATCCCGGATCACGGCCTCGTCTGCAAGCAAGAATACAAGGGCGAGGAAACCCTGGGAATCCGCATGAATTTTGACAAGCGCTACATCACCCTGGCGCCCTCCGCGACGATTATCGGCATTGCATTCCAGATGTATGATCCGGATGGACTATTGGGTGATACCGAAGATTTGGGCATTAGCCTGGCGTTGGTACCACGCGAAGCCAAGGGAATGGAAATTGGCCGCCGTCATATGCCATTAAACCTGCCGTTCCAGAATGGCCCAATCCGCGGTAAAGACGTTTTCGTTCCATTGGATGCGCTGATCGGCGGAGTTGAAATGGCCGGCCAGGGCTGGCGGATGCTGGTTGAGTGCCTGTCAGTAGGCCGGGCAATATCCCTGCCATCCATGTCAACGGGCGGAACCAAGATGGCCGCACTTGCAACAGGCGCTTATTCCAGGATTCGCAAGCAGTTCAACATGCCAATCGGACGTTTTGAGGGGGTCGAGGCGGCATTGGCACGCATCGCCGGTAACACATACGCCACCTCAGCTTTGTCCAGAATGACTGCCACAGCAGTAGACCTTGGCGATAAGCCCGCAGTGCCATCAGCCATTGCCAAGTACCACGCCACGGAAATGGCACGGGAAGTGATTCGGGACGCGATGGACATCCATGGCGGCAAGGGCGTGATTCTTGGCCCCAAAAACTACCTGGGCCGTGGCTGGCAGGGGGTTCCAGTGTCCATTACTGTTGAGGGCGCCAACATCCTGACCCGCAACCTGATGATTTTCGGCCAGGGCGCAATCCGCTGTCACCCTTACGTCCTGAAGGAAATGGAGGCAGCACGCCTCGACAACGCTGTTGAGCGCATCAATCGTTTCGACAGTTTGTTGTTTTCACATATGGGCTACTCTATCCGCAATGCGGTCAGGAGCCTGGTCCTGGGATTGAGCTTCGGCAAATTCGCGATGGTGCCGCACGACAGGAAAACGGCGAAATACTACAAGAAACTAACCCGTTATTCGGCTTCACTGGCCTTTATTTCTGACATCGCCATGCTCACCCTCGGTGGCAAACTTAAGCAGAAGGAGCACATCTCAGCCCGCCTGGGTGACGTTCTCAGCCATCTTTACATCTGCTCAGCCATGCTCAAGCGGTTTGAGTCCGAAGGCCGGCCGGCGGCAGACCAGGCCATCCTGGCCTGGTCTTTCCATCACGCTATCTACAAGATTCAGATCGCCTTGCGCCTGGTGGTCGATAATTTCCCGAACCGTTACATGCGGTTCATGCTGCGGTTCGTGGTGTTCCCCCTTGGACGCCGCGAAAAAGAGCCCGGCGACCGGCTGACCCACAGGGTGGCGCAATTGCTCCTGGTTCCGTCCGATACGCGGGATCGTCTGACCAACGGCGTCTTCAAGTCAGCTACATCAGAACATCCGATTTGCATGATGGAGCAAGCTCTGCCGCAGGTGATTCATGCCGAGCCGCTGGAGCGCAGGCTACTCAAAGCGCTCAAAAATAATGAGATTGGTGGAATCACCTGGGATGAGCAGTTAAAGGATGCGCTCGACAAATCGATCCTTTCCAAAGAAGAAGCCGATATCCTGGTCCATGTGCGTGATCTCGTGTCTGCAATAATTGCTGTGGACGACTTCGACATCGAAGAACTCCGCCTGGGCCGGAAAACAAAGCCCAGGCTCGACACGCAGCACGCCGCTTGAATCAATTATCCTCAGCGTAGTTTCGTTGCTATACTCACGGCCCCGCCCGGCCCCCGGCAAGACCAATGTGGGAATCGAGCGGGACCTTTGCTTTGGGTGCCCGGACAAACAGGACTGTGGATAATAATTCATCGACCTGCCGGGTGAAACGGGAAGCCGGTTAAAATCCGGCACTGCCCCCGCAACGGTAAGCGAGACAGTCTGCATTTGGCAGGCTGATTGCGGCCTGATGCCACTGCACGAAGTGTGGGAAGGCGCCGCAAAGGTTCAAGTTCTTTTTGAATCATTCGCAAGTCCGGAGACCGGCCCAGAGTTCGCAGTAACCGTGTTGCGGAGGGCAACCTGGGTCTGTGGATATCCTCCCGGCCCCTCCCCCGCAGCACCATTTTGACGCGGGTGTGCGCTCTGGAGGAACAATGAATCCCATCAGGAATTTTCCAGTTATATTTATTATTACGGCCAGCCTTACTGGCCAGCTTGAAGCCGAAGAATCAGAAATATACGAACTCAAACCCAACCTGGTGGTGACTCCATCACGGATGGTTGAGTCGTTAAGCGATTCCCTGGCCTCGGTCAGCGTGATCACGCGTGAAGACATTGACTTTTCAGTAGCTGAAGACCTGTTTGAGTTACTGCGCCTGCAACCGGGCGTTGATATCGTGCGCAGCGGAGGGCCGGGAGCACAGACCAGTGTCTTTTTGCGTGGCAGCAATTCCAACCATGTCCTGGTGCTGATCGACGGTGTTCGGGTCAGTTCGGCCAACACGGGCGCATATGTATGGGAACAGCTACCGCTGAACCAGATCGAACGGGTTGAAATTGTACGCGGTCCCCGTGGCAGCCTGTATGGGTCGGACTCCATTGGCGGCGTGATCCAAGTATTCACTCGAAGCAGCCCGGATCCATATGCGCGGGTTACCGGCGGCAGCTATGGCACTGCCGAATTCGAAGGCGGGCTGGGCTATGAAGGTGAAAACACGCGGATCAGCATTAACGCAGGTTATCGAAAGGTCGACGGCTTTTCGGCACAGAATCCTGACGGGTTCAGCTACCACCCTGATGACGACGGTTTCGAAAACACCAATCTGGGCGTCAAGGGCTCTACCCAGTTGAATTCTGGCCGCTGGCAATACAGCTTCCTTGGAATCGACAGCGAGTCAGAGTTTGACCAGGGCGTGTCCGATACCAGGCAGTATATTGCCTCGCTGGGATATCACGGCAGTTTTTCAGAGAATTGGGATTACCAGTTATTGGGCGGATATACGTACGAAAAACTTCATTCAGATTTCGAATTTTTTACGACAGATTTCAAATCCAGCCGATACGATTTCAGCTGGCAGAATCAATACATCTTCGGAGCGGCCAGCAAGCTGAGTTTCGGTGCGGATTATTACCGTGAAAAGGGTGAATCCTTGTATTCCTGGGATGAGAACCGCAACAACACCGGTTTGTTTGCCAGCTACGACCATTATTTTGACCGCTTGCATCTACAGCTTGGCGGGCGTTATGACGACAACAGCCGCTTTGGAAGCCAATGGACCGGACAGGTGGCTCTGGGCTACGACATCGGTGAGTCCTGGCAGGTCATGGGCAGCTACGGCTCGGCTTTCCGCGGCCCCAATTTGAACGAACAGTATTCGCCGGGTTTTGGCGGCCTGTTTGCCGGCAATCCGGACCTGGACCCCGAATCATCCACTTCAGGTGAACTGGGTTTGCGTTGGCAGCATGAGAGCATTGGCATGTTCTCCGCCTCAGCTTACCGGACCGATGTGAAGGACATGATCGCTTTTAACGGTGAACTATTCCAGGCCATCAATATCAACAAAGCCCGGCTGGAAGGCATCGAACTCGAGTATTCATTTTCCCACGCAGGCTGGCTTCTGAACGCCAACGCTACTTTTCAGAGTACTGAAGACCGATCTACCGGCGAATCCCTGCTACGAAGGCCCGACCAGAAGGGCTCAATCTCGCTGGATCGGCGTTTTACGAATGAGTCATGGTTGGGGTTGGAGTGGTTCTATTCAGGCAAACGAGAGGACTTTGGCGGCATCACTCTGGGCAGCTATAACTTGTTGAATCTGCGCGCAGGCTGGGTTTTTTCGCCCGCATGGCAGTTGGAACTTCGGGGTGACAACCTGACTGACAAAGCTTACGAGCCTGCCTATGGTTTCAACGCTGCAGGCCGTTCCTGGTTTGTCTCCCTGGCCTGGAAACCCAAAATGTGAATTTTGCTATCCTGACAACCTGATATGTCTGATTCCAGCAAAAAAATGCTCACGCTGTTTATTTGCTTGTGCATCACCGCATGCGGGACAAAGCCCGGCGAGCAAAAAGCAGAATTTTTCATCTTCGGGACCGTGATGGAAGTCACTATCTGGGGGGCGGATGATTCGGAATCGTCGTTGGCATTTAGGCACCTGCAATCGCAATTCCAGGATATGCACCGCGAATGGCATGCCTGGGAACCGGGCCTGTTGACCGAGATAAACCAGGCCTTCGCTTCCGGCTTGCCCGCACAGGCAAGCCCTTCAATCGTGGAAATGACCCGGCGCTCCCAGCTGATCGAAGAACTTTCTGGAGGCCGATTCAATCCGGCCATTGGCGCTTTGGTCAGGTTGTGGGGTTTTCATACTTCCGACTATCCGATAGAAGGCCCACCTCCTTCGCAGTCTCTCATCGAAGCCCTGGTCGAGCAGAATCCCTCCACTTGGGATATCCATCTGAACGGCCTTACCATGACTTCAACGAATCCGGCCGTACAACTGGATTTCGGTGGCGTAGCAAAGGGCTATGCGATTGATATTGCCTGTGAAACGCTAAAAAACCTGGGGATAAACGATGCGATTGTAAACGCTGGCGGTGACTTGCGGGCCATTGGTGGCCATGGTGACAGGCCCTGGCGTGTTGCCGTGCGTGACCCTGCAGGCGGCATCATCGGTGTACTGGAAACCGGTGAAGACGAAGCCATATTCACTTCGGGAAATTACGAACGGTTTCGGCAGGACGAGCAAAGCCGTTACCCGCACATCCTGGACCCACGCAGCGGTTGGCCGGTCAAAGATTTGGCTTCGGTGACCGTAATCACCAGCGAGGGGTTACTTGCCGATGCTGCCGCTACTGCACTGATCGTGGCCGGCCTGGATGAATGGGTGCAGGTTGCCCGTTCACTGAGCCTGGACCTGGTGCTGCTGGTCGATGAAGAAGGTAAGGCCTACCTGACGGAAGAAATGAACAAGAGAATGGATTTCGTCGAAGGAGTCGAGAAAGAAATCGTTTCCTTCTAGATTTTATAACAACTCCTAAAACATCCCGGTTTCCAATCGCCCGACTTCCGACATCATATTGTGGTTCCAGGGCGGGTCGAAAGTGAGTTCGACGTTAACCTCGCTGATGGTTGGCACCAGTTTCAGCTTGGACCGAACATCATCCACAAGGATATCCCCCATTCCACAGCCCGGCGCGGTCAACGTCATAGCAACATCCACGATGCGCCCACCGGCTTCCTCTGTTCGCATTTCACAGCGATAAACCAAACCAAGGTCAACGATGTTCACCGGAATCTCCGGGTCGTAAACAGTCTTCATCTGATCCCAAAGCAAACGCTCCACATCATCTTCAGTAGCGTCTTCAGGAAGGCTGGGGGGCATCACCGGCTGCTTTCCGATTGCGTCAGCGTCGATACCTGCAATGCGAAACAGATTGCCGTCCACAAAAACGGTAAAACTGCCCCCGAGTGCCTGTGTAATATAGCCAACCGTCCCGGCGGGAATGGTCACTTCGTCCCCAAGGGGAATCATCACGACTTCACAATCGCGTTCAAATGTGCAGGGTTGGCTGGTTTGAGAAAACATCATTCAAAAGGTATGGCCTGCTGGATGAAATCTCAAGCGGTGCCACACTCAAACATATGACTATCCTATCTGGCTTTGCTGGTAATTCTCGATCCCCACCCGCTCTATCAGGTCAATCTGGGTTTCGAGCCAATCCACGTGGTCTTCCTCAGATTTCAGAATGTTGTCAAACAAGTCCCTGCTGACGAAATCCTTGCAGTTCTCACAATATTCGACAGCCTCCTTTAAATCAGGAAGCGCATCCATTTCCAGGGCGAGGTCACACTGCAACATTTCCTGCGTGTTTTCTCCAACCCTCAGCTGTCCGATGTCCTGCATGTTTGGCAACCCTTCGAGAAAGAGAATTCGCTCGATCAGGGCGTCAGCGTGCTTCATCTCGTCAACGGACTCATGAAATTCATGGTCACCAAGAGCCATAAGGCCCCAATCCTTGAACATCCTTGAGTGCAGGAAATACTGGTTGATTGCGATCAATTCGTTGCGTAATACACGATTGAGAAAATCAATGACTTTCGGGTCACCTTTCATTAAAGACTCTCCAGAATTATGTGGCTTCGACCGTACGGTCGGGACAGTGATTCATTCTACAAAATGAATCAATTCCTTGCAGGAATGAGAATCGTTCGCAGTCCGGGTGGATTCAAGCCGAGGATACAACCTCGAGTTCAACTTTTGACAGGGGAGAGCCGGCTTCAGCGAGCATCCGGTCCATCACTTCGCGAGCCAGATTGATGCAACTGCCACATTGGGTTCCGCAACCCGTCCTGACGCTAAGATCACGAAAGCCGTTGACGCCCTCGTTGACCAACCGTCGAATGGCGGTTTCATTTACTGCTTTGCAAATACAAATATACATCTATGAAGCTTACTCACTATCAACTCGTCAGTAATTGATCGAGATCATAAATGCAAATGGGAATGATTGTCAATCGCATCAACCACAAGAGATGATGGCGTTTGATTTTTTTATTCTGTGGTCAACGGAGAATTGACCAATGGTTCCAGAAGTGACAGGGCCTTGTGGTAGATGCGGCGTTTGAATTTGATGACATTTTCCACCGGATACCAGAAATCCACCCACTTATAGGTACAGAATTCCGGATCCTCACAAACATCAAGACTGAATGCGGATTCGTCGCCAAGAAAATTGAGTAGAAACCAGACCTGTTTTTGCCCAATGCAAAGCGGTTTACTATAATGTCGCTGGTACCGGTGCGGCAGGCGGTAACGCAGCCAACCGGGTGTTGAACCAATCACTTCGACCAGGTCCGGAGTCAGACCGGTCTCCTCTCTTAGCTCACGATACATGGCCTCAACCGGCGTTTCGTCGGTGTTCATGCCGCCCTGGGGAAACTGCCAACCATCATTGCTGGTTCGTTGTGCCCAGAACACATGCCCGTCATTGTTCATTAAAACAATCGCAACATTGGGCCTGTAACCATCGGGATCGATCATGCTTCTTCTTGCCTGCCCTGATTCGGGCGTGTGATACTTTCATAATTCAGTTTCTGGAATATTAATCGTTTCTTCCTCATGATGCCAACAGCACACCGTCGTCTGTTGTTCCTGTTACTTGCACTTCTCTCCGCAGGCAGCATTCTTGTTGCGTCTGCAATCGGCTCGGTGACACTGGATTGGAGCCAATGGGCAACGGCGATCGCCCATTCTGATTCGGAATACGGTGAGCTGCTGTGGCGACTGCGCCTGCCGCGTGCGGCAGCTGCCTGGACTGTCGGCGCCCTGTTGTCGCTTTCCGGATGCCTGATGCAGGTTCTGTTGCGCAACCCGCTTGCTGATCCATACATTCTCGGAGTTTCCGGGGGCGCTTCATTCGCCACCCTTTTGGGAATGACGCTCGGCGTAACGGCCGGGCTTTTACCGGCACTGGCCTGGGGCGGTGCGCTGGTCTCGATCCTGATCGTGTTTAGCCTGGCCCGCGGTGAAGGTCCATGGAGCGGGACACGGCTATTACTCACTGGTGTAGTTACAGCCTCAGGTTGGGCGGCTCTGATCAGTCTCCTGTTGACGCTTGGTCCGGACAGCAGCCTGCGTGGAATGTTATTTTGGCTTATAGGCGATCTCAGCTATACCAGGCTCCCTTACTGGGCGCTGGCGATTTTGGTATTCGTTTTCCTGGCCTGTTTCGGCATGGCCAGAAGCCTGAATGTTTTGGCCATGGGTGAAACAACAGCCCGTCTCCTGGGCGAGCCAACCCGCAAACTTCTCTGGCTCGTTTACCTGCTGGCTTCGATACTCACGGCGACAGCCGTATCTATCGCCGGTAATATCGGCTTCGTCGGCCTGATCGTGCCACACCTGATGCGGCTGGTAGTGGGTTCTGACCATCGAACTTTACTTCCGGCCGCTGCAATGTTTGGCGGTCTGTTTCTGGTTCTTTCCGATACGCTCGCCAGGACAATCCTGGCGCCCAGGCAACTACCCGTCGGCGTTGTCACCGCGCTGCTGGGTGTTCCGCTGTTTCTCCTGTTGTTGAACCGCGCCCGGCTTAAGCAATGAGTGTGCTCAGTTGCAAACATGTCGATGTCCGCATTGCCGGGATAGAAGTTGTGAATGGCTTGAATCTGGAAATTCAGCCCGGCCAGTTATGGGGGCTGCTGGGCCCTAATGGAATTGGAAAGACGACTCTGCTCAAGTGTCTTGCTGGCCTCGATCAACCCGCAGGCGGACAGATTCAACTGGCATCGCGCGACCTCAACCAATTGCCACGAAAGTTACTGGCCAGGCACATCGGCATGCTGCAGCAACACACCGTCTATGTTTTCGATTCAAGTGTTTTGCAAACTGTTTTGACCGGGCGTCATCCACACCTGGCTTACTGGGAAAGGGAAGGCGCAGAGGATCTCGACAAAGCCGCTGAAGCATTGAAGGCTGTCGGTCTGGAGGGGTTCAAGGAACGCAGCGTCACGGACCTGTCAGGTGGCGAAGCCCGGCGCCTCGCCTTTGCCGCCCTGCTGGTGCAGGAACCGGAAATCATGTTGCTGGACGAGCCCACCAATCACCTTGACCTGCGGCACCAGGTTGAAATCATGGGAATGATCCATCAACGCACACAAGGTGGTGTGCACTCCGCTTTTGCGGCGCTGCATGACATCAACCTGGCTGCCAGGTATTGCAGTCACGTGATCATGTTATTTGGCAAGGGCGACTGGAGCGCCGGTCGCACCGCAGATAAATTGAATGAAACCAGCCTCGAAAAACTCTACAACTGTCCGGTTGAACGGCTGGAGGGTGCTAACGGGCCGCGTTTTCACCCGGCGACAAATTAACCCGCATCTGCAGGTAAAGTTTTCCCAGACGCCAGGCGCCAAAACCCCATAACCCCATAATCGGTACATAAATCCAGGCGATGTGCGCAATCGACAACCCGGCTGAAGTCAGGCCTTTGAAAATCCAACTGGCCGTGACGTCACTTCCCCGATATACAGCTGTATCGATAAAATTCTTGCTTTTGTACTTGGTCTCACGATCCACAACCGTGAACAGCATTTCCTTGGCCGGGCCAAGCACTCCGTAGTTCAGAGACCTCTGGGCGACCTGGACTGCCGCGAACAGAACCAGGCCTACTGAACTGCCAAGAATTACAAACCCACCTGCCAGCAGAGCAGGGATCAACACCAGTGTTTTTGACATTCCAAAGTAGCTGACCAGGCGGGAAGTAATGAAAAACTGGAACAAAAATGCCAGCACCTGGACGATCTGATCGACGTGGCTGAAAAATGTCGTACGTTCGTCAAACCCCGAAATGTTCTCGCTTACAAGTACAGCCAGTCCATTGAACAGGAACGTCGAGGTAAGGTTGTGCAAAAGCATTAGCAAACAGGCGTAAAGCAGATATTCCGAGCGGAATACGTGAAGGGCCCCTTCCCAGACACTGCCTCCAATTACTTCAGTGAGCTGGTTATCTCTTTGCTTGCGCGTATATTGCCCCAGGTAAATCGCCAGGAAAGTCGCTACCACCAGAATGGCGCAAGCCATCAGCATCACTCCCGATGCACCGTATTGAGGAACGATACCCTTTGTTATTGAAGGGGCGATAATCGCGCCGATGCTGCCACCGGCCATGATAAATCCAAACAACCTCTGAGCCTGGCCCGGCCGGAAAATATCTGCCATGAAACTCCAGAACACCGAGACCACGAACAGGTTGAACACGCTCAACCAGATGTAGAAAGTCCGCTGCAGCCACAATGGTGTCGCATCTCCTTCAAACCCAATTGCGAATAAAACCAAGTGAGAAATGAAAAAGAGGTAGATCGCGGGGATAAACTGTCCGCGCCGGAAACGTGAAACCAGGAACCCGAACAACGGCACGATCGCCAGCATGGAAAGAAACGTGCCAGTGTATAACCAGTGAAGTATATCGCTGTTGCTCGCTGCCACAGCACCCCGCAGGGGCCGTAACATGAAATACCCACCCAAAAGGAAGAAAAAATAGAAAAACGCTATGACCAGCCGCGGCCATTCACCATGTTCGACCTTTACCAGCCGCTCGAGGAAACCATTGCTCTGTAAAGGTTCAGCCGTTGGGGGCATCACCGTCCATTACATCGACGTCCTGGCCTGGCTGTAACCTTTCATTGCCACGAATCACCACTCTGTCTCCCGGTGACACGTCGCCGAGAATCTCGATGTTCCCGCCCTGCCCTACGCCAACGGTGACACTGACCCGTTGCGCCTGATTATTCGAGTCAATCACGAATACGCTTTGACCCTCAGGCCTCAATACCAGTGCGTCCCGTGGTACGGCCAGCACTTTTCGGGAATCAGATGTTGGAATCGAAACACGCACTGTCTGGCCTACTGGAAGCAGGTCGTCTGGAAGGTCCAGGCGAAGTTCGAACTGATGTGTATTCTCGTCACCCACAGCGACCACCGTGCGGACAACGGCCAGTGACTGTTTTGAGCCTGCTCGAAGTGCAAGAAACTGGCCACGAACAACAAAGCTGTAATACTCCAGCGATGCCCGGGCTATGACTTCCAGATTAGCCTGGTCAACCAGCCGGACAACCTGACTGCCCTCTTCAACACGCTCACCGGGCGTCATTAATCGCTCCACCACAACACCATCGTAGGGGGCAACTATTCGGGTCCGGGAAATCTGGTCCTCGTTTTGCTCCAGGCGTGCCTGGGCCACAGCCAGGTCCCCCCGCGCCATGTCCCGGTCAGATCGCGTCTGTTCTAGCTGGGTGGCCGCGGCAAGATTTGATTCCGCCAGCTGATTGAAGCGTTTCTCTTCACTTACAAGAAAGCGGAGTCTTGCCTCGGCCCGTGTGATCTGTGCCTGTAACTCGGCGTTTTGCAAGCGCAGAGCAGTGTCTTCTATCTCAGCGACTACCGCACCCTTTTTGACCTCCATTCCCACGTCAGCCACCGAAATGAGCCGGCCGGTTACCTCGGCAGATAGCCTCGCATCGTTTCGGCTCACAACGGTGCCGGGCACCATGGTTACCGGAGCGATGTCCTGCATGCTGGCCACCGCCACCTTGACCAGGGCAGGCCCACCCATCTGAGGCCAGCACATGCCGGGCAAGGTTAACAACAGCAACAGCAATCCGCCCTTTATTGACCTATTTATTTTCACTATTTACGCCGCTTCGGGTACCAGATTTGTCGCTGGATTCAATTCTTCGTTCATTCTGAGCAGGCTGGGCAGCAGAATCAATGTGAACAGGGTGCTGATCAGCATTCCACCTACGATTACTGCAGCCATGCCACGATACAGTTCCGTGCCGGCACCAGGCATCAGCATAAGCGGCATCATGCCAAATATGCTTGTCGTTGTACTCATTAAGATTGGACGCAGCCGCAAGCGGACCGCGCTTTCCACAGCATCCCGACGGCTCATGCCCTCTCGTTCCGCATCACGCGCCCGGTACACCAGCAGGATCGCGTTGTTGACAACCAGGCCCAGCAGAATGACGAAACCAATCATGGTTAGAAGATCCATTTTCTGTCCTCCGGCAGCAAACAGAGCCAAGTCGACCGATCTGAGGGCGATAATTCCGCCAACCGTGGCCATCGGAATGGTCATAATCACGAGCAAAGAATCACGGAACGAGTGAAACAGGGCTGAAACCAACAAATACAGGATCACTATGGCAAGAATGAAACTGCCGGTCATGCTGGTCAAGGCCTCGTCAAGAGCCTCAGCCGTTCCACGGTACTTGACGATACCATCCTCAGGCATATTAGCCAAAATGACTGGCGCCACTTCTTTTTTGATGATGTCCAGGGCTACTTCCATTGCCATGTTCGGAGGTGGCGTCACCTGCAAAGTCAACGTTCTTTTACGATCGATGCGACGGATTTTCGATGGTCCGGCGGTGCGCGTCACCCTGGCCAGTTCACCGATGGAGAGGATGTCTCCGTTTGCAGTGGCTACGGGAATAGCACCAAGCTCCTCCGGGGAATACCAATTTTCGGCCCTCAGCACGATGTTGTAACGGCGATTACCATCAAAGTATTCACCGAGAAACGCGCCGTCACCCATTGCACGAACCACAGTGGCCATGCTGGACCGGGTCCAGCCAACTTCGGCAATCTTACGGTCATCCGGAATCAACCTGATCTCAGGCTCTGCCAGTTCCAGACCCGGTTCAGGCCGGATATTGGCTTCGGGCAGCGCCTCCATTACCGTGAAAAACCCTGCCCGGCCTGCTGCCAGCAGTGAGTCAAACGAATCTGCAGAAAGGTCTATATCAATCTTTCTGCCGGCCCGGTGCCCCCCGAAAATCGGATCCCGGCCGGTAAAGCCGAATGTGTCCGGAAATCCCGCCATGATTTCCTGATTGAACAGCTGGATGACATCATCCACTTCGTCATCATGAAGAGCTTCACCGCCGATGAAGGTTCCCCATCCTTTCGATGAACCGAGGAAATAATTCTTTATTTGAGGTTTTTTCTCTCCACTCAAATAGGGCGCCAGTCGTGCGTCAATAATGTCAACCAGCTCTTCACTGGCAGTCTGCATTCCCATCCCGGGGGCCGTGACCATGAACCCCATGAAGAAGTTCTTCTTGCCTTCCGGCAGGTAGTCAGCCGGCGGGATCAGCATCATAGCGATAAGGACTGGGGTGATTGTCAACGTGCTCACCCAGGTCCAGCGTCTCCGCGGCGTGTCCGTCCAGCTCATTACATGGCTGGTTACCCAGTGCCACCAATGGCGATGATGGTCATCGACGGCTTCGCCTTTTATCCAGTTGGCGGCCGCAGTGGGCAACACCGTAACGGCGACCAGCAAAGACGCCACCACAGCAGCGGAAATGGTGACTGCCAGATCGCTGAACAGTTGCCCGGCTTCGTTTTCCAGGAAGATCACCGGCATGAAAATTGCGACCGTTGTCGCAGTCGAAGCAAGCAGCGCGCCCCAAACCTGTGTAACACCCCGCATGGATGCTTCGTTTCCATCCAACCCGGCTTCGCGCTGACGAAAGATGTTTTCCAGCACCACGATAGCCGCATCCAGCACCATGCCAGTGGCAAAAGCCAGGCCTGCAAGAGAAACAATATTCAATGTGCGGCCAGTAAAGGCCAAAACCATGAACGCGACTAACAAGCATAAAGGAATGGCCAGCGCCACGATCAGCGTGGCGCGGAATTTTCTCAGGAACCACCACAGAACAATCACTGCAAGCGAAATACCCAGCAGAAGATTGTTTCGAACCATACCCACCGAAGCCGATATGTAAACCGTGTCATCTGAGTCCTGCTCGATACTCAAGCCGGCACGCTCCAGTTCATTGGCGGCCAGGTCAGCGACAGCTAATTTGACGTCTGCCATGATCTTGTAAACGTTGACCCCCGATTCGGGAATGATGAAGATCGCTACGGACGGACCGCCATTCTGGTGGAGGACATTGGTCGCATCGACCATGACTTTTTCGACACGGGCAATGTCGCGCAGCAAAATGGGATTGCCTTCGCGCCATTCCAGGACCAGGTCACCAAGGGTGCTGACGTCGTATTTGCCACTGAAACGCAAAGTGTATTCCCGGCGCCCTACTTCGTTAAGCCCGGCAGACACATCGGAATTGTTACCCAGTTGAGCAGATATTCCGGTTAAATCCAGCCCAATATTAGCGGCCTTGTAGGGATCAAAAGTAATTCGTACTTCGTGTTTCCTGCCGCCGAAAGAACCTACCCGTGATACACCGGAAACGCGTTCGAAGCGTGTAATAACCGTGTCATCGATAAAATCCTGGTAGCTCTCGATCGCCCGCGTGTTACCCGGTTTGGCCGATATGGCGAACCAGGCAATGACCTTGTCGAAATTGTCACCGCCAAGGCTGATCACCGGCTCATTGGCATCCACGGGGTATCGAGGAACCTGGTTGAGGCGGTTCATCACCTCTATCAGCGCCCGGTTCATGTCAGTGCCGATGACAAATTCCAGGTTGATGTTACTCCTGCCATAATTTGCCGAAGACTGCATCTTGAGCAGCCCGGGAATGCTGCGCAACACGTCTTCCTGCGGCTCGATGATCTCCGACTCAACCTCGTTTGGAGCCGCTGCCCGCCAACTGGTCCAGACGGAAATCTCCGGGCGTGAAATATCAGGTGTCATCTGAATGGGAAGGCGAGTCAGACTCATCACGCCAAAGATGACGACCAGAATGCAGGCCACGACGACGGCCACAGGGTTGGAAAGTGAAATTTTTGTCAGTGTCACTATCTACCGCCCGAATCCAATTTCAGAGGGAGCGGCAAATTATAACGCGTCTTGACCAGGGTCAGGCACTTCGAAGATATTCTTGCCCCACTTTGATTCGATCCTTGTTAAATGCCAGCAATTGGATATGATGCCAATTGCCCTCAATACGCAAATGCATGGAATTTGACTACATCATCGTCGGAGCAGGATCCGCCGGCTGTGTGCTGGCCAACCGCCTGTGCGAAAACCCGAGCAATCAGGTCCTTTTGCTCGAGGCGGGCGGCAAGGACTGGCATCCTTTAATACACATGCCGGCCGGGCTGGCCAGGCTGACCGGACTTAAGCGGATTAACTGGTCTTACGAGACTGAACCGCAGCAAGCTCTGAATGACCGCCGCATGTACTGGCCGCGAGGCAAGGTGCTGGGTGGCTCCAGTTCCATCAATGCGATGTGCTACTGTCGCGGCCACAAGGAGGACTACGATTCCTGGGAACGCTCCGGGGCTGAAGGATGGCGATTTTCTGACGTTCTGCCTTTCTTCATAAAGTCCGAGGATCAGGAGAACGGCGCTTCCGAATACCACGGCGCCGGCGGGCCGCTCAGCGTCCAGAACCTGCGCCACAGCAATCCCCTGTCACAGGTATTTATTGATGCAGCCGAACAGGCAGGGCACCTATTGACAGACGATTTCAATGGGCCCCATCAGCGCGGCTTCGATTACTACCAGGTAACCCAAAAGGGTGGTAAACGCTGCAGCACGGCTGTGGCCTATCTCCGGCCGGCCTTGGGGCGGTCCAATTTGAAAGTTGTCACGCACGCCCATGCCGAGCGGATTATCCTGGACAATTCGAGGGCCAGTGGTGTGGAATTCAGCTGCAGGGGTAAAATTATTTCGGCTAATTCCGGCCGCGTGATCCTGGCGGGGGGCGCAATCAATTCACCACAGTTGTTGATGCTTTCCGGGATTGGGCCAGCCGACAGTCTGAAAAAACACGGTATCGACGTTCACCTTAACCTGCCAGGTGTAGGAAAGAATCTTCAGGATCACCTGGATATCTGTACTTTGGTTCATTGCAAAGAATCCATCACCTACGACCGGCTCAGCGAGCTTGCGGTAGGTTTGCGTTACCTGTTTGGGAAAAAAGGACCTGGCAGCTCCAATATTGCAGAGGCTGGAGGTTTCATCGTCAGCAGGCACGCCAGCGACGACCGCCCCGACATCCAGATGCACTTCGTGCCAGCCTTCCTGGACGACCATGGCAGGAATGTTCTGCCCGGCCACGGTATGACCATCCACGCCTGTGCACTGCGCCCCGAAAGCCGCGGTGAACTGACGTTGAAGTCGGCTGATCCCCAAGCCCCGCCAGCCATGCAACCCAATTACATGAGCAGTGAGTACGACTGCAGGATGATGCTCGAATGTGTACGGCTTTCGCGTGAAATTTTCGCCCAGACAGCGTTCAGCCCTTACGCCGGCGACGAGCTATTTCCCGGCCCGGCTGTGCAATCCGAAGAGGCCATTCTGGAATTTATCCGAAATAAATCAGAGAGCATCTATCACCCCATTGGTACTTGCAAAATGGGTACGGATGAAATGGCAGTTGTCGACCCCGCTCTCAACGTACGCGGGATCAAAGACCTGTCAGTGGTAGATGCGTCGATAATGCCTACGCTGGTTTCCGGAAACATCAACGCACCGACCATCATGGTCGCGGAAAAGTTTGCCGCGGAGCAGTAAGCAGGGGTAACGGCACGTGAATCAGATCGCAGCACACACGTAGCAGTTCCAGTTCCGTGGCGGCAAGAAGTCCGTCATAAAGAACGACGTCGACCATCGCCCTGACCAGTTTTTCTTTCTCACCCGATTTGAGCCGGTCGAGTTGCGGCAATGCCGCGTCCAATACAGAAGCCCAATCGTTCTTATCCGGGAAGGGCGTGTCTGTCTTCATTCCAAGTGTTTCCAGCCCGGCGACAAATGCAGCCCTGGCCTGCCCGGGTTCCTGTTGCCCGTGCCGGGCCAGAATGGCCAACACCCCAAGCGCTTCCCCGCGACAGGAGGAAATCATCTTACTGCCTGCAAGCTGAACCCGGTGTGGGTTATGTGACTCCCACAGGTGCATCGAGATCACACGGGCGAGCAGGTACTCGAATACGTCGACTCTTCCATCTGCATCAATAAGAGCCTTGACCGTGTCGAGCACCTTCGCAACGAAATCCGGTGGACGCCGTTTCAGGGCCGGGAACGCTACTTCGAGCAGGGGCAAGCGCTGTTCGGCAGAAACCAAACCACCGGCCTTGATCAGCGACCGAAGCTGTAACTCACTGTCTGCACCCATTTTTTGGGCAACAGCCAGCAATTGCTTGTCACGAACCTGCTCATCCGAATCCAGCAACGAGTAGAACAGCACTTCCGGCGCCCATTCTGTTGAATGCGCCGCCTGGGCGATATTGTCCGGAATAGAAGCGGTTATAGCAGCAGCCATCAGCATCCGGTCCCAGTCCGGGCTTCCAATCTGGTCAATGATGCGTCTGGCATCGAACATCCCATCCTTTGGCTCTGCTGCTTCACGTTGCTGCCGTTCTGCCTCATCCTGAGCCTTTAGCTGGTCCCCTTGAATCCTTGCCGCCAGGCGATCAAGCTCCTGCGGCTGAAATCCGGGGTCAACCCGGCTGATGCGATCGTTCAATGGCGGGTGGGTGGAAAACATCATCATTCTCCGGCCGTCACCGAACAGCATGTGGCTGATTTCTTCGGTATCCGCATTTAGGTAAGAGGCGTCACTGAATACCGCAATTTTTTTCAATGCTCCGCCGATGCCATCCGGGTCTCGGGTGAACTGGACGGCGGAAGCATCTGCCAGGTATTCCCGCTGCCGGGATACGGCCGCTTTGATCCAGCGGCCGAAAAAAAGACCAACGTAGCCAACAGCCATCAACCCGAATGCAAGCAACAAAACGACAGCGCCATTCTTGTCCCTGGATCGCCCAACAAAGTGTGAGTGAATCAGGATTCGGCGCCCGATCAGAGCGAGCAGCAGAATACCGAAAAGCGACCCCATCAGGCGGATGTTAATGCGCATGTCACCGTTCAGGATATGGCTGAATTCGTGTGCTATCACGCCCTGCAATTCGTTCCTGTTGAGCTTTTCCAGGGCGCCCCTGGTTACCGCGACCGCGGCATCAGATGGTGTGTAGCCCGCAGCAAACGCATTGATCCCCGACTCCTGCTCAAGCACATAGATCTCGGGAACGGGAACGCCGGAAGCCAGTGCAATCTCCTCAACTACGTTGCGCAAACGGCGTCTTTTTGCATCCCGGGTATCGGATTCAATCAACGTAGCACCCAATTGCCGCGCAACCTGGCCGCCGCCCGAACGCAGACTGGCAGTCTTGAACAGGCTGGCAAGGCCGATGACCGCTACACTGACAACCGCACCTCCAGCAAGTAATGGAATATTTGCTACGATCATTTCACCCGCCGAAAGAGGCGATTCCGCCGAATCGTAGCCGGTCACACCCAACACCAACAGAAGCATGAGGTCAATTGCCGCCACAATCGCCACTACGGCCAGGATAAATATAAAGATCAGCCGGCGGGATTGCTTTCGCGCCCGTTCCTGGTGCTCAAAAAAATTCAAAATTGAGTCTCGCTTCCCTCGGCAATTGCTCCCTGCATTGCTCTACCTCCTGCATGGCCCAGGCCAGCCTCTCGACCGGTTCCCGGTCTCACCTTCTCCTTGCAGTCGTGCTCCTGCAACTTCGTTGCAGAAGGCGGCTTCACTCGACAAACACAGTTTGACTGTCCCTCTGGCTGCGCCAACCGGGCCAGTAATTTATTCATCCTAAAAACTGACCTTTGGTACTTCGCGTTTGGCCTCGTCCTCGATTTCGAGCAACTCAGCAGCCTTGAAAGCGAACCATCCGGCGAAAAAGTTGTTAGGAAACGACTCGCGCAGGGTGTTGTAGTCCATCACCGAATCGTTATAGGCCTGGCGGGCGAAAGCCACTTTGTTTTCGGTCGTGGTGAGTTCCTCCGAAAGCTGCATCATGTTTTCGTTGGCTTTCAGATCGGGGTATGCCTCGGAAAGTGCAAAAAGCCGTCCCAGTGCGCCTGAAAGGCCCTGCTCAGCTTCTCCCAGCTTTTTCATGGCTTCGGGGTCGGACGGATCCGCCGCAGCGGCTTTCAGGCCGGTGACCGCAGTATTTCGCGCGTTGATTACCGCTTCCAGCGTTTCGCGTTCATGGCTCATGTAACCCTTGGCCGTTTCGACCAGGTTTGGAATCAGGTCGTGTCTGCGGGTCAACTGCACGTCGATTTGAGCGAACGCATTCTTGAAACGATTCCGCCCGGAAACCAGGCGATTGTAAATAGAAATGGCGAACAGAATGGCGCCAGCGAGGATGATAAGGATAATCCATTCCATTTTGCTTCTCCCAGGTGATCAATACGGCAAAGTGTAACAAATCACCGGTGCTTAGCGCGGGTGACGTTAGTCATACTTCCCGCTTACCGGCATTAGCCTTTGGGTTGGGACATTTCTTTCTCGATTCTTGCCCAGGAATCCCGCAGCGAGACGATTCGGTTCAGGACGGGCGCGCCGGGCTTGGAATCGACATTGTCGTGGCAAAAGTAACCCGTTCGTTCGAACTGGTAGAAATCACCCGCCTCACCCTCTGCCACAGAAGCTTCCACGATCGCATTCTGAATCACATCCAGTGAATGTGGATTGAGAAACTCCCGGTAATCACGATCTTTTTCTCCCAGGGGATTTGGCACGGTAAACAGGCGGTCGCAAAGACGAACCTCGGCCGTCCTGCCGTGCTCAGCAGATACCCAGTGGATGGTACCCTTGACCTTGCGCGACGCACCCGGCAATCCGGAGCGGGTCTCCGGGTCGAATCGGCAGTGCAGCTCAACCACCTCACCCTGAACATTCTTAATAACGTCTGTGCATTCCACGATAAAAGCGTTGCGTAGACGGACTTCACCTCCGGGCTTAAGCCGGAAGAATTTTCGAGGAGGCTCTTCCATGAAATCACCACGCTCGATCCATATTTCCCGGGTCAGGGCCACCTGCCGGGATCCCATCTCCTCGTTTTGAGGGTGAAGCGGCGCTTGGAGCCACTCGGTCTCGCCTTCCGGGAAATTGGTTAATACAACTTTCAGGGGATTCAGAACAGCCATGGTCCGCGGCGCCTTGACATTGAGGTCGTTACGAACTGCGTTTTCCAGAACGCCCATCGAAATAATGCTCTCTGATTTTGAGACTCCCATTTCGGTCCAGAACGAGCGAATTGCCTGCGGGGTAAATCCTCGCCGGCGGAGACCGGCCAAGGTCGGCATACGGGGATCGTCCCAGCCACTGACGTGTCCATCTTCGACCAATTCGCGCAAACGGCGTTTGCTCATCACTGTGTAATCAATGTTGCCGCGTGCGAATTCAATCTGGCGCGGATGGCAGGGAGCGGGAATATTGTCCAGAAACCAATCGTACAGTGGCCGGTGGTCTTCAAATTCCAGGGTACACAGGGAGTGCGTGATGCCCTCGATGGCGTCTGAAATGCCATGTGCCCAATCGTACATCGGGTAAATATGCCATTCATCGCCAGTGCGGTGATGGGAAGCGTTACGAATCCTGTAGATAACCGGATCACGCATATTGATGTTGGGTGAACTCATGTCGATCTTTGCGCGCAAAGCCAGTTTTCCGTCTTCGAATTCACCGGCCTTCATCCGCTCGAACAGGTTGATGTTCTCCTCAATGGGACGGTCTCTAAAGGGGCTGTCTTTGCCCGCCTCTGTCAGGGTGCCGCGGTATTTACGCATCTCCTCGGCGTCCAGTTCCTCTACATAGGCTTTTCCGCTCCTGATCAAATGCAAGGCGTACTCGTAAAGCTGATGGAAATAATCCGATGCATGGAGCATCTCATCCCACTCGAACCCCAACCAGCGAACATCCTCCATGATGGCCAGCATGAAGTCCTCATTCTCTTTCAGAGGGTTCGTGTCATCGAAACGCAAATTGGTCCGGCCACCGAATTCCGCGGCTACGCCGAAGTTCAGGCAAATCGACTTGGCGTGTCCAATATGCAGGTGACCATTGGGCTCCGGTGGAAAACGGGTGACAATTTTGCCATGCTTTCCGGTTTCCAGGTTCTGCAGGATTATATTTCTGATGAAATTGGTCGGGGTGGCCACGTTTTCATTGCTCATTTCAAATTTGAAGCGTTGAATTCTACCGTATTCAGCCTGCAAGTCACCACGAAGTAGCTAAAATCCTGAGAGTGTCTATACTTTGAATGCTGGACGGACATGGCCGACAAAGATCCCTCGTTCTACGATATTATGGGTGAGGCCCTTGGCGGTACGGAAGAATTCGACGCTTTCATGGCTGACTGGGGCTCTACATTCAAGTCTGGACAGAACTGGACTGTTCGCCGGATGCCGGAGGCCAGTGACTACGGCAACTGAACATCTTGGAAATTACCGACCCCGGCTCAGGCCGGGGTGTTTTTCCGGTTCGACATGCGATGAATCACCATAACCAGAATAAAACCTGCGATCAGCAACGCGCCTGATGCAACAACGGTAAAATCCAGTGCGCCGGGCCATATCGGGCTGGAGCCCACCAGCCTTTCCTTCTCTCGAACCGTCTCATAAATACGTTCCTGGAACGGCCAGATCATCCACAGGGAGCCGATCAGGATTCCCTTGATCACCAGCAGTGTTGCCTGGTGATAGCGCCCTAACAGCCAGACGATGGCGCGCGAGAAAACAATCAGCCCTGACAGGGCGCCGCAGCCGAATGCCAGGATCACGGCAAAATCAAATGCTCCAAGCGCGTTGATGATGTAAGCGTACTTGCCGAGTATCAGCAGAATGAAAGAGCCGGAGATGCCGGGAAGTAACATGGCGCTTATGGCGATAAACCCGCATAGAAAAATGAACCAGGCCGCAGTGGGTGTTTCAACCGGCACCAGGTTAACGACGGTGAAACCAAGCAACACACCGATGATGGTGATGATGATCTCATTGGCGCCATATTTTTCTACCTCACCCATCAGGATGACAATTGAGGCAAGTATCAAGCCAAAGAACAAACCATAGATGAGTTCAGGATGGGTGATGATCAGGGTGGGCAGCGCAATGACCCTGGTGAAAAAAACGATTGCGAAGATAATGCCAAAACCCAGGGGAATTAGAAATAGCAGGTCATTTTTCGCAAGCGCCGCTGAAATCTGAAAGCGGAATATACTTTCCAGCCAGGACTTGTCAAAGGAGCGAATGGCATTTAGCAACCGCTCATAAATACCCAGGATCAAGGCCATGGTGCCACCACTGACGCCTGGAATAATATCCGCGCTGCCCATGCAAAAACCTTTCAGGGCATAGCTCGGGGAATTTGCCAGCTCTATGCGCGCCTTTGCCGCGTCCCCGGCAATGAAAACGAGCAGTTTTTCCAGGAGGGTATTTGATTTGCTATTAATGCTTATGTCTCACAGTTTTTCGGCAGGTCGGAACATCATGAACAATAAGGCCGCATAAAAAAAGCCCCGAATATAATTCGGGGCTAGAAAAGCGCATCGCAATAGGCATAGAAGTGTGGGGACTGCCTGTCTTGAGGGGCGACGCGCTAGGCACAGTCAACTTACAGCCTTAGCATAACGATTAGGTGTTAAGAAAATGTGAATTGATCGTTTCGAAATCGTGATATTTGGCCTTAACAGACCTAAAAATACTTTCAGGCAACCTGGTGGCGCCGTTTCTTGAGGTTAACCAGGAGAATCGAAATTGCCGCTGGGGTCATTCCGGGAATTCTGGAGGCCTGGCCGATCGTGTCCGGCCTGGTCCGTTTCAATTTCTCCCTTACTTCAGTAGAGAGTCCGCGCACCAGTTCGTAATCAAAATCTTCAGCGATGGACAGGTTCTCGTGCCGCCGGCGGCGCTCAATATCGTCTTTCTGGCGATCAAGATAGCCAGCATAACGCACCTGGATCTCGATCTGCTCTGCAACCCTTGGGTCCGTGGTGCCGGGGCCGATACCATCTACAGACACCAGTTTACGGTAGTCCATTTCCGGTCGTTTCAGCAAATCCAGCGCCCGGCTCTCCTTACTCACCTCAATACCGTGGATGGCCTCGAGCGATAGGGCCAAACTATTACCCGGCGCCACCCAAATATCGTGGAGTCTCTGACGTTCAAGTTCGATGTTATCGCGCTTGGCACAAAAGGCGGCCCATCGATTGTCGTCAACCAGCCGCAGTTCACGGCCTTTTTCAGTCAGGCGCAGGTCTGCGTTATCTTCACGTAGCTGTAAACGGTATTCCGCCCGGCTGGTAAACATGCGATAGGGCTCCAGCGTACCCTGGGTGACCAGGTCATCAATCATTACGCCCATGTACGAATCATCACGTCTTGGAGCCCACATCGACTCCCCGCGTGTCAATCGCCCTGCATTGATTCCTGCAACCAGGCCCTGAGCAGCCGCTTCCTCGTAGCCCGTTGTGCCATTGATCTGGCCGGCAAAAAACAGACCCGGCACGTGCTTGGTTTCAAGATAGGCGTGGAGCTCGCGCGGATCGAAGAAGTCGTACTCTATTGCATACCCCGGGCGAGTAATATGGGCCGTTTCGAAGCCGCGTATTGAATGCACAAACTCAAGCTGCACTTCGAAGGGCAGACTGGTGGATATGCCATTGGGGTATAGCTCGCGTGTATTCAATCCTTCGGGTTCAACAAAAATCTGGTGGCTGTTGCGCTCGGCGAAACGGACTACTTTGTCTTCGATGGAAGGACAGTACCGGGGCCCCACGCCCTCAATGGTCCCGGAAAACATCGGCGAACGATGCAGGCCCTCGCGGATAATGTCATGGGTCTGCTCCGATGTATGCGTAATCCAGCAACACACTTGTTCAGGGTGATTCTCCTCGCTGCCCACATAGGAAAAGACCGGGACGGGAAAGTCACCCGGTTGCTCCTGCATTACGCTGAAATCAACCGTCTTGCCGTCGATACGCGGTGGTGTACCGGTTTTCAGACGGGACGCTTTGAATGGCATTTCCCGCAACCGTGCCGCCAGAATATTGGACGGTGGATCGCCGGCCCGCCCGCCTTCGAATTGCTCCTCGCCCACATGGATTTTGCCACCCAGAAAAGTGCCGGTTGTCAATACGACCGCGGCCGAGTGAAACTCAAGGCCTGCCGCCGTACGGCAGCCTGCGATGCGGTCACCATCCATCAGAAGATCATCGACGGCTGCCTGGAAAATCGACAGGTTTTCCTGCTGCTCAACGGTTTTGCGGATAAAAGCCCGGTAGAGATTTCGATCACACTGAGCGCGCGTTGCCCGGACTGCAGGTCCCTTGCTGGAATTTAGTATTCTGAACTGAATGCCAGCAGCATCAGCGGCATGGGCCATCACTCCACCCATTGCGTCGACTTCTTTCACCAGGTGACCTTTCCCGATTCCGCCGATTGCCGGATTACAGCTCATCTGACCGATGGTCTCGATGCTGTGCGTCACCAGCAATGTGCGCGCACCGCTCCGGGCGGAAGCGAGCGCGGCCTCGGTACCGGCATGGCCACCGCCGATCACAATGACATCGAATGTTTCAGAATACCGCATCGTCTGATCGAAGAGTCCGGGCCGATCCTAGTGCTTGTCCAGCGCCAGGGGCCGGCTGGAAATATTCGTGCTGCGAGAGACCGCAACAGGGCTGATTGAAGCCCGGCTGAACCCCGTAGAGTGGATTGAACTTCTATGCAAGGCAGGCACGGGAGACTGCGCCCGAGAGCGGGCGTATATCGGAACTGAGTGACTTGTGACGCTCATTATTTGTGCCGCCTCTCGACCGTCCATGAGACCGCGATGCCGCTGATGCCGGCTGTTCCAATACAGCTGGCGTGTAAAGGCATAGTGCTCCCTGTAATATCCGTCATAAGGGTAGTAATAACCCGGGGGATACCAGACAGAAAAATAGTGTGGGTAAAAATACGGGCTGTAATAAGCAAATGTCTGGGGCGGATAGCCGTTCACCCACCAGGGGTACAAGCCGATGTGGGTGAGCGTCATTGAGCGTGAACCAAGATAGGGTCCATAGCTGGCGCGTTCAGCAAGGTAATAGCCTCCGCCACCGGAATCATAAACCGGTTGGTAAGCGCTGGCGCAACTCGCTACAAGAGCCGACAGTAAAATTGGAATCAGCATTTTCATACCTCCGGGATAATAACACGCGGTGGGTAAACCAATGCTGCGAACCCCGAGGGGTAAAAAAAGATAAAATGTGATCCGGGGCCGGTGTGCATGGAGAAACAGCTAGTGGCAGAAAACATTTACGAGTTGCAGGGTTACCTGATTGTGCTGGACAAGGTGGTCTTCCTGACCCGGGTTTTCGAGGCAGAAGAAGGCGAGGGCTTCCAGTTCAATATCCGTTTCTCCGGCGATCTGAGACTTGCGCCGAAATATGCAACACGCCACGAAGCTGATTTGCAACGCGGCTTACTGATCAAGGCCCTGAGCGAAACCTGATTCCGGGCCTGCCACCCATGAAAGCCACCGCCAATACTTACTGGATAAGCCTGGCGCCAGCCTGGCCCATCGCGAATATGACAACCTCCAGCCAGGCAGGAATTCGAGGGTCCAGGTCCTGCGCGAAATCGTTATCGAATTCATCGGTCTTGTGGGGCTTGCCATACTCTTTCCAGCTGACCACCAAGGCATTACCGGCATAATTTACTGCTTCAAAACCGATCCGGCAGTCTGACCGGGGCATGATATTTCCACAACCTGCGAACGCCCCGGATTCCGCAACAGTGATCATCACATCTGTAACCGGAAACAGCAATTCGTTCCGGATCACAATGCCTTCGATGAGGATGGATGAGGGTTCGGCCTTTTCTGCTTGGCTACTCGTGGTAGCGCATGCCTGGATAAAGCTCGCACAAAGACAGAACGTCAATACCCATGGAGCCGAAGGCGACCCGCCGGTACCGGTTGGATAAGTCGAGCGAAGCGAGCGGCACCAGAGGTACCGAGCGCCCATTTTATGCAGTCGAGCGCAGCCGCCTTTCGCCGCAGGCGGGAGCAGGGAAGCGAGACTCCTTAATTGCCGTAATCGCACTCTTCTACACTCCGCGGATCGCAACAACTCAACGTTGACGAGCAGCAGGGTCCCATGACGCCTCCCCCTGCATCCGGTTTTCCAGCTGCACCATCAGTTCCTGATTAATCCGAAAAAGGGACATATTAGGCCGATCGAGGTCTGTAATCAGGGTCATTACGGCGGCAAAAGTTATCGCCAGTGTCCAGGTGGCCAGGCCGCTGCGGGTGCCTGTCAGTCCGGCCTGATAGCCCATCACGACCATCGATAGCAGTGACATCAGGAACAACGTCATCCAAATGACCGGAGATATGCGGTTGAATAAAGTCGCCTGCAACCTGGCGTCATGGGCACTGATCATGGCCAGCACTGACTGGGCAAAAATCCCCGTGTCTTCGCCATCGCCCGCTCCCTCCATCGAAGACTCTGCAATCGACCAAAGCTGGTCATGCATCCGCTCCGATTCTCGAACCATTTCTATCAAAGCATCCATATCCGCGGTCTTCGCCACGCGGCTTATTTCCAGTCTCAGCCTGACGAAATTCAAGAGCACCGCTTTGGCTTCACTTCTCGCATCCTTCGGAATCAGGTCTGCACCGCGAAAAGCAGAGTCGATGGCGCTGATCTCCAACATGTAGGCACGGGTCCGTTCTTCGAAATGCTGCTGTGCCGAATTGAAGCTGAAGGCCAACATGAATGCCAGAAGCCCGAGCGAGGCACCCATAATGGCGCGCACCTGCGCCATTTGGGCCTTGTGTGGTGTGCTTGTCCTGCTTTTTCCGTAACGGAACCCCAACTCGATGAAAATGACCTGGACCAGTACAGCCAACGCTGCCAGCAGGAAAATGGGAATCTGGTCCAATGGATTCATGACTGCATACCCATTAATTCCATACCAAGAGCACTGTTGATTATTTCAGAAACATCCGGAGACAGACCATCGACCGAAGCAATCCTGTTCAATTCGGCTTTCATCAGACCCCGGCGCTGGTCGTCGTAACGCGTCCAGGAATTAAAGGCTCCCGCCATCCGGGCCGCAACTTGCGGATTCAGCGCATCAAGTGCTATCACCTGGTCTGCATGCAAACGATAACCCGACCCGCCGGCGGTATGGAAACCGGTAGGGTTCATCATTGAGAAAACGCCGATCAACGATCGCACTTTGTTGGGATTTGCAATGCTGAAACCAGGGTGATCGAGTAGCTTTCGTACCCGTTCCGCAGTGTGCTTTCCGGGAATACAAGCCTGGATTGAGAACCACTTGTCCATCACCAGGGCATCATCGCGCCACTGCCCTTCAAACTCCAACAGCGCCTCATTGGCAACTGCCGCTTCAACCCATACAAGGCCTTGCAGTGCAGACAGGGTGTCGGTCATGTTGTTGCTGGATTTAAGTTGCGCTGCAGCCAAGGAAGCACCCGAAGCAGTCTCAAGGAGATACGAAAGGCAGACGTTTCGCAGGCTGCGGCGAGCCATCGAAGCCGGAGACTTGCTATACGGCCCATCGTCGCTCATCGACTCATAGCGGCCGGTGAACTCATCCCGCAGTGCATTGGCCAGTCCGGATTTGACGTATTTCCGCGCAGCATGGATACCATCCACGTCGACTACGTCCATCTGCTCGGCGAGGTACGCTTCGCCAGGCAAGGAAAGTGCCTCGGCAACCAGCGCCGGATCGGAAACCAGGTCGGTGAGCAGCATGCGAAATGCGGCAACGAGTTCTGGACTCAGGGTCGGATCAGAGCCTCCAGCCAGGCTTTCAACTATGCTCAGAATTTGTCGTTGAGCAAGCAGTTGGGCCGCTTCCCAGCGAACAAAGGCATTGCTGTCGTGAGCCATCAAGACAGCCAACTCCGAAGTCGAATATGGATATTCAAGCTTCACCGGTGCCGAAAACTCTCTTAGAAGAGAGGGTATTGGTTGCTCACTAATGTCTTCGAAAACAAAACTCTGTTGTTCTTCTTCCAGCATCAACACGCGCGAAGTTCCAGACGGCGAATCCTCACCTGACAAGCGCAACGGGAACTCCGTGCCATCCCTGGAAATTAATCCCATAGCCACCGGAATGACAAGGGTCTGTTTCTCCGCCTGGCCATGAGTAGGGGGCGTTCTTTGTGATAGATACAAAGTGAACGTTCTCGCGCTCTCATCGTAACTTCCACTGGCCCTTAATTCAGGTGTTCCAGACTGGCTGTACCAGCGTCCGAATTTCTTCAGATCGGCAGCATTTGCATCAGCCATTGCGCCCAGGAAATCATCACAGGTCACCGCCATCCCGTCATGGCGTTCAAAATATAGCTTCATGCCTTTCTGGAAACCGTCTTCGCCCAGCAGGGTATGGTACATACGGATTATTTCTGACCCTTTCTGATACACAGTCATAGTGTAAAAATTATTGATTTCAATATATTTATCAGGTCGGATTGGATGCGACATCGGGCCCGCGTCCTCGGGAAACTGCTTGCCTCTCAATTGCCGCACATCCCGGATTCGCTTAACTGCCCGTGACTGCATGTCGGATGAGAATTCCTGGTCACGGAACACCGTCAACCCTTCTTTCAGAGTCAGCTGAAACCAGTCCTGACAGGTAACACGGTTTCCTGTCCAATTGTGGAAATACTCATGCCCGATTACGCCCTCAATACCCTGGTAGTCGAAGTCGGTGGCCGTATCCGGTCTCGCCAGCACGTACTTGGAATTAAAAATATTGAGCGACTTGTTTTCCATCGCCCCCATGTTGAAGTCATTGGTGGCGACGATGTGGTAGATATCGAGGTCATACTCAAGGCCGAAACGATTTTCATCCCACTTCATGGCATTGACAAGCGATTCCATAGCATGATCGCAGCGATCGATATTTTCATGTTCCACATAAACGCGCAGCGTTACATCGCGTCCACTGCTCGTTTGAAAATGGTCTTCGATGCAGGCCAGGTCTCCCGCCACCAGAGCGAACAGGTAGGCCGGCTTCGCGAATGGATCATCCCAGCAAATCCAGTGCCGGCCATCAGCGAACTCACCGGAATCAACGGCATTACCGTTTGAAAGAAGAACCGGATAGCGTTGTTTGTCAGCGACAACAGTGACTTCAAAACGGGTCATTACGTCGGGCCGGTCCGGAAAATAGGTGATTTTTCGGAAGCCTTCAGCTTCGCACTGGGTGAGCATGAAATCTCCGGACGGATAGAGCCCCACCAGTGTTGTGTTCTCTTGTGGCCTGATCAGCACTTCGATCTCCAGGCTGAAACTCTCTGGAACTTTGTGGATAAACAACTTATCCTCATTGTGGGTATATTCTCTGTCTCCCAGCTTCCGGCCATCCATTGTTACGGAAATCAGTTCCATATCCTGACCGTCCAGCTCTATGTCGGCAGCTGAAGTGACAGCTTCGTTCCTGCTGAATTTGAATTTCGAGAAAACCCGCGTGGAATCATCACCGATGTCGAAGCGGAGAATCACGCACTCCAGTATCCAGGGATATGGGGTATATTCTTCGCGATATACCGCTTTCCCAGCGTCGCCTTTTTTCATAGTATTTCCTTGAATAGGGGCATTATTATAGGCCCAAGCAAATCAAGAGTCTGCAGAAATGAACACAGGCATCGAAGCTCAAATTCCCGATATAAGCGACGTCCACCTGGCACACGCCCGAATACGTCAACAACTACGGATCACACCGGTACTCAGTGACCCGCTCCTGGATGAGGCAATGCGTTGCAGGCTGTATTGCAAATGTGAAAATCTGCAGCGCACCGGAGCTTTCAAGTTCCGGGGAGCCTGTAATGCCATTGCGTCCCTGAGGGAAGATGGCATTGCAGGTGATGTTGCCACTCACTCTTCCGGCAACCATGGTGCTGCATTGGCGCTGGCGGCTCATCTCGATGGCAGAACCGCACATGTCGTAATGCCCGAGGATTCTTCCAGAATGAAAATCGAAGCCGTGAAAAAATACGGTGGCCAGGTTCATTTTTGCGCCCCCACGAACGACTCGCGGGCAGAAGAGTTGCAAAAATTGGTACAGGCGGGACTGCTACCGATTCACCCTTACGACGACGCCCGTATCATTGCCGGACAGGGAACTTCGGCGCTGGAGCTGGAACAGGAAGTACCCACACTTGACCAGGTCATCACACCGTTGGGTGGTGGTGGCCTGGTCAGCGGCACAGCTATTGTGGCCAGGGACTGGGGCGTCGATGTTTTCTGCGTAGAGCCCGAAGGTGCAGCAGACACTGTTGCCAGCCTGCAACAGGGGGAAATTATTAAACGCTTTACACCTGATACGATTGCTGACGGTCTCAGGGCAATTGTGGGTGTCCGCAATTTCCTGGTCATCAGGAATGAAGTCAGCCGCGTTTTAACGGTCAGTGACAATGATATTCGCGATTCAATGATCTTGTTCTGGCAGAAACTGAAAATGCTGATTGAGCCTTCCGCAGCAACGGTCATTGCGGCTGTCCGGAACCACCCGGAAATATTCGAAGGTAAAAAAGTCGGTGCTGTGATCAGTGGTGGAAACATTCACCCCGCCGATTGGCTGACGCTGACTCGGCCTGCAACGCGGTGACAACCGGTAAGTGCTGACAGGCCCTAGCCCAGGGACTGTATGAAGATGTGCGCAGAGATTTGCGGCATTAGCCACCAGGTCCTGCTGCCCTGACAACAATTCGACAGACTGTGCGGTCAGCTGCTCCAGGCCAGATTCTATCGGGATTGTATCCAGCTCAGTCATCAACTAATCCTTTGTTTTTTCGGATCAGGAGCAAGCGATTATTGGCCGGAAGCCGGAACTGGCGCTCCAACTTCATTTGATGTTCGCGGGCTAACATGTCAAGTGCCTCAAGATCACGAATACCCATGGCAGGGTCACGCAAGCGCAAGCTGCGGTCAAATTCCTGGTTACTTGGTGATGTAAATCGCCCTGCCTCGTTAAATGGTCCGTAAAGGCAGAAAGGCCCACCGGGTCGCACACATCTGCCGACACCTTCAAACATCGCACAGACAGACTCCCAGTTCATGATGTGCGCCGTATTGGACGAATATACAGCGTCGAATTTTTGCCCGGGCCATGCTTGCATGACATCCAGTTCTACCACCGGGAGAATATTGGGGCTGCCTTCCCGACTGATCCTTGCAGAAAGCCCCTCGAGATATTCCAACTGGTCGGACGGCTGCCAGCTTAATTCCGGAAATGACCTTGCAAAGCATATCGCGTGTTGCCCAGTGCAGGAGCCAATCTCCAGGACCAGCCCCGTGCTTGGAAAAACCTGATCAAGTGCTTCAAGGATGGGTCCCTTGTTGCGCTCACAGGCCTCGGAGAATGGCAAGCCGGCGCATCATGGGCCCAGGGCGATAGTCAAACGCCCGGGCATTGCCCGGGCGTTTCAAACATCTGTCTGCTTTGTTGCTCAGAGAACCGGTCGGTCTTCTACAATACTCGGAGTTATGAAGATCAGCAGTTCACGCTTCCTGGATCTCGTTGGCCCGGCGGCGGAACAAGGCGCCGACACCCGGGATATCGCCCAGCCAGGGTACCTTCTCTTCTCTCGATGCGGTTTCATCCTGGAAGATTCCGCCAAGCACCACAGTATCACCGTTGGCGACCAGTACCGTGGGTTTTCATTTCACGCGTATCGATTGACGGGTACCGACCCCCCGCGGGATGTCTGGTAGATTTCACCCGACTGTAGTCCTGCTTGATTGCAAGATCCATCTGTATACGGTTGTCAGGAGTAATCAGGGGTGTCACCTTCAATTCCAGGACAGCTTCTTTAAATTGCACAGCTGTTGCACCGGAAGAGGTCGCCTGCTCGTATGGAATTTCAACGCCTTGTTGAATGAATGCTTCCGCCTGGTTGGCAGTAACGATCCGGGGGGTTGAAATGACCTCACCCTCACCCTCGGCTTCAAGCGCTGATAATTCGAGATCAAGCAGCACTTTGCCGGTCAGGAAAGACAGGCCCAGTGTTGACGCAGTGGCTGAGGGCGCGGGAAGATTGACCTGGTAGCGGTTCGGATATATAGGAAGGTCAAGCAAATCATCACCTCGCGGATTGATCGACGGATTGACTATATCCGCGGCCCGCCCGTCTGCCGCTATCACCCCGATATTACTACCCAGGTGCAAGGCGGTCACACCAAACCTTACGCCCAGTTCATGTGCAAATTCAGAACTGGCGACTACGATACGCGATTCGATTTGAACCTGGCGGACCGCGTAGTCCAATTCGGTAACGAGTTCTCGGATTTCGAGGATTTTCTCGGCCGTGTCAGTCACCAACAAGGTATTTGTACGCTCATCCATCGTAACGGAACCACGTACTGACAGTAGCCCATATTCGCTGTCCAGCGAACTGGTGGATTCCTGGATCAGGACCACCATATCTGCGGCCTTCGCGTAATTCATAGGAATCAGTACAGTCTGCAGAGGCTCGAGAATTCTGCGGTCCAACTGGGCCTGTAGAAGCTGTTGCTCACGCGACGCAATTTCGGCTGTTGGACCGATCCAGATTACGTTTCCGTTCATGCGCTTATCAAGGTTGCGTGCGTCCATGATAATATCCAGCGCCTGGTCCCAGGGTACATTGGTCAGGCGCAGCGTCAGGTTGCCACCGACACTGTCAGACACCACGATATTGAGATCGGATACGTCTGCAATCAATTGCAGCACGGACCGGACTGGAATGTCCTGGAAATTGAAGGTCACTTTGGTGCCTTCATAGGTCCTCTCTTCAAAAAATACAAGTTCAGCTGCTTCAGCAGCAATCTGAGCTGCGTGGGACAAGGGGCTGACTTCAACAATGATGTCATTTCCGGATTCATATGCCAGGTGTTCATAAAGACCCACCATCGCAAGGCTCACCCGCACACCCGAATTCACTCCGAAGGTATCTATTAATTGAACAGGCGTAGCAAAGTCGATCACATCGAGTCGTTGGTCCAATGATTCCGGCAAATTGGAATTAAATATATCCAGGCTCAAGGTATTCGTGCCTTCCTCTATGGACATCGAGGCGCCCGGGCGGTCCAGGCTAACAATCACACGAGCCTGGCCCTGATCGCCGAGACGAAAATCGACACCCGTCACATTGTAACCACCACGAATGGCCTGCGCAGACGCTGTCTGGGACACTTGACCGTAGCCAGCTATTCTAAGGACAACTGCTCCCGACTCCGTGCTGTAGTCATAGGCAGCGGTTTGCGAAAGCTCGACTACCAACCGTGTTCTGCCGCCGGCAGCAACCGCTGAATACTGCTGAACCGAACCCAGGCCAACGTAGACGGGATCCATATTGACTCGACTGTCCGTATCGGTGAGGTCCATTACGATTCTAGCCGGGTTCTCTGTGGCGAAAACACTGACTTGCGGCAGTTCTCCGCTGGTATGCAATGATATTTCGACCCCACCGTCAGCCGCGCTGGCATGATCGATTCGAGTCACACTGCTGGCTGCAAATGCTGTGTTCAATGGTAAGATTGCCAGGATCAGAACCAGACCCGAAAGAAATCCTTTTCTCCAACTACGCATGTTGCGTCCTCTGTCACAGGTTCGCGGTTGATTTAGTGTGCATTCCATGATGCTATTCATTGCGCTGCCTCTCAATTTTCGTCGCTTGAGCGTTGCCATTCCTAGCGTCCACCCATGGCGACTGATGCTTCCCTGACCAGCCAGCCGCCGGTGCCATCACCAATAAACTCGCTCAACAGCACTCGCTGACGCCTGATGCCGTTAACCTTGCCGTGGTTCTTTCCGATGTAATTTCCGACTTCGACCCGGTGAACCACCCCGTCCGGGTCCCGAATCAAAGCCCAATCGGATGATTCTTTTGAAAAGGTGCCGACCATGTCCAACGTGTCGAGCTCATACCTTTCAAGATATTCTCTCGTACGCCTTAAATCCGGCCGGGGTCCGGTCGCCGGGCCACTTTGTGCTGCCTCGTCGCTGCCTTCGCTGGTTGATTGCCGGAACGGGTCCCGACCTGTCAATCCTTCGTATTCGTAAGGTGTATAAGTCCGCACAGGTGGTATCGGCGGAATGGGTGTCGCCGGTCTTGCCTTCACCTCTGCAATGTATCGACCAAGATCGTCCTGCCTGCCCGAGCAAGCCGTAATGAACGCCGACATCAAGATGAGTATCAGCACCAATCTGCTTTTTCTGTTTGTCGGGCTGATCATTCCAGGCTCGCCTCGGCCCGCTTCGCAGCCTCGTCTTCATCAATATAGCGATAGGTTTTAACCGTGCCTTCCAGTATCAGTCGGTTATCCCTTGCTCTGGCGCCAACATCGCTCGAATTTACGCGACGCAAGGCGATGTCATGCATGGTCAGAATTACGACGCGGGGAAGCGAGGCAACCCCGCTGACAAACTCACCGAACTGATGGTAATCGCCAAGCATGCGTACCGAAATGGGACGTTCGGCATAAAAGTCATGATGAGCCTCTGCATTCGGCTTGAATAACTGAACATCGATTCCAGCTCCAAGAGCCGTTTGTGAAACATCTACAAGCAGCTTGTCCATCTCGGTCTTGCTGGGCAACTGTCGGAACATGGTTTCCAGAAGTTCCTGCATTTCAGCGAGCTGTGCCTCATATTGCTCAAGGTTAGCAGCCTTCGACTGCTTTCTTTCAAAATCAATCCGGAGCTTGATCTCATGTTTCTGTACCAACTCAAGTTGTTCGATTTTTGCCTTGATCAGCAGGTAATAACCGACAGCCAGAATGATGATCAGCAGGAACACCAGGATAACGTAGCGGACCGATTGGGGCGCGCTGCCTATGTCATTAAAATCGAGATCGCGTAGTTCGTTGAGCATCAGCCTGCTCCTGCCCGTTTTTCGCCGGCCTCTCGGGACTGGCTTCTTTTCTTATTCAGACTTACAGTGATTGCAAACTCGTAGGTTTCAACTCTGTTTGGAGGGTCCTCGGATGCCCGGACAAATTGTAGTTCGGGCCTGATGAAAAGATCAATGCCTTCCAGGCTCTGTAAGTAGGCAGAGACCCTGGCGTTGGACTGGCTGGTCCCCAGCAGGGTCAGCTTTGTGCCCTGCTGCCTGACACTGGTGAGAGTAATGCCCACGGGAATCGTTTTCGCCAACTTGTCCATCAGTTCTACTGTGAGAGAACGGCTGGCCTGCAGAGATTCGATGATTTGTTTGCGAGACAGCAGGCGGTTGCGCGTATTCTCGAGTTCTCGGATTCGGGCAATCCTTTGCTCCAGCCTGCTGATCTCAACCTGGATCTGCTGATTGCGGGTTTCCTGGTGATTGATGCGTTGATCGAACAGCAGGCCAACTATCAAGACCAGGGTCGCGCCCAGTACCAGGGTACCCATCAGCGAATATAGAAATTGGCGTTGGCGTTCCCTGCGCGCTTCCTCGCGCCATGGCAGTAGATTGATTCTGGCCATCAGTCAAATCCCCTCAGTGCAAGGCCCATCGCAATCATCAGGTTCGCCGCGTTCCTATTCAGGGCGGCAACCGCTACTGACGGAGCCAGTTCAAGACCACTGATCGGATCAGCCACACCAGTCTTGATACCCAACTCCTGCTCGACGACGCCGGCCAATCCTTTGATGGAGGCCATGCTTCCAGACAGGTAAATGGTTCTGATATTGGAAAAATCGGAGCTGGAACTGTAAAACTGCAATGCTCGACTGATCTGATGAACCACATTCAACATGAACGGCTCAAGAACTTCATCCTCGAAATTCTCGGGGCCAGGCTCTCCGCGCATGAAGAATCCGGCCTGTTCCGCTGGCATTTCGTAGCGCCGCATAATTTCTTCAATCAGCTGATTGCCCCCAAAAGGATGGTCGCGAGTATAAACAGCGCGTCCATTTCTCAGGATCAGCAAACTGGACAGATCGTAACCAATATCAAAAATACCGACCGTTTCGGTACTCCTTATCCCTTCGCGTTCACGTATCAGCTCGAAAGCGTTCGCCATGGCGAATGACTCTACATCAACGACAGTTGCCTTCAGGCCGAGCGAATCCAAAGCATCCTGCCGGCTTTCTACATTCTCGTTCTTGCTGGCCGCCAACAGGATATCCACCATATCCGCGTTCTTGGCAGAAGGCCCGAGTACCTCGAAATCCAGGCTGATTTCATCAAGCGGATAGGGGATGTATTGATTGGCCTCTATCTGAACCTGGCTTTCTATGTCCGAGTCGGCCAGGTTCGAAGGGAGACTGATTGTTTTGGTGAATACAGCAGAACCCGAAACTGCAACCGCGCAGTACTTGGTATTGGAACCTGAATTCCTTACAGCCGACCGAATTGCATCAGATATGGCGTCAATGTCCTGGACTGATTTTTCAACGATCACACCAGGAGGCAACGACTCGATCGCAAAATGATCAATTCGATATGAATTACCATGACGGGAGAGTTGCAACAAGCGAATGCTTGAAGACCCGATGTCTAAACCCATTAAGGGTGGTACTTTGGTGCCCAATAGTTTCAAATTGTCCTCAATCCTTTGTGCGACAATGGCTTATTGACACTTCCTGACCTAGTTTTTAACAGATATTGAGCAGTATCTCAATGGCGATATGCAATTATTTTTCATATCGCAGCCTGTAAAATCAGTTCAAATGCCTCCCAGAATCAGGTTTGGCGAGCAAGGGAAACGGACTGAAGGGTGCGTAGATCAACACTTTTTGGAGAATGGCCGCTTCCATGCTTGCCATGTAAATACCGTATCCTTAGAATTCAAAATTAAAAGACCCGGTTTCACTAAACCTTATCATAGCGGGATTAATGTGTGAAGAAACTGTTTCGTAGGTTCATCATATTTGTGCTGGTTTCTTCCCTTATCGGAGTTTCAGCCATCGGCGTCACCTACCTTGTGCTCGAACCGGGTCTCCCGGATGTTGAGACCTTGCGCGATGTTCAACTCCAGGTCCCACTGAGGGTGTTCAGCGAAGATGGCAAACTGCTGGGGATTTTCGGTGAGAAGCGTCGGATTCCCGTCACAGTTGCAGAAATTCCTGACTACCTGAAACAGGCTTTCCTGGCAGGAGAAGATGCGCGTTTTTATGACCATCCCGGAGTTGACTACCAAGGCATCATCCGCGCACTCTGGTCGCTGCTCACTACCGGCGAGAAAACAATCGGCGGAAGCACCATCACGCAGCAACTCGCCAGGAATTTCTTCCTGTCATCGGAAAAGACCTGGACACGCAAGATCAAGGAGGCCTTCCTGGCCTTGAAAATTGAGCAGAAACTGGATAAGGACGAAATTCTTGAGCTTTATCTCAACAAGATTTTTCTCGGTTACAGGGCCTATGGTGTGGGCGCGGCCGCGGAAGTCTACTATGGAAAATCCACTCATCAGCTTTCACTGGCCCAGTGCGCCATGATCGCCGCGCTGCCCAAGGCGCCGTCAAGAATCAATCCGATCACTTCGCCTGAAAGAGCTCTGGAACGCCGTAACTACGTACTTAATCGCATGTTCGAACTGGGCTACATCGATGAATCCGAATTCACCCCGGCGTTGGCAGAACCGGACCGGGCTTATTACCACGGTGCAATTGCCGAAATATCAGCGCCCTATGTTGCCGAGATGGTGCGGGTAAAAGCACTGAGGTTGCTTGGATCCGCGGCCTACACCGGCGGATACATAGTGGTCACAACCATCAACAGCAGACTGCAGACAGCGGCGAACCTGGCGGTATCAAACGGTCTCGAAGAATATGATCAACGGCATGGCTTTCGAGGTCCGGAAGCACACGTCGACCTGGCAGAAGAGGCCACAAAGACAGACTGGACCGAGATTCTGTTACCCCATCGCCCTATATCCGGCCTTGAGCCTGGCCTGGTTATCGAAACGGAACAGGATCTGGCACTGGTTTACCTGCGCAACGGGCAAATGGTTGCGCTCACGCTGGAAGATATGAAATGGGCAGCGCCGTTCATTAACCGCGATCGCAAAGGCCGGGAGCCTAAAACGACGAATGACATCATGGTGCCGGGGGACATTATTCGCGCACGGCTGCACAACGATGGCAACTGGAAACTGGGCCAGTTACCCGAAGTCGAGTCTTCACTTGTTTCTCTGGACCCACGCAGCGGAGATATCAAAGCCCTGGTCGGAGGCTACGATTTTGCCCGCAGTAAATACAACCGGGTTACACAGGGGCGCAGGCAGCCGGGATCGAGTTTCAAGCCATTCATCTATTCCGCCGCTCTGGAAAATGGTTTCACGGTCGCAAGCCTGGTCAACGACGCACCGATCGTATTTGAAGACACGGAGCTCGAAAGAACCTGGAAACCTCAGAACTTCAGTCAGAAATTTTACGGGCCCACACGATTGCGCGAGGCAATGGTCAACTCACGCAACCTCGTATCAATCCGACTTTTGCGCATTATCGGAATCGAATACGCCAGGGACTATGCAGAACGATTTGGCTTCGAACGGGGAGAGATGCCTGCCAACCTTTCCATGGCGCTGGGCAGCGCCTCTCTGGCGCCACTCTCCATGGTCAGGGCATACGCAGTCTTTGCCAATGGTGGCTACCTCGTGACGCCCCAATTCATTCGCCGTATCTCCGATACCGCTGGCAAAGTAGTCTACGAGACATCGCCTTCCGTGATCTGTGACGACTGTCAGGCTGATTCTGCCGCGCCACCGGAAGTGGAAAAAGTGGAGGAGAAAATTGAGCCCGAATTCAGACCTCTGAATATTGCAACACAAGCGCAGGAACTGGAAATCATTGCGAATGGCTCAAAAAGTGAATTCCGCCAGGTAGTGGCTGAAGACAACTTCGCCATCCAGACCATTTCACCCCAAAATGCCTACCTGGTCCGCTCCATGATGATGGATGTCGTCCGTCGCGGCACAGGTGCCAGGGCAATGCAACTCGGACGCCGTGACCTCGCAGGAAAAACCGGCACTACCAATGAACAGCGTGATGCCTGGTTTTCAGGCTATAACGATCACTTGGTGACTTCCGTATGGGTTGGATTCGACAACCACGACCCGCTGGGCAGACGCGAATTGGGCGGGCGTGCCGCACTACCCGTGTGGATGGAATTCATGGCGGTCGCGCTCGACGGTGTAGAGGACAAACCGCCAGCCATGCCCGAAGGTTTGGCCCAGGCAAAGATAGATCCCGAATCAGGAATGTTGGCACGACTTGATAACGACAATGCAATTATGGAAATATTCCAGGCAGGACGGCTGCCGCCCATGCAGGAAACGGATCAGGGAGACGATCAGGATGCCCCGCTCGAAGAAGACCCATACGAAATCTACTGACCGGATGCGGCAAATACGGCTGGAGGTCGCGGCCGAAGCAGCGCGAATCATAGCAACTGAAGGGCAGCACAATTACCACGCGGCGAAAAAAAAGGCTGCCGAAAGAATCGGCGTCAGTGAGCGCCTGGCGTTGCCCAGCAATATTGAAGTCAAGGATGCACTCCGGCGTTACCAGAGACTTTACGGCGGAGACGCACACACTGAAAACCTGGAATTACTAAGACGCACAGCGATCCTGGCCATGCAACTACTTGAGAAATTTAAACCCAGGCTGGTTGGCGCAGTTCTCGATGGCACTGCCAACGAGAACACGAGGATTGCCTTGCATCTATTTTCGGACTCTACCGAAACCGTGATTCTCTATTTTCTGGAAAAAGCAATACCGTTCAGTCAGGAACAACGACAAATCCGCTGGCAGGATGGAAAGCACCGCACGGTGCCACTGGTCGTTTTTGAACTGAAGGGGTTCGCAGTTGAATTGACGATATTTGCGCCGGTCCACCTGAGGCAGGCGCCACCCAGCCCGATCGATGGAAAACCTCAACGCCGCGCCACATTGACTGAAACGGAATGTCTACTTGCAGAGTCAATGGCCCCGGTTCGGGGGATGGGACCAACGAATCTGACTGGGTGAGCCGGGGGTTCAGCCGCGTCGGTGCAGCGCCCTGTATCGTCTTTCAACCTCACCCGCGTAAACTTGCCGGGGCCGCCCGATCTTGGTCGGTGTTTCACACTGTTCCAGCCACTGCGATACCCAGCCAACGGTTCGTGCAATAGCAAACATTACGGTGAACATGCTCACTGGAATCCCCAACGCTCTATAGATGATTCCGGAATAAAAATCGACGTTCGGATAAAGCTTCTTCTCCACGAAATATTCATCTTCAAGAGCGATGCGTTCCAATTCCATCGCCAGGTCCATCATGGGGTCATCTTTGCCGAGTTCATCCAGCACTTCGTAGCAGGCAGCCCGGATAATGGTTGCCCGTGGATCGTAGTTTTTGTACACACGATGGCCAAAACCCATCAGCCGGAACGGATCCGATTTGTCTTTGGCCCGTTTCACATACTTGGGCACATTCGAAACACTGCCGATTTCACCGAGCATCTCCAGGACCGCTTCATTGGCTCCGCCATGAGCGGGGCCCCACAAGGCAGAAATGCCTGCCGCCACACAAGCGTATGGATTAGCTCCCGTAGAACCCACGAGCCTGACGGTAGAGGTACTGGCATTTTGCTCATGATCGGCATGAAGAATGAACAGCAGGTCCAGAGCCTTGGCAGCAGTTTTGCTGATTTGAAAATCTTCGGTGGGTACCGAGAACATCATGTTCAGAAACCGCTCGCAAAACCTGAGTGAGTTTCGTGGGTAAGCAGTTGGCCAGCCCATGTGATGCCGGTAACAGGCGGCTGCTATCGTTGGCATTTTGGCGATCATGCGCTTGGCCGACAACATACGGTGTTCCGGGTTCTCCATGTCCAGGCGATTGTGGTAAAACGCAGCCAGCGAACCCACCACACCAGCCATCATGGCCATTGGGTGAGCGTCGTAATGAAACCCGGAAATAAATTGGTTGAGTTGCTCATGCACCATGGTGTGATAGGTCAACTCGTCACGAAATTCGTTGAGAGCCGGCTCAGTCGGCAATTCTCCGTTGAGCAGCAGGTAGGCTACTTCGACAAATGTGCTTCGCTCAGCCAACTGTTCAATTGGGTAACCCCTGTAGCGCAAAATGCCCGCACCGCCGTCGATGTACGTGATTTTACTGGTGCAGGCAGCGGTGGCAGTGAATCCGGGGTCGTATGTGAAGTATCCCAGTTCTGAAGGAAGGGATTTGATCTCCAGAGTAGGTTCACCTTCAGTCCCGACAATAACCGGCAGTTCCAGTTGTTTTCCCGTTGCTTCATCAGTAACAAAAACTTTTTTATTGGACACTGAAAACTCCTGCATGAAACCCATTTCGTAACAGGTAAATATAACACAACTGAATAAATTTCAGCCAACATTGAATTTGTTAATATTCAATTCCTTATCGATAATGATCAGGCCGAATGGCAGGCAGAAAAAACCCCGCGAGAAGCGGGGTTTTCCTTGAATTAACGTGTGTTTTATTTGCCGTAGCGTTTTTTGAAACGGTCTACGCGGCCACCGGAGTCCAGCACTTTGTGCTTACCGGTATAAAACGGGTGTGAAGCACTGGATACTTCAACCTTGACCAGTGGGTATTCCTTACCGTCTTCCCACTTGACGGTTTCTTTGCTCTTGATCGTTGAGCGGGTCAGGATCGCAAATTCAGAAGACACGTCCTGGAACACCACTTCTCTATATTCGGGGTGAATGTCGGCTTTCATGACAATTCCTATTAAAACAGTATGCGCATACGCGGAAGACCGGCCAGTTTACTCAGGCAGGCGCCTGATTGCAAGGTCTTTCAGGGCAGAAAAATCGCCTGTACTTCATTGCTGAAGCGCCAACCCATTTCGGTCGGAGATAACAGCTTATTGTCTTCCCTGAGCAATCCTTTTTCGATAGCGTCCCCCACCTTTGCTGCCACCTCGTTCCAGGCGACACCAGCCCGGGGTTCCAACTGGTCCTTTAGCACGCCATCACGAAGGCGAAGCTGGTTTAGAAAAAACTCAAACACACGCTCATCCGGACCCAGATTACGGTCTTCGATGATTCCCCGGCCTTCTAACACGCCCTTCATCCACGATCTGGGGTGCTTTTGCCGAACTCTGCGCCTGACTGTTTGCTCAGATGGCAGCGTAATTTTCCCATGGGCACCCGCGCCAATCCCGACAAAATCACCATAACGCCAATAATTGAGGTTATGCCGGCATTGAAAATCGGGGCGTGCCCATGCAGAAATTTCATACTGTTCATAGCCCGCCGTGGACAGGATCCGCCCACATTCCTGCTGCATCTCCCACGCTGAATCCTCATCAGGTAACGCAGGCGGTTTGGCGTGAAAAGCCGTGTTGGGTTCAATCGTGAGTTGGTAATGCGAGACATGTGCAGGCCCGCAAGCGATTGCCTGGCGAACATCCTCCAGGGCTTCGCCAGGCGACTGCCCGGGCAAGGCGAACATCAAGTCTATATTGAAATTTCGAATCCCGGACTTTTGAATGGCCACAACCGCCTGCTCAACATGCGCCCGGCCGTGGATTCTGCCAATGTCGGATAAGCGATCATCACTGAAGCTCTGAACCCCCAGCGAGACCCGGTTGATTCCCGCCTCATGGTAAGCCGCAAAACTATCGTGCTCCGTGGTTCCAGGGTTGGCTTCCAATGTAACCTCAGCTTCCGGACTGATACGCAGACGACTCCGGAACCCACTCATTAAGGCAGCAATCTGCCTTGCGCTGAAAAGGCTCGGTGTTCCGCCACCGAAAAATATGCTGTGGACAGTCCGGCCCCAAACCAGCGGCAATTCCTGCTCGAGGTCTTTAAGCAGCGCCTGGACATATTCGTCGCCAGGAAGATCCCCCTTGAGCGCATGTGAATTGAAATCGCAATACGGGCATTTATGAACACACCATGGAAGGTGAACATACAAAGAGAGTGGAGGCAGTTCCATGCTCACAGAGAACCCATCTGCTCCATCAACTCTGACAAAGCCTGGCCTCGGTGGCTGAGCCTGTTTTTGATGTGTTGCGGTAATTCGGCGGAGGAACAATCTTGTCCCGGGACCCAAAACAGTGGATCGTATCCAAAACCGCCCCGGCCAGCCGGAACTTTCATAATCTGTCCATCCCATCTTCCTGTTGCGAGCAATGGCGCGGGGTCTTGCGCGTGTCGTACCAGGGCCATGGCACAATAAAAATGTGCGCTCCTGGCGGATTCCGGCACACGCTCCAACTCACTCAAAAGCTTGTGGTTGTTGATGCTGTCATCAGAATCAGCGCCCCCATAACGGGAAGAGTAGATTCCCGGCGCACCATTCAATGCGTCAACCACCAGCCCGGAGTCATCGCCCAAAGCTGGCAACTCTGCGTGTTGCGCGGCGTGACGTGCCTTGATCAGCGCGTTTTCGATGAAACTCAGGCCGTTTTCAACAGCCTCGGAAATATCCCAGTTACTTTGAGGTATGACCACCCAGCCGAGCGGATCAAACATGGCATTCAATTCCCTGAGTTTACCCGGATTACCACTGGCCAGGACCAGCGTGCGGTCCGGCAATCGTAAATCAGTCACCGAGCGCCTCTTGCTGGCAGCTCATCAATTGCCGTATTCCCTGTTCCGCGAGGCTAAGCATTACATCCAGTTCGTCTCGCCGGAACGCATGACCTTCGGCGGTACCCTGCAGCTCAATGAAAGCCCCGCCGTCGTTCATCACCACATTCATATCTGTCTCAGCGCCGGAATCTTCCGGATAGTCGAGATCCAGCACCGGCGTATCGCCAAAGATACCGACTGAAACTGCGGCGACCTGCCCGTGCACGGGATCCTTCTTGATTAATCCCCTGGATGACAACCAGCGACAGGCGTCTACCAGAGCAACATAGGCACCGGTGATTGCTGCAGTTCTCGTTCCGCCATCCGCCTGCAGCACGTCGCAGTCCACCGTGATCGTTCTTTCACCGAGTGCGGCCCGGTCAACGACAGCCCGCAGAGACCGGCCGATCAGGCGCTGAATTTCAAGGGTGCGTCCGCCCTGCTTTCCGCGCGCCGCCTCCCTGGACATGCGGCTTCCGGTAGAACGCGGCAACATACCGTATTCCGCGGTCACCCACCCCTCGCCTTTCCCGCGCAGAAAGGGCGGAAGCCGCTCCTCCACGGAAGCTGTGCACAGAACATGGGTATCACCACAACAGATCAGAACGGAACCCTCGGCATGGCGGGTGTAATTTCGTTTGATAATGGTATTTCTTAACTCATCAGGTGCTCTGCCACTTGGTCTCATATTGGATTCCTTAATGATCGCTGACGCGACCCACGTTTGCCGGTAATATTGTGCCAATCAAATCAATGGGCAATATTTCATGATTCGCAGTATGACAGGATTCGCCAGCACCGAACGACAACACTCTTTCGGGCGCCTCACCTGGGAACTTCGATCGGTCAACCATCGATATTTGGATATTGGGTTTCGTGTCCCCGAAGAATTCCGGATACTGGAACCCGAAATCAGACGAATCCTGGGCGAGTTCGTGAGCAGGGGCAAAGTCGACGCAGCGCTCAGATTCACACCCGCTGCCGCAGTGGCAAGCTCCAACCTGGAGTTGAACAGGGAGCTGGCCATGCGGTTGTTGTCATTGCACGAAAATATGCAGGACATGGCCGGACTGAAACAGGACCCGGACTTACGGTCCTTGATGCGATGGCCGGGCATAGTCGAGGAACGGGCTCCCGATCCTCAGCCGCTGCACAAGGCCGCGCTGGAATTGCTCGCCGAGGCAGCTACTGGTCTGCAGGCCGCGCGTGGCCGTGAAGGTGAACAATTGGATGCTGCAATTCGCGAACGCCTGCAGAGTATTGAAGTCCGGGTCGCACAGATCCGGGGCTGGTTACCGGAAATCCGGGATGCCCTGAGGCAAAAATTGCTGACCCGTGTCGCCGACCTGCAACAACCGTTGGATCCAGGCCGCCTGGAGCAGGAAATCGCATTCCTTTCCCAGAAAATTGATGTCGACGAAGAGTTGGACCGCCTCGACGCGCATGTAAAGGAGGCCTTGCTGGCACTTGACCGTAACGATCCGGTGGGACGCAGGTTGGATTTCCTCATGCAGGAATTCAATCGGGAATCCAATACCCTCAGTTCAAAATCCGTAGACAACCGGACCACTCAGTCAGCTGTCGAATTGAAAGTCGCAATCGAACAAATGCGGGAACAGGTTCAGAATATTGAGTGAACCCAACATATTTGTGGTAGCGGCTCCATCAGGCGGGGGAAAAACAAGCCTGATTCGTGCGTTGCTGGAAAAAGACAGCCAAATCAAATTATCTGTTTCATGTACGACGCGGCCACCCCGGCCAGGCGAAATGGATGGAGTGCACTACAATTTCGTCGATGAAGAAACATTCAACACGTTCATCGAGCGGAACGCTTTTCTGGAACATGCTACTGTTTTCGACTATCGCTACGGTACAGTCCGCGATGCAGTGGCGCAACAGTTGACCGCAGGGTTCGATGTCATCCTGGATATTGACTGGCAGGGGGCGCGCCAGGTCAGAAACTCCTTCACCTCATCCTGCTCGATTTTCATCGTCCCGCCCTCGCTGGATGCATTGCGCCAACGGCTGATCGAACGCGCACAGGACAGCGATTCCGTCATACGGCGTCGCATGCGCGACGCGCAGACAGAGATTTCGCACTGGGACGAGTTTGATTACCTCATCATCAACGATGAATTCGAGCAAGCACTGTCTGAGCTTCACTCAATTATCCGGTCAGGAAAACTGCGCCGTTCATACGACGAGCGAGAATATGTGGAAATTCTGGCAGAACTGCTTGGAACGAGATAAACTGGTAAGTTCAGCCCGGGGTCTGTGATCTTCCGGGGACAGAAATTAACCTGTATTTTGGAAATAAAAAAATGGCACGAATCACTGTAGAAGATTGTCTCAACAGAATCGACAATCGTTTCGAAATGGTACTCACCGCAACCAAACGGGCTCGCCAGATTGCGAATGGGGCCGAACCTCTGGTCGAAGAGGAGAATGATAAGCCCACGGTTCTCGCGCTTCGTGAGATTGCCGAAGGCCTGATCGATCCAGGCCGCGTTGATGTTCTCCAGGCGGAAATCGAGGCTGCCGAAGCATTCGATTCACGAATCGAGGACAACGACTTCGCGCCGTAAATCACGTAATAAGACAGCCACAGGCTTTTAAGGCGGTCCCATGCAGGCAGCAACAGGATATCCGGAACCCGTCCTGCAGCTCAGGGACCTGCTCAACACGTATCTCGATCCAGAAAACGTAGCCATTGTGCTGCGGGCTTATGATCTTGGTGAAGCCGCCCACAGAGGCCAAACCCGCAAAACCGGCGAGCCGTACATTCTCCACCCGGTAGCAGTCGCTCAGATACTCGCCAATATGCACATGGACCATGTAAGCATCGCGGCTGCGATACTTCACGACACCATTGAGGATACGGAACTCGGCTGGCAGGACATAGAGAAAAGTTTCGGGCGGGAAATCGCCGACCTGGTAGAAGGTGTCACCAAGCTGGACAAAATGAAATTCCGAACCCGTATCGAAGCTGATGCGGAAAGTTTCCGGAAACTCATGCTCGCCATGTCGCGCGACCTGCGTGTCATTTTCATCAAGCTGGCTGACCGCCTGCACAATATGCGCACTCTGGACAGCATGTCACAGAAATCCCGGCGACGTATCGCGCGGGAGACCCTCGACATCTATGCCCCGATCGCCGATCGGCTGGGCATGAACAGCATGAAGCATGAACTGGAGGATATGGGGCTCGCGAATCTTTATCCCTGGCGATACCGGACCATTACCGAACACCTGGATGCAATGACCGGGCATCGGCAGGAAATTGTGCAGAACATTCTGCAAGTGCTAAGACAGAAAATGGACGACGTTGGCGTAAGCTGCCGAATTACCGGTCGTAAGAAATCGGCTTACAGCATTTACAAAAAAATGCTGGCTAAAGATCTTTCGTTCTCGGAAGTGACTGACTTTTTCGCGTTCCGGATCATTACCCAAACCGAATCTCAGTGTTACCTCGCGCTGGGCGTTGTCCACAGTCTCTACCAACCAAAGCCGGGGCGTTTCAAGGATTTTATCGCGCTTCCGAAGGCAAACGGGTACCAATCACTTCACACCATTCTCAACAGCCCCTACGGTCTGCCCATTGAAATCCAGATTCGCACCGAAGATATGGATATCATGGCGAGCAAAGGCGCGGCTGCACACTGGCAATACAAAATAGGTGTAGCGTCGTCCGGCCCCACACCAGCCACGGCTGAGGTGAGGGCCAGGGAATGGCTGATGCGACTGGTAGATGTCCAACGGCATACCGGCGACTCTCTTGAATTCCTCGACCACGCAAAATCTGATCTTTTTCCGGACGAAATTTTCGTTTTCACTCCGAAGGGAAAAATCATTGACTTGCGCAAGAATGCCACTGCACTCGACTTCGCCTATGCCATCCACACAGACGTTGGAAATCACGCTGCTCGCGTTCTTGTTGACAAGCTGGAAGTGCCACTTTCAACCCGTCTCGCCAACGGCCAGATGGTGAGGGTCTTCACTGACCCGGGCGTTCAACCAAAGCCGGAATGGATGGAATTTGCCGCCACTGCGCGGGCGCGAACTGCGATCAGACATTATCTGAAAAGTCTGCGCCAGGAAGACACCGTAGTGCTTGGTCTAAGGTTGCTTGAAAAAGCGCTCAACGCACGGGGCAGTTCAATCGAAGCAGTCCCGGATGAGCAGTGGAGCAGGTTTTTGGAGGAAAACCACTTCACCCGGCAGGAGGACCTTTTTCACCAATTGGCTCTGGGCTCGACACTGGCCAACATTGTGGCAGGCAAGCTAGCTCCCGACACCAGTCTTTTTCCTGAAAACCTCGATGGCGGTGAAGCCATAACAATTGCCGGGTCAGAAGGTAACGCTCTGAGTTTTGGAGCCTGTTGTCTTCCGGTTCCGGGCGATAAGATCATGGCCTACGTTTCCACTGACAAAGGGCTGGTCGTCCACCGCGTGTCATGCCGCAACGTGCGTGAATTTCGCAAGCACCCCGATCGTTGCGTGGATGTCATCTGGGCGCCGATTACCCGGGGCATGTTTCCGGTCTCTGTCCGCATCGTGACGCGGAACACACCGGGAGTTCTGGCCAATGTCTCCACCAGTATTGGCGAGGCAGGCAGCAATATCGAAACTGTGGCACAACCGGAGGCCAACCCCGAAACAGCCACCTTGTTGTTCAATGTCAGCGTCAAGGACCGTGATCACATGGCACGCGTCATGCGCAGACTGCGCAGAAACAGCAACGTCATCCGGGTTCAGCGGGTGGGCTAGGAATTTTAATTACCAAGGAATCATCATGACCAGGCAAATCATCAAAACAGGCAATGCTCCGGCTGCCATTGGACCATACTCTCAAGCCGTGAAGCACGGCGACACTGTTTATCTTTCTGGCCAAATTCCGCTCGATCCCGCAACCATGGAAGTCGTAAGCGGTGATATTGGCACGCAGGCTCACCGCGTGTTCAAGAACTTGCTGTCTGTTTGCGTGGCCGCCGGCAGCGATCTTAACGGCATCCTCAAATTGAATATTTACATGACCGACCTCGGAAATTTTGCCACGGTAAACCAGGTGATGGCTGAGTACTTCTCTGAACCCTATCCCGCTCGTGCAACCGTTGGGGTCGCAGCTCTGCCTCTGGGTGTAGAAATTGAAGTGGAAGCGGTTCTTGGCCTCTGACCTTCGAGACCTGCGTGGTGTCGGCCCGCGCCTTGAATCTTCTTTGAACCAACTGGGTATCCACACCACCCGGGACCTTTTATTCCACCTGCCTTTTCGTTACGAGGACCGGACCCGGATACAGCCCATCGGGAGTTTATATCCAGGCGCCCGGGTGCTGGTCGAGGGCGAAGTCGAGCATTCAGCCATCATCCGCGGGCGGCGCGCAACACTGGCTGTAATTATCTCCGATGGAACAGGCAGGATCACCCTGCGATTCTTCCACTTTCGCGCTGCCCAGAAAAAACAATTCTCAAAGGGTACCCGGGTGCGCTGCTATGGCGAGGTGCGCAGCGGCTATCGGGGGATGGATATGGTGCACCCCAGTTACAAGCGCATTCTCAGCGAACAGGACGAGCCCGTTTCCGACCGTTTGACTCCCGTTTATCCATCCGTGGAAGGCCTGGGACAGGCAAGTTGGATCAAGTTGAGCGACCAGGCCCTTTCGCTCTTGCGTCAGCAACAACTGGAACTCGAAGAACTCCTCCCGGATGATCTGCGGGGTAACTTGCAAGTCCCATCCCTGGCCAATGCCCTGGCATACATCCACCGCCCACCCGTTGGTGCGGATGTCGCAGCCCTGGTCGAACGCAGACACCCGGCACAGCAAAGGCTGGCGCTGGAAGAACTGCTGGCGCACAACCTCAGCATGCAACAGCTGCACCGGCAGCAGCGCAAATATCCTGCGCCTGCCCTGACACTTGTGCCGGATTTGGAAAGCACGTTCACCCAACGCCTGCCCTTCAATCTGACCAGGGCACAGGATCGAGTTATCGCTGAGATCCACAGAGATCTTGCACAAACTCACCCAATGCAACGGCTGGTTCAGGGTGATGTTGGATCGGGAAAAACTGTGGTTGCGGCAATGGCCGCGTTAAGGGCCATGGGCAACGGTTACCAGGCCGCGATCATGGCACCGACCGAATTGCTGGCCGAACAACATTTGCGCAGTTTCAGGGATTGGCTTGAACCGATGGGCATCGAGCCCGTCTGGTTGAGCAGCAAGGTTACCGGGAAGGCGAGAAAATCGGCGCTCGATGCGATTGAAAATGATGCGCCGTTGGTAATTGGCACCCATGCACTGATGCAGGAAGGTGTCCGGTTCGGGCGGCTGGGCCTGGTAATTGTTGATGAACAACACCGATTCGGCGTGCATCAGCGATTGGCGCTACTCAATAAGGCCGGTGCGGAATCTCTGCACGCGCATCAAATGATAATGACGGCAACACCGATCCCGAGAACACTGGCGATGACGGCTTATGCGGGCCTGGAGACATCGGTGATCGATGAACTTCCACCAGGCAGAAAGCCAGTCACAACTGCCGCCGTTTCCGATGACCGCCGCATGGAGGTGGTATCCCGAGTGGCTGCTGCCTGTAACGGGGGCAAACAAGCTTACTGGGTATGCACCCTGATCGAAGCATCGGATGCAGTGCAGGCGCAGGCGGCAGAAGAGGTCGCGAAGCAACTCCAATCCGGCCTGTCCGGGGTGAACGTCGGATTGATTCACGGCCGGATGAAGCCCGCCGAGAAGCAGGAAATCATGGGTAGCTTTAAAAAAGGTACCATCCAGTTACTGGTTGCAACAACCGTCATCGAAGTTGGCGTTGATGTGCCTAATGCATCCCTTATGATTATTGAAAACGCGGAGCGCCTTGGCCTGGCACAGCTCCACCAACTGCGCGGCCGGGTGGGCAGGGGTGATCAACAAGCCTCATGTGTGCTTCTTTACAGCCCACCCATTGGGCCGTTAGCCAAACAGCGCCTGAACATTCTGCGTGAAACTTCAGACGGATTCCAGATTGCCGAAAAAGACCTTGAGCTGCGCGGGCCGGGCGAGGTTCTGGGCACCCGTCAGACCGGCATGCTGCAGTTCCGTGTGGCGGATCTGGCGCGGGATCAACAACTGCTCGAGAGTATTCCCGCGGTTGCTGAACGGCTGCTGAAAGAGAACCCGGAACGGGTGGACAAACTGATTCGCAGATGGATTGGTGATGCGGCCCGTTTTGCGGGTGTTTGAACCGGTCGGGCAGAGGCTAAAGGGCCGCCACCGACATCGACTTAATGGTCATTAACGCCTGGCTGACATCGTCCTTGATCTGCTGCATCAGGACAATAAACGCCGGATCGTCACGTAAAGATGCCAGTCTGCCGTCGATTTCCATCACCCACTGTTCGCGGAACCCTCGATTGTAGGCTTCCCTTAGTTTCTCCATCGCGCTTGCCGGCTCACTGCGCATCGTCAAAAGTACCGCTTCGCTGTAATAGATACTGGGATCGTCGACACCGTTGAGCCTGGCGCGTTTGATTTTACGCTCAGCCTGTTCGAGTAGCTTGGCCGCCTCTTCCGATTCCCCGACTTTTTCCGTCGCCAATGCTGCCAGCATGACCACCGCAATGCCGTCTCCGCTGTAGGCTGGATCGTCTTCGTCGCTGATGGCCGATACCAGCAATTGTCGCGCCCGCGGATATTCTCCGCGGGTTAGCGCAATCATACCCAGCTGAAAATTGAAGTTACGTTGTAGCGGCTCGGGTATTCCGTCCCCCAACCGCGTCATCATTTCGCGCACCAGAGTCTCGGCCTCTTCGTAGCGTTGCGAAACCACCAGTGTCATCCAATAGGTCCCCAACAGGCCTGAATTCTGATCCGACGACTCCAGGCCTAACAATACGAGTCGTTCGGCCTCTGCAGGATCTCCTAGCATAACCCAGGTTCTGGCCAGCGTGGCAATGTCTTCCGGATTGTCCGGCTGCAGTTGATAGGCCCTGTTTGCCAGCTTCCAGCCTTCCACGAGGTTGCCGTTATAGATCTCCATTTTGGACATGAAGCGAAGCAAAATGGTCGAATCAGGGCGCAGTTTGAGCAAGCCGCCCAACATGTCCCTGCCGGCCTCCCAGTCACCACGAATGGAAAGATTGCCGGCGAAATTTACCATCAGCAACTCGTTGAGGGGATCTCTCTGCATGGCCTGTTGAAGCACCAGGTGCTCTTCCGGGTACCGGCCCTGCTCACCCAGCACTCCAGCCAGCCACAACTGGGCTGGAATATATTCCTGGTTCAGTTTAACCGCCTGCCTCAGGGCCGATTCGGCCGCATCCATCTGACCGATTTGCCAACGAGCCAGACCCAGCGCGGCGAAGGCCTCTGCTGATTCAGGGTCAAGTCCAAGCGCCTTGTCTATCATGCTCTGAGCTTTCTCGGTGGCTTTCAGCGTGGTGATGTTGCCGTAAAGGGAGAGCAGCAGCCAGGTGTCGGCCATGGCTGCATAGGCCGGCGCAAACTGGGCGTCATGTTCCAACGCCTTTGCGAACATTTCGATCGCCCGCTGCAGTTCTGTCGGGGTCCGGCGCCACCAGTGCAGGCGACCGGTCCGGTATGCCTGTGAAGCGGCCAGACTGTCCGTGCGAGATGCGGGTCTGGCAGCCAGGCCCTCAAAAGACTCCACCAGGGCAGTGGCAATCATGCTGGCCACTTCATCCTGGATTTCAAAAATGTCCGTCAATTCCCGGTCGTAGAATTTTGACCAGATGTGGTAGCCGTCCTCCACGTTGATTAACTGGGCAGTCAAGCGAATCCGGTCGCCGGATGTGCGTACGCTGCCTTCAAGAACGGTACTGACATTTAACAACCGCCCTATCTCGCGGATATCATTCTGGCTGTCCCTAAAGGCGAAGGACGAGGTACGAGCCGCGACATTCAGCCCTTCCACCTGAGCCAGAAGGTTTAGAATTTCCTCAGAAATTCCGTCACCGAAATGACCCTGGTCGGTTTTCTCGGACAAGTCCACGAATGGGAGCACGGCGATCGAATTTTCAGGCGCTGTGAATGCCCGCTCCACCAGTTCCTGCGCCGCGCCCTGCGATTCGAACACGCCTGAGTAATACTGGTAAAACACGTAGGCCAACCCGCCCATGGCAAAGAGCATGAAACTGAAAAGTACTGCGCTTTGTGACCGGCTGAGCAATCCTGCACGGCTGGTGCGATGGATACCGTCCTGGTGAATGTCCAGGTGCCAGGCAAGCAGGAACACCAGCGGAAACCCCAGGATCACGACAATTACTACCAGGGTTGGAACCCATTCGGGTAACCTCAAGGGCTCCACGGCAGCATCCATCAGTTGCAGCAGCACAAATACGCCCACGGCATACGCGCCGACTGTGCGTAATACTTTCCGCCGGTTCAACTCGGCCAATGTAGCCGACCAGAAGGAATGGCGTTCAGTCATAGAAAATCGCCTTTGTGATTTGATTTTATTAATCAGGTTCAGATAATAGACGCTCCGAAACCTGATTTAGTTTCTTAAATTTCAAACGGCCTGCCTTAAAATCTGCTCAGAGTGCCTTGTCGCCTTCCTCTCCGGTGCGGATTCGCACAGCCTGTTCCAGTGCCTGTACAAATATCTTACCATCACCGATCCGGCCGGAGGCCGCGGAATCGGCTATCGCTTCGACAACCGCGTCAACCCGATCATCCGGAACAGCAACTTCAAGTTTCAGCTTGGGCAGGAAATCGACCACATATTCAGCCCCGCGGTACAGTTCCGTGTGGCCTTTCTGGCGACCGAAACCCCTGACTTCAGTTACGGTCATACCCTGGATGCCAGTTTCCGCGATCGCATCGCGCACATCATCCAATTTAAAGGGCTTGATGATCGCTATAATCATTTTCATGGCAGGTTCCTGTGGACCAGTGGATCAATTGACTCTAATGCGAGCATAATCGTGCCGCAAGCGACAATGTTAATTAATGGGAATGAATAAATGATAGATCTTCGAATGATTGACGAACTGACCCGCAAGTTGGCGGAAGCACTGCCGCCCGGCGTAGCTCAGGCGAAGGGCGAACTCGAAAGCCAGGTTCGGACCGTGTTGACCGGGGCTTTCGAGCGAATGAACCTTGTGGGGCGCGAGGAATATGATGCCCAGTGTACTGCATTGGAACAGACGCGCGCCAAGCTGGAAGCACTTGAAGCCAGGCTGGATGAACTTCAAGGAAAGCAGGATTCCTAACAGATTTCAGTAAAATACCTGCAAGCGGAGCACTTACATTGCAGGATCATGAGTATCATGAGTCTCGCCCGGGTTTTCAGTCGCGCTGGTGTGGGCGTCACCGCTCCGGAAGTAGCCGTCGAAGTGCACGTCGGTGGAGGACTGCCCAAAATGTCAATGGTTGGCTTACCGCAAACAGCCGTCCGGGAAGCCAAGGACAGAGTCAAAGCCGCCCTTCTCAATGCAGGATTCAAATTTCCGCCCAGCCACATCACGATATCTCTTGCTCCGGCAGACCTGCCCAAGGAAGGTAGCCGTTTCGACCTACCGATCGCGTTGGGAATTCTGGCAGCAACAGGACAAGTGGATGATCTGCGATTCAACGATTACGAATTTATCGGTGAACTCTCGCTCAGCGGCGGTCTCAACCCGGTAAAGGGTGTTCTCCCCGTGGCGTTGGGGGCGAAGCGGTCAGGCCGTGGCCTGGTGGTTCCTGCGGCCAATGGACCGGAGGCAGCACTGGCCCGGGGACAGCGTCAGTTTTGTGCAAAAAGCCTGCTTTCCGTGGTTTCCTGGCTGCACGGCCGGGAAAAGCTGCAGGCCACCGCTATCATGGAAAGCGTCCCCTTGAACAGCGGCAAAGATCTTTGTGATGTGTATGGACAGCACCGGGCTCGGCGCGCGCTGGAAGTTGCCGCTGCAGGAGGTCATAACATCTTGTTCTCAGGCCCACCCGGGACCGGTAAAACCATGCTTGCTTCACGTCTTCCTGGCATTTTGCCGCCCATGAGTGAACAGGAGGCATTGGACCATGCTGCGGTGGTCTCGATCAGTCAGCGGGGTCTGGATATTGAACACTGGCGCGTCCGCAGTTTCAGAGCACCGCATCACTCGGCAAGCAGCTCTGCAATAGTCGGTGGCGGCTCAAAACCCCGGCCTGGTGAGATTTCACTGGCGCATCATGGAGTGCTTTTCCTGGATGAGCTTCCCGAATTCAACCGCAACGTACTGGAGGTCTTGAGGGAACCCATGGAATCCGGGCGGATCGTGATCTGCCGTGCAGCCGGCTATGCCGAGTTTCCTGCGAGGTTCCAATTGGTCGCCGCTATGAACCCCTGCCCCTGTGGCTATGCCGGCGACAAAAGAGGGCGCTGCATGTGTAGCTCTGACCAGATTCAACGCTACCGGAGAAAGATATCCGGCCCTTTACTGGACCGTATCGACCTGCACGTGGAAGTGATACGCCCCAGCCGTCTTTACTTTGCTAAACAGGCACCAAAACCGGAAAACAGTGCTGCCGTGCGTGAGCGCGTTGTCGCTGCACGCAGGCGGCAGGTGCAAAGAGCCGGAGTTCCGAACGCACAGCTGGACAGTGCCGGAGTCAGAAATCTGTGCAAACCTGAAGGGAGAAACCACAGGTTTTTCGAAGACACTGCGGAGCAGATGAGCCTGTCACCGCGGGCATGTCAACGTATCCTCAGGGTGGCCCGCACCCTGGCAGACCTGGAAAACCAGGATATTATTCGCAAAGGACATCTTGCCGAGGCTTTCGCATACAGAGGATTTGATTGCGAGAAAAATCAGGGATGATATGCTTGAACACGGCAATGACACATGTGCTCAAAACAATCATCGTAGACGACGAGTCACTCGCCCGGCGAGGGCTCAAGCTGCGGCTGTCCAATCGAAGCGATGTGGTGGTTATCGCGGAAGCAAGAAATGGCCGCGAAGCCCTGGAACTCATTCGGAAGCTTGAACCTGACCTGGTATTTCTGGACATCCAGATGCCCGGCATGGACGGCTTTGATGTTTTGCGTGGATTGCCGGTCGATGATATGCCCGCCATTGTTTTTGTTACTGCATACAATGACTATGCAATCAAGGCTTTCGAGGCCAACGCGCTCGACTACCTGCTCAAACCCATCGAAGACAGCCGCCTGGATGACGCGCTCGAGCGTGTCACTGAAAATCTCGATCAACGGCTTGCGCTGAAGCACAAGGAATCGCTGTTGAAACTGGTAGGGGATATCACCGGCGAAGCGGTGGGCAGCATGGAAGAATTGAGCACCAGGGACTTGGAGAGCATGAAGAAAAAGGAAGTTCCGAAACTGGCCATCAAGGATGGAGGTCGTACCACCTGGATACCCCAGGACGAAATAGAATGGATTGACGCGGCCGGCGATTACATGTGCGTGCATTCAGGGGGAGAGACCCACATTCTGCGCATGACGATGAAAATGCTGGAGGCAACCCTGGATTCAGAATACCTGCATCGAATTCACCGCTCGACTATTGTCAACATTCACCAGGTGAAGCAAATGCGAGCCCACATCAATGGTGAGTATTTTCTCACCTTGAATGGCGGGCACACGGTCAAACTTTCACGCACCTACAAAGACAAACTCAAGTTCTTTGGCTGAAATTCTTCGCTTTACCGAGGGGTTGTTTCGAGTCGTCGCAATACGTGACTAATGGCACAACTTTTCAGGCCTTTCCCCGTCTAATCTGCCCAGACAGACGGAGGAGAGAGAATGGGCATTACCGAAAAGGCTGTAAAAAATCCGGCCGGTGTGGCCGTTGCTGTCGCCATCATTACGCTGTTCGGCCTTTTCAGCCTGGGAAAACTTCCGGTACAACTTTTTCCTGACATCGAATTACCCCAGCTGAATGTCCAGGCGAATTGGCGGGCTGCATCACCCAGGGAAGTTGAGTCGGAGATTCTAAAGCCAATGGAGGAAGTCCTCCAGGGCATTCCGGGGATGCAGGTAATGGAAGCCAACGCGTTCAACGGCGGCGCCTACATCAACCTGCAGTTCAACCTGGATACCGATATGCAGGCGACCATGATGGATGTCATCGGCCGCCTCAACCGCCTTCCTCCGCTTCCGGCAGACGCGGACCCACCCGTGGTCCAACTCGGCGGACGTGGCGGAGCCAATGGAGCCCTGACCTGGTATTTTGTTCAAAAGCTGCCTGGAACGCCCGGAAACCTGGCTGATTACGCGCAGCAGGTCGAAGACATCATCAGGCCCAGGATAGAAAGTATCGAAGGCGTGGCAGGCGTCGATATCCTTGACGGATCTCCTGAGCAACTCCAGATCGTGATTGACCCATACAGGGCAGCTGAACTGGGCCTGCCGCTAACCGATGTCGCTGCCAACGCCAGTCGAAGCAATGACATTTCAGGCGGGTTCATAGACGTGGGCCGCCGCCAGTACACCCTGCGGTTTGAGGGTCGCTATGACCCCGAACAGTTGCGAAACCAGGTGCTCGAATGGCGCGACGGCAGCCCGGTTCGACTGGGTGATATCGCAGATATCAGGGTAGATCGCGGCCCGCGCAGGGATCTCGTGATACAAAATGGCAACCCGGCCATGGGCATCCGAATCGACCGGCAGAACGGCGCCAACGTTCTCGCCGCGCTCACCGAAGTCAAAAAGGTGATGGAGGAGTTGCGTGAAGGCCCCCTGATGGAGCTTGGCCTGGATGCACAGCAGTCGTTTGATGCCTCCGTATTTATCAAACGTGCTATTAGCCTGGTGACCAACAACCTGTTGATCGGCATCCTGCTCGCAGTCGGCGTACTGTGGTGGTTCCTCAGAGATATCCGGGGAACGTTGCTGATAACAAGCGCGATTCCCGTGTCGCTGCTGACCACGTTTGTTGTACTGCAACTCGCCGGAAGATCACTGAACGTCATTTCCCTGGCCGGGCTGGCCTTCGCAGTGGGTATGGTGCTGGACGCAGCCATCGTGGTGAGCGAAAACATCGTAAGATTGCGGGAGCAGGGTGAATCTCCTGGGAAAGCGGCGCTACGTGGCGTTGGCCAGGTGAAGGGCGCCCTGTTGGCGTCCACCGCTACCACAGTTGCCATATTTTTACCCGTCCTGTTTCTCCAGGACGTTGAAGGCCAGCTATTCGCCGACCTGGCCCTTACCATCGCCATCGCGGTTTGTGCCTCTTTGTTGGTGGCTCTGACGATCCTGCCTACATTGGGCGGTAGCTGGTTAACCCACAAGAAACTGGCGCGTAGCCAGTCACCGGTCTGGTCGAAACTGGCTGGACTATTGATGAAAGCCAGCGGCACGCATTGGCGCCGGGCTGGAATCATTGTCAAGCTGATTGCCATTCCCCTTCTCCTCACCTGGGCACTGTTTCCCCAACTCGACTACCTGCCGCCGGTAAAAAGGGATGCCGTAGACGCCTTCTTACAGACACCTCCGGGTGCGACGTGGGAAATGAAAGAGCAGGAAATCGTGAGTGTCCTGGTAGAACGCCTGAAGCCCTACATGGACGGAGAAAAGCAACCCGCGCTGAAAAACTACTACATCTGGCTTTTCTCAGGTGGCGGAACGATCGGTGCCCGCGTCCAGGATCAGTCGCGCGTCAAAGAGCTTGAAACGATCATGCGTGAAGAAATCATGGTCGGCATTCCGGATTTCAGGGGCTTCGCTTCCCAGGGCAATCTGTTTGGCGGTTTTGGAGGCGGGCGGGATATCGTTGTTCACATGCAATCATCTGACGAGGCTGGCCTGATGTCAGCCGCCGCTTCCGGTCAGGAACAGCTGATGCAGAGCTTCCCCGGCGCCAATGTTCAGGCCTTTCCACCCCCGGAGTTATCGGAGCCGGAGTTACGAATCTACCCGGATGATGCGCGGATCTCTGAAGTTGGCTGGAATCGCAATGCGATCGCTTCGGTTGTCCGCACGATGGGTGACGGCTCATGGCTGGGTGAATATTTCGATGGCGAAGATCGCATGGACATCATTCTCAAAACAGGGGGGTGGGATACTCCAGAACAATTGGCAGCCACGCCTGTCATGACACCGGCGGGTGGAGTGGTGCCTCTCGGGGAACTGGTCAAGATTGAACGCACTACCGGGCCGGGGCAAATTCGCCGGGTCAACGGGCGCCGCACCGTGTCATTGAGCGTAAGCCCACCAGAAAATGTTTCTCTGGAATCCGCGGTTAATCTGATTAACGAAGAGGTCGAGCCCCTGCTCAGGTCTGCGCTACCGGACGATGGCACTATCATATACGGCGGCAGCGCCGACAGCCTCAGCGATGCAATTGAAACAATGAGCAACAATTTCCTGTTGGCGCTGGTCATACTCTTCTTGTTGATGGCCGGTCTGTTCAGGTCGGTAAAGGACAGCGCGATCGTTACCCTGACCATTCCCCTGGCCGGGGTCGGTGGAATTATTTCTTTGCAGGTGCTCAATCTGTTTACTTTTCAACCGATGGATCTTTTGACCATGATCGGTTTCGTTATCCTGCTGGGCCTGGTAGTCAACAACTCCATTCTCCTGGTTGACCAGACGCGCCGTGCTGAACGCCAGGGCATGAGCCGGGACGCGGCCGTTGAAAAGGCTTTGAATGTCCGCATGAGGCCAATTTTCATGAGCACATTCACCACTATTTTCGGGATGTTGCCACTTGTGTTAATGCCCGGGGAAGGAAGCGTCATTTACCGCGGACTGGCCACTACCATTGTTGGCGGCATGACCTGTAGCCTGTTTTTCACCCTGTTGATGTTACCCAGCCTGCTACGGCTGGGCACCGCGCGTTCGGTTGAAAAAACAGTTCAGGAAAGCTCACAAAGCCCGCTGCCGGAACCCGCGGCTTGAACGAGGTATTACTAATGAAATCTAAACTTCAATCTCTATTGCTTATATGCCTGGCTGCGCTGCCCCTTGCAGCTTGGGCCCAATCCCCTCCACCGGCGCCTGTGGCCGTGGACGAGGCGAAACTCGATAATTTCTCCGCGGCCCTGTGGGTCTCGGGTACTGTGATCAGCCGCAGCGATGCCCACATCGGAGCAGAGACGGACGGCAGGATCACCTGGGTGGCCGAAGTCGGAGAAAAGATTGACCAGGGCGAACCCATTGCCGTCATCGACGATACCGACCTGCAACTGGAACTGCAGGACAACGACGCCGTGTTGGAAAGTCTGCGGGCCCGGGAGCGCTACCTGGTAAAAAACCTGCAACGCCTGAGCCAACTGGCCTCGAACATCGTCTCGGTAAACCAACTCGATGAAGCCCGGGCCGAGATCGACATGATTGTCCAGGAAATACGCCGGGCTGAAGTTTCCGTGGCACAGACCAGCAGGCGTATCGACCAGACAAAAGTTCTGGCCCCCTTCTCCGGTGTCGTGGTGGAACGACAAGTTGAGGTCGGTGAATTCGTCGGGCGTGGATCCCAGGTGGCTCGCCTGGTGGATACGGTAAATCGTGAAATCCGAGCCCAGGCGCCGCTGAGTATATCCGGCTACGTCCGGGAAGGCCTGGAGGTTTCGGTGAAACACCAGGAAAGCGCCACGCTAAGTCCGGTCAAACGGGTAATTCCGGTGGGTGACGAACGATCAAGGATGTTCGAAGTCAGAATTGCGGCGAATAATCCGGCGTGGGTCATCGGAAGTCCGGTCCGTGTCGCCTTGCCCAACAGTGATCCTCGAATGCTGGTTGCTATTCCAAGGGATGCGCTGGTGCTGCGGGGGTCCGAAATGTTTGTACTACGCGTCACCAACGAAAACGTGGTGGAAAAAGTAAGGGTAGATACGGGCATCGGCCTGGGTAGCCTGGTAGAGGTGATAGGGGATGTAAGTGGCGGCGACCGTGTTGTGATCCGAGGCGCCGAACGCCTTCAGCATGGACAGGAAGTAGTTATTTCCGGCGGATAGTAACTCGCATCAGGTCTTTTTTATTCAGGATCAGGTTTGTTTTTTTCTCCCTGATCATCGTCTGACAGGCGAACCGGATCCTGAACACGGCCCGGCAGCGCCCCCTTGCTGCCGGGCCGTTCCTGTTCAGACCCGGCGTTCGCGCCCATGATCGAGCCAGTATTCAATGCCCTGTGTGTTCAGCATCACATCGTTGGCGAAGACTTCGCGCAGCCTGTCATCGGGACACTGAACACCGTGCTTGCGGGCGCGCGCCATCAGCCACTCCATCATGGCTGATTCGATCTTTTCCCGCCGGTTTTCATCCCCGTTGAACTGTTCACCAAGGGCCGCGAACTGCTCCACACTTGAACACATTTCGCCTGCCAGTCGATTCACCTCCTGAACACGGCCGAAGTGTGTCAGGTACATGTTTTCGGGTTGCTTCTCCATCATCCGGCTGATTGATGCGATCAGAGACGGCGGGTCGAACTGGATAGGTGTGGTGGTGGGAAACACGAAGGGGCCATTTTCAGTGTCCAGTTCCCGGTAGGAAATGCCGAAAGTGTCCCCTGTGAACCAACCCCGGGTCAGTTCATCCCAGACGCAAAAATGGTGGCGCGCGTGGCCGGGGGTGTCGATGAAGGACAGGTGTCTTTTCCCAATTTCAACACTGCCGCCCTCCTCCATCACGAAAATCCGGTCTTCCGGGACAGGCGCCAACGTGCCATACATTTCATCGAATTTCTCATCGCCGTACACGGCCCTGGCACTTGCTTCCAGCCTGGAGGGGTCGATCATGTGCCTTGCACCTCGCGGGTGAACCACCAGGGTGGCGTTGGGCAGGCTTTGCATCAGCTTTCCGGCTCCGCCTGCGTGATCAAGGTGCACATGGGTTACGATCACATGGCTGACCTCCCCGACGTGCCGGCCACGGCCTTTGAGCACCCTGAGTATCCGCTCTGAACTATTATTATTACCCGCCTCGATAACCGCCAGCGCGGACTCGGTTTCGAGCAGGTAGCAAGCAGCCATCTGTGGTCGGACCATGCCGCTGTCGACCGCCAGGATACCGCCCTCGTACTCCCGCGCCGTGATGCATTCACTCATAACCGCTCCGCACAGTTTTTCTGATGAAAGAGGTGTACATTCTCAGTCGATAAGGCAGGATATTGCAATGTTGAATTCCTCAATATCCGTTAAAGCGCTTCGGCGGCTGCTCATTGCCTTTTTTCTGGCCATATGCCTGCCTGTTTCGACAGTGTTTGGAAATCAGTTGGAAATCGTGGTTAAAGGGGTAGAAGACCCATTGCTCACCAATGTTCAGGCCCGCACGCGGCCGTTCAGAATAAGTGGAAACACGCGCCTCTCGCGCAGGCGACTCGCAGCCATCGTAGCAGATGCCGAACTGGAGGCCGGCCGCGCACTACGGCCTTTCGGTTTCTACCATGCTGTCATCAGCAGCGAACTGCGTTCCACCGGTGACAAAAACTGGGAAATCACACTACAGATCGACAAGGGTCCGCCGATCATCATCTCCGACTTTCGCGTAGAAGTCAGTGGACCGGGAGCAGCGGACAGGAGCCTGCTTGACTGGAAGGACAACTGGCCCTTGACCAGCGGTGTCGTTCTCAACCAGGTTACCTGGGAGGAGCACAAGCTCAAGGTGCTCAGTTTGGCGGAAGCGCACGGTTACCTGGGGGCAGCTTTCAGTGAGCAAGTCATCAAGCTCGACCTGGAACAGAACCAGGCCAGTCTGTTGTTGCTCTTTGAAACCGGAGAACAGGCCGTTATGGGTTCAATTGTGTTTAACCAGGACATCGTAAATCCTCAAGTTCTCGAAAATCTGCCCAGATTCGAGCAAGGTGAACCTTACGATGCATGGTTGCTGGAGCAGTTCCGGCTGGACCTCTGGAGGACCGGGTATTTCAACAACATCGAAGTGACAGAGGAGCGGCGACTCCAGGACAGTCCGCCGCAGGTCAACCTGGTCGTAAACATGGAAGCCCGGAAACGCAATACCTACCAGGGAAGTTTCGGCTATGGCAGCGATACCGGTATTCGCCTGCAGGCTATGTGGAGCCGGCATCTGCTCTCCTCCAGGGGAGACAGCCTGGATGTTGGCCTTGGCTGGCAGGACCAGTACAACGAATTCCTGCTGCGGACCAACTACCGCCAACCACGCCGGGTTTCGGCCCGGCAATACTGGACCGCTGAACTGCTGTTCAGAACCGAAAACCAGGAATTCAAGGTACGGCCCAGTGGGGGCCCTGACCGCCTGATCACACTGGCCAAGGGTAACGTCGATGACTACAGCTTCAAACCCGGGTGGTTGAGGATTCGTAGTCTGAAAGGTGGTCAACAGCAAATCTTCGAGCGCTGGTACCTGCGATATCTCAGGGAAAGGATACATTTCAATCCCATCGATGAGGTGGAACCGGAATTCGCGGGGCTGCAAATTTCAGGTGATGAATTGAACAGTATCAGCTCAGACAGTGAGTCAACCTCAATCGGCGTATCATGGGACTGGCCGTCGATTCGCGGAAACGGTTTTGCAACCGTCGGACACAGTCAGAGAGCCCGATTATTCACATCAAACACTGCCTGGGGCTCGGATCTCGACTTCAGCCAGGCATATCTCTCATCACGCTGGAATGCCATCTGGAACGATCGCTGGAAAATCCTGTTGCGCGGAGAAATCGGCTATTCGGATGCGCATGTCTCTGAACGCCAGGTCGAAGCTGGCGATGAAGTGATCCGGATTTCAGCCACGGAACTCCCCTACTCCTACCGCTTCAAGGCCGGCGGCAGCCAGAGCGTTCGAGGCTATGGCTTCGAGCGCCTGAGCAATAACAACATCGGATCGAACAACATACTCACGGCAAGCGCGGAGATTGAAATGCGCTTCCGGGAAAACTGGTCAGCAGCAATCTTCTTCGATGTTGGCAACGCATTCAATGAATGGGACACAATGAAATTGAAAAAGGGCGCCGGCGTCGGCATCCGCTGGTATTCGATTGCGGGTCCCATCCGCCTGGACTTCGCCCAGGCGCTGGATGAACCCGGCAAGCCATGGCGGATTCATTTCACCATAGGATCACCACTGCTATGAACCTGCGTAAAGTTACCCTGTGGCTGGCGATCCCCACCCTGCTCCTGGCGGCCGGCCTGACTACCTGGTCGTGGTTGTTGCATAGTGAATCCGGCGCCCGTTGGTTGTTTTCCAGGCTAAAGTCCTCAATACCGGCGTCGGTTGGTTCCGCCGGGATTTCCGGAGAACTGGGCAGCGGGCTGCAACTGTCCGGCTTCTATTTTGATGATCGCAGTACACGGGTCGATGTGGCTCTTTTGACGTTCGCTGTCGATATCGATCTTTTTCCTCCTTCCATCAACCTTGAAAACCTGCAGGCCGCTAAAGTGGTGGCCCGAACGCTTCAGGTTTCCGAGCAGGAAACGGAGACGGACTGGGGAAACACCGTCGAGGGGCTTTCACTGCCTGTGCCACTGATGCTCGAAGACATCAGGGTTTCTGACATCGAGTATTTTGACCTCTCTGGCGACAGTGCATTTGTCATCCATTCTGTTGTTGCTGCCGGGAGCTTGCACCGTGAGCTGGTGCTGAACCAGCTTGCCATTTCACTCCCGGGCAGCGAGCTAACCGTTTCGGGCCAGCTTGGACTATCAGCACCCCAGCCCCTGTCTCTTGAATTCCAGCTTATCGGAGAGCTTGATCTCACGGGTAAGCTGGACGGCAGCCTGGAATCAGCACAGCTAATGCTCACCTCCGGTACTCCGAATCTGCGTGTCAGTGGAACGCTGGGGCAGCTATTGCAGGTCCCGACCTGGGATCTGGATATCTCCTCATCCGGGCTGCAGTGGCCGCTACAAGATCCAGAGCCGGATGCAAAGCTGACCGAGTTGAAAGCACATACCAGCGGCGAGTGGCAACATTTCAATCTCGATCTGGCGGGAAACCTTGAACTCCGGGAGTTCGAACCTTCCCGGCTGGAACTGCTTGGGAACGGCAGCGGCAGCGGCTTTACCGCCCAGCGTATAACTCTCGACGGGGCTGACCTGTCGCTGCAGGCATCGGGAACCATTTCCTGGAAGGAGCAATTGCAGCTTGGTTTCAACGCAGTTCTGGAGCGCCTGGATCCCGGAAAATGGCTGGATGGCTGGCCCGAAAACCACCCTGTGAATGGTGAGTTGGCGGTAACGTGGGCTGGAGATGAACTGGAAGTATCTGATTTTGTCCTGGCTGTAGCTCACACCACGCTGTCGGCAAGCGGACATGGGGTCATTGATATCCCGTCAGGTATCGTAGCTGCAGAACTGAGCTGGAAAGATTTCAGCTGGCCGCCCGGCGATCCAGCTGCAGTGATTCACAGCAGGACTGGCAGTTTCCAGGTGTCCGGCCGGCCTGAAGATTGGAAACTGGACGGGGCCCTTGTTCTCCAGGCCGGCGAATTCCCGGAAGGCCAGCTGCAAATCAGCGGCGCCGGTGACCTGGAAAGCCTTGAAATCAAGGTTCACGAAGGAACGATCCTGGGTGGAACCCTGTCCGGAAATGCCCACTGGAATTGGACAGAAACACGGCCGTTCAACACAATATTAGCCATCGAAGGTATCGATATCACGCCGCTGCTCCCGCAGTACCCCGCTGTCCTCAATGCCCATCTGGCAGCCAGCGGAGAACTCGAACCTCTCCGGCTGGAGGTTGAAATTCAGCAACTGGATGGCATGATTCAGGGTCTCCCCATCAATGCCAGTGGTGGCTTTCATATTGAACAGGGCCGTGCGTATGCGGACCAGTTAACACTTGGCTCCGGAGCGTCAACGCTCTTTTTGAGCGGCGGCCTGCATCAACCGGAAGGCCTGGATTTCTCTGTAAACATCGATTCCCTGGCCCGGTTTGCAAACGAGTTGAGCGGCAGTATCTCGGCTCAGGGCAACGTCTCACTGCATCCCGAATCTCCGGCATTTTCAGCCACATTGTCCGGGCAGCATCTTGTGCTCGGGCCGCTCGAAATTGCACAGATCGAAACACGCGGAGGGCCAGGAATTGGTGTCGATTCCGGACCTGAGGTTGTACTCAGCGGAGTGGTAATAGGGCCGCGTCCCATCGAGTCATTGTCATTCCGCTTCGGTGGGGAGCGGCCGCTGGAACAGTTCTCCATGGAGGCCCTGATTGAGGGCACGAAAATTGGCCTGAACCTGAACGGTTCAGTGAACGATTGGACCCAGCCCCTGGCTTCAAGCTGGAGCGGTTCACTGACCCAATTCCTGATTGATCACGAGGACCGGTTCATTTTTACACTGGATCAAGCTGCAGATATCGACTGGAGCCTGTCACATTTCAGGATGGAACAAGCCTGCTTCAGTGGGACACGTGAAGCGCGGATGTGTCTTGAGTCAGCCTGGAACAGCCCGGATGAGCTGCAGATTTCTGCCGACCTGGCGGCAATCCCCGTCGGGCTGATGGAATTGTTCACCGACACAGACGTAACGTTCACACAGGTTCTTGCTGGCACTTTTAGCTGGTCCCAGGCAGCCGGGGGCAGCCGCAGCGGTGGCGCCCGAATTGAAATTTCCCCGGGGGTCATCAAGGATATTGATGACGGCGAAATACTCCTCCAAACCGGTCCGGGCCTGTTTGGCTTTGAGGTGAGCGAAGGAAACCTTCAACGCGGCAAACTGGATATCAACTTCCCGCAAACAGGAGATATTGATCTTGCTTTCAGCCTGCCGGAGCTCAGGTCTGGTCTCCAGAGCCCGGTTCGGGGAACGGCGAAAATTGATTTGAACGATATCGGTGCGGTGGGGCTGTTTCTCCCCCTGTTCGATACCATAGAGGGCGTGCTGGCTGTGGACTTGAGCCTGTCCGGAACCTTATCGGATCCGGCCTTCAAAGGCAAAGCCGCGCTCAGCAAGGGCCGCTTGGAAAACATTGCGTTCGGCCTTTCTTTTTCTGACATCAACATCTCGGGTGAGGTGAGTGAGTTTGACCGGTCTGAACTGAGAGGCAGTTTTCGCGCCGGAGAAGGCAGCGGTGAAATCAGCACTTCGATCGATTTCAGGGACATGCTGGCGCCTGTCATCAAATTGGCTCTCAAGGGTAACGCGCTGACCGTCATCGACGTGCCCGAACTGAAAGTCGTCGCGAACCCGGACCTGGCGTTGAGCTGGCAGAACAATAAGCTCGAAATCAACGGTCGCCTGTATATTCCAACTGCCCGCCTTGCACCTATTCAGCTCCCTCAGAGCACGGTAAGGCAAAGCGATGACGTGGTTGTTGTGGCGGGGGAAATGCCGGTGGTTGAACAGGATTTCCTGGAAGAAAACGCGGTCTCCATGGGCGGTAAGCTGGAGCTTGAACTGGGCGATGAGGTGGTCATCGATCTCGATCTTGCCCAGATCAGGGTGACGGGGAAAACTGAGTTCGCCTGGACCAACGAGATGATACCAATCGCCAACGGAAACTTCGATGTCAGCGGAGAAATACAAGCCTACGGACAATTCCTGAGAGTGACCCAGGGCCGTATTGGCTTTCCCGGCGTTCCAGCTGACAACCCGCATCTCAACATCCGGGCAGAGCGGGAAATTTTCGGTAATTCCCAGATCCGCAGGGCGGGCCTGATGGTGGCCGGGACATTGAGACGCCCTCTGATCGAAGCCTATACGGTACCGATGACGAACAAGGAGCGGGCGCAGACCCTGCTCGTCACCGGCAGTGATTTCAACTTCGAACAGGGTGTTGGCGCGGTGGACGTGGGGATGTATGTCCTGCCAAGGCTTTATGTCAGCTACGGCATTGGTGTTTTCGAAGACGGCAACGTGCTCAAGGCCCGCTTCGACATTGGCAGGGGGTTCGGCATCAGGGCGACTTCCGGGCAACGGGAAACCGGCCTGGATATCAGCTACACGGTTGAACGTTAAAGTTGGTTCGTTTGAACTGACTAGGCACAATTCCCGGGAAAATACCCGTAAAATGTAGGCCTTGACAGTCACCCACGCGCTACTGCAATGAACCTGAATATTTCCACCCTGATTATCTCTACAATTATGTTGCTGGCAAGTCCTTCCGCAACAGCTCAGCAGCCCATGCCCGGGCCTAACTGGAGCCTCGCTATGGCCCGTGAAGCAGCCGGCCAGGTCGATACGCAGGCGACGCTCAAACCGTTGTTCCAGTTGGCACGCGAAGGGAAAGACAAGCAGCTCTTGCAGGAACTGGCAGAGATTGAAAACCGCAGCGACTGGCCCGTGCCGGCCCGTGAGCATGTTCTTCATGCTTTTGCTTCAGGCCTCGGCGACCTGCAGGCGTGGGCTGTCGGCCAGAGCGTGATTGATCTCCTTGCAAGCCACCAACCTCAAACGCTGGTTCCGCATGGCGATCACCCTGAGGTTGGCATGCCACTGTTCAACATCGAGGCTGCGGCAGTGGGTTCCGCCAATGAATGGCGCCGCCAATCAGCTGCGGCCAGGGCGAAAAAATTGCTCGATCAGCATGCCCAGGCATGGCTGGACGCCTACCTTGCCGGCACTCCAACGCAACGCAGGGGGTACATGGATGGCCTGGAGTCAGCCAGCAGGAATCAGCTTCTGGAACTGGGCGAATTGTCGTTGAAAAGTAATTCGAAGGACCGCTCTCTGGCTGCCATCGCCGCGCAATCCGGACTGCTCCTGTCTGACCCAAACATGTTCCAACGGGCCATTTCAGCAAACCCTGGCCCCGGATTGGCCGTGGCCCTGAGAAAAGCGTCGAGCACGTTCAGTGACAGTGAAAATCTCGCCCTGATTGAATATACAATTGAAAAGGCGCCCCCGGGCAGCGCCGCGCTTGCCATCGCCCTGCTGGCACCCGCCAGGCTGGACCAGCCGGAGGTGGCCGAACTGATGTTTGAGGTGCTGGGCGACCGGAAACTCGGATCAGCGGCGGCCCTGGTGCTTGCCACCAGCAAGTATCCGGAAATTCATCAGCGCCTGGCCTTGCTGGCGGATGAAAAAAACACTCTGGCTTCAAAACGGGCCGCTCTGGCGGTAAGCAGCAGCCAGGCGGAACTTGCCGGAGACAGTCAATGAGCACTGTCCTTTTCCGCACAGTGTTCACGATAGGACTGTTGATAACAACAGGGCCATCACTGTTACTGGCTCAGCAACAACGAATCGTGGAATGGGTGGAAAACGCACCCTTCAGTGACAACACGAAAATCGCCCTTGGATACCCCGTGCCCATACCGGTTGACACGCCATTGCCATTCGACGGTTTTCGCAGCTACAGCGGGCTGCACACGCGCCACCAGGACTTGTCCATGACAACGCCCTGGGTTCATTCATGGGAAATCGGTAATACCAGAAACGGGCGAACCATTTGGGCCTATCAACTCGGTGACCCGGACCTGCTCACGCCCAGCGGATCAAGGGAGCACGCCATGATCACCAACGGCGGCGCACATGCCCGGGAATGGCAGGGACCTGAAGTGGCCACTGGAATCATCGAGTTGTTTGCGCTGGCCGCGGACGACCAACACCTGATCAGCTACTTGCGGGACAATGCCAATATCATTGTAATACCGGTCTTAAACGTAGACGGCTTTCTTCAGGCCCAGCGGTATCCCAGCAGCAACTGGCTGGGAACCGACCCCGAGGACCCGGAGTTCTCTCCCCGGGACGGCCGGATGCGGCGCAAAAATATGCTCGGCGCTGATGAAAATCTGCTGACAAAGGGCAATCACTTGCGAGGCGTCGACCTGAACCGGAACACCCCCCCAATTGGGCCAGCGATCCCCAACGGTCTTCAGGCAATATTAGAGACCTTACCTACCACGGTGCATCCTCTCAATCCGAACCGGCAGCACAAGCCCTGGAAACAGCAACACAGCTGGGACCCGCCTTTAAGTTGAGCATGTACACGGACATGCACTCTTTCGGGAGAGAGCACCTGTGGGGGCGGAACAGCAACCAGCGCCTGGGCTATTTGACCGAAATACTTCTACGGACTTTCAGCAACTTTCACAGGTCTCTTCCAGCCGGCAACTACTACTCTTTTCCCACCCGGCAAAATGTACCTGTCAACCAGGGTTTTGGGACCACGGATGATTTCTTCATGCATGCCTACCAGGCAGCCTCCTGGACGCTCGAGATCGAACCTACTTTCCGTGGCGGGGCGGACTATGGCGGCCTGGGAAGAAACGGGTACGATGGCTTCATCCTGCCTGATTCGGAGGTTGAGCGGGTGCGGACCGAACTGGCCCAAACCTTTGCCGTTGCCTACTACCGCCAATCGGGGCCTCCGTCGATCAGTGCTTTCGCCCTGGTCGACAAGGCAACCAACGCTGTCGTTTTCGAGGCCGAATGGGACACCCAGGATGAGCTTAACCGGCAAATGTACACGGTCCAGACCCAGCCAGTGCAATTGGGCCGCGAATACATTACCTGGATTACCTGGGACAAGCCCATGCGATGGCGAACCGACGGTGAAGTCACTCCCTTGCCGGGACAGAGTTCATCTACCCTCGACTTTGGCCAATCCACCAGCGTCAACGATACCGAACTGGAATCGACAGCCGCAGACGAGAACTGGCTGAATACGCCAGGGGGCAGCCCTGATGGTTATATGCGTTACCGGGACGACGCGTTGAATTTCGAGCTGACTTATCTTGAGAACGACGCCAACCGCACCCTGGTCCAGGGTACCGTCACGGCAAATTTTGAGACAATCGCCAGTGACATGACAGGCTACCAGGGAGACTCCAATCCCGCGACGATCGCGCGCTGGGAAAACGGCGCCTGGTCGGGCTATGAAAATGCCGCTGGCGAGGACGGGGGCGACACCGGCGGCATCGACTCGACCATCCAGTTCCTGGTGACTTCGGAAAACCTGGGAGACCCTTTCGTTGTCGAAACCGGCACTTCCGCCGCATGGTTTGATCCCGAAAGAAACGGCGAAGGATTCATCCTGGAGATATTAAGCAGTAAAGCTGCTGTTATGTACTGGTTTACCTATGATGCCGAAGGAAAGCAGGACTGGTACATCGCCGCAGGAGAAATTCAGGGTAACCGCATCGTATTTCCACAACTGATGCAGGTTTCCGGCGGTGAATTCGGCCCTGGCTTCGACCCCGACAAAGTCGTGCGAACCGTCGTTGGTTCAGCCAGTTTCATTTGGTCTTCCTGCGGTTCTGGTGAGATGCGCTGGAGGCTCGACCAGGAAGGCAACGAACGCCTGCAGGGGCGGATGGATCTGTTGCGCCTTTCCTGGGTGATGGGGCTTGACTGCGGAAACGGGCCATTGCCGCCGGAACGGCCGGAAGGCCGCCTGAGCGGTTCCTGGTATGACCCTTCCCATTCCGGGGAGGGATACGTTCTGGAAGTGATGACCAACCAGCAGGTACTGGTCTATTGGTTCAGCTTCGACATGGAAGGAAACCGGCGCTGGTTTTTCGGTACCGGTGAAATTGTCGATGATAAACTTCAATTCGACGAAATATTCACCACCCGGGGGGGGGCTGTTCCGCCCTGATTTCGATCCGGCGGACATCGTCGTCGAAGTCTGGGGATCACTGGAACTCGGCCTAAACTGCCAGCAGGGGACTGCCCGCTACGATCCCAGCGAAGAAGGCTTTCCCGCCGGAGCGCTCGACGTACTCCGTCTGACCATTCTGTATGGCCTGAACTGCGATAGCTGAACGGGATTCCTACGGCCGTCATTTCTGAATACAATACCTGCTCTCCAACATTTTGCCGGGGTACGCTTGTGAACGACCACGAAAAACACCAGGAATGTGTAAACAAATTCATCAGACTGGCTAATCAATTCAAGGATGAGGAGATTGATCCCGCCTTGGTGTCCGGCGCTTTGATGATGGCTTCGGGCGTGTATGCGACTTTTCTTGCGGCAGGAAACAGTGGTGCGCTGGAACCCAGTGGCGTAGATAAAGTCGTCGCTGTCTACCGACGCACGCTGGAGGAACACCAAATAAAAAAAAGGAATCAGTTGATCAACAAGAAATTTGTATGAATAACAGGCTGGCCGATTGCCTTTGGAAAGTTACACCCCCACATTCAGCCATCTCAGGAGACAGAAATAAATCATGGACATGCTGTTACCGCTAAAATTCGCTGAGACCGTCCTGTTGCAGGACCGGTTGCAGCGCTCTTTGCAGGAACTGCGCGTGTCCGTTATCGACCGCTGTAATTTTCGCTGCAGCTATTGCATGCCGGCAGATTCACTCCAGGGCAAGGGTGTTTTTTTACCTCTCGAGAAATTGCTGACCGACCACGAGATTGAAGATTTGGTCCGGGCCTTCGTCGACCTGGGCGTGAGAAAACTGAGGATTACCGGTGGTGAGCCGCTCCTGAGGCCCGGTCTTCCCGCCCTGCTGGAACAGCTTGCTGCGATCCCGAAACTCAACGACATCGCACTCACTACCAATGGCGTGTTGCTTCCGCGCCTGGCCATTGACCTGGCCAACGCCGGTCTGGACCGCATCACGGTCAGCCTGGATACGCTGGACCCGGAAGTCCTGAGGGATATGAGCGGAGGCAAGGCAAAAATCGAACAGATCCTGGAGGGAATAGCAGCGGCTGAAGCAGCAGGATTCCGTTACCAGAAGATCAACACCGTTGTGCAAAGAGGCATCAATGACCACACCGTGATGGATCTGCTCGCCCATTTCCGCGGCACGCCTCACCGCGTGCGCCTGATCGAATACATGGATGTTGGCAACAGTAACCACTGGAGCGAAAGCGATGTGGTGCCAAACGCTGAATGGATAGAAATCATTGGACGAAAATGGCCGATCCGGCAGGTAGAATCCGGGAATTCGGCGGAAACCGCCAAGCGCTATGAGTACCTGGACGGGCAAGGGGAAATCGGATTCATCAGCTCAATCACCAAGCCGTTTTGCGGGGGCTGTACACGCGCCCGAATTACCGCCGACGGAATTTTCTATACCTGCCTGTTTTCGAACAAGGGAACGAACCTGATGCCACTGATCCGCCACGGCGAAAACTCCGATGAACTCAGGCAGAAGATCAGTTCCATCTGGGCAGATCGAAACGACCGCTACAGCGAAGAGCGCGGCCTGCCGGGACACGACCAGGAAAAGGTCGAAATGTACCGCCTGGGAGGTTGAGTCAATGAACATTACCGTCAGATATTTTGCTGCTTTCCGCGAAGCTGCCGGTCGCGAAACAGAAACTCTCGACACCAGCGCAACATCCCCCGCAGAGTTGTTCAGTGAATGCGCCAGCCGCCATGCAGGCCTGCAGAGTTATTCCTCCTCACTGGTGGCGATAAATGACGAGCTGGCGGACTGGAACGCCCAACTGGGTGATGGAGACGAAGTACTGTTCTTCCCACCGGTGGCCGGCGGATGAATTTATTTGAGATCAGCAGCAAATCCATTGACCTGTCGATTTTTCGGCAACAGCTGATTGACCGTAGCTGCGGTGCCTACGTGCAATTCGACGGCTGGGTACGCGACCAGAATGAAGGCCAGAAGGTGCTGCGGCTTGAATACGAAGTGTACGAACCCATGGCGGTGAAGGAAGGGGCCAGGATCATTGATGAAGCAAGGGAGCGATTCGGCGTCAGCAATGCCTGTGCTATTCACCGCAGTGGCTTGATGGAACTGTCCGAAGTCGCGGTGGTGGTTGGGGTGTCATCACCGCACCGTGCTGAGGCATTCGACGCCTGTCGCTACATCATCGACCAGGTCAAGGGTCGGCTACCTATCTGGAAGAAGGAGTATTACGTTAGTGGCGAAGCCAAATGGGTCAGGTGTGATCATTGCCATTAGACTGGATCGCTCAGTCACCGTGCTCTTTGCGCTCAAGCTCAGCAATGATGGATACCACTTCGTCAGGCAGTCCGGCTGGATTTACCCAGACCCCACTCTTTCCCCCTGATTTGTAGATCAATCTGCTGTTGGTAATTTCCAGTGCCGCATTGACCGGTTTGGTGAGATCCCAAATCGTCAGCAAGGCTATTGAGAGGCCAGTGAGTGCTTCCATTTCTACACCGGTTTTTTCAGCGATCTCCGCAACGCAGAATACTTCGACGGAATGATCTTCCGGCCTGAGAATAGAGTGGATCATGACACGATTCAGGGATATCGGATGACACAAAGGAAGCAGTGAGGGTGTCTGCTTGGCTGCCTGGATTCCGGCGATTTCAGCCATCGCAAGGGGGTCGCCTTTGGGCAATTGGCCAGCTTCAAGCAACTTGAAGGCTTTGCTTCCAACCCGTATTTTTCCACCCGCTATGGCAACCCGGCGGGTGGTCTCCTTAGCTGATATATCAGCCATTGACCAATTTTTGGAACTGCTCTTTTTCATATTTTCCACTTCAGGAAACCTGGTGAATACGGGTTCAGGATATCATCTCGATTCGCGTCCAGTGGAGCTCCTGCTACGATTCAGAATCCGTAACGCAAAGACAGCCCAGCATAAAGGTTCCTTTCGGGGGCCGGCTCGTAGTAACGTCCGAATGCCGCATTCAGACGCACATTACCCATGTAATCCCGGTCAAACAAATTATTGACCCCGATGAAAGGTTCAAATACCCAGTGAGCGCGCGTCCAGCGAAAACCGGCCCGCAGATTGGACACCATGTAACCGTCTGTCGCTACGGCATTGGCGTTATCGGCGTAAAATTTTCCAACACAGAGCAGGTCCCAGCCGGCATAGAAACCGGAAGAATGCGTCCAGCTCAGGCCCAGATTGAACAAGTGCTCCGGAATACCCGGTATCCGGTTACCGTCGTACACTTCCCCGTTCACGCCCTGAAATTCATCATATGTAAAATCAGACCAGGTATAGGTCGCGGTCCCCATCAAACCGGGAGCCAGCTCCATCGATAACGCTGCCTCCAATCCGTCATGCGTCGACTTTCCGGCATTCTGAAAAAATGACTGGCCCGATCCTTCCAGTTCATATGGCACGATTTCACCTTTTACATCGATATGAAACAGGGCCAGTTCATAACGCAATCGCCCGGTGAGTAATCCCTTCACGCCTATTTCATAATTGGTGGCTGTCTGGGACTCAAGATCCTGGTTGAAGCCAGTGGGGCCATCTGGATTGGCCAACTCCGTAGTTGCCGGCGGGTCGAAGGAACTCGAAATATTTCCATACAGGTTCACCGTATCGCGTACAGCCCAGTTGATGCCGGCCATCGGGCTGAACTCATTGAAACTGCGTTGACCGGAGCCACCGCCTTGCGTCCGGTCGCTTACCTTGTAGTCAACATCATCGAAGCGGCCTCCCAGTGTCAGGGCAGCAGAATCTGTGAAACTGAGTACGTCCTGGATGTATATTCCCGTGGTTGTGACATCTTCATCCTGGTTGGTGGTCAGCTCGCCCAATACACCCTGGTTGTTGGCGAAACGTCTTCGGTGATCGCGCTGAGCATCATAATCCAAGCCCACCATGAAATGGTTGTCACGCCCGCCAATCGTTGAAGTCCAGCCATAACTTCCACCCAGCCCGTAAAATCGGCGGCCCAGGTCGACACTACCGCCCTGGCCGTTACTGTTGATGTCAAAGGGTAGCCGGTTATTGAAGTCGCGCCATACATAGTAGTTACGCAGCATCAACTCCTGGTTGTCACCGATCTGCTTACGAAAAACCAGGCCCAGGGTTTGCTGGTCAAGCGACTCTCCAGCGTTATAAAGAAGATTCCGAGGCGCTGCCTGACGGCGATCTTCTGCCACTTCGCGGGCATTGAGACCGCCCGGATCGTCCGCAGTGGGTGAATCCACTGCGTTGACCACCACGGTCAGGCTGGCGGTGTCATCAAAATCGTAACGGAACTTGCTGTTAAGAAGCCGGCTCTTGTAGCTGGCGTGATGCCGGTAGCCATCCAGACTGGTGGCTGAAAAATTGGCCAGCCAGTTCAAGTTCCCGGCCTGCCCTCCCGCTTTCATCTGCCCCTGCCGGTAATCATAAGATCCCAGGTTGAGCCGGCCGGATAGAAAAGGTGTTTCAGGCCCGTCTTCAGTTCGAATATTGATAACGCCACCGGAGGCAGAACCGTAGACGGCCGAGAAAGGCCCGCGAATAACGTCAATTTGCTGTGCGGATCCCAGGTCAATCGCATCCACACTGCCCTGTCCATCCGGCAGGGTGAGTGGAATGTCATCGGCGAAAATCCGGATGCCTCGAATACCAAAATTGGCACGCGCACCAAACCCCCGGATCGCGATGCGCAAGTCCTGGGCAAAATTGTAGCGGTTCTGGAAAAACAAGCCCGGAACAGCTACCAATACTTCGTCCAGGCCCAGTTGCTGCCGGCCGCGTTGAATCTCATCCCGGCCAACGCTGCCGACCGCAAACGGCAGATTGACGAGGCCGGTGGGGATGCGTGTCGCCGTTACTACGATCTCCTCCAACACCCTCCCGCCGTCATCGCCGACAGCGGGCGCCACCAAGGCCAGCAGCAGGGATGCCAGGCCGGCCTTTCTCAGGAACAGCATTGAATGGCAGTTTTCCAAGTTCTCACTCCGCGGCACCATCCGCGAATACCTCGGGCAGTATCGTTCCCTGTGCAGATGCGGGGGGAGACATGCCCAGAAGGGCCGCGATTGTCGGCGCTACATCGGCCGGCTGCACTTGGCGATGAATGGTCGCAGCATTGATACCGGGACCAGAAAATATAAGCGGAACGTGCGTATCGTAGTTCCAGGGTGAACCATGCATTCCGACCACCGGACCGATATCGAAATTGAACCAGTACGGCTCCTGCACAATGTAGATGTCTCCTGCACGGACCGGATGATAGTTGTTGCGGATCTGCTTGAGGAGTTTTTGGTCCGGCCAGCCTTCAAGCATCTGGCGCGTGGCCGCAATATGGATACCGGGCTCCCGTGTTAATGCTTCAGCCAAAACCTCGCGTACTTCGTCAATGTCGAGGCCAGCCGCTTCAATTCGTTCCCGGTCAAGGTAGAGGTAGGGCCGGTAATAAAAACGCATGAGGCTGTCAATTCCAAAACGCTCTTCGCTGATGCGCTTTACCGCAGCCGTGATCACAGCGGGCGTCAGCCTTCCTGTGTCCATTCCACGTTCCGCCATGTATTCCGGCAGTTCTGCTATGCCGTGGTCCGCAGACAGCACGATCAAAGTCCGATCAAGGCCCACTTTTTCTTCTACAAAAGCCAGCAAGTCGGCCAGTGTCCGATCCAGTTGTAAAACCATGTCCTCGTTTTCCAGGCTGGCCGGACCGAAGAAATGATTGACAGCGTCCACTCCGGAAAAACTAACGGATAAGAAGTCGGTGGCCGGGCCCTGTCCCAGTTTCTCCCTGGCCAATAGAATTTTTGCAAAATCCGCCAGCAGGGCATCCCCTGCCGGGCTGGCGATAATTTGTGTGTACAGCAACTTGTTGTCCGCCGCACCAAACCGATGCGGAAAGGTCCGCCCGAATCCGCGCAGATCGGTTTCGTAAGGCCGGTCATCCTGCCCGGCCAACAGGTAGCTGCCACGGGGGTTCAGCAGCTCCCATTGTGTTCCTGCATAGCTTGAGGCCTTGAGCCTGGCATTCCATTGCGCCACCCATTCCGGGTAACTTGCGTAGTACCAGGCCGACGTGATGAAGTCACCACTGTCAGTGGACATCCAGAAGGCTTTTCCGCCCCGCCCTGCCAACGCCACCGCGCTGCGATCCTTGCCGGAAACACCGAAGGCCCTGGACTTCCCACCTGAATAGGCCAGTAACTTGTCGGCCAGGGTCTCAGCGAGCAGTGTCTGTGGTGATCGGCCCGCGGTGCGCGCCAGCTTTTGCGCCGGATCAACCTGGTCACCACGTTGTTGTCCTTCACGAACCGGAAGGATCGGGCTATCGGGATCTTCGATGTTATAGGCAAGCTCACCGGCCTCGGCGTCATACCAGACATTACCGGTCATTCCGTGCACTGAAGGATGGGCACCGGTAGCCAGCGTGGCGTGGCCGACAATGGTCTCGGTATTCGCATGCTGGTAATGAGTATTGGCGAATACTGCACCGTTCTCGAGCAAGTAACGGAAACCTCCTTCAGCGAAACGTTCCTCGCTGCGGGAAAGGAGATCCGCGCGCAGGCCATCCACGGTCAGTTGCAGCACCAGGCGAATGTCACCTTGCGCTCCCCTCGCACTTGCTGCTTGCAGAATCTGGATCTGAAAAAACATCACCAGGATGAACGCAATGAAACTCCTGGCGGTCATCAGTCAATAATCTTCTTCAAATTCCAGGTTGGTGTTTGCCCCGGGCTCGATTTCACTGACCACGTAAACCACCGTAGTGCCCTGGTACGTCGGCTGGTACCAGATGCCCCCACAGTAGTAATAGTTGACCCCACCCCTCATCCGGGTGGTGTGGCATCCATAAGGAAGTGAATAGAGGGTCATGTGCCTGTAAACACGCCTGCGGGTCCGCCTGCGGGTCCGCCGGCGAACGCCGGCAACGCTGCCGGGGGTTGCTGGCCGGCCTACGCGGGCCTCCACCAGCTTGCTCAAGGGGATGGCGGCGACGCCAACTGCGAGGGTGGCCAGTGAGCGCATCAGTTCTCTGCGTTTCATTTTATTCTCCCCCATCCGCGCGGCCTTTGAATCCAATATTCATTGAACCCTCGGGTGCCTTGAATTGGAAGGTATTCTGATCGAAATCCGGTTCTAAATTCCACATCAAATTGGCTGTGAATCGCGGTGACCCCCCCTCCCACTTGGACGTGATCATGATCTTCCTCGGCAGTGGCCGCTCACCTTCCTCAACCCACAACTGAAGGTCGAGATCATCTCCCCGAATCGCGATGTGATGACAATCCGTGCCGGCAATTCGAGCCTTGTCTGTCAGGTAGAGAATGGTTTCCTGTGAACTGAGCAAATGAGCTGCCGCATCCTTATGGATCAAATCCATCAACGGCGCCTCAACTTCTAATTCCTCCAGCGCAAATTCCATCGCTGCCTCAATTTCCTTTGGGATGCTGGCCTGCGCGTAGTAGCCTTTCTCCGAGTTGAATACGGTCAGCTTGCCGTCGTCAAAGAAGAGTTCAATGTTCTGCACACCATCGAAACTGCTGATGTACAGGGACCCGGGACGATCGATTCTGACTTTCACTTCAGTCGAGTTCGTGACCATCAATCCACTGCCCAGTCTCGCGTCGGTCAGGTTCACACTTTTGATGGCGACACGATCGAGTGACGCCGTATACGCGCTCATGCTTTTGAGTACCTCCAGGGCCCTGGCATCCTGGCGGACCCCCGAATCCTGTGCATGAGCCGTGCTGATGGCCAGCAGCCCCATCAGTGCAAAATTTAAAATCTTCAGTTTGGAAATCATTCTTGCTCTCCATATTGCATTTGCAAATTGAGATAATGGTTGTTTCTATCTTGCCGCTGCGCCCTGTTTGAAAAGAAACGCCTCCACTGCAGCCTTTGATTCAGGCCGGAGGTTGGTGATGCCGTCGTAAGGCACACCAAATGCCGGTGGTTCGCTCGGGTATTTCGCCTTGCGCTGCATGTGTCTCTGGATCACTCGTACAAATTCAGCACCACCCCAGGCGCCCACCTCGGTGGCCACCGGCCATTCTTCACGGGTATCCCGGAAAAGGTCGTAGAATTTTGCCCCAATGGGATTCTCCCCGGCCCCGGGAACGTTTAGTTTGTATTGTTCCTTGACCACTGCTTTGAGGCTGTTGCCGGAATAGATGAACACGTAGTCGCGACGGCCGTGGGTTTCGCCTTCCAGCATCAGCGCGGTCTGATCGACACCGTCAATCACCCGATCCGTTGGAATGTGGTCGGTGGCGCCACCTAACCTGGCCAGGCTGGTAAACAGATCCGTCACATGCACGATGTCGCCCACGATCTCGCGTTCCCCGATCATGCCGGGCCAGCGGACAAAGGCGTCGACACGGACTCCACCCTCCGTGGTATCACCCTTGCCGCCCCGGTAAACCATCGGGGTGAACCCGCTTTGCGGTGAGTACTTGGTGAAATGGCCGTTGTCGCCCATGATGATGACAATGGTATTATTGGCGACACCCAACTCATCCATCTCGGTCATGATCTGGCCGATCCACTCATCCAGCAGCTTCATTTTTTCGACATAGACACCACCATTTGGCGTGGTGTAGTTATCAGTAGTCGTGCGTGGACCGGTCAGGGGATACAGCGGCCAGTACTGCAGGAAGAAAGGCTCATCCTTGCCAGCCAGGTCGCGCAAATGTTCCAGTGCCTGTGCCTGGTAACGCACATTCATTTCGTGATACTTGGCTTCGGTCCACCGCTCACCCGCCTGCATATGCACTTCATGGACTTTCTCACCACGCCGGCCCTCCACCCCGGTCACCATGGCCGAAGCGTCGGGGCGAAACCATTCATCGATGGTGAAACGGTCGTCGTAGTTGTTTTTACCAATACCAACGCTGATTTCTTCATCGGCCGCGTCGTCATGGAAAATGGTCAACTGGCCCTGCTGGTGAATCGGGAATGCGGCGTAATCAAATCCCTGGTTATTGGGCCAGGCTTCCTCAATGTCGCCCATGTGCCATTTCCCAATATGTACCGTGTTATAGCCTGCTTCTGACAACACTTCGGCCAGGGTTACTTCCTTTGCCGCCAGGCCAAATCCGGCAATATCCACCGCCGTGTCACCCATGCCGTTGCGGTGCGGCTGTCGGCCGGTCATAAATGCCACGCGTGTAGGCGTGCAGGATGGTTCAGTGTACATCCGGGCAAAACGCATACCTTCTTGTGCAAACTCGTTGATGTTGGGTGTCTTGTAGCCCCGGATCGCATTCAATTCGGGAATTCCCAGGTCCCCGAAACCAATATCGTCAATGAGAATGTAGAGAATATTGGGTGGCTTGCCACCGTTTTCCTGTCTGAATTCGGCGAGTTTGTCGTCAACATCTTTGTCGTCTTTCGCCCACTGTTCAGCGTGCTGAGCTTCGAGAATGTAAAACTCGGTGTCGTGAACAATGTCTTTCGCCTGGGCCGTGGTTGCAGCCATCAAACACGTTGCCGCCAGGGCAGTGATAAGTTTCATTCTTTGCATCTCAACCTTCCTTTTTTTCCCATTAGCCTTAAAGGTTACCACCGGGTTTTTATGAAAGGAATCCTTTGAGCCGGAAACAGAAAATCCTCTGGGCATTCATGGGCAGTAGAATATCTGAGCAAACAATATAGTATGGAAAAGTTTTCAGCTTCGATAAGCTCGATATTCATGATTGTTGACAATGCAAAAGAATTCATCCGCACACTGGATGTGCATGAATACCCGGCTGATTCACCATCAGTGCCCAAAGGCGTCCTGATGGTAGAACCGGAAGGGTTCTATGTAGGTCGAGAGACCGCGCTCGATAACCACTACATGGATTTGACCAATGCGGCCGACCCGGAACGTGCACTGCGTCAATTTCATAAGCTGGTAAAACTGATCCGAAATTGCGGCACCGATGTGTTCGTGTTCCCCGGAAGCGTGCGAACTCCTGACGGCGTTTTCCCCAATAACGTGTTCGCCACGGCTCCGGAGCGGCTGATTATCGGCAACATGCGTTATCCCATCCGCCAACTGGAAGCGGAACGTACAGACATTCCGGCATTCTTCAGTGAACGTGGTTATCAAATCATCGACCTGAGGGACCGGGAATGCGTGGCTGAACTTACCGGCGTGCTGATCATGGACAGGGCTCGCCGAATTGGATTTTGCGGGCTTAGCGAGCGTGTGGACAGGGCTGGCGCCGAGGCAATGCACGAAGCGTTTAGGCTTAAACTGACTTATTGTTTCAATCTCAACCCGGATGAGTACCACACAAACGTGGTGTTCTCGGTATTGGCAGCCCGCGCTTGCGTGCTCTACCCGGGTGCCTGCGCGGAACCGGGAACACCCACAGCAATCGAAGCCGCCTTTCCCGGACGCACCCTGTTGCTCGACAGGCATGAAAAGGACCACTTTGTCGGCAATTGCATCTCATTGAACAACGAAGATCTGTTCATGAGCCAGACAGCAGCAGATGCGCTCCGGCCCGCCAACCGCTTGAAGCTGGAATCCTGGGGTTTCCGGATTCACTCAACAGAGCTGGATGAACTGGAAAAAGCGGGCGGCAGCCTGCGCTGCCTGGTTGCAAAAATATTCTGAGCCGCTATCTACTGCTTCATCTGTGACTTGAAATAGTTGAAAGAGTGCACCAGTGCTTTGTGGATTTTTTCACCTTCATCAACCAGCGACTCCCACTTTTCTTCACTGGCCTCTTTTACCTCGGCCATCTTGGTGAGGGCCGAATGGTAGTGCTCGCGAACCTGGGCAATCTGGTCCCGGTGGTTGTCCTTGAATTCTGCCTGTGCAGCCGCTCCCTTCGCTTCCAGTTCTGAAAGTTGTGCATTCAGCTCGTCGAGCTGATGTTTCATTTTTTGAACGTAATCATCCCTTCTTGACATGTTGCTTTCTCCTGCTTGGTTTTCTCTACCGTCACATCTATTCTAGACTACCAGCCACTGCGCCAGTCAATTGCCTTCACTGCCAAAAAGAGGCGTCCATTTCCATCCAGGGCGGGTTTTGCAGTGCAATTTCCCGGTAGACGGGGCAATCCTTGTCATGGGGAGACGGCAGGTAACCAATCGACATCAGAAATTCACCGGTAATCTCGCCGCCGGTAAATTTAAAGGTTTTTTTGAATAAGTTGACCCACTCATTCTTGCTGAGCGGATGATACGCCCGCAGCCAGCCGGCGAAGCCTCCATGACTTTCACGCATGTTCTGGATGACCTGTGCATTGACTATGGCGGCGTTGATTTTGAGCCGGTTGCGGATAATCCGCTGATCCTGCAGAAGCCGTTCCCGGTTTTTTTCACCATAAGCTGCAACCCGGTTGACGGCGAAGCCATCGTAGGCTGCACGAAAACCTTCACGTTTTTTCAGAATCAACGCCCAATTGAGGCCCGCCTGGTTGATTTCCAGCAGAAGGCGCTCGAATAATTGAGTTTCGTTTTCGATTGGAAACCCATATTCAAGGTCATGATAGGGTTTGTGAACTGCGTCGCCACGAGCTATTTCACAATAACTGCTCATAATGGGAAACCCCGCTGTCAACAACGGGAAACGGCTGCCGCCATTTCCTCCATGGAACGGAAAATAAAATCCGGCTCGGGAGGGTTTTCCACCCTTGCCGTTGCACCCCAATTGTCGGACTCTGACAGGCCCTGCCGGTCAATCCACGCGGTAGCCAAGCCGAATGATTGTGCCGGCGCATGATCGTGAAACAGGCTTTGTGCGGTATGCAGGACATCTTGCTTATCCAGGCCATGGTCGTGGTTAAGATGCGCCAGAAGATATTCAAAATTTGCCGGGGCCGGTTTGTAGGAACCGATGTCCTGTGCGGTGTATACCGCATCAAACTCCACGCCCAATTTACGGTTCGAAGCGGCAAATCCGTCACGGCTGACATTGGACAGGATCACCAGCTTGTAACGGGTCTTCAGGTATCTCAGCGCATTCGCCGTATCGGGAAATGCGGGCCAATTGGGCAGTGATTCGCCAAAGCCATCGTCCAGACTTACCGTGGTCAGCAAACCGAACCGCCTGGCAAAAGCGTTATGCACCTGGCCTAAAACTTCAGGATAGGGCATTTCAGGCGACTCAAGTTCAAACCGGCTTTCAAGTGCAGCGAACGCTTCAAGCGCATCCCTGCGAAGGATGTCAGACCGCCCGTTGCCTGATATCAATGGTTGGAAGGCGTCCCAAATCCCCGCCTCCCAGTCGATCAGCGTTCCATAGCAATCGAAAGTCAGGACTTTGAAATCGCTTAGTTTTTTCAAAATAGTGTTACCCCACAGTGTAAATATATATTATTCCTGTCAATGACAGGTCTCAAATCCAAATAATCGTGAGCCAACAGCGGGCAGGCAAAGCGCCAATCGCACTTGTGCTGGTCCTGTTCTTCATGTCAGGAGCCCTGGCACTGATTTACGAGGTCGTCTGGTCCCGCCTCATGATGAATGTGTTTGGGTCTACGGCCCTTGCTGTAGGTACTGTTTTAGCCGCATTCATGTTTGGAATGGCCATAGGGGCCTGGCGGATAGGAAAGATCGCTGACAAAAATCCGGACTGTCTTCGCCTCTATGCCCGGCTTGAAATCGGCATCGCTCTGGCCGCACTGGCTTCACACATCCTGCTGAGCCAGTTGGGGCCGGCCCATCGGGTTATCCATGATTTTGTGGGAGCATCTCCTGCGCTCTTTGCCTGCGTCCGCTTCGGCTTGGCCTTCTTGCTGGTGCTGGCGCCCACAGTACTCATGGGCGCGACCCTGCCCGTACTGACCCGGTATATGTTGGGCCGCCGGATGCTGGTGGGTATCAACCTGAGCACTTTATATGCAACCAACACTTTTGGGGCGGTCACTGGCGTCCTGCTTACGGGCTTTTATCTGATTGGGCGCTACGGGGTCCATATTCCGGTATACATCGCCGTGGCTGGAAATCTCTTGATTGGCTGCATCGCCTGGATCGCATCGCTGCGATTATCCGGTACATCACCGGCCTGCTCGGCGGAAGACCACGAGACTGACCATGACCTGACAGGGCAGGAATCGGCTCTTGACGCGGCGACATTTCGCATCATTCTGATTGGGCTGGGTCTTTCAGGTTTTACCTCATTCGCGTATGAAATCTACTGGACCCGCTCCCTGGTATTTATCTTGGGAAACTCCACTTATGCACTGACTGCCATGCTGAGTGCATTTTTGACCGGTATTGCTCTGGGTGGTTACCTGATCCGGTTCCTTATCAAGCGCAGGTTTGACCGTTCGATCATTTTTGGATGGATCCAGGTCTTGCTGGGCATTTTCTCGGCACTGGCCTTGCCGTTACTGTTTGCCATCGCTGATCCCCAGTCACTCGGCCAATACCTCACGCAGACTCTGCAAAGGCATTTATGCTGGTTTTTACCGGCTTTGGTGTTGCCTTCCTGGTCATGCTCGTTCCAGCCACCCTGATCGGGGCAACCTTCCCCCTGGTGGGGCAAATAGCGGTCAGGGATGTGCGTGATACCGCTTCATCCGTGGGCCGGATCTATGCCATCAACACCCTAGGAAACGTACTTGGCGCCTTGCTGCCTGGATTTATTCTGCTGGGCTTGTTGGGAATCCAGAAAGGAATCCTGGCCATGGCTGTTATTAACGTTTCCCTCGGCTTTGGAATCCTTTTTTTGCGGCTGGCGCGAGCCCCGCGGCACTGGACATGGCGGCTGGCCCTGCCGCTGGCGCTGGCCCTGTCCGTGGTGATTCTGAGTCGCGCACACATCCAGTTCCAGTTCCCCTCAGATGGCGAGCGAGACTACTTTGAAACGCTTTTCTACCGCGAAGGGCCCTTGGCCACCACCAAGGTTTATGTGGACCCCAGAACCAGTGAAAAGCACATGAGCGTAGACGGAATTGTTATTGGAGGAACGGGGTTTGCAGAATTCAAACAACTCCTGTTGGCGCACCTGCCAAAACTGCTCCTGAAGGATGTGTCCAATGAACTCTCTGTTGGTGTGGGTTCGGGAATCCTGCTGGGTGAAAGCCTGCGTCACCCACTGGTCCGCAAGATTACCGGTGTCGAGATCGAACCCAGCGTGATCGAAGGGGCTGCCTGGTTCAAGGAAGAAAACCATGATGTTCTGGATAATCCCAGGCTGGAGGTCATTATCGATGACATTGGCAGTTTCCTGCGTACAAGCTCTGAAACCTACCAGGTGATTTCAGCGGATGAGAAAACCGCCGATGAATACGCATCCAATGGATTTTCATACTCCCGGGATTATTATGAGTTATTACGAGACCACCTGCTCCCCGGGGGATTGGCGGCCCAATGGGTTCCCACGACCCTTCCGCCCAGGCAGTACCAGATGGTTCTGAAGACCTTTTCCGAAAGTTTTCCTCACGTTCAGTTATGGTATTTTTTACCCGCCCACAAGAGGGGGCCTTTCAACACCATCCTGATTGGATCCAAAGAGCAAATATCACTGGATTTTAATCACATTAACCGGCAGTTCACGGAAAACTCAGAGGCCTTTGAGAGTCTTGAGCCTTACGGGTTAACCTCGGCCCAGGCAGTGCTCCCCCACTATATCGCTGATAAAAAAGTCATTCGCGCCGCCGTTGACGACTCCCCCATCAACAGCCTGGAACACCCGCGATATGAGTTTTTCTATCCTTGGGATTATGCTCGTGAGAGAGGGGCACAGATTATTGCCAACCATGAACTCATCATCAGTATGAAGCGCAAGGCCCATGCTGAATTTCTTGTAAACCTGGGGGCGGGCGCCCAGGACACCGCCAGGCTCAGGCAGTCCCTTGCCGCTGAGTTTCGTTACCTGGCTGCATTTCAAAAATTTCTGCAGGGAATCACGATTTCGGAGCAATATCGCCTCTTCGATGACGCGCTCTCGGTGGCTCCGTGGAATGATAGTCTGAGGGCCCGAATTTTTGCCCAATACACTTACATTGCATCCACTCGTAGAGACCCGGCAGAAAGGGCAAGCATGATGCAGCGGGCAAACTCCCTGTACGAGAAGTAATCATGGTGGGCACGGCCCCATCATCCCTTCCCCGCAAAATTCTTACAAAAGACTGACCCAAAGCCCACTGTGCCACAGCACGGGCGGTTCTACCCTGAAATCAGCCACTGATTGGGGGAGTCATGAACAACATTCGCGGATTAAGAATAATCAAAATTGCAATCTCAACAACGTTTCTATTTCACACGTTTCTATCAACGGATTTCTGGATCGCCGCAGCATCAGCCCGATACGATTGTGGTTCATTCTGGACTCCCCAGCCAAATCCAGATGAGCTGGTTTGGCTTCCCTACAAAACCTATTGCGAAAGATTCCAGACGATTCAATCACCGCCATCCTGGTTTTTGATCGATGACTATCCCGATGAAGACCTGGAAAATTGCATGGAGCTTGGAACGCAATGGCGAATTGAACTTGAAGAAAGTGTTGGAAATTGTAGCTTCGAGCCGGTTTCCTCTTATTCCTCAGACGTTTCCTATGAGATACCCTTCGCCTGCAATGGTTCGGTAATTTATCCGCAAGAGGCCTATTATTTCAGTGCGTTCATTGAAAATTACGATCGGGACTTCGACGTCTCATGCCCGGGTTACCCTACAAAAACCATAAATCTCACGGTTGCAAGCAAGTATTTCCTCAGGGAACCCGTCGGCCCGGACCAGGTTCTGAAGGAAAAAAATCGAGGCTTGCCCTCTTGCGGGCTTTCGGCAGGAAACCCAATCAATGTGGCGACTGGAAATAAGTACCATTTTCAACAGGACGTCTTATTCCCGGATGGGTTGGCGATTGCCCGTAGCTACAACAGCAATGACCGGTCCTTGCATTCTTTTGGTTCGGGATGGCGTGGAAACTACTCAAGAAAAATTGAAGCCCTCTTCTCCGGAGATAAATTTAATGCTTCTTTGAGGTTGATAAGAGATGACGGAGCCGAAAACTACTGGCGCATTGAAGATGGAATGCCGGTGGCTCCGCCCGATGCCAAAGGGAAACTGGACGTGGCTTACCACAATGGGCAGGTTTTGGGATTCACTTTCGTCACCAATGACAATTCCATTGAGACTTATGATGCCGGCGGCAAGCTACTGACAATTGAAAACGGACGTGGACAAATACTCCATTTCACTTATTCAAATTTATTACTTTCTGCGGTGACGACTACTTCCGGACGCGCGCTGAGTTATTCATATAACCCGGATGGCAGGGTCCGTCAGATTGACAGCAGCAGTGAAATCAATTGGAAATATTATTACGATGCGAATGACAACCTGGTACAGGTTGAAAATCCAGACGGTACTATCAAAACCTATCATTACGAAAACACAAGTTTTCCAAACGCTTTAAGCGGTGAATCTGATGAAAAGGGAAATCGAATCAGGAGTTGGGCGTATGATGCCTCCGGTCGCGCAATATTGAGTACCTATGGTGATGCTGATTCCCCGCTAGAACGCAATACCATTGGCTACAACCCAAATGGCACCACAACAACCACAGGCCCACTTCAGCACTCCAGGGAACACACCTTTGAGATTACCCATGGAGTAGCCAAATTTGGCACAGTAAGTGAATCTTGTGGCGCATGCGCTGACTCCAGGGAATCTACAACCTACGACGAACGGGGAAACAGAGATCTTGTCACTGATTTCGAAGGCAATACGACAGATTACGACTACACAGCAGATAACCTGGTCCAGAAAGCCATTTACGCAGTGGGAACCCCTCAGCAACATGAAGTCACATACAACTGGGACAGAAGTGTAAGAAAACCCACGCAGATTGTTCGCGGAAACAAGGTAACGAGCTTCACGTACAATTCCCGGGGGCAAGTCCTGACTCAAACACAGATGGATGCCCTTACTTTGGCCGCCCGTGTGTGGACTTATACCTATTTTGAAGCCGGACCCCTGGCTGGAAAAATGAAAAGCCTTGACGGTCCCCGTACCGACGTTGACGACGTTACGCACTACGAATATTACACATCCGATCATGCCGCCGGTGATTATCTCAGCGGTGATCAGAAAGCTGTTGTCAATCCATTGGGACAGCGTACGGACTATTTAAAATATGACGGTGATGGACGGTTATTGGAAATGTCGGATATTAATGGGGTTGTTACCTCGCTTACCTATCACCTGCGCGGTTGGCAGAATTCAACTACGACCGATGGAAAGATGACCTCATTTACCTATGACAGCGTGGGCAACCTGGTTCGCGTAACACAGGCGGACGGAAGTTTTATTGGATACCACTACGATGTATTTCATCGACTCGTAGCTATTTCAGACAGTTTCAACAACCGGGTCGAATACACGCTGGATGCTGAAGGTAATCGAATCTCGGAAAACATCCATGACGATATCGGTAATCTGCACCGCCAATTGGGCCGTGCCTACGATACGCTCAGCAGGCTCGTTAGCCTTGTTGACGGAAATAACGAAGCGACCAAATTCGAATACGACAACAACGGCAACCGGACCAGCACCCTGGACGCCAACCTCAATACCACCAGCTTTGAGTACAATGCGCTGGGTCGGCTGGTAAAAACAACAAACGCGGCCCTGGGTGAAACCCTGTTCAATTACGATGACAGTGATCATCTCGTCAGCGTTACTGATCCGCTGGGTAATGCCACCCACTACAGCCACGACGGGCTGGACAATCAAACCCATTTGAATAGCCCGGATACAGGACTCACCAGCTATGACCATGATGAAGCGGGTAATCGCACCTTTGTCACCAATGCCAATGGTATCGGCACAGAGTATTCTTACGATGCACTGAATCGATTAAACGACATTTCCTATCCTGACAGCACGCTGGATGTGAGCTTCACATACGATGCAGGAACCCATGGTAATGGCCGTCTGACCGGTATGGCTGACACCGTTGGGACGGTGGAGTATTCATACGATGCGCGGGGGAATCTGCTTGGCGCAACCCGTTCCATCGGTTTTAATCAATACGTTACCAGTTATGCCTATAACCAAGCCAGCCGCTTGACCAGAATCACTTATCCCGTGGCATGGTGATTGACTACACCCTGGACACGGCGGGAAGAATTATCGAAATTAACAGTACCCGCGGAACAGTGATCAGCGGTGTTCAGTACGAGCCGTTTGGGCCGGTGTCATCTTTCAATTATGGAAATGGGCTGAGCTATTCCGCGTCCTTTGACCAGGATTACGAGCTTGATCAGTTACAGTCCGGACAGGAATTCGACTGGTTATACAGCAACGATCCAGTTGGCAACATTTTGGCCATTAGCGACCAGTTTTCTGGCCAGAACAGCCAGTCCTTCAGTTACGACGATCTGTATCGCCTTGAAACCGCTCAAAGCCGAGATAGAAACGAAACATTTGAATACGACGCCAACGGCAATCGAACGCGTTACCTTGGTGATCTTGTAGAGGATCCTTACACCTATGAGTCGCACTCAAACCGCTTGGCGACTCAGAATGGCTGGACCTTCACCCGGGATGCAAACGGGAGCCGAACCGGGAAACTGGATGCAGTTGGTTACGGTTATCAATATGCATATGGTGATCACAACCGGCTGTCTCGGGTAATCCTTCGTGATGCATCGGGCGATATGGTTGCCGGTGATTATAAATACGACGGACGCGGGCAGAGAGCCAGTAAATCGGCTGGCGGAGAAGCCATCCACTTTATTTATGGCCCTGCGGGCGATCTGCTGGGTGAATATTCGTCCATTCCAGGCAGTGAATTCAGAGAATATGTATACCTTGGCGGCCGGCCTGTTGCAGTAATTACGCGAAGGGCAAAAGCAGTTATCCCGGCCGCCGACGAACTGATTCTGGACAATGGCGATCCCGGTACAAGCGGCACGGGTTCATGGAAAATCAAATCAAGCAGCCAGGATTATGGGGGTGACTACCTGTTCGCCCAAAAAGCCCCGGGTCGAACCTACCGATGGACTGTTACACCACCCGGAACCAGCTATGAAGTTTACGCCTGGTGGGCCGCCAAAAAAAACCAGGCAGAAAATGTTTATTACACCATCCGATATGGGGCAGGTGAGACAGATACAGTCGTAAAAAGCCATAAAACCGGAGGTGGCCAATGGCAGTTGCTGGGAGCCTACTATTCAAGCGATGGTCGGGACTACGTGGAAGTCAGTTCCCAGAGCAATAAATTTGTGGCGGATGCGATCCGCTGGGTTGCGGTCGGTGAGCCCGCCATTGCGTGGATGGAAAATATGCATTTCATTCACTTTGATCATCTGGGCACTCCGCACCAGGTGACTGATGATAGTCAGACCGTGGTGTGGCATTGGCATGGTACGCCGTTTGGGGATTCAATTCCCGATCAGGACCCGGATGGAAATTCAGCAGAATACGTGCTGAATTTGAGATTCCCTGGCCAGTATTACGATTCAGAATCAGGGCTGCATTATAATTATTTCAGGACCTATGATCCGGGTACCGGGCGGTATATTGAAAGTGACCCGATTGGATTAAGGGGCGCGTTGAATACATTCGCCTACGTGGAAAGCGGCCCGATTAATTCGATTGACCCGTCCGGTTTGATCAAAATCTATGGAAGTTGGTGTGGCCCGAATTGGTCCGGGGGATTCAAAAAGTCATTTGATGAACTTGACACGGCTGAAAGATCTGTTGTTCTTCCACCGATTGATGTTTTGGATCAGTGCTGTCAAAGCCATGACCTATCCTATGCCATTTGCCGCACTCAATACCCTTGTGATGCGGAATCGAGACAGCGATGCTTCCAGAAAGCTGATAAAAAAATAAGCAGCTGTGCGTCAAATGCCGGCGGTGGGCAGTCACCTACAATTTGGCTTGGTGGTGATCCACAAAGTCGGATTGAAGCATTTTTTGGCGACCGTGTACCCCCTGCTGAAGACAATGCTGAAGGTTGTGAGTGTGAGTAATCCACCAACTACAAGAATCATCGGAGCAGCGCTCGCTGTACTGCATTCGCTCGCATTCCTGGCGTTTGTAGCCTATCTGCATCAGTCTCAGGATGGGCAGGCGATACTGCTCTGGGCAATCTGGGTACCGGTAGACTTTCCAGTGTCGCTAGCTGCCCTCGCGGGCTTTGAGTTGCTGCCGTCAGACGGGAGTCTCGGAAGCGCATTTAGGCGGGCATTACCCTATCTGGTTCATGGCTTGTTGGGTCCGATTTGGTGGTATTTTCTTCCGTTTTTAATGAAGGCTGCTTATGACAGGGTTGCTGCTTGTGTGCTCTCAAGGAACGATCGCTAGAAATTCGCTATGAGCCACTCTCATCGATTGACAGAAATCATGATTGTTTCTCGCGATATCGGCTCAATTCCGCTTCGCCTTCTTCGCTCCAGGCTTGAACTTACAAGCAATCGATTATGGGCTCAATCTAAAGCATCATCACAAAAAGACTTGATGTAACGGATAAGCTCACCATCGTATCCTGCGCGCTCGTAGACCTTTCGGGCTCGCTGGTTCAGGGCAAACACGTGCAGAGTCATTGACAGAGCACCCCGCTGCCGGGCCTCCTCTTCTGCGGCAGCAAGCAATGATCCACCCACGCCCTGACCTTCTGCGTTATCCGCAACCACCAGCGCCTCGAGATGCGCGCTCGGCGCATGACTCAACAACTCGGGTTTCAGGGTTACCATTACCACCCCCAGCACTCTATCCTCTTCGTCTTTCGCGACGAGGACAAAACAATCATCCCTGTTACCCGCCGCCCAGTCGGTCAACATCCTGGCATCGTCGGCCCAAAGATGTTTTGGATTGCGGTTATCCGGCAGATCAAACGATGCAAGCCGTGGAAATAGTTCCAGCATGGTTTCACAGTCAGTCGCTTTCGCTTGAGGATTCTCAAAAAATTACCCCGCTTACGCCTGAGGGTGAAATGGTGGGCCCTGCTGGACTCGAACCAGCGACCTATCGATTATGAGTCGACTGCTCTAACCAGCTGAGCTAAGGGCCCTTTATTTGATCAATTGAATGCTTTTGAAAGCGGAGGGTATTTTACCTGAGGATGAGATCAAGGTATATCTGAAGGTGCAAGGCAAAATAAAGCAAATAAGGGGGGTCGGATACTTTTAAGCAAAAAATGTATCCGGCCCCTTTATTTTCAGCCCCCTTTTTTCAGACCGGCCACAACCAGGCGAATGTGCCCGCAACCAAAAAACCATAAATCAACGCATCAAGTAAGTATTTCGCGGTTGTGGACCAAGGGTGTCCGTACCAAATGCTCATCGGTATACTGGCCCAGCCAAAAGCCAGAAAGCCGACTGTAGAGACAAAACGAAATACGACCATATACTCTGCACCCGCTGTGAGCACTTGTGTGGCGCAGTACGCAATCAATATGCAGCCAAGCAGGAAAAAACTGATCTGTTGAGACATCAGTTTGGCCATGTTCGGCAGGCCGTTTGGAAACACAGTAAGTATGGCGACAGGTCCTCTATTGAATTTTTCCTGGACCTCCGGCTTGTTCATTTCAGACATTTCAGCGCAGTATGGAAGAGTATGAATTCCAAGTTTTGGTGAACCGTTTCTAACGGCTGCCATTACTTCTTCCTCATTCGATACCGGCTGATAATCAGAGTTGTGATATTTTGCCACCACGTGAATGAGGGCGCTTGCGATCCATGCCAGAAACGTACCGAGGACGATTGGCATCCATAGTTGTAGAAGCGAAATTGTCACTTGATTCTCCCGTTTGCTGTTGCTTGATTGTATGTCATTTCTAACAAGCTGCTCCTTGCAAGCCTTTACGGCAGCAAGGGAAATTTTGAAAAATCAGACTGTGAAACCAGAAAAGGCGCCAATCAGGCGCCTTTCTGATCGCGGCTGAAGCCGCTCCTATGTCCCGCTATTCCAAATCGAGAAAGCTGCGGAGCTGCTCCGAGCGGGTCGGGTGACGCAGTTTTCTCAGCGCCTTGGCTTCGATCTGGCGGATACGCTCTCGAGTTACGTCGAACTGCTTGCCAACTTCTTCCAGCGTGTGATCGGTATTCATATCGATACCAAAACGCATGCGCAGCACCTTGGCTTCGCGTGGCGTCAGACCGGCGAGCACACCCTGCACGGTGCCGGTCAGACCGGAACCGGTAGCTGAATCGACTGGTGAGGAGATGTTCGCGTCCTCGATAAAGTCACCCAGGTGTGAATCCTCATCATCTCCGATGGGCGTTTCCATCGAGATGGGCTCCTTGGCAATTTTGAGTACTTTGCGGACCTTGTCTTCGGGCATTTCCATCCGTTCTGCCAGTTCTTCCGGCACGGGTTCACGGCCCATTTCCTGCAGCATCTGGCGCGAAATCCGGTTCAGTTTGTTGATCGTTTCGATCATGTGCACCGGGATGCGGATGGTACGGGCCTGGTCGGCGATTGAACGCGTAATGGCTTGCCGTATCCACCAGGTCGCGTAAGTCGAGAATTTGTAGCCCCGACGGTATTCAAACTTGTCGACGGCCTTCATCAGGCCGATGTTGCCCTCCTGGATCAGGTCCAGGAATTGCAGGCCGCGGTTGGTGTATTTCTTCGCGATTGAAATCACCAGGCGCAGGTTGGCCTCGACCATTTCTTTCTTGGCGCGGCGCGCCTTGGCTTCGCCAATGGACATGGTGCGGTTGATGTCTTTCAAGCTCGCGATGGTGAGCCGGGCTTCCGCCTCCAGACGACCCAGTTTTACCTGAACAGCACGTATTTCCGATGCATATTCCTTGAGTGCGGGCACCCACTTCTGGGTGCCTTTCAGGATCGGGGTCAGCCATTTTGGATTGGCCTCGTTCTCGATGAAAGACTTCAGAAATATCGACTTTGGCATCTTGGCCTGCACCACGGCCATTTGCAGGATCATGCGCTCGAGGTCCCGGGTCTGTGACACCACGTAACGCAGGCGGTCAACCAGGTGATCAACCATCTTCGCGGGATACTTGATGCGCAGGAAAATGTAAGCCATGTCATCGCACACACTCTCAGCCTTGGGATGTCCGGGGCCGTGCTTGTCCAGCATTGCGAGGAATTTCTTGTACAGAACAGCCATTTCCTCGAACTTGGCATCGACTTCCTCCGGATCTGGTCCGGTGGGGCCTTGATCCTCTTCTTCCTCTTCCTCTTCCTCGGCCTTGTCGTTCGCGTCGTCCCCATTCTCTGCAGCCTTCACCTTTGCCGGCTTCGGCGGCTTGGGAATTTCCTGTTTGGCCAACTCCACAGGATCGATAAAATCAATCATCAATTCGGTCAGACGCTGCCTGCCGTCCTTGTAATTGGCATACTGGACCAACAATGTGGCATAGGTGCCGGGGAAGCGGGAAAGTGCGTGATGAACCTGCAGAAGGCCGTCTTCAATGCGCTTGGCAATGGCAATTTCGCCTTCACGGGTGAGCAGTTCAACCGTTCCCATTTCGCGCATGTACATGCGCACGGGGTCGGTAGTGCGGCCAATTTCGGTTTCCACCGCTGCCAGGGCTGCCGCCGCTTCTTCGGCAGCGGTATCATCTTCGCTGGCCGTGGTGGCAGCATCATTCAGGATCAAGGTATCGGCATCCGGCGCCACTTCGTGCACCGAAATCCCCATATCATTGATCATATTGATGATATCTTCGATCTGCTCCGGATCGACGATTTCATCCGGCAGATGATCGTTCACCTGGGCATATGTGAGGAAGCCCTGCTCCTTACCTTTGGTAATGAGCTCTTTTAACTGTGATTGCTGATTCTCGTTCATAAATTCTTTTTAGCGCCAACTAAGCATAGTTCAAGACCATCGACACGGCGAAAACGTTACTATCACGTTTCGTTTGTCCGCCCCCTATTCCGGATCTTCGCCTTGCAAAGTTCCGATTAATTCCTGCCGCCGCTGCTGCAGCAACAGCAATTCCTTTTTTTCTTCCGAACCCAGATCGACGATTTTTGGCATCCGCGTAATCTGGGCCTCCGTCCACTGAAGCTCCAGGCCGGTCACAGCATCCGTAAACTCCTGCGCCAGTCGCGACTCCTCTCCCGGCAATTGCCAGGTCGCCAACGTATTCAGGTGTGATTGGGCAAGATGATCGCGCCAAAGTTCCAGTAGCTGAGCGGTTGTCATATTGGGGCTTTTGGCGCAGAAGTCAACAAGTTCGCGGTAGATTTCAAAGCCAGCGAGGTCGCAGCCTTCGAATGCGTCCATCGCCTGGGCTTTGGCGGCCAGTGAGGGGTTTTGCACCAGATGCGCCAGGGCCATTCTCATGGGTGTTCTCTGCTGCGTTGGTTTACCCACAATTTTTGCCCGGGCGCCCGGCATGGAGTGGCTTCTTCCCCGCTCTCCAATGCGGTGCTGCGCCAGGGACTCCAGGCGGCTGAACATCATGTCGCTAAACACTCCGCCGGGGATCGTACCCATCAGGGGTCTCGCCAATTCCACCAACCTGGCCCTGCCATCGATAGACTGCATATCCACGACCTGAATGAAATGATCGAAAAAGAACTCGGATAGAGCCTGAGCCTGATCCAACTGCGCAGAAAACGATTCAGCGCCGAGTTTTCGAACCATGCTGTCAGGATCCTCGCCCTCGGGTAGAAATAGAAATCGGGCCTGCCTGCCTTCCCGTAGACGTGGCAGAGTCGCTTCCAGTGCCCGCCAGGCGGCTTTTCTTCCCGCAGAGTCACCGTCGAAGCAGTAAATAACTTCATCAGCAGCTCGAAACAATAACTCAGCCTGGTCTCCAGTGGTTGCAGTACCGAGGGTCGCCACGCAATTTTCAAAACCGAATTGAGCCAGTGCCACCACATCCATGTAGCCCTCAACCACCAGAATCCGATCCAATTTTGCCTGGCTTTTTCTCGCCAGGTAAAGCCCGTACAATTCCCGGCCCTTGTGAAACAACTCGGTTTCTGGCGAATTGAGATACTTCGGCCCATCTTCATCAAGCGCCCTGCCACCGAAACCGATCACCCGGCCGCGCCGGTCGTGGATCGGGAACATGATGCGATGCCGAAACTTATCGTATTCTCCGCTTTTTCCCTGGCTCAGCATGCCCGCTCGCTTTAAACGGCCCGCGCGTTTTTCATCCGTGCCAAGGCGGGTGATGAGTTTGTCCCATCCCGCCGGCGCAAATCCAATGCCAAAGGTTTTTGCGACTTCGCCAGATAACCCGCGCTTTTTCAGGTATGCAATGGCTTCCGGGCTGTTCTTCAATTGCTCCTGGTAATAAACTGCGGCCAACTCCAGTATTTCATAAAGGCCGGCCGATGGACGGGCCTTGCGGCTTGCTTCCCGCGGAACCTCCAGGCCAACATGGTGTGCCAGGTCTTCAACCGCATCCACAAATTCAAGCCCTTCGAAATTCATCATGAAACCGATGGCAGAGCCGTGGGCGCCACAACCAAAGCAATGATAGAACTGCTTTTGCGGACTGACCGTGAACGATGGGGTTTTTTCGTCGTGGAACGGGCAGCAAGCCTGAAATTCACGGCCGGCACGCTTGAGGGGAACTCGCCTTTCAACGATTTCCACGATATCGATACGACCGAGGAGTTCCTCGATGAAGGAGTCCGGGATCAGGCCCGACATTCTAGTGTGGTGTGACGAGTAACGTTTTGACGGTCTGGCTGACAGTTTTCATGTCTGCTCTCCCCTGGACTTGGCCTCGCAATGCGTTCATTACCGACCCCATGTCCCGGATACTGCTGGCGCCAACTTCGGCCATCGCTGATTGGATCAGAGAGGCCAGTTCGTCCTCACCTAAAGGTTCGGGCAGGTAGGCCTGAATAAGGCCCAACTCGAAGCGTTCCGGTGCGACCAGATCTTCCCGGCCGGCCTTTTCATACTGCTCGATGGACTCGCGGCGTTGCTTCGCCATTTTGTCGAGAACGGCCAGCACTTGCTCATCGCTGAGATCAATACGTTCATCGACCTCTTTCTGCTTGATGGCCGCCGTTACCAGGCGCAGCGCAGCCAGTTGCTCGCGCTCGTGCGCGCGCATGGCTGATTTTACATCTTCCAGAATACGGGTCTTCAGTGACATTCAGTACAGGCGGGTGCGACGAACGACTTCCCTGGACAGGCGGCGCATATTGCGTTTCACGGCTGCTGCCGCCTTACGTTTGCGTTCCTGGGTGGGCTTTTCATAGTACTCACGACGGCGCGTTTCAGCCAGCACACCGGCTTTCTCGCAGGAGCGCTTGAAACGGCGCAGCGCGTACTCAAAAGGTTCATTATCGCGAACTTTTACACTCGGCATTAATCTTCACTCTTCCTTTCATTGCCAAATTTGGCGTTGATTCAACTCAGCCGCTTATTTTACCAAGGGTTAGCATGATGACGCAAAGGTTTGTGTGTATTTCTTTATCAGGCGTAGGCGACAACGCCGCCCCGGCGAGGATCCCCGGCTCCATCGAAGATACCGCCGTGTTTCACACACACGGTGTGCACACCGCCAAAAAACAGGTTTTTCTCCGGCCACAGGTGTGTGCGGGGCGCCGCCGACTGCAAGGCGGACAGTGCGGCATTCGCGAACCCGGGTTCAATACTCAGCATGTCCCCCTCCAGGTGAATCCTGGGAGCCGAGACGGCCTCATCGGCTGTCATACCGAAATCCAGGAGGTTGACCAGCACCTGGGTGACGGCGCTGCGAATACGATTGGATCCTCCGGATCCCAGGGCGAAACGGGTCCCGTCCGGTAACTCAGCAACGGCCGGCGACATCATGGAGGCGAGCCTGCTGTCTGTTTTCCATTGATTGAACCCACCCGGGTTCAGGTCTTCTTCGCCCAGCATGTTATTCATCATGACACCGGTTCCAGGTAGCACGTATGAGCAGCCCTCGCCATTGGACGCAGTTAAGCTGGCGATGTTGCCTTCCGCGTCAGCCACACTGATATGGGTCGTACCCCTGCTGAATAGCGAATGCAACTCAAGGCCCTGCTGCCACCGGCGAATCGTCTCCTTACCTAGCAGCGTTTCCATTTTAGTAATTTCGAGACCAGCCTCCATCGAGTATTCGTGTCGCGCTACGCTGGCGGCCCGCATGCCGCGAAGCAGGTTGAGGACATGGCCCGTGTTTCCCCAATTGTCCTGTTCGGATTGCCAGTCGCCCATTACACCGAGCGCAAAGGCTACCAGGCTGCCACCCGGGGAAGGCGGCGGGTTAATGGCGCAGCGGGCGCCACGGTGGCTGAAAACCACGGGTTCCCGCCGTACCACCCGGTATTTTGACAGGTCCTCAAGGGTGATATGTCCGCCCCTGTCACGACAGTCATTTACCAGTTGGGCGGCCAGTTCACCTTGGTAAAACAGTTCAGGTCCCTCAGATATCAATGCTTCAAGAAAACTTGCCGCGTCCGGGTTACATAGCAATTCACCCTCGCTGATCAGTCGTCCCGGAACGACGGGTGATTCATACAGAGCGAAGGCCTCTGCCGTGGCCTCCATGATGGGGCGCAAAATCCGGATGATGTACTGGTGGAACGAATCGACTGCAACACCGGAACGGGCAAGTTCGACGGCAGGAGAGATAATCTCGTCGACAGGCATCCGCCCCAGTTCGCTGTGCGCGTCGAAAATTCCAGCCACCACACCCGGAATCGCGATCGAGCCCATTCCAATGTGAAATTCCTGCTCGGCGGTTCCAAAGTCCGCAATGATCGGGTAGAAATCGAGTTCGCGGTCCGGGCGGCGGCGTTTGGGTGTCTGGCAAAAAAAGTCGTACACCCTTGGCTTGTCTCCATCTGGAAGCGCTAACAGGAACCCTCCACCGCCCAGGCTGACCAGCAACGGCTCCGCAATTGATGCGGTACACAGAGCTCCCAGCGCTGCATCGAACGCATTGCCGCCAGCCTTCAGAATTTCTACCGCTGTTTGCGATACTTCCGCACTACCGGAAGCCGCCACACCCAAACCTTTTCTCAAAATTTCGCCTTAATAAAAGGAGCCGGAGAAGATAACACAAGCACATCATGCCGCAACCGACATGAACTGAAAACCAAAAAGCCATTGCAGTACGCGCGCCGGGCACATATAAAGGAACTATGCGCATACTGGGTATTGAAACTTCCTGCGATGAAACCGGGGTTGCCATCTACGATGGAAAGCTCGGTCTGATGGCACACACACTGTACTCACAGGCCCATATTCATGCCGAGTATGGCGGAGTGGTGCCCGAAATCGCGTCCCGGGACCACGTCAGGAAACTGCTTCCCCTGATCGATGCTTGCCTCGAACAGGCCAACAGCACCCGCAAGGATATCGATGGCCTGGCCTATACCGCCGGGCCCGGCCTGATTGGCGCGCTGTTGGTGGGTGCCTCGGCCGGGCGGGCGATTGCACAGGCGCTGGGGGTACCCGCCGTTGCGGTCCACCACATGGAAGGGCATTTACTGGCCCCCTTGCTGGAACCGGACCCACCGGAATTTCCTTTTGTCGCCTTGCTGGTCTCCGGTGGACATTCAATGCTGGTCGAGGTGCGCCGAATCGGTCAATACCGCGTCCTGGGAGAAACCCGGGATGATGCCGCAGGCGAAGCATTCGACAAAACAGCAAAACTGCTCGGCCTTGGATACCCCGGAGGGCCGGCACTTGAAAAGGCAGCTGAATCCGGCAACCCCGATAAATACCGCTTTCCCCGTCCGATGACTGACCGGCCTGGCCTGGAGTTCAGTTTCAGCGGTTTAAAAACCCACACACGCAAGTTGTGGCAAATGCATTCTGTAGAAGAAAATGCCCGCGCCGACATCGCCGCTGGATTCCAGCAGGCGGTGGTGGACACGATGGTCATCAAGTGCCGTCGGGCAATGAAGCAAACCCGCTGCAGCCAGTTGGTTATTGCAGGTGGTGTCGGGGCCAACCTTCAACTCCGCCAGGCCCTGTCAATTGCTGGCAAGAAATATGGCTGGGGTGTTTCCTATCCACGTATCGAATTTTGTACCGACAATGGCGCAATGATCGCTCACGCGGGGTACTATCGCTTACTGGCGGGTGAATCCGAACCCCAAATCATTCGGGCCCGCCCACGTTGGCCCCTGGATGAACTCATGACAGAAACTGCATCGTGGTAACGGGAAAATTGCATGGATCGAGTATTTATTGAGAACCTGACAGTCGAAACCGTGATCGGTATCTTTGAATGGGAACGGGAAATCAGGCAGGCCGTAAGTCTCGACCTGGAAATGGAATTTGACATCCGGAAGGCGGCGGCTTCCGATTCGATCGAGGATACGCTCGATTACAAGGCGGTATCCAAACGACTGATCCATTTTATCGAACAGAGTGAATTCCAGCTGGTCGAATCCCTGGCGGAAAAATGCGCCGCCATTGTTCTGGAAGAATTCCCGGTTGGCTGGCTGAAGCTGAAATTGAGCAAACCCGGAGCCGTTCGCGGATCCAGTGCCGTCGGCGTCATCATTGAACGAAACCGATGAGCGTCGCATTTCTCGGATTGGGCAGTAACGTCGATGCGAGGAACAACATTTCCTCAGGTATTGGCGCCCTGCGTGAAAGATTTGGCGATGTCGTGTTGTCCCCCATTTACCAAACAGCTGCGTTTGGCTTCGAAGGGCATGATTTCATCAACCTGGCCGCACGGATCGAGACTGAAATGAAACCGCTGGAACTCAAAAAATTCCTGAACGGACTGGAGGATCAGCACGACCGTGACCGTGATGCTCCAAAATATTCCGACCGGACGCTGGATATTGACATCCTTCTTTACGACGACCTCTACCTGCTAAGCCCGGCATTGAACATCCCGCGGGGTGAAATTCTGACTGCTGCCCACGTTCTCAAACCTCTTGCCGACCTGGCGCCGGAACTGATTCACCCAGCCTGCCGGATGACCATTTCGGATCTTTGGAAAGGGTTTTCGAAGCAGGAAATCAACCTGGTGCTGATCGTATTGTAGGAGCGGATTCATCCGCGATCCCGCCGTTATGCGACGGGAGGCATGCCATTAATCGCGGATGAATCCGCTCCTACATCAGATATTCAGTGAGCGCCCGCCATCCACTGACAGTATCTGGCCGGTTACATAAGGCGCATCCAGGGCGAGATAGGCAACTGCGGAAGCAATATCCAATGGATCCCCAAGCCGGCCCAGTGCAGTACGCTTCAGAACCGATTGTTTTGCTCTCGCCTGCGGTTCGTTTTCGGGCCAGAGTATCGCACCGGGAGCAACGCCGTTCACCCGTATTGACGGACCCAGTTCTTTGGCCAGGGCCCTGGTCATCATTGCCATTCCGGCCTTTGAAATGCAATAAACCGCATGCCCTCGCATTGGCCGCTCGGCGTAGACGTCGAGAATGTTGATGATCGAACCACCTGCCGTTCGCAATTCATCGATTAGAGCCTGCACCAGAAAGTAAGGCCCGCGCAGATTACTGTTCATCAGATCATCCCATTGCCAGGCTAAGGTCCCCCCAATTTGTGTCGGGTAGAAGCGCGATGCGTTATTGACCAGGATATCCAGCTTCCCAAAATGAACCCTGGTTTGTTCCGCCAGCACGTCGAGTCCCGATGGTGAGGACAGGTCAGCCTGTGCAAGCGAAACGCTGTTTCCACGCTCTTGGTTGAGTTGATCCGCAAGGCGCTCAGCCGATTCGCGGCTGGAATTGTAATGAAGCAGCACGTCACAGCCCCTGCTGTGCAGGGTTTTGCATATTGCTGCGCCAATCCGCGCCGCGGCTCCCGTTACCAGGGCTGTTTTTCTACTGGACATGCAATTTCACTCAAACAGACTTGCCGGTGTGGTACAACACTGGCTATGTCCCGCAACATCCTGCCCGAACCCCCCGAAGAGCTCAAGCAATTGAGTGATTCTCTCTCCAGCCTCATCCGGGAGGAGCTTGAGATCGATGGGTTGATCCCCTTTTCCCGATACATGGAAATGGCACTCTATCAACCGGGGCTGGGTTATTACTCTGCGGGCCTGCACAAACTGGGGAAATCGGGCGACTTCATCACCGCGCCTGAACTTGGCTCGCTGTTCGCGGCCTGTCTCGCCCGCCAGGTCACCGAACTGGCGGACACGCTGGGAGATTATGACATTCTGGAAGCAGGCGCCGGAAGCGGGCAGTTGGCGGCTGACCTGTTGAAAGAACTGGCCCCGGAAAATCTACCAAACCGGTACTTGATACTGGAGCGGAGCGCCGATCTGCGCCAGGTGCAATTCATGCGTATCAAGGAAGAAGTGCCCGGGCTTGCGGAACGGGTCGAATGGCTGGACCAGCCGCCCAAAACAGCCTGGCAGGGAGTTTTAATCGCTAACGAAGTGCTTGACGCACTCGCCGTGGAACGTTTCCGAATAGGCAAAAATGGCGTGGAACAATTGTGCGTGCGACAGCAAAATGAGCATTTCGCATGGACCTGCCGCAAGGCCCCTGTAAAACTCCAGCGGGCAGTGGAACACGTCATGACCGGGCTCGATACCGAATTACAGCCGGGCTACCGATCAGAAATCAACTTGCATGTCGCAGACTGGGTGAACGCCGTGACTGCTGAAATGAAGCGTGGCCTGGCGCTGTTCATCGATTATGGATATCCACGGGGCGAGTTTTACCTGCCAGAGCGTTCAGATGGCACCCTGATGTGTCACTACCGCCACCGTGCACACGGCAACGTATTTTTCTGGCCCGGGCTGCAGGATATCACCGCATGGGTGGATTTCACCGCTCTGGCCGAAGCAGCCGATAGCTGCGATCTGGAGGTAGAAGGCTACGCCAGCCAGACCATGTTCCTGCTGGGTTGTGGCCTGGACCGGATCCTCGCCGGTAACAGTGAGAATAGTGAAGACGGCGGCATGGCGCTCAGCACCCAGGCCAGACAGCTGACCCTGCCAGGCATGATGGGTGAGAAATTCCAGGTGATGGGCCTGGGACGGGGGCTGGACCGGCCGCTGCGCGGTTTCAGTCTGCAGGATCTGCGACCCCGGCTATAGCTTCGATCCTGGCATTCCTGAGGCTTTCTCCGATCTGAACACCATCCAGGCCTTCGGTGTCAATGTCCCTTGCCCGGATGGCCAAAGCCGCCCTCAGCGCCCGCCGCAAGCGATCGCCTTGCAAATACCGGCGATCCTCCAATCCCTTTCTGCCCCGGAAATCGGCCTCGCAGGCACCGACAAAATCCTGCACCCGTTCGGGGCGCCTCAACAGGTCCGCGTCCTCGAGCAGTTTCATCGCCGTCGACGGCCGCGCTTCGATCAGGCGGTGACAGCGCAAGTGCAATTGGCACACCTTGAGCGCAAGGTCGCGAAATTTGCCGGGAACACGAAGTCTGTCACAGACATCGCTGACCAAAGGCAAGCCGCTTTGCTCGTGGCCGACGTGGGAAGGCAAACGGGAATGTGGTGTCAGCCCCTTACCCAGATCATGCAGAAGCAGTGCAAATACAACTTGCGGCGAACCACCCATCCGTGCAGCCAGGTTCATCGTCATCAATACGTGGACGCCAGTGTCGATTTCAGGGTGATATTCTTCAGGTTGAGGTACCCCAAAAAGCCGATCGACTTCTGGGAGCAGCACAGCTAAAGCTCCGCTCTCTCTCAACACCCTGATGAAAACATCGGGTTGACTGGAAGAGAGTGCTTCCGCCACTTCAGCCCAGACCCGTTCCGGTACGAGGTGTTCCAGTTCACCGGATCCTGCCATCCCCCGCATCAACTCCATGGTCGTCTCATGCACCCGGAACCCCAGGTGCGCAAATCGGGCCGCAAACCTCGCTACGCGCAATACCCGTAGCGGGTCCTCGCCAAAGGCGGGAGACACATGGCGTAAAACACGCTGTTCGAGATCAAGCTGCCCGCCGAAGGGGTCAATCAGGCAGCCGTCCTCATCCCTTGCCATGGCATTGACTGTCAAATCGCGACGCAGCAGGTCTTCCTCAAGTGAAACGCCTGGGTGAAAATCCACGGCAAAGCCATGGTAGCCGTGGCCCTGTTTCCGCTCGGTGCGTGCCAGGGCGTATTCCTCAGCCGTATCCGGGTGAAGAAAAACAGGAAATGAAGCGCCAACCTGGCGGAAATTCTGCGCCAGCAATTCATCCGGAGTGCTGCCAACCACAACCCAGTCTTTTTCCTTGTACGGCACGCCCAGAAGTTCATCGCGGACAGCCCCGCCAACGAGGTACACGGCGCTGCTCATTTCAGCGGCCCGCCCGCTTCCGGAATTCGTCCAGGCGACGTTGGTGCGGCGTGCCTGACAGATAGCCCAGTACGATACTTTCCAGCGAGCGCGGCCGGATTCCGAAGCCCCAGAGGCTGTTTTCAACGCTGGTATTGTTGATTTGCAGTGAAAGGTAATTATCGCTGGAAAAAGGTTTGCCCGGCACAAAGTTCATCAACTGCCCCTGCAGTCGTGACAGACCATCGGGAAGACCGATGACCTTACGTTTCAGCCCCATTGCAGTTGCAGTGAATTCAACCAGTTCACGCAGTGTAAATTCTTCGGGGCCTACCATCACCAGGGTTTGTCCGAAAGTTGCAGGATCTTCCAGCGCCAGGACCATGGCTGCAGACACGTCGCCAACCCAAACCGGTTGTAATTTCGCCTCCGGACAGGCCAGCGGCAAAATGGGCGCCAGTTTCAACAAGCCGGCGAACCGGTTAATAAATGAATCGCCGTCACCAAAAATCACAGAGGGTTGCACGATCGTGCTATCGAGATCATTCGCGGCCCGTATCAGTTCTTCCGCACGGCCCTTGCTGGCCAGGTAGTGGCTGCTTCCTTTCCCTGCATTCAAGGCACTGACCTGAACCAGGCGGCGCAGGCCGCTCGCCCGACAGGCCTTAACAATTGTTTCCACCAACTCCACGTGGACCCTGTTGAACCCCTTACCTTTGCGTCCGGACTCATTGAGTATGCCCACCATGTTGATGACGGCACCTGCTTGCTCAAAATGCATCTTCAGTTGCTCATCGTCATAGATATCAGCCTGGCGGACTTCCACGCGGGGAACGACAGTCAATTCGCGACAATCCAATGCGTGGCGGCTAAGCACCACGCAGTTGTGACCGGCTGCCGAAAGCTCCGGTAACAAATTGTGCCCGACGAAGCCGGTTGCACCCAGCAACACGATTCGCATAATCAACTCCTTGCCTGTGTGCCGCTTATCCGGAGGTCCGGCAAACGACTTCGGCTGTTTCCCTGTCTTGCATGGTACCGCTGACCGCGCCGGAATCAAATTCAGGCATTCGGGAAGATATCCTTGATACCGGCATTTTCATCCGCCAGTCGTAAAGGGTAGAAAACGCCAGGACTCTTGGAATGTAATCCCTGGTTTCGTAGTAAGGAAGTGTCTCCACCCAAATGGCAGGATCATTGGTCTGGCGTTTTTCCATCCAGCGATCTACCGAGTGCGGACCCGCATTGTAGGCTGCCGATACCAACACCAGGTTATCCCCAAACCGGTCAAGCAGATCACGCAGGTAAGCCGTTCCGAATTCTATATTGTCCTTCGCCTGCATCAACTGCTGGTGCCCGGTGTAATTTGAATGAATGCTGTTTCGCCAACTGTTTGGCAGTATCGGGCATCACCTGCATCAAGCCCCGGGCGCCAGCCGATGAAAGTGCATCCTCGGCCATTGCACTTTCCGAACGCATCAGTCCCATGACCCAGGCAGGATCCAGGTTACGGTTCCTGGCCTGTGTGTTTACCAGCGTTGCGAATTCGAGCGGAAACCGCCACTCGTACCAGCGCAGGTCGCCGCTGTTACCCAATGCAAAAATCGCCATGTCAGGCCAGTTTTCCTGGTGAGCCAATGCCGCAGCTACACGCAGGCCTACTCTGTCCAGGCTTTTTGTCGAGATTCTCCATTCACTTCGTGACCAGTTTGGAATGCCGGCTTTCCTGAGTTCAAGCGCCCTGCTAAAACCCGGCTGGGCTCTGAGAGCATCAATTTGCGCTGGCGCGACATTTGGCTCCTGCGGACAAATTGTGTAGGGAAGCCCCAATCGGTCAGCCGACAAGAAGCCGTAGTAGTTGGCTTCAAGCGCCAATTTATCCAACAGCGCACCCGCCAATTCAGTCTCACCGCTCTCAAAATGCGCACGGGCGTCCCAATACCGCCAGCGGGAATCATCTTTCTGCTCTGGCGGCATACTGAAAATAGTGTGGATCACTGCTCCCCAGTTTTCTTTTGAAAGATCGTATCGGGCCCACCATTCCAGCAGTTTTCCATCTCGATAAACTGCTGGAACACCCTCCATCCTCCCGACTGTCCCATCCGCTCCTTCCACCGCTGACCACAGGGCAATCTCTCTGAGAATTCCGCCGCGCTCGTCAGCCGTCCAGTTGAATTGGCCCTCGATTGCCTCGAAAATCTGCCAGGCTTTGTCTGAATCACTGCGAGCGAGACGCCGCAGGCCGTAACTCGTAATATCACGGCTTTTTTCCAGGTCGGGCCATTTCGAGGCCTGTTTGAGCTGCCGGTAACCACTGCGGTCCTGTTGGTACCAGCGGTCAGCCCAAATCCTGTCTTCCTCCCCAAGAAAACGGGCCAGGTACAATGTGAGTCTTGGCTGCCGCGCGTCCATCGCCCTGCGGATGCGCTCCCAGGCCAGACCATAGGTTATCCCACCTTCCTTTTTCAGCCAGCTGAATACCGGGTCACAAGCATCGGGTTGAGACTTGCCGACCGTCCAGAGCGACTGCGCAACTGGCAACAGGCCATCCGTCTGTCCACGATTGATACGTGCCTGGGCGAGGTAGCATTGGATCTCGGTATCTGAGGAACCAGGCGCATGTTTGATCAGTGAGTCCCAACGGCTCTGCATCCCCAGGGTACGAAGCCAGGCCGTTTTCAGACCGGCGCTGAAGGCCCAGTCCTCGTGGACTTCCAGGAATGAGGACATTTCCTCGTCACCCACTCTTCCTCTGCGATACCTCAGGTCTTCATATTGAAGGTAGGGAAAAAGCAGGTAATCCTGCAGCCCGGGCATTAATTGCTCAAAATTCGCCCGATTTCCATGTCTCGCCGCGCGCCAGGCCAGGCTGAATTCTTCACGTTGAGACGCACCCGGATTTTCGGCAGAAGACAGGCTGGAGGAAGTCGTGGCAATGACTAGCAGAATCAGTCCTTTTTGAATGAACTGCAGGAATGTAAACTCGGGGACACAGCCGGAAATGCTATTGCGTCTAATTGTGGAAATTTGGAGGAGATTGGGAATCACATGTACCACAATAAGAAAATGGAACTCCGCCAGCAAGACCAATTGCGGCAGACAGAATCAAATGCTGCTTGAATTTGCATTAATCGGCGTCGTGGCTGGATACCTCGCCGGGTTCCTTGGAATCGGCGGCGGCTTCATCGTCGTGCCGGCACTCACCTACCTGTTTATTCAGGATCCGGTGACTGCTCCCTGGGCAATTCACATGGCGGTGGCGACTTCTCTGGGCACAATGCTCGTCACATCGCTCAGTTCGATTATCGCTCATCAAAGAAAAGGCGCAATACGCTGGCCGCTGGTGCGATCCCTGGCCATCGGCCTGGTACTTGGCGCCGTAATCGGCGCTGTGGTTGCTGATAAATTGCAAGGCGAGGTGCTGGTACGGGTGTTCGGCCTGTTCGCCTTCCTTGCCGGCCTCCAATTGCTTGTGAGTCAGCATCCAGAAGGAGAAAGATCCTTGCCTGGCCAGCCCGGTGCCAGTGTTGCCGGATTGGTTATCGGCGCCATCTCGAGCATGATCGGAATCGGTGGTGGTGCTCTGACCGGCCCATGGCAATTGTGGCACGGGGTTAAGGTACAGAACGCCATCGCCACGTCCGCAGCCTGCGGCTACCCTATAGCACTGGCAGGAACATTCACATTTGTCGTGCTGGGCCTGGGCGGAGATTTACCGGATGGGGCACTGGGTTACATACACCTGCCAGCCTTCATCGGAGTCGCCCTGACCGGTGCTGCTGCCGCACCCCTTGGCGCCGCCACGGTTCACCGTCTCCCGCCAGGACTGGTGAAAAAAATCTTCGGGCTGTTTTTACTGCTGATCGGCCTGCGAATGCTGGTAGGTATATAAGGAGTCTCGCTTCGCTCGACTTACCCAACCAGGGTCAGGCCAGGAGTATGCGAATGGCGGTTTGCCTGCAAGGCAAGAAGCCATATGCAAGCGACGGTTGGCCGTGGGTCGCCTGCGGCTCCAGGACTCCTGAAGCCTAACGGGTTCGACCTGTCTCCAGGCTGATCACAGGCCTGGTCGCTTCCTGCAGGCAGATTTCTGCCGGCAATTCGATTTCCAGGACGACGGGGCAGTGATCGGAATAGGCGACATCAATCACTTCTGCCGTCCCGGCCTGGAGTGTCTCGCTGATAAGTATGTGATCGATAGCACGTTGCGGTTGCCATGACGGATAAGTTGCCATCCCTCGGGTCGGCGCCTGTAGCGCCAGCGTGTCGCGTAATTCAAGGACGTGAGGCGTGTCGACCTGGGTATTGAAATCTCCCAGCACGATAAGGTGCCGGCTGCTGTCGAGTTCGCGGGCAAGAAAGTTGAGTTGTTGGGCACGCGCCCGTTTACCCAGGGCGAGGTGCACAACCGCGACATCCAGGCCGTCAAAACCGGAACCAAAACGCACCAGAAGGGTCCCGCGCCCCGGAATGATCCCGGGCAGGCGATGTTCTTCCACCGCGTCGGGTTCGTAGCGGCTCAGAAAGCCGTTGCCCGCATAGGCGAGGGTTCCAATTTTGCGGTTGGACTGATGACACCAGAACGGCATGCCCGCATGGTTGGCCAGGTAACGGGATTGGTTTACATAGCCTGATCTCAGGCTGCCCGAATCCACTTCCTGCAAAGCCACCATGTCATAGGGGGTCACGAGTTCCGCTATGGCGTCCAGGTTTTTAATCCGCTTGGCGTGCGGCAAAACCTGACGCCAGCTATGTGTGACGTAATGGTGGTAACGGGCGGTCGATGTGCCCGCCTGGATGTTGAAACTCAGTAGTCGAAGTTTCTGGCCCTGACGCTGCCCGAGGCCCCGGGTCGTTTCAGTCGGTTGTGGCACTGGTTTGCAGCGCAACCGGAGTTTCCAACTCAATCAGGTAGTCCACGATGGCGAACATCACGTCGTAACTGGATACCGCAGCACTGCCTGAAATGCGGTACTTGCCGTTTAGTACCATTGAAGGTGTTCCGCGAATACCGTAGGACTTGATCAGGGAGTCGTTCTTACGCAACATGCCGTCAACGGCGAATGAGCGGGAAGTCGAAAGGAACTTCTCTTTGTCCAGACCAAATTGGCTGTAAAACGTAGCCAGTTCATCCATGCTGCGAATGATCCGTTTTTCTTTCCAGATACGGTCCATCAGAGCGGAATGAGCTTCGTCCGAAACGCTCATCATTTGGGCGGTCACGTAACCGCGCGCATAGAGCATCCAGGACTCGCGGCCGAACCCAACCGGAATTCTACGGAACTCAACACTATCCGGTTTACGCTGCGTCCAGCTTTTGACATAAGGCTCGAAGGTATTGCAGTGGGTGCACAGATAACTGAAGGCCTCCTCGAGCATCATGGTGTCGCCACTCACGGCGGGAGCGCCCTCAATCAGAGTGTAATGCAGATCTTCCTGGTAGCGAACCGGTTTGTCGCCCTGCGCCTGTGCCACGTTGCTTAAAACCAGCATTAATGTAATGCACAACCCAAAAAGTCGAACTAAAGAAATTTTCATTGTTTGCTCCAGTGAAATCCGGTCTTTGTTTGTAGTCCTTACTGACCGTCATCCGCAAAATCAGTTCATTCCATGTCCAGGTAAAGCCCCTGAATGTAGCTGGCCACTGCCTCGATTTCATCGTCGCTGAGGGCAGCGGCTGAACCGTTCATGATTTGGCTCGGTTCATCGCTTTCGCCATAATTTTCACCGGCTCGAAACCCTTTCAGCATCTTGCTCGAGTACACCGAGTGCTGACCAGCAAGAGCCGGGTAGCCAGCAAGCGGATTACCTTCACCGGCCGGCCCGTGGCAAGACATGCAGGCCGGAACTCCGGACTTCGCATTGCCGGCACGATATATTCTTTCACCTAGCAGCACTTTTGACTCGTCGGCCACTCCGGCAGCGGCTTCCTGGGCTGAGTAATACGCGGATAGATCCTCTATGTCCTGATCGCCAAGCCCCGGGACAATCCCCACCATTTCCGGAACCTGTCGTGCACCGGACTTGATCAGTTTCACTTGCCGGGTCAGGTATTTCTCATGCTGGCCGGCCAGTTTGGGCCAGTTGGGAACGGCGCTGTTACCATCAACGCCGTGACAAGCTGCGCAGATGGCAGCTTTGCCCTGCCCGGCAGTGGCGTCTCCCTGAGCAAAGGCTTGCAAGCTGATGAGGGCCAGTGTACTGGCTACGACCCGGAGCAAAAAACTCATTTTGCGATCTCCTAGAATCTGTCTGAACTGTATTCAGGCTAGAATGGCCCGATATTATCGCGGTTTCAACAGCCGTGTTCCAGCTTAACCAGACAATCAAATGATATCTGAAGCCATAAAACACAACCCCTACCGGTCTGCAAGTTATGTGATCAACGCGCACAGGCTCAGGCAACTACCTCCTGACCGCGGCTTCGAAGTGGCTTTTGCGGGCCGCTCGAATGCCGGGAAATCGAGCGCCATCAACTTACTGACCGATCAGAAATCACTTGCCAGGACCAGCAAGACCCCGGGGCGCACACAGCAAATCGTTATTTTCGACATTGACAGTGAACGCCGCATTGCTGATCTTCCTGGCTATGGCTACGCCAAGGTTCCAGCCAAGCTGAAAGCGCATTGGCGCCAGGTCATGCAACAGTATTTCAACCAGAGACAGTCGCTTCGTGGGGTGGTGCTGGTGATGGATATCCGTCATCCCATGCGTGCCTTCGACGAACAGATGCTCGATTGGTGCTCAGCATCCGGGGTGCCTTGTCACGTTCTGTTGACAAAAGCGGACAAACTGAAACGTGGGCCTGCCCAGGCAACCCTGCTGCAGGTTCGCAGAGTACTTCCGCAGATTGCTACGTCCCAGGTTTTTTCCGCCAGCAAACGGAGCGGGCTTCCCGAGTTGATCGCATGCCTTAACCAGTGGTACCAGATCACCTCTACAGTTTAAAATCAGACTCCAGAGAAACAGGAATAATGAAATGACCTTTCCAACAACCCGCATGCGCCGCATGCGTGCGCATGATTTTTCCCGCAGACTGATGCGTGAAGTCCAACTGAGCTGTAATGACCTGATCTGGCCGGTATTTGTAATTGAAGGCGACAACGCGACCGAGCCGGTGATTTCCATGCCCGGCGTCGAGCGCATGACCATTGATCGCCTGCTGCCCGCCGCGGAGCGGTGCCTGGAGCTTGGAATCCCTGCAATTGCGCTGTTTCCCGTTGTCTCCACCGATTGTAAATCGGATGACGCCCGTGAAGCATGGAACCCGGAAGGGTTGGCACAAAGGGCTGTGACTGCATTGAAAAAGCGCTTTCCCGAACTGGGGGTGATCACCGATGTCGCTCTTGATCCGTTTACCTCGCATGGCCAGGACGGTCTGATCGACGACAGCGGCTACGTCGTAAATGACGAAACCGTTGATGTACTGGTCAAACAGGCCCTGTCACAGGTGGAAGCGGGCGCCGATATTGTCGCACCCTCCGACATGATGGACGGGCGTATTGCAGCCATCCGCCTGGCCTTTGAAACCGAGGGCTTCCCGAACAAGCAAATTCTGGCGTACTCCGCGAAATACGCTTCCAGCTTCTACGGCCCTTTCCGGGAAGCAGTCGGCTCCGCCGGAAACCTGGCGGGCGGCAATAAATATTCCTACCAGATGGACCCGGCCAACAGCAATGAAGCCCTGCGTGAAATCGAACTGGACCTGGAAGAAGGCGCCGACATGGTCATGGTCAAGCCGGGCTTGCCTTACCTCGACATCATCCGCCGGGTAAAGGAAAAATTTGAAGTACCGACCTTCGCCTACCAGGTTTCCGGAGAATACGCGATGCTGAAAGCCGCATCGCTGAACGGGTGGCTGGACGAGGAAGCTGTCGTACTCGAGGCCCTGACTTGCTTCAGGCGGGCCGGAGCGGATGGTATTTTGACTTACTTTGCAATCCAGGCGGCAGAGTGGCTTCGGGACTGTTGATGAAGCTTGCCGTTTTTGGCAATCCGGTCACCCATTCACTTTCTCCGCGAATTCATGAGTTGTTTGCTGATCAGTACGGGCTCCAGGTCGATTACCGGGCCATCCAGGCAACGCCGGAATCTTTTCCCAGGCTGGCGGCCGAACTGGCTGAAAATGGAGCTCGCGGTTGCAACATCACGGCTCCACTAAAACATGATGCCTGGAAGCTGGCCGGCCGACGCAGCGAGAGCGCCTCACGGGCGCGGGCTGTTAACACGCTGGTGTTCTTCAACCCAGGTGAGTGGTATGGGGACAGCACCGACGGCCTGGGACTGGTCAACGACTTGCAATCCATAACCGGTTTCCACTTGCGCGACGCCAGGCTATGCCTGATCGGCGCCGGTGGTGCCGCAGCCAGCGTGCTTGGCGCGTTGCTCCTCTCAAAACCGGAAACGATTGTCATTGTCAATCGAACCAGAGAACGTGCCGCAAAACTGGCGCAGGAACACTCTGATCTGGGCAGGGTCGATGTCTGCTCACCGGGTGAATTGGGCTCTGCGGCGCCATTCGATTTGGTCATTAACGCTACTTCGCTCGGACATGACGGCGAGGCGCCCGAACTGCCGCCTTCCCGGCTTACGCCAAACGGCCTCTGCTATGACATGAATTACGGAGAAGCCGCTGAACCACTCAAGCAGCTATGTCTGAAAAACGGCATCCAATATTCGGACGGACTCGGGATGCTGGTCAGACAGGCGGCGCTTTCTTTCAAACTCTGGACGGACCATGCGCCCGACCCAACCCGTGTGATCAGGGAGCTACGTGGAACCGCGGGGTAAGTCGCCGGACACATCACCATTTTCATCCAGTTCCGGGTATTCCAGACCGCGCTCACTACAGAAGCGGGCCACCGCGGGCTGCAACCACTCAAACCTCTGTGTTTCCAGAATTTTGCGGTCGAGGAGGCGACGCCCGAACAAGCCTGCTTCCTCGCGCTGTCTCATTGCCTCGAATAACACGATGGCGCAGGCAACCGATACGTTTAGCGACTGCGCCATGCCCTTCATCGGGATCATCACCTGCTGATCGGACAGAGCGAGGGCTGCTTCGCTGACTCCGAACAACTCGGTGCCCACCACCAGTGCGGTTGGAACCGTGTAGTCCAGTTCACGATAATCCGTGGCCTGATCAGACAGATGCGCGGCTACCAGTTGGAAGCCTCTCTCTTTCAGGTGACGACAGGCTGCAGCCAAATCATCGTGCGGATGAACACGCACCCACTTCTCAGCACCCTGGGATGTCTTCCAATGCACCGCCAGGCCCTCCTCGCCGGGAACGGCATGCAACTCGTTGATGCCCACCGCGTCGCATGTTCGTATGATCGCAGAGAAATTCCTCGGCTTGTACAAGTGCTCTGCAAGGACCGTCAGATCGGGCTGTCGCTGCGCCAGAACAGAGTCGATTTTTTGCCGGCGCTGATCCGTCATTGACCCATGTCAGCGTCAAGACTTGAGGAGTTGTGAAATGCAGTTTCTGACCGTGCTCCATGACTGAAGCAGTAACAGGGCGGGCATGACGAGGATCAGGCTCTTGAGCAGGAACACCAGGGGCAACCCTCCGGCTTCCCGGGAAGATTCCATTACAGCCCAGGAAGCGGACACGTAGTCCCATCCGACAAAAATCAGGAACAGGCTGAACGGAATGAGAAATAACAAGGTTCCGGCGAGGTTAACCCAGTTCTTGTAGCGACAGGTCTTATCGCGATAAAAAATATCCACCCGGACGTGGTCATCCGTCTGCAACGCCCATGCTACAGCCAGCATAAAAACCGTTGCGTGCAGGTAGGTGACACTTTCCTGTAATCCGATCCAACCCTGGTTAAAGCCGTAGCGTAATACGACAATTCCGAAAGTCAGGGCGACCATGACAAGCGTCAGCCAGGAGACGCTACGTCCAATCCGGTCCACCACGAAGTTAGCAATATCCCCGCCACTCCTGGAAATTTCGGTCTTGTCTACTCCCACTCCTTGATCTTCCAGTAAACAGGTTGCACGGGATTCATTGCTTTTTTGTCGACATCCAGCTCCAGCTTCCCATCGCCATCGGTGTCTATATAGTAGTAAGGAATACCACCATTCGGTGTTATTTTCACCATGTAGACCTGTCCATCGAAACGATACTCTTCAATCATCCGCTCTTCTTCCTGGCGGATAGTTACTGTTGGCTCAATCTGTTCGCCCCGGATCTTGGGGGGTATCGGCACGTCTTCAGCGTCTGCTGGTGGAATAGGAGGAGGTTTTTCCAGGTCTTCCTGTGCCAACACAGAAGGGGAGAGCAAAATCATTGTGGATATCGCGGCAAAAGCCGGCAAAAGCCTCCAGTTCTCGATTGACAGGTTTCTCATAGACTCGGCTTCCCTCTGAGTTAGACTCTCATAGTATCAGACCCATAAATTCAGATAAATATCCCAAAATAATCCATGAGCAAGAAACACATTTTATACCTCGTTGACGGTTCATCCTATCTCTACCGGGCCTTCCACGCGCTCCCACACCTGACCAACAGCCACGGCGAACCAACCGGTGCGCTGCTCGGTGTGGCCAACATGCTCAAGCGTCTGCTCAAAGAAGAAGATCCCGAATACATTGCCGTGGTCTTCGACGCCAAGGGACCGACATTCCGGCATGAACTTTACCCGCAATACAAAGCGAACCGCCCGCCGATGCCGGATGAATTGCGCCGGCAGGTGGAGCCCATCCTGGAATTCACTCGCTTGCTCGGTTTGCCCCTCCTGCAGGTGGACGGTGTTGAAGCCGATGATGTCATCGGAACGCTGGCACGTGCTGCCGAGGAAACCGGAATGAACTGTGTCATTTCCACCGGCGATAAAGACATGGCTCAGTTGGTCAGTGAGCACACGACATTGACCAATACCATGACGAATACGGATTTGGACCGCGCGGGTGTGAAGCTGAAATTCAACGTAACTCCGGAGCAGATCGTGGATTTTCTGGCGCTGACTGGAGACAAGTCAGACAACATTCCCGGCGTTGAAAAGTGCGGTCCAAAAACCGCCGCGAAATGGCTGGAAAAATGGGGCAACCTGGACGAGGTCATTTCCCACGCAGATGAGGTCGGAGGCAAAATCGGCGAATACCTGCGCTCTGCACTCGATCAGTTGCCCTTGTCGAGAGAACTGGCCACGATCCGCCTTGATCTCGAGCTGGATCAGCAACCGCAATTGCTGAAGCGCGAAGAAGCCGATACCCCTGCTCTGATCGAGAAGTTGAAACGACACGAGTTCAATAGCTGGCTACAGGAACTGGATGACGGCGGCGGCGAAATAGCCGTTGAAGTGGATTACCGGACTGTAACCACATTTGCAGAACTCGACTCCCTGATTGCAAGGCTTGAAAACGCTGATTTGGTAGCCTTGGACACAGAAACCACTAGCCTGGACTCGATGCAGGCCGAACTGGTCGGTTTAAGTTTCTGTATCGAGGCAGGCCAGGCCACATACATCCCGGTCGGGCACGACTACGCCGGTGCGCCGGAGCAACTGGACCGTGACAAAGTGCTTGCCAGGCTAAAGCCACTGCTGGAAGACCGCGAACTGCGGAAGGTGGGCCAACACATCAAGTACGATATGAACGTACTGTCGCTTTATGGCATCGATGTGCAGGGAGTGGTCTTCGACACCATGCTGGAATCCTACGTCTTCAATAGCACAGGCAGCCGCCATAACATGGATGCACTGGCGCTGAAATACCTTGGCCGCCAAACCACGCATTACGAAGACATCGCCGGCAAGGGTGCGAAGCAGATATCCTTCAGCCAGGTCAACATTGAAGACGCCAGCCACTACGCAGCTGAAGATGCTGACATCACTTTTGAGCTGCATCAGCATCTATGGCCCCGTTTGCAACAGACACAGTCGCTGACGCGTGTATTTGAAGACATTGAAGTGCCTTTGATACCCGTGCTTGCTCGCATGGAACAGCGAGGTGTCCTGATCGACGGAGACCTGCTCACTGAGCAGAGCAAAGAGATGTCTCATCAAATTCTCAAGCTCGAGAAAGAAGCATACGGTGCGGCCGGCCAGCCTTTTAACCTTGGCTCACCGAAACAATTGCAGCAGATTCTGTTTGAAAAGCTCGGCCTGCCGGTTATCCGAAAGACGCCTAAAGGCCAGCCCTCAACCGCGGAAGATGTACTGCAGGAGCTTTCCGTTGACTACGAACTCCCCAGCCTGATCCTCGAGTACCGTTCTCTTTCCAAGCTGAAGTCCACCTACACCGATAAGCTTCCTCTTCAAATCAACCCCCGGACCGGCCGGGTACATACCTCCTATCACCAGGCGGTGGCAGCCACCGGACGCCTTTCATCATCAGATCCCAATTTGCAGAACATTCCGGTCCGAACCCCGCAGGGCAGGCGCATCCGCGAAGCGTTCGTTGCGCCGGAAGGGTGCCTGATCATGGCGTGCGATTATTCGCAAATCGAATTGCGTATCATGGCTCACCTGTCCGGTGACAAGAACCTTCTTAAGGCCTTCCACGACAACATTGACGTCCACCAGGCAACGGCTGGCGAGGTTTTTGGGGTTCCTTACGGTGAAGTGGACAGCGACCACCGCAGGGCGGCCAAAGCAATCAATTTCGGTTTGATGTATGGGATGTCTGCATTTGGACTATCCCGCCAGTTGAACATCGGACGTGCCGAGGCCCAGGCCTATATGGAAACGTATTTCCTGCGTTATCCAGGGGTTCAGCAATTCATGGAAGACACCCGCGTGAAGGCCAGGGAAAACGGATATGTCGAAACCCTGTTTGGCCGCCGGCTTTACCTTCCCGACATCAACGCCAGCAATATGCAGCGACGCCAGGGTGCCGAAAGGGCGGCGATCAACGCGCCGATGCAGGGTACAGCGGCCGACATCATCAAACGCGCGATGATTACCGTCGATGCCTGGTTGCGAGAAGAAAAACCCGATGCCCACCTGCTTATGCAGGTACATGACGAACTGGTATTTGAAGTAAAAGAAGACCAGCTGGACCACTTGAAACAGGCCGCGGTGTCACACATGTCAGGAGCCGCTGAGCTTGACGTTCCGCTTATAGTTGACACCGGATTCGGCCCGGACTGGGACACGGCCCATTGATTGCCGGGAAAATTTCCATCCGGCAGCGGAATCCTGCACTCTATAGGGCCAGAAAATTGCTGCTATTGAATCAAGGAGAGAATCAGTATGAGCGAAAACACTGAAAGTAAAACTGAAGCCAAACCAAGACCCGAAGACGTCAGCTCGCCTGATGCAATCATCAAAGCCATGTATGACAATATTTCGGGCCCAGCTGGAAAGCGCAACTGGTACCGGGAACGCAGCCTGTTCCTGGAAGGCGCCCACCTGATCCCTATTGGCAAACGCGTCCACAAGGAAGGCGAGTTCCAGATCATGAGCATCGATGAGTGGATTGAAGATGCCAAGGACTTTCTTGCGGAAAACGATTTCTACGAAGTGGAAATCATGCGGCAAATCTCCCGATTCGGAAACATCGTCCAGGTGTTCAGCACTTATGAAGCACGCAACAACGCAGACGGTGCCCCTATTGCCCGAGGCATCAACAGCATCCAGTTGCTGAAAAAGGACGGGCGCTGGTGGATCGTTACGGTGATGTGGGATAACGAGAGCAAGGATAACCCTATACCGGAAGAATTCCTCCCCTACCTGTGGTAAATCCGTAGGAGCGGCTTCAGCCGCGATAGAAGCCTTTCCAAGGGAGACATAGGGGTCGGTTATTTGTATTCAGTCTGCAATCGCGGATGAAGCCGCTCCTACGAGTTTTCTTGTGACAGCCAGTCCCTGGGCTCCAGGAATTCATCCAGCCGGGCTTCATCCGAATCCGGTTCGGGTTGCCAGTTATAACGCCAGGATACCAGCGGCGGTAACGACATCAGGATAGACTCGGTGCGCCCCCCCCGATTGCAGCCCAAACAGAGTGCCGCGATCGTAAACCAGGTTGAACTCCACGTAACGGCCCCGCCGGTACAACTGGAACAGCCGTTGCTGTTCCGTCCATGGCTGCGCTTTGCGCCGCCGTACAATGGGCAGGTACGCACCCAGGTAACTGTCCCCCACGGCCTTGAGGAAGTTAAAACTGCGGTCGAATCCCCAATCATTCAGGTCGTCGAAAAACAACCCGCCAACACCCCTGGCTTCTTTTCGATGCTTTATATAGAAGTATTGATCACACCATTTTTTGAAGCGGGGATAGATTTCATCTCCGAACGGTTCGCAGGCAGCCCGCGCAGCCTTGTGCCAGCCAATGACGTCCTCCGATCGCGGGTAATAAGGTGTCAGGTCGTAACCACCCCCGAACCACCAGACCGGGGCCTCTCCTTCTTTTTCTGCAACGATAAACCGCACATTGGCGTGGCTGGTCGGCACGTGCGGGTTCTCCGGATGAATGACCAGGGAAACACCCAACGCTTCGAAGCTGCGACCCGAAAGTTCAGGCCGGGCCGCCGTAGCAGACGGTGGCAGGCTGGTACCCGTTACGTGGGAGAAATTTACTCCGGCCTGCTCAAACACGGCCCCACCGGTCAGCACCCGGGTGCGTCCACCCCCACCCAGCGCCGGTTCTTCATGACCCTTTTCATTCTCATCACGCGACCAGTCGTCCTCAATAAAAACTGCCTTTGAGTCCTCAGCCTGCACTTCACTGCAAATTCGGTCCTGCAAATCCAGCAGGTAATTTTTCACTCGGCTTGTCGACACCCTCTCACCAGGGTTCATTTTCATCCCTCCCGCAACACCTGGCCGCTGACCAGGTCACGTATTTCACTGGCCCTGGCTTCGTCGCCTAATTCACCCTCGACAATGCCAAACAGGACTGAACCGAAATACTGTTCTACCTGTGCAACGCTTCTGGCCGGCTCGATTGTTCTTGGGTTCGCACTTGTGGACACAACGGCGCCATTGAAAGCAGCACACAGGGCTCGACAGACCGGGTGGGCCGTTATCCTGAGCGCAATAGTCTCATGCTCCCCGGCTAACCAGTCTGCCACGCTTTCGGATTTGGGAAACAGCCAGGTCACCGGGCCCGGCCAAGCACGCATGGCCCGTTCCTTCTGCTCGTTGCTCAGTGGCTGAACGTAGGACTTGAAGCGCTCGAATGAATCTGCAATCAGGATCAATCCGGCCCCGGCGGGCCGCCCTTTCAGTGCAAGCAGGCACCGTACAGCCGTTTCGTTTTCAGGGTCGCAGCCCAGGCCGTAAACAGACTCGCTGGGGTAGGCGATGATTTCTCCGTCCCGCAGGCTTTGAGCAGCCTGGCTGATGGTCAGGAGACTGCGACCTCGCATCGGGTTGTTACCCGCTGGCGGTTCCGGCAGCAGCCTTTATCCTGGTGCTTTTCTTGGCTGTCTTCTTTTTCGCCGCCTTTTTCTTTGCAGTCTTTTTCCTTGTTGCCTTTTTCTTTGCCGTCTTTTTCTTTTTCGTTTTTTTCTTGCTGCGCTTATCTGGTGCGGCCTCCAGAGCGGCAAGGCATTCCTCGAGTGTCATCGAGTCCGGTTCACGATCCTTGGCCATGCGGGCATTTTTCTTGCCATCGGTGATAAACGGGCCCCAGCGGCCTTTCAGAATTTGCACATCTGTTTCATCGAAGGTTCGCAGAATGCGGTCCAGGTCAGCCTGCTTTTTCGCAGCTACCAGCTCCAGTGCTGCCGGGAGTTCGACCGTATGCGGGTCTGCGTCTTTCAGGGAAACGAACTTGCTGCCATAACGGATATAGGGACCAAACCGCCCGATTCCGGCGGAGACTTCTTCACCCTCCGGCGTTTCACCCAGTGCTCGCGGCAATTTAAACAAATGCAGCGCTTCTTCCAACTCGATGGTTTCCAGCATCTGTCCAGGCTGGAGACCGGCAAACTTGGGCTTCTCCTCATCATCCACGCTACCGATTTGTGCGTGCGGCCCATATCGTCCAAGGCGGACGGAGACTGCCTTCCCGGAAACAGGGTCAGTGCCGAGAACGCGCGTAAGTTTCGCTTCCTGTCGGCTTACCGTCTCCTCCTTGTCCCTGATCCGCTCGATAAAAGGCTTCCAGAACTGCATCAGCGGTGGAATCCAATGAATTTCACCCCTGGATATTTCGTCCAGAATGTCTTCCATTCTCGCGGTGAATTCGTAATCGACGTAAGGCTCGAAGTGATTTTCAAGGAACCGCGAAACCACCCGTCCGATATTGGTCGGAATGAAGCGCCGCCGGTCCAGGTCTACATATTTACGGCGCACCAGGGTCTGGATGATACTGGCGTAAGTGGACGGTCGACCGATACCAAAGTCTTCCAGTGCCTTGACCAGGCTCGCTTCCGAAAAGCGCGCAGGTGGTTCCGTAAAGTGCTGCTCAGCACGAATTTCCCTGAGACTGATCACGTCCCCTTCTTTCATATCCGGCAGGTTCGACTCTTTCTCTTCTTTTCCTCGCGGTTGAGACACCTCGTAGGCACTCAGGAAACCGGGGAAAGCAATGACTGAACCATTGGCCCGGAAAGTCGCATCGGAATCGCAGTCAAACTCTACCGCCACGGTATCTATCACCGCCGGTACCATTTGGCAGGCCATGGCGCGCCGCCATATCAATTCGTAAAGCCGGTACTGGTCCTCGGGCATACTGGACTTGAGGCTGGACGGCTGCAGCGCTGCCGAAGTTGGACGAATTGCTTCGTGTGCCTCCTGGGCGTTCTTAGACTTGGTCTTGTAGGAATTTGGCTCTTCAGGCACAAATTCGGCGCCGAATGTGCCCTTGATTTGAGTACGCAGGTCGGCAAGAGCGTCATTGGACAAATGGACTGAATCCGTTCGCATATAGGTGATGTGGCCCGCTTCGTACAGATTTTGTGCCGTGCGCATGATTCGCTGCGCGGAAAAACGCAACTTCCGGGCCGCATCCTGCTGCAGCGTCGAGGTGATGAATGGGGGTGCTGGACTCCGCCTGCGTTGTTTACGGGTGACTCTGTCAACGCTTAGTTGGCCGTTTGCCGCCTTTTTCAGGCGGTCACGAACCTGGTGGGCCTGCTCCGTGGCGGAAATATCAAACTGCTGGAGGCGTTCGTTGCCGAGACGCACCAGTCTGGACTGAAATTCCGTATCCTGGTGACTCATGTCGGCTTCAATGGTCCAGTATTCGCGTGCCTCGAATGCCTCGATTTCTCGCTCACGTTCAACGATCATGCGCAAAGCGGGGCTTTGCACACGGCCAGCAGAAAGGCCTGTCTTGATTTTTTTCCAGAGCAAGGGTGACAGGTGGAATCCAACCAGGTGATCCAGCGCCCGTCGAGCCTGTTGTGCGTTCACCAGATCCATCGAAAGATCACGCGGATTGTCTACGGCGTCCTTGATTGCCCGTTCGGTAATTTCTGAAAACTCCACGCGGAAAAACGGCAAGTTTTTCGTTATCCCTTTCTCACGCAGGATCTCGTAGATGTGCCAGGAGATGGCTTCACCTTCGCGATCAAGATCAGTCGCGAGATATACGGCTTCAGCTTTCTTCGCAGCCTTGACTATGCTTCTGACATGTTTCTCGCTGTCCTCGCTGAGTTCATAGGTCATTGCGAAGTCGTTGTCAGGATCAACGGCCCCGTCCCTGGATGGCAGATCCCTGACATGACCGTAAGAAGCCAACACCTTGAAATCCGGTCCAAGGTAGCGGTTGATGGTTGCGGCCTTCGCCGGCGATTCCACGATGAGAAGATTTATGACCCCGTCCTCATGATTAAAAAATTAAAGCAAACCTACGCGATTTCTATCGCAAATTAATTCATGGATTGCTTGGCGAGACAGCCAAATTAACGTGCCGCCTTATTTATTAATGGCGGTAGTCTTGCTCCGTGTCAAACATGAGATCTTCCATCCAGGCGTAGTTGGCTTCCTGGCCCGGTTGGTTAAACAGCACCATCAGAACGACCCATTTCACATCTTCCAGGTTGATTTCATCGCTTTCCAACGCCATCAACCGGTCGAGCACCAATTCCCTGCGCTGTGCATCAAGTATCCCGGAATTTGACAGGTACAAGAGGAAATCACGGCATCCAGTGTCGAGACGATTGATTTCTGAATCGACAAATACACGGATTGGCTGATCTGAGCGCATTTTAAAGTCAGGCTGGTAGCGTTGCCCTGCCAATCCGTCAAGCCACTCAAAAGCCTTGTCGATCTCACCGTTGCCGAACCCGGCTTCGTGGAGATTTTCTTCCATGGAAGCACGATCAGGTTGCTCGTCTGGTTCATCGTAAAAATAATTCTCGAACAGATACATCAGGACGTCGAGCACGTTTTCTTTCATTATTAACCTCTTATTTTACGGCTGTAGGCCCCCCCGGGATGTGCCTCAACCTTTCCTCTCAGCTCTAACAAGAGCAGCATGGCTGAGACTTCCCTCGCCGTCAATCCACTTTGCTCAATAATTGAATCTATGGGCTTGGGATCGTACCCCAGGCATGACCAGAGCAATCGATATTCAGGGTCCTCGTCCAATTGGGGCTTCCCGGATGCATTGTCAAGCTGCGGAGTTTCCGCATCTGCCTCTTTGAGGTTTATCTGTCTTTTTAGTTCACCGGCCAACTGACCCGCCATGGGCGCCAGTTCCTGCATTATTTCCTCTACGGTTTCGACCAGTTTGGCGCCATCCCGGATGAGCCGGTGGCAACCCTTGGCCATTGGATTATGAATCGACCCCGGCAATGCGAAGACGTCCCGCCCCTGGTTCGCGGCCATCCGCGCCGTGATCAGGGTTCCGCTTCTCAATCCGGCTTCGATCACCAGCACACCGAGGCTGAGGCCGGAGATAATCCGGTTTCGTGAGGGAAAGTGTGAACGTTTTGCATTGGTTCCAAGCGGAAACTCGGATACCAGGACACCCCTGTCCCGAATACGGGCCGCCAGCTCCCGGCTGCTCGATGGATACACGCGATCAAGCCCGGTTCCCATTACTGCGACCGTCGTTTTGCCGGCATCCAAAGCGGCACTATGGCCAATGGAATCGATGCCAGCGGCCAGTCCGCTGGTAACGGTCATCCCCTGCCGGCTGAGTTCGCCCGCAAAATCCCTGGCATTGTCACACCCTCCTGCGGTCGGATTCCTGCTGCCGATGACGGCCACCTGTGGCAGCCACAGGATATTCGGATCACCATCGACAAACAGCGCCGCAGGAGGAGAGGGGATATCACGGAGCAGTGGCGGGAATTCCTCTTTGTCCCAGGTCAGAAGGTGGTGCGAGGAGCAGGACAACCACTCGAGATCACGGTCAAGCAATGCTTCGTCGTGCCGGTGCAGCGCTTCGATCGTATCGTCACCAAGCCCGGCGCGCTGTAAGCGGTCACGGCCAGACGAGATGAGCCCGTCAACGCCGCCCAGTTGCTCCAGCAAACGGACCAGGTGAGAGCCCCCCAATCGGGGGGCTCGAAGTACAATCAACCAGTTTCTGTGCTTCGTGACAGCAAACCCCTTGTCGGCCTGCGCCAGCCCACGAACACAGCTTGCTTTTCTTACTTAAAGCCGCTCGTCAGGATGTCGCAGCATATCGAATTCCAAGACCACCCTGGAACCACCCATGACCATGCCATAGCTGATGTTATCGAATGTCCGGAATACCATCACCATGCCGTCGAAAGTATCCGGCAGCCGTACCTCAGAATCTTTTGATAAACTGCCGTACCGAAAGCCGGTACGATCATCAACCATGACACCTTTCCGAAAGGCAGAGAACACATTCCCGGCCTCGATACCCTGGTTCGCACCACCGTTCAGGGATACGATCTGGTACAGGCCGACACCACTTCTTTGCCCTGCTGTCGCCAGGACTCTGAGTCCGGAAGGTACGTTATCCATAGCACTCGGATAGAACGTGCTGAGATAACCGATATCACTGACTGGGAGTATAAAGTCCCCGGGTTTCACTTCTGTACGGTCATTGAGGACATCCATGACGGAAATCTCCCCGCTCTGCACGACGCGAACCCTGCTGACCTCAAACATTTCGTAACCAATCGGATTCTTGGGCCGGCGGTTCCATGGCTTGACGGTGTTGTGAAGGTTCTGGTGACGATCCCAGACATTCGGCACCTGTTTCCAGTGTTCTTTTGGAAGTACTCGCCGAATCTCAGGTGGGTCACCCAACCTGTCGTATATATTCATCAAGCGCGCCACAACGTACTCTTCTCCGACCTGGGCATCTAGCCCGCGGGCATAGGTTCTGTCGGTGAACGTCGCGTTGTGCCGTACTTCCTCATTCGCCACGATATAGGGCAGGCCCTCGAACTCACTGGGCGAAAGAACCCGCAGGTCGCGAACAAACGGTCTGATGGACTCAAAAGGAACGGCGTTTATCGCTCCGTCCCGATCAACGACGCGGATGGACGGAGATAGTTTCACCGTATCCGTGCTAGCGCCGCCACGGCTGAGTCTTAGTTGGGGAACACCGTCAATATACACCAGCGAAACACGGTCGCCGGGATAAATCAGGTGGGGATTATTAATTTGCGGGTTAGCATGCCATATCGCCGGCCACTGCCATGGTTTATCCAGGAACCTCCCTGAGATATCCCACAGTGTATCGCCTTTGACCACGACGTATTCGTCGGGGTGATCGGAGCGCACGGCGACTTCCTGTGCCAGGACAACTCCGGTTAGCATAATAGCCGCAAAGGTGAGGTGCATGAGTCTTCTGATCACGTTCCTTCCTCTCTAGTAGGCATCCAGCCATCTGTCAGATGCGGTCAGTTTTTACTCTGGCGGACGGGGTCCACCTTTAGCTATCATAGTAAATACTGAGACAAAGTTCATCTAAATTATTTTTTGCACGTGTAAATATATGGCCGAATTGGAAATTTTAGAAATCCCTGACGTTCGACTGAGAACAATTGCCAAGCCAGTTAAGGCGTTTGACGACAAGCTCGGGAGCCTGATCGATGATATGACGGAAACAATGTATTCCGCACAGGGAATCGGTCTGGCAGCAACGCAGGTGAATGTTCACCAGCGCGTGCTGGTACTTGACGTAAGCGAGGGGCAAGATCAGCCGCGTGTTTACATCAACCCTGAAATTGTTGAGTCTGAAGGTGAAGAGACTTGCGAGGAAGGCTGCCTTTCTGTTCCCGGCATCTATGCAGAGGTGAGCAGGGCGGAAAAAATTCGCGTCATAGCCCAAAACCGGGATGGCAGTTCTTTTGAGGAAGCGCTCGACGGAATGCATGCGGTTTGCCTGCAGCACGAAATCGACCACTTGAACGGCCGGCTTTTCGTCGACTACCTTTCCCCGCTCAAGCGCCGCATGTTGACCAAGAAGCTCGAGAAGCAAAGGAAGGTTGCCGACCAGAAAACGCCGCGGGCCATACTCTGAACCCGATGACAAACGTTGCCGGTGTACGAATCCTTTTTGCGGGAACACCCGAATTTTCGGTTCCACCCCTACAGCGATTGATTTCAGAAGGGCTCCCGCCGGTCGCCATACTGACCCAACCGGACCGTCCCGCGGGCCGCGGCAGGCAAGTGCAGGCCGGCTCCGTCAAGCAGGCTGCCACAACGGCTGGAATCCCGGTGCACCAGCCCGTAACGCTCAAAGATGCCTCAGTGAGAGACCTGGTATCAAAACTGCGACCGGACCTGATAATCGTTGTCGCCTATGGGCTGATCCTGCCGGAAGAAATCCTGCAGCTGCCCAAATTTGGTTGCTGGAACATCCATGCTTCCCTGCTCCCGCGTTGGCGTGGGGCGGCCCCCATTCAGCGGGCAATAGAAGCCGGTGACCATGAAACCGGGGTCTGCATCATGCAAATGAATGAGGGTCTGGATACCGGGCCGGTCATACACCGGGCCAGGATTGAGATTGGTGAACACGAAACCGGGGGTAGTTTGCATGACCGATTGGCTGAACTGGGGGCCTACGCTCTTCTCGATTGTGTTCATAGGCTGAACCGCGGGGAGTCACTCAAGGCCGAGTCTCAGCCAAGTTCTGGTATCACTTATGCCAAAAAACTCGTAAAGGCTGAAGCGCAAATAAATTGGTGCCGGCATGCTGATGTGCTGGAACGGCGCATCCGCGCTTTCAATCCCTGGCCGGTTGCCTGGTGCATGGTGGAGGAAGAGAGAACACGAATCTGGAGGGCCAGTGTTGTCCGGGATGATCACGATAGTAAACCGGGGACCGTGCTATCTACCGGAAACCACGGCATTGACATTGCCACCGGTAAGCAAGTGCTGCGACTACTGGAACTCCAACGGCCTGGCAGGCGCCGAATGAGTGCTGCAGACTACCTCAATGCCAAAACAATCCCGACCTTCTGGACCACGGGCGATGAACAGGAATAAAGTTGCCGGCCCGCGGATAGTGGTACTGAAGATACTGGAATGCGTGCTGAATTCGGGCAGCAACCTCAGTGATGCTGAATCGCAGAACAAGCAAGCCGAGGCCAGGGATCGCGCATTTACTCGCCACCTTGCTTACGGCGTCTTACGTTGGCTGACCGCGCTCGAATGGCTGGCAACTCAATTGCTGAAAAAACCGCTGCGGCGAAAGGACCGGGACGTTCACCGCCTGATCCTGCTCGGCCTTTTTGAATTGTGGAAAGGTGACGCTGCGGCTCATGCGGCCATTCATGAAAATGCAGAATGTGCGCGCACAGTGGGCAAACCCTGGGCAGTATCCGTCATCAACGCAGTTCTGCGCCGGTTCCAGCGCGAACAGACCTTTTGGGTCGCCAGGCTCGAAAATCAGGATGAGCGGTTCGCACATCCCGAGTGGTTGCTGCAGGCGCTAAAAGCCGACTGGCCGGAAGATTGGCAACAAATTGTGGCTGCAAACAATCGGCCCGGCCCACTTTGGCTGCGCCTCAACCGGCTATTCGATACAGCAGACACGGTTGACGGCTTGACAGCGAGCGGCCTTACGCTGGAGCGTCACCCCGTGGCCGTGGATGCTGTTAAAGTCAGCCCGGCCGGGCCTGTAAATCTTCTACCGGGGTTTGATCAGGGGCGAATTTCGGTGCAGGATCCCGCTGCGCAACTGGCCGCCGAACTGCTCCAGTTGGAGGATTATCACCACGTGCTTGATGCCTGTGCAGCGCCCGGCGGAAAGGCCTGCCACATACTGGAAACTGCACCTGGCCTGACCTTGGACGCCCTTGACCAAAGTCAGTCCAGGCTAGAACTTGTGGCTGAAAACCTGGACCGGCTGGGGCTCAGGCGCGGCAATACTATCAAACTCGTTGCAGCCGATGCAGCCGCAAAGACTGAATGGTGGGATGGAGTCCTGTTTGATCGAATCATGCTGGACGCACCCTGTTCGGCAACCGGGGTAATCCGCCGCCACCCTGAAATAAAGTGGCTCAGAGACCCGGGGCAGATAGAGAATGCCGAGAAATTTCAGGCACGACTGCTGCAGCGGCTCTGGCCACTGTTGAAGGTGGGGGGTATCCTCTTGTACGCAACGTGCTCGGTATTACGGGTTGAAAACAGCAGGCAAATACAGCGATTTATCGAACTTCACCCTGATTCTGAGCTTTTGGAAACTGATGCCAATTGGGGTCACAAACTCGACTACGGCCGGCAGATTTTGCCCGGGCAGCAGGAAATGGATGGGTTTTTCTATGCCAGCTTGCGTAAGAAATCCTGAAACAATACCGGTCTTGATACTGGTAGTCACGCTTGCCCTCACCGGATGTTCCGATCCGGCTGCAAACAACCGGTTTGAACTCAGCCTGGTAGAGGCGAATTGGTCAAGCGGCTGGCTCAACGTGCGCTGCGAACAGCGGCTTGTCCTCAGTAACGAGGCGAAAGACGCGCTGATTCACGGAGTCCCGCTAACGGTCGAACTGCAGCTGCGGCTTCGGGATACAGGCAGCCAGACACGGGTCGTCAACGAAAAAAACAGCTATGAAATACGGTACTTGCCGTTGAGCAACCATTACCAGCTTTCGTTTTCCCGGACCGCAACCGTCAAGACCTTTCCGCGCTTGCGGCATGTCCTGGCCGAGTTATCCAGGCTGGACTTATCTTTTGAAACCGGGATACTGCCCGCCGGGGACTACGAGTTGCTGGCCAGAACTCACCTGAACCAGCAAAGATTGCCGCCGCCTATGAGGCTTCCGACACTCATGTCTTCCAATTGGCGCCATGACTCTTCCTGGTCTTCCTGGCCAGTTGAGATCGAGCCAGGCGCGTGAGGCAATCTTGAATTCATCTGCGAGGAAAAAGGACAGGATCAGGCATCTGCTGTTCAGGACACTTCCGGCGCTGGCATTGCTGGGAACCCTGTTAGTAGCCCTGTTGCTGGTCAGCGGCGCTCAGAAGGAGTCGGCTGGATCAGATGGTTCCTACCTGGATAACAACTTTATCTCTGTCCTCATCGTGACAGTTTTCGCGCTGGTCATCCTGGTTTGGAACATCGCGTACCGTCTCCTCAGTTTAATCCGCAACGTCCGCAACGGCGTACCGGGAGCCCTTCTGTCGGCCCGTTGGGTGAGGAACTTTATTGCCCTGTCCCTGCCGCCAGCCTTAATCGTGTTTTTCTTTTCAGCCTGGTTTCTGACCAGCACCATCGACAGCTGGTTCGATGTCGAAGTGGAAACAGCGCTTGCTGATTCTTTGCAACTCGGACAGGAATTCCTCGATACAAGAACGCTGGAAGTCAGAAACCAACTAAGAGATACAGCGCGGGATTTGGCCAACTTATCTGAAGATGGCGAAATGCTGCGACAAGCCTTGCTCTCGTACGTCCGTTCTGCAGGTCCAACTGAACTTTCGGTAATGGAAACAGGTGGCACCCTGGTAGCGACGGCCAACATAAACGCCCTTACCGACCTGCCCGAACGACCGGGTGATTTTGCGATTCTCCAGGCAACCCAGGTAGGTGAGTACGCGGCCGCAGAGCCAACACCGGACGGAGGTCTGCAGATTCGGGTCATCCAGTTGATGCCCGCGACCTATCCTGGAACCTCGCCCCAGTTCCTCCAGGCGATTTATCCCCTGCCGCCCGGGATAACGAGCCTGACCAGCTCAATCGAGCAGGAATATCATCGTTATCAGAATGTCAGCTACTTACGGCAATCACTGAAGCAGAGCTTCCTGCTGGTTCTTTCGCTGGTTCTGCTGCTTTCCATTCTGCTGGCCATCCTGGCGGCCTTATATGCCGCCCGCCGCATGGTGTCTCCATTGTCGTCGCTGTCTTTGGCAACCAGGGAAGTGGCCGGTGGTGATTTCGGAAAGGCAATTGTGGCGGGTCAGCGGGACGAAATCGGCTTCCTTGTTGAGTCGTTCAATGAAATGACGCAGGCGCTGAAAGCGGCCAGTCAGGCGGCCGAGGAAAGCCGCGCCGAACTCCAGGCCCAGGGTGATTACCTGGAAACGGTGCTGGGCAATCTCTCCTCGGGCGTGCTGACGCTGGATGCCCATTGCATGATGATCACAAGCAATTCCGCCTGCAACCAGATTCTGGGGCTTTCTGACGGATTTGGCATTGGTCTTTCAGACTCGGAGCCAGGCGGTCAACCACTTGAGCGGCTAACGGGGTATGCCCCGTTCCTGAGGACATTTATCGATGCCGTCAGGCAGCAAGTCAACCGCGGCAGAAGCGAATGGCAACAGGAAATCAAGATTGACCGGCCCGGAACTCCCCTGGTCCTGTTGATGCGCGGGTCACGGTTGCCAATGATCACGCTTCCGGGCGAGAGTCCCAAAGACGGGCACGTGGTAGTTTTCGACGATGTGACCATTTTGAACCAGGCGCAAAGAGATGCTGCCTGGTCGGAAGTAGCCCGCCGGTTAGCACACGAAGTCAAGAACCCGCTGACTCCCATACGTCTTGCTGCTGAACGCCTGCGCGTGAAGCTGAAGGATAAACTTGATGCCAGCGACAGAGCGATACTGGACAAGGCATCCAGCACAATTGTTTCCCAGGTCGAGGCATTGCGAAGATTGGTTGATGCTTTCGGTGACTATGCACAGGAACCGCAGCTCAGTCTTGAACCCATTCAACTGGACGAGTTGATCCGGGAAGTCGTGGTGCTGTATCAGCAGGGCGACTCAAATCTGAGCTTTGACCTCGACCTCTGTAAGGGACCAGGCGGCCTTGCCGCTGATAGTGGCCGTCTCCGGCAAATGCTGCACAATCTCATTCAAAATTCCCAGCAATCCGGGGAAGGCGGACCCGTGTCGATTTCGATCAGCAGTGAGCGGGAGAAAGATGGCGGGGTCCATTGGCTGAAACTCGAGATACGTGACAACGGCCCCGGGTTCCCGGACATGGTATTGGAACAACCGTTCGAACCCTATGTCAGCAAAAAGACCAGGGGCAGTGGCCTCGGCCTGGCGATTTGCCGAAAAATCGTTTCCGAACACAACGGCAACATCGCAATTGCAAACCTGCCCAAGGATGGTGCGCAAGTCACGATATCCCTTCCGCTTGCTTTGGAGTAAGCTGTTGCGCAAAAGCAACAGACAACACACGTAAATGGCCCAGGCACAAATACTCATCGTTGACGACGAACCGGATATCCGTGAACTGGTGCGTGAAATTCTGGAAGATGAAGGCTACAGCGTTGCCGTTGCTGAGAATGGAGAGGCTGCGCGTACCAGTTTTGCCCACAATACGCCTGATCTCGTCTTGCTGGACATCTGGATGCCGGATGTCGACGGCATAACCCTGCTCAAAGAGTGGTCGTCGGGAGGTGGGTTGGAATGCCCTGTCGTGGTCATGTCCGGACATGGTTCCGTGGAAACGGCCATTGAGGCGACACGGCTTGGTGCACATGATTTCGTGCAAAAACCGATTTCGCTTGCGCGCCTGCTTTCCATCGTCAGCCAGGCGCTGGATGCTGGGCGAAAAACCGGGAAACCGGCGGCACCACTCCCATCAGTCACCAATGAACCGATTGGCAGCAGCGCACTGATGCAGGTACTCCGCAGCAAGGCGGAACAGGCCGCTCAACATGACCTGCCTGTCCTGATCACTGGCGAAAAGGGCAGTGGCCGCGAAAACCTGGCGCGGTTTATTCATGGGCAAAGCAAGCGCAAAGGCAAGCTTATCACCATGGACCATTGCAAGCTGTCCGCGGGAAACATTCGTGCTTACCTGCTTGGCGGTGAGCGCACCAAAGGCGGTGACGACCCGGAAGGCCTGTTCGGACGCGCCCGTGGTGGAGTGCTGTTTATTCCAGAGTTACAGGATCTCCCCGCCGAAGCGCTCAAGATAATTGACCAGGTCCTTGAAGCCGGCCTTATTGCCAATGACAACGGCAGTGGCGAACTGAACCTGGATTGTCGCCTGATTGCCAGTGCCGGGGTGAACGTCCTCGACCACGCACGCAAGGATGACAGGCTGCAGCAGCTGTATTATCGGCTCAACGTTTTACCGTTACAGCTTCCTCCGTTACGAGATCGTCCTGGCGATGTGCCGGAGATGGTACGTTTCTATGCCGAAACTTTTCCCAATCAGGAAAACCTGCCTTACAGGCCTTTTTCGGTCGGCGCGCAGAATCGTCTACGCAATCACACCTGGCCTGGTAATGTTCGCGAATTACGTAACCTGGTGCAGAGATTGCTGGTGCTGGGAGGTGAGAGCGAGGTTTCAGTAGCCGAGGTGGAAGAAGCCTTACAACAGAATCAGAGTGAAGCATCCAGTAGTCCGGACGAGCACCCCCCGTTTTTCGATTTGCCTCTGCGGGAGGCGCGAGAGCAGTTTGAGCGTGAATACCTGATCTACAAGCTGCGGGAAGCCGGCGGCAGCGTGGGCAAATTGGCCGAATCCGTTGGCATGGAGCGGACGCACTTGTATCGAAAACTCAGGGCGCTGGGTGTGGATCCAAAAACCGCCGTGGCCTCTGGCGGGGCCGCAAAATGAAGATTGTTATACTCGGAGCCGGCCAGGTAGGCTCAACCGTCGCTCACAGCCTTTCCTCCGAAGAAAACGACATTACGGTAGTCGACACCAACGCCACTCACCTGAAAAATCTCCAGGACCGCCTCGATATAAGGGGCGTTATTGGCTTTGCCTCCCACCCAACGGTACTGGTGCGCGCGGGTATCGAGGATGCCGACCTGATCATCGCGCTAACCAGCAGTGATGAAGTCAACATGACTGCTTGCCAGGTCGCATACACGCTTTATAACACCCCGACCCGAATCGCACGCATCAGATCCTCGGACTACATCGAAAATACCAAATTATTCGAGCGCGAACACTGCCCGGTTGACGTGCTTATCAGCCCGGAGACCCTGGTCACACAATATATCGCCCGACTGATTGAGTATCCAGGCGCCTTGCAAGTCCTCGATTTCGCTGACGGGCGCGCCCAACTGGTCGCCACCCAGGCGTACGCTGGCGGACCCCTGGTTGGCCATCGCCTGCACACATTGCGAGAACACATGCCCACGGATGCCGACGCGCGTGTCGCCGCCATTTACCGGCAGGACAAAACCATAATTCCTGATGGCGGTACGGTAATTGAGGAAAACGACACCGTCTTTTTCCTGGCAGCCCAGCGCAATATCCGGACTATGATGAAAGAACTGCGTCCGTTGGATAATCCAGTGCGGCGGATCATTCTGGCCGGTGGAGGAAACATCGGCAGCAACCTGGCGCGTCAACTGGAACGCAACCATCACGTCAAAATCATCGAGCGAGATCTCGACCGTGCCGAGGCCATCGCAGAAAACCTGGAGAAAGCCATTGTGCTGGTTGGAGACTGTGCGGATGAGGATTTGCTGCGCGAAGAGGCCATAGACACTACGGATGTCTATTGCGCCCTGACCAACGACGACGAAGCCAATATCCTGTCTTCGATGTTGGCCAAGACAATGGGGGCTGAAAAAGTTATAGCGATTATCAATCGACCCGCCTACGTCGACCTGGTCGAGTCCAGTTCGATCGATATCGCCGTTTCGCCGCAACAAATAACCATCGGCGCGTTGCTGACGCACATTCGGCGCGGAAACATGGTTCGTATTCATTCCCTGCGCAAGGGTGCCGCTGAAGCCATTGAAGCCGTGGCCCTGGGTGACAAACGGAGTTCGAAGGTAGTGGGCAGAGCCATTGAAGACATCAAACTTCCAGCCGGGACCACCATTCCCGCGGTTGTGCGCGGTTATGATGTCATCATTGCACATCACGACACCGTCATCCTCGAGAACGATCACGTCATTCTGTTCGTCCCCGACAAGCGCCAGATTGCCGCCGTGGAACGCCTTTTCCAGGTTGGCGCAATTTTTATTTAGGGCCTGTGGGTTTTTCCGCCGTTCAACGGGTTATTGGCTTCCTCATAGCGGGTTCCAGCCTGATGATGCTGCCGCCTGCGCTGGTCTCACTGTTTTACTCGGACGGAACAGCCACGCTGTTCCTGATTAGTGCCGCAATCCTACTGGTACTGGGATCGATGATTTATTTCCCGGTCCGCAACGCCCATCGGGATTTGCGTCTGCGGGATGGTTTCCTGATTGTTGTCGGTTCCTGGTTAACACTTGTGTTGGTTGGTGCGCTGCCTTTTGTGCTCTCGCAGCAGCTGAGTTACATCGACGCCGTGTTCGAATCAATGTCGGGCCTGACCACTACCGGCGCGACCATAGTCACCAATATTGATGCCCTTCCAAGGGCCTTGCTGTATTACCGCCAGCAACTGCAATGGCTGGGCGGAATGGGCATCATTGTTCTCGCGGTCGCCATCCTGCCGATGTTAAGAGTTGGTGGCATGCAGCTGTACCGGGCGGAAACTCCGGGCCCGATGAAAGATGCCAAACTGACTCCGCGGATCACCGAAACGGCCAAGGCTTTATGGTTTATTTACTTCGGCATTACAGTGATCTGCATCTTCGCCTACTGGCTGGCCGGCATGAAACTTTTTGATGCTATTGGTCATGCCTTCAGCACCGTGGCAATCGGTGGATTTTCTACCCATAACGATAGCCTGGCGTTCTGGAATAACTCGACGATTGAAGCCATTGCAATCGTGTTCATGGCTGTGGCCGGTATCAACTTCGCCCTGCATTTCACCGCGTGGCGCCGCGCCAGTACGCAACCCTATTTCCTGGATCCGGAACTCAAGGTCTACGCATCGTTGCTGTTTGCATTCGCAATAATCGCAAGTTTTGCCCTCTATTTCACCGGGGTATACGACACCTTGTCAGCATCCTTCCGATACGGCACATTCCAAGTCGTTTCAGCCATGACCACCACCGGCTTCACCACCGCGCCCTTCCACACCTGGACTGGCTTTGTACCCGTGTTATTGATGCTGATAGCTTTTATCGGAGGGTGCGCGGGCAGCACTGCCGGAGGAATGAAAGTCATCCGGGTCATCCTGCTCTATCGCCAGTCCATCCGGGAAGTCCAAAGGCTGATCCATCCGCATGCGATTATCCCGGTAAAAATTGGCGGGCAGAAAACATCAGATACCGTCATCAGCGCCGTGTGGGGTTTCTTCTTCCTTTACATCGCAAGTTTCGCCGTCATGACCATTATGCTGACGGCGACCGGACTGGACGCAGAAACGGCATATTCATCGGTAGCTGCCTGCATTACCAACCTCGGGCCGGCCCTGGGCCGTGCCGGCCCCAACTACGCTGGCCTTAGCGACGCGGCCAAGATCATTTTGAGTGTCGCCATGCTGTTGGGACGGCTGGAAATCTATACCTTGCTCGTGCTGCTTACACCAGCATTCTGGCGCGATTAGGCTCCATTACCACTTCAGCGAAAGTCATAGAAGGGTTCGGCACCCTCGGGTTGCGCTTTAAAGCGGCGGTAACTCCACAGGTATTGTGCCGGGTCGATAGCGATGAGGCGTTCAATGGCGCGGTTCATTGCCGTCAGGGACGTGACCATATCGTCCGAGTGGATTTCCTCGTCCACGGAAATCAAGTGAACCCGGAAACGCCCACCTTCAAGGCGCTCACAAACCGTAGCCAAAACAATACAGCCAGTGCGTTGAACCAGCCGCGGCACCAGTACTCCTGTGAGCGCCGGATGACCGAAAAACGGGGCAAACCGACCCTGTCCCGTTGAGGGTTGTTGATCAGGTAGCACACCTGCGCCCTCGCCCGACCGAATGTGCGCAAAAAGTTGCCGCAAGCCGGATGCAGTAGCCGGTATCAGCTTGCCACCACCACGGTGTCTCCTGCTCAGCAGCGCCCTTTCCAACCCCGGATTTGAAGGTGGTTTGTACAGTATTGCAATGTCCGCTACTCCCTGAAGGTAGACCCCAAGGTATTCCCAGGCTCCGAAATGCGGCGCCAGTGCAACCACCCCGCGACCCGTAGCACGACTCTCCCAGAACAGTTCCTCGTTAATAATCCCATCGCACTGAGATTCCAGTTTTTCCAGCGGCCAATACCAATTATGGCCCGTTTCAAGGATCGAACAGAGGTAATGTCGAAAACTTTCCCGCACCATTGAATCTCGCTGCGCCGAATCCATTTCCGGATAGCATCGTTCCAGGTTGCGCTCCGTTGTATGGCGCTTGACCGGAGAAAGTCGCATCCACAGGCCGGCACCCTTTCCAGACAGCCAATACGGCATACCGGCTGGCATCAGGCTGAGCAGCCAGAGAACGAATTTGGCGAGGTAAATCATCGGTTCCTATAGAATATGACGCATGATCGCATTGTTACAAAGAGTATCTGAAGCTACCGTAATTGTTAACGGAAATATGGTGGGTGAAATATCCAACGGTATTCTTGCGCTGATCGGGGTTGAAAAGAATGATACGGAAAAACAGGCTGAACGTTTGTTGCAAAGGTTGCTGGCTTACCGAATCTTCCCGGATGACGCAGACAGGATGAATCTGAATCTCGGACAGTCCGGTGGCCGCCTGCTGCTGGTGCCGCAATTCACCCTGGCGGCGGACACCAGGCGCGGCAACCGGCCGAGTTTTACACCAGCTGCTCCACCAATCGAAGGTGAGCGCCTTTTCAATTTCCTGGCAGCCCTGGCCGAGCAGGAGTTGGAGGACGTGCAAACCGGAGTCTTCGGAGCGGACATGAAAGTCCATCTGGTCAATGACGGGCCTGTTACTTTCTGGCTTCAGGTGCCACCAACCACTTGATTTTTGGTTAAATCGTCAGCACTGCGCTCGCTATTAATTTTCTGCAACTTGCGGGTCAGAGTGTTGCGACCCAGTCCGAGCAATTCGGCGGCCTTTCGCTTTTGTCCCCCGGTCTGCTCCAGGGCGCAATCTATCAAGACACGCTCGAATTGACCCTGGACCTGGCCAAGGAGTTCAGTTCCACCAGCCGCCAGTTCCTGGCTGGCCCAGCGTCGTAAGGATTCTGTCCAGTCATCCCCTCCATCTTCCAGGCCATTGCGGTTGAGTAATTCGGTGGGTAGATCGTCTGGAAAAATCTGATCACCGGGCGCCATGACGCACAACTGGCGACACAGATTGAGTAATTGCCGGACGTTTCCCGGCCAGTTATAGCCCTCCAGTACCTTTATGGTTTCTGGACGCAGGCGCTTTTCTTCAAGGCCCAGTTCGGCAGCAACCCGGCCCAGGAATCGCCTTGCCAGCATGGATATGTCTTCAGTACGGTCCCGCAATGGCGGCAGTGCGATATTTATTACGTTGAGGCGGTGATAAAGGTCTTCACGAAAGCTTCCAGCCTGCACTTTTTCTTCCAGATTCTGGTGGGTCGCTGTGATAACCCGCGCATCGGCACTGAGCAGGTCGCGGCCACCGACACGATAGAAATCGCCTTCAGCGAGAACCCGCAGCAGGCGGGTTTGCAATGCGATCGGCATATCCCCGATTTCATCCAGGAAAAGTGTACCGCCGGCGGCTTCTTCGAAACGTCCCACGCGCCGGGAGTGGGCCCCGGTGAACGCGCCCTTCTCATGTCCGAAGAGCTCGGACTCCAGCAGTTCAGCCGGAATGGCGGCGGAGTTAATGGCCACGAAAGGCCCTTCCGATCTGGGGCTGTGCTGGTGGAGAACCCGGGCCACGACTTCTTTGCCGCTGCCGGTCTCTCCGGTTATTAACACACTGATATCGGAACGCGACAGGCGGCCAATAGTGCGGAAAACTTCCTGCATGGCCCGTGATTCGCCCAGCAACTGGCTGCCGGACTCCTTACTTGTTTCCTTCGGCACAGCCTCCCCGGTTGCCAGGGCGCGCCCGATAACGGAAATTACCCGGTCCAGGTCGAACGGTTTCGGCAGGTATTCAAATACCCCCTTTTGGAATGCGCTCACCGCCTGGTCAAGGTCAGAGTAGGCCGTCATCGCAATAATCGGTATGTCGATAGATTGACTTTCAAGCTTTTCGATCACGCTCAAACCGTCTGCATCAGGTAAGCGGATGTCGGTCAGTATCGCCCCGGGATGGGCATGCTCCAACGCTTCGCTTATCGACCCGACACTTGCAAAACATCGAACGCCATAACCTTTGCGCTGCAAAGCACGTTTCAAGACGAACCGAATGGCCTCGTCATCATCGACTACCCAGATTTCGGCCAGATCACTCAACGGGTTTCGCCCTTATTGTTATTGCCGGTGCCATTCCCAAACGGCAGGTACAAGCTGAATTGGCTGCCCTGCTCAAGCGCTTCGAATGTCAACAGACCACCGTGCGCGGCTGCAATTTGCTGGGAAAGCGCCAGACCCAGTCCGGTTCCGTCCCTGCGTCCCGTAACAAACGGAAGGAATAGCATTGACCGTAGCGATTCCGGAACACCCAGTCCGTTATCAATCACGTCGAGGCGTATGACGTTACCCTGGCCGGACTGCAAAAGCGCATTGCCGTTTTCCACGCGGGTCTTGATCAGTACAAGCGATGAACCCGCCTGGTAAGCATTTCGCAACAAGTTGAGAATGACCCGGCGCAGAGCGGCACCGTCGCCCTGGATGGGAGGAATACTTGGGTCATAATCCCGTTCCACCTGCACTGCATCATGAAATTCTGCGGCAAGCAAATCAAGCGCCTCGTCCAGCAACGGATACAAGTCCACTTCCTTGCAATCCAGTTCCGGTTGCCCAAAACGCTGAATCAACTCATCAATGCGATCGGACTCTCTCATGATCAAACGGGCCAGTGTCGATAACTCGCCTGATTCCAATTCATCCGCCAGCATCTGTGCCGCACCGCGAATACCACCCAGGGGATTCCTGACCTCGTGGCCGAGGTTTCTGCTCAACAGTCCGAGCATGCCGGTTTGAAGCTCTCGCTGTTGCAGGCGCAACCGTATTTTTTCCCATTCGAGGTTATGAAATTCCAGCAATACGTTTCCGTTTTCGGTAGATTGAATAGTGCAATCAAAATGTCCGCTCCCCAGTTTCAAGTCGTGCAAGCGGATGCTCTGCCTGCCTTGCGGTAACTGCCTGACAGCATCCTGGAGTTCCTGGGGAATGGCGGCCAGGTCAAACAGGAGAAGCCCGCAGGCCCGGTCCCTGCTTACCAGCATGCAGTGCTCTGCAGCGCTGTTCATTAACAGAATTCGGCCCGACCGCTCTATTCTCATGACCCCGGTGTCAAGCCGGTCCAGTATCCGGTAGGCTTGCTCCGGATCAGTTACCACACGGGTTCCAGTCCCTAAGCACCGCCATTACCGGATCCAATTGACGGTCGATTGAAATTCACCGAATGTTGCTTAATAAAAAAAGTGACCGTGTCCGTAGTAACAATTCTGCGATTTCTTTCATCACGTAATTCTGCGTAAACCATGTGCTCACCACGATCCAGGGTCAGACTAACACCACCCGTAGACGGAGCCTTTTGCGCTGTCCCGTCAACGAACAGCATCACGCTCATTTCCGGGGGAATGGCCTGGGAGCTTCCCCAGGTTACAACTACGCTGTTGCCCGTTCCCCAAAACGTCTGTTCGGGTTGCGGCTGGGTAATTGCGAAGTCGCGAAATTGCTTCCTTAGTTCCCTCGATGTGAGTGGCTTGAGTTCCCCCGGCGCTGCTTCGGCGGGAACCTCGGGGACCTGCACGTTGGTTTCAATCACTGACAACGGCGGCAAGTCCATCGGTTCTGCGCCTGTGGACGGAGGCTGGTCCGTGAAGGTCACGTTTCCGTCTGCATCGACAACTTTGTAAATGTCAGCTTGCGAATATGCGCCCAACGGCAACAGCAAAAATGCCCATGAGATGAGTATACTGATCAGTCCTTTGTTCATTACCCTGCTCCTATATCTTCAAAATAGTCCACGTACGCCGCCTTCCTGCTGAGGCTGGCGGCTTGCCGGATACATCACCACAACCAGATCAGTAACACCCGGGCCTGTTACAGAGAATAATACATATCAAACTCAATCGGGTGAGTGCTCATCCGGAATTTCGTTACTTCCTCCATTTTGAGAGCAATGTAACCATCAATCAGGTCATCATCAAAGACACCGCCAGCCTTTAGAAATTCCCTGTCGGCATCCAGCGCCATCAGGGCTTCATCCAGCGATGCACATACCGTGGGAATGTGTTTTTCCTCCTCCGGCGGCAGGTCATACAGGTCCTTATCCATCGGTGAACCCGGATCAATCTTATTCTTGATGCCGTCCAGACCAGCCATCAACATGGCAGCAAAGATCAGGTAGCCGTTTCCGGCAGAATCACCGAAACGCACTTCAATCCGGCGGGCTTTGGGATTGCCCACGAACGGAATCCGGCAGGAGGCAGAACGGTTACGGGCCGAATAAGCCAGCATGACCGGGGCTTCGAAACCGGGAACCAGGCGCTTGTAGCTGTTGGTCGAGGAATTTGCGAAGGCATTGATCGCTTTTGCGTGTTTGAAAATTCCACCGATGTAGTGAAACGCGGTCTCGGACAGCCCACCATAACCCTCGCCTGTCATCAAATTGACACCATCCTTGGCAATGGACTGATGCACGTGCATTCCAGAGCCGTTGTCTCCAACCAGGGGCTTGGGCATAAAAGTTGCCGTTTTTCCGACTGCATGCGCCACGTTGTGGACAACGTATTTCAAGGTCAACAATTCGTCAGCTTTTTTTACCAGCGTGTCAAAACGCGTACCGATTTCACACTGGCCGGCCGTTCCCACTTCGTGGTGGTGAACTTCAACTTCGATGCCCATTTTTTCCATAACAACGCACATTTCGGCACGAATATCATGCAGGGAATCAACCGGAGGAACAGGAAAATAGCCGCCCTTCACGCCAGGACGATGGCCAATGTTGCCGCCTTCATATTCGGCACCGGTATTCCAGGCGCCTTCCTCAGAATCAACCCGGTAAGAGCAGCCGTGCATATCGACTTCAAAACGAACATCATCGAAAACGAAAAATTCCGGTTCCGGGCCAAAAAATGCAGCGTCCGCGATCCCGCTGGAAATCAGATAGGCTTCGGCCCGCTTTGCCAGTGAGCGCGGACAGCGGTTGTACCCTTCCATGGTGTTGGGTTCAAGCACATCACAACGGATGATCATGGTCTTGTGTTCAGCAAAGGGATCCTTCACCGCGGTAGAAATATCGGGCATAAGGACCATGTCGGATTCATTGATTCCCTTCCAGCCGGAAATCGAGGAGCCATCAAACATCTTTCCTTCTTCGAACAGGTCTTCGTCCACCGCACTGAGTGGCAGACTGACGTGTTGCTCCTTGCCCAGAGTGTCACAGAACCGCAAGTCCACGAATTTGTACTTTTTTTCTTCGAGTGTTTTCAGAATATTTTCAGTGCTCATTGTGATGATTCCTGTAGTGGTGTTCCAAATAGGGTCAGAATATATATGCAGGATTCATGCCAACACCATGCCCCGCCGATGTTGGCTTACAAACAGACAATAGAAGCATTTTGTCAACAAAAGTAGGCTTTTTCGTAGAATTTAGAGACATTCAGTGATCTGACGTAACCGCCAACAAAACAATAGTATCGCAAATGCACCATATAGGTGCAATATTCAAATCATATTGAACCATTTTGGTGCAGTTACACCAGTAGCCAAAGAAGTGCAATCCCAAGAAGCAGACGGTAGATGACAAAAGGCAGCAATCCGACGCGTTTCAACAGGGCCAAAAACGCAGCGATGCACGCCCAACCCGCCACGGCTGCAACAAGCAACGCCAGCATGAACTGACCCCACGCAATATGCGTTTCACCGGCGGCAACGCGGAAAATGCCGAAACTGCCAGCGGCAGCGATCACAGGGATCGCCAGGAGAAAAGAAAATCGCGCTGCCGCATCAGGCGAGAACCCAAGGAACCTGCCCGCTGTAATGGTGACCCCGGAACGGGAAACACCGGGAATCAGCGCAAAAGCCTGGGCCAGGCCGATGATCAAGGCGCTTTTAAAACTGATTTCCCCGATACTCCGCTGTTTTGAGCCAAAGGCATCGGCCAGCCACAGGAGCAGGCCAAAACCAATCGTAGTCCAGGCAATAATGCGCACGTCCCGTAAATAGAACTCGACCAGATCGTGCGCCATGTAACCAATGATCACAGCCGGAACGCTGGCAATTACCAGGTACAACACCATGGCGCGGTGCTGCCGGTCCGCGTCGCTGCGGGCAGGGCCAATCCAGGCCTTCGCCATCTCGATCAGGTCGTGCCGAAAATAAACAAGTACCGCAATCAGTGTGCCGAGGTGGGTGGCCAGATCAAACACCAGCCCCTGATCAGGCCAGCCAAAGGCCTCGCTGCCGAGAATCAGGTGGGCGGAACTGGATACCGGCAGAAATTCAGTGAGCCCCTGGATCAGGGCGAGAACAATTATCTGGATCAGGGTCATCGCGATGTCAGGGGTGCAGTAATTGACAAACCACTTACTCCGGAAGCCCGGCCCAGGTTATCCGGTAAATCGCCCCCAACTGATCGTCTGAGATCAATAATGAACCATCCGGCATCTGCAATACGTCGTTCGGCCGGCCCCAGTTGTCCTGACCTTGCAGCCAACCGCTGGCAAATACTTCGCTGCCCGTGATGCTTCCATCATCATCAAACTTCACCAACAAGATGCTGTAACCGGATTTCTCGCTGCGATTCCAGGAACCATGTTGTGCGATAAATAGCTGATTAGCATATGTTTTTGGAAACATGGTACCGGTGTAAAAAGTCAACCCCAGGGCCGCCACGTGCGCGCCCAGTATGAGGGCCGGGGGCGAGTAGTTATCACAGGATTTCCCTTCACCAAACTCTGGATCGGGCGTGTCGCCCTGGTGGCAATAGGGATATCCAAAGTGCATTCCGGCTTTCGGAGCATGATTTAATTTATCGCCGGGCAGGTCATCTCCCAGCAAGTCCCGCCCGTTGTCGGTAAACCACAAATCCCCGGTATCCGGATGGAAAGTCAATCCGACCGTGTTCCTCACACCTTCGGCGAACACTTCCATGCCGCTACCATCTGCAATGATACGGCGAATCTGGGCAAACCCGGGTTCATTACAAATATTGCAGGGTGCTCCCACCGGCACGTACAGAAGGCTGTCCGGTCCGAAACGCAGGTACTTCCAGCCATGGTGGGTCTTGTCCGGGAAGCTTTCAGCGACAACAACAGGCTCCGGAGGCTGGTCCAGCCAGCTCTCAATGTCGTCATAACGCAAAATCCGGTCTACAGCCCCCACGTAGAGCGAGCCGAACTTGAATTCCACACCCGACGGCAGTTCCAGATCATCATCGATAACGTAAACGCGTTCCGCGAAGTGGTCACCATCTGCATCCACCACGGCGTGCACCAGGCCTGCTTTTCTGGAGCCGGCAAAGACCGTACCGTTATCCCCGAGCGCGAGCTGTCTCGCGTTCTTGACGTCGCTGGCATAAAGTTGGATTTCGAAACCCGGGGGCAACATTATCTGTGCCAGTTTTTCAGAGAAATCATCGCCTGCGGTGGCTTGAACAACACCTGTGACAAGCAAGAAAAAACAGATACTCCTGACTGATTTCATGAAGGGCGAACTCCATAAGAGAATTTCGTCGCAGTATCTCATAGAAAGGCCGGCTTGCAGGATGGAATAAGACATGAAAATTTTCGGTGGCCTCGCGTTATTACTACTCGCATTCAATCTCAGCGCGCGAAGCGCTCAGGAATACCTGCCAGCGGATGCCGATCCGGATCCCGCTATCCCCACTCCCGAATCAATCCTGGGCTGGGATGTCGGCGACTGGCATGTCAGCCATGACAAGCTGGTCCAGTACGTGCAGACCCTGGCGGCCGCTTCTCCCCGGGTTTCCATCAAGGTCATTGGTTACACTTACGAACGCAGGCCGCTGTTGCAACTGGCCATTACCAGCGCAGAAAATCAGGGGAAGCTGGAGACGCTACGCCAGGATCACCTGAACGGAGACGGCCCGCTGGTCGTCTGGCTGGGCTACAGCGTTCACGGTGATGAACCCAGTGGCAGCAATGCTTCCATGCTGGCAGCTTATTACCTGGCGTCCTCAAGGTCGGAAACCGTTAATGAACTGCTCGACGGCAGCGTGGTGCTGATTGATCCCAGCGTCAACCCCGACGGACTCGACCGCTTCGCAAGTTGGGCCAATAGCAACGCTGGCAGGATTCCGGTTGCCGACCCGGTCACACGGCAACATGTGCAGAACTGGCCAGAGGGGCGAACCAAACATTACTGGTTTGATCTGAACCGCGACTGGCTGCCCGTAATTCACCCGGAATCGCAGGCGAGGATTGTTCAATACCATCGCTGGCTGCCGCACGTCCTGACTGATCATCACGAACAAGACTCGCACCCCGGCTTTTTCTTCCAGCCAGGGGTGCCTTCGAGACAAAACCCATTGACTCCAGTGGAAAACCTCGAGCTTACACGCGCACTCGCGCAGTATCACTCCAGGGCCATGGAACTTGCTGGTCAACCGCATTTCACTGAAGACGCTTACGACGATTTTTATTTCGGAAAGGGGTCAACTTACCCGGACATCAACGGCAGTATCGGTATCCTGTTCGAACAACGCGCCATCCTGGGGCAGGAGATCAGTACCAGCAACGGTACCGAGACCTTCCAAATGGCGGTGGCCAATCATCTCCGGATGTCTCTTTCCTCGTTGCAGGGTTCCTGGGCCATGCGCGACAGGCTCAAGGCCTACCAGGTCGGTTTTTACGAAACCATGTTGGAGCGGGCGGGTAACCGCAGCTTTTCAGCATGGATAGTAGGTGATGATGGAGATTCTGCCCGCGCCCGGGGTTTTCTCGACACGCTCGATCTGCACCAGATCGAATACAGGCCGCTGGCCGAGAACGTGCGGGCAGGCGCGCATGAGTTCTCGCCCGGACATGCCTGGGTGATTCCCACCCACCAACGGCAATTCGGTCTTCTGGAAGCGATGATGGAGCAACGGACCCGTTTCGAAGACAATACTTTTTATGATGTTTCCGCATGGACGCTGCCGCTGGCAAATAACCTGCCCGTTGCGACGGTCAACACGATCCCGCAGAGCGAAGCAACCATTGAGTCCAGCAGCGGTCTGCCGCCAGATGCAAAGTCGCCGGCCTGGGCCATAAGCTGGAACCAGCTCAATGCGCCTGCCCTGCTCCAGGAATTACTGGCCGCCGAGGTTAAAGTACGCGCTGCTGTCAAATCGTTTTCTGCTCATACCAGTGGCGGTCTGAAGACCTTCGAACTGGGCACGTTGATAATCCAGGCTGGCATTCAAACGCCCGGCGCCCTGCAAAAAAACCTCGAAATTCTTGGCAATGCGGCTTTAGCGGGACTGGAAGTGCACAACATAGGCAGCACGATGACCGTTGGCGGACCCGATCTTGGATCCCGGCACTTCAAACTACTAAAACCCGTCAATCCATTGATCGTTACCGGTTCAGGCACCTCGGCCAATGGAGCAGGAGAGCAATGGTTTCTATTGGATTGGCGGCTTGGAATTCCAACAACCCTGGTCGAACAGCAGCGGCTGGGACAGGTAAATCTCTGGGACTACACCCATTTACTGCTGGCAGATGGCGAGTATGGCTCTATTAAAAATGGCCTGAAAACTACGATCGCCCGTTGGGTTAAAGACGGTGGAATACTGGTCACAGTCAACCGCGCGGCCAGATGGGCCGAGAGCCTCTGTTTTGAACATCAGCCCGACGACTGCGAAGCTGTCGAAAACACAACCCCCGACAACGAGCCAGCCACAACTCGCAGCTATTCCGATTTTGCGGACGACCATGCGAAACGGATCATTGGTGGTGCCATCGTTTCCTCCGTGCTCGACCTGAGCCACCCGCTCGCCTTCGGTTATCGCAGGGCGGAGCTACCGATTTTCCGTCGCGGCACCACCGTGCTTGCGCCAAGTAACAATCCTTATTCGACACCGGTGCATTACACCCGTACCCCCCTGATGGCCGGCTTTATCGGCGATGAACACCTGGCTGCTTTGGGAGGCCAGCCAGCGCTCATTGCTGAAAAACAGGGTAAGGGCCTTGTTATCCGCTTTGCCAACACGCCCGTTTTCCGCGGATTCTGGCGGGGAACGGAAAAACTGTACGTCAACGCTTTGTATTTCGGGCAAGTGATAGAATCGACCGAACTTCCGGAAATTGAACCAACACCGAGGGTGGAAACACCGCGCCAGCAATGACATGTCAATCTTTGCAGAGCTGAAACGCCACAATTCAATTACCCGAAAAACAGGACAGAAATTATTCCGGGTGATTATTGGCCTGTTGGTTTTCGTCATTCTGATCATGCTGGCAGAACGATTCTGGATTTCGCAAAAAGATGGCCTGGCTGCAGATCAACCGCCGGTGCATTCCACGGCGCCCGAACAGCCCGCTTCGGTAAAATTTTCTGAACTGATAACCTCCGATAAATCCATCGCAATACTGCCATTCAACGATCGCAGCACCGGAATGGAAAACACCCGGTTCTTTGCCGATGGCTTCCACGATGATCTGTTGACCAAGTTGGCGAGGCTCAACGCGCTCAAGGTCATTTCCCGGACGTCCGTAATGGCTTACCGCGACACCACGAAAAATATGCGGCAGATCGGTGAGGAACTCGGCGTGACCAACCTGCTCGAGGGCGGGGTACAACAGGCCGGCAACCGTGTACGTATCAATGTTCAATTGATCAACGTGCAAACCGACTCGCAGCTATGGGCGGAATCCTACGACCGCGAAGTCACTACCCAAAACATTTTCCAGATCCAGGGTGAAATCGCCCGTGCGATCGCCAACGCCCTGCACACGACATTGACGCTGGAAGAGGACCAGGGCCTGGGCCGGGTTCCAACCGGAAACCTGGAAGCCTACCGGGCCGTATTGTTATCACGGCAAATCGAACGCAGGGGCACCTTCAAAGCGTTGAATACAGCGGCGGAATATGCGCAGCAGGCCATCGACCTCGACCCTCACTACGTGGACGCCTACCTTGCCCTGGCGCAAATTCTGACAAGAGCAATCGGTTCCGGCGCATTAAGCGATGAAAATACGGGTAGCCGGATCACAGCCGCCCTCGAAAGAGCCATGGAGTTGCAACCCGGCTACGGGCTGACTCATTCCATTTTAGGATACTACCGGTACATCAGCAGTAAACCGGGGTGGGATGACTCTTTCGAAACGGCGATGCACCTCGACCCGGGAAATACGCAAACCATGTACGCATATGGTTACTCGCTACAGCGCAGCGGCAGGCCCGAGCCGGCCTTGCCACTGCTCCTGCAGGCCAGCGAGCAGGACCCGCTCTCCCAGTCGATTCTTTTTGCGCTTGGAAGAAACTATCTCGTGTTGGAGGACTACGACAAAGCGCGTAACGCATTTACCCGAATCCGTGAGATCGATCCTTCAAGCACATTAGGGTACGGCTCGATGAGCGGCTCTTTTGTCCTCCAGGGACGGCTGGACAAGGCCTTGTACTGGTTGGGCAAGGCGATACCTATTGATCCGAAGGATCTTGAGGTCGGAGGCTGGATGGTGTCTATGAACGACAGCCTCGAAGACTACGCCTCCGCACAGGAATGGTCTGACTGGCTGGATGGCTGGGTCACCAAGCAGCCCCAGCCCATGGCCATGCAGGCCAGGCACCACTACCTGACAGGGAATTTCGAACTGGCACTGCAGTTAAGCAATCGTGCATTAAAAATGGATGCACCCAATCGCTGGGGTTCCGACGCCATTTTCATGCGGATCAAGCGTGATGAGGCATTGGCCAATGGTAGCCCCCAAACAGGGATTGATGTTTTTACAACCCGGCATCCCGCGCTGTTTGAATCTCAACCCAGGATTTTTGCCGAAAACGTAATGCAGGCTGTCGACCTGGCCCAGTTAATGAAACTGGCGGACAGAGAAACCGATGCGCACCGGCTGCTGGACGCTGTGATCCGGTTCCATGATCAACCCTGGGCGGTTTCCGGAGCCACCCGTGCCTGGCTGCTGCCGGTTAAGGCAGAAGCCCTGGCTATCATGGGTGAAGAGGCCGCCGCGCTCACTGAGCTCAGGCGCATCATCGATAAAGGATGGCGTATGAACTGGCGTTGGGAAACTGTATTGAATTTCAATTTTTATGGTATTCGTGAAACCCCGGAATTCCTGAGCATGGTGAATGAACTCGAAACGGATATGACGGAACAGCGAGGACGTGCCCAGGCAATGGCTGACCGCGGCGAAATTGCACCACCACCGGAAACCGGACGGAAATAGCAGCAAATGTTATTATCTGCACCTGCAGCTGGCCAGACCGGAGAGCCTTTAATCATAGGGATAAGAAATGCCCAGGCTGTTTGAGGAACTGAAGAGACGCAATGTCTTCAAGGTCGGCACGGCCTACGTCGTGCTGGCGTGGATTCTTGCGCAAATTACTGACGTATTTCTTGAACCCTTTGGCGCTCCCGGTTGGGTGATCAAAACTATCCTCCTGGTACTGATGGCCGGCTTCCCCATGGCCTTGTTCTTCGCCTGGGCGTTCGAAATGACTCCTGAAGGCATCAAGAAAGAAAAGGACGTCGATCGCACTCAATCCATCACCCATGAAACCGGGCAAAAGCTGAACCTGGCCATTATTTTCATCCTGATACTGGCGCTGGGTTATTTCGCATTCGATAAGTTCATGCTGGCTCCGGAACGCGATGCTGAGCTGGTCCGGGCAACAGAAGAAGCGCAGTTTGTGCCAGCCGAAACGGTAGCCAAGGTGAAGTCCATCGCGGTTCTGCCTTTCGTCAACATGAGCGACGATGCAAGTAACGAATATTTTTCCGATGGCATTTCGGAAGAGATTCTCAATTCACTGGCGCGGGTCAAGGAACTCAAGGTAGCCGGGCGTACGTCTTCTTTTGCTTTCAAAGGCAAGAACCAGGACCTGCGCGAGATTGGCGATGCCCTGGGCGTGGAACATATCCTGGAAGGATCGGTCCGCAAAGCGGGCACCAAGGTGCGAATCACCGCCCAACTGATCCAGGTTGAAGACGGCTTCCACCTGTGGTCGGACACGTTCGACCGGGAACTGGACGACGTTTTCGCCATCCAGGATGAAATCGCTACAGCCATCCTGATCCAGTTGAAGGCACAGTTGCTCGATGGTGAACAGATCGTTATTTCGACACCAGCGGTGAATTCAGAAGCATACGATTATTATCTGCTGGCCAGGCAAAGAATTTATGAGCGCTCCCGGCCTACTCTCGAAGCCGCTGCAGATATACTGGACAAGGCCATCGCAATCGATCCGAATTACGCGCCCGCATATGCCCAGCGCGGAATAACCGCCCTGCTTCTTTCGGATGACAACTACGGAACCCTGCCTGAAGAGCAATCCCAAACGCAGGCGAAACTTTATCTCGACCAGGCTTTGAGGCTGGACCCGCAACAGCCCGAAGCGCTGGCCGGCCTGGGGCTTTACTACAGTCACATCCCCGGAAAAACCACCGAGTCGATCGAAACACTTGAAAAAGCCCTGACCATCAACCCCAATCTTATCAACGCCAGTAACTGGCTGCAGTCAGCCTATGCTACTGCCGGCAGGCTAATCGAACAAATGGCTGTGCTTGAACAGATGGCGGAGCGCGATCCGCTTTATCGGCCAGGGATAAGCAATCTCCATGGTTTGTACCTTGCAAGAAGGGAACGGGACAAAGCCCAGGCGACGATAGACCGAATCAAATCATTCTTACCGGGCGATCAGCTGATTTTTAGCCTCGAAGCCGACATGGCATACGCCAAGGGGAACATAGCACAGGCTCTTGCCTTGGTAGACAAAGCTCTCGAATTACAACCGGAAAACAGGTCGTTAAGGGCCAGGAGAGGGTTTGGTTTACTGATGACCTCGCAATTTGAACGTCTGGCTGAAGAGGGAATCCGCTGGCAGCGCATGATCGCATTGTACTACCTGGGACGAATAGAGGAAGCCAGCATCATGGCCTGGGAAGACGCCAACTCCGGAGAGGACGTGGGCGCCGTCATCGGAATCCTGGTGAATACGGGCAAGCCAGAGGAAGCCGTTCGGTTTTTCGAAGAACGCTGGGACAGCCTGGATGAATTCGAAGCGGAATACCCCGCATTAGGCTCGGGTGATGTCGGCACCTTGATGGATATTGCATTCGCCTATAGCAGCGTCGGCAACGCAGAAATGTTCGATCAGGCGATGAGTCGCTCACGTGCCGCACTGGATGCGATCACGGACCTTGGATTCAAGTATCCCTTTGTTTACTATGACGAAGCGATTTATTTCACAATGATGGGGGATCGGGACAGGGCTCTTGTCTTCCTGTCCACCGCCGTTGACGAAGGTCTGCTGATAGGAAGAAAATTTTCCGAGGGTTGGGTGGCCATGAAGGTATTGGACGGCGACCCGGAATATGAAGCCATCCAGGCGCGCATGTTCGAACACCTGAATGCGGAACGCGCCGAGCTTGGCCTGGAGCCGGTCAACACATGAATTTTATTGAAGAGCTCAAGCGCCGTAACGTATTCCGGGTTGCTGTAGCCTACCTGGTCACGGCCTGGGTGACGCTGCAACTGGCCGACATCGTGCTGGAGAGCATCGAGGCGCCCAACTGGGTGATGCAGGCTTTCATGCTGGCGCTGGGGCTTGGCTTTCCACTCACCCTGATCTTCGCCTGGGCGTTCGAGATGACACCCGAAGGCCTGAAGAAAGAAAAAGACGTCGATCGCAGCCGGTCGGTCACCCGCCAGACCGGGCAAAAACTCAATCGAAGCATTATCGTGGTGCTGGCCCTGGCCGTGGTTTTGCTGCTGTTTGATCGTTTCATGCCTGAACCTGAGCAGGCCGAGGGTATGGCCGAAACAGAAACCGGGCAAGTCGCACCAAAGGAGCGGGTAAAGTCGATTGCAGTACTACCATTCGTCAACATGTCTTCCGATACCGAGCAGGAATACTTTTCCGACGGCATCTCCGAGGAGATCCTGAACTCCCTGGCGCGGGTCAAAGAACTGAAGGTAGCCGGTCGCACGTCCTCTTTCGCCTTCAAAGGAAAAAACCAGGACCTGCGGCAAATCGGCAAGACCCTGGGCGTGGAACACATCCTCGAAGGTTCGGTGCGTAAATCCGGAACCACAGTGCGCATCACCGCTCAACTAATTCAGGTAGAAGATGGCTTCCACCTCTGGTCGGACAGCTATGATCGGGAACTGAACGACGTTTTCGCCATCCAGGACGAGATCGCAACCGCGATACTGGTGCAATTGAAGGCGCACCTGCTGGAGGATGCCACAGCTGAGACGGTGACCACAGCGCGGACTGATTCCGAAGTTTACGACCTGTACCTGCTGGCCAAACAGCGCATGTACGAGCGCATGCAGATGCCCCTCGAGTCGGCTACCGAAATGCTCGACCGGGCCATCGAGATCGATCCGGAATATGCACCGGCCTACGCGCAACGTGGCATAGCAACTTTGTTACTGGCCGCCAATTCATACGGCGATATTCCGGACGCCCAGGCTCAAAGTCAGTCCAAGCTGTTCATTGACCAGGCACTGCGACTCGACCCGGAACTGGCCGAGGCCTGGGCGGGGCTGGGCCTGTACTACTCCAATCGGCCTGCGCAATACCTTCACGGAATCGAAGCGCTACAAAAAGCACTGACCATCAACCCGAACCTGGTCGATGCAAGCAACTGGCTGCAAAACGCTTATATTGGAGTCAACCGGCCAGCAGATGCGCTAATAGTGTTGGAAGACGTGATGCAGCGTGACCCACTTTACAAACCCGGTTTCGCCAATCTCGTGTTCCTGTATGGAGTGCTGGGCCAGTTGGACAAAGCCACCGATCTGCTTGAGCGAACCCGCCCTTTTATGCCGACCGACCCAAGCATTTTACTGGCGGATTCCAGCATCGGTTTTGAGCGTGGGCAAGTCGCCGAGAGTCTGTTGTACGCTAAAGAAGCACTGGCCATCCAGCAGAATGACCGCGTGTACCGTATTTTTTATTCGGTCGGCCTGAATGAAACACAGCAGAATCAACTGCTGGCAGAGGAAGGGTATCGCGGCTGGAGAATCCCGGGACTGCGCCGTCTTGGGCGCACCGAAGAAGCTAAGATCCTCGCTAATGAGTTTGCCGCTGAAGGCAATCTCATCCCGCTGTTCAATTTTCTCAATGCAAGCGACCGCTCGGATGAGTTGATCGCCTACGTGGAAAGTCGCTGGCCGGACCTGCAGCAGTTTGAAACGGATTTTCCGTCAAGCGGCTACCGCGGATACTGGGAAATGGCCGAGATCGCCCTGGCCTACCGTCGTGCCGGCAGGCAGGACCGCTTCAACGACGCGATGACCCGTGTTCGAACCGCTCACGATTCCCTGATCGAACAAGGGATGGCCAATCCAAGGTTCTGGATCTACGAGGCAGCTTATTACGCGCTGGCTGACAACCCCGCAGAAGCGCTCCAGCACCTGGCAGCAGCCATCGACCGGGGACTCATTGTTTCACCGCGGATAAGCGACGACCTGCCGTTTTTCAGTACCCTCGAAGGTGACCCGGAATACGAAGCCATCCAGGCCCGCATGGTTGAACACCTCAACGCCGAGCGTGCCGCACTGGGGCTGGATCCCCTCACGGCATGAGCCATTTTTGCTAGAAATGTGAGTAAGTAGGAATGAGTTTTGACGTTTCTTTCATAGGCCTGGGCGTAATGGGCTACCCGATGGCAGGATACCTGGCAAAAGCGGGACACCGGGTAACTGTTTACAACCGGACAACTGCAAAAGCGCAACTATGGGTCGATGAATACGGTGGCAAAACCGCAACAACTCCGGCAGCCGCGGCCGACGGCTCCGATTTCGTATTCTGTTGCGTCGGCAACGATAACGATCTGCGTTCCGTCACATTGGGCTCGGATGGCGCCTTCATCAAGATGAAACCAGGGTCGGTATTTGTCGACCACACAACCACCTCGGCGGATGTCGCCAGAGAGCTAAACAAGAAAGCGGCAGAATTGAATTTCTCTTTTGTTGACGCGCCCGTGTCCGGCGGACAGGCAGGCGCGGAAAATGGGCAACTTACCGTCATGATCGGCGGTAGCGAAGAGGCGGTAGCCAGGGCAGCGCCCCTTATCGATTGCTATTCCAAAATGCAGGCCCGCCTGGGTGAATCCGGTTCGGGCCAACTGGCCAAGATGGTCAACCAGATCTGTATCGCCGGACTGGTCCAGGGCCTGGCCGAGGCGCTGCATTTTGCAGACCGCGCCGGTCTGGACGCGAACGCCGTGGTCGATGTCATTTCCAAAGGCGCCGCCCAGTCCTGGCAGATGGAAAACCGGGCTTCAACCATGATTGAAGGTGAATTTGAATTCGGCTTCGCAGTAGACTGGATGCGTAAAGACCTCGGCTATGTTTTGAACGCGGCAAGGGAAAATGGATCACATCTTCCGGTGACCGCACTGGTGGACCAATTTTATTCCAAGGTACAGGAGTTGGGGGGCGGGCGCTGGGATACTTCCAGCTTGATCGTTCCGTTGCTAGAAACCAAGTAAAGGCTGACACTAATCAGGAGAATCGTATGGGAGAACTTGCACTTTTACAGGGCAATGCAATTGCTTTTATCTTCAGGTGGATACACCTGCTAGCCGGCGTGGCCTGGATTGGCCTGCTGTGGTACTTCAACTTTGTGCAGGGAGAGTACTTCAAGGAGGCCGATGCTTCATCCAAATCTGACGCCATCCGCAAATTGGTGCCACGCGCACTGTGGTGGTTCCGCTGGGCCGCGATGTTTACTTTCCTCAGCGGTATCGCGATGATTGGCGCCAAGCAACTGACCGGCTACGGCATTATGGTCGGCGCATTACTGGGCACCATCATGTTTCTGAACGTCTGGCTCATCATCTGGCCAAATCAGCGAATCGTGATCGCATCTGCGGAAAAGGCCGCTGCCGGCGGTGAAGCCGATCCTGCTGCCGCGGGGGCACTGGCAAAGGCAGGCCTGGCATCGCGAACCAATACCCTGTTCTCGATCCCGATGCTGTTTTTCATGGCCTCTTCCGTGCACCTGGCTCAATTGTCTACACCCGTCATGAGTGCCAGCATGCTGTCACTGATCGTGGTGTTTGGAATTATCCTGTTGCTGGCAATAAACGGGATCAAGGGTAAAACCGGCCCCATGACCAGCGTCAAAGGCGTGATTCACATGGGCCTGGCGCTGACACTGGTCTTGTACCTGGCCATGGACCTTCTGTAGGAGCGAATTCATTCGCGAATAATCAGTAGGTAAACCAGGAAAAAATCGCGGATAAATCCGCTCCTACGAACAAAAAAAGGGTCGCTTTCGCGGCCCTTTTTCTGCGCGGCAATTTTGCCGTGCGATCAACTCAACCCGTTTCCTTGAACTGCTCCTCTTCGGTCGAACCGCTCAGGGCTGAAAGCGAGGACTGACCGCCACTAATCGTGGTGGTCAAGGCGTCAAAGTAACTCGTCCCCACCTCGTGCTGGTGCTTGGTGGCAGTGTAGCCGATAGCCTCGGCGCCAAACTCAGCTTCCTGAAGTTCAACGTAGGCTGCCATCTGGCGGTCACGATAACCGTTTGCCAGCGTGTACATGCTGTAATTCAGCGAATGGAAACCCGCCAGGGTGATGAACTGGAATTTGTAACCCATCGCTCCCAATTCCTTCTGGAATTTTCCGATCGTGTCATCATCCAGATTCGCCTTCCAGTTGAACGAAGGCGAGCAGTTGTAGGCGAGTAACTGGTCCGGGTGTTGTTTCCTGATTGCCTCTGCAAAGACCTTCGCTTCATCCAGGTCCGGGTGCGCCGTCTCACACCACAGCAGGTCAACATACGGCGCATAGGCAAGACCGCGGGAAATGGCCTGGTCGATACCCGGCCGGGTCACGTGGAAGCCTTCCGGGGTGCGCTCGCCGGTAAGAAACGGTGCATCATACTGATCGATGTCTGAAGTAATCAGGCCTGCCGAATTCGCGTCGGTACGTGCCAGCAATACAGTGGGCACATCCAGTATGTCTGCCGCCAGACGGGCAGCGACCATTTTCTGAACCGCCTCGCTCGATGGAACAAGCACTTTGCCGCCCATGTGGCCGCATTTCTTGGCCGAGGCCAACTGGTCTTCGAAGTGGACACCTGCGGCGCCGGCCTCGATCATGGCTTTCATCAGTTCGTGAGCGTTCAGAACACCACCAAAACCTGCTTCGGCGTCAGCCACGATCGGCTGCATCCAGTCGATAGAATCATCGCCCTCGGCATGATTCAACTGGTCTGCACGCAGCAGTGCATTGTTGATTTGACGCACGACGTTAGGCACGGAATCAACAGGGTACAGGGATTGGTCAGGGTACATCTGGCCGGCCAGGTTGGCGTCTGCGGCCACTTGCCAACCAGACAGGTAAATCGCCTTGAGGCCGGCTCTCACCTGCTGCATCGCCTGGTTCCCCGTGAGGGCGCCCAGCGAATTAACGAAAGGCTCTGATTGCATGTGCTTCCAGAGCTTTTCCGCACCCAGGCGCGCCAGGCTGTGTTCAACCTTTACTGTTCCGCGCAGCCGGATGACGTCTTCCGGTTCATACCCACGCTTAACGCCTTTCCAGCGTGCGTTGGTGGACCAGTCGGCCTGGATGCGTTTGATTTCGTATTCTGTAGTCATTAAGGGTCACCCTGATTTGTCTGCTACAGCATAGGTATTGATCTACATCTTTGACAAGTCAAATGTTTCAATATTTAATATAAGATTCGTTAATTATATATGTGATTGATTTTGAAAAACAAACCCACTCGCTTCTATTACAAAGGCAATCAATTAAAACAGTTACGTGCTTTTTGCGCTGTTTCCAAGAGCGGGAAGATGACCGATGCGGCCGAGCAGCTATTCCTCAGTCAACCGGCAATAAGCCTCCAGATACAAGCGCTGGAACGCGAACTGGATACCATGCTTTTTGAGCGCCACGGACCCAAAATCAACATGACCAGGGAGGGGCTGGAACTGTACGAAATGGCGCGGCCGCTGGTCGAGGGCCTGGATACACTGAATGCCCGGTTCAACAGGCATATGAAAGGCGATCTGGACAGCGGTGAAGTCGTCATCGCCGCCGGCGAATCGACCATCATCTACCTGTTGCCACGGTTGGTGAAACAGTTCCGCGAGCACTATCCCAACATCCATGTTCAACTGCGTAACGTGACGGGCCGTGACGGGCTTGCCATGATTCGGGATGACGAAGTGGACATGGCCATTGGCTCTATGCTGGATGTGCCCTCGGACATCAGCTACCAGCCTGTACATTCCTTCGATCCGGCTTTGATCATGCCACTGGGCCACGAACTGGCGGAGCAAAAACGGGTTCGTATTGAAGATATTGCTCCTTATGGGCTGATTCTTCCACCGCGCAGACTCACCACCTGGAGAATGATTGACCGGGTGTTTCAGCAGCACCAGGTGCCGTTCAATGTGACGCTCGAGGTAGGTGGCTGGGAAGTCATAAAGCGTTACGTGGAATTGGATTTCGGCATTTCCATCGTCACCGGTATTTGTCTGCGCGATGATGACAAGCTGGTTGCAAAAAACATGAGCGACTATTTTCCAAAACGAAGCTACGGAACCGTCATGCGCAGGGGCAAGTATCTATCACCCCAGGCGCGGGCATTTCTGGAAGTGGCCGAAGAAGCCAGCATGCCCGACTCTCCATGGCGGGTCGGGCATTCTGAGCGGTAAACATTGAGCTATGAGGATGTGAATTCCGGATAGGCTTCCAGACCACATTCGCCAATATCCAGGCCCACATACTCTTCCTCTTCGCCGACCCGTACATGCTGGCGTAGCCGCAAGCGAGGTACATGAAACTGGCAATCGCATACAGCAATTCGAAAATATGGTTTTCCATTCTTGCTCTCCCGCCTTAGATGGCTTGCGACCCGGTTTCACCGGTGCGAATACGGACTACTTCCTCCAGGGAGCTGACGAAAATCTTTCCGTCCCCGATTTTTCCGGTCGCCGCCGAACGCTGGATCGCCTCGACAACGAGCTCTGCCATTTCAGCGGTAACCGCCGTTTCCAGCTTGAGCTTCGGGAGAAAGTCAACGTTGTATTCCGTGCTACGGTAGAGCTCGGTGTGGCCCTTCTGTCGCCCGAAACCCTTCACTTCCGTGACCGTGATACCGGCGATGCCAGCTTCGTGCAGAGCTTCACGCACATCGTCGAGCTTGAATGGCTTAATGATCGCTGTAACCAGTTTCATGGGAACTCCTCCAAAAGAAATTTGCAGATCACCCATGTAGATGCAGAATCCATGCCATGCATTGAATAATGCATAAGTTTCTGTTTGAAAGGACTTTTATTAAACTACTGGGACTGGAGGGCGCCCACAGGAAGTGCACGCACCGGATTGGTGCGCTCAGGAGGTGCATGTAATTCCAGTATCATTGGGAATCTGGCGGAGGCCGGATCAGCTACACAAAGGATAAAAGATGAATTACGCATTATATGATGTCATTGGCATCCTGGGTGTGATCCTGGTAGTCGGCAGCTATTTCCTGATCCAGATCGGAAAACTTTCGGCCACCGGCCTGGCATACACGATGGCCAACTTACTCGGCGCCGGGGGCATTCTGTTTTCACTCTTGTTTGATTTCAATATGTCCGCCTTCCTGGTGGAGTTCTTTTGGCTGCTGATCAGTTTGGTGGGATTGGGGAGAATTTTCCTGGAAAGGCGGCGGGCAACCCGGTAACCATGGTCTTCATCAACGACCAGATTTCCATACCGGACGACGAGATCAAGCTCAGCGCGATAAGGGCTCAAGGCGCCGGCGGGCAAAATGTAAACAAGGTGTCTTCCGCCATTCATCTGCGATTCGATGTGCACTCATCTTCACTGCCGGACGCGGTAAAGGAACGCTTGTTACAGAGTCGCGACCAGCGTATTACGGCCAATGGCGTGATTATCATCAAGGCTCAAAATCACCGGACCCAGGAAAAAAATCGCCTGGATGCGGTATCACGGCTTCGCCAGTTGATCCTGGAGGTAACAAAGGTTCACAAAAAGCGGATTCCCACGCGACCAGGACGGGCGGCCAGGGAGAAGCGCATGGACTTCAAGAAAAAGCGCGCAAGCTTGAAAAAACTTCGCTCCAAGGATTTCGATTAATTGCCAAAAATCCGCATCTCAAGAGGTTAAACTGGCCTGATGCCCGGTATGACACCGATTGAATTGATTAAGGAGCCTCCTGCATGACAGACACCATCAGCCAAAGTATGACCTGGGCAGCGTTTGCACTGGTGATCACGGGCGTATTACTCAATGCGATCGCCCAGCTCGCCTTGAAAGCCAGCGTCAGCGAAACCGGAGTCATTAGCCTTGACCTACCGTCCCTTATGTCTTCCGCCAGCAGCTTGATCGTAAATGTCTGGCTGTGGCTGGGCCTTGTCTGTTACGGAGTAAGTGTCGTGGTATGGATTCTGGCGCTTTCCCGTGTTGACGTCTCGATCGCCTACCCCATGCTTTCTATCGGTTATGTGCTGAACGCAGTCGCGGCCTGGCATCTTTTTGATGAGCCCCTGGGGCCTGGCCGTCTCATTGGTATCGGCATTATCATTCTGGGCGTATACGTGCTCGCGCGATCATGAGCGAGTTGCCATTCACCCGCCCGACGCTGGGTGAAGAAGAATTTCAATCCGTTCAGGAAGTCCTCAAATCGGGGTGGATAACCACCGGGCCAAAGGTTTCCGAGCTGGAGCAGAAACTTGCCGATTACATCGGCTCCGGCGTGTCGGTCCGATTGTTCAATTCCGCCACCAGCGCCCTGGAGGCGGTGCTGATTGCCAGGGGGATTGGGCCCGGGGACGAGGTTATAGTCCCGGCCATGAGCTTTGTGGCTTCGGCCAATGTAGTCGTGCGCACCGGCGCGACGCCCGTATTCGTTGATGTTGAACTTGAAAGCAGGAACCTGGAGGCTGGCCGGGTTGAATCTGCCCTGAGTAATCAAACCCGGGCAGTTTTACCCGTTCACTTCGCCGGCTTAGCGGTTGATATGCAGCCGGTATACGACTTGTTCAGAGAGACGGATATTCTATTGCTCGAAGATGCGGCCCAGGCAATCGGCACGAGGTACCAGGGGCGCCAGATTGGTTCATCCGGCAACCCGGTTGCCTTCAGTTTTCATGCAAACAAGAACATGACAACCATCGAGGGTGGCGCCATAGCCTGCCGGGACAGTGAGTTGATCAGTCGCCTTGAATCCATCCGGTTCCACGGCATCTCCCGCAATGACGCCGGCGATATGATGGTGGAGGATTGGGGCGGCAAGATGAACATGCCGGATGTTTGCGCAACTGTTGGACTCGCGCAATTGAAAAAACTGGACCGGTTCAATGCAAAACGACGTGAACTGGCGCAGCACTACTTTGAAAATTTACCCGATCATCCGGGCCTGGTTCTGCCCGCAGATTCGGCTGATCACAGCTGGCACATGTATTGCGTCTGCCTGGACTTCAGCACAATAGGCAAGAGCAGGCAGGATGTCATCGACAGCTTCAGGCAAGACGGCATCATGCTGGGAATCCACTATCCCGCGATGCATCTTTTCGGCCTGTATCGACGCTACGGCTACGCCCCAGGCGATTTTCCGGTTGCCGAACGCATCGCAGAACAGACCCTGACCCTGCCGCTGTTTCCCGGCATGACCACTGCTGATGTGGACCGGGTTTGCGCCCATTTCCACCGTTTGATGGGATAGTACTGTGGTGAAGGCCGTAATATTTGCATACCACGACATCGGTGTGCGCTGTATTGAAGCTCTGCTTGAATTGGGTGTTGAAATCAAGCTGGTGGTCACTCACCGGGACAATCCATCAGAAAACATCTGGTTCGGGAGTGTTGCAGAGACCTCAAAAGCTCATGCTATCGCGGTCATCACACCCGACAACCCCAATGTGCCGGAGGTTGTCCAAAAGGTTGCCCGCTGCAAGCCCGATTTCATATTTTCCTTCTACTATCGAAACATGCTGTCCACGGCACTACTCGACATTCCGAAAATGGGCGCGTTTAATGTTCACGGTTCACTGTTGCCCAAATACCGCGGCCGGGTTTCGGTGAATTGGGCCATTATTCAAGGAGAAGACGAGTGTGGCGTCAGCCTGCACAGAATGGTAGATAAACCGGATGCCGGTAACCTGGTGGCGCAGCGTCCAGTACCCATTCTAATCAACGACACGGCACACGATGTTTTCCGGAAACTCACCGTTGCTGCGGAATCCATGATCCTCGACGCAGTGCCCCGTATGATTGCAGGCACATCAACGGAAACCCCGCTTGAGCTGGAAAAAGGCAGCTACTTTTCGGGCAGAAGACCGCAGGATGGAGAAGTCGACTGGAATCAGTCAGCCCGCCAGATCCATGATTTGATCCGTGCCGTTGCCCCACCATATCCCGGTGCCTTTTTTTACCAGGGAAGCAATCGTATTGAGTTACTGGGCAGTCGCTATTGCATGGAAAATGCGCGCCTCGCAATTCCGGGGATCTACTTTGAAAATGGAAATTTCTGGGCTGATTGTTGCGATGGATTCCGGTTCATGATCACTGCTTTGGAAATCGATCACGCGAAAGCGGACAGCCAGATGTTTTCACAAATGTTCGGCCAGCGGTTAACGCCGGCATCAATCACACAACAAGGTGAAACAGCATCAGGCGTATAGTCCTCAAAGTCGACGTTGACACGTACCAGGGTACGTTACAGGGGGTGCCTGCCTTACTCGATTTGTTCAAGCGCTTCAACGTCAAGGCTACATTCCTTTTCAGTGTAGGCCCGGACCACACCGGCCGGGCGATTCGCCGTGTCTTTCGCAAAGGCTTTCTGCAAAAAGTCGGGCGCACCTCGGTCGTCAGCCACTACGGAATACGGACCCTGCTCAATGGCACATTGCTCCCCGGTCCTCACATCGGAAGAAAGGCTGCTCCTGTTCTGCGAAGGGTAATTGCCGAAGGCCACGAAGCGGGCATCCATTGCTATGACCACGTTCTGTGGCAGGATTTCGTTGCAGGCAAAGACCTCGACTGGACAAAACGGCAGATGGCGAAGGCGTGGGAGGCTTTCCGGGCCGCAACCCACACCACGCCCCATACTATTGGTGCAGCGGGCTGGCAACTAAACCGGTACGTGATCGCGCTCGAGGAGGAGTTTGGTTTCCAATACGCCAGCGATGTCCGGGGCCGGGCACCCTTTTTCCCCACCATGGAAGGTAACCACTCAGCTTGTATCCAATTGCCTACCACCTTACCCACGCTGGATGAAATCATCGGTTCCGATGGCATTGACGAATCTAACTGCTGGAGGCTGATCCTGGAAAGGAGTCAGGAATCCCTGGTTCATGGCCACGTTTACACACTTCACGCCGAACTGGAGGGGATGAAGCTGATTTCGGCGATGAACAAACTGCTTGAACATTGGAAGTCATCGGATTTCGAGTTTTACACCCTGCAACAACTGCATGAATCCCTGGACCAGTCCACACTGGTCACAAATTCCATCATAATGGGCGAAGTTGAGGGCAGATCCGGGCTATTGGCAATTCAGGGGTCATAAAATGGAAACACAAAACCCAACGGTCGACTTATCCGTTCTGATCCCGGTGTATAACGAGGAAAGTGTACTTCCCATTCTTTTCGAACGGCTATACCCCGCCCTGGACGCCCTGGAGCGTTCCTATGAAGTGGTTTTCATTGACGACGGCAGCAAAGACCGTTCCCCGGAATTACTTCATCAAACACACGCACAACGCCCCGATGTGACGCGGGTTTTATTTCTCAGCTTTAACGCCGGACAACACGCGGCACTGATCGCCGGATTTCAAAACGTCAGGGGTAAGGCTGTAATCACGCTGGATGCGGATTTGCAGAACCCACCCGAAGAAATTCCATTGGTCCTGGCCGAAATGGACAAAGGCTACGATTACGTTGGAACCATCAGGGAGTCCCGGCAAGACCAGGCCTGGAGGCACCTGACTTCCCGGATGGTGAATGCCGTTCGTGAACGGATTACCAACATTCACATCACCGACCAGGGCTGTATGCTGAGGGGCTATTCCCGGGAAATCGTACTTGCCATTGCTCAATCCGGTGAGACGCAGACCTTCATTCCTGCGCTGGCTTATCTCTATGCATCAAAGCGCACCGAAATTACGGTGAAGCACGATCAGCGCGCAGCCGGCGAATCGAAATATTCCTTCTTCAAACTGATCCAGCTCAACTTTGACCTGATGACCAGTTTTTCGGCATTGCCATTGCAACTGATTTCGTTCACAGGCATCGTCGTTTCATTCTTTTCCCTGCTGCTGGTGATCTACCTCGCTTTTCGCCGCCTGGTAATCGGCCCCGAGGTTGAGGGCGTATTTACCCTGTTCGCGATTGCAATTTTCCTGATGGGCCTGTTGCTTTTTGCCGTTGGCATGCTCGGCGAATACATCGGGCGGATCAACACGCAGGTTCGAAAGAGACAAATATTTCGTATTGCCAACAGACTCGATACCACCGAAAAGAACGGGAACGAAGCAAAATGAGACTACTTATCCTCGGAGTCAACGGCTTCATCGGCCATCACCTTTCCAAAACGGCCCTGGAGACCACCGGCTGGGAAATCTACGGGATGGACATGCGGTCCGACCGCCTGGTCGAGGAAATGAAACATGAGAATTTTCACTTTTTCGAGGGTGACATAACGATAAACCGCGAGTGGATCGAATACCACGTCAAAAAATGTGACGTCATACTGCCCCTGGTCGCAATCGCCACGCCGGCGACTTATGTCACCAATCCGCTGGGCGTTTTTGAATTGGATTTCGAGGCCAACCTGGCCATCATCAGGGCCTGTGTGAAATACAATAAACGTGTCGTTTTTCCATCAACTTCGGAAGTCTATGGAAAATCTGAAGCTGACTCGTTTCACCCCTATGAAACCGACCTTGTGCTGGGGCCGATTTCGAAACCACGATGGATCTATTCCTGCGCCAAGCAGTTGATGGACCGGGTGATTGCAGCTTATGGCCAGCAGCACGGCTTCAGCTACACATTGTTCCGTCCTTTCAACTGGATCGGAAGCGGGCTGGATAACCTGCATTCCAAGAAGGAGGGCAGCTCCCGGGTGGTCACGCAATTTCTGGGTCACATAGTCCGCGGAGAGGACATCAAGCTGGTTGATGGCGGGCTGCAGCGAAGGAGCTTCACGGACATCAGTGATGGAATTTCGGCGCTGATGAAGATCATTGAAAACAAGGAAGGGATAGCCGACAGCAAGATCTACAACATTGGTAATCCTGAAAACGATCTTTCAATCAGGGAACTCGCCGAGACGATGCTGGACACCGCCTTGCAGTATCCGGAATTCGAGACCAACGCCAGCAAGGTGAACCTCGTTGAAGTGACTTCTGCCGAATACTACGGAAAAGGCTACCAGGACATCAAGACCCGCGTGCCCTACATCGGCAACACGCGCGAAGAACTGGACTGGGCCCCGAAAGTTGATTTGAAAACCGCTCTCCGGAAAATAATGGAAACCTACAGGACCGATGCTACTGCAGCCTCAGACCTGCTGAATGAAAGTTAGTGGCAGGCTACCAACCCCGCTGCCGACACCTGTATCAGAACGAGTAGTTGAAGATGATCCCGTAGGTATTCGGGTTGGTCCAATCAGCCTGTAAGGTCGCGATTTCCGGGCGCGCCGCCGGGTTATAGACCCTGGCCCAGTTCAGAGCTGCGTCGTCTTCGGCATTGAGGTAATAGAACTGAAGCTCAACGTTGCCTTTTGGCGCCAGCCAGATAAGCCTGATGTCCGTCCTCGTGTGTGATCCCTGGTTGACTCCTGCCAGGTTGATGTCGTTGGCGTAGTAATCGCTCGTATAGCTGCTTTGTAAATAGGGTGTAAACGAGCCTGCTTTCTTGAACTGGAATGTATAGGAGGTTTGCAGACCCACAACCCATTTCGGCGACAGCGCCGGCCGCCAGCCTTTGAACTGCAGCAGCTCGCCATTGCTGTGCCCCGGTATGTCTCCCAGCCCTTCCAGGTTCGCCGCATGGTAATTTCCAAACTTGGCATCCGTGTAGGCGATCTGGGTAGAAATGTTCCAATGTGGCATGGGTGACCACTGGATCTCGGCTTCAATTCCCCTGGCATCAAGAGACCCGCCATTACCGGTGTACTCGGTTGCTTCAGGTGATCCCGGGTAAGGCATCAGCAGGAACGACTGCGACTGAACATCCTTGAAATCGTTATACCAGGCGGCAAGGTTCATTTGTACCTTGCCATCGGCCAGCAGGGTCTTGAGGCCAAGCTCATAAGCCGTGAGTTTCTCCGGCTCCCATGCTGGGTTGACACCAGGCACCGTGTTTATTCCCCCGGCGCGATAGCCGGTGGATGCAGAAAAATAGGTCATGGTACGCTCAGAGAGGTCGTATTCCAGTGCAGCTTTCCACAAGACATCATCCCAGCTGTCTTTTTGGCCGCTTTTCATCGTCTTGCCCTGATCGTTCCAGCGCAAACCAGCCGTGACAGCCCAACGATCGCTGAAATCGTAACTGACCTGGCCGAAAACCGCCTGGGTGTCCGTGGAATAGGTGCCGAATATGTCCCAGTCAGGCTGTCTGGCCACAGCTGCATAAGACTCGAGCCAGCCCCATTCCGCATCCCGGTCGGACCAGTACAGCCCCACCAGCCAATTGAGTGATTCACCTGGCCTGGATGTCATGCGCAGTTCATTGGACCAGCCTGTCTGGCTGGTATCCCAGCCTGCAAAAGCGCTGGTCCTGGGCAAGCCCCTGTCACTGTAATCGTTATCGTAAATCTGCTGGCCGTGGAACGATGTGAAGTTGAACAACCACTGGAGATCGGCGAAGCCCATATCCCAGTTCAAGTCCAATGTGTTGACCCAGTTTTCGTACTGGGCTGCAGAGATGAAGTTCCGGTGCACACTCCAGGGGCCGCGATCCGGCGTAGACCCATCGGCTGCAAACTGGTTGCCCGGTTGCAACTCTCCATCGACATATGCACCAATTTGCTGGTAGCCCCAGGGCGCTGAACCCGTACCATTTTCATCCTGGTACCTGCTCCACACCAGAATGCTGAAGCGGTCGTTGGGTTGCCACAACATGCTTCCCCGCACGGTCTGAACTTTGCGGTCGTTCAGGTCGTCTGAGTCCGATTCAATATGGTAGTTGTTGATCCAGCCGGAACGGCTCTCAGAGAGGCCGGCCACCCGGAACGCCAGGGTCTCTGTAGCAGGTAAATTTAGGGTGAGCCTCCAGCGCGTTTTGTCCGGCAAGCCATTTTCCATCTCGGCAAAACCACCGAAACCATCGAACGATGGCTTGTTGGATACGATGCTGACGGCGCCCGCATACGCGTGTTGTCCGAAACGGGTGATCTGCGGGCCGCGCAGCACGTCAATCCGGGCCACGTCCAGGTAGGAATTTTGTGCTTCGGTGCTGGTTGCGATGTACACCCCATCCTCGTACATGCCAACGACATTGGTGGCCTCAGGTCCGATCCTGTTACTGCGGGCGCCACGCATTGACAGGCGCACGTCATGTCCTGTTTGACCGTAGCGCAAGCCGGGCGCGAGGTACTGCAATCGCGAAACGTCCTCGACACCTCCAAGCATCAATTCTTCAGGCCCGAGGCTGGTGATTGAAGCAGGGCTTTGGGCATTGCTTTGCCTGACATCCCTCAGCGCAACCTCTACAGAAGCGACTTCTGCGTGCCCTGTACGCACCAGTGCAACATCCGCAGGCGCTACCTCTGCAGGTGCTGCCTCCTCAGGTACGGTCTGTGCAAGCTGGGGTTCCGGAGCAGCAGAATCTGCCGCTTCGAGTTGATTCTGCAAGTCTGAAATGGTCCTGTTCGCATCTTCCAGCTGATTTTCCAGTTGCTGGATCTTTTCCTCCATCGCTCTTTCCCGTTCAGACGGCGGGGCGGGTGCGGCTTCCGACGACTGGGCGTAAGGAATCGAAAAAACCACAAAAAGACACATGACGTGGAAAAGTGAATTGAACTTCATCGAAAAATCTCCAGGGGGGCAGGCACTGATTTATTTCGCGACAATACTAACACTGCTTGATTAGCCTCCTTCCACGCAAAGTAGTAGGCTAGCGAGCAAACCAGAACGAGAAATTCCATTGAAATCCTTTGTCGAGGAACTCAAGCGTCGAAATGTGGTTCGTGTAGGCATCGCCTATATCGTGTTTGCCTGGCTGACAGCACAGGTGCTGCAGGTTGTATTCGAGAGCTTTGAGACACCCGCATGGGTGATGAAAACCATTCTCACACTGATGGCGGCCGGCCTGCCGTTTGCCCTGTTTTTTGCCTGGGCTTTTGAGCTGACACCCGACGGCATCCGGCGCGAACACGAAGTAGACCGGTCACAGTCGATTACCCCGCAAACCGGGCGCAAGCTGGATTTTGTTATCATCGGTGTACTGGTGGTGGCCTTGGGCTATTTCGTCTACGACAAATTCGCGGTGCCTGAATCACCGGATTCTGAAACCCCGGTCGCGCAGATAACTGAACAAGCTGAAATTGCGCGGACCGTTGCCAAGAACTCCATCGCGGTGCTGCCCTTCGTCAATATGAGCTCCGATACCGAGCAGGAGTATTTCTCGGATGGAATTGCTGAAGAAATCCTCAATGCACTGACCAAGATTCCGGGGCTTCACGTCACCTCGCGCTCCTCCGCGTTTTCCTTCAAAGGCAAGGACATTGATATTCCGACCGTGGCGAAGAAACTGGGCGTGGCCAATGTGCTGGAAGGCTCGGTCCGCAAATCCGGCATGAAGGTTCGAATTACCGCGCAGCTGATCGAGGCCGAGTCCGACCGGCACTTGTGGTCCGAAACCTATGACCGGGAACTGGTTGATATTTTCGCCATTCAGGACGAAATTTCAGCGGCGATCGTGACCGCGCTGAAAGAGCACCTTGATGCAGGCGACATTTCCCAAGTGGTCTCTGCCAAGCGCCCGACCACCAGCACCCAGGCTTATGAAGCCTACCTCCGGGGCCGGCACCTGATTGTGCAGCGGACCCAGGACAGCGTGGCCGGCGCGGTTGAGGAATTTTCGGATGCAATTCGTCTCGATCCGGAATTTGCACAGGCTTATGCGGAGCTCGCGATTGCCTACACACTTTCCATCAATGATCAATACGGCGAACTCACCTGGCCTGTCGCCCAGGCGAAGGCCCTTCCCCTGGCCAGAAAGGCCATGGAACTGGACCCCATGCTGGCAGAATCCCACGCGGCTGCGGGCATGGTGATCTGGAACCTGGGGCCGCCGCCGGAGACCTTCACCCATTTTGAAGACGCACTGCGCCTGGACCCGAACAACGCCCAGATTCTGCTTTGGTTAGCGCTTGCCTATGACTCGGCAGGTGACTATGAAAAAGTGATCCCACTGGGAGAAAAGCTGTTGCGAATCGATCCGCTTTCGATTCCGGGTCTCGGTAATCTTGCGGCCAATTACGCACAGGTTGGACGTTATGAAGAAAGTGAAATACTGCTCTCTAACCTGGCCACCAGATCAGCGGCAAATGCGGAAAAGCGGCGGGGATACATCAAGTGGCTAAAGGGTGAATACGCCGATTCCGTACTCTTCCATCTTCGGGCGCTGCAGCTTGAAAATAACTACCCAAATGCCCGCAGGGACCTGGCCTGGAGTTTAGGCTTAATGGGACTGAACGATGACTCGCTGGCCATCGGAATTGCTGACTGGATTTTTATTTATCTCTATATTGGCCGTTATGACCTTCTCGTCAATGCCCTGGCCCAGTCAAGCCCGGCAGACCAGGCTGTGACCGAAAATCAGCGCTTAATGGGGCAGGCCTATGCGTCTATGGGTGATTACGAGAAGGCCCTGCCACTGCTGGAAACCGTTTGGATAGATAGCGGCCGAACCACTGGAAGTTCAGCACTTTCCGGTTTTGATATTTACGATATTGCTGCGCTCATCGCCGCCCGCAAGGCCGGGCAGACAGAAACAGGCACGGGTAATCTGGTCGCAGCCATATCAAGTGATTTGGAGCATCAGAAGGCCGCCGGGAGGGTTAGTTTTGATCTGGACCTCAATGAAGGGCTTGCGGCCTGGTATGCCGGCGATCAGGAAGGCGCGGTCGGTGCGTTGCTGTCCGCCGTCAACAAAGGCCTGTATTTGCCGCTTGACCGGGACTACCTGAATGACCTTTATGCACTGCCCGGTTTTGAGGTTGTTCGGGAAGCTCAGCTGGCCCACATTGAGCGGGAGCGCAGGACATTTCTCGGTGAAGTTTGCGTAAACAATGTCTACGCTGATGTCTGGCAGCCCCTGCCGGAAAGCTGTAACGGTTATCTCCGTTAGAGTTTCTAGTCCCAGCTATTCGCTGTTTGATCGAATTTGGCACGCTGGGGATTGACGACGCAAAACCTCTGACCGGTCGGTGCTTCCATGACGACCCAACTATTGATGCCGGCAATACGCTTTGCACCCAGGCCTTTCAGGCGCTCAACTTCAGCCTCGATATTATCCGTTTCGATATCCAGGTGAACACGGCTGGCGTGATTCACTTTCTGCACTTCAATGTGCACCTCTTCCGGCCGGGTTTCCAGCAGACGATATAACGATTCATCGGATCCTGGATCAGTTTGCACATTCAGTCCCAGAGCGGCAGACCAGAAAGCCGTTGCCTGGCCAAGATCATCGGTTTGGCAATCGATAATGAATCCGGCTAGTTGGCTCTTGTGCACTTTTGAGTCTCCCTGGCTTCTACTTATGCCAATCATACTCCACCCGTCTTCAATTTCATCCTGGACATCAGTCCCGGAAGGAGGGGTCGTTTCCGTCGAGTATTGTCTTCAACTCCTCAAAGTGAGCCACGCCCTGGTCAGTAAACCGGGTCCACATCTCTGCCACGCTGGAAGCAAGGGCGTCATCCATGATCCTCAGCGGCTGCCCGGAACTGAGCGCCAGCAGCACATTCCGGCAAGCCCGCTCCAGGTAGTAGAGTTCCTCAAAGGCATGGGCCACGGTCTCGCCCACCACCGTCACCCCGTGGTTACTCATCATCATTACCGAGCTGCCGATCAGGGCGTCGGCCACCCGTGCGCCTTCTGCCGGATCGTCCGGAGGTCCACCCATTTCCATGTCGTAGACCGTGCGCCCCCAGAATCGGGCGGTGGCCTGGTCAATCGGCGGAATGGTCGGGTCGGCCAGGCCACACATGGCGGTGGCGTATGGAGGATGGCAGTGCAACACAGCACGGGCCGTCGGAATCCGGGCGTGAATGGCGCCGTGGATGCACCAGGTAGACGGATCAGGGGCTCCGGGGCGATCCATCGTGAACGGGTCGTCTGCATCAAGGAGCAGAAGCTCACTGGCCTTCACCAGGCTGAAATGCCGCCACCTCGGGTTGGTCAGGAACCGGCGGCCGTCAGTCGATACCGCAGCACTGAAGTGATTGGCCACCGATTCGTGGAGGTCCATCTTTGCGGCGAGTCGGAACGCAGCGGCAAGGTCAACGCGAATCTGGGCCTCGTCGAGTTCGGCAGTGGTCATCCTGCAATTGCCGCCACAGAGATTGATTTATTCACGATGAAATTCCTGTTAAGGTTTAACGACCAGCGCGGTTGATGGAATGTTAAAGAAGTTGTCTGCTTCTACCGGCGACCCATCGTTGCCTTGATTCCTAAAATGTTACTCAAATAATACCCTATCCACAGGAGTAGATTCATGACCACAGCAAAGAGATTGCTCATCGTTGCATCCATGACCTTCCTGGCCGTAATGGGCTATCAATGGGGGCACCTGGACGGAAGCGAAGGAAAAACATCCGGTCTCATAGCAGAATCGTTTGCAGCGGAGACTCCACCAACGCTGTCCCCGGTGAAGGCACGTGATCGTGATTTCTACGCGCCCAATAGTGAAGACCTTGCGCCGGACGAAATGCGGCTGATCGCCTGTGCCACCGGCATGCCCACGGCTCGGCCGAAACAGGCGGCGTCTTGCTGGCTGCTTGAACTCGGGAACGGCGACAAATTGATATTCGATATTGGGACCGGGTCGGCCGAGCGTATTGCAGCCATGCAGATCCCCTACAACTACCTCGACAAAGTCTTCCTAAGTCACCTGCATACCGACCATTTCGGTGATCTGGATGCGTTGTTTGTCGGTGGTGCGCTGGCAGGCCGCCAGAAACCGTTACGCGTTTGGGGGCCGGCAGGTGATACGCCGGAGAGAGGCACGAAGTACGCGCTGGATCACTTGTTCAAAGCGCTTACCTGGGACCTTGATGGCCGCAAGGGAATCACCGATCCACGTGGATACCAGCCATTTGAGGTGACTGAATTTGACTATAAGGGAGTGAATGAAGTTATCTACCAGGAGAACGGCGTAACGATTCGGTCCATCCCCGCAATCCACTCCCTCGACGGCCCGGTGAGTTTCATCGTCGAGTGGAACGGTCTCAAATTCGTATTTGGTGGTGATACCTATCCGAATAAATGGTTTGCGGAGTACGCGATGGATGCCGACCTGGCGATTCACGAATGCTTCGTCTCTGTACCGGACATGATCACAAAGTTCGGATTCACACCGCAAGGCGCTCTGTCAGTAGCCACCCAGATCCACACTGCACCCGAAGCATTTGGCAAAATGATGTCGATAATCAAGCCGCGGATGGCCGTTGCTTATCACTTCTTCAAAGACTTCGATACAACAGCGGCAATCAGTGACGGCATCCGCACAACCTATGATGGTCCGCTGAGTCTCTCTGAAGACTACATGGTGTGGAACATCACCAAAGACGATATTCGCGTGCGGATGGCGATTATTGATGAAGACGTCTGGCCTCCTCCGGCCACCGAGGAACCACTCTTGCCCGATCCAAGTCTCAGGATTCCTTACTCGGACATGATCGCAAACGGCAAATACGACATGTATGACGTCATTCAACCCACGTATGATGAAATCAACAAGAAATACGGACTCGACGAGAAACAGGAGTGAACCAGGCGTTCAACCGAAGCAATAAACCCGCCTCGGCGGGTTTATTTTTGCCTGGATTTGCAGTTCAGGAACAGGGGCTGGTTATCAGGATGTTAAAAAGGGTTTCACAAAGTGCTAGACCAATTGTGCATCAGAGATGATTTCAACGAGCGCCGGACCAGCATACCTCAGCGCATCATTGATGGCAGACTCGAGCTCATCCGGGCTGGTGACCCGGATGCCTTTTCCACCACACAAATCAGCGAATGCAGCAAAATCCGGGTTGTGCAGATCGGTGGCCCAGACCGGCCACTCTCCAGCACGTTGCTCCTTGGATATTTTACCCAGTTCCGAGTTGTTAAGCAGAATGTGTGTGATGTCCATGTTGTACTTCACAGCGGTATTGAAATCGCCCATGTACTGACCAAAACCGCCGTCGCCGCTGATTGAGATCACTTTTCGCCCCTTGTATTCGTCCTGGTCCTGCGTTGCCGCCCAGGCACCCATTGCCGCGCAAAAAGCAAATCCTATGGAGCCAAGGTAGCCGGACATCATGATCCGCTGGCCCTTGCTTTCGAAATAGCGCCCAAAAGAATAGGTGTTATTGCCGACGTCAACCGCGATAACGGCATCATCGGGAGCACACTGGGTCAGTGCAGCAAATATGGAGGCTGAATTGACCCCTTTACCCCGGTCATCCGCGGCACGATTCTTTTTTTCTTCACGCCAAATCGCCCAACGCTCCTCGAGTTCCGGCCGTTGATCAACAGTGTGGCTGGTGCCCGCAAGCTCGGTAGCCAAGCGTTTGGCTGTCACTCCGATCTCACCCCATACTGGAATGGTGACAGGGTGAAATTTACCCAACTGCATGCGGTCAAAATCAACCTGAATAATGGGTCGTTTCTCGGTGATACCAGTGTGATTGGAAAACGAGGCGCCCAATGCCAGAATCAGGTCGCACTCGTTCATGAACCAACTGGCCAGCATCGTGCCGGAACGGCCCAGCACCCCCCCCTGCCAGGGGATGATCATCAGCTATTTGGCCCTTGGCTTTAAAGGTTGTAAGAATTGGGGCATTGAGTTGCTCAGCCATTTCCACGATCTGGTCCATCGCATCGCGGGCACCGTAGCCAACGATTATTATCGGGCGTTTTGATTCGCCTATCAGGGACAGCACATCTTTCAGCACCCCTTCATCGGGCGCTATTTTTGTTACTGAAACCCTACCCTCCGGTCCGGAAGGAGTGGCGTCTTTTGCAGCAAGTGTCTGCACATTGTCGGGAAAGATCAGGTGCGCCACATCCCGTTCGACGATGGCGGTCTTGCATGCAAGAGTCATCAGCTCAGCATGCTTTGAACTGTTCAATACGGTTTGACTGTAGCGGGTCACCGGTGCAAATGCGGCACTCAGGTCAATATCCTGAAAAGCACCCGGGCCGAACACCTGCACCTGAACCTGACCGGTCAGCGCCAGCAGTGGCGCCCGGTCAACCTTGGCATCCCACAGCCCGGTCAACAAATTCGTGGCGCCTGGCCCGGCAATGGTAAGGCATGCCGCGGGTTTACCCGTGAGCTTGGCATAACCAGAGCAGGCAAACGCGGCGGCGCCTTCGTGACGAACACCGAAAAAAGCCAACCGGCCTTTTTCTTCCTGCCGGCGGATAGCATCTGCCAGGCCCAGGTTTGAGTGTCCGACGATTCCGAACACCGACTTCACCCCCCAGTTTGCCATGGTTTCCGCCATGACATCAGTGACCGTGGTTACATGGGAAGCATCTTCTTCGATGCCGACGTAAATGCCGTCTTCACGCGCTTGCACCGGAAACATCTGCTGGCCCGCATCCTCATGCCCGCCTGGCGGTAATCCGGTTTTCGGATCAAAATCCCAGCCGTGCCAGGGGCAACGTAACATGCAGGAACCATCCTTGCCGGCCTCAATGGAACCCTCGCCCAGCGGACCACCCTGGTGCGGGCACCGGTTTTCCATCGCGTAGTATTCGCCATCGATATGGGTCAGCGCCATTGAGTGGATGCTGGCGGTAACCGTCTTTACGCGACCCTCAGGCAGTTCATTCAGTTCCGCAATTTTGTGCCAGTTCAGTTGTTTGCTCTTGGCATTCAATTCGGGTGTCCTCCTAAATATGATTCCGCCCGGCAGTCAACAGGCCATTCCACAAGTCAACGAGGTAGTCAGCGGGGTTTGTATTTTCCAGCAGGGAACGGTACGGCAATACAGCACCACTAAAACCCTCTGTGTGCCATTTCGTGCCAGGCGGAAGTGTAAGACCTGGGAATGCATCCGGTAACGGGTAGGCCGTGATGTAGAAGTAGGGCTCGGGGATGCCCTCATCACCGAAGGTGAAAACAAAGCTCATCTGCCTGTCGGCGGATTCCTCGTTCGCGGGGTCCTGACCGGGGATTTTTCCGCCATGCAGCCATAACATCCCCAGGTCAAAATGGTGCGGCCATATCTGAATGGGGCTGGTCTCTTCACGAATCCCGGCTTGAAATATTGAAAACGCCGCCTTTACTGACCTCAGAGTGGCGCCCAGGGAAGCGGCAATTTCCACCGAGTAGTCCGGTGTAACCTCGGTATCACGCGCCCGACCTTTATCTTCAGGTATGAGTTCAGGATCAATGCCTTTTTCAAGCAGAAAAGCCTGTACCCGTTCTGCCAATTCTTTTGCCGGCCTGCCGGCTAGCGGCTCGCTAAATTCTTCCCCACCGGCCACTTGTCCCCGCAGTCGGTCCTGCGCCAGTTCAATTTCAAGTTCAAAGTCAATTCCCGCCTGAACCAGGCCGGTGGAAATTCCCTTTATCGAAGGCTGGACCGTCAATTGCCACCAGTGTTTACGTCGCGGCAGACTGGAACCCAGCCAGTCGCCAAGCACTTGCGTATAGGCATGAACAGCATTGAGCGTAGGGCCTATTTCGGCGGAATCCAGCATGGGAAATGCCTGTGTTTTCAAGCTACGCCACCATATGCAACCCCGGTAAGTTGCGCCATATCGCTCTTGAAGGTAGTGAGATCTTCGATATTAAATTCACTCAGATGCCGGTGTCCGGCCGCGCGCGCCATGACCCCCATTAGCTCGACTGATGCCGAAAAGTAGCTTGCCAGTCTCTCGGCAGCGATATCCACCGGCAGACGGTCACGCAGATGTTGTTTCTGCGTGGCGATACCCACCGGGCAGTTGTTGGTGTGGCAGGCGCGCATTCCCAGGCAACCGATAGCCTGCAATGCAGAGTTTGAGATGGCAACGCCATTAGCGCCCAGGGCCATCGCCTTGGCAAAATCAGCTGGAGTTCGTAATCCACCCGTGGTGATCAGCGTGACGCCGATTGCATTGCATTTGTCCAGATGACGCCGTGCCCTGGCCAGGGCCGGAATCGTAGGCACTGAAATATTGTCCCTGAAAATCAAGGGTGCTGCACCGGTGCCGCCGCCGCGGCCATCGAGAATAATGTAATCAACACCAATTTCCAGGGCGGCATCGATATCTTTCTCAATGTGTTGTGCAGAAAGTTTGAAACCCACGGGTATGCCGCCGGTTTTCTCCCGCACTTCGGCCGCAAAATCCCTATATTGGCTTAATTCTGTCCAATCAGGAAAACGTGGCGGAGAGATCGCCGGCTGGCCTTCCGGTAATTCGCGAACCTGCGCAATTTTTCCAACCACTTTGGGTCCGGGCAGGTGTCCGCCGGTGCCCGTCTTCGCTCCCTGGCCTCCTTTAAAGTGAAATGCCTGGGTTTTCTGAACTTTATCCCATGAAAAGCCGAAGCGTGCGGAGGCAAGCTCATAGAAATAACGGGAGTTTGCTGCCTGTTCTTCTGGCAACATACCGCCTTCACCCGAGCAAATTCCGGTGCCGGCGAGTTCTGCGCCCTTCGACAGTGCCACCTTGGCCTCTTCGGAAAGTGCACCAAAACTCATGTCGGAGACGAACAGTGGGATATCCAGTTTGAGTGGTTTTTTCGCATTCGGCCCAATTACCAGATCCGTGCCAACCGGTTCGTCATCAAGAAGCGGCAGCTTGTGCAACTGGCCCATTACAAATTGCAGGTCATCCCACTTGGGCAGGCTGTCTCGCGGCACCCCCATCGCAGCGGCCGGTCCGTGGTGCCCGACTTTACTGAGACCCTGGTCAGCGAGCATGCGTGTGAACTTTACGTGTGGTTCATCCACCGTGCCTGTCGGGTCCTGGTAAAGCCCTTGGTAACCATCGCGATTGTATGGCTGTGGGTGTTTAATCGCCCAGGCTGCTATCTCGTCCTCGTCAACCATGACCTGACCACCCTCTGTCCATGCATTGAATTTAGGTAGCGTTTCATTGTTGTTGTATTGAGAGACTCCGGAGTCGAGGCGATAGTCCCAGCCGTGCACACCGCAAATCAGGTTGTTGCCGTCGACAGAACCATCTGCCATCAGCGCACCCCGATGCGCACAACGTCCGTACAAAACGCTCACCTCATCGTCAAACCGGACAATGACCAGATCGACGTCTGCAACCAGCGCATAGGCAGGTTTGCGGTCTTCGAGTTCATTCCAGCTTGTTATTGCGATTTCGTTCATTGAGACAATCCTCTGGTATGAACATGATTAATTTCCACGGCGCAATGACCCGCTTCGTTTTCCACGGGCCTATTAATATTCACCCATAAATGAATGCGAAACGCCATTTTCACGCATGACCGTTCTGATCGCATAAGTATAACCTCCTCCTCAAACCCAGAGCCTCACAGGCAACATTCCAACGACAAACAGCACCGAGGTTCACTTCACCATTACTACCAACTAACGACCAGGCGACACCAGTCAGGCCTTCCTCAACCAGAACTTCGTCAAGATCACCTTGCAGATTGGACTCAGCAATGCGGCAATAGAAAACCGACAGGACTGCAACAATTGCAGCTGTGGCCAAATATATATTTCGCGCCAGCAACGTCTGATTATGTCATTACAGGAAAGGATTCAGCACAAGCAACGGGGTGTTTTTCCCTGAACCAGGCTACTCTTGGCAAGTTGGGGGCAGTCCGGTTGCTACCGGACTGCCGTGGTATTCAACTGAGAGCGTTGTCCTAGGGACATAAACCCGCAACAATCTTCGTTACGTCCAGCACGATATCGTGGAATTCCGGCAGGACGGTGTCAACCGTCGCTGTGAAACTATTGCAATCAGTGAAGTCTACCGTGATCGCGCCGAAGGTCCTACGGATCACGTCTGCAGGGTTAAATTCGGAGCCAAAACTCGCGCCACTGGTGATCACCATGTCCTCGAACACCAACCGGTTACCGTTGCGCGTACCCAATCCGATCAGCCAGACCTGTTCACCATTCAGATAGGTATACCAGGTCATCACGAAGATCGAGCCGTCGCCCTCCACCGCCAGCATGAAACCTTCGCCGTCACGCGCCGGGTCGAAATAGGTGCCCATCCAGCGCAGTACATCACCTTGCACCCCTCCACCGCCACAGGTGGTGGGTACGATTTTGGTCAAATCAAGCGTCCACATTTCGAATCCCGGAAGTACAGGAAGCAGCTCAAGATCGGCGTTGTTGCAATCGCCCCAGGTCATAATTATGGAACCCCAGGAGGTGCGTACGACATCGGTGGTATCGAAATCATCCCCGTATCCCGCTCCTCTGGTGATGGTCATATCGGAGAAAATGATCTGGTCATCTTCCAGCACGCCAAGGCCGACCAGCCAGAACTGCTTTCCCTGGTCGTAGAAATAGCAGGTCAGGATGAAGACCACCCCGCCCCGCTCCAGGGTGAGCTGGCAGCCTTCGCCGTCCCTGGTGGGATCGAAATAAGTGCCTGACAGTTCCTGAGCTGCGATCCCATCATCGCCGTTATCCGGTGGGCCACTGGGGCCGCCTACGATGGGGCCATCGGTGGAGAACTCAGCGAGGGTCACATCACCTTCTTTGCCCTGCTGGTTGAGAATGAGCAGTCCAATGTTGTCGACGGAGGAAAGGTCTACGCCCAGCGGGAAGTTTGTCGAAAATAGCTGATCGAACGCAATGGAGAGTTGCCCGGGAGTGACATTTTCTATGAAGCCGAGGCCGACTTCTCCATGGGTATCCACCACTGTTATGCCCAGTGTCATATCGCCCTGGACGTCTTGCACATCGAACTGGAACCGGGTCCCTCCGCTCAGGTTGAAGACGGGACCTTCCCCGCGGTCGTATCCGGTGGTACATGCGGCATTATTGTTTATATTACCGGAGCTGGGAAAACGCAGAGCACATGTGAATACACCACCCAGGATTCCCATTGTTGCCGTAGATCCTGCTTCTGCGGCATCATCCACCCCGGGAAAAGCCAATCGGAAGCCACCCAGCACACTGGGGGTGTCAACCCGCACATCTTCGTCTGCGAGTTCATCACCCGGCCCCACCGTGAACGGACCCTGGCCAGCTGTATACGAGTCAATTACATCAGCATTCAGATTGAAACCAAAGGTCAGTAAAAACAGAAACAGTCGGCGCACCAAGATTTGTGACTTCACGTTTTCTCTCCAGTCAGGGTTTGTTTATTGGTAGAGCTGAAAGTCTAGTACATTAACTCCAATTTTGCAGAAAAGACGCCGGAATACAAATCGGAGTGGCAGTGGCATCTTCGCGGATAGGAAAAATAAAGCACATGTTGATTGATTCGCCACTTCCTGTGGCTCACTGATTTTTCTAAAGAACTTAATCATTTGTTATTACCATTCCTACGATGCGTACCACTGACGCGGTTGGATTTTCATCGTATCAGGTTACTCCATTAACCCTTGATTTCTGCAAAAATAACCTTTGTTCGTCTTCCACTCGATTCAGTTGGCATTTCCCCGTACAGCGATTACCCTAGATAGTAACAACAGCCATCAAGAAGCCAATCATTGCCACTGCTCAATGAACTGAAACATCGGAATGTCTTATGCGCGGGGTTGCTGACATTGTGTCTGGCAGCCTGTGGCCTACGCGCGCCGCAAAGCCCCAACCTGCTGCTGATCTGCATCGACACGGTGCGCGCCGACCTGTTTTACCATCCCGACATAGAGGACGGTCTGAGCCTCCTGCTCGAGGAAGCGCAGCTATGGCAGGAAGCTGTGACCGTCTCACCCTGGACCCTGCCCGCCATTGCCACGGTATTTACCGGGCTGTACCCGGTACAACATGGCGCAGGCAGTTTTCCCGGCCCCATGAAAAACCTGGCGGAGGAATCACCGACCGCCCTGGCCCTCAAGGCTGATACCCTTGCCGAAATCCTGGCCGGAGAAGGCTATCGAACGGGTGTGTTTTCAGCCCATCCCTGGCTTAAGGATAGTTTTGGGCTGGACCAGGGGTTCGAGGTACGGGAGTACTACAAGGGCAAGGACATACTGATCGAAAAAATGCAGGATTTCTCAAACCTGTCCGCCGCTGCGCGAGAACCTTTCTTTGCCTACCTGCACCTGATGGAATCACATGACATACAACGTCAGCCGGAGGCCATACTGCGAGCCCGCCTGGAAGGACTGGACGCGGAGCAAAAGGCCTTCCTCGATGCCAACCGAATGAGCAGCGTGTGTAAAGCGAACGAGAGCAAGCGCTGCAACCGCAGCCTGGCCTATATGGCGTCGGTGCTGGAAGCGCGTGAAACTCTGGCCGACATCATCACCGCCCTCCAGGATACGGGATTGCTGGCCAATACCGTGGTGGTGCTCTACTCCGACCACGGCGAGGCTTTTCGGGAGCGCCGTGAGCAGCACCAGGAACTGCAGGAAGACCCACGTGACACGTACGGCAAGGGGCATGGACAATACCAATTCCAGGAGTTGCTGCACGTGCCATTACTGGCCTGGTTGCCGGGAATCCCGGGGCAGGTGCATTCCGCAAGGGTCAGCCTGGTCGATCTTTATCCGTCCATGCTCAATTGGCTGGGAATGGAGCCGCCCGTCGGCGTCGAACTGAGCGGCATCCGCCTTGCGTCCACGGCCGTACCGAACGATCCTGAACGAGTGCTGTACGCGTCCAACATTGCCTATGGTCCCGAGACCATTGCCATCCTTTCCGGGAACCGCAAGGCCATGTACTGGCCTGAACTGGACCGGTTCCTGTTCTTCGACCTGGAAAGTGACCCGGACGAACGCAACCCCCAGCATGACGACGCGATGTTGCTGGAATTCAGCACCCTGGCCGGGGATTACCTTGACCTGCCCCCTCTTTATGAATCCGAAGCATCCTCCCCTGGTCAGCAGCAACTGGAAGACCTGCAGGCCATTGGTTACCTTCAGGGTGTCGAGGATGATACCGAACCCGATAACGGCAAGGACCCATCGCAAGACCAGGATTGATTCGCCAGAACCCACTCCTTGGCCAGACACCTCATAATGAAAAAGACCACCAATGGTGGCCTTTTTCGTTATGGCGCGCCCGACAGGATTCGAACCTGTGACCCCTGCCTTCGGAGGGCAGTACTCTATCCAGCTGAGCTACGGGCGCATAAATTCTGAGCGCGCGTAGTTTAGCGGTTTTACCCCTTCAAAGTAAACGAGCGAATGCTTC